>Ga0335398_10000075_pt1 | contig 138459 bp, 125 predicted proteins | sample BON03_FD_205742 | JGI IMG/M metagenome (GOLD analysis project Ga0335398, IMG submission 205742) | Freshwater microbial communities from Lake Bonney liftoff mats and glacier meltwater in Antarctica - BON-03 (spades assembly) (version 2) | ecosystem: Environmental > Aquatic > Freshwater > Ice >...
AAGATCGTATTACAATGCGCCATGGTCTGATTCCCTCTATTGATACAGTGTTTTCTAGACAATCTCATTATATCAATTATTGTGGAATCAGACCTTTTTTATTTATCCTTAACGGGACAGCAGTGTCTTTAAACATAAACAATTCCTTGGGTCTATATCCAGGCTTGCTTCACTTGCAATTTTACTGTTCCAAGAGAATCTACCCAAGCCCCACGCGCTTGGCAAGCGACCTGCCATTGCCCCCGAAAATAAAGCCGCCGTTAAATGAAGCAGCGGCGGCTATTGTAGTAGCTGGCTACGGTGGCAAGAGATAATGCTATACCCCAAGACGACGCCTGCACCAGAACAGCACTGTCTCGATTCCCTGCACCGTTCCACGAGCTAAAATTAAAGCGCCTAATTTTAGGCGCGCACCCAAACTGAGCCCCCTGGCCGCCTGCAAATGGAGCAGATGGTAGCGAAACCAAGGCTTACTATGCGCATAAGCGGACGCACGACGCGAAAGCTTAGTTAGTACAAACAGCGCGAGAAAGAGAAACAATATCCCAGGAAGAATCGGCATTATCAAACCAATCATCCCAAGAATGAGGAGGCAACCCACAAGCAGCGCTCCCCCAAGTTTGTACATCAATGGTAGCGAATATTGTTTGCCCTTGCTGCGGCTCATGTGGTTCTCCTGTAAATACAACACTATTCAATTGCTAGTTATAAGCAGCAACCGTGCCATTTCATAACTAATTGTTTTAACGGGGTGGTCGGTTAGCTCCTCCTTCATCAAGATGTAGAATTGAGTCAGAGTTCAAAACGGCCCACCACCGCGCAGATACTGGCTTGCGACCGAGGGTGTGGCAGTAGGGTAATTGTAGTAAACGCAACCTATTGGGGTAGGAGGAGCTAACCGACCACCCCGTTTGTTTTAAATGGTTTATTTATAATACCTTGTCGGAGGAGTGGCGAATTTCGATAAGTAGTGGCGATCTCGCTACAATACACTTCAAATTTCACTCTAAGGAGAGTCGCCGCAATGGAGACAGTTGTCATTACAGGAGCAAATCGGGGTATCGGGCTTGGCCTAGTACAAGTGTTTCTCGCCAAGGAGGCGCGTGTGATTGCCGCCTGTCGCCACCCAGCACAGGCGCAGGCCTTGCAAACGCTCGCGAAGAGCACAGCTCTTGAAATCCTCCCACTCGATGTTACAGACGAGGCATCCGTCACTAACTTCATTGCCTCCTTAGCGGGCAAGCCAATCGACATCCTCATTAATAATGCGGGCACCCTTGGCGGCGAACAGCAAAGTGCGAGCATAATGGACTACGATGCCTGGGCCCAGGCCTTCGCAATCAACACTATCGCGCCTTTTCGTCTCACCGTAGGCCTGCTTGCCAATCTAAAGCAATCACCCCGGCCGCGTGTCATTAGCGTGTCTAGCATGATGGGCTCGCTCGCTGGCGAAGGCGCGGGCCATTACGCTTACAGAAGCTCAAAGGCGGCACTAAACAAGGTGATGCGAGGCTTAGCGGTGGATCTTAAACCCGATGGTGTGTTGGTTTGTCCGATTCACCCAGGCTGGGTGAAGACTGATATGGGCGGCGCGAATGCGGCCATTACCGTTGCGCAGAGCGCGGAAGGAATTTATAAACTAATAGACACGCTCACCGCGGAGAATTCTGGACGCTTCCTCACTTGGGAGGGAGAAGAACTGCCTTGGTGAGCTATCTAGCATTAGGACCACTGTGCGAGAATTATTGGCTCTAAACATCCAATTATCTGGAGGACTATTTATGGCGAGCAAACCACATGGCCTTTCCAATGGCATAACACAAACGTGCTACGAGTTTCAGAAAATTGCCATCGCAGACCATAAAGATTGGCAAGAGATGGGCCCAAAATTTTTGGCTCGCTTACCTCTGGCGAGACGCAGTACTTTGCTCGTATTGACGATGCCCACGCGTGGTTAAATGCCTAAACCTTGCGTAAAAAATCTCCCGACACCACCTCATATTGACACTGATGAGGTCGTACTCCTGTTCGACGGGGTGTGCAAACTTTGCAACGGCGCTGCGAATTTCATCATTCGCCATGATCATCGAAAGCGCGTGAAGTTATGCAGCGTTCAATCGCCACAGGGACAAGATATTCTGGCGCATTTTGGTATGCCTTTAAACCAGTTTTCCTCAATGCTCTATGTGCAAAACAATGAAGTGTACATCAAGAGTGAAGCCTGGTTTGCGTTGTTGCCTGCTCTGGGTTTTCCGTGGACATTATTGAGAATGTTCGGTGTTGTCCCTCGCACTCTGCGCGACAGCGTATACGATCTTATCGCAGACAATCGCTATCGATGGTTCGGCAAATTCGAACAATGCAGCACACCTAGTGCAGATCAAGCGGATCACTTCCTTAATGGCAAATAAGGGACTTTTTTGATTAAAAACATTCTTACTTTATTAGCGCGGCGTCCACACAAAGACTTCCCAATCGCGCAGCGGTTCTGACTCGCCGATGATGACGCCGCCTGTGAGTGTGCCGTCGAGATCGTCCCCGCCCCAGATGCGCATGTAGGGGGTGATAAAGATATAGGTAGTAGCGGCGATTGCGATGATAAGCGCGACGGCAATACCGGCGACTTGCTTCTTACTGGCCATGGGATTTCTTTTTTATTATCCATATGCGAGCTGTTTGACTGCAAGCTCAAGACAATATCAAGGTCCATTGGCATTTGCACCAATGGCCATCTGCAGCGAATTTTTAGCAGTGCGATCAGCTCCTATTAACCTTGCTGATGGAGATGGGATTGTTCAGCACCCTGACCTCCCGTTGCGGGAACGGAATCTCGTATCCATGTTCCTGCAGGGCTTCGAAAATCATCAAGAGCAAGTCTCCACCCACACGATTCCTGCCATCGTCGATCCCTTCCATCCAGAACTCGACGAACATGTTCACACCGGAATCGCCGAAACTATCTATCTCACAATCGGGCCGTTCCTCGATGGGTAATTCCTCACCACTGAGCACCTGCTCGTGGCTCGCCACCACTTCTTTGATAATGCCCACCAGTTTGCGCAAGTCACTCGAATAGGCGACCGAGAAGTCGACGCGGTAGCGCTGCTTCTTGTTCTTGTGGGTCCAGTTGGTGAAGGGTTCCACAATGAATTTCTCATTGGGCACCATGATGTCTTTGCCATCGAAAGTCTCCAGTGTCGTGGAGCGCATATTCAACTCGCGTACGATGCCAGTGCGGCCGTCTTCCAACTCCACGTAGTCGCCAATGGAGATAGAGCGATCAAGTAAAATGATGATGCCAGAGATGAAATTGGACGCGATTGCCTGCAGCCCGAAACCAATCCCCACACCCAACGCGCCGCCGAACACCGCAAGCGCCGTTAGATTTATCCCCATCACCTGCAAGAGCAGGAGGAAGATCAAGATCGCAATGCCGATCTCCAACATCTTCGCCGCCACCGCTCGGGTACGCAGATCTATGTGTTCCTGCCGACGAATTATTTCCTGACCCGTTGTATTGGATACGCGACCAAACCAGAACAACACCGAACCAAAAATCAACACTCGAAGAATGCCGTAGGCGGTGATGTTGATATTGCCTACATTGAACTGCACAGACTCGAGAATCTCGATTAGCCCACTGAGGATGCCCACCATATGCATGAAAATTAGTGGCAGGACTACCCACTTCACTATCCTAAAGATTGGCTTGTGTGCAAAGAACTCATTAATCACGGTATTGGCGACCAGCATGACCGCAATGGTAAGAGCCGTCTGTGCAATCCAATGCTGATCTAGCAAATTTTGGCTCAGGTCTACTGATATCCGGAGCATTAGAATTGCCAGAAGCGGGAAGACTAGATTGCTCAGACGATTTAACTGGCGTAGCAGGTAATGGCTATCGACCGCTTTTTGGCTGGCACTGAGACTGAGGAAGGGTAGGTATTTGCGAATCCGATTCGCCAGCACATAGGCGCCTGCGTAAATTAGCAGAATCATGCCAAACTGCGTGTAGGTGCGGGGCTGCATCAGCAGCTGGCGCACCGTCTCGCTTAGCCCAAACAAATGTTCCTGCAACTGTCCAAAATCCATACCCACGCCTCACAACGCTACAAAGAAATTCTCCTCGCGGACGAGGAGAATCATGATCACACTTTATCTAATGCCTGCTTGATGTCGGCAATGATGTCATCGACATGTTCGATGCCTACAGAGATGCGCACGAGATCCTCCGACACCCCTGCCGTCTTCAGCTCCTCAGGGCTGAGCTGACGGTGCGTGGTAGAGGCTGGGTGACACGCGAGAGACTTCGCGTCGCCAATGTTGACCAAACGCAGAATCATCTGCAAAGCATCGATGAAACGCCCACCAGCGTCCTTGCCGCCTTGCACGCCGAAACTCAAGATACCCGAACCCTGTCCCTTGGTGATCTTCTGAGCCGTCACATAGAAAGGACTATCCTCCAAGCCCGCGTAATTGACCCATTCGACCTTCGGGTGGGCCTTAAGGTACTTCGCCACTGTCAATGCATTCGCGCAGTGTCGCTCCATGCGCAGGCCTAGAGTTTCCAAGCCCTGCAGCAAAAGGAACGCACTATGGGGCGACAAGGCGGCCCCGGTATTACGCAGTGGCACTACACGACAGCGGCCGATATAGGCTGCAGGTCCCAAGGCTTCCGTATAAACCACTCCGTGGTAAGAAGGGTCTGGCTCATTCAACATGGGGAAACGCTTTTTATTAGCGACCCAATCGAACTTACCCGAGTCGATGATGATGCCGCCGACAGTGGTGCCGTGTCCGCCGATGTATTTGGTTAGGGAGTGCACCACGATGTCTGCGCCAAAATCGATTGGTCGGCACAGGTAGGGCGTGGCGACAGTGCTATCGACGATTAGCGGCACACCATGACGGTGCGCAATCTCGGCCAGCTTCTGAATATCTACGACATTGCCTGCCGGATTGCCGATACTTTCGCAGAATAAAGCGCGAGTGTTGTCATCGATTAGCGACTCGAGGCGCACGAAGTCGTCGTATGAGGCCATGCGCACTTCCACGCCCTGCCTAGGCAAGGTGTGTGCAAATAGATTATAGGTGCCACCATAGAGCTGCGTCGTGCTGACAATATTGGAGCCTACTTCGGTAATACACTGTATGGCATAGGTAATCGCCGCCATGCCCGAGGCTAGCCCTAAGCCGGCGATGCCCCCCTCCATCTCGGCGAGGCGTTGTTCCAACACGGCTGTCGTAGGGTTCATGATGCGGGTATAGATATTGCCCGGCACCTTTAGGTCGAACAGGTCCGCGCCATGCTGGGTGTCGTCGAAGGTGTAGGAAGTCGTTTGATAGATGGGCACCGCCGCCGCTTTCGTGGTCGCTTCGGACTCATAGCCATGGTGGAGCGCAAGTGATTCTAATTTCATATTGGCCTCTAATTACTATTGTCTGCAAACTGCCGGATACTCATGCCCTATAAGCCCCCGAGATCCAGCATGGGGCTCTTTTATACCACAATTCTTTGCCAGTCTCCGCTAGGCGATTTGCCCTAGTGAAGGGACGCATCGGGTGACTTCACCCACGCCCTCTATTATCCTGTAACATCATTTGCAGTGTTTTACACATGCCGATCCGAGTGAGTCTAAGCTGTTATTACGAAAAGCGTTCACCACGGACTTGGGCCAAGTTGCGTGGCCTCGCCGCGATCGCGAAATAGGGAACAATAGTGAACTGGGATCACCCACTACCATTCACAGAGACGCTGCGCGTTAGCGACGCTGACATCGACGCACTTGGCCACGCCAATAACACAGCCTATGTGCGCTGGATGGAACGATGCGCGTGGCGGCACTCCGCAGCCCTAGGGCTGGATATCGAGGCCTATCACGCGCTAGATCGCGCCATGGTCGTATTAAAACATGAGTTGCATTATCTTGCGGCTGCCTTCGCAGATGAAGAGTTAGTCGTGGCCACTTGGATTATGAACAGTGATGCCAAACTGCGCTTGACCCGGCACTTCCAGATTGTACGCCCTGTGGATGCTGTCACATTACTACGAGCACGCAGCGAATATGCCTGCATAGAGATTTCCAGCGGCAAGCCGAAACGAATGCCCCCTGCCTTCATTGAAGGTTATGGCAAAGGAGTTATCTGATGATCGATGTCTATAGTGCAGCCACACCCAATGGTCACAAAGTCACCGTGGCCTTAGACGAGATGGGGGAGGACTATAATCTGATCCCCATCGCATTTTCGAACAAAGAACAGAAGAGCCCAGAGTTCCTGCGCATGAACCCGAACGGTCGCATTCCCGTAATTGTCGATCGAGATAACAACGATTTCGTCGTCTTCGAGTCCGGGGCCATCTTGATTTATCTGGGCGAAAAATACGGCAAGCTCTATCCGCAAGAGCCCAAGGCGCGCTCGCGCACCCTGCAGTGGCTGATGTTTCAGATGGGCGGGCTAGGTCCTATGATGGGGCAAGCGAATGTGTTTTATCGCTATTTTCCCGAGAAATTGCAGCCGGCAATTGATCGCTATCAAAATGAATGTCGCAGACTGTTCGAGGTGTTGGACTCGCGCCTACAACACAGCCCCTACCTAGCAGGTGAAGAATTCACCATCGCCGACGTCGCCAATTGGTGTTGGGCGCGCACCTACGAGTGGTCAGGAGTGTCTATAGAAGGCTTGCCCGGCTTAAATCGTTGGCTCGACGAGTTGGCCGCGCGCCCAGGGTGTAGCAGTGGCATCACTAAACCCCCGCGTGCGCCTAACCCAGACGATATCGTCAAGGGTGCCCAATCGATAGTGGTTCGTTAAGTTTCTACTCGCCTTCGAAATAGCGCTGCGTTCCGCGACCCTCCATAGCAACCGCCAGCAGTTCCATGCCTTGCAGATAGGCGGACACTCGTAAACTAACATCCTCCCTATGGGCGCGTTGGAAACACTGCGTTGCTGCGTTTACTATGCGCGTAGCAAGGCGCTCATTGACAATCTCCTCAGACCAATAGTCTCCCGTCCGATTCTGCACCCATTCCAAGTAACTCACGATGACCCCGCCTGCATTCGCGAGCACATCGGGGATCACAACGATATCGCGTTCCAACAATTGCGCGTCAGCTGCCGGCGTAATGGGACCATTAGCAATTTCCAGAATGACTTTGGCTTGCACATTTTTAACGTTTTCTCCAGTTATCGCGTTCTCCAATGCCGCCAAGACCAAGACATCCACTTCGAGCCCAAGCAACTCTTCTGTGCCGATGCTCTCCACATTGTCGACACTGCACACAGAGTCATCGCAATAGACCATGCCACTGAGTTTACGGGTCTTGTTTTTATGATCCCAGATAGGACTTGGTTCCAAACCCTCTTTTAAGTAGATACCTCCTTGGGAGTCCGAGATAGCCACAATTTTGTACCCTGCCTCTTTGGCCAGCCTTGCGAAGTGATAACCAGCGTTACCGAAGCCTTGTACAGCCACCGTAATCTCCTCTGGTTTCAGGTCCTCCCGCACTCGCCAGGCGTCCAAAACATGGAGAGCACCTCGACCGGTGGCGGCTGTTCGACCCTGAGAACCTCCCAGGCCTATGGGCTTACCGGTGATAATGGCAGGCACCTGACGACGTGCAATCTCAGCGTATTCGTCGGCCATCCAACCCATTACCTTCTCATTGGTATTCACATCCGGCGCCGGGATGTCCCGATCCGCCCCGATGACATCAAAAAAGGCGCGAATGTAGCTGCGTGACAAGCGCTCCAACTCTAGGCGAGAAAGGGCTTTGGGGTCCACTTGAACGCCTCCCTTGGCACCTCCAAACGGAATATCTACCACTGCACACTTCAAGGTCATCCAGAAACTCAAGGTTGTCACTTCGTCTTCGCACACATCAGGGTGAAATCGGATGCCGCCCTTACCCGGCCCCCGTGTGTCATCGTATTGCACCCGCCAAGCGGGAAAGACCTTGAGACTGCCATTGTCCATCCGCACGGGGAGACCCGCCTGATGAATACGCCGCGGTTGATGTAGGCGACAGCGAATGTCATCAGAAACATTCAAGCGTGCATATATCTCGTCCATAATCTTTTGCGCCGCGTGCAGTTGAGTCGTCTTCTCACTCATTACTTGTTTCTCCTACGTAAAAGTTCGGGTTTGATTGAACCACTCCTACTCAGCATTTGTTAGGGGTAGACTGCAATTGCGTCTAGCAGAGATTAGTTGTTATTGTGTCGAACCGTTTTTTACACTTTATGGGTTTTGTAATGGTCAAAATACTATTTATCGAACATAGTGGTGAGGAGCATCCAGTAGAGGTTGTTTCTGGTGGCTCCGTAATGGAGGCCGCCGTGAACAATGCCGTGCCCGGCATTGATGCGGACTGCGGCGGTTTTTGTTCCTGCGCCACTTGCCACGTTTTTGTAAATGAGCAATGGTTGGATAAGCTGCCTCCCTTAGGGCCGAATGAGGATGCGATGCTTAGCCTTAGCCCGGACCGACGCGAGAATTCCCGCTTGTCTTGTCAGATTCCTGTCGTCGACACGCTCGATGGCCTTGTTGTCACCACACCGGAGTTTCAATTTTAGCGTCGCACAAAGGGTTACACGTTTCATCGGAGGGGATGGATCACATGTCAAACGCTACACTGCAGTCGCCGAAGCAAAGTAAATGGAGCATGGTGGGCAAGGACCCGCAAACCATTCCCATCGAACAGATCGACCTATCACACCCCGGCATCTGGCATGCCAACGAGTTCCTGCCCTTCATGGCACGGCTTCGCAAAGAAGACCCAGTGCATTATTGCGCCGACTCCGCAGTAGGGCCTTATTGGTCGGTCACCAAATACAAAGACATCATGGAGGTCGATACTTCCCCCCATATTTACTCCTCAGAGCCCACCATTGGCATAGTGGACACCTTCGAGAAATTTACCCTGCCTGCGTTTATTTCGATGGATCCGCCCAAGCACGACGAGCAGCGCCGTGTGGTACAAGGCGTTGTGGCACCGGCGAACCTTAAGAATTTGGAAGCGCTAATTCGTAGCCGCGTGTGCGAGATACTCGACGGCCTGCCGCTTAACGAGGAATTCGATTGGGTAGAGCGCGTTTCCATCGAGCTCACTACGCAGATGCTGGCCACCTTATTCGACTTCCCCTTCGAGGACCGCGCCAAACTCACCTTCTGGTCCGACGTTGCAACCGCAATTCCGGGTGGCGGCATCGTGGCTACACAGGAGGAGCGCTGGCAGGCGATTCAAGAATGCATGGCCTATTTCACCAAGCTCTGGAATGCTCGCGTTAACGCAACGCCGGGTAACGATCTGATCTCGATGCTAGCCCACGGCGAGGCCACACGAAATATGCCGCCCATGGAATATCTGGGCAATGTCATACTTTTGATCGTCGGAGGCAACGACACGACGCGCAATTCGATTAGCGGCGGCGTATTAGCACTGAATGAAAACCCTGCCGAATATGACAAGCTGCGCAATGATCAGGGCCTAATTCCTAACATGGTATCGGAGATCATCCGCTGGCAGACCCCGCTCGCCTACATGCGGCGTACTGCGAAGGTGGATACAGTGCTAAACAACAAGCAGATCAGGGCGGGCGACAAAGTGGTAATGTGGTATGCATCAGGCAATCGCGACGAAGATGCCATTGCGAACGCCGACAAATTTTTGATCGACCGCCCCAATGCTCGACAACACCTTTCTTTTGGTTTCGGCCTGCATCGCTGCATGGGCAACCGCCTTGCCGAGATGCAACTGCGTATCGTCTGGGAGGAGATCATGAAGCGCTTCTCATTCGTGGAGGTGGTCGGCGAGCCAGAGCGGGTTTATTCGAGTTTCGTAAAGGGCTATACCAAACTACCTGTGGTGCTGCACCCTCTTTAAGGAATTTGTCGCCTGCAGGGAACCCCCTTACGAGGGCAAGGGGGTGCCCTGCAGGCGATCTGAATTCACAAACAACCTGAAAAGGAGCTAAAAATGACAATAACAAGCAAAGCACCTACTTCTGTACAACGCCGCCAACTTCTCACTCTCTTCGCGAGCACGGCGGCCCTTTCTGCCCTGTCTTTGCAGAGCGTCTTTGCGGCAAACGCCAGCACGGCGGAATTCCCACTCGGCGTACGGGCCTTAGTTTTCGATGTCTTCGGCACAGTAGTCGACTGGCACACCTCCATCGTGCGCGAGGGCCAAATGCTCGCGCAGGAGAAAGGCTTTGACGTCAATTGGAGTGAGTTCGCCACCCGCTGGCGCGCAGGCTATGGCCCCTCTATGAACCTAGTGCGCAGCGGAGAGCTGCCGTGGACTAAGCTCGACACGCTGCACCGTATGGTGCTTGATGAGTTGGTCGAAGAGTATGGACTGAAGGGTTTGACCGAGACGGAGCTTGAACATTTTAACTTCGCCTGGCATCGCCTGATTCCGTGGCCTGACACGCTCGCCGGGCTTAATCGGCTACGCAATAAATACACCATAGCCTCGCTGTCCAACGGCAATGTGTCTCTGCTTGTAGACATCGCCAAGAACGCCGGCATCCAATGGGACACCGTGCTCTCGGCAGAGTTATCACGGCATTATAAGCCGGACCCAGAGGCCTACCTCAAAGCACCCGAATTACTGAGCTTGCCGCCGGAGCAGGTAATGTTAGTCGCTACTCACCCAGGCGACCTGCGCAGTGCAGCCAAGACTGGGCTGCGCACCGCCTATGTGCACCGGGCTCTCGAAGCCGGACCAGAGCGTCCGAAAGTGCCACCTTCGCGGGACGAGTTCGACTTCTTCGCAGACGATTTCCTCGATCTCGCGCGCCAGCTTGGTGCTTGATTTTTGCCGCTTGCGCGGCGTTCACTCGCCGCGCTTGATCTGTTTAGTTTCGCTGCGGATGCGTTTGAAATGACGGCCCTGCTTGTGAAAACAGACGTTCGCTGTGCGCACCTAAAAATATTGATATCAAAGGACATGAAACGAGCTAGAACGCCTCTATTTCATTTTCGTACAGAAGAAAATCCACTCAATCTTTCAATTTCTCACAGGAAAAAAGTTAGTATCATATAAATATCAAGACGTTATGGAAAATGGGCGCAGGCGCAGGTTATTCCGACGAATTCCGAAATTCATCAAAGCCCGTCAAAATCTGGTAGCCCACGGCAGGTCACATTGCTATTCTGCCTAAGCAACATTTATAACAATAAAATTGAGGTATAAAATGACATTCATTCGCCAACCGCATCACCACCCATCCTTCACCGTCAAATTACTAAATTCTGCTATTGCCTTTGCGCTACTCGGAGGTGCCGGACAAACTCTGGCACAAGCCCCGGACGTAGAAGAGGTGGTAGTGACAGGGTCCTATATTCGTCGTTCGGAGGGAATCGCAGCCGCATCGCCGCTAACCCAACTTAGCGCTGAGGACCTGGAGGCTCAAGGCACCGTCAACATGGCGCAGGTTGCCCAGAACCTGACTTTCAACAACGGCACCGCAATCACAAACTCGATCCAAGGGGTCACCAGCACCATCTCGAATTTCAACCTGCGTGGCCTAGGTCCTAGAGCCACTCTGACACTGATCGATGGCAAGCGCGTTGCCTCTGACAATATACAAACCATGCTCCCCGCCTCCGCCCTGCAGCGTATCGAGATTGTTACTGATGGTGCCGCTGCTCTTTATGGTACTGACGCGGTAGCAGGCGTTGTCAATTTGATCCCCTATCAATCCTATGACGGTTTCAAAGTTGAAATTTACAATGAAGGCGATAGCCGAGGGGATTTCGACAGATCCGAGGCCTCTTTTCTAGGCGGCAAGAGCATAGGCGATGTTGATTTGGTCTTTGCTGGCTCTCAAACGTCCCAGTCCACGCTAGCATGGAACGAACGCCCAGATTATGTGCGCTCGGGCCTCACCCACAATGGCGGGGGCAATCCTGGTAATTATCTAGTACCCAAACGAGATGCCAACGGTGATTTCACTGGTAGTTCTTCAAGTCGCCCTGATCCAAACTGCGGCTATCGAACCGAGGCGGACCAAGTATCCGCCGGCAATAACCCTTGGGGCAACAATCTGGGTGGCCGCTGTTTTATGAGCTTTGGTGACACGCGGGACTTCCAGCCAGCCGGCGATACCACCTCCTTATACGGCAATCTCAACTGGGACTTGAACTCGGATGTGACGTTCCACTCGCAATTGATATACAACCGCCAGCGCTACCGTAATCGCAATAACCCAAGCAACCCTGGCGCCAGAAGCGATGCGCTCGATGTTGTTCGAGGGGAACTCCCGGGCAATACCTTTAGAGCCAAAACGTCTACGGGCATGGAATTGTTTGCAGAACCGCTACGCAATGCGAGTGGCGCAATCGTGCTTGATGGCTACGGTCGTCCGCTGCCAATGCGCAATGCTTCTGGTCAGGTCGTGTTTGCCAATAGTCGTTTTTCGTCGATTGATAGTGATCCACTTGGCGGCGTCGCGTTTGCCGAGGACGTCAATATCAATGGTGCGCAATGGGTGCCATTTAATAAGCCGGAAGCCAATACGATTCCGACCGACATGCAACAGTACGGTTACTACCAGCTTAACCATAATGACAAACGTACTTATCGATTCACAACGGGACTCGATTTCGAGGTGCCGATGTTGGAGGGCTGGCAGGGTAGCGCAGATTATATGTACGGCTTATTCAACGACGTTAGTAATAACTCGCAACAATATAGTCTTGGCGCAGTGAACCAAGGCCTCAATTGCGACGTGATCAAAGATGTTAATAGCTGTTACAACCCATTCGGTGCTGTGGATGCGCGATTCAGAACGCCTCAACACGTAGCGGATGCGATATTCACTCAAGATCAGATCGACAATAAGAACGAGTTGCAGACCTACGACCTCATCTTGAATGGCAACCTCCCTCTGGGCAATTTCGAACTGCCTGGTGGCCAAGTGTCGATGGCGGTTGGATACCAGCGCCGCGAAGAGAAGGAAACAGATGGCCCTACGTCCACTTCAATTCGCGATGATCAGCTAATCGGCTCGCAAGTACTGCCGCGCAGCCAGAGCCGTTCTAGTGATTCATGGTTCGCTGAGTTTGCGATCCCCGTGCTGGATAACCTGGAATTCAGTGCTGCGGTGCGAGACGAGAGCTTTAGTACTGGCCAGAGTGCTGTCGTGGATAAGTTTGGTGTCGTGTATGTTCCCACTGATTGGTTGGCCGTTCGCGCCACCATGGGTGAAGCCTTCATCGTGCCAACCTTGTCGCAATTGGACTCGCCAGAGATTTGTGGCCTGAGTAATGTTGACGACCTATTCTCGGATTTCCAAGGCTTCATCACGTCTTGCCGTAGTGGCAACCCAACGCTCTCGTCAGAATCTTCAGACAGTATTTCTGCTGGGATCGACTTGAACTTGATGGACAACCTCACGTGGTCAATCACATGGAGTGAAACTGACTTTACGGATCGTATTGTGAGCACCACCACACAAGACATCATTCGCTCTGACTATAGAAACTTTCAAGCCGCCACTGGCTTTGCGCCAACCACTGGCAACCCCAATCCGAGCGTTGCGCAACTGCAAGCTTGGGTTAATGACCCGCGTTCCGACAAGCGTATCATTCGCAACGCAGCCGATGTCACTACACCGGACCGCATATTGCAGAGCGATTCAAATGCCTCTTCAATGCTCGTGCGCGCTTGGGATACCCAGATCAACTATGGGTTCGCTTTAGACGATGTGGGCTTGAATGGCTGGGGTGATATCAATATGCAGCTAACTGCGACCTATGTTGATACCTATCAGTTCCAGCTAGCAATAGATGGCCCTGTGCGCGAAGCGGTTGGCAATCAGAACAATGATTTTGGTGCTGTGCCAACGATTCCTAAGGTTCAGGCGAACTTGCGCATCAATTGGGCCCTTGGTAATCACACGGTAAGCACCACCACGCGCTATATAGACGACGTGAAGTTCGACGCCAATGAGTTCAGCTTCCAGCGCTTCTTCCCTGGCGCTCAGTGGGGTGGTCCAACAGAAACTCTGCGGGCCTGGACACAGCTGGATATGTTCTACTCCTATCGCGGTTATGAAGCATTAGGAGGTGAGTTTGCCTTTTCGCTAGGTGCGCGCAACCTTACCGACCGTATGCCACAAAAAACCGGCATGATTGCAGGTGTCGCTGCAGAAACCCAAGATGTCTTGGGCCGAGTGGTATATGCACGAGTTAGCTATAACTTCTTCTAAGTTGTTCTAGTTAGTCTGAAAAGAAAAACGGGTATTGAAGCGATTCGATGCCCGTTTTTTATTGATATGGATTTGTGTCAATCGTGTCTATTCGCCTGCAGGCACCCCCTGCCCTCGTAAGGGGGTGCCTGCAGGCGACAGGTTCAAATTTTGCGCAGATCTACATCAATCGCACCTATTCGCTTGCAGGGCAAGCTCCTGCACCTTCGATTTGGTGCAGTGCCGCCCTACATTTGAGCCAATCTTTAGACGATATAATCTCCGAATGTGGGATCGAACTTGCCGACTATTCACTATACCCCTTCCGAACCACCCCATTGCTCGTCCCATCTACTTCGCCATCGCGCAGCCACTGCAGCGACGCATCGAACAGCAACGGCGCGTTCATTTCCCACATCGCATTGTGTGAAGCACAGCCAAGGTCCAGCAATACTTTCTCAGTCGCGCCAAGATCTTCGTACATCTCAGTCACGCGGCTCGGTGGTACTTGCCCGTCGTGAATACCCGCTACTAACAACATAGGCGTCATCGTGCGGGCGACTACTTCTTGAGTCCATCCCCAGACAGTAGTGTTAGGAGCTCTACGTACACCGCCACCCCATGTGGCACCAATGGGGTCGGACTCCAACATATCTTGCCAGATCACCTTGCTCACTGCTGGATCGTACTGGTTCTCGCATCCCACTTGTCGGTCCCAATTGCGCGTGAAGTCTAAGTGGGATTGTTTAGTGAAGGCAGATCCGGGCACGGGAATCGACTCAGGGGCGCTCGCGCCTCGGTTGCGACTATAGGCTGGAGCGAGAATCACCACTCGGCCAACCTTGTCAGGATAGCGCGCAGCATAGCCCGCCGAACGTGGGCCGCCTAACGACCACGCCACCAGGTGAACTTTATCGACACCGCGCAGTTCGCGCAGATAATCCACTACGGCATTGATATCATGCCAATCGGACTCGATGGTCGTGCTAGCGAATCCGTAACTGGGGGCACATGGAGCCGCGATCTTGCTAGGCACAAATTCCAGTTGGGCCTGTTCGGAGAGATTACAGACATCGTTCATGACATTCGGCCGAGTAGAACGCCCATAGCCAGTGGTATCCATTGCGAAGGTGTCGTACCCCGCTTGCGCCAGATAGGCCATCCAACTATAGCCCTCCACAGGCACATCGAAGGCGACTTCTGCAGGGGTGCCAGCACCATGGATGAACAACACTACTTGGCTTTCGAGACTTGCACTGCGCAAGGAGGTCGAGGCCTGGGTGCGCTCACGCACATAGATTTGCGCCATTTCATTTTCTATGGCGGGGGCTTGAGAGAGCACTGGCACGTAGTGATCGATGCGCAGGACAGGGTCTTGCGCCAATACACTATTGAAGGGAATCAGTAGGCATGCGGTTAACAAACGGAGGCGTGTTGTCATTGTTTTACTCCGGTAATATCGACTTATGAAAGAGGCTTCACTATACAATAGCTAAGACGCTCAATAAATTTATACTTAACAGGAATAGCATATGACTCAAACACGTGAATATGGCATTACCGTCTATGGGGCCACGGGCTATACCGGTCGCCTGGTCTGCGAATATCTTAACAAGCGCTATGGCGTGAATGGCGAGGTGAAATGGGCAATGGCAGGACGTAGTCGCGCCAAGCTAGAGGCGGTACGTGATGAGATGGGCATTCCCACCAGTGTGCCGCTAGTGATTGCCGATGCCGACGACCTCAGTTCAATTAAGGCGATGGTCGCTAACACCACTGTGGTGCTCACTACGGTAGGTCCTTATCAACTCTATGGCTCTGAACTCGTCGCACACTGTGCCGCGGCAGGCACCGACTATGTCGACTTGTGTGGTGAACCCGGCTGGATGCACCAGATGATTGCCGAACACAGCGACGCCGCTAGAAAAAGTGGTGCACGCATACTCTTCTCCTGCGGGTTCGACTCTATCCCCTTCGAGCTCGGCGTGTTGTATCTGCAAGAAGCAGCAAAACATCGCTTCGGTGCCCCCCTCACATGGGTGAAAGGACGCGTAAGAGCGATGAAAGGGGGCTTCTCTGGTGGCACGCTGGCCAGTCTAAAGGCCACTATGGCAAGCGCTTCCAAGCAACCTGAATTGGTGAAAGTGTTACAAGACCCCTTTGCTCTAACCGAGGGGGTATCGGGACCGCAACAACCACTAGGGAATGTGCCGCAATACGATGAGGAACTGGCCAGTTGGTCGGCGCCGTTCATTATGGCCACAATCAATACTAAGAACGTGCACCGTAGCAACTTCCTGCTCAAACACGCCTTCGGTCAGGACTTCGTCTATGACGAGATGTTGTTCACCGGACCCGGCGAGAAAGGCGAAGCGGCAGCCAAGGCCGTTGCTGCCGATCGCTCTATGGCGAGTAGCAATTTAAAACCCGGCGACGGACCGAGCAAGGAAGATCGTGAGAACGGCAGTTATGATGTTTTGTTTGCCGGCAGTAATAAACAAGGAGATTTGTTGAAAGCCAGTGTGAAAGGAGATCGTGACCCTGGTTACGGCTCGACATCGAAGATGATTGCAGAAAGCGCCGTGTGCCTGTTGTTGAATCCTGACGCTGCCAGTGGCGGCATCTGGACGCCGGGTGCCGCGCTTGGCAACCTACTTATCGCCCGCCTAGAAAAAAACGCGGGACTGCGCTTTGCACTCGAAAACTAAGTAGCGCAGTACTCGAGCTTAGAGCGTCAGCATTGAGACTAACCATATCGCTGCGATAGTTACCAATCCCATCGCCAGAGTCGCGCCAGTGTGTGCGCGATAGGCGGTGGCAACATCTAGTTTGCTGAACTGAGCCACAACCCAGAAGTAACTATCGTTGGCATGTGAGACAGTCATTGCCCCAGCACCGATTGCCATCACGGTTAACACCCTTCCCCATTCCGAATCCAAACCCACTTGCGGTAATAGCGGCGCCACCAAAGCAGAGCCTGCGACCATCGCAACGGTGGAGGACCCCTGCGCACTCTTAAGTGCAGCGGCCACTAGAAACGGCATGAACACGCCGATACCAAGAGCAGAGAGACTGCGCCCTAGATATTCCCCAAGTGGTGTGGCTGCCAACACGGCGCCGAAAGCCCCGCCGGCCCCAGTCACCAACAAGATAGGCGCGGCAATCATGAAGGCTTGCTGGCAGTGTTCACCAAATCGCGCAAGCCTATCTGCACCTTTTATTAATATTAATGCGCAACCCAAGCCCACCATTAGGGCATTCAGTGGCTTACCTAGGAAATTTACCAACTCATAAAGTCCGCCGCGCCCAAGTGGGTCGGCGGGATAATTTGCCAGCGAGCCAAGGCAGATCAATAGGATAGGCACAAGGATAGGGGCGAACGCGCTCAGGGTACTGGGGGATGAGGCCTTGTCTACTGGCTCCTCGATAAGCAGTTCTTCTTCCTCGAGTTCCTTGCTAGGAAGGTCCCGGCAAAACCGGGCCCACACTAGTCCAGTCAGTGCGGCAATCAAGGCGAACCCAAAGCCTGCAACAATCACTAAACCGAGGCTATCGCCAAGGTCCAGATTGCCCGCCGCAGCGATGGGGCCGGGAGTAGGAGGTACTAGCGTATGGGTGGCAAACAAGCCGGTTGAGAGCGCCACAGTAAGTGCCACGGGCGAGGCATGCAGCGTGCGCGCAAGAGAGCGCTTGAGACTATTGAGTATGACGAAGCCCGAGTCACAAAACACCGGTATCGACACGAAGAAGCCCACCATCGACATTGTGAGTGTCGGCATACGTTGTCCAAATACGCGAATGATCGCCTGCGCCATGACGATTGCCGCGCCGCTGCGTTCCAGAATCACGCCAATGAGCGTACCCAGCACTATCACCAGCCCGATATTGCCCATAATATTGCCGAAACCGCTCCGTATGGTGGTCTCGATCTCTCTTAATGGCAGGCCATAGGCGAAGGCCGCAATGAATGCGGCGAGCAGCAGCGTAATGAAGGGGCTTAACTTGAGTTTGGTTGTCGCGAAGACGATAAATCCGATGATACACAGGAGGATAAACACCAACAGCATAGGTTGCGTCCTTTTAACCCTTTAGGCTGCTAGCTCGCGCACGCCATCGGGCTTATTGTTTTGAATTCTCTCTGCGCCGCAGTATAAGCGTAGCCCTTCCAGAAAAGCCACCGCAGTAGCCAGGAGCGAGATGCGGTGTTTTCACTGGATATTTGCACTACACTCTAATGATTGGTGTTGAACTTACACTCTGGCTAAGGCCATTGGAGGAAAATTTGTTACGCATTGCCAAGCATATCACCCGAATACTCGCCGCCGGGTTTTTACTAGCCCCGGTATCATTATTGGCAGCAGATTCGGCAATCACCTACGCTGAAGTGGCAGCAGAGGTTCCCTACGAGAAAGTCGCAGAACTGCCCTTTCGCCTAGCGGAACACACTCTTCCCTACGGGGAGGACCCGTTGCAATATGCCCTCCTATGGAATCCGCTTCTTGCCGATGATGCAGCGCCAAAGGCATTAATTATCTTCATTCATGGCGGCTGCTGGCTCAATGCCTACGACATCACTCACACCTTTGCGCTCAGCACGGCCCTATCGCAAGAAGGCTATGCGGTGCTGTCCTTGGAGTATCGCCGTACCGGTGACGCCGGAGGTGGTTGGCCTGGCACCTATGATGATATCCGCGCAGGCTTCACCTATGCGCAACAGCTACAAGCGAACGACGCCAATCCATTACCAGTCATTGCCTTAGGCCATTCCGCGGGCGGTCATCTGGCGCTTCTCGCAGGCGCTCAGGATGAGAGTTTGCAAGGCGTAATCGGATTGGCTGCTATAACAGACATTATAGGCTATGCCGAAGGTAGCAATAGTTGCGAGATCGCGGCACCGGAATTTATGGGGGGCGATTTTGCAAGCAAACCAGCCGAGTATCATGCCGCGAATCCAGCAGAGCGAAAGCCCCACGCCAACACCTTCCTGCTGCAAGGTAGTGCGGACACGATCGTAGCCCCAGCACAAGCTAACATCCCAGGAGCGTTGACGATCAACCTAGAAGGCGCAGGTCATTTCGACTGGGTCCATCCAGGCAGCCAGGCATTCCAAACCTTATTATCCACGCTCTCGGCTGCTTTGTAATGATCGAGCAAGCCCAGATCGAAGCAATGGATTTTGACGACCTTCTCGCGGAAAAACGGGACGAGTTTGACCTACCTGCAGACACTGTCTATTTAGACGGTAATTCTCTCGGCTGCCTTCCTATCGCCGCGCGTGAGCGCGCCCGTGAGGTCGTTGAGACACAATGGGGGCGAGACCTAATCAAGAGTTGGAATCAACATGGCTGGATCGGTTTGCCGGTACAGATCGGCGAGAAAATTGCCCGTCTGATCGGGGCCGCTCCCGGCCAGACAATCTGTTGCGACTCCACCTCTGTGAACCTATTCAAACTTCTTAGTATTGCGCTGCAAACAAACAACGAACGCAGCATCATCCTTTCGACACAAGATAATTTTCCTAGCGATCTCTATATGGTAGAAGGCCTTGGTCATTTGCTTGGCAAGGATCGATTGCAGTTGGAAACTTGCGCGGAGAACGAGATCGAGACCGCACTACACGACAAGGTTGCTGTGCTAGTACTTACCCAAGTGAACTTTCGCAGTGGCAAACTGCTCGATATGCAACGGCTCACGGAGCGTGCGCATGCGTTGGGCATACTGGTAATTTGGGACCTCGCCCATAGCGCGGGTGTGTTGCCAATTGCCCTAGATGAATGGCAGGTCGATTTCGCCGTGGGCTGCGGCTACAAATATCTGAACGGTGGACCCGGCGCACCCGCCTTCGCCTACGTCGCGCAGCGCCACCAGCAACACTTGCGCCAGCCTTTAAGCGGATGGATGGGTCATGCCTCCCCTTTTCAGTTCGACCCGCACTATGTGCCCGCACCCGGCATCATGCAGTTACTCGCAGGCACCCCGCCGGTACTCTCGATGAGCGTTCTTGATGCAGCCCTAGAGGTGTACCGCGATGTTGATATTATACAGCTGCGCCACAAGGCTATCGCATTGAGTGAATTATTCCGCACGCTGGTGGAACAAAGCTCAGAGCTACAGGACTTTCAACTCGTCTCGCCTACTCGGCCTGAGCAGCGCGGCGCACAGCTTGCCTATCGACACCCACAAGCCTATGCAATCTGCCAGGCGTTGATTGCCCATGGAGTGGTCGCTGATTTTCGTGCGCCGGATATCCTGCGCGTTGGTTTCTCACCTTTACCCTTGCGCTTTATCGATATCGGCACTAGTGTCACTGTTTTAGTCGATATTATGCGCAATGAACGCTGGCGAGATCCGCAATTTGCCACACGCAGCAAAGTGACATAAGGAGTTTGCAATGACACAAAGTATTGAAATCAACACCAGCGTCGCCATGCTCGTTTCCGTTTTTGGAGATCCTGTTCATGCAGACAGCGAAGCGAATAATTATGAATGGCAGATCTATTTTTCCGATGGCGCCAAGGCGATTTTGCGTAATACCGGCAAAGGTGGCAGTTCGGCACGCGTGCAAGCATGGGCAGTGAGTAGTGATAGCGAAGCGGGCATTAACCAAGTCAATGCCAAATTGGAAGAAGGCGAGAACTATTACGAAGGCGCACTGCACCCGGAGTTATTCATTAAGCGTAACGATTGATGCCTACCGAATGACCGCACCGAAGTGGATATCAACGTTAGCAATAATAGAAAGGGAGGGTACACACCCTCCCTTTCTAGAATTTCTCTAACTAGTTTAAGCTTAGAGGCTAAGGTCAACTCTCAGGTACACGCTGCGACCATCTGTGTCATACGGTGCATTACGCGAGTAAATCAGACCGCGGTTGGCTTGAAAATCGGCCTCGTCTGGATACTGATCGAACACGTTCTCCGCACCGAAGCGCAGCGCAATATTATCGTTTACATTATAGGTTGCTGACACATCGGTGAAGGATTCCGCACCAAAATCTTGGTGAATGTCACCTGTCGCGTTAAACGAGAAATCTGTCCAATTACCGTAATAACGTACGCGACCCAAGAAGTCGAAGGCGCCGATAGCATAGTTAGCGGTCAAGTTTAGAGTACGCTGCGGCAGGTTTTTCTCGAAGCGGATACGATTCGTGTCATTGTCTTCGAATGAACCACCGACGACTTCCGTCTTGTTGTAATTGAACGAGCTCGACAGAGCCAACTGCCCCGCACCCAACTCCATGCCATAGCCCAACACTAGGTCGATACCCTGCGAGCGTGTATCGAAATCATTCTGGAAGAAATTCACGCGAGTGATGCCCTCCCCACCCGGCACGCCTAGTGCAATCAACTGAGCACGCTCGGCATTGCTCAACGTATAACTGGTCGAGGTACCGAATCGATTGTCTACATCGATGCGGTAGAAATCCAAGCTCGAGCTAAAGCCATAGTCGTTGCGATACACGACACCCGCGCTGAAATTAGTCGATTCCTCTGCATCCAAAGGCTTGATGTCGACACCTGCGCGTTGCGTCACGATCGACGCCACCTCGCCCACAGGAGAGAAACGCCCATTGGTAAAGATATTCAACGTGACGGTATCCAGCCCTTGCGAAGTACGTTCGCTAAACAACTGCCCAGGCGTAGGCGCGCGGAAACCATTAGACATCGTGGCACGCAAGGCTAGGTTCTCTGCAAGCGCATAGCGGCCTGTAATTTTGCCTGTGAAAATACGATCGTCGTGCTCCGAATAATCCTCATAACGCCCGGCGACACCAAAAGTCAGCGCCTCTGATACTGGTACTTCTAGATCGACATAGGCAGACAAACTGATTTGATCCGACTCTCCGGCTTGGTCGGGACTAAAACCGGGAAAACCGTTCGAGCCAGAGGGTAGACCTACGTTAGCACCTGGGCCGATGGCATAGGAGGCCACTTCGCCAACGCCAATCTTATAGGTCTCCTCGCGTCGCTCGAGACCGAAGGCAAGACTGCTTGGGCTTGGAGTGCCAAAATCGAATTCATAAGCGAAATCGAGATTGACGTTCAACTCACTCTGTTGCAAAGATCCGATATCGAAGGCAGTTGGGCTCTGCGGCCCTAGAGAAGCGTTAATGCTGTTCGACATATTGTAGTCGATCTTATTGCTTCCATAGCCCATGCTCAGGTCCCACGTCAATGCAGGACTCAGTTCGCCGCGGATGCCCGCAGTGAAAGACTTGTCCACATCTTCTTGACCGAATTGAGGAGAAAAACCTGCGGGATAGGTGCTGCGTAAATCGAAACCTGGAAAAACGGACGTGATATTGAACGCACTGGTCGAATCAGGGTTACGCCAGTTGAAGTCCGACAGGCCTTCGCCCGTACCGTAGGAACCGAAGCTATAGGCGTTGAGTGACCCACTCAACGCATACTCCGAGTTGAACATGAAACGCATAGTTTCAGTTTCTGGCTGACCCCAATTCTGAACTGGGTTTGGCACCGTAACATTCGGGTGGTCGGCCTGAAACTTAATCGCGTCTGGGCGCTGACGACTGCGGGAAGTACGCTCAGCATTTGAATACTCCAGGGCGCTAGTAATGAAACCTGCGCTGCCCAATGTGGTTCCGCCTTTCACTCCTATGCGGGTGTTCTCGCCATCGCCTTCGCTGTATTCAGAGTATTGTGCGAAGCTGCGAAACGACGTGTTGGTATCCAGAATAATGTTGACTACACCTGCAATAGCGTCCGAACCATATTGAGCCGATGCGCCATCGCGTAGGACTTCTACACGCCCGATGGCGAATGTAGGGATCTGGGCTAAATCGGGCGACTGTGCGCCATTGCCGCCAAGCAGTGCGGAGCGATGGCGGCGCTTGCCGTTTACAAGTACAAGGGTGTGATCGGGTGACAGGGCGCGCAAGGTCGCAGGACGCACAAACACTTGCCCATCAGCCATTGGCAAACGTTGCACTTTATACGAAGGCACTAATTGCGCCATAACATCGGAGAGATCTTCCGAGGCGGTGTTGTTGATATCGTTAAAGGACACGATATCGATAGGGGCAGTGGAATCGAAAACGGTACGCTCAGTACGACGTGTTCCCGTGACAATCACGCTCTCAATGGCAGGTGCGCCGCTGCGCTGATCCGCCTGCGTAGTCTGCGCAAGCGCAGGGTTGGAATTGACCGTTAGTATAGCGCTGCCCAGACATAATATAGGCAGCACGATTTTGTGCTTTGACATACATTTTCCCTTTCTTTTAAGTAGTGCTCTGCGTTAAAGACTGGGAGAGTATGGTTAGCGCGTATTACAAGTTAGTGAATAGCAAGCAGAGTTCACGAAAGATTCATATTTTTGCAACATGTTCTCAATGGTGCAGCTTGCACAGTCAAACAATCGTCGAAATCACACCAAGACTGTCTGTAACCTTCCGTAGAAAGTGCTTTGTTGGACAATGGCTAGGAATGGATATATTGTTCGAGCGAACTCAATAACAACAAGAAGGACACACAATGAGTAAAGGTAAGATCGCCGGGATCGTGACCGGAGCAGTACTTGTAGTAGCTTTGATTGGCTGGATGGCTACCGCTCCCTATCTCAGCAATCAGGGGCTTGGTCGTTTACCAGGCGTGATTATTGGGGGCACAGAAACGTCTGCGCCCAACGACTTCACACCACTGAACGGAACCGTTCAGGGTCCCTTATACATGAAGTTAGGTGGTTTCCCTCCATTCGTTAATTATCTTCTCTGGGTTGGTACACCAGAAGGCGTTATCACGGCAACACGCCCAGATGGCGGGCGCTGGGCTAGACGTGTGCGCGAGCGCAGTGGCGATGGATGGCTGCGAATTGGGAACGCGACTTATAAGATGGAGGCCAACGAGATTCTTGGCGACGCCCGTATCCCGATGATGGAGCAATGGGCCGCGAAGGCGGGCCGGTCGATAGACGAACCGCTATACGCAGGCTCAGAGCCGCTGCGCGACTGGGAAGTGTTCTTCTGGACTCCTAGGCCTTAAAAGCACTCAATTACTAGGGCAGCATGAGCGCTGCCCTAGATTGCTTGAGATTCAAATAGCCCCTCCGTATTAAAAAACGTCACAAACTTGCGCTACACTTCGAGCTCCACAATAGACACGAAGTGACTCTAAGGGCGCAGATTTATGACGAGTACCGCAACACGTTTTAGCCGCCGTAGCATTCTCAATGGATTAGCACTGAGTGCCGCCACACTAGCAACGGGCAAACTCAGCGCGCAAATCACGGCTATGCCGACCCCTCCCCTAAATGCCGATGCAGCACGCCTAGCGCAAGACGAAGCCTTTTGGCGCGAGGTCGCCACTTATTATGATCGAGCCGACGGCATCGTGAACCTCGAGCATGGCTACTGGGGAAAAATGGCCAAACCGGTGCAGGAGCACTATCTTGCGGCTACCCAAATGGTCAATAAGCAGCTGTCTTTCTATGCACGCAAAGGCTATGGCAGCGATGCTACTGAGGCGCTCGCCCGGGTAGCCAAGGCCCTTGGGGTAGAGCCCGACGAGATCGTGCTGACTCGCAACGCCACCGAGTCCATCCATAATTTAATCAGACAATATCAAAGCGTAGGTCCCAATGACGCGCTGCTCTATGCAGACGTGGACTACCCCAGTTTTCAACAAACAATGCAATGGCTGGCGGATCGTAACGATGCGGATGCGATAGTATTGAACCTTCCTGCTCGCGCTTCACAGTCACAGCTATTAGAGGCTTATGTGCGTGCCTTCGATGCGAATCCTACGCTCAAACTAATACTCCTTACGCACGTCAGCAATCAACACGGGCTGGTACTACCCGTTGCGCAGATCGCAGAACAGGCACGCCAACGCGGGATCGATGTGATTTGCGACAGTGCGCAATCTTGGGGCCTGTTGGATTACAAAATTACGGACTTGAAAGTGGACTGGGCGGGCTTCAACCTGCATAAATGGATAGGCTCACCCGTTGGTGTGGGGGCCTTGTATATGCGTCGCGGCAGCCTGCAAAAAATACTCCCCTACCCCGGCGAATCTGACCCTGACGATACTCGCATCGCGACCCGTGTACACACCGCAACCTCTAACTTCGCCGCGATACTCGCCGTGCCGACCGCCCTCGACTTTCATGAATCCATCGGCGGCAGTAACAAAGAGGCACGCCTCAAATATCTCCGCGGATTGTGGACAAAAGAGGCCGATTCAATGGCACATATCGAGGTATTGGGGGGCGCGGACGAAGCGTCTTGGACCGGCATGGCCTCGTTTCGCCTTCGCGGCCAAAGTAGCCCTACGCAAGTCAATGCGTTGCAGAGAACACTGGAGCAAGACTTCGGCATTTTCACTGTCGCGCGCTATGAATTAAACAGCGGCGCCTGCATCCGTGTAACCCCGCAAGTCTTCACAACCCCAGACGAGTTGCAGCAGTTGCTAGATGCCCTCAAGCGTCTACAGGCCTAGGGGGCTTGTGAAAGAACATCTCCCGCCTTGGGTAGAAAACAATGGCTATCAGCACTATGCCAGCGAACAAGACAAGGTAATACACCGGGAACGCCTTTAGCGCTTCCACAAACGCAAAGTCTTGCAACTGTTCCTCTGGCAAAGTCGCGGCAGTGTTGCCGCGTTTCAGAGCGCCAACTAAGCCTGTATAGAGCAGACTCGCCACCCCCAATCCTAGATTTAACGCGAGCCCCTTGAAGCTCAATACCGTAGCCCTGAGCTTCGAGTCGACAGCGCCATTGATGTAGTAACTCGCTTGAAACTGCACCATCCCTAGAACTGCGAATGCCCCCACCGCGAACACGACCCCGTATAGCGGGATCGCCAACATCACTCCCGAGAGCGACACGACCAACAAACCCGAAAGGCACAAGAAATTTTTGAAAGGCGACAAGTGACTTACCATAAGACGTGCCAGCCGCGCATTCAAAATTCCTATCAAAGCCATGCCAGCTCCGATAAAACCGAACCAGGAAATGGGAATGTCGATGCTGCGATAATATTCACTCGCCAACACCACGAATTGTCGCGCCACACTGTCTAGCGCTAATGCCGCCAGAATGACGAAGAAGACGAATTGATGCCTGAAGATCCAACGACCCGCCTTGAGAATCTGTGTAAAAGATTCGCGCACGGCACTTAAACTCTCGCCCGCCTCATGCGCCTCGCGCTTGGCCTGAGCGAGCACTGCTTTATCGATATCGTAAAAACTTAAGCTAGTCGCCAGCACGATCAAGGATGTCAACAGGGTAAGAATTATGGGCAAACGAATAATCAACTCTTCTGAGAATTGCCACTCACTACTCAAATATCGCAGCGCCCCGTTCACCAGCGCACTGTCGTAGGCAAAGGCCCCTAGAATCATCGTGGTGAAGAATCCGATGGCAACCACCCGGGTCGTCGTCTCGAGAAGCTGCGCCCAATCCGCCTCTCTCCCAAGCGCTTTCAAGGAGTCATAGGCTAGGGCCTCGTCTGCACCGCTCGCAGCTGCCTCCGAGAGGCCCGAGCAAATTCGGTTGGCGAGAAAAACCGAAAATAGCAGGGAAGAGGCTCCCATCGGAACAAGGACCAGCAGGAGCATCTCCACAACCATCAGAACAGAGGCGAGCACGATTAGGCGTTTACGGCCAACGATATCGGCGAGCGCACCGGAAGGCACCTCTGCACACACGATCGTCAAGGCCCAGGCCAAGTTAAGAATGCCAAACTGCTCTAGGGTGAGACCGTAGTCTAGAAACAAGACGGTCAAGACTGGATAGTAGAAGCGCGCCGAATAGAAAAGGCGAAAAATGATAAAACGACGGAGGTTGCCCTCAAGGTGTTTCTGAGCGGATTCATCTATTGGCATAAGGACAACATAAGCTAAAAATAAAAAACACTACGGCAAGCGCACGGGGACAGATTAGTCCTTTACGCACGATTCGGCTCCCAAATTCATGATAAATAGCAAAATTTTTGCATTTCACCCCCCATAGTAGGGTGACAAAACCACAAGAACCTAGGTACCATTGCGCGCAACGCCCAACGGAGGTTTAAGAATGGCTAAAAATGACCAAGAGCAAAAACCGAAGAAATTCTTTGGATTAGAAGTAAGTGACACGATCACTTACGTGATTATTGCCATTCTCGCCATTATTTTTATTCGCCAAGTTGCTGTCTTGTTCTAAGTACTGCGTGAGGCCATTATGCGTCTCGCCTTGTTCCCCCTTATTCCCCCATGTTAAATTACGCCCTCATTTTTTCTCGGTGATGGCGCCGCGCGCCGCGCATTATATCTAGATATCTAGGATTCTCATGAGCAAGTACAAGATCGCATTACTGGACGGTGACGGCATCGGCCCTGAAATCATGGTCGAGGCCGTTAAGGTGCTTCGTCTGGTAGAAGAGCGCAATGACGTCGAATTCGAACTCATTCATACCCCCTTCGGTGCAAGCGCGTATTTCGAGTGCGGTGACCCCTTCCCTGAGCAGACTAAGAAAATCTGTGACGAGGCCGATGCGATTCTGAAAGGGCCGATCGGGCTCAATCACGAAGATTCCAAGAAAATTCCGGTAGACAAGCAGCCCGAGCGTGGTGCCTTGCTGCCGCTGCGTCGCCGCTATAATACCTACGCCAACTTCCGCCCCGTGTTCCTACCCCAGGGTCTCGCCCATTTCTCGCCGCTGAAGAAAGAGATCATTGGCGATGGCATCGACATCATGATTATTCGTGAGTTGGTTGGCGGTTTGTATTTCGGTGAGAAAGAAACCGGTGTGAATGCCAGGGGCTTGCGCTATGTCAAAGAAACCCTCGAATACGACGAGGAGCAGATTCGCCGCATCGCGATTGTCGCCTTCGACACCTCTATGAAGCGCAAGAAAGTGCTGCACAATATCCACAAGAGCAATGTGTTGAAGTCGAGCGTGCTGTGGAACGAGATCATGGACGAAGTGGGCAAAGACTACCCCGAAGTGAAGGTCATCAACATCCTTGTAGATGCTGCCGCCACTTATTTATGCCTGAACCCCGGCCAGTTCGATGTGATGGTGATGGAGAATATGTTCGGCGACATCCTGAGCGACCAAGGTGGCGGAATTCTCGGCTCCCTTGGGCTTATGCCTTCCGCCTGTCTTGGTGACGACAAAGCCTATTACGAGCCCTCTCATGGCTCTGCACCGGATATCGCTGGCAAAAATATCGCTAACCCTTATTCTATGATTGGCTCTGTGGCCATGATGCTCGAGATGAGTTTTGGTATGGAGCAAGAAGCGAAGAATGTGTGGCATGCAATGCAGAGCGTGTTCGCGCAGGGCTTCTCGACACCAGACCTGTCCAAGCCTGGCGCCGGTGTGAAGATGATCGACACGCAGGGTTTTGGTGATTTGGTGGTGGCTGAGCTTCGCAAGATGCCGCTGGTGGGATGATTTTGTAGATATTGGAATTGCCTGCGGCCAACCCCAATTCAATTCGAGCTCACCCCACCTGCGCATGCATCTTAATATTGATCATGCGCAGCGTCGCTTTCACCGCCGCCAACACCTGGTTCGAATCCACCCCGCGTGTCTTTAGGTCGCGCATCTCGCCACTCCACGTGATGATACATTCTGTTAACGCGCTGGTATTGCCGCCGCGTGGGATGTGTACTTCATAATCCAGCAGATCGGGCATCTTGAACTTACGGGATTTGAGAATTCTTGCCATGGCATCCATGAAGGCTGCAAAGCCGCCATTGCCAGAGCCCGAGCCGCTGTATTCCTTATCGTTTATGCGCACTCGCACACTCGCAGTACTCTCGACGTCCAAGCCACTATTGATATAGCAATTGAGCAGTTCGATGTAGCGATAGTCACGACTCTCCAACACATCAGCGATGATGAAAGGCAGATCATCCACAGTGATTACTTCCTTGGAATCACCCAACTCCACGATGCGCTGCAGTACCTTGCGTTGGTCCTCAGCCGACAAGCTAAGTCCCAACTCCTCGAGATTATTGGCCAGTGAGGCCTTGCCACTCATCTTACCTAAGGCATAGACGCGCTTGCGAGCGAAGCGCTCCGGACGTAACGCGGTGATATAGAGGCCGCCTTTCGAATCGCCATCGGCGTGAATGCCTGCCGTTTGGGTAAACACGTCGGCGCCTACAATCGGCGCGTTGGCAGACACCCATTTGCCGGAGAAATTCTCGACCATGCGGCTCAACAGACCTACGCGAGTCTCATCGATGGAAAGGCTCATGCCCATCTTATCCTTGAGCACCACGGCCACCTCTGCGATAGAGGCGTTGCCGGCACGCTCGCCCAAGCAGTTCACTGTGCAATGAATCGTATTAACCCCCGCTTTGACGGCGGCCATCACGTTGGCAGTGGCCAGCCCATAGTCGTTATGAGGGTGGAAGTCGAACTCAAGCGTGGGAAAGCGCGCAAGCATGTCGGTAAGCGCAGAGAAGACTTCATCCGGCATCATCACGCCAAGGGTGTCGGGGAGCATAAAGTCGGTGATACCTAAATCCTTCGTGCCCTCTAACAGCCCGAATACATAGTCTCGGCTATCCTTATAGCCGTTGGACCAGTCCTCTAGATACATATTGACCTTCAGACCATGCTCTTGCGCGTAGGCCACGGTGCGGCTGATATCCTCGATATGCTGGGCAAGGCTGCGACCCAACTGCTCGCGGCAATGCTTCTCACTGCCCTTCGCGAGCAGGTTGATCACCCGTCCGCCGGTCTGTACGATCCAGTCCACACTTAGGCGATGGTCTACGAACCCTAGCACTTCAACGCGCTCCAGAAAGCCTTCCTGTGCAGCCCATGCGTTGATATCGATAACTGCTTGTTTCTCGCCGTCGGACACGCGAGCCGAGGCCACTTCGATGCGATCTACTTTTAGCGACTGTAAAAGCGCACGAGCAATTTGCAGTTTCTCTTTCCCCGCGAAGGCCACACCTTGGGTCTGTTCGCCATCGCGCAAGGTAGTGTCGAGTAATTTGATGTGTCTAGTAGGGCTATTGCTGCTCATATCTTTATTCATCCGGCTGCCGTGCAGCGCTTAGGGGAGCCGATTCTAGCAAATAAAGTACGCGGCCATAAGCCCGACCAAACAGCCATTTCATCGTGTCTGCCTTTCCATTATTGAAGGAACAGAGGACAATGCGCTCATGCCTTTAATGAAATTGCCGATGTATCCACTATGAATCTTTTTAGCCATCACAAGTTCACATTGCTTGCCTTCACCCTATTGCTCTCTGCCCAAAGCGTTGGCTCGGAGTCGCGATCCGAGCGCCTATGGCTGCCCGCCAGTTCCGCCCATTTACGCCCTTTCCTGCAGATGGCGGTGAATCTGGCGATGGAAAACGAGGATTGTGTGGACGTTCTCTATGCGATGCGCGCTTGAACGAATACCGCACGACCTACGAGAAGCCTACCTTCACGATTCTTTGCAAGAAAGACGCAAAGACCACCTACAATCGAGTAGTCCCAATTACAGAAGTCGACCCGGGCTACTTCGCGAAAATTCAGGGCAGTGAGGACGCTGCGGAAACCGCACGCACACTTACTCCTGAAATCGAGGCATTGCGCAATCAACTATTATCCCCTTCGGCTGCAAGCAGCAGTGGAGCACGGCAGGCAGCGCCGGAACGCGCACCTGCGGCATCTTCCAACAATGCAGTAAACGAAGATCCTAATGATCTGACCCTCGATCTGGAAACTCGCACAGAGACGCCCTCGACCAGCACCGCAAACCCAGCCCCAACGCACTAGCCTAACCCTTCAGCAGCGTTCTATACCCTGCCTTAACAAGGTATACTGCGCGCACTTTAAGAAAAGGAAGTTGCTGGAGTGTAACTATGACAATAAGAGTGTGTGTAGCAAAGGAATTGAGAGAAGACGAGCAGCGGGTCGCTATGGTCCCTGACGTTGTTAAGAAACTCATGGCACTTGGGGTGCAAGTCAGCATCCAAGCCGGCGCCGGTGAAGCCGCAGGCCATGCCGATCGCGACTATGTCGGCGCTGATATCGTTGACGACGTCGATGCGCTCTATAATAGCGCCGATATCGTATTAACGGTCAATCCCCCTACTGATGCTCAAATGGCAAAGCTCAAAACGGGCAGCGCTCTCATCGGCTATCTTAACCCTTATTCCGATACCGACCGATTCAAAACACTTCAAGAGAACAACATTTCCGCATTCTCCGTTGAGATGATTCCGCGCATCTCTCGTGCGCAAGCAATGGACGCGTTGTCCTCGCAGGCCTCGATTGCCGGTTACAAGGCGGTGCTCCTAGCAAGCACGTTGCTAGGCAAGTTCTTCCCCATGTTGACCACTGCGGCCGGCACTGTGCGCCCTTCCAAGGTATTAATCATTGGTGCTGGCGTTGCGGGCCTGCAGGCAATCGCGACCGCACGCCGACTAGGCGCCATCGTGGAGGGCTATGATGTCCGCGCTGCGGTAAAAGATCAGGTTGAATCACTTGGTGCTAAGTTTGTCGATATCGACATCAAGGCGGAAGGAAGTGGAGGCTATGCCCGCGAGCTCACCGACGAGGAACGCGGGCAACAACAAGCGATTCTGGCCAATCACGTCGCTGCAGCAGATGTGGTCATCACCACGGCAGCCATTCCCGGGCGACCCTCCCCAAAGATTATCACTACCGAGATGGTCGAACGCATGAAAGGCGGCTCTGTCATAGTGGACTTAGCGGCAGAGGGCGGGGGCAACTGTGAGCTGACCAAGCCCGGCGCAACCATCGTGCATAATCGCGTCAAAGTGTACGGCCCCTTGAACGTACCCAGCACAGTCAGTGGTCATGCCAGCGAGTTATACGCGAAGAACCTACTTAATCTTCTTACTTTGATGATTAAGGAGGGCGAACTGAACATCGACCTCGAAGATCAGATTCTCAAAGACAGTTTGATTACTCACGGCGGCGCAATCGTCAATGCCACAATTGCTGAAAAAGTTGCCGGAGGTGCCAAATGATTGAAGGGTTAGCTGCACTGTATATTTTCATGCTCGCCGGGTTCACTGGCTACGAGATCATCAGTAAGGTGCCAGTCATTCTGCACACACCGTTGATGTCCGGCTCCAACTTCGTCCACGGCATCGTACTCGTAGGTGCGATGATCGCACTGGGGATCGCAGAGAACACTACGCAACAGGCCATCGGCTTCGTAGCAGTGCTGCTCGCAGCGGGTAATGCCGTGGGGGGCTATGTGGTGACCGAGCGCATGCTGGAGATGTTCAAATCCAGCGGCAAAAAAGATAACGCCGGGGGGAAGCACTAAATGATGATTCTCATCCAAGCAAGTTATTTCCTAGCGGCCGTCCTGTTCATTCTGGGTTTGAAACAGATGAGCTCTCCCGTCACTGCACGGCGCGGAATCCAATGGGCTGGCGCCGGCATGGTGCTGGCGACACTCGTCACCTTCCTATCGCCAGAGCTAACCGACAACCCTCAGGCGCTAACTAATTACGGCTTGATCGTGTTGGCTATCGCTATTGGCGGCGGCTATGCCTATGTCACCGGTAAGAAAGTCGCGATGACCGATATGCCGCAGATGATTGCCATGTATAACGGCATGGGTGGCGGCGCAGCGGCGACCATTGCAGCGGTCGAGTTACTCAAGGCACAAAGCGAAGTTGCCGCCGGTCAGGAGGCTGCGAGCCTGCTGGGCTCTGTAGGCATAGCAGCACACCCTAGCACCATCGCAGAAGCCATGGGGACTGATATCACTATTCTGGCTATCGTCGGCGCCGTCATCGGCACGATCGCTTTCAGCGGCAGCATCATCGCCTGGGCCAAGCTCGATGGACGCCTCAACTCCAATAAGCTGCTCCCGCAGCAACAATTGATCAACCTCGTGTTGGCCATTGTGCTGATCGGCTTTGCGATAGCCGTTTACTTCACCGGCGACCTCATGCCGATCATCGCATTCTTCGGCATCGCGCTCGTTCTGGGCGTATTCATTACCGTCCCGGTCGGTGGTGCTGATATGCCCGTGATCATCTCCCTGTTCAACGCTCTCACGGGCTTGGCTGTGGGTTTCGAGGGTTATGTACTGGGCAATGCCGCGATGATTATCGCAGGTACCGTAGTGGGGTCTGCAGGCAGCCTGCTCACCCACTTGATGGCCAAGGCCATGAATCGCTCGGTAAGCAATGTCTTCTTCAGCGGCTTCGGAACTACGGTTGTCGCAGGCGGAGCAGCGGACGAAAGTGGCGGCTCCATGAAGGAAGTTCAGGCGCAAGACGTTGGCATTATGATGGCCTACGCAAGCCAAGTCGTGATCATTCCCGGTTACGGCATGGCGGTTGCGCAAGCACAGCATAAGGTCTGGGAGCTCACCCAGTTGCTGACAGACAAAGGCGTGAAGGTGAAATTCGCGATTCACCCGGTGGCTGGGCGTATGCCTGGCCATATGAACGTCCTGCTGGCTGAAGCGGGCGTGCCCTATGATCTGATTTATGACATGGAAGATATTAACGCCGACTTCGGCAACACCACCGTGACACTAGTTATCGGGGCCAATGACGTGGTCAACCCTGCGGCAAAGAAGGACCCAGCCAGCCCACTATTTGGCATGCCGGTCCTCAATGCAGAGGAGTCCGAGAACGTCATCGTTATCAAGCGTGGGCGTGGCACAGGCTTCTCCGGCGTTGAGAACCCTTTATTCCTTCTGGACAACACTCGCATGCTGTTTGGCGATGGCCAGAAAGCTGTGAGTGAGCTCATCCAAGCCGTGAAGGAACTCTAATCGAAATGCTAGATACCGAACTCGCCTCTGCAGAAGAAGCCGCACCAGTCGCCGGACTGTTGCGGCGCATCGCAGCCCTGCTCTACGACGCGTTTCTAGTTGCGGCGATCTGGATGGCACTTGGCTTCGCTATGCAGTTTATAGTTGGACCAAACACGAACCATCTGGTTGACGGGCAGGTACAAACCGACCCCGTTATTGGTGCCATTCTGTTTGTCGGCGAAGTGGTTAGTGCCGCTGGATTTTACATCTGGTTCTGGATGCGCACGGGGCAGACTCTTGGCATGCTCGCGTGGAGAATTCAGGTGGTGAGTTCCGACGGCTCTAGGCTGAACTTAAAGCAGTCGCTACTGCGTTGGGTGCTAGCGTGGCCATCGTTCTTCTGCCTGGGGGTCGGCTATCTCTGGCACTACATCGACAAACACGGCAATGCGATACATGACATCTTGTCGGGCACACAAGTGATCGTGGTGCCTAAAGGCGGGCGCAGTTTTTAATTAACAAAGCGTTGAACAACTCAGCCGAGTACTGTCTAGGGAGCCTCTGAACAACTCTGATATATCTCTGGCCTTCAGGCAATCGTGCTGACAAGGCGCGTTTTTGAAGGCATGCGTCGGCCTGTCGAGAAAGCGTAACGCAGGCAGCACGATTGCCTGAAGGCCCCGAAGGGCGGGCCTGTCGCGCGCCGCCGCTGCGTTGTCGTTCTTGCCAAGGGCTACGGCCATTGCCTTCGAACGACGCCTTGCGGCAACACGCGACAGACTCACGCAGAGACATATCAGAGTTGTTCAGAGGCTCCCTAGATCCTACGTAGTAACAACACGCCTGTCACAAAGCACACGCCGATCGGAATCATCACCGCAATCACTGGGCTAAAGCCATAGAGGAGACTCGCTGGTCCAAGCACGCGTTGGGCGATGGTAAAGAGAAGCCCAATGCCTATCGCAATGAACACCCGCGCGCCCATGGTGACGGAGCGCAGCGGCCCGAACACGAAGGAGATCGCCACCAACACGAGCGATGCGGTGGCCAAGGGTTGCAGTAACTTCTTCCAGAAGGCGAGGAAATAGCTGTCGCTCTCCAGCCCCTCCGCACGGAAGTATTCCGCAAAACGGTATAGGCCAGAGATCGATTGTCGCTCTGGCTCTACCAGCAAGACACTCAATAACTCCGGCGACAAATCGATGCGCCAATCCAATGACTCGTACTCATTCACAGCAATGCTGTTGTCGCCGAACTCGGTCTCACGCACGCCATTTAGCTGCCAATAATTGCCCCGAGAGTCTTCCAAATAACGCGCACTCTCGGAGAAACTACTGGTACGCAAGTGCCGGTTCTCATCCAATTCATAACGAGTGATCCCTCGCAAGTCTTTTCCTTCTGGCAGGATCACATTGATGTGGATAAATTCATTGCCAATTTTGCGCCATTCGCCGTAAAAGGAGCTGACACCTTGTCCCCCGCTTCGAATCATTGCCAGCTCACTTTGCGCTGTTTGTTGCAGACGCGGAGCCACATATTCACCCAATACCAAGCTCAAAATCATAATCCCGATTGTGGGTTTCATGACCGACCAGACGATGCGCCAGGTGCTAACACCTGCAGACTGAATAACCACTAACTCGTTGTTAGAGGCAAGTACTCCCAAGCCAATCAACGCGCCTCCCAGCGCGGTGAATGGCAACATCTCGTAGATGCCCGTAGGCATAATCCGCAGGGTATAGGTCAAGGCATCCATGGCCGTATAGTCTTTCGCTCCACGGCCAAGCTCATCTGTCAGTGTGAAGATAAAATCGAGACTGAACGTAAGGCCCAGCACGACAAACATCGAGAGCAGGACACTGTTGCGGATATGCGCGTCAATCAATCTCATGCCAGCGCCTCGCGTTTAAGTCTCTTGGGTGGGCTGCGCAGTCGTGGAGCAAATAGCATATACAAACCCAAACTAAGAAAGATTGCGTGCACCCACCATAGACCAATTATAATGGGCACCACTTCGTCCTCTAGCAGAGTCATCGCCATTTGTAGCGAGACATAGTAAACAGCATAGAGCACCGAGGCTGGAAGCAATTTACTGAAACGTCCCTTACGCGGCTCTACTCTACTCATCGGCACTGCGATTAGAGTGAGGATCGGAATCAGTAGAATGACTGAGAGGCGCCACTGTAGCTCGGCCTGATAAGAAGGCAGAGTGGAATTCCACAGCATCTGCGTGGGCAGCGATTTCTCCAATACCAACTCCGTACCGCGCTCGGGCTCCGGCAGCAAAATCGCCTGCTCGTCGAATTGTGTGACCAGATAATTAGCCTGGCCCGGTATGCCCTCATAGAGCACTCCATTCTCCAACAGCATAAAGCGACGACCGGTCTCCTCGTCAATTACTGGGCGTGCGGTGTTGGACAGTATCACGCGCAAGCTTTGCTCATTAGAGCCGTCGTTACCCCTCCTCCAAGTCACGAAAGTATTATTGAGTAAGCGACCCGCTCTGCTACTACTGATGGACTCCGCATAAGTGGTGCGCATGCCCCCGTCAAAATGCTGAAACTGCCCCGCCACGATGAGGTCTAACTCCGTCAACTCGTCTTGGCTCTCCAATAGGAGTTCGGTATTTTGCAATCCCATCGGGGCGATCTGTAGACTAAGTAGGCCCATTATCACTGATAGGAAAGACGCGCTAATAATCGTACTGAGCGCCACCCGTTTCTGACTGTAGCCACAGGCACTAAGTACCGTCATTTCATTCTCGGAATACATGCGACCGAAGGCTAAGAGGATGGCGAGGAAGAGCGCGAACGGAACGATGACGAGAAGAAACTCGGGTAGGCGGAAAATCATGAGCCGCAGCAAGATGTCAGAGGATATCTCACCGGCCACAGCCTGGCCCAGGTAGCCCAAAAAACGGGAGATCATCACCACGACTATGAGAATCAGGGTGACGGCGCTCATGACCTGAAAGATCTGTCGAGCCAAATACCGGAAAATAATCACACTAAGGCATTCCTCGCTGATCAACTCTTGTGCGCGTAAACAGCCTCAGGCTGCTGGGCGTTTAGCAATTCGCTGAATGCCTTGGGAATCAGAGCAATCTTATGTTTATCGAAATCGAAAAAGACTATTCCAGTCTGCGCAGTGCAAACCACACGTTCTAAGGCCGTGTTGGTAATTTGATAAAAGATATCGCAGCCATAACGATTGAAACTCCCCACACCGACCTCAACGTTCAGCACATCGTTCGCAAAAGACTCAGATTGATAGTCCATCGCTAAATCGGTCACTACCATGCCTAGGCCAAAGATATTCGCCTCAGTAAAGCCCAAACCAGCAAGAAACTGCAGGCGCGCCTCGTGAATGATTTGCACCATGGAGACGCTGTCGAGGTGACGCGCATAATTCAGGTCACTTATCCCCACCGCGCGCTGCTGCGAGAACAGAAATTTTTCGGGCATCGCAATCTTAATGCGTGACATGAGTTCACCAGATACGTGACGAAGAGCCCCAGCAGGGCATTTTGAAGGATTTGCGCTCACATCGAGTATAGACGAAGCTCAATTCCCTAGCTTTGAGGCCGCCAATTCTAATCAGCGTCACTTAAGATGTATACCACTTTCCCGCTTGCCTTAGGTGTGCCGCGTCATGGTTGATGGGAGCCGCGCTATTGCGCGAGACCCCGAAACTCCCTAGCATTGGCACCCTAGGCTGCGAGACAGGCCTCCTCTTTTTTTATCCGCTCCAGTAAAGGGAACCGCCCTATGAAGTACACACTGTTAAATGCTGCGACTGCCACCAAAGCCACTGACTGCCTAGTGATCGGCGTCTGGACCAAGGGCAAACTCACGGCGCCCGTTGACGCTCTAGACGACGCGCTCGCTAAAGAGCTACGTAAAGTAGTGGCGACTGGCGACATTAGCGGCAAAGTAGGCGATAGCCTCTTCGTACACCCTAGTGCTGGCAAGGCGAAACGAGTGCTATTAGTCGGCTGCGGCGACGAGACCGCCCTTGAGGCGCGTAGTTACCGCAAAGCAGTCAACGCTGCCGTCAAAGCCCTGTTTAAATCTAATGCTAAAGACGCAGTCTTCACGCTGACGGAACTGTCCCTAAAAGACCGCGATGGCGCATGGGCAGTCTCCATGCTCGTGCAGGAGTGCGAAAGCTGCAGCTATCAATACGACCAAACTAAGAGCGCCAAGAAACTGGCCTACGCCTTAAAGAGCATCGCCTGCAGCACGCCAAAGGACGCCAATGCTAAGGCGATGAACGAAGCCCTCAAAGCGGGCAACGCAATCGCCAATGGCATGAACATGGCCAAAGAGCTCGGCAACCTTCCCGGCAATGTCTGCACCCCAACTTATCTGGCTAGCACCGCCACCAAGCTCGCAGGCAAGCATAAGTCTCTAACGACTAAAATACTCAATGAGAAGCAAATGCAGAAGCTGGGCATGGGCTCGCTCCTGTCTGTTAGCGCGGGCTCGAAGGAAGAGGCCAAACTCATCGTCATCGAATACAAGGGCAACAGCAAGGCAACGAGCAAGCCCTATGTGTTAGTGGGCAAAGGCATCACCTTCGACACCGGCGGCATCAGCCTGAAGGGTGGCGCTGGAATGGATGAAATGAAGTTCGATATGTGCGGCGCAGCAAGCGTGATCGGCACCATGACAGCAGTTGCGGAATTGGGCCTGAAGATCAATGTGATTGGGGTAATCGCGGCGGCGGAGAATATGCCCAGCAGCACGGCGACGAAGCCAGGCGACGTCGTGACCAGCATGTCCGGCCAGACCATCGAGATTCTGAACACGGACGCGGAAGGCCGCCTAGTTTTGTGCGACGCACTGACCTATGTAGAACGCTTCAAACCAAAAACAGTCATCGACATCGCCACACTCACGGGCGCTGCAGTGGCGACCTTCGGCGACCAGACAAGTGCGCTTTTAAGCCCGAATCAGGACTTCGCAAACGAGCTACTAGGCATCAGCCAGGACACTCTAGACTTGGCATGGCAGCTGCCTCTTTGGGATGAGTACCAGACACTTCTGGAGAGCAATTTCGCGGATATCGCGAACATCGGCGGACCGCGTGCAGGCACAATCACTGCAGCATGCTTCTTAGCGCGCTTCACGAAGAAGTACACATGGGCCCACCTAGACATAGCCGGCACCGCATGGCTATCCGGCGCCCTAAAAGGCGCGACCGGCCGCCCAGTTCCCCTCCTAGTCGAGTACCTGCGTCGCCAGAAGGCTTAGTCCATCGATCCTTAGCCGGATTCGTTTAGGTGAACCGTCGCCAGTATGGATGGGTTTACGGCGTGTCACGGCGGGGGATACCTCGCCGTGCGGCTCCGGACCACGGATAGTGAACGGCTGAGCCATGTAAAAATTCGAGCCTATTCCTTTTTCTGCGGGCGTAATGTGCCAGAATGGGCAGACAGGAAATTTTGACCTGAAAAAATAGGAGTGAATTTTATGAAACGCGCACTAGTATTTATGACATTGGCAGCAAGTTTATTGTCCTATGCTTCTAACGCCGCTGCTGATAAAACCATTTTGGCTGGAGGGTGTTTCTGGTGTATGGAGTCCGATTTTGAAAAACTTGAGGGTGTAACCGACGTGATCTCAGGATTCACAGGCGGAACCGCAGAAAACCCTACTTACAATGGCAACCATGAAGGCCATTATGAAGCCGTCGAAATAAGCTACGATCCTGACAAAGTGACTTACCAAGAGTTGCTAGATTATTACTGGGTTAACATCGACCCCTTCGATGGAATAGGGCAATTTTGTGATAAAGGTCCAAGTTATTTAAGCGCAATTTTCGTGGCAAACAACGAAGAAAAGAAAATTGCCGAGGCATCTAAAAGGGAAGTTGAAAATAAATTTCCCAAGCAAAAAGTTGTTACACCAATCTTAAATGCATCAACTTTCTATCCCATTAAAGGCGATGAAAGCTATCATCAAGACTACTATAAGAATTACTCAATTCGCTACACCGCTTATCGCTGGGGCTGCGGTCGTGACCAACGGCTACAAGAGATTTGGGGAGATGAGGCAACACATTGACAACTAGCAGATAGAGACGCACCAAAGCGCGCCTATCTTTAAACACATAGCAAGTCATTGAGATAAGCATGAATTGGAAGTCAGCGCTATTTATCGCACTTGGACCGATCATAGGTATATCTGGGGCTCAGTATTATTTTGGGAATCTTACGGTAGTAAGCTTTTTGTTACTCTTCACGTTTTCAATTCTTGCAGCCATCTTTATGACATTCATTGGCAACATTGAAAAAGAACGAAAGTGTACTGAATGAGAACGGCATCAAAGGGTCAGGTATCTTTTACGACTTAGGCTTCTTTATTGGCACCTCTGCCTTCTTGGGTGGCGGCGGTGCGAGTGCCAAAAAGCGGAGATAACAAGCGCCTTCAAAGCGACGTGAACTACACCGGTTAGCGAATGAACGTAAATTCGAGACTGAACTGAGTCGCACCTAAAAAATCAGAGGGGCAATGTGGGGTGCTTTGATGACGGACCTTGAGCCGCCTGGCCGATGACTTGCTCCTGCATTCTCGACACTCCCCAACATCCCAAACTACGTTATACTTCCCGCCTACCTAAAACCCACTAGATATCATAGTTGCAGCAAACAATGGACAAGACATACCAACCCAATCAGATCGAAAGTCACTGGTACAAACAATGGGAAGAAAACGGCTACTTCACCCCCCAGGGTGACGGCGACGCCTACTCGATTGTCATACCCCCCCCCAACGTGACCGGCCGACTGCATATGGGACATGGCTTTCAGAACGCCATAATGGATGCCCTAATCCGCTACCAACGCATGCTCGGCAAGAAAGCCCTCTGGCAGGTTGGTACTGACCACGCCGGCATTGCCACCCAGATGGTCGTCGAGCGCCAGCTCGCCCGCCAAGACCTTACTCGTCATGATCTCGGCCGCGAGAAATTCCTCGAGAAAGTGTGGGATTGGAAACAAGAATCCGGCGATATTATTACCCAGCAGATTCGTCGCCTCGGCTCCTCTCTCGACTGGAGCCGTGAACGCTTCACCATGGACCCCAAATTCTCTAAGGTTGTAGAGAAAGTCTTCATCGAGCTCTATGACGAGAAGCTCATCTATCGCGGCAATCGCCTCGTGAACTGGGACCCTACGCTGCACACGGCCGTGTCCGACCTCGAAGTGCTCTCCGAAGAAGAGGACGGCTTTCTCTGGCACTTCCGCTATCCGCTTGCCGATGGCGCCACTACTAGCAAGGGCGATAATTACATCATCATCGCTACAACACGCCCCGAGACACTACTTGGTGACACCGCCGTTGCCGTGAACCCTACGGACCCGCGTTATACCGACTTGATCGGCAAGTCTGTGCTGCTGCCATTGTGTGACCGCCGCATCCCCATCATCGCTGACGACTATGTCGACGCCGCATTCGGGACCGGTTGCGTCAAGATCACCCCTGCCCACGATTTCAATGACTACGAGGTCGGCAAGCGCCATGATCTCGAGGTCATCAATATCCTCACGGCCGACGCCGCGATTAACGAGAATGCGCCTGCCGCTTACCGTGGCTTAGACCGCTTCGAGGCGCGCAAAAGAGTCATCGCCGATATCGAAGCCCTAGGCCTGCTTGAGAAGATCGACCCGCACAAACTTAAAGTACCCCGCGGAGATCGCAGCAACGCCGTCATCGAGCCCTACCTCACTAACCAGTGGTATGTGGCGGTGAAGTCTCTTGCAGAGCCTGCGATCAAGGCTGTCGAGGATGGTGATATCCAGTTTGTCCCTAAGAATTGGGAGAATACCTACTTCGCTTGGATGCGCGATATTCAGGATTGGTGTATCAGCCGCCAGCTGTGGTGGGGCCACCGAATTCCCGCATGGTACGACGAGCAAGGCAATATCTATGTCGCCAGCGACGAAGCGGCCGCTCGCGAGAAATACGGCATCAGCCCAGACTTGACACTGCATCAAGACGAAGACGTATTGGACACTTGGTTCTCCTCGGCCCTGTGGACTTTCGCAACGCTAGATTGGCCGGAAGACAAAGAGACGATGAAAGCCTTCCACCCGACCGATGTGTTGGTCACTGGCTTTGACATAATCTTCTTCTGGGTCGCCCGCATGATCATGATGACCCTCAAGTTCACAGGGGAGATTCCCTTCAAGACCGTCTATATTACCGGCCTAGTGAAGGACGAGAACGGACAGAAGATGTCCAAGTCCAAGGGCAATGTACTTGACCCCATCGATCTAATCGACGGCATCGGATTGGAGGAGTTAGTCACCAAACGCACCAGTGATCTGATGCAGCCGCAACTTGAACAGAAGATCGCGAAATATACGCGCGCCTCATTCCCCGAAGGCATCACCGCCTACGGCACCGATGCGCTGCGCTTCACTTTTTACTCTCTAGCCTCTACAGGTCGCGACATCAAATTCGACCTGAACCGCATGGAGGGTTATAGATACTTCTGTAATAAAATCTGGAATGCCTCGCGCTATGTGTTGATGAACACCGAGGAGATGGGCATCGTATTCCATCAGGCTAAACAGGACGCGCTGCGGGAACAGGACTATTTTAGCCTTGCGGACCGCTGGATCATGTCGCGCTTCCAACACACCGTGCAGCAAGCACATGAACATTTCGCGGTGTTCCGCTTCGACCTGCTGGCGCAGACTATCTACGACTTCTTCTGGAACGAATATTGCGATTGGTATCTTGAGCTCTCCAAGCCCGTACTATGGGACGAAGAGAATCACCCTGAGCATGCACAGACGACACGCCTCACGCTACTGTCAGTCTTAGAGGGCAGCCTACGCCTATGCCACCCCATGATGCCGTTTATCACTGAGGAGATCTGGCAACGAGTATCACCATTGCTGGATATGCGCGCCGAAGGCGAGGATAAGAGCTTAATGATGCAGGCCTATCCGCAGGCCGACAACGCGTTGATCGATGCAGAGGCAGAGGCCGATATCGACTGGGTCAAAGGCATTATCATCGGCATTCGTAATATACGCGGCGAAATGGACATCTCACCGGGCAAGGCTATTCCAGTGCTATTGCGTAACGGTAACAACGAGGATCGTCGGCGGCTGGAACAGAACCGCATGTTCTTGATAAAGCTCGCCAAGCTGGCGGATATCGCTTTTCTCGCCAGCGATGACGAGGTGCCGATGTGTGCCACACAATTGCACGGAGATGTGGAGATACTGGTCCCACTCGCGGGTCTTATCGACAAGGCAGCAGAGGCTGGGCGTTTAGAGAAGGAAATCGCCAAGCTGGAGAAGAATCTCGCTGGCATCAAAGGCAAGCTCTCCAACGCAAAGTTCGTGGACAACGCCCCGAAAGAAATCGTGGACACAGAGCGCGAACGTCAGCGCAGCAACGAGAGCGCCATTACAGCGTTGAACGAAAAGCTAGCCATGATCAACGCCATGGCCTGATAGACGGCGCGCTGTCGAGCGCGCCTTTCGGCTTGCGTTAGCCCGCAAACTCGTGGGATAGTACCGGCCACAATTGCTTGCTATGCGGGCTACTTCATCTCCCGCATAGTGCAATTTATAGTGCAATTAATAGCGCGATTAGTAGTGCAGCAAATAGCGCCATAAAAATAAGAATGGGAATCTAAAAACGATGGCGAGCCTACGCAATAGAGCCTTTCGATTCAGCGCGGTATTCTGCCTTTGCGTGAGCGCAACGCTACTCACACTCACCCCTTCTGCACTGGCCGCCGAGGCCGGCGCGATCCCACGCACCGCAGACGGCCACCCAGATTTCAATGGCCTGTGGCAAGCTCTAGGCAATAATCATTGGGGCGTAGAGCCTCACAACGCGCGCTTTGGCCCAGACTATAAGTGGGCCGCCACCGGTGCTTTTCCGGCAGGCCTAGGCGTGGTGGTAGGTGGACAGATCCCCTACACACCGGCAGCACGAACCAAACAACGCGAGAATCAGGCCAACTGGTTAAGCGAAGACCCAGTGGTTAAGTGTTATATGCCCGGAGTCCCTCGTGCCAATTACATGCCCTTCCCTTTTCAAATCGTACAGTCCCCAGAGCACATCGTCATGGCCTACGAGTTTTCCAGCGCGAGTCGCATCGTCTATCTGAATCGCCCCGATTTTACCGCGCCAATCCCGAGCTGGATGGGGCACTCTCTGGGTCGCTGGGAAGGCGATACGCTAGTGATCGACGTAACGGAGCAGATGCCAGACTCATGGCTAGACCGCTCTGGCAATCACCATACCGAGCAGCTAAAAGTAACCGAGCGGTATACTTTTCGCAGTCCCGATGTCATCGCGTATGAAGCTCGCCTGGAAGACCCCGGCGTCTATACCCGCCCTTGGTCGATGAAGATGCCACTTTATCGACGGCTCGAAGAGAATGCGCAATTATTGGAATTCAAGTGTGTCGAGTTTACCGAGGAGTTACTCTATGGACATCTCGTCAAAGGAGCAGACGTCGATCAGGACTAGTAGTGTCCGACGCGGCCAAGCAAAACAGCGTGCGCAAGAACACGAGGAGATCTTCATGCAGATAAACCCCAGCAGGCGTCACCATAAGCCCTTCATTGCCCTTGTGTTATTGTTGAGCGCCTCAGGGCTAAACGCACAGAGCGACTTCGAAGTTCCTCGCACTATAAACGGACAACCGGATCTGCAGGGTGTGTGGGCGAATAACAGCACCACTCCATTACAGCGCCCGGAGTTTTTTGCGGATCGGGCTACGCTGACCGAGGATGAATATCAGCGGCTCTTAGCGCGCGCCGCTGAAATCGAAGCTGGCGGTGGTGACGCACTATTCGGGGATGGTTTTCTCAACGCCGTGATCACCGGTGAAGTAGAGTCCTATGACCCCTCGACCGGCAACTACGATCAGAGCTGGATGGCTAGCCGCAATATCGAGCGCCGCACCTCCCTCATTGTCGATCCACCAAATGGCCGCCTGCCAGCTATGCTATCTGAGGCGCGCGAGCGCATAAGCACAGAGGCACTCATTCGACGCGAAAACCCCTCTGACTCCTATTTGTCGCGCCCATTGCAGGAGCGCTGCATAACCTATGGCATGCCCTATATGCTAGCAGGCTATAACAGCTATTATCAGATCGTGCAGAGCGCTACCCATGTTGCGATTATTCAGGAAATGATACACGATGTGCGCTTGATTCCATTAGATGGCGGCGCGCATGTCGATGCCAATATTCGCCTGTGGCACGGCGACTCGCGCGGTCATTTCGAGGGCGATACACTGGTGATCGAAACGCGTAACTTCTCCGACGATAGCGTGTTCATGGGTGCTAAGGGGAACCGGCTGTTTTCAGAACGCTTTACCCGCACCGCCGACGATGTCCTTCGCTACGAGTTCACAATTGATGACGAGCAGACTTGGGAGCGCCCATGGACCGCCGTGATCAACTACACGCACAGCGAAGACCCAATCTATGAATATGCCTGTCACGAGGGTAATTACGCACTTGAAGGCATACTTTCCGGAGCGCGTGCTGAGGAACGCAGAGCCGCGGAATAGGCTTGTAACCCGTTAGGAAGATTTATGATTAGTTGTCATCTCAAGTACGTCATCGACCCGAAGAAACATCGCGAGTTCGAACATTATGCCAAGCTGTGGCTGCCACTGGTCGCCAAGTTTGGCGGCCAACATCATGGCTATTTTTTGCCAAGTGAGGGGGCGAACAATATCGCTTACGCTATATTTAGTTTTGCGAGTTTGGCGGCCTATGAACAGTATCGTACAGCTTCTTTTAAAGATACTGAGTGCTTAGCGGCATTTCAATACGCGAAAGACGCGGACTGTATTATGAGTTACGAGCGCAGCTTCTTACGCCCGGTGCTAAATGCATAACAGTGTGTTACCTAACTTAAATCCGCGAGGCTCTTGTTGGCTTCAGGGCAAATGTTATGAAAATCATTCTGCAATTGTTAGGCCTCATTATCTTACTTCCCGTAGTAGCCTTGGGTACATTGCGTTATCAATACACTGATGCAGACGGCCCCTCTATACTATTCCCAGGCGGCGAACTCACAACTGGCACTCTCTATGATGGGCCCGAACCTGATTGGAGTTTTACTTCTGATATTCAGACGATCGAATTGCAGCTTAACAATCCAATGAGTTCGCGCTTCGTTTGGGCGCTCCCTGTAAACGGCCGACTCTTTGTTGCCTCTGGCTATATGGGGTCGATACTCGGACGCACGTGGAAACACTGGGCAGTAGAGGCGTTTGAAGGAGACGGCAACGCCGTTGTTCGCATCAACGGCGTGCGCTACCAGCGCCGTCTTGTTCGCGTACTACAGGGAGGAGTTCTCGACGGCGTAGCTAGCGTTATGACGAATAAATATGGCTCACCTACTACCCGCCAAGCGATCGAAACAGGAAACACTTGGGTATTCGAAGTTGCGCCCAGAGGACGTGAATAATGAAAATGACTAGCTACCTCATGCTCTGCCTTGTGCTAAGCGCCATCGTCGCTCTCAGCGTGTTGTTTGTGCCAGGTGTAGGAGCAGCCGTAGAAGGCCGCATGCTGACCTTTCTCTCCACCAACGCGAGATAAAGACTTATTACAGGACTCTTCGGTGCTTTTGGAGGACAATAGCGTCTTTTTGAGGTTAGCCCGTGAATTGGATCGAAATCAGCTCCGCCGCAGTCACCCTTTTTCTGGTCATGGACCCTATTGGCAACGTGCCAGTATTCAATGCGATTCTGTCGAATCTCGACGAGAAGCGTCGCACACGTGTGGTCGCGCGTGAACTGCTCATCGCCCTTTTCATACTGCTAAGTTTCCTCTTGGCGGGCAACGCGATCCTCGCATTCCTAGGGCTTTCCCAATCGTCTCTGAACATAGCAGGCGGTGTGCTGCTGTTCATCATTTCGCTGCGCATGATATTCCCTGCACCTCAAAACAACGACGATGAAAACGTCGATGACGATCCCTTTATCGTGCCCCTCGCCGTGCCCCTAACTGCAGGTCCTTCGACGATCGCAGTGTTGCTGCTACTCAGCTCGAACCAACCCGAACGCATGGTAGAGTGGAGCCTCGCGCTGTTAATGGCCTGGCTTGGCGCCACGGTGATCCTGCTCAGCTCGGCGCAGTTACTGAAGATCATAGGCAAACGCGGTTCGCGGGCACTAGAGCGACTAATGGGTATGGTGCTGGTCATACTGGCGACGCAGATGCTACTCAACGGCATCCGGGACTTTATTGAAAGTCTCTGAGACTAGGCACTAAACAAGGCAGCAGGATGTATACACCAAAATATTTCGAAGAAACGCGCCCTGAAATTGACAAGGCCCAATGACTAACACCCAGCCGCAGACTATCGAGATTTGAAAGGCTACGCCCTGCGGACTAGTGCCCATCGATGAGTGTTGGGAATCGGCATCGAAGAGGACTACCGCGCTTTAGGTTTAGGCACGCGTCTCATGGAGACCGCTATTAACTTCGCGCGCGAAACCGAAACTATCGATTGGCTGGACCTAATGGTATTCGCACAAAATAAGCTTGCACGTAAACTCTATGCGTCCTTGGTGTTCGCGGAAATCAGCTATACTAATGACCTGTTCCACATAGAGACAGTCTCTATCGACGACGTGACAATGACCCTGAATGTCGCCAAACTTTCCAAATAATGTTTTTTAAGCGGGAAAGTACCGAAGGAATTAGGAGACCTTAAAATGGGCCAGCAATACGATGCTTTGAACGACAAACTCACGAATTTCATCGCCACGCAGAAAATCTTTTTTGTCAGCACTGCGGCACCCCAAGGTCGAGTCAACCTCTCACCTAAAGGCATGAATTCCTTCAGAGTACTTTCGCCGAATCGTGTTCTATGGCTGAACGTCACCGGCAGTGGCAATGAGACTGCGGCGCATCTACTTAGCTCCCCGCGCATGACGCTCATGTTCTGCGCATTCGAAGGCTCTCCGATGATTCTTCGCCTCTATGGCACTGCTCGCGCCGTGCACAACGGCGATGCTGATTGGGAAGAGCTCTTTGCTCAATTCGAGGCACTCCCCGGCGCGCGACAAGTCTTCGATATGCACGTAGAAATGGCGCAGTCTTCATGCGGCATGGCCGTGCCATTCTTCGACTACAGTGAACCGCGTGAACAATTGCAGGACTGGGCGATAAAGAAAGGCGAGGCTGGCATTGCTCAATACTGGAAAGACAAAAATCAGCTCAGCCTCGATGGCGAACCGACTCTCATTATGGAAAAATCTCGTCCTGATTAACGGGCGAGCGGGCGAGCGGGCGAGAGGTTTAGCTGGCAAGCTTTATCTGCAAAGTCTCACCCTGAAACTCGATGACATCCCCCGAAACTATCTTGCGGCGCTTACGGGTCTCGACTTCGCCGTTAACTTTCACATGTCCCTCGGACACGATCAATTTTGCCGCACCGCCGTTTTCAGCGAGCCCCTCGAATTTTAGAATCTTATAGAGCTCTACCGGTTCGCGGCTAATAATCACTTCGCGCATAATGCGTGCCTCTCTTGATTACGGACAATATTCAAATCAACTCCCAACTCTGTCTTAGAACGCAAAGCATACTCCTTTAAAGATGACATCTAGCGCCGCTAGATCAATCTTACTCATCATTTCGCACTTTTGCTGGCGCTTGCCCCCACCAGCGCGAAAAATACGCCCTGCGGGTCGAGGCCATTGATAATAAAGTCATTGTCAGGCACTTGGGCGGGACCATGCAGTATCTTGCCACCCGCGGCCGTTATCTTTTCGCCAGCCGCATCGATATCTGCGACGCGGAAATAGAAAGTCCACATTGCGGGGCCCGCGTTGTCGTTTGCCTGCATCATACCGCCGATAGCATTGTCCTTCTGCTCGAAAAATTTATAGACCCCCATGCTGCCCATATCCATCTCGAAGCCAGTGGTCCACCCGAATTGCTCGCCATAGAATTTAATGGCTTGATCGAGGTTTTTCGCGGCGAGCTCGTTCCAGCCACAATGCCCAATCTTATCCAAGGCAAAAGCATCGCTAGTGTCGTCGGTAGACCCACGCATCACATAGAATGGGATCCCATCCGAGTCCATCACCATCGCCATGCGCCCTACTTCCGGCACTTCAAATGCGGGCATCTGCAACCTGCCACCTGCCGCGACAATGTTGGCGACTGCTGCATCGACGTCATCCACTCCAACATAGCCCATCCAGACCGGTTGAGCACCCGCACTGATGGCCTCTTCGGGCATTGTCATCATTCCACCAATCGCCATGTCCTCGGCGAACGCTAAGCGATATTCCATATCGGGATGGCCTGCATCTTCAACCTCCCAATCGAGTACAGCTTTGTAGAACTTCACCGCAGCATTTATGTCTGTAGTTAATAGTTCATACCAAATGAAGTCACCGTGTTGATTGCGCATTACTTTTCTCCTAGTTGTTTATACTACTAGCTAAGATTGATTTTTGTGTTGTACTTCGGCTTGAAACAACAGCCTGATATAGCGTTTGAGATGTGCAGCACTGTCCTTAGCGATCTCGGCCCCCCCTTTCGCTTTGGCGAGAATAAAGCCGCCCTGCAGAACAGCCTGTGTGTGCAGCGCAAGGCTCTGCGCGCTGACCCCATCTGTTCGGCCATACTTCTGCATAGCAGCCTCTAAATCGATCTCTAGTGTCGCCGCATGGCCGGAGATACTGGCGTCACACGCGGCACGAATTGCATCGCTGCTGCCGTAAACCTCCTGCACCATGGTCCCGACCAAACAGGTGAACTCCTCAACGGGCCCATCGATCAAGGCGCTGCGAAAATCGATATAGGCCATTACCCTCTCAAGCGGGTCATCCGGTTCATGGTAAGGAGCATTCGCGAATAAGGCCCCTGTCATCTCCGACCAAAAATCTGCCGCAGCCACCCCTAGTGCTTCTTTACTCTTGAAGTGATGGAAGAAGCCACCCTTGGTCACGCCTGCGATTGCGCAAAGCTCGTCCACCGAAGTGGCGCTGTAACCTTTGCGGCGAATCGATGCTAAGGCAGCCTCTAGCAGCCGAGTCCTGACACTCTCCTTCTTGGCTTTATCTATTGTGTCTCTACTCATGGCGTAAAAAAATACCAACTAGTCGGTTTCTATTCAAGCAAAACTTTACGAAATGTAATGATTGGCCTGCACTCTGGAGCAATGCTGCCGCGCAGGGTATATTAGCCCCGACTCCGCAAAGCCAATAAGAACAGGAAAAACCCACGATGCACCGCCCGAACCTATTCGCGTGCTTTCTGGCCGCTCTAATGCTGCTCTGCAGCGCCACAGCGCTGGCCAAGACCCCCTACTCCACTATCGTGCAAGCCGACTGGTTAGAAGAAGTACTCCCCGCAGCGGAAAGCTTTTCCGAAAAAGAGCTAGGCGATTTTCCTGTCTACAAAGGCTACCGCAAAAATCTCGATACAGGCGAGCAAGAGCAGGTCGGTTTCGTGTTTACTAATCGGGACTACCCCCCCATGAGAGTAGGCTACGCGGCGCCAATCGATGTCTTGATCGGCATGGACATGGAAGGCGTTGTCACGAATATGAAGGTGCTGGACTACTACGAGTCCTACATGTATTCACGCGGCGATTTCATCGACAACTCCGTATTCCTTTCACAGTTTCGCAATAAACCTATCACCGACGAGTTCCGCCTAAATCGCGACATCGATGGGTTAAGCGCAGCCAGTGCGACCAGTGTCGCCATCTCGCGCAGCGTGGGGGAAACAGCTCGCCGAGTAGCACGGACCTATCTTGGCTTCGGAGAAGGCACCGAGGCTGAACAAAATTCAGCGGAGAACGCCAAGACGAAACTCTCACAATATTCTTGGGGCAGTTTGCTCGAGCAAGGTGTCATCGTGGAGCTGGAGTCAACAAGTGCCGAAGGTGACCCCTTGACTCTTGCCTTTACCTATATGGGACGCCCGGCGCTTGGTGATTTCTTCGTGGGTAGCGAAGACTACAATATTGCCGCTACCGATGCGACCTTCAAAGCCGGCGAGGGCGAGATAATGCTCATCGCGCCCAGCGGTCCAGGAGCGGGCGAGACCTTCCGCCAGTTTCCAATGTCGGTAAAACAAGGGGAGCTGACTCGTTATGTCGCAGGCTACCGCTACAGCTCTGCCGGTAGTGGCGGGACAGGTGCCATTGCCGGCAACGCCGCTTATGGCGTGGCATTGACCATGCATCCCGATTTCGACATCACCCAACCCTTTACACTGATCTATCACCCCCCAGGCAGGAACGTCGATGCCTCCGTGGACTACGCCTTGCAAGGCGTGGCCCTGACGCTGGCGCGCAATGAAATGGTCCTTTCCGAGGAAGAGGAATTGGCAGCGCGTTTAGAGAATGCCTCTTTCTTCGAGCGTTTACGTCTAGCGCCACCATGGGAAATCACGCCCATGAGCGATGTCTACTTACTGTTAATCATCTTCACCTTAGTCATGGCGGCATTCCTGAGTAAGAACGCAAGCCTGCGCTGGGTCGCGCTTACTGCAACAATGCTCTACCTAGGTTTCTATAAGAATGGCTTCCTCTCCGTCTCCCATATTACCAGCGTCATCAAGCTTGGCCCTGAGGCGTTGACCAATAATCTGACGACCTTGATGATTGCCGTGTTCACGATTATAACCACCCTCATTTGGGGGCGCGTGTTCTGCTCATCATTGTGCCCATTCGGTGCGGTACAAGACTTTATAGCGCGCTTCTCTCCAAAGAAATGGCGCATCAAAGTGCCGCAGAAGATTCACGATAATGCCCTTTACATAAAATATGCCATTCTCGCCGTCATCATAGTTACCGCTATGGTCAACGCGAATCTAAGCATATTTCAGTATTTTGAGCCATTTGGCACTTTATTCTTCTTCAGCCCTTCACCTGTCCTGTGGGGGATACTCATCCTAATACTCGCCGCCTGCGTCGTGGTCGAACGTTTCTATTGCCGTTACGTGTGCCCTCTGGGTGCAGCCCTAGGCGTCGTGTCGATGCTTAGCCCTAATCGCATCAAACGAGTACCCCAATGCACCATGTGTAAAGTGTGCGAGCAAGCCTGCCCAACAGGAGCAATTCGTAGCGAGAAAATCGATTTCAAAGAATGCGTACGCTGTGATGTATGTGAGAGTAAGTTAATAAACTTAGCGGGCACCTGCCGTCATTCCATGGATGAAATAACGCGTCGCCGTGGAGAAAAGCAAGTGATCAATGTAGTGGATTTGGGAGTGGCAACTCCGGCATAATCCTAGGAGATCAATATGAAACCATTGCTCATCATTCACGGTTGGAGTGACGAGGCAGACGCTTTTATTACCCTCGCGACGGCAATCGAAAAAGCTAGCAGCCGCACAGTGCTTTCGGTCTATCTAAGCAACTACGTCTCATTAGACGACGACGTGCGTATGAAGGATTTGGTCAATGGCTTGCAGCGAGCATGGACGCAGCAGAGCCTTCCTACAGGCGCCAAATCCATCGATGTAATTATCCATTCCACTGGTGGACTAATCATCCGCGATTGGATGGCTACCTACTTCACTGCCAAGCACCTAAAACCGCCAGTCAACAACCTACTCATGCTTGCGCCAGCTAATTTCGGCTCTCCCCTTGCCCATAAGGGCAGAGCTTTATACGGCCGCGTCATAAAGGGTTTTAACGCCAAGAAACGTTTTCAAACCGGCACCCATATCCTCAGGGCGTTGGAGATGGCCAGCCCTTACTCTTGGGACTTAGCCCAGCGCGATCGTTTTCAAGACAATGCCATGACCGCAACCGGAGTACGCACCACTGTGATCGTCGGCAACACTGGCTACAGCGGTATCAGCTCCTTAGCGAATGAATTGGGATCTGACGGCACTGTTTATGTCGCTACCGCAAATCTCAATTGCGCCGCGATCGAGGTGAGTTTTCCCGCAGGAGATCGCCGACCGCAGTTCAATGCTATCCGTAAATCCCGTGGCGATACGGCCTTTCTTGTGTTGGATGATTTCAACCACTCCTCCATTGCACATAAGAGCGCTACACATGCCGAGAACAATGCCTTGCTTGGCTTCATTTTGCAGGCATTGGATATTACTAACACCGAAAATTTCAAGCAGTGGATTCAAGTCTGCGACAATCATACGGCCGCCATACTCACTCTACACAATGACGATAACGACAGCCATAAACATGGCTTCCAAAATACCGTGTTTAGAGTACGCGACGATCAAGGTTATGACGTACAGGATTACGTCATCGAATTCTACAATGACACCGCAAAGGGCGACGATGATCGCTTAGCAGAATTATTCAACAAGGAGGCGGTGGTCAAGGTCCACGCCCATAAGGACAATGTCTGCTATCGCAGCTTTATGATCGACTGCTCTGCCCTGTATCGCATCATCGAGGCACAAGACCAAGTACTCAATATCAGCATCTCCGCCATGCCTGATCTCAACGAGGAGCGCAATCTCGTTGGCTATCGTAGTTTCGGCAATCATGATATCGGTCAACTTACCCTCAGCGCCCAAGGCGTGCGGGACTTCTTCATTCCGAACCGCACTCTCTTCATCGACATAACGTTGACCCGCCAACAAAAGGATGAATTGTTCTGGATTAAAAACCTCGACGATATGGTCTAATGAAGTAACAAAAACAAGGAGCAAGATATGAACCGCACACTAAAATTAATTAGCACCCTGCTCATGAGTGGGCTCTTCGCATTTTCTGCACAAGCCGCCGAGGACGAATGGATCATTCTCATAGATGGCAGTGAGGGAATGGAGAATTTCGATATCGTAGGAGAGGCCAATTGGCACATTACAGATGGCGCATTACAAGCCACTGAAGGGCCAGGAACATCGTTTCTATTGACTAAGGAGTCCTATAGTAACTTTGTGCTGAAGATCGAATTTTGGGTCAGTGATGATGCCAATAGCGGCATCTATATGCGCTGTCAAGACCGTGCCGCGATCACAGATCGTAACTGTTATGAGGCTAATATTTATGATCAACGCCCCGATCTAAGCTTCGGCACTGGCGGCATTGTCCATGTCGGCCCTGTCTCTGAGCCCTATCCGAAAGCGGGCGGCAAATGGAATACTTACGAAATTACGCTAAGCGATGAGCACTTGTTGGTGACGCTCAACGGCGAACAAACTGTTCACGTCACGGACACTCAGTTCGCGGCTGGCCCAATTGGTCTGCAGTGGGCTCGTGGCACCGTACGCTTTCGCAGTATGCAAATTCTGCCTCTATAGAAAAAAAGGGGGAGAGCTTGCCCGCGAAAGGCCAAAATTTCCCGCATATCTGTTTCAATCGTATCCATTCGCTTGCACGGCAAGCTCCAACAGGCGTATTGCATTCCATAGCAGGTTTCTGGTCGCCTGCAGGCAGGCTCCTACTCTAAAACAGCGCTCCGATTTCCGGTAGGAGCCTGCCTGCAGGCGACCTGACACTCGAACGAAGGCACATACCTTATCTGCAGGCGACCTGGCTCTCGAACGGAGGCACTATCCCTAATTGCAGACAACCTTAGACTTTTTGGCGGACCAAAAAAAAGGGGCCCTAAGGCCCCCTCTTACTCTTTATTATCTAAGCTAGCGATTAGTCTGCTGGTTCGAGACGTACCACCGCAGTTGGCGCTCGGCTACGGTCTTCTAGCGCCACATAGATAAAACCATCAGGGCCCATGCGCACGTCGCGGATACGACCTATATAGGGTAGCAGAGTCTCTTCCGTTAGCACTTTGCTGCCATCTTCACTGAGGGTAAGACGCGCTAGTTGCTCGCCCGCCAAACCGCCAGCAAATAGGTTGCCATTCCACGAAGGAAAACGCGATCCGGTATACACCGCCAAGCCAGAGGCGGCGATAGAGGGCACCCAGAAATGCACGGGATTCTCCATGCCTTCAGCTACGATGGATTCATGAATCGGCACGCCGGGACCGTAGTTCACACCACGACCAATCACCGGCCAACCGTAGTTCTTGTCCGGTTGAATGAGGTTGAGTTCGTCACCACCCTGCGGACCGTGTTCGGTCATCCAAAGATTGCCTGTAGAGGGGTCTATAGCAAGTCCCTGGGGGCTGCGATGACCGTAGCTCCAAATCTCTGGCTTCATTCCTGCCTGACCTACATAGGGATTGTCGGCGGGCACACTGCCATCATCATTCAGGCGCACGACTACGCCATGATGATTGGAGCGATCCTGTGCTGGATGTGCCTGCAAATCGCCGCTTGGTGTCGCTTGACGATCGCCCACGGTCAAAAACAGGTAATTATCCTCGTCGAAGGCGATACGACCGCCGTAGTGCCCGCCACCATTGGAGTCTGCAACGAATATCTCTTCCACGTCCTCTAAGCGATCATTAACAAAGCGTCCACGCACGACTGCAGTGGTAGAAGTCCCGAGCGCTTCGAGCGGCTTGGCAAAGCTCAAGTAAAGATATTGATTATTGGCGAAATCGGGATGAGGGACCACATCGAAGAGCCCTGCTTGGCCGCCCGTTGTAAACACCTCGGGCACCCCTGGTACCGCCTCGGGTAAGAGCTGTCCATTACGAACAATGCGCAGCCTTCCCGCTCTTTCAGTGATTAGCATATCGCCACCGGGCAGCCACGCCATCGACCAAGGCACCTCTAGACCATCGGCAACGGTCACTACGCGGAAGTCATGCAGGGCACTGCGCTGCACGTCTGATTGCGCTTGCACCACGCCAACACTGCCCAAGCCAACACTCAGCGCTGCCGCGAGTAAAAATGGACGTAACATAAACATTCTCCTTTTGATTGAAATATGAGCTAACTGACCGCATCTAAGAATACATTCGCGGCGTACTTAGGACGCCGAATACTGCGCGCAGGCTTACTACATCGCTTGCTTTTAAGACCGGGCCACCTAGGAAAACGTTTCCAAGGGCGGCGCTGGTCACACCATCCTATTGAAATATAGAAGGAAGTCAAAGTTGAATATACTGTTCAATCCTATTCAAATCGGCGCACTTAAGCTACCAAATCGTATAATCATGGCCCCTCTCACTCGCTGCCGTGCAAGTGAGGGCCGCGTCCCTAATGCCTTGATGGCGCAATATTACACCCAGCGCTCCAATGCCGGCATGATCCTCAGTGAAGCGACTTCCGTGACCCCGATGGGCGTGGGCTACCCCAACACTCCGGGTATTTGGTCCGATGCGCAAGTTGAGGGCTGGAAGAAAGTAACCAACTCTGTGCACAAAGCGGGGGGGCAGATCCTGTTGCAACTCTGGCACGTCGGCCGTATCTCCGATCCAGTTTACCTCAATGGAGAGTCCTCCGTCGCGCCTAGCGCTATCGCGGCAAAGGGCCATGTAAGTCTAGTGCGGCCCGAAAAGGCCTATGAAACGCCTCGCGCGTTAACCACTGCAGAGATCGAGCAGGTAATAGACGACTATCGCAAAGGCGCGGAGAATGCAAAAAAGGCCGGCTTCGATGGCGTCGAAATCCACGGTGCGAACGGTTACTTACTGGACCAATTCCTACAAAGCTCGACCAATCAGCGCACCGATAGCTATGGTGGCAGCCTAGAGAACCGCGCCCGCCTCATGCTCGCAGTCGCCGATGCTGCAATCTCTGTCTGGGGTGCTGATCGCGTCGGCATGCATCTCGCTCCGCGCATGGATGCTCACGATATGGGAGATGCCAATCCTCTCGAGACCTTTACCTTTGTCGCCAGTGAATTAGGCAAGCGCAAGATTGCCTTCATCTGCACTCGTGAACACTTCAAACAACCGGCATTGACCCCTGCGCTCAAGAAAGCATTTGGTGGCGCGGTCATCATCAATGAGCAGATGACGAAAGAGATGGCAGAGGACTTGATCGAGCAAGGCATCGGGGACGCTGTCGCCTTTGGACGCTGGTATATCGCCAACCCCGACCTAGTAACGCGCCTGCGCACCGACGCGCCATTGAACGAGCTCAATATGGCCACCATGTACGGATCCGGCCCGGAAGGCTACACAGACTATCCCGCCTTAGCCTTAGAGACAGCCTAAGCACAGATAATGCTAGCGCAGGCGCCTTCTCGCGCCGCGCTAGCCAAATCTTCGATGCTGCTGGCATGTCATCAATACAACTAGTGCCGCCATCATGCACGGAGCGCAAATCGCGTGGCGAAAGCGTTGAGCATCGGGACCTCTCAGGTCTCGTCTGGAAGAGGAATAGGAGGTAGTGGGCAATCCAGCGTGGCGGCAATGGCGCGGAATAACTCTAGCTCGAGCGCATGAGCAACGCCGTCGGCGGCAATCGCCACAGCACAGGCTTTTAAGAACGCTGGTTTCTTCAGTGGTCGCAAGCCCTGCAAGGCATCGAGCGCTATATTAATGCTGTCGATGCTAAACGCGTCCTTGTCCGGCATCTTGGATTCGGGCAGTCCTAGTTCCACCATCGCTTTCGCAAAGACTTCCTGATCTGTAAGTCCTTCCTGGCGGCCAGCCCGCACCACAAAGCCCAACACAATGGCGCACTGCGGCGCGAGGTGCTTGAGGCTGCGATGTGCCTGATGATGAAAACGGTTACCGGGTAGAAACACTGCATCCAGTTGATGCAAGACGACCCGTTGCAACACCCACTCCCAAAGGCTGGTGCGCCCGTCACTCGACACTAAGACATCCAGATTTTCACGGAACACTGTGTATTGCTCCGCGCTGAGTTGCCGCAGCGTTGGTAGCGCTAGATTCACCAAAGGTAGACGCAATTCCTGAGAGATCTCGAGATGCGTCTCGAACATTTCGAGCAGCGCCTTATACACGGCGGGGTCGGCCCGTTCCTGCATCGTCTTCAGCTGCTGGCGAGCTAATGCTTCGTCATCATCAAGCAACAATAGATAAATGAGCGCTCTGGCGCTAAAGGGATTGTGTGCCGCCTCCAACAGCGTGCCTGGAATAGCGCCAAGCAGCTGCTTTGCTCTCGTCAGATTCGCTTGTTGAGGGTTACCCGCTTGCGAGAGCAGCGCGTCGGTCATCGCCAATGCCGTGAGTGCGCTCATCGCGCCTTTAGTGTTGAGCTTAGCGCTAGCGTCCTTCTTAGGCTCGGGTTGCTCGACCTTTGCCTCAATATCGAAACTGCCATCCCAATTTATCTGAATCGCGCGAATGCGCTTCTCCAGTGGAGGGTGCGTTGCAAAGAGGGAATTAATCGAGAAACGAACTCCATTGCCAAACAAGGCATGGCTAATCTCCGCGGCGCCTGGATTCTCGAGCACAGAGCCGGCCTTACTGCCGCCGATGCGCTTTAGTGCGTCGGCAATACCGTCGGGATTACGGGTGTACTGCACTGCCGAGGCGTCGGCAAGGAATTCGCGCTGGCGACTAACGGCCGATTTGATGAGGTTGCCAAAGAAGGTGCCAGCAAAGCCAATAATCATCAGGCCAATGCCGACCACCGCAATATTGCCGCCGTTCTTCGAGCGGCGCGAGAGAGCAGAGCTGCGCAGCAGATAATAGCCCATGATTCCCAGCACCATGATGCCGTGGAGAATCCCAATAAGACGAATATTGAGACGCATATCGCCATGCAAAATATGGCTGAACTCATGAGCAATAACGCCTTGTAATTCGTCGCGACTGAGGCTCTGGATTGCGCCTCGAGTGATGCCGATAACCGCGTCGGCCGGGCTGTATCCCGCCGCAAAGGCATTGATACCCTCTTCATCGAGGAGGTAGACCGGGGGAACTGGAGTGCCCGAGGCGATCGCCATTTCTTCGACGACATTGAGGATGCGCTGCTCGTCAAGATCATTGCCGCCTTGGACGATCAAGCGGCCCTGCATCATCTCGGCAACCTTTGCGCCACCCCCAGAGAGGCTGATGATCTTGTAGACGCAGCCGAAGCCCACGATGGCAACAACCGCCACACTGACATAGGCATAGAGATGCCAATCTATCTGCTGAAGCATCGGCGTATCGATTGTCTCAGCGAATGCCCCAAGACCGAACAGAAGCAACAGGTTGGTAATCGCGATGAGACTGATAAGCGCCAGGGCAAACAGAATCACAAGTCTGACCGTATTGCGACGGGCAATATCCTGTGATTTAAAAAAATCCATGGCGGCTCTCAACTATTACGAAATTAGAATGACACCTTCGGAGCAGCTTGAATCTCAGCGCTGTCCTCGAACTGCAATAGTGACGCGTCCTCTCCATGCCCAAACATTCCCGCAAGAACCACTGGGGGAAAGGACTGCTTATAGGTGTTATAAGCCATCACCTGATCGTTGAAGGCTTGGCGAGAAAACGCCACTTTGTTCTCGGTGCTGGTGAGCTCTTCGCTAAGCTGCATCATATTCTGATTCGCTTTCAGGTCTGGATAGGCTTCCATCACAACGTTCAAGCGGCCAAGAGCGGCACCCAAGGCCCCCTCTTGACCCGCGAGATCGCTCATGGCAGAAGCATTGCCAGGGTTAGCCGCTGCCGCTGCTAGCCCGTTGGCCGCTGCATTTCGCGCAGAGATTACCGCCTCGAGTGTTTCCCGCTCGTGAGCGAGATAGCCCTTAGCGGTATCAACGAGATTGGGAATGAGATCGTAGCGGCGCTTGAGTTGCACCTCGATCTGCGCAAACGCATTCTGAAAACGATTTCGCAGGCTGACAAGTTGATTGAAAATGGCAACCGCGTAAAGCGCAATAACCGCAATTACAACCAAAACGATAATAGTCGTGATACCCATAACCTCTCCTTGTTGTCCAGATAGAAGGCAGGCTCAGGGCTTAGCTTTGCCCCGCGCCTGCCAAGTCTTACTTACGGCAATGCAAGGGCCACGATGCGAGCGGCTTCGCCACGCGAACTGATGGCCATTACAAGATACTGCTTGCCTTGGTACATATAGGTCATTGGCACGCCTGTTACAACACCCGGCATGTCGATCTTTGCGGCGATCTCGCCAGTGGCTTTATCGAAGGCCCAGAGCACAGGATCTCCCCCAACGCCCTCACCTGCAAACAGCAAAGTTTTTGTGAGGACCAAGCCAGAGCGTGTTGGCTTGCCGGTGCGGCCAATATCCACTCCCTTGAGCAGAGGGTGGTTCTTAATCTCCTCGGGTGTGTCGCCGTTAACGACCTGCCACACATGCTCACCCGTCGTCATGTCAATTGCGGTAATGCGGCCATAGGGAGGTTTCACTAAAGGAATGCCCTGTACCGAGGGGGTCCGGCTACCGCCCTGTATGTACTTTACGTCCGAAACATCGGGCTCGTGCGTCAATGACAACACACTGGTCGCGGTGCGAGAAGGCACATACAAAAGGCCAGTCTCCGGGTCATAGGCGGCGCCTTCCCAGTTCGAACCACCAGTGGAAGAAGGCAGATGCAGCGTACCCTGTGTGCCATCTTTAGGGTCTTCAAAGAGTGAGGCTGGCGTAAACACCGATTCGCTGAAGCGGAATCGCGATGCAGCCTCCTTTGCCATCGCCAAAATCTCGGGCGTGAAGTCGACTAAGTCATCTTCCTGAAAGCCCTGACGATCATAAGGCGCAGGCTTGGAAGGGAAAGGCTGCGTCAAGGAAGTCCACTCACCCGGCACATCAGTCTGTGGAACGGAACGCTCTTCGATTGGGAACAAGGGCTCGCCGGTAGCAGGGTCAAAGCTAAACAGATGAGATTGCTTCAGTGTCTGAATCAATGCCCGCTTGCCACTAGGAAGGGTCGCTAAAATCGGTGCCGATGGCGTGTCCCAATCCCAGATATCGTGGTGCGTCGATTGGAAATACCAACGCATCTTGCCCGTCTTATAGTCTAAAGCGACCGTTGAGCTTGCAAATAGATTGCTACCTGGGCGGTCTCCGCCGTAACGGTCTCCGGTTGCGGACTCGACTGGTAGGTACACAATGCCCAGCTCTTCGTCTGCCGACATAGGTGCCCAAACACCGGCATTGCCGGTGAATTCGGCGCCAGCCAACCAAGACTCATAGCCAGGCTCACCCGGCTCTGGAATTGTTTTGAAGGTCCACAGCAAATCACCCGTCGTAGCATCGAAGCCACGGATATCACCCTTCACGTTACTCGCAGAGTTGGGACGCATGCCAACGAGGTGCGCAGCACCCGTGATCACCACGCCGTCGATCGCCATAGGCATGAATGACATGCCAATGTCGATGTCGTTGCGGCCTGGCCCAAGGCGCAGACCCTGCTGCAAGTCGATCCAACCGCCATCACCGAATGATTCGATCTCTCGACCCGTAGTTGCGTCCAGGGCAACGAGATAATAGCCCGGAGTGATGGTGTAGATCGTCTCCTGCCCGTCATTATTATAGTAACTCAACCCTTTGCCAGAGCCCTTGCGCGGCGCCGCGTCGAAGCGCTCGGCCTCGTCGGGCCGCCAGGTCCAGTCTATCTGCCCAGTCTCTGCATTGAGCGCCACGATATTGCGTGTTGCACCGGCTGTCAGGAATACACGGCCATTGACCATCAGAGGGGTCGTTACGCTTAATGCCTCTGGCGCGGGACCGAAGGAACTCGTGTTGAACATCCAGGCGATTTGCAGATTGCCCACGTTCTCGGCATTAATTTGATCTAGCGGAGCGTAACGAGTGGAATGTTCAGACCCGTTGAAATGGGTCCAGTCGAAGCTTTCGGTGTTGCTAGACGCAAGCGCTCCGGGAGTAATGGACAAAGACTCGAGCTCAGTGCTGCTCAGTTGCCCGCCGGGGATGGGGACATTGCCCGCGGACAGAATAAACGCAGTAACGTCCATATATTGGTCATTCGTCAAGGAACCAGGGGTTTCGGCAGGCATCGTGGTGCGAATGAGGTTGTACAGCTCGCCTCCAGTACGCCCTACCCATCGTGCGCGCAGTCGGGCATCCATCTCCACCGGCACGTGACAACGGGAACACTCATCCTGAAACACAACTTCACCTTGACCGACATTGGCATCTTGCCCAAAGGCTGAGGCAGCGCCGAACAAGCTTAGGAACAGGAACACTAATGATCTGTACACACACTCTCCTTATCAACTTTTAAAGTAAAACTTGGCAGGGCGAGATAGTACCGGGTTTCAAGGCTTACGAACAGGCGATTCTAGGGGACTAGGCTTGAAAACAGCCCCCTCTGACGCCTGTCGAGAGCCATGTGGCGCCTACAGAAAACGCCGCTCGCTTACTCCTTCATTGCGCAGCGTGGATCGCCGCCCTGCATGGCATGAATTTGCTCTCGCGTGATGGGTAGTGGCGCGCAACCATGGCCAGTACCACAGATTAGATCCCACTCAGGCCGGGCAAGTTGATGACAGCCAAAACAGTTCCCACCAAAGCGATTAACCACTTCGGTAGTGCCGCGAACTGCTATCTTACTGCCTGTCTCAGAAACGCTTAGCTCGAAGAACTCCCAATCACTTGTCTCGGGATTCCAGCCCTCCTGATGCTTCACCATTACTTCGGTTGGTATCAACGAGACCATAGAGCCCACAGGATATTTTCCACCAGTCTCGGAGCTGGCCGCGGCCACAGTTGCATCAAGATTTCCCAATATGTTTGAGACGAAGAACTCACCCACTTGGGTCATCGCACCCAGACAATCGAAGGAGTTTTCATCAATTTCTAACTGTTTTGTACTATCGGCAGTAAAGGCTTGGCCAGCTAACAGCAAGATTGAACCTAATATCAAAGACTTTTTAGCAAGGGAGAATGGCATCAAAGGTACCTCTGGTGATGAGAGTTTAAGTGTGACTACGGAGTATAATAAATCTCGCTTCTAGCTCCTACAACCTTCATTAGTGAAAATGATAACGTTAATAGACTCTCATCCCTCGATGGTGACACGATTACGGTGATAATCCGCTAAGATTCCCTATGGCTACTAAACGCTCTCGACTCGATCGCTACTTATCCAACACGCTGCGCATCAAGCAAAGGGAAGTGAAATCCCTGCTGGCCGCAGGCCGAATCCGCGTCAATGGCGTGGTCGCGCGCGACACATATCTACTAATCAATCAGTTTACCAGTGTCCTAGTGGACGACAAGGCTCTGCCCTGCGTGCAAGCGCATTATCTGATGATGCACAAACCCGAGGGACTTCTCAGCGCGACAAAAGATGACGATCAGAGCACTGTGTTCGCGCTTCTCGATGCGACGCTACATGCCGGCCTGCACATCGTGGGACGCTTAGATAAGAACTCTACTGGCCTGCTCTTGCTCACTAATGACGGGGAGTGGTCACGAGGCCTAATGGCCCCAGATAAACACGTAGAGAAAACCTATATAGTAGGCGTGAAATATGCCATTAGCGCCGAGTGCGTCGAGGCCTTCGCGCGAGGCATGCATTTCCCGTTCGAGGATATCGTGACTCTGCCTGCTCGGTTGGAAGTGCTCGCACCACGGCTAGCTCGTGTCACTTTGACGGAAGGGCGCTACCACCAAATCAAGCGGATGTTTGGTCGCTTCCGCAATCCCGTACTAAGCCTACATCGCACTCAGATCGGCGCAATTACACTCGACCCCACATTGCTGCCTGGGACATACCGGGCTCTGCATCAACGCGAGTTAGAAGGCAGTGCAGTGAGCGGCGGTCGGAGCCAACCCTGAGCCCAGGGCGATAGGTGGAGGGGCCTGGTAGGGATTGATTGGTTGGGCCTGCATATAGTCCACCACCAGCAGCAAGGACAAAAATGCTAGCGCCGCATAGCCCACAATAGGACGCGACGGAAGTTCAGTAAAGTTCATTGAGAAGCTCCTATCGGAATCAGTGTTTGCAGAAGTCGCGGCCGCAATTGAATGCCTAGTATCGAGCCGGCGAAGGCCGCAATAAACCACGCCCAACCATGTAAGCTGCCAGTCGAGACGCCGCTAAAAAACGCGCCGACATTGCAGCCAAAGGCGATGCGAGCGCTATACCCGAGCACGATGCCAGCGAGCGCCACCGCTAACCAGCTTAATGGTTTCAGGGCCCCGACCTGCGCGCCCGGAGACCTTCGCCAACGCATGATGATGAACGCACCTATGATAATGCCGATATTGCTCAGCGAGGTGACATCTGTCAGTAGCGATTGCTGTAAACGTTCCGCGTGCGCAGGCGCTCCCCAGAAAACATTTGCGGCTAGGTCTACGCCGGCCGCGCTCACAAATTTAGCCCCCCAAAGTCCAAGCCCATAAACGACTCCCCAAGATTGCCCCGCGATGACGAGGTTCAGAGAGGCGAGTAGAGCAATGAGCAGCGCCGCAACGAATAAGCCGCGCGCAGGCAAACGCATGCCTGGGCGTGCCCGTTTAAGAACGATAAGTCCAACACCGGAAAGCCCGAGCAAGGTGGCAACGAGGCCACCTAGGTTCCCGAACATACCCTGCAGCGTGTACACCGGCAAAGACCCGAGCGAGGTCCACCACGCTAAGTGCAGGCTGCCCAAAAAACTACCAAGAACGAAACCAAGCAGAGCAAGAAAGGAGATCGCATTGCCGCTGCCTGCGTTCACGAGCGTGCCAGAGCCACAGCCCATCACCAGTTGCATCGCCATCCCAAACACGAAGGCTGCCACCACCATCGCGAAGCCGATAGGGGCATAGGCACCATTGAGTTCATCGGGATGAGACGCTAATAAGGGGAAAGCCACTGCCGCCGTGAGGGCTATGGCGAACAACTGGGCTATGAGGCCGCGGCCGTCACGCTCGGTCACGATGGCACGCCAAGGACCGGTGAAACCGAAGCGCAAGCCTTCAAGCACGCAGCCGAAGCCGAGACCCACAATGAGTAGTGCCGCCGACCGTGGCCCCGCCAGTGCGAAGGTGCCAAACACTAGCACCGCACCAAACAGTAGTAAGGCAGCCCGCCGAGGTATGATGCTGTGCTGCTCTACAGTCACCGAATTAGGCACCGAGCAGGCTACTGAACCAATCGGTCGTCATGCGCCAATAGTGTTTGATGCGATTAGGTTCGTTGTCCATTGGGCGGTTCGCCATACTCCACTCGGTCATGCTCTCGGCATACAGGCGCGTATTGGGCACACTCTGTAACTCGCTCATGACGAACCAGTTGATAGCGGCCAGATGACCAGTATTGCAGAAAGATACCGTAGTAGGAGATGCGGGTTGCGAATAGGATGCGAGTATCTGGCTAACTTGCGCCTGTGGTTTTACCCTGCTCCCTTCGAAGAAGTTGGAAAAAGTGAGATTACCCGCGCCTTTAATAGTGCCAGGCCGACCACTAGAGGCTTGCATACCCTCGAAGAAGTCTGGCGTGCGTGCATCGATTAAACGAGCACTCTTGTCGCTAAGCAGTGCTTCTACATCGGTCGTACTAACTCGCCACTGATCGCTCCATTGCGGGCTGAAGTCGCTCGCAGCCACCATGACCGCGTCAGTGCTAACAGGCAGATTGGCAGAGGCCCAACCAGCAAAACCGCCATTGAGCAGCGCCAAATCCTTCATTCCTAGAGACTTCAGTGTCCAATAGACTCTCGCAGCCGCACCGAAATCAGCGGAATTTGTACCAGCATGTACTACAACCACAGGGGTTTGGGCATTGACCCCAATGTTGCGAACGGCTGTCGTTAGCTTCTCTAGCGCTGGGACTGCGCCAGGATTCTCATTTGGGCCGCGAAATTGCGTGTACGGAACATTGATCGCACCGGGAATATGCCCTGCGCCGTAATCTCCAGTAACTTGAATGACACGGACTTTAGGAGATGCCGCAAGGATATTAGCGAGTTGCGCGGGCTCCAACATAACCGTCCAACCCGGTGGCGCAGCGAGTACTGGCAAGGGAAGGGCGCAAATCAGAAACAGGCCGAATGCCCGCAAGCGTGTCATTAAATTCATCCTTTGGCACTCCTCCTCTTGCTCGATCCGCTGTAGATGCCGGGGTGCGCCCTTTGTACTCCGACATCTACGCCAGCGCAAGCATCGATCAGGGCTTGCGCAGTTTCACGATGAACTGATCGGTAACCCCGCGAATGCTCGCATCGAAGACTGTGAGGCTGCGATCGTCGGCAGGATTGCGCAGCAGATCGCTACTGCCATCGACAATGAAACCTGCCGCTGCGGCGCCGTCCAACACTTTTTGAAATTCCGCACGATGCATTGGGCCATTGTCATTGCCTGCATTCCCGGCATGATCGATAACGCCAAGGATTCCACCAGATTTAAGCACACGCTTCATCTCATTGAGGAATTTCATCTCGGCCTGAGGATCCGCCGAACGAAACAGCTCGTGATACTCCAAGGCGATCACTGCGGCATCCAAAGAGTTCGCCGGAAGACCCAGATCGCTGGCGTCTCGATTGAGACGTTCAACATTGGCTAGACGGCCGCCTGCAAGGCGAGTGTTGATCGCCGCCTCTGTGCGCTCGCCTCGCTCTCCTTCTAAGGCTGAGGGAGCGTTCTGCATATATACCTTGCCACGCGGGCCGACTGCATTAGACAACACTTCAGTGTAATAGCCCCCAGAAGCGATTAGGTCGACAACCATCATGCCAGGCCCGATGCCAAAAAAATCGAGTGTCTCTGCGGGCTTGCGACGTGCATCCGCCTCGCGGTCAGCCTCCGCACGAGACTCTCTTGCCAAGGCTGGGTTTAGGGTGGCGGCGTTTTGCGCTTGCACAGTAAACGCACAAATTGCAGTAACGGCGGCAAGTGCGATTGGGAGTAATTTCATAGTCAAATCCTCGGATGTAGCAAAGTGTTGTTGTTGTTGTTTCTTACATCATTAACCCGCTTAGAATTAACACAAAATCGGGCACAATAAAATTAGCGGTTTGTCCCTATTCGTGACATTCCAGTGCTTGTAAGATTATGCCTTTCCAGAATACTCGCTAACTCTTGTGGAGTTCGAAACGACACATCATGATTAGACCAGTTACACATGCGGATGCCGCGCAGATATGCGCCATTTACAACCACTATATTGAGACCAGCATCATAAGCTTCGAGTTGACGCCATTGAGCGTCGAGCAGATGATGCAGCGCATCGAGCAGATCGCAGCTATGGGGCTGCCTTGGCTGGTGGCTGTGGATGGGGAGCAGTTACGGGGCTATGCCTACGCGACTACTTGGAAGGCCCGCATAGCCTATCGTTACAGCGTGGAGATCACCGTCTATCTTGCACAACAAGGCACGGCGAAAGGCATAGGGACCGCACTCTATCAGGCACTTTTCGAAATGCTTGAGAAGACAGAGGTGCATGCAGTAGTCGCCTGCATCGCTCTTCCCAACCCCCATAGCGTGGCACTTCATGAAAAGTTCGGCATGCGCAAGGTCGGTCACTTCGAGGAAGTGGGTCAGAAATTCAATCGCTGGTTAGATGTCGGATACTGGCAAGTTAATCTGCCCCGGGACACAAACAAGAGAGACCAACCGTGAATCGATTCCGTAGACAGGGCCGTGCGGCACTAGGACGACACTAGTCTCGCCCGACGCGCCAAACTGTAAGCTACCTTGCCCTAATTGTTAGCATATTGTGACTCGCGGCTTCGACGGCTTCGACGGCTGCGCAGGCGCTGCAACCAGCGCGTGAAACGACGTAGGGCTAAGGCAAAGCCTGTCCAGACCATCAGCATCGCTGCGCACGAGACGAGTCCAGCGACCGTTTGTCCGACAAAGCCCAATGCCTCACCGCAAAGTAGGCGTGATCTTCCCATGCCAGAATCTGGCGCTCATAAGTAAGTAACACCCCGGTAACCGACATGACTAAAATCACTACGCCAGCCGCGACACCCGCTATCAGGTGAAGCCAAAAAAGTCCCTTTCTAATCATTGCCCAAAATCTTCTACTAGGTGAAAGAAAGTTAATGATAATTATTCTTATTCACATTGGCAAGTAAAGAGGAGCTTTTCAGAATAGGGCGAGTCGTGTTGTACTAGTAGGCACTAAGGCCCTGTTTCCGGGCCATACCAACACCCGAGGGAATTGATGATCGTCACTAATCGTCTTGTTCGCGCCATCGCATTTTTGGTTTTCTGTGCCCCTACTGCGCTAGTACACGCTGAGGTTTCACGCATAGAGATTCGGAGTCGAGAAACTCTTGGAGATGCAGCCGCTGCCATCCAATACGAGGTCATGAGAGGGGAGGTTTTCTATACTCTGGACCCAATGGCTGCCGGCAACCAGCGGATTGTGGATATCGGTTTGGCTCCTCGCAATGCCGCGGGGCTAGTGGAATTCTCAACAGACTTCGAACTCTTTGTACCCAAGGGCGGTACTGTAAGTGGCGCACTGCTTTATAGCGTGAACAATCGTGGCACCAACACCCTGCCTCCAGAGCTCGGCCTCGACTACCCGCTGACCCGCAAGGGCTACACCTATTTGGCGACTGGATGGATTAATGAGTTAACCCCCGGTGCAGGCCGAATGCGTCTTCATGCCCCTATCGTGAGCAATGGCGGGGAGCCCGTTACCGGCTTAGTCCGCTATGAGATCATTAACAACCGCCCCGGCAACAACATCAACATCGCGGGCGACAATCACCTAGCGTATGCTCCAAGCGATCGCGGCATGAACGAGGCGACACTCACCAAGCGCGTCAACCAACTGGATCCCCGCATCGTAATCCCACGGGAGCAATACAGTTTCGCGATTGTCCCAATGCCAGAATCCAACCAGCCAATGGTTAGCCTCGTTCTTGAGGGCGGCCTAGAGGCAGGGGTAATTTATGAACTCATCTACGAGGCTAAAGACCCGGTCTTGAGCGGCGCAGGAATGGCAGGTATGCGCGACCTCGTGTCATTGCTTCGTAACGGCACCGACGACGCAGCCCTGCAAGTCCAGGTGTCCAATCTTAGCGTGCCACCCATAGAACATACCGTAGCTTGGGGGATATCTCAGAGCGGTCGCCTGTTGCGCCAATTCGTTCACCATGGGTTTAATCAAGACTTAGACGGCAGGAAGGTGTTCGACGGAATTGTCCCGATTATCGCTGGCGCGGGTTTCGGCATGTTCAATACCCGTTTCGCTATGCCCACACGCACCAATGGCCAACATGAAAATCTTCTCTACCCAAATGATTACTTTCCCTTCACCTATGGTGAGAGCACAGACCCCTATTCAGGGCGCGTTGACGGAATTTTGCATCAGTCCCGCTTGAGCAACACAGAGCCAAAGATCATGCACATTCAAACCTCTAACGAGTATTGGGTGCGTGGCGGCTCGCTCGCCCATACCAACCCACTGGGCACCGAAGACGCACAGATTCCCGACAATGTGCGTTTCTATTCTATCGGGGGCTCTCAACATGGCTCCGGTAACGGCATCCCCACTAGTGGCAGAGGCCTTGGTCAATTACCCAGCAATCACAATAGTTGGACGCCAATCGCCAATACTCTCCTAGCCGCGATGGTCGATTGGGTCAGCGTCAATAAAATTCCACCCCCCAGTCGTTATCCCAAAATCGCGGATGGCACTCTAGTGGCCTCTCACCTAGCCAATGGCGCTATCAACCCCGAAGCCTGGCGCCCTCTGCCCGGCTACGAACATCCCAAGGCGATGTATCAGATCGGTTCGACAAATTTCGGCGAGCACTTCTTGGAAAGCGGGATTATTGATCTGCACCCTATGTTTAGTAACGACTGGTATGGCGCAAAAGTGCCCAAGGTGAATCGCGATAACAACGATCTTCCGCAGAGCACTATCCTACCACCACTGACAGCAGTGCCACTTGGCACCTTCGTGCCATGGAATTTGCGCAACCCGACTTCCGGTGCAGAGACTGAACTGGCGAGATTGTCTGGCGGCTATATTCCCTTCGCGAAAAACCCAGCGCAAGCACAAGCCAATGATGACCCTCGCCCTGCACTAAGCAAGCGCTACGCGAGCGCCCAAGAATATTTAAATCAATATGAAATGGCCACAGATGAAATGATCCAACAGGGTTATCTGTTGCCAGGCTTTAAAGCCAACCTCATGAATATTGCTAATGAGAATGCAGAAATTTTCGAAGAAGTAATGCCCTAACTCTGTCGCTGCATTAAGGGATACAACAGTGTTTCCAAGCCATTCACTTTAACCTCGTGCATTAAGGCTAACTGTTCGCCCAATTTACCAGAGGGAAAGCCCTGATTGTGAAACCACACTAAATAGGGCTCGGGCAGTTCCAGCAGTTTACGGCCACGGTACTTGCCAAAGGGCATCGTCTGATTGATCGCCTCTAACAATAACTGTTCATTCATCAGCGCCGACCCTAACAATGAAACCTCCCTCTTGAGCTTGATGGTTACTCAGGGCGTACAACACGGCCTGCCCTGCATGAATGGCCGTAGTATCGTAGAGGGGAATATTCGAATCTTTCTGTTGAATGAGCAACGCGATTTCGGTGCAGCCAAGAATAACCGCTTCAGCGCCGGCCGCTGCAAGCGCATTCACAATATTGAGAAAGCAGATTTTCGAGTCTGCATTGACATGTCCAAGACAGAGCTCTTCATAGATCACACTGTGTACCAAGTCACGCGCGTTTCGTTCCGGCACTATTACGCTTATACCCTGTGCCTCTATTCTTTCACGATAGAAATCCTGTTCCATCGTAAATCGCGTGCCGAGAAGTCCCACGGTCTTCACACCATCCTTGCTTAGCACACTCGCTGTCGCGTCCGCTATATGCAGGATGGGAATCCTAATCCGTGCTTGGATCTGTGGCGCAACCTTGTGCATAGTGTTAGTACAAATCATTAGGAAATCGGCGCCTGCCGTTTCCAACGCGATTGCCGCATCGCCGAGAATCTTAGCGGTATCATCCCAACTATCTTCGTGCTGCAGCGCCTCGATCTCTGCGAAATCGACACTGTTGAGAAGAATCTTTGCGGAGTGTAGTCCACCAAGTGACTCCTTTACCCCAAGATTGAGAGCGCGATAATAACTTTGCGTTGACTCCCAACTCATGCCACCTAACATACCGATTGTTTTCATTCCTATTGCTCCTCGAGCGCAGCCTGTTGCTGGGCAAGGCGCGTCTGCGCGAGCAGCTGCTCCACTCTCTGATTGCTACGCTCCATATTTTCCATGCCTACCGTCATATCCTGCCAGCTCCTAAGATAAGTTATTGACGCCGCATACTCACCTACCTGCGCATGCAGCTGTCCGAGCGCCATAAGTGCCCTTGCCCCTAAATCAGGTCGCAAATCCGGTATCGTTAACATCCGCGAAAAAGCTCCAATCGCCTCTGGCCACATCTCAAATCGCAGCAGTGTATTGGTATAGAAATTTAATAGGATGGTCTGCTCGAAGGTATTGAGCTCATCGAAGTCTTCATATAGTGCATTGAGTTCAATCAGTGATTCCTCCCACTGCCCGTCTAACTGTTTTTGCTGCACATCCTCAATCATCGCAAACACGTATTCACTCAACACTGGCGCTGCACTCTCCTCCTGCGTGCGCGTATTCGCGGTGGTGGAAGCAACGAGATTGGCAGAGGCCTGGGCTTGCTGAGCGCCACTAGTGTTAGCGGAGTCTTCATTTCCACTAGCAGGCGCTGCTGAGTTTTCAACTGAGGAACGCGTCTCAGTGCTGTTTCCTCGCTGCTCTGCAGGTACCTCTGTTTGGGTTTGGGTTTGGATTTTAACCTGCGTTAGCCCGCCAACAGGCTCGCCGTCACGCTGCAGTGCTGCTTGTTCTTGTGTTGCAGGAGGCGAATTCGCCAAGAGCCAGAGCGATAATCCAATGACGAGGGCAAAACAGGCACAAAGAACTAATACGAGTCGCTTATTCAAAATAGTAGTCTCTTCTAATTGTTCGGGACTATTTGATACTTTGCCAGCGTGAAGAAGCCGGTAATTAGCGTCTTAGTTGCGTCACTTTCTCTAGTTGCATGATCGCCTCACCAATCTCTTCGATTTTGGTATCGAGAATGGCCTGCGCATCGTAGAGTCCACGATTATAGAAGTACTCCCCGATCTCCTTCGTGAAGAAATCCAGCAAGAATTCCGCATCGAACTGGCCAATCTCGAGATCTAACTCTTCCGCGACATAGCGCTGCACCTTGAGCCCAATCGCCTGTTTCTCTTCATCGCTAAACTTGATATCCGCCACCTAGCACTCCTTATTGACAGCAGTGTGGCACTCATCGTTTGCGGGGAGTGTTATGCTAATGGCGAGCACCGTTTTCGATGAGCTAAATCAGATGGTCGCATTGCCCACCGCTAATAGTCAAATCGAGAAGCTGTCGGGAACACAGGGTTTCAGGCGCCTACTTTAAGCCCCACAATTCCTATTATTATCAATGTGATGCTAAGAATTCTGAGTATGCTGGCGGGCTCGCCTAGGAAGGCAATACCTACCACTGCAGTGCCAACTGCGCCGATACCTACCCAAACCGCATAGACCGTGCCAGTGGGTAGACTACGCATGGCGAGACTGAGCAAGAAGAAACTTAGGCCCATTACTAACAAGGTACCGACGCTAGGCCATAAACGAGTAAAACCATCTGTATAGCGCAGGCCGACGGCCCATACAATTTCCAATAAACCGGCGATAAGTACGACTATCCAAATCATGGTTGGAACCTTGCTAGCGCGAGCCGTCCCGCATTCGAAGTAGACACTTCGAGGTCGTCCTCAAAGTGTTATATCGTCACTAAAGTGTTTTCCAAAAACGGTCACCGCCCGGCACCGCATTCCAATCGGCAACACCACTTCGGAATACGGACATCAACATCAGGAACACAAAGAGACTGCGGTTCTTTTTTAGAATATTAATGAAACCTTTCAACATAACTACTCCTCGTTTCCGCTCATAGTTTCTTCAGCTCAGGTTTCATGACTTTCCCCATCGCATTGCGAGGTAGTGATGCCACCACACGCAAGTGCTTCGGAATTTTGTAGGGAGACATGCGTGTCTCACACCATTTCTTAAGTGCTGCAAGTTCTAGACTAAGTTCGGGTTTGAGAACTACAAACGCCGTTACAGCTTCGCCCCAGGTCTCATCCTCCACACCAATCACTGCACATTCCGCGACGCTTTGGTGGGTGATCAGCGTACCCTCGATTTCAAGTGCGGAAAGCTTGTAACCGCCCGATTTAATGATGTCCACAGAAGAGCGGCCCATGATGCGGTAATAGCCTGTCTCACGCAGCGCGACATCGCCTGTGCAGAACCAACCATCAATAAAGCTGTCTTCAGTTGCCTTTGGATTATCCCAATACTCGAGAAAAACGTTGTCGCCACGAATGCGAATCTCACCTGGCGCATCATCACACTCAATAATATTTCCTGCATCGTCGAATAAGGCCACATCGACTCCTGGCAATGGTATTCCAACCGCCCCCGCGCGACGTTCTCCGTGATAGGGATTGGATATTCCCATGCCAATCTCTGTCATACCATAACGTTCCAACAGGGTTTGCCCAGTGAGTTCCTTCCATTGATTATAAAGTTTGACTGGACAAGCGGCAGATCCGCTAATATTCAAACGCATGCCCTTAAAGCCAGCGCAGATTCGCTTGCGACGCGGTTCGGCAAGTGTTTCCAATTCGCCGATAATTTTCACATAGATCGTCGGCACAGCCATAAAGACACTGTAGTCTCGATCCTCAATTTGCGTAAGTATTTTCCCCATATCAAAACGTGGGAATAATGTGACTCGTGCGCCTATCCAGAGCGCACAGCACAGTATATTGATGATGCCGTGTATGTGGTGGAGGGGAAGGAAAAGGGGAATAGAGTCATCTTCCTGCCACTTCCAAGCCTCTAATAAAGTTGTGATTTGAGCACGGATATTTTTATGCGTACTAACCACACCTTTGGGTTTGTTAGTCGTGCCACTTGTGAACAACATCATTGCGCGACGTTCGATATTGAGCTCAGGCATCACCAGAATCTTGTCATTCAATAGCTCAGTGATATTGATGACTTCGATACCTAGGCCTCGACACAAGCTGAACAATGGCGTCAAAGACTCCGCAGGAGTGCTAATTCCGACGACCAGACGCGTGACCTTAGCACAGCTTAAGGCATGTTCAATCTCAGGTATTGCCCCTGCGATATTCAATGGAACTGCGATCCCGCCTGCGCGACAGATACCTAATAAAGTCGTGACATATTCCACACTCGCGGGCATGAAAAACGCAACCCGCTCCTCCTTAAGGTCAGACTTTTTCCCCAGCAATCCACTCGCAAAGCGATCGATATGCTGGCGTAACTCTGTGTAGGTCCATTGCGCCGCACCAGTGCTTAGCGCCACTTTATTGTTACTATAATTTATTGCGGGAAAAGGCCGCATGTTCGTCGTTGTATTCATAGAGTCAATCCATCAAACAGTGAGCGTCACACAAGCGCTCGCACGATAAAATAGAGAATTGACGGGCCAAGAAGGCAGCCAATTCCGGTGTAGAAAGTAGCAGTCATTGCCCCATAGGGGACCAGACGAGGATCCGTCGCGGCCAAACCGCCGGCGACACCACTAGTAGTGCCCATCAGCCCACCGAAAACCATCGCCGACTGCGGGTTGTTAAGGCCGATAAAGCGCGCGACCATCGGCGTGCCCACCATCACGAGAATGGACTTCACAACCCCTGCCGCAACACTTAGCGCAATCACATCAGAACTGGCCCCAATCGCCGCACCAGTTACTGGACCTACAATATAAGTGACCGCGCCAGCACCGATTGTAGTGATGCTCTCGGCATCACTGTAACCGAATGAGATGGCGACGACAGCCCCCACGATAAAGGAGACAATTACTCCGGCGAAAATCGAGATAATCCCCACTAAACCGGCCCTACGTAATTCGCTGAGATTCACACCGAAAGCGGTAGAGACGATGCCGAAGTCACGCATCATACCGCCGCCCATGATCCCGATACCGGCGAGAACGCCAATATCCGCTACCCCACGCCGTCCTTCGGTTTCAAGACCCGCGAAATAGGCTGCAACGAGTCCGAGTAGGATAGCAATTGCGGAACCATGTATGCGCCCATTGGTAAAACGATTAGACACTACATAGGAGAGCCATACTGTGATACCCACAACAGTGAAGGCGACGATGAGGCCATTCGCGCGTAATACTTCGCTAAGAGTTTCCATCAAACACCCCGCTTTGTGGCGCTTTCACTAGGGTCTTCTAGCGGAGGTAAGGGCTCGCTTTGCGGCCCTATCCGGCTGATCAATGGCACCAGCGCGAAACTAACCACTACCGCGAGCACGCCGACGATAAGTGCCAGCAAGCCACCATCAACTGCTGCCACCACATTCTGGCTCGCCGCCATAGCCACCACGATAGGGATGTACATAGCGCTCCAAAACTTTATGCCTTCGCCAGAAGGGCCTGTCACCAGCGACTGCAGACGTTTAGAGCCTGATGCCAACACTAGCAGCACCATTGCGATGCCGACTCCACCCACATTCGCCTGAACACCAAGGACTTGCCCGAGTAATTCTCCGATATACAGCCCGCAAACCAAGCAAGCTGCCAGCAAGGCAACACCGTAGATAATCATGCGATTTCCTTTCTATTATGGTTGAGCAAGTATGGCAGTATATCTGAGCAGAGGGTGAGTGTCAGATGGCATATCGAACATTGTCATCGCATCTTACGAGTCACACAGGGCTAGAAACTCCATGTCAAGTAGGCGCGAGATACGAGTGATTACATCGATTTTGTCAAGGAAGTATTCGCAACATTCGGCCCCGTGAATTCACGGCGTATGTTCGGAGGTCATGGGCTCTATTTCGAAGGTTTGATGTTCGGCTTAATAGCAGAGGATGTGCTGTATCTAAAAGCCGACACCGAGAATCAGCATTTTTTTGAGGCCGAGGGACTTGAAAAGTTCGGCTACGAGAAAAAGGGCAAGCTCTATTACATGTCCTATTTTCAGGCCCCAGACCAATTGTACGATGATCAAGACGAGGCGGCACTTTGGGCGCGGCGGTCCTGGGAGGCAGCAGTGCGTACCGCTGCGAAGAAGCGCGGCACAAAGTTGTGACCACTACTATCGCCGCGACAAGTCCCTAGCTGGCGTCAATCTCAGCGACGCAGTTCCTTCGGCATACTAAAGACGATGTTCTCTTCTACGCCCCTAAGCTCTTCGGGGTCTTGCTTGCAGATTTGACGCAGACGTTGAATCACCTGCTGCACCAAAACCTCTGGAGCGGAAGCACCTGCTGTAACACCGAAGCGGGTCTTGTTTTCGAACCATTGCGGTTGCACATCGTCGACACTGTCGATGAGATAGGATTCGCAACCAAGACGCTCCGCTAACTCCTTTAGTCGGTTCGAGTTCGAACTATTTGGCGAACCCACTACCAGCAGTAATTCACACTCGAGAGCCAATTGCTTTACCGCGTCTTGGCGATTTTGCGTGGCATAGCAGATGTCTTTCTTACGCGGTCCTTCGATGAGGGGAAAGCGCATCCGCAATGCGTCGATGATGCGCGAAGTGTCATCCATCGATAGCGTCGTCTGTGTAACATAAGATAGCTGTGAGGGGTCGCGAACTTGCAGGTGCTGTACGTCATCCACAGATTCAACTAGATAAATTTTACCACCAGCACTGTCATCGTACTGGCCCATCGTGCCTTCGACTTCCGGGTGAAACTCATGACCAATCAATACACATTCGCGCCCCGCACTACTGAAACCTATCACCTCAAGATGTACTTTCGTTACGAGAGGACAGGTGGCATCGAATACTTTGAAACCGCGTAACTCCGCGTCTTCTTTCACTGCTTGGGCCACGCCATGAGCGCTGAACACCACGACTGACGAACGCCCTACGGTGTCGATAGAGGGGATGTCGCTAAGCTCGTCTACGAAGATAGCGCCACGACGGCGCAAGGTGTCGACCACGAATTTATTGTGCACCACCTCGTGGCGTACATAGATGGGTGCGCCATAGATATCGAGTGCGCGATTGACGATGTCGATCGCCCGATCAACGCCGGCACAAAAACCACGCGGATTAGCGAGTTTTACCTGCGCATGTCCCGCCTCGACTTTAGGGTCTACTTGATGCACTGTCATTAGCGAATCTCCATCACTTGCACGTCTGCAGGAATTACCGAGATAATCTGCGCATTGAACTGAATTTCACGCCCCGCCAGTGGATGGTTGAAGTCTACGACCAAGGTATCTTCGTCGATAGACTTCACCACTCCTGGAATTTCAAAGCCACCCGCATCGGCGAAAGAAAGCATTGTTCCCTCCACTACCGGGTCGGTGGAATTGGCGAGGAGGCCTGCGAACTTGCGACGCGGTAACACCTGCACATTGGCCGGATTTACTGCACCAAAACTCTCTTCCACAGGCAGCAGTACGTCGATCTTCGCGCCAGCACCATGATTGAGTAATGCCGCTTCAAAGCCTGGCAGCAAGCTGCCATCGCCCATCACGAACGTCGCCGCCGGCTTATCGAAATTGCTATCGATCAAGGTGCCATCGATGAGAGTAAGAGAGAAGTGCAAAGTCACACGGCTCCCCATCCCCACCACTACGCTAGTGTTATTTGAATCAGGCATACAAGCGCTTCTCACCCTCACCAACGATATTCACAACACAGCGCGCGCATAATTCTGGATGCTCACTATCGCCGCCGATGTCGGGACGATGATGCCAGCAACGCACACACTTGGTGTTGGTCGAGGCTGTGATCTGCAGGCGTAGCCCGGCTACTTCTGTCGCGGCGGCAGAGGTGCCCTGATCTAAGGGCAGTAACTTGGCTTGCGAGACAATTAGCACAAACCGCAATTCGTCCTGCAGCCGTGTCAACACTGTGCTCAGCTGCGCGTCGCAGTACAGTATCACTTCGGCACCAAGGCCAGAGCCAATACGCTTCTCGCTGCGCTCTTTCTCGAGCTCTTTGTTCACCGCGTTCTTGACTGCCATGACACGCTTCCAGAAGGCATCGTCAAGATCTTGCGCCTCCGGCAAAAGATCAAGCCCTTCGGAGAAGGTTGTCAGCAAGACGGACTTGCCCCGCTTTCCAGGGATGCTCTCCCATATTTCTTCAGCTGTAAAACTCAAGATCGGCGCTACCAATTTACTCAGTATCTCGACAATGTGGTACATCGCACTCTGCGTCGAACGCCGCGCTAAACTGTCATCGCGCGTGGTGTACTGACGATCCTTGATAACATCCAAATAGAAACTACCCAACTCGACCACGCAGAAATTATGCACTTTCTGGTAGACCCCAAGAAAATGATAATCCTTATAGTCGACCTCGACTTCTGCTTGCAGTAGCTGTGCTTGGCGAGTGATCCAATAATCCATCGCCACCATGTCCCGCGGTGCCACTAAGTTTAATGACGGATCGAAACCGCTTAGATTCGACAGTAAGAAGCGCGCAGTATTGCGGATACGTCGATAGGAGTCCGCCACACGTTTCAGCACTTCGCTGGAGGCCGTCATCTCACCGCGATAATCCGTCGAGGCCACCCACAGGCGGAGGATGTCTGCGCCATATTCTTTGAACACTTCCTGTGGAGAAATGGTATTACCGATTGACTTGGACATCTTGCGCCCTTGTGCGTCTACCGTAAACCCGTGGGTCAACACTTGTTTATAGGGCGCCTTGCCGTACATCGCCACAGCCGTCTTCAAGGATGACTGGAACCAGCCACGGTGTTGGTCGGACCCTTCCAGATATAAGTCCGCCGGGAAGCCTAGGTTCTCGCGTTGCTGCAACACAGAGAAATGGGTAACGCCAGAATCGAACCACACGTCCAGCGTATCGGTGACCTTACTGTACTGTGCAGCCTCATCGCCCAATAAGTCCTCGGCCGTCATCTCAAACCAGGCGTCGATGCCCTTCTTCTCGATACGCAGCGCAACCTCTTCGATCAACTCTGCGGTGCGCGGATGCAAGGCGTGCGTCTCTTTATGCACGAACAGCGTGATGGGAACGCCCCAAGTGCGCTGTCTGGACACACACCAGTCCGGGCTTCCCTTGAGCATTAATTCGATACGCGCTTGGCCCCAATCGGGTATCCACTGCACGTCAGCGACGGCCTCCAGCGCCGAATTCATCAGACCCTTCTCTGTCATGCTGATAAACCACTGCGGCGTAGCGCGATAGATCAATGGCGTCTTCGTGCGCCAGCAATGCGCGTAGCTGTGCACGATTTTATTTACCGCCACTAGGGCGTGACGCTGCTTCAATAAATCGATGACCTTTTCGTCGGCCTTGTAGACATGCTCCCCGGCGAATTCTCCCGCAGCAGCCGTAAATAGGCCATCGCCGTCAACCAGATTGAGTGTCGCCAAGCCGTAGGCGCGGCCAACATTAAAGTCGTCGACGCCATGATCTGGCGCCGTATGTACTGCACCGGTACCGGCCTCTGTCGTGACGTGAGCGCCAAGGATGATGGGCACATGGCGAGCGACGAAGGGGTGCTCTAAAGAGAGCAACTCTAGTGCGGCGCCTTTGCAATGTGCCAATACCTCAAAGCTCTCCTTCCCATAGCGCAGCATGATCTCTTCTACCATAGCGGCCGCCACTACTATCGTTTCCGGGCCATTGTCGAACTCGCAGTTGACGAGCGCATAGTCGAGCTCTGCGTTCAGACTGACGGCTTGATTCGAAGGCAGCGTCCAAGGGGTGGTGGTCCAGATCACCACCGATAATTTCCGCTCGACAAGATCCTTTGCCACCTTGCCAAAAGGTGCCAAGAACTTCTCTTTTTCGACCACTGGGAAGCGCACATCGATTGCGAATGAAGTCTTGTCTTGATACTCGACTTCCGCCTCCGCCAATGCCGAACCGCCGACTACACTCCAATAGACCGGCTTAAAGCCTTTCACCAGATGCCCTTTCTCGGCGATCTTGCCTAAGGCACGAACAGTGTTGGCCTCGGTTTTAAAATCCATAGTCAAATACGGATTATCCCATTCGCCCAGCACACCAAGGCGCACGAAATCGACTTTCTGAATCTCGACTTGCTTCGCCGCGTACTCTCTACAAGCGCTGCGGAACTCGGCGAAGGACACTTTCTTACCCGCCTTGCCCAATTTCTTCTCTACATTGTGTTCGATTGGCAAGCCGTGACAGTCCCAACCCGGCACGTAAGGCGCGTCGAAACCCGCCAGCGTTTTGGATTTGACGACCATGTCTTTTAGAGATTTGTTAACTGTGTGCCCAAGGTGAAGCGGCCCGTTCGCATAGGGTGGGCCATCGTGCAGGATAAATTTGGGTCGCCCAACACTGGCCTTGCGGATCAGGCCATAGAGATCCATTTCCTGCCAACTCGCCAACATCGGCGGTTCACGTTGGGCGAGGCTCGCCTTCATCGGAAATGCCGTCTGCGGCAAATTGAGCGTGCTCTTATAATCTGTCATGGTGCTTACCTTTATTCTGTGTACTGCAAATGCAGTGATTTATGCTGGTTGCTAAAGAGGCATGTCTTTAGCAAAAAATTCTCTGACGGTTTGCACGTCAATAGCGATGCAAGTTTGTAGTGCTTGTAAAGACTCAAACTTACGCTCCTCCCGAATTTTGTGGCGAAAAATCACTGTAATCCGCTCCCCGTAGATGTCGCTGTCGAAATCAAGTAGATGCACCTCTAAAATCGCTTTGCGACTTTCCGAAACCGTTGGGCGGTAGCCGATGTTAGCCGCGCCCTTTAATAGGCGTTCCGCCATGTCGGCGTTGTCTACCTTTACATCGCAGGCGAATACCCCATGTAAGGGCAAACTCTTTCTATTCAAGCGTACATTACACGTCGGGAAACCGAGATCGCGTCCCAACTGCTGCCCCTTCACGACTATCCCGGATATCCCGTAGGGACGGTTCAAGAGCAGTTCCACCAATTCGAAATCGCCCTTCTGTAACTGCTCTCTTACATAGGTGCTGCTGATCCGCACACCGTTGTGTATACAGCTGGTCGATTCAATCAATTCGAAACCGAAGCGTTCGCTATATTGCTGGAGAAGCGCGAAATCCCCTTTGCGCTGATTGCCGAAACGGAAATCGTTGCCGATGATCAGGCAGGCGACACCGAGGCCGTTGATCAGCATGCTCTCCACATAGTCCTGCGCACTTTGTCTTTGCAGGTGCTCATCGAAGCGCAGCTTAAATACAAAGTCCACGCCCTGTGCCTGAAGCAGCGCCAGTTTCTCTTCCAACTCACTTAGCCGCGCAGGACAGTCCTGCGGTTCTCGCGCGAAGAATTCCTCTGGATGGGGTTCGATTAGAATCACCATCGATGGCAGACCGAGGTCTGCCGACTTACTGCGCAACTGCTGCAGGATTAGCTGATGCCCCGTATGCACCCCATCGAACTTGCCGATAGTAGCGACGCAGCCTGGCTGCTGTGCGCGGAAGCCCTCTGTTTTCTCTATGACTTGCATCAGTAAGTCCAGCAATCACCTTTGTAGAGCCCAAGGTCTGAGTAACCCAAGGTCCTACAAAATAGGCTAAGCGCTCCAGTAGGAGTGCATTCTTGTGAGGATTGAAAGCGCGCGATTATACCCTGTTAGCAGTGCGAGCCCCAAAAACTATTCTTTGGGGCTAATGCGGAGGGTGCCCTTCTTGAATAGAATGCGCGCAAGCGCGAGCAGACAGACGATCAATAGGGTCTGCCCAATAATGACGTTGACCACCGAAATGGTCTCGGGGCGAAGCGCAATAAAAACCATATTAATGAGTGTGCCAATGGCAGTGGCGGCAAAAACACCCGCAAACAGTAACTGGAATATGCCAAACAGTCTTTCCATAATCTTCTCCAAAGGCGAATGCTCGCAGGGCTCAGGGTAGGTTCAATACCAGTTTTCCGAGCATCGTGCCTGACTCGAGTTTAGCATGAGCCTTGAGCAGGTTCGCTGCATTCAACACCCCATAGTGTTCTGTTCGTGTATGGCGCAAGACTCCTTTGTCTAGTAGACCAGCCACCTCATTGAGCAACTGCCCCTGCTGCCCCATATCAGCGGTCTGGAACCTAGCGCGGGTAAACATGAATTCCCATGTGATGGCGACGCTCTTCGGCTTGAATAGATTGATATTCACCGGCTGATTCGCCTCTGTGTCCACGATCAGACAGAGCTTACCTTGCGGCTTGATTACGTCGGCCATGCTGCGCCAGTGCTGTGCGGTGCCAACCAGGCAGAGTATGTAGTCGACTGCGCTCTCCCCCACTCGTTGACATTCCTCGGCGATCTCTTCGCGGTGGTTAATGACAACATCGGCGCCAAGGTCCTTGCACCACCGCTCTGTTTCGAGGCGCGAGGCGGTAGCGATTACGCGCAGGCCAGCGACCTGTTTCGCCAATTGAATCGCGATGGAGCCAACGCCTCCGGCAGCGCCAATGATAAGGATGGAGCGCCCTTCGTTCAATTTGGCATCGCGGGAGATATTCATGCGCTCAAACATCGCCTCCCAGGCCGTTATAGTAGTCAGCGGCATAGCGGCGGCATCGTCGAACGAAAGTTTCTTGGGCTTATTGCCTACGAGCCTTTCGTCGATGAGATGGAACTCGCTATCGCAACCCGCTTGCGTGACATCCCCAGCATAGAAGACCTCGTCTCTCGCCTTGAACAAGCTGCATTCATCACCAATGGACTCGACTACCCCGGCGCAGTCCCAACCCAGAATTCGAGGAAACTCCAAACGGCTACCGGCCGCCATTCTAATCTTAGTATCGACAGGATTTACTGAAACCGCACGCACTCGCACAAGCAATTGGCGACCTGACGGCTTGGGTGTGGGCAATTCGACATCCTGCAGAGCGTTCGCATCGGTTACCGGAAGGGAATTATGGACTCCTACTGCTTTCATGGTATTCCTCAATTGTTCTTATTGTGACGGTGAGTAACGCGGGCCTGAAGTGCTGAGCCCCTAACCCCTAAACCGCAGCATTATCGCACTCCCAGCAAGGAGCGACAATCGCCGCTTCAAGGGCGCCACCCCTAACTGGCAATGGCGCGAAGGGGACTGCTATGATGCCTGCTGTCGAATTAGCCATTCTTATAGAGCGAAGCGCATGCTAGGCAAGTTATTACTGACCATTACTGTCGTGCTACTGGCCATAGTCTGGATACGCAAACACCGTGAGCAAGAACGGCGCGAGGCTCGGCAAGCGGCCAACCTCACCCCTCCACCCGAGAAGACAGCGGAGTCACTGAACGATTTTCGCTTCGCCGCCTATCTATTTTTGGTGCTGATGATTGGCTCGGGAAGCTATCTCTACTATGTGCGCTGGGTGGATGATCATAGCCTCATCACTGTCATCCTGCACCGCGACGGCCAGCAGAGCCCAGTCACCTATAAAGTACTCAAGAGCGAATTAGGCGATCGCGCCTTTACCACTATCGACGGTGTGCGCGTCACAGTTGCCTCCAGTGAACGCATGGAAGTCATAGGATTATAGGGACGTATGAACCAAGACATCCCAAAACCCCCAAAATTGCCGATAGGTGGCGACCTGAAGGCTGTGCAATACATAATGTCAATTGCCGGTAACATTGGCCCACGCCGGCTCGCCGAGACTGTACGCTCTAAAAACACCTGCAAGGCCTGTGCTTTTGGTACCGGTGGGCCGCGTGGCGGCCTGCACAATGAACACAATCCCGCACGAGAGCCGGGGCTATTGCGCTTCGCATCGCCCAGTAATTTCCGCTCCATGATAATCGGTGGCGCGGCCATCGCGTCGCATTACGTGCAATCCCATATCGGGGGAGATTTCGCACTCCTACAGGGGTTAGCCAAGGCTATTATGGAGGAGAATGGACAGGACGATGCCTATATCATCAAACATGTGAATGGCTTCGACGCCTATAAGGCGCACCTAGATTCATTGGAGTGGGAGCAGCTTAGCGTCGAATCTGGGGCCGAAATAGCCCAGATCCGCGAGATCGCTCAACTTACATTCGCGTCTAAAAATGCGGTATGGAGCTGGGGCATGGGCATTACTCACCATACCCACGGCGTGGAAAATGTAGAGGCCATTAGCAATCTCGCACTTTTTTGCGGCTTGATCGGGCGCCCCGGCAGCGGTCTATTGCCGCTGCGCGGGCACAGCAATGTGCAGGGTGTCGGCTCGATGGGCGTGACCCCCGCGCTGAAGGAGAAGGTCTTCGCGAGTATCGAGGCGCAACTCGGAGTGTCGCTACCCACTGGAGCGGGCATGGACACCCTCGCCTGCATGCGCGCCGCCCATGCAGGCGATATCGATTTCGCCTTTCTACTGGGAGGCAATCTATACGCGGCCAACCCGGATTCGACGTTCGCAGACGCTGCCCTCGCAGCCATTCCCTTCAAGGTGCAAATCAGCTCCACGCTCAACCTCAGTCACGTACATGGCATCGGCGAGGAGAGTATCGTACTGCCGATTCGAGTGCGCGGCGAGGAGACTCAGAGCACCACGCAAGAGTCGATGTTCAACTATGTCAGGCTCAGCGATGGCGGGTTCGATCGGATAGAGAGTCTACGCTCGGAAGTTGAGCTAATCAGCGTCATTGCCTCTAGGGTGATCGCGAAGGACACGCTCGACTTCGCCGCGTTCTTGCAACATCAGGAGATTCGCAAAATCATCGCTAAGGTCATCCCTGGCTACGAAGCGCTAGAACAGATCGACAAGAGCAAACAGGAATTTCATGTCGAAGGACGCCTCCTAGCAACACCGCGATTCGCTACCAGTGATCGCCGCGCCAATTTTCGCGTGCCCAGTCAGCACAAACCACATGCAACTCAAATTCGCGGAAAGAGTGAGTACATCCTCACGAGCGTGCGCAGTGAGGGGCAATTCAACACCATCATCTACAACGATAAGGATGTCTATCGCGGCCAGACTAGCCGCAATATAGTGTTGATGAATCCATTCGATATGCGTGCCGAGGGACTCACCGAGAATACGCGTGTGAACCTGAGTAACGCGACTGGAAAAATGACGGCACTGCAAGTAAAGCCTTTCGACATTCGGCAGGGCAACTTGATGACTTACTTCCCTGAGGCCAACGTCCTCATACCGCTGACCAGCGACCCACGCAGCCAGACGCCTGCCTTCAAGGCCGTCACGGTCAAAATCGAGGAGGAAGCCGATTAACCGCGTGAACCAATGTCACTGCTCTTCATAGACTTTCGTTTTGTCGAATTTCTAATCGCCAGCGAGTTCGAACTGATAGACTCGCGTCCTACCCAAATCATTCGTTGAGCAACATGTACCTGATCCGCAAACTCGTTTTCTTGCTGTGGCTTATTCCTGGCTTGGTCCATGCCGAAGAGGAATATGTCACCGCCGAGGACGGTAGCACCATAAAAGTATTTCTCTTCTATCCGAAGAATGATGGCGAGGGCCCCTGGCCATTGACCGTGCTCATGTCGGGCGGGATAGCCAACGAGTATGTCGTGCGGGCGCAGTTCTGGCTGGGCCACGAACTAGCTAATCGCGGCTGGGCTATAGCCGTACCGGTGTCACCCGATGAAAATGCCTTCTTCGGCAAGGCCGGTGACCGCATCCCTCAAGTAATCAAACATCTGCAAGAAGACCCAAGTATTGAGGCCGGCAAATCCCTTTTAGTTGGCGTTTCCAACGGCGGCAGCTCTGCCCTCGCGATTGCCAGCCACGATCCAGAGAATTATTACGGCGTAGTCGCAGTGCCAGGCATCATTAAAGACGTCGAAACCATTGGCGACTTTCACGATCTTCCAGTTTTTGTCCGCATCGGCGAGAATGACTTTCTCGGCTGGAACCGACAGTTACCGCAGTTAGAACAACAATTATCCGAGGCTGGAGCGCGCGTAAACGCTAAGCTGGAGCCTGGCGCCAACCATGTTTTCCCGATCAATTGGGATGAATTACAGCCGTGGTTGGACAGTGTGCGAGAGGCCGCCCGCAAGGATGCCGCGGCTGCTCATCGAGAAGAACACTAATAGCGGATATCGTCGACCCAATAATCGTGCACCACCCCGCTTTTTCCTCTATTATCTCCAGCGCAAATAGCAATTCGCACATCACTGCTCAACAGGAGATCGCCCTAAATGTATACCCTTATCAAAGTCATCCATATGACCTGTGCCATGCTCTCAGTTCTCGGTTTTCTTGGCCGCGGCATATTGAAGATCCAGGGATCGGCCATCGTTGAGAAGAAACTCGTTAAAATCCTTCCTCATGTGATTGATACCGTCTTACTGTTGAGCGCAATCATACTGGTCATAATGTCCGGGCAGTATCCTTGGGTTGCACCATGGGTAAGCGCGAAAATTGTTGGTTTAGTCGTGTATATAGGCCTTGGCGTGGTCGTAATGCGCACCGCAAAAACACAGCAGATGCGCATCATCGCGTTTGCGCTAGCCCTTATCACTGCCGCCTATATTTTTATGGTTGCAGGCACAAAAACAATTTTCTAGACCGGACATTTTATTTATTGACTTGAGAGAATAAAAGTCTAAAATTGGCGCCATTGAAATTCATTCGGAAAGTTGATCTTAAAATGTTCACTCTAAATACACATCGCAGCACCGCCACGCAAAGCACAGATTCGTTTGCGTTTATCCGTGCGTGCGCGCCTTCGGTGAAGGCCGCGGAGGGCTGCTTAGAGTAACTTTTAATTCAATAATTATTGAACACATGAAAAGACCTCTAAGTTCCATAAGAATTTAGAGGTCTTTTTTTTAGCCTGATAAAAGTGCTACCTCAAAAGGAAGCTGCGCAGGGGACATATGTCCATAATAAATGCAAATAATAGCGACATTATAAACAACATCAATGTGCAGGGAATGAAGCGCAAGATACGCATCGTATATGCCCTGGCATTCTTTCACACCTTCATGTTGATTGCGCCAGTATTAATACCTTTCTTCGAGTCGAAGGGTTTAAGCCTGAGCGAGATATTCTACCTACAAGCCATCTACGCAACTGTCATAGTGTTACTCGAGGCACCTTCAGGATATCTCGCCGACAAAATGGGTCGTCGCGTGGTACTCGTGATCGGCAGCGTTGCCCATGGCGCCGGCTATTTTTTCCTAACCTTAGCAGGCGGATTCTGTCAATTGGTAATATTCGAGATCATTCTCGGTATCGCCATGAGCATGATGTCTGGAGCAGACCTCGCCATGTTGTATGACACGGAACAGGCCATTAGCCAGGCAGAGGATGAGCACCGCCATAGTATTGCGCAATTGGCATCCACCAAGGCTTTCGCCAACGCGGCTGGCGCGTTACTTGGCGGGGCGATGGCTGGTACGGAATGGGTATCTGCTTCATCCTATTCTTCTGCCGGGGTCTCTATCAGGTGGTACTAGTGAATGCGCTGAATAGACGCGTGCCAGGGCAGGTACGCGCGACGGCAAACTCGCTTGCTAGCCTTACATTCAGGTTCGGATTTATCTTTAGCGGGCCTATCGTTGGGCATATCGCCGAAACCCGAGGCTTAAGTTCCGCATTGAATTTGCTTGGGCTGGCTTCGATAATGATGTTTGTGTTCATTATGCTGCCGTTAATACGCTCAGTGCAGTCGATGCAACGAACGCCCTGGGTAGCTACCTAAGCTTAAATAGGGCGCACACAAATTGTGCTCCCTATTTCCATTATGGGGCGTCCGCACACTGTTGGTGCTTTTACCGCGCTCATGCTAAAGTTTGCCCGCAATTCAAGCGCAGCAGTGCTTACCCTTCACGCTTAGAATTTTAGTAAACTGTTATCTATTAAGAAGTTTTCTTCTTAATAGAGCTAAAACTGAAGTGCACCGTCGCGATGCACTGCGCGCTGCGATGCCGCCCGTAATACATGCCAATCAACGATGCTGGAGAAAGACCCATGAAACTGATTACCGCAATCATTAAACCGTTTAAATCCGACGACGTGCGCGAATCCCTGCAGGAACTCGGCATAAACGGCATGACGATGACAGAGGTCAAAGGCTTTGGCCGCCAGAAAGGTCATACCGAGCTTTATCGAGGTGCGGAGTATGTGATCGATTTTTTACCTAAGGCGAAGATCGAGATCGCTGTCTCTGACGAAGTAGTCGAGCAAGCGATTGAGGCAATCTGTAGAGCCGCAAACACAGGACAGATTGGCGACGGTAAAATATTTGTTACTTCGCTAGAGCAAACTGTTCGCATTAGAACCGGGGAAACCGGCAACGACGCTTTGTAAGGACCCATAGCATGCTAAAAAAAAATAGTATAAAGAACGGCACACTACTACTCGGTTCGATGATGCTTCCAGCCACCAGCTTCGCCGCACAAGGGGAAGTCGATGGCGCCAATACCGCCTGGATATTAACCGCCACCGCACTGGTATTGTTCATGACAGTTCCCGGCCTGTCCTTGTTTTACGCAGGACTGGTCCGTAGCAAGAACGTATTGTCCATATTGATGCAATGTTTCTCCATTGCGGCACTTATCTCAGTAATCTGGCTGGTATTCGGCTATAGCATCGCGTTCGGCCCGGCCGAGAATCCTTTCTGGGGTGGCTTAGACAAGGCTTTGTTGAATGGCGTTACCAAAGACTCGGTGTGGGGAGACATCCCAGAAACCCTTTTTATCGCGTTCCAGATGACCTTCGCAATCATCACTCCAGCCTTGATTGTGGGTGCTTTCGCCGAACGCATTAAATTCTCCTCGATGCTGTTGTTCAGTGGCCTATGGTCGATCTTCGTCTACTTCCCTGTCTGTCATTGGGTTTGGGCCGAACAGGGCTGGCTGTATCAGATGGGTTTGCTCGATTTCGCGGGCGGCACAGTGGTGCACGTCACCGCTGGGGTTGCTGCGATTATCACGGCCATTATGCTCGGCAAACGCAAGGGTTTCCTCGAGACGCCAATGATGCCCCATAACCTCACCATGACCATTACTGGTGCAGGAATGCTCTGGGTGGGATGGTTTGGTTTTAATGCGGGCAGTGCACTAGCAGCAAACGGCAGTGCCGGCATGGCCCTATTGACCACTCATCTCTCGGCCTCAGCAGGCGCATTGACTTGGATGACTATCGAGTGGGTCCGCCATGGCAAGCCCAGTGGCTTGGGCGCCGTGACTGGCATGGTGGCAGGGCTTGCCACCATCACTCCCGCCTCCGGTTCTGTTGGCCCTGCCGGCGGTATGATTATAGGTATTTTGGGCGGCGCACTTTGCTTTACTGCGACCTATTATCTGAAGCAGAAAATCAAGATCGACGACTCACTCGACGTGTTCCCAGTACACGGGGTGGGCGGCATACTCGGCACCTTGCTGGCCGCCGTGTTTGTCTCGCAGGACCTTGGTGTTTTCAGCGGCAATGGCTACGCCGAGGGCATGAACATGGCCTCACAGTTCGGTGTGCAAGTGATCGGCATTCTCGCAACCGGCGCCTATACAGCCGTAGTCACCATTATTCTGTTCAAGCTAGTCGGCATAATGACCTCTGGCGTGCGCGTGAGTGATGATGAGGAACAGATAGGCCTAGATATCTCCGATCACGATGAGAAAGGTTACACGTAAGTGTACTCTTGCCTGCGCCGAGCCCATTCGGCGCAGGCAAGTTTCTGCCAAACATGAAACTGCTCTATACTCGTGCAAAACTATAATGTGCGAAGTTTCCAAAGGAGCCGTTCATGCCAACACCCCGACTGCGAATCCCCCGCCAGCTACAGGTATTCCTAATCATTTCTGTTTGCACACTCAGCTTAAGTAGCTGCAGTCGCGATGCCGAGCCGCAACAAGAGGCAGCCCAATCACTCTCTATAAACGTCCTATCCAACCGCCCTGACATGATTAGCGGCGGTGACGCTCTAGTGCGCATCGACAGCAGCGGTATCGACCTCGCGAACATACGGGTCCTTCTCAACGAAAAGGATATTAGCGCAGACTTCGCATCCGCCATCGGCTCACATAGTCTGCAGGGCTTAGTCGAAGGTTTGAACAACGGCGAGAACACACTTTTAGCGATGGACCGGGCAGGTAGTACGCGGTCACAGATCACGCTGCGTAACCATCCACTCACCGGCCCTATAATCTCCGGCCCACCTATCGAACCCTTCGTTTGTACAACACAGGACAATGGGCTTGGCGAAGCCCTGGATGATGCCTGTACTGCCGTCACTCAAGTCCGTTATTTCTATAGCAATAATGCAGGTGAATTTCTCGAGATCGATGATATTACGGCACCCTACCCTGCGGACATGAGCAGCGTGCAACTCGCCGGCGCAGCCCCTATTCCATTTCTCGTTCGAGTTGAATCGGGCACCATCAATCGATCGATATATCACCTAGCGGTGCTCGACAACCCTCAGAAGACCTATGGCGAATGGGACTCCGAATCCAGCTGGAATGAACGCCTACTATTCTCTTTCGGAGGCGGCTGTGGCACCAACTACAATCAGGGTTCGCGACCGCTAACAAGTGTGCTAGACGCAGGCGTACTGTCGAAAGGTTTCGCTCATATGGTCTCCTCCTTCAATGTGATGGGCCATCAATGCAATGACAGTTTGTCTGCCGAAACCCTCATGATGCTCAAAGAGCATTTCATCGAGAACTATGGGCTTCCGGCGTGGACCGTCGGCAGCGGCGCCTCAGGTGGCGCCATTCAACAACTACTCATAACTCAGAACTATCCCGGCCTTCTCGATGGTTTGATGCCCAGCATGAGCTTCGCAGACTCTTTCAGCGTGCGCCCTGGAGTTACGGACTGTCGACTATTGAAACGTTATTTCGATACGAGTGAACTCGACTGGAACGCGGAAAAACGGCTGGCTATCGAGGGTTTTTCCGAGGGCACCTGCGGCGCATGGGAGCGATCTTTTATTGATGTGATCGTGGCCGACACCGGCTGCGGTATCCCGCAGGAATTCGTCTACGACGCGGCAAACAACCCTACCGGTGCCCGTTGCACAATTTACGACACCAATATCGCTAGCATAGGTCGCGACCCAGCCAGCGGTTTCGCCTATCAGGCGCTGGACAATGAGGGCATTCAATATGGCCTTACAGCATTCGAAGATGGCCTCATCAGCGCGCATGAGTTTATCGACCTTAACGCCCATGTTGGCGGTTACGATCGCGATGGCAAGCCAGTGGCTGTTCGCACCAATGGCCAACTGCCCGGACTAGAAGCTGCCTATCGAACTGGTCGAGTCAACCAAGGGGGCGGTGGCCTAGCAGATGTGCCGATCCTGCATTTCCGCCCCTACAATGACCCACTTGGCGACATCCATGACCGCTTCCGCGACTTCCAGATCCGTGCACGACTTCGCAACGCCAATGGCAGCGCCGACAATCAAGTCATCTGGATTTATTCGGACCGAGCGATGGGCAAGGAGGTGAGCGCTCTTGCGCTGGAGACGATGACTCAGTGGCTAGACAAACTACACGCAGACATCTCAGAGGCGCCACTCATGACGCGGATAGTCAACGCCAAACCTGCCGCAGCAGTAGACGCGTGTTGGGATCCGCAAGGCAAGCGTATCGAAGAGGATTTTGAGTTTATGGCCCCAGGGCAATGCAATGAACTCTACCCATCTCATCGCAATCCACGGCTAGCCGCAGGCGCACCCCTAGAGGACGATGCGATTAAATGTGCGCTGCAGTCACCTAACAGAGCACACTATAGCGTTACGTTTACGGAGGCAGAATGGCAGGGTTTACTCGAGACATTTACTAAGGGGGTCTGTGACTACTCGATGGCGGGACCGGGGCAAATACCATTAGGGGAAACATTCCTGCGCCTCCCCTTGTGAAGGGTGAAGGCTAACGCCACTAGAAGTCGAAGAAATACACTTCTAGATTTAACTGTACGCGAGGATCGGGATTCCAGTGGTTGTCGCGCTCCATGACCAATTGCGGCACAAATTCCATCACTAACCAATCCTCGTGAATGGCCTTTCGGTAAACACTCTGCGTGTAATAACTCTCTACTCGATTAGCAGGCTGACTGGTGCCGATGATTCCGGCCTCGTAGGTCAGTGTTTCTCGCTCGCCAAGAGATTGGTGCAGAGCCACGGTTTGGGCATATTCGAACTCTTTATAACGATCACGATAATTGACTTCGGTATCAAACCGTAAAAACATATCGTCGCGAATGCTACGCGTGAAGAATAAACGTGCGTCCTGCCCCCACCCTTCGGAGTTGTAGTACCAGATCTTATGATCCACACCTACCCCCCACTGGGAATTAATATCGTGACCGTAGCGCGTCTTAAATCGGTAGAACGGGTCTAGAGGTATACGCCCCTTTACCCCTATGTCATGGGTAAAGCGAAAGCCGTCGTCGCGCTCTGGCAACTCGTAACTGAACCCGCCCGAAAACTCTGTAGGGCGGATATTACTTAGGCGTTGATCCTGAATCGAATTCTGCTCAGTCTGCTCGGACTCGAAAATCAGCTTCCAACGCTCTGTAGCCCGAGGCAAGTCCACTCTTCCGCTTATGCGCACATTGGAATAGTAGGCCCCCGTCTCACTAATCTGCTGATTAAGTTTGACGCGCAAATAACTCTGGTTACTGTTCTCCCCCACCCCATCGCCTGCGAGCCAGTCGTCTAGGTAACGCCCTACCCCGGAGACGTTTTTGGACATGCTATCGCGTCTAGTCTCTAACCAACTCCACGCTGAAGTATCGGTAATGGTTTGCATCGTGGGCAGTTCAGGGAGGCGCAAACGGGAGTTGCCCGTATCGGTGTCAGTGTCTTGGGCTGACACAGTGGAGCTGGCGAAGGCTGATAAAGTCCATAGCAGGCTCCTCACCATTTTAGTGCTTGATGACATCCGACTTCGCGTGTTGCGATTTTCTAGCATATTACTCCTGGGTGCAGCGGCCTTACAGATACATATTCTACCTAATTCTTAGAGTCCGAATAGTGTCGAACGTTCCTTTAATGGACATGAACAAATTCAGTGATGGACTACGCATTCGCTATTTAGGGGGCGCACCTTTAATTGAAGATGCTTCGGTAAGCTCGGACCCAACACTGCTACTCAACGCCCAAGCCCTGTATCAATTCAATCCGAATTGGTCCTTAGGTGTCGAGGTGATGAACTTGCTCGATAACAACGACAATGACATTACCTATTTCTACGAATCTCAACTCGCGACTGAGGCCAGCCCTGCAGAAGACATCCACTTCCACCCAGCAGAGCCACGCAGCGTGAGAGTCACACTCAGGGCGCGCTTCTAAGCACTAGGAAAGTAAGAAACCTCAGACGATAATTCCCAAGATCACTTAGCTGTCATCGCGCGCTCTCGCAAAAGGTATTTTTGCACTTTGCCTGTCGAGGTCTTGTCGATGGCGCCAAACACCACTTTCTTGGGAATTTTAAAACCTGCCAACTCCGCACGGCAATAGTCGAGCACGTCCTCGCGGCTAAGAGAGGCCCCTTTCTTCAGGCTAACGAAGGCACAAGGCACTTCTCCCCACTTTTCATCGGGGCAAGCCACCACTGCAGCCTCCATTATAAGGGGATGTTGGAACAAAGCCGATTCGATTTCGATAGACGAGATGTTCTCGCCCCCAGAGATAATGATGTCTTTAGAGCGATCCTTGATCTCGATATACGCATCCGCGTGCCAAACAGCGAGGTCCCCAGAGTGGAACCATCCCCCCGCGAAGGCTGCCTGCGTGGTACTTGGGTTCTTGAGGTAGCCCTTCATGACCAGATTGCCGCGCATGAATACCTCGCCGATCGTCTTGCCGTCGCGCGGTACAGGCTTTAGCGTCTCTGGGTCGGCCACCATCAATGCCTCCAACATGGGGGCCCTGACCCCTTGCCGCGCGGTCAATTCGACTCGTTGTTGCTCTGGCATTGCCTCCCACTCCGTCTGCGGCGCGCATACAACGCTTGGGCCATAGGTCTCGGTTAGACCGTAAACGTGTGTGACATGGAAATTCATGCGCTCCATAGCGGCGATCACGGCAGCAGGTGGCGCGGCTCCCGCGGTCATCGCCTGGACCTCATGATCGATTCCCTCACGCAGTGCTGGGTCCGCGTTGGCGAGAAGATTTAAGACCACCGGCGCGCCACACAGATGAGTGACGTGATGGCGACGAATTGCATCAAAAATCGCCGCATCGCGCACCTGTCGTAGGCAGATACTAGTGCCCGCTACGGCCGCCAGAGTCCATGGGAAGCACCAACCATTGCAGTGGAACATCGGCAGGGTCCACAGATAGATTGGGTGCGCCGGCAGGTTCCAGCACAGCGCATTGGAGACGGCATTGAGATACGCGCCGCGGTGGTGATAGACCACCCCTTTGGGATCGCCAGTGGTTCCCGAGGTGTAATTTAGGGCGATGCCCTGCCACTCATCTGTAATATCGTCAGCTAACACTTCCTCTGTCGCCGAGCGCAGGAACTGTTCATAGTTCATGCCCCCTAAACAGACGCCGCCGGGGTACAGTGGGTCGTCGATATCGATAACAAGTGGCTTATTTGGCAGTAATTCTAGGGCTGCGGCGATAGTCGCACTGAACTCCCTATCGGTAATGAGCACCCGCGTTTCGGCGTGCTGAAGAATGAAGGCGATAGCCTTCGCATCGAGGCGGGTATTCAATGCATTGAGCACGGCGCCGGTCATAGGGACGCCGAAATGGGCCTCAAATAACTCTGGGGTATTCGCGCCCATCACCGAGACAGTATGGCCGCGCCCTATTCCATGCTTGCGTAGCGCAGCTGCAAGCTGTTGGCTACGCTGGTGCGTCTGACGCCAAGTATAACGACGCTCGCCGTGAATAAGGGCCAGTCGATTCGGATACACAGTCGCCGCTCGCTCGAGGAAATTGACTGGCGTGAGCGGTGCATAATTGGCTGCATTCTTATCCAGCCCAAGCTCATAGATATTGCTTTCATTCATGATAGAGTCTCTTATTCTTTTTGTAAGCCAGTGCCACCCTTGAGCGGCTCGCCATCAGAGAAAATCCATATCTCCCGCGGTTAACCACCATGCTCCTTGCAGTTGCTCCGCGCTTGGGCCTCTTGTCCAGATATTACAAGGTATTTCAATTTCAAGCTCCTGCCAATGCGCATCAACGAGATTCAATTTAGGCGCTTGCGCTCGGGTGGTTCGGCACATTAAGGCGATATCGTCTTTAGCCAACGAATCCCTTAGCACCTCGACATAAATCGGAAACTGTTCCATGTCACCGACGATATCCATAAGTAGTCGTCCCTGATCCTGATGTTTCAGAAGGAACAGCGCCTTAATCTGCGTATTCGCTTTGTTTCGCAGCGCCACACACTTGTACATACCGCGCGCCCACGCCGGGTGAGTGTAATAGCGATAATGCAAGTAGGCCCAGTCGCGTTTTCCTACGATCTGCTCTTGCAGGCCCTGCTGCATTTCCGCCCAGAGCCCATCCACTTCCGCAACTGCCTCCTGCGCCAATAAATCATATGACACTATTTCAAATTCGCTGTGTTCCCCCGCCACCTTCACCGTATAGTGAATCTCGATAAAGCTATCGGTTACATCATATAGTCCAAGGCGCCTAGCCATGCGCAAAACTCGTTGATTCGGAAAACCAAAACCGAGCAGATGTTCCGCGCAGTTCCCTACCTGTTGTTCTAAAAATGTGGCTGCCGTCTTGAAAAAAAGTGTGTCACGGCTTACAAAGCTACGGTATTCTGGTAGCACCATGACATCGCAAATTTGAATCGCTTTACTGGCCTCACCGAAAAAGACAATGTCCCGTGGCGCGCCACCGTAGTGAGCCACTAGCGCGCCACCCTGTCGCGCACCTACTGCACGGCCACGCCCCGATGCGTACTTCCAGTCCCATACAGCCTCGTCGAAACTCGTCTCGAAACTACTCTCAAAAAGCGGTTTCACCTCATCTATGCCAAAGGAATCAATACTGATAAATTCTGCCCGTCCTTTCGCGTTCGGTCCTCTGCGTAGATCGAGAAGTGTATAGCCCAGCAAGGCGTGCCGATACTGCACGGCCATCTCCTTGAGTTGCGCGTGTAATTGCGCAAGCTGCACTGCACTGATGTCGAGGCGCTCGCATAGCGTTGCGGCGTGTTTGTCTAGTAGCCGCGCAAACTCCTCAAGGCCAGGAGCCACTTGACGCCCCATATCGCGTTGGCGCTCCGCACTAAATTCACAGCGCTGTGCGAGACGAAGGAAATTGGCAAGTAGGGGACGCGGCTGTGGTTTGCGGGTACTGTCGTCGAGCAAAAACTCGTCTGCGATCAGCAACTGGCCACCTTCCTTCAAACAGGCATTCGCGCTGACGAACAGTTGCAGCGGGTCTAAATACTGCGCCGATTGTTGTAAGAGTAGGACATCGAAGACAGCCTCCGGCTGAAATCCGGCTAGTTCCCCTTGCAGGTAACGAACTCCTACAGCGCCATTACCTCGCACGGCGCGATACTCCTCGGTAAGAGGCGAGAGCGCGGTGACCTCGTAACCATCGGCGCCAAGCTCGGCGGCGAGGCTGCCACTGCCAAAGCCATATTCTAGAATTCGCGCAGGCGTGGGTGGCAATAGTGTTCTTAGCAACTCTTGCGAGCTAGCCTGAGCTTCTGGATAGTCTTGGCGCTCTTCACTAGACTCGCCAAAGACCCCGAAATGCAGATGCTCCGCCGCACCGAACTCCACGGCGAGAGTGAGCCCATAGACGTTCAGAGGAAAAGGCAGATGAATAGGATTCATAAGGCAGAAGGGTTTCCGAGCAAGGCGCTAAAGAGGCGCACTATAACCCGTTCGCTTAGGGCGAGTAAAACGCCATGCGAGCGGCTAATTTGGGTGGAAGCCGCCACAAGCGCAGTCTGTAGGGTAGAATAGGCCGCATGATCGCAATAACTAAAAATATATCTCTGGGGGACCGAATACTCCAAGTACTGCGGCCCGAGACCTCTGGCAACAGCTCTTCGCGGCTATCTTTGCAGCGTCTGCTCCTGTTGCGCCTGCTCGTCGCGGTGCTGAGCACTTTTGGCACGTTTGTATTCCATAGCATTGCACCGCTCGAGCTCCCGATAGCCCGCCTCTTCATCGCAGCACTATGCGTCGCACTTTCACTCCTGATTGGCGCTTGGCGCCTACGCAAAGAAGTGCCCATTTCCGACCCCGAATTATTCGTACAGCTAATCGTAGATGCCGCCATTCTCATCTTCATCTTGTTAGCCACTGGTGGCGCCAGCAACCCATTGATCTCCTATTTGCTCGTACTCCTGGCCGTTGGAGCCACCATTCTTCATCAGCGTTATGTCAATGTGTTCGCGGTGGCGAACATCGTGATCTATACCTCTTTCCTTTTGAACGAGTTGAGAGCAGAACACAGCGATCACATGATGGAGAATTTTCAATTGCACTTGGTGGGTATGTGGGTCACCTTCGTGGTCAGTGCTGTGCTCATTACGCTGTTTGTCACACGGATGGCAGAGGCGATACGTAGCCGCGAACTCACCTTAGCCAGAGCCCGAGAGAACGAGATGCGCAACGAACAATTAGTCGCTATTGGCACCCTTGCCGCTGGCACCGCGCATGCCTTAGGAACCCCGCTATCGACGATGTCCGTGTTACTGACTGATCTGGATAAATATAGCGATGAAGAGCTCAAGAAAATGTCCATAAAAGAGGACATCAGCCTGTTGCGACAGCAGGTTGTGCGCTGCAAAGACTCACTCAATCAACTTACCCGCTTCTATAACAAAGCCGATCGCAATACCCCTTATGACGGTGCAATCACCACCTTCATGGAGGAGATTCAAGATTACATCGTGAATATTCATCCCCATGCAAATGTGTGTTTCGCAGTTCAGGAATCAGCGCAATCGGTCAACATCCCCTACGATCTCAGCCTACGGCACGCCGTAATTAACCTCGTGGAGAATGCAATTAAAGCAGCCAAATCGCAGGTTAATGTCACAAGTCTCGTCACAAAAAAAACCGAACAATTAATCGAGATCATTATTCAAGACGACGGTCCCGGTATACCCGCAAGTGTAATGGAGAATATGGGGGTCCCGTTCATCTCTACTCGTAAAGACAGCATGGGGCTCGGCATCTTCCTAGCCAACGCTGCTATACAGAGAGCCGCAGGTAAGATCGAGATGTTCAATTTAAAGAATGGCGGTGCGATGAGCATCATTCGACTACCATTGAGCGAGCCCAGCGCACGTCAAGAAAGTAACAAGGAGGGTTAACGCTAGATGGATGCGGAAAAAATATTGTTGGTAGAAGACGACGAAATTTTCGGTCGCGTGATCTCTCGCGCCATGCAACAGCGCGGCTTCGAAGTAGTGCATGCACTAAGCCTCGATGAAGCCACTGGTTTGGCGGGCACGCAGGATTTCGACTTAGCAGTGCTCGACTTGAATCTAGGCGGTCACTCCTCCTTGCCATTGATTCCTACGCTGAAGCAACGCAATGCACGCATGCGCATCCTCGTGCTTACTGGTTACGCCAGTATTGCAACGGCAGTTGATGCAATCAAACTTGGTGCGGATAACTATCTCGCTAAACCTGCCGATGCGGATGAGATACTGGCCGCGCTGTTGGGAGATAGCACTGCCCAGCAAGAGGACTCCAACGCCATTGGCGAACCGATGTCTGTCCGACGGCTAGAGTGGGAACATATCCAGAAAATTCTCAAGGAACACGATGGAAATATTTCGGAAACCGCAAGGCAACTAAAAATGCATCGCCGTACCCTGCAGCGTAAATTACAAAAGCGCCCTGTCGCACGCTAATGCACTATCTTCGCTTGGCACTGAACCAAGCTAATAACGCGAGCACCAATGATAGCCACTCTGCGATATAGATCTGCAAGAGAAAATCATTGTAGGCATCATCGATTAGAATCCCCCAGCTACGCACTGCTATCAGGCCAACGTAAGTCACCACCAACAATAGCGTGCCTGGCTCGACCCATTCCTTCTTCCAGGCACAGATCAGCAGAAATACAGAGAGCCCACCAAAGAACCCGCCGTAAGTGCTGCGCAACTCCGTAAGTCCAACTGCACTGCGTAGACTAACCCCAAGGGCGTCGAACCAAACCTGCGGATCACTTAAGAACAGCCACGCAACATAGGCATAGAGCGCTCCATTCAAATAGAGAAACGCCGACGGCAAAACACGCATTATCGGATTCATGAATAATCTCCAACACTAACGACGTGCCAGCGGCACAGAGTTTAGATGACGCCCGCCGTCAACGATCAGGGTCTCCCCAGTGACGATTTGTGGGCCAGTAATAAAGAATAAAATGGCATCGGCCACTGTATCAGCATCCGCGGTAACGCCCAATGGCGCATTGCGTTCATGGTGTGCTTTGGCTGCTTCATATTGCTGAGCTCCTAAACCTTCGCGCAACCACTCGCCTTGAATAAAGCCTGGGCACACTGCGTTGATACGCAGCGCCGGCCCTAGTGCGCGCGCTAGCGACAAGGTCATGGTGACCAAGGCGCCTTTTGAGGCTGCATAGGCGACAGAGCTACCTATTCCCGTTACGGCTGCTGTTGAGGCGACATTGACCACGACGCCGCCCTCCTCATTTGCCCGCATTGCTGGGGCAACGGCACGAATCATTTGGTAAGGACCGATCACATTGACGCTATAGATATTCGAGAAGTCTGCCGAATCCAAACCGTCGAGATTGTCATGTTCGCAAAACTTTGTGGTCCCTGCATTGTTCACCAGAATGTCGATGCGGCCCCATTTCGCCAAAGTCTCTTCAACCATTTTTCGACACGCCGCATCAGCTGCAACATCAGCCTGACACACGAGCACCTGAGCGCCGAGCGCTTCGCACTCTTTCGCCACTTGATCTGCAGCCTTGGCACTGCGCGAGTAGTTGATCACAACGTGACATGACATAGAAGCTAACAGTCGCGCCGTAGCAGCCCCCACCCCGGAGGCCGAACCTGTGATAATGGCCACTCTTCCTTCAATATTTTTCATTCTCCACCCCCCCTTTCAATTGAACCGGAATACTACTCTATCTACCGCAAAAACAGGTGAAATTAGCCATTTTTTCACATTGCATTGCGAGGATACTTGGTTACAATGCGTGACACTAAAAAACTGGTCAAAAAGCCCGTAGCTGTAGACTATCTACCCAGTTTTTCGTGGCGCCGTGTCTCGACTGAAGTGCTGAATAAGGGCATCACGATCTGCTGGATGCCTTACCTTCTATGCAATCGCCAAACACGCTGCACACATAACAAACTCAGCATCAAAATCTATCCATGTATTAGACACCACTATCGACGAGCGCGCATCGCAAAATCCAAGGCGGCAGTGGGGTCGTACTGATATACATTATATGGCGTGAAGACGGACCCTATACGCAACGGCTAACTAACAGCCGCGCACTCATTTGGAGAAAGAAGTGAAAATTAAGCATCTTGTAGCCCTCGGCCTAGTTGTCATTGTTGTGATTTGGATGGCATATCCTCGGGATCGCGGCGCTTTGGATGACGGCTATCCGCTGCCAGAGAGAGATGGCGCAGTGAGTGCCATCTCCGGGAGCGCCTCAATTACCAATGACAACCAGAGTTTTACCGTGCGTGTTGCACGAGTTAACGCTCAAAATTTCGTGCAGAAGATCCGCGTGCGTGGGCAAACTAAAGCCTTCCGCTTAGTGGGTATCCGCGCAGAGGTCGCGGGCCGTGTGATTGCGACCCCCGTCATTCGAGGTGCGCGCGTGAAGGCTGGCGACGTATTGTGCGAGATCGCCATCGACAGTCGCGCAGTGGATCTGCAGGAAGCACGCTCACGCCAAGAACAGTCGCAAATGGAATATCAAGGCGCCCTCGACTTACAAGAGCGCGGCCTGCAGTCCCGCGTCGGTATCGCTCAAATCAAAGCCACGCTGGACTCCACTGCTGCCGCTGTTAAACGTGCCGAACTGGCTTTGCAGAAAACTCAGATCACAGCGCCATTCGCAGGAATCATGGAAACCCGCGCGGTCGAGGTCGGTGACCTCATGGATATGGGCGGTCAGTGTGCCTCGTTACTCGATGACACCCCTATGCTGTTGACAGGCGTAGTGCCAGAGCAAGAAGTGGGCAAGTTATTCCTTGGCGCGCCAGTGACAGCGAGCCTCCTGACTGGCGAAACTGTCCAAGGCAAAGTGACGTATATCTCACGCGCTGCCAACTCAAGCGCACGCAGCTATGCCATCGAGGTGGAGTTAGAAGAGACAGGATTAGCTATACGACAAGGCGTATCCGCCGAGATATTTATTGCGTCCAATGAGACACAAGCCCATTTGATTCCCGCCTCTGCATTGACGCTGAACGACGAAGGGCTGGTCGGCGTGAAGATCGTAGATCAAAACAATATAGTGCGCTTTGCCCCCGTGTCGATCATCGGAGAGAACACAACGCTAGACCCTGGCATGTGGGTGACCGGCTTGCCCGATAGCAGCGTGGTTGTGACCCATGGTCAAGAGATCGTTTTCCCGGGCCAAGTAGTTAACACAGATAACAGCTGGTCCTCAATTCCTGAGTCATCACTGTAGGTAGGAAACTCACATGCGTTATATAAAAGCATCAGTGTCACGTGCGCGAACCTCCTTGAGTATATTCGTAGCGATCATGTTGATGGGGCTAGTCTCCTATATGTCTATCCCCGTCGAGCTCAATCCGGATGTGTCAGTTCCGGTGATCGTGACCACTATCATTCATGAAGGCATATCGCCTGAGGACGCAGAACGACTCCTCACCAAACCTCTTGAAGTCGAGCTTAAGACTTTAGAGGGGATCACTCAGGTTAGCTCCTTCAGTAGTGAAGGCGCGGCCACAGTGGTGGCAGAGTTCGATGTCAGCTTCGATTCGTCTCAGGCACTGAACGATATACGCACAGCGATCGACCGTGCGAAAGCTAAGTTCCCGCAGGCCACAGAAGAACCCATCGTGCAGGAAATCTCTGCCGCGGGCGTACCCATAGTGCAGCTGGCCATCGCTGGCGAGGGTGTTCCCGAGCGCGTACTTCTGCAGGTCGCTCAGAATCTGCAGCGCGAGATCGAAACTCTCCCCGAAGTACTCTCGGCAGACATGGTAGGGGACCGTGAAGAGCTCTTAGAGGCATTGATCGACCCAACCCAGCTCGAAACCTACGGCATCACGAATCAACAGATCGTACAGGCGGTCACCAATAACAACCGCCTCATCCCTGCCGGGACACTGAATACCGGGCAGGGTAGTTTCTCTGTGAAACTGCCAGGCCTTATCGAAACACAGCAAGACTTGTTTGACCTTCCTATTGCCGCGAACGCGCAAGGCGTGTTGACGCTCAGTGATATCGCCGAGGTACGTCGCACCTTTAAAGACGCCGATCGCTATTCGTTCGCGAATGGAGAGCGCTCAATCTCTATCAATGTGGAGAAACGTAAAGGTGCCAACCTAATCGCCGCGATGGACAAGATCGACCAGATCGTCGAGCGCATGCTGCCAACGCTGCCGCCTGCCGTCACTATCTCCTACCTGAACAACACAGCGCCAATGGTGATCGAACAGAATCTCGGGCTACAGGGCAATATGGTGACATCCATGGTCCTAGTCTTGATCGTGGTCATTGCCGCAGTCGGTATTCGTTCTGGCATTCTCGTAACCTTGGCCGTACCCTTCTCTTTCCTTTTCGCCTTTATCATTATCTCAGCTCTCGGCTTCACCTATAACTTCATGGTGATTTTCGGCTTACTATTGGGCTTGGGGATGCTCATCGATGGCGCCATTGTGATGGTGGAGTTCGCGGACACTAAGATGTCTGAGGGTTATTCAAAAGAGGATGCCTATCAGGAGGCTGTGAATCGGATGTTCTGGCCCATCATCGCCTCTACCGCCACTACATTGGCCGCGTTCCTGCCGATGATGTTCTGGCCTGGTGTGGCGGGTGAGTTCATGCGCTATCTGCCTATCACCGTGTTCGCGGTGCTGATAGGCTCGTTGATGTATGCGTTATTCTTCGCCCCCGTACTGGGCTCCCTGTTCGGCAAAGTCAGCATGCCTACTAAGGGGCTTGCACCGCTGGCGAGTCATCACGACGAGGTAGATTCCAGTAATTTGAGAGGCTTCAGCCGCCTCTACGCCGGCATTCTCCGTGGCGCCGTAAATTCGCCCATTTTTGTTTTCTTCGGCAGCATATTTACACTGGTGTCTATCGTCTTTGCCTATGCTAATTTCGGGGCCGGCGTGGAATTCTTTACCTCTGTAGAGCCAGCTCAGACTCGTGTACAAATCTTCGCACGAGGCAATTTTTCGCCCTCCGAGATTCGCGATATCGTCGTTGACGTTGAGAAGCGTATCGTGGATGTGGGGTATTACAAAAATATCGTGACACAGTCGGGCTCTGGTCAAAGCCTTGGTGGCGGACAGAGTTCCGCTCCCGATCTGGTAGGCACTATTTTTGTCGAGTTCACAGACCGCCGCATCCGCGACGTCGATGGCTTTGAGATCGAAAACCTTTACCGCGAAGCCATTAAGGATATTCCCGGTGTGAAGGCGGAAATCTCGATAATTGAGCAAGGTCCGCCCGTGGGTAAGGAGCTGCAACTGGAGATCTATGGCGAGAATCTTACGGACTTGATCAGTGAGGCTACCCGCGTTCGCAATTACCTTCAGAATGAAATGACCGGATTGATCGACGTCGACGATACCACCCCGATCCCCGGCATCGAATGGCGAATCCATGTTGACCGCGCACGCGCGGCGATGTTCGGCGCCAACATCAATGAAGTTGGCACTGCCGTGCAGCTACTCACCAACGGTGTCTTCATGGGCGATTACCGCCCAGACGACACGGAAGAGGAGGTAGACATCCGTGTGCGCTATCCCGAGGCATATCGCGGCCTAGAGCAGATCGAACAGATCCAGGTTACTACGGCCACTGGAATGGCACCTGTGAGCAGTTTCATCACTCGCGAGCCAGGACCAAAAGTGAGCTCGATTCAACGCGTCGACGGTAGCAAGGTAATCTATGTGCGCGCCAATCCAGCTTCCGGCGTGGTAATGGATACCAAGCTTCAGGAACTACGTCAGTGGTTGAATGCGAACCCGCTACTGCCCGGTGTCGAATATCAATTCCGCGGTGCAAATGAAGAGCAGGAACAATCATTCGCCTTCTTGCTGCAGGCCTTCGCCCTGTCTCTAATGCTGATGGCGATTCTTCTAGTGACGCAGTTCAATAGCTACTATCAAGCCTTGTTGATTCTCTCCTCGGTAATGTTGTCCACCACTGGTGTATTACTTGGCTTGCTGATAACGGGTCAAACCTTCAGCGTGATTCTTACCGGAGTGGGTATCGTCGCGCTCGCAGGGATCATCGTAAATAACAATATTATCCTCATCGATACCTTTAATTTCCTGCGGGAAACTAGGAAAGATTGGAGCCTACAGGAGATCATCGTCCAAACTGGTGTGCAGCGCCTGCGCCCAGTATTCCTGACGACCTTCACGACCGGCTGTGGCCTGCTGCCACTGGCAATGCATGTCTCGATAGATCTGATTGGCGCCGAGGTAGAAGTCGGCGGCCCGATCACTTCGCAATGGGTCAGTCTCGCCAGCGCGATTGTTTATGGCCTTTCCTTTGGGACGATCCTGACCCTCATTGTGACGCCATCGATGCTGGCATTACCCTCAAAATTACGCGCGCATTTTGCAGCAGTGAAGACGTGGGTAGCTGGAAAGGGCAAGGATTCAGACTCGCGTGTCGAACCCGGCTTCGGCACCTGAGCATAGAAAAACGGAATGATGAACGAGCGTTCGATATCAATTTAAGGCTACAAGGAATGTGGCCCTGTCTCCCTCTTTGAAAATCTCAACTTACTTTCTAACCCACAGAGAAATACACTTGAATTAACGGCTAATTATCGAGCGCCCGTTTTATTTTCCTGGCACGCGTGAATTTTCGGACGAAAATTTCTTCCTAGGAACCGTGACGATTCTGAGAATTTTAGAATGTTAGGGCGCGAATTCGCGGGGGAATGTGACAATTTGTAACTGGCGAAGTAAAAGCAGAAATTGCTGTGATACCATCATTTCACTTTCGGTTGACCGGCCACTAAGGATAGTGTCCAACTAATCGCAAAGAGCTAAGGCGAAGGGCTTTTGAGACATTCTTTGTTCCCCCCCTTTTCTAAACACTGAGTTGCTTTCTAGTCCTGAGCCTTAGCGCCATAAAACTTCCGAGGACAGTGTGTCCTCGCGACATTCCAAAGACCATACCCCTAGACCAATTAAAGCGCGCTCAATCAACCGAGGCGACACTGTCTGAGCGACTATTACGATAGCGTGATTCTAGGCCAGTATAGACTCGCTGAGTTTTGTATTCTTCTTTCTGTTTATGCAGGTGAATAGCGGTATATTCGACGTTATGACGCAACACTTCGATGACATGCACATCGACATTTTCGTCTTGCTCGGCGTATATGAGTCTTAACTTAAAAAGTTTGTTAGCCTCACGCAGATGATCCTCACGATCGTCGCCAAGATTGTTATTGATGGCGATCACGTGCCAATCGGCCACCTGCGCGATTCCATAGTCCCATTTCAGGCTACCTTGATCAAATAGGCGGTTGTAGAGGAATTCGAGATAACGGAAGCTTTCATCGACGGCCTCCCAATTTTCCACTGCCACATTAAACTCGACGAGACGTTCGACGATTGCAATTTGCGGCTCGCTATATAAACCTTGATTGATTCGCATGATATGCAGCGCCCGCTCCGTGTAGCTCAATGCTGCAGCGTAGTCACCATGTTCGGCAAGTATATTGCCAGTCGAAAGTAAGGGTTCACTGAGGCGCGCATCGAAGGGGCCAAACTCTGACTCAAGTTTCTCAACGAGGAGAGCGTATTGCGCAACACCTACTGCCGCTGAATTGATCTCCGCCGGTTTTTCAGTATCGAAGAGAGTGTGCTCCAAACTTGCACGGGGTGCGGAAGGGTTGAACTGACTTGCTTCGTCTATAGGAGTTTGAGCATGAGCGACTGCACAGGTGCAAACGAACAGACCGGTGACTAAGAATGCGCCCATACTCTCATAATTATTATTCATAATGAGTACCATCCTGTCTTGTGGTCTCAATATCGCGCAAGAAATCGCCTAATTCAACAGAAATATCTGAAAAAAACCTGAATTTTTTCTGCTACATGACAGTTATGCGAAATTTTTGTGACAAGAAGAATCGTGATGCCTAACGAAAACAAGCACTTAAAAAATTTCAGATTTCATCACTATCAATATGACAAAGGAGAATAAAAGTAGGAATTTTACCGATAAGTGGTATTGGCGATGCGGGTTTCAGCAAGCAGCATGAGCATAACTAGCAAGAGTATCCACCACCAAACCCGTTGTGGTCCCTCCAACTCAGCTACCAATTGCGCAGTTCTAACCTGTGCGGATTGCACCGGCTGTGTCTCAGGATTACTAATCCTGTCGACCAATGTGCTCGGCGCCATCTTTACCAGATTGGACTCTTCGGGGTTGGCATTTACAGCGTAGTATTCAGGTCCTTCCCCGCCATCAACGGTTAAGAAGCCGACCAGTCGAGGCGTGAACGAGCTGCCACTCTGGTTCAAAGCAATCGCTTCGCCTGCTGGTCCAGTGACTTGTGCGCGCACACCTTCGAGGCCAACATCCGAGAGATCAATAAGGCTGCCGATACGATAGGCGCGCTCCTTAGTTGTCGCCTGCGCTAGATAGCGTAGTGACTCATGAATGAAGGGCAGGTAGAGGCCTTGTAGGGGTAGATTATTCCACTCGGTATCCAGCGCAGAGGCGAACAATAATACGTTGCCGCGCCCTACATGACGCTCCAACAAGGCAGGACTACCGTTGTCGAACTGCATCAACACATCTGCATCTTCCGCCGCATTCACCGACCAATAGCCTTCGAAACGGACGCCCCAATCAACACCGAGAGGCAATAGCACTGGGTGGCGTCTATCCATGTCGGCAATCAATAAGTAGTCGCTGTTGGCGAAGCGAATGCTTTCATTGAGCACGGCTGGGCTTAGGGGGCCAAGTAATTGGTTAAACTGAGCCGCGTTCACGCGATCTCCAGGTGCAATCAGTAGGCTGCCGCCCTCGCCCACATAGTCTTCGAGTGCGCGTGCCTGAGAGTTACTCAGATCGCTACCAACGTTGAGCAGGACAACAACGTCCTGTTGAGTGAGCAATGTGGCGTCCAGATCTGCCGAGACTGCGGAGTTGAGAACAAAGGTCGATTCGGCCGCATTGCCGCCGATTGCTAAAGACAACCAATGAGCCTCGTCTTCGTACCAGTTCGTAGATGGCTCGCCGTTGACAACTAGCACTTGAATCTTCGCCATTACATCGACTGTGAAGAAATAGCTGTTATCAATTGAGAAATCATCCGAACCGACGCGAATCTCGCCGCGATGGGTACCGGCGCTATCGAACAGTGCTGGGAGGCGTACCACCGCCTCTGACGTCTCACTAAGGTCAACCGGCACACGCGTAGTCTCCTGTCCATCGAGAATTAGACGCACATCGGCCTGATCAAGATGCACGCTGCCAGTACTGCGCACACGAGCGAGAATCTCATACTCGCTGCGGTTCTCAATCAATTGATCGGGGGAGCGCACATCGGTTAAGAGTAGATTGCGCGTGGCGCCTTCACCTACATCGATCGTGTCGAGTGCCACACCGGGGGATAACATCCAACCCGAATCGTCATTGCCCATGCCACTAGCCTGATAGTCGGATACTAGATGAATAGTCTTCTGATCATGGCGGGCAGACTCGAGCATGTCATTGGCGAGTCGCAACGCGGGCATATACCGCGTTATCTCAAAACTAGGCTCGTTCAAATCATCAATGAAGGCGAGTGCACCCTCTAGATCGGTACTCAATTCACGCACGCTAACAGTAGCGTTGTCGAATGCAATCATCGCCACTTCATCACCCTGAGAAAGACCGGCGATCACGTCACGAGCGGCGTCCTTAGCGCGCACGAAGCGATCACCATAGGCCATGCTCATCGAGACATCCATCAGGATCGTGGCGGACTCGGGTTCAGCGTCCACAAGGCTTGCAATATTGCTATCGAAAAGTGGCCTAGCGAAGGCAAACGCTAATAGTGCGATGAGCGCTGCGCGTAGCAATAAGAGCAGCCATTGCTGGATCTTCTGAAACAGTACCAATTTCTTAGACGTGTTCTTCAAAAAGCGCAGCGTGCTGAAGATCAGCTTAGGCGGCTTCTCTTTACGAATCAAATGGATCGCAATGGGGATCGCTGCAGCGAGAAGACCAAACAAGAATAGTGGCGTGAGAAAAGTCATCTAGAAGCTCTTAGCCCTGCGCGAAATATAGGAATACAGTGCCGTATCCAGTGGTTGGGATGTATTGAGCAAACAATAATCCACCCCACTGCTCTGGCACTTCTTCTTACAATAATTCAGATAGTTATTGAAGTTTTCCAGATAGGCGGTGCGAATAGATGCTGGCGAAGTAATAAAGGTCTCGCTGCTTTCCGCATCGACGAATTCCGTCGCTTCTTGGAAATTAAATAGTAGCTCCGCCTCATCCAAAACATGAAACACGATCACGTCATTCCCCATCGCTCGAAGGCGTTGCAAGGTCTTAATGATGCGCTCCTCGTCCTCAAGCATATCGCTAATCAGAATCACCATGCTCTTGCGGTTCAAGTTCGACGCTAAATCTGAAAGTGGCTTGACGATGTCCGTCTTGGTACCAGCCTTGAGATTAGCTAGTACCCGCAGAATTCGAATGAGATGGGGTTGACGACACAGAGCTGGAATATAGTCATTCACCTTGTCATCAAAGGTGATCAGGCCCACGGCGTCACGCTGCCGCGTGATGAAATAGGCAAGTGCGGAAGCCAGCGTCCGACCATAGTCGAGTTTGCTCATGCCCCCGGAGGAGTAGGCCATGGACGCACTCGAATCGAGTAGCACATAGCTGCGTACATTAGTCTCATCCTCGTACTGCTTGATATAGAACTTGTCGCTGCGTGCGTAGAGTTTCCAGTCCACGTGCCGCATATCGTCGCCCTGATAATAGTGCCGATAATCGGTGAACTCGACACTGAAACCTCTGTGCGGACTCTTGTGCAAACCCGAGATAAAGCCCTCGACCACGACGCGAGCGCGCAGCTCAAGATTATCCAGGCTCGCAAGAACAGAGGGATCGATAAATGTAGTATTTGCCGCCATATCAGGTGCTTCTCGCGTCGCGTTTAGAGATTAGAGCTTGGCTCGGGGACAGTCTCTAGCAACCGCTTCACTACGTCATCCGTAGTCACACGCTCCGCCTCCGCATGGAAGTTCAGCAGCACCCTATGTCGCAGCACGGCAGGAGCCAATGCTCTAATATCGCCGTAGGAAACATTGTAGCGGCCGCGTAGTAATGCGCGCACTTTGCCGGCTAACACTAGGTTTTGTGAGGCGCGAATGCCCGCCCCCCAACTTACCCAATCTTTCACGAAGTCCGGTGCCAAGGGGCTGCCGGGACGTGAGGCGTGCACGAGGCGAACGGCATAACGAATCACCGATTGCGCGGCAGGCACTTGTCTGGCGATACGCTGGAATTCGAGGATATCTTCCCCATTCAGGGGATGCGAGACGGTGTTATCGACGATTCGTGTGGTATTGCCTACGACCATCACCTCGTCGTCCTCGGAAAGATAGCCGAGCTCGATCTTAAACATGAAGCGGTCCAACTGCGCCTCGGGTAATGGATAGGTGCCCTCCAGCTCAATTGGGTTCTGAGTGGCTAGCACAAAGAAGGGGCGCGACATCTTGTGTGTAATCCCAGCGGCAGTCACCTGTCGCTCCTCCATCGCCTCAAGTAGAGAGGACTGTGTCTTGGGTGGAGTTCGGTTAATCTCATCGGCGAGCAGAATATTGGTGAAAATTGGCCCTTTAACGAACTTCAACCGACGCGCGCCATCAACTTCCTCCACGATCTCAGATCCCACCACATCGGCCGGCATAAGGTCAGGGGTAAACTGAATACGGCTGAAATCCACTTGAAGAATGTCTGCTACCGTCTTAATCAACAAGGTTTTGGCTAAGCCAGGAACCCCAGTAATGAGGCAGTGTCCGCCAGCAAACAAGGCTATCAGTAACTCGTCGATTACCGCTTCTTGACCGACAATGACTTTCTTGATTTCCGTGATTATCTGATCGCGGCCATCCTGCATCTTCTTGACCAATGCCAAATCGTCTTGGCTCTCTAGTCCATCGACAGCTTCCTGCGCAATGTTTTCTAGTTCTGACATGAGTGCTTCCTGTTTTGCCTGTTGTAATGAATTAGCTTAATGCGTAAATGCGTATATCAGATAGTTAATGGCAATTTTATAGGCATCGTTACTGTATCGTGTTGGATATGGCTCGTAGAAGGTGTGTTCCCACCCATCGCCAAGATCCGCATTGTGGTTGGCCACTAACATCACTCGCCCATCGTCATCGAGGATCGCGTAAACCGAAGGAGGATAGTTAGGATCATCCAAGCTAAACCCTCCGTTGTAATCCCACGTTACCGCACGACCAGGCACTTGCACAAACTCATTTATGTCGAAAAAAGTGTGAAAGAGTTCGTGCCGTATATCTAGCTCAACGAGCTGGCGTTCTGGAAACAATTTAGCCATCTCGGTTTGAAAATCTTGTAGGTGCGCCTCTCCCCAGAAATCATCGAGCAGGACAAAACCACCTCGAAACATAAACTCTCTTAGCGCGACGATCTCCGCGGGCTGGAAATCGGGGCCACTAAGCGGCGAACCAATCGGCACGCGCTTCATGTTCATATAGAGAAACGAATGCTCGAATAGACGCGGATCGGTCAGGTCAAGAAATTCATAACTGTTACTATTGGCATCAATATTCGTATAACGTTGCACGCCCCGCAGAAAATTCGACTCGGCATCTGGGTAATCGGTATCCCACCAACCGCCCCTGCCACCGAAGCCGCCGCTGCGCCTGCCGCTGCGCCCACCACCATAATTGGTGTAACGGCCGCGCACCCAAGTGAAGTCCGTCCCTTGATTCGCATCTACCCCCGCCATATCTCGCACGAAGGATTCCGCGGCGAAGTCCAATGGTATAGCGGAATTCTGAGCATACGCAGGCATGGACAGCAATGCGCAGACGGCCGCAATCGCAACTAGCGACGAAGCGTTCACACTGCCTATTGTGCCCCCCTGCTCGCCCATCACACTAGCGCCTCCGATTGGCTAATCTGTGTTCTGCCTACCTATTGTTTACTGACGGTGTCCACTGCTTTCAGCAATACTTGCTGCGCCCTTTGATAACTTGGCGCAATCTCAAGGGCCGTCAAGATATTACGCTTGGCCTCTTGAGCCTGCCCGTTATTCATATACGCCTCGGCAAGGTTTGTACGCGCCTCGACAGGATCGTTACGGTCTAGCGTCACTAAGACCTCGTATTCGCGTACAGCCATCGACGCATTCTCGGTAAGCGTGGCGATCTGCGCGCTCACTTGATGCACATCGAGCCGATAAGGGCTAACTGACAGAGCACGCTGCACATAGTAATCAGCCTCCTCAGTGTTGCCCTCGCTCAGGGCTCGTTTAGCAAGCAGAACAGCTGAGTCGTAGTCATGTTGCTGATTCTCCATCATGCGCTTGAGCTGTTCGATCCGAGCCGCGTCATTGCCCTGTCGCTCATAAATTTGCGACATTACAAGAGGTGGGCTTGGGTAGCCCGAATAGTCTGGCAGAATCGCATCGGCAATCTCTAGATGCACTTTCGCCTCTTCGAAAGACTCCTCTTTAAAGAGCACGATACCCAATTGCAAATGGGCTTGAAAATCACGGGGCTGATCCTGCACGCGCTGACGCATATGCTGCTTCAAAGAGGCATTATTATAAAGCTCCGCAAGCACCGCGCTGGAGTTCTCGCGCTGACCGTGGCCATGCGCAGCACCCTCGTCAGCAGCGTCCTCGTTGTGCACGTAGACATTAATTTCCTCTACACGGCGATCGATCCAGGTGCGGAAATCCGCATCGAATGCTTCGACGGGCTTACCGAACACTGCACTGAACATCTCCGACTCTTCCTTGACTAGGGCGTACTGCTTGATAAGTTCTACCATCTTGCCGAAGCCATACTCCTTAGCGATGAAATCGACCACCAAATAGGATTGAAAATAGGCGAAGCCGAGATCCTCGTTGCTATTAGCGCCAGTGAACCCTTCGTTGAGGCTAGCCACCGGCAGTAGTTTTTCATCGTCAACGGCACGCACTAATTCGATGCCTTGACGACGTCCCCATTCGGGCCGAGCCTCACGCTCTTCCCATGTTGAAATTCCTTCGGAGAGCCAACGTGGCATGCGATTATTAGTCATCTGCAACGTGAAGACGTGGACCAACTCGTGCCACAGAATTTCCTGCCAATTGGCATCCAGTGTGGCTGGAGAAATCAGGGTCACCACCTTGCCAAAACAGATGCCCACAAGTGGGCCGATATCGGGCAAGCCAACAGAGCGCACAGCGAAATCCTCTGTACGCTCGAAGATCTCAATCAAAACAGGCACTTCAGGTTCGAAGCCATACTTCTCCGTCAAGGTAGCCCAATTCTCTTCGATAAGTGGTGCCATATAGGGCCACAGGACGACGGCATCGCTCTGGCTCATACGCACTTCGAAATGCTCAGTACGCAGCGTTGCATAGTCTTCTAAGGTGTCGAATACCTTGAGCATATTTGAGGTCATGACGTTGAAAGGATCATTGTCGAATGCGAGCTCGAGTGACTCACGGCCGGCCTCTTCTTCGCCTAAGCGAATGAGATTGGTACCCAGCAAGGTATGCCCCTGCCAGTAGTTGGGATCGGCAGAGATTGCTTGACGGGCATAGCCCACAGCCTCGGTAAAGCGATAATTATTGCCGAAGGCATCCGCGATATCCCCGTAGAAATGCGGATTATTCGGACTGAATGCTTTTACTCGTGCCTCTAGCTGCGCATATTCCGCAAACTCTTCCTTCATTGCGGCCTGCGTCGCCTTTAAGCTGAGCGAAGTAATTGATTCTGGGTTGATGGCCAGCGCCGCCTCGATGTATTCCTCGGCGTCTTCTTGTCGGCTGTTGAGTACTAACAGCGTTGCCATGGTTTCCAAGGCTTTGACATCGCGCTCATTCACGCTCAGCGCAAAGCCCAGAGAGCGCTCACCACCATTGATTTTTGCCTGCCCTATCAATGCGGGCCCATAGCGGCGATTAATTTCGAGTGCAGCGTTATAAGACTTCTCGGCATCCGGTGTATTGAATTTCTCCATGAATAGATCGCCCCATAACACCTGCGCCTCGAGGTTATTCGGTTCAACGCGTGTCGCCTCACTAAAAAGACTATTGGCATCGTGGAAACGATTTAGAAGCCAGCTCGCTAAGGCGACCATCGCGATCTCTTCGGAGTCGAACACCAAGCCGCTATCGTAGCGAGCGATGGCCGCGCTCAACGGGCCTGTCGCCTCGTCGCGGCGACCCACGAACTGCAAGAGGCTGCCGTATTGCACAAGTGCGCGCACGGGGGCCGTGGTGTTTTCAGAAACAACTTCTTCGAGAATCTCGAGGGCGCGGGCGGACTGCCCGATCGTGCGAAGCAACTCCGCTAACTGCGTGCTCAAAACCACAGAGCTAGCGTAGGACCCGATTTCATCCTCAAGTAAGGAGATGCCCTGCTCGTATTGTCCGGTCAAGGCATAGGCGCGGCTTAGCCCTATCAGTGCGGCCTCTTCATCGAAACCATTAACGCGCTGAAAACTGTCGATAGCCGCAATGTAGGAACCCGCATTAAGCAATTGCTGCCCACGCTCTAATGGTGGCTCCGTCCCCAGCAGGGTGTCCTGTGCGTAAAGGGGGCTGCTTATAACGCCGAGGGCGAGGCACACGGCCAAGGCTAGGCCTTGGCGACGCTTATTTTTGTGGGCGAGCTGCGATGAGTATTTAGGGTAGTTCATTGTACTGTCCTGTTTTCCTAGCCAGTTCGATTAACAACGCTTCAATTTGGTTCCAGTAGTCTTCTTCTAGATAATTGGTCTTCTGCCCGCGTAACAGGAAAATAGAGCGCTCCAAGTCCTGCATCTGTGCGTGTAACTGCTGCGCTTGCGCTGAGCTTTTTACGTCGCCAGCACTACTCAAATCCAAGTAGGCAATCTCCGCTAAAGCACCATCACCAATGCCAGTGCCAGGCTCTAGGCTAAAGATGCCATCCCCATTGTCGTCTATCACTGCGCGCTCTGTCGGCAGGCGACCCTGATCGGAATACCAGCCCAAGACGGACTGACTTGCATACAAATAGGCCTCCAAGATCGACACGCGTTGGTTCTTATCGCGGTCTCCGCTATGACCGTCGAGCGCCTCTACAAAATAGCGCATGAACATCGGATCATAACGCTCTGCTCTAGAGCGAGTAGCGGAGAGTACAACGCGGCCTCGCGCGGAAAGATCTGCCGCGAACTCGTAGCCGGCGCTAGTGCTGTTAACAATTACGAGATCCTGCTGATTCAGAGGCTGTAGTAACGCGGCGAACTCTTGGCCCGTAATATCCGGCCCAACAATATTGAACTTCGCAGAGTCATCAGTACTAGAACCATGCCCAATCATGATGATGCTGAGTTGGTCGCCACTTTCCAATTCACGTGCAAGGCGTGCCAAGTGGCTTTCGATATCTTCTCGACGCGAACTGCCGTCAACGCGGAAGTTCGGATTCTGTGCATCGGGGCCATCGTCGAATAGCAAAGTGATGGTATCGCGGCTATAACCATAGTCGCGCGCGAGAGTGTCATGAAGGGACAAGGACCATTGCCAGAAACGCTCACGAATCTCTTCCGAGGCTGCCGCACCCGTGATTATCAGGGCGTATTTCTTGGAATCGGGTGTATTGAGAAAATAAGCGTCCTCATTGTTTGCGGCCGGGCTCTGCGCAATAGTGGTGCTCCCCATTACCGCCAAACAAATACCTGCCCACCAGCGCATTGCACTGTAGGCACGTGGAGATTCTCCTCTCTGTTTTAGTGTGTTCACGATAGCCCCTTGAAGCGGCGCAGCATCCAATCGGCACACAGCAATAATATGAGTAGCAACAGAAGCAAAGGCGTATCCCAGAGATCTTCTTGAACCTCTTTCGAGTAGGCATTCGGCGTATACGTAATTTCGGTAGCCAATTGTGAGGTCTGCTCTAGATCGTAATATCGCCCGCCACTCGCGGCGGCGATACGCTCTAGCAAAGCCGTGTCGCGTCCTGCCGAGGAGAACTCTCGTAAGGAAGGCGTCACTACGAAGGCTGCACTACGTTCCGTATCACTGCGATCGGCTTCGCCTGCGGCGCTAGCGACATCGACCACTAAATTAAACACGCCCTCTGTCTGCACCTCAAAACTGCTGCGATAAACCCCATCCCGATCGATCTCCCATTCCATCGCATTGTCTATAGAGCCCCCTTGAGGATCGCTCATACGCAACCACACCGAGGCGTTATTGTCCGCCATATAATTGATGTCGCGCACGGTCGCAGTGACATTGACTTGGTCACCTACATGATAAAACTCACGGTCGAAATCCACGCTCACACGTTCGAGTGCGGACACCGCCAGCCAACGCAGTATTTGCCGCCAGATGCGTTCATGCGACTGGTCTTCGGCAGGCATCATCATCTGCCAGCGCCACGTGCTAGCGCTGGTAATCGACATACTGCGCCCACTGCCATAACGCTGAGTCGCGATTAGGGGTAGGCGTTGATTCTGGAATTGCAGCAGTGGGTGCTCCATTAGCACTGTCGCGCCTGGCTTCGCGCGGCCAGTCACATAGATGCCCTGTAGCTGCGGCATTTCGCGCCACAGGCGCAAGTTCTCGCTGTCATCGCTATGTAGGCGTAACAGCTCGGAATACTCGCCTGCAGTGGTTAACTGTGGGGTGAACAATTGCCCAGCAGGATGGTTGCCACGGGCAATCCCGCCACGCAATGGCTGCGGCAGTAGGTTGCTGGTAACTAGGCTAACGGGGAGGATATCCGCTAAGGGGGTGTCCACGAAGAGGTCATCAAGCATCCCAGCGACCAAGAGGCCGCCGCCGCGCTCAGCCACAAAATCTTGAAGCATAGTGAGCTGACTGTCGGTGAAGAAGTCTTTGTCGACGTCTCCGAGGATGATCGCTTCGTATTGATAGAGTTCATCCATGCGCTCTGGAAAGCCGCGACTTAACTCCAGTGGCGTCTTGATGCCCTGCCTATAGAACTTCCCTGGGCCTGTCTGCAGGTAGGTCGCCAGACGCAGTGAGCTGTCCTCTTCAACCGCACGACGAATAAACTTATATTCATTACGCGGATGGCCATCGACATAGAGGATATCCAGAGCGGGTTTGGCGCTATTGTCGACTAAGAAGCTATAGTGATTATTCTGTAAGACTATCTCGCCATCCTGCTCCTCTACTTCTAAGCGATAGAGTATGGCCTCCTCACGCTCAGGGGTGAGTTCGATAGAGAAGCGCCGAGTAGAACTATCTGACCCTAGCAAGACTCTCTCGGTGCTGACCAAGGTGTCACCATCGAATACTGTCAGGCCGACTTCTCGCCCGGCATAGCCCTGATTGCTTAGGGCCACATCAACATTGAACACTGAGCCTTCCAGCACTGTCTTGGCGGCCGCAACGTCGACAATACCCACGTCGCGAGGGATATTTTCCTGCCCGACCCCAACGGTAAACACTGGAATCTGCCTTGCACCAAAACTCTCAGCTCGAGGCACTGGATCGATACCTTCGTTATCGGCCCCATCGCTCAATAGCAATATGCCCCCAAGGGCCAAGCCGCTCAACTGTTGATCGATATATTCCAAAGCTTGATCGATTGACGATGCGGTGCCAGCGGCGCTCAGCCCTGATGAGTCTGTAACGCGCTGAGTATCTTTGTCGAAGCGGAACGTGCGCACCTGAAAGGAGTCCGCTAGGGGTTCTAATATGCCGCCGCCTTCATACAATAATTGCGCGACTGCAGCTGCTCTGGAACCCCCACCTGAGAGATCTTCGATCGACATGCTTTGCGAGTCATCGATCAGTACCGCCAGATAACTCTCTTGCGGTACGACTTGCTCAGTAGTTACAACTGGCCGCAATAAACAAAACAATAGGAGCAGTAAGACCATGCTGCGCAAAGTAATGAGAGCGCCCTTCCAGCCGGGACTTAGATTGCGGGTGGTCTTGCGATAGAGAAACCAAACTAGAGCGATCAGTACAACTGCGATTAGCGCGACTAGCCAAGGACTGAGCCCATAAGCAAAAGAGAATCGACCCTGTTGGATCGCGTCAATGGCATGTTGATCGAGAAGGTAATTCATCGCTACGGGGCCGCATTTCCTGCCCCATTGTTCTCGGACAGCACACGATAGTACTCCTCAACAAGGCGTTTATATTGATCGGGTACGTCTTCGTCTGAGGAGGCGTAGAGTTTGTCATTAATGCGATCTAATTCAGCCTGCGCACGCAACTCTGCTTCCAACTCGATAATCGGTTGCAGCAACGCCGTAAACAGTTCTGGCTGACTGAGGAAATCTTCGATGCTCTGACGAGTAATCTCGCTGCGGATCGAGCGCGCATTACCTAGTGCATTTGCACCACCAGTGCCAGGTCGCCCATCTCCACCGTTGCCGCGTGCCTGACTTTTACCGCCACTCCCTTGATTGCTCGCCTGCTGATTGCCGCCCTGCTGACCTTGTTGTCCTTGTATATCTGATTGTCCCTGCTGACTCTGCCCGCCTTGCTGCCCAGGCTGATTGCCCTGCGTCAGTTGCTGCGACTGCGCATTGCCGCCACGCTGGTTGGCCATACGCTCTTCCATCTGCTGCTGCTGCAATTGCTGCGCGAGTTGTTCCGATAATTCTTGTGAACGCGCTAATTGTTGACGCATTTGCGAGATTGAGGCATCGCCTTGTTCGCCTTGGTTTAGTGCTAAGGCCTGGCGCTGTAAATCTTGCATCTGCTCCATGAGTTCGGCGGCATTCCGGGCTGCCTGTTGTACGGGATCATCTACCGTGGGATTGTTGACGCTATTCATCGCCTGCAAGTTGCCACTCAACTCCTCGAGCGAATCGCCGATCTCATCTTCGATATCGACGGCGAGGTTTACCATTCCATTACTAAGCACGCGTCCACTCGTATTCATCTGTTCGCGAATAGGACGAATTGCGCGGCTGGCTTGTTGTGCTTGTGTCAGCAACTGTTGATCTTCGCTCTCACCGCGCGCAATGATTGCTCGCAGCATCTTTTCGATCTCGTCCAGCTCTCTGCGTTGCTGTTGCTGCTGCGAGAGTAATTCCTGTAACTCTTCGCTCGCACGCGCTGTCTGCCGAGTCTGACCTAGACCCTGCTCCCGGTTGGCAGCCTGCAAACTCTGCTGTAAATCACGCTGTTCCTGAATGAGCTGCTGGCCACGCTGCACTACGTTCTCAGCCAGCTGATTCACAGAGCTATTCTGCTCTTCGCTCATCTGTCTTTGCTGTTCGCGCAGGCTTTCCAATGCCCGCTGGCTACGCGCCGCCGCTTGCGCTGGTGAATCTGCCTGCGCGGCCTCGGCCATTTGCTGTGCGGCACGCTCTAACTGGCTTTGCTCACCAGTTGGCTGCCCTGAGCTGCCTCCGGCCGCTTGTGCCTGTCCACTCTGCGAGGATTGACCGTTCTGCGCACCTTGCTGGCCCTGCTGCCCTTGTTGACCCTGCTGACCCTGCTGGCTTTGGCTGCGCTGTTGTCCCTGATTTCTAGAGAGTTGCTGTGCGAGCTGAGATACTTCCTCACTCAATTGCTCCTGCTCACGTTGCAAACGCTCGAGTTCGCGGCGACGTTGCTCCTCGTTCATTTGCTCGAGACGGCGGGCTAAATCGCGTTGGGCGCGTGTTAGGCCCTCTTGGCGACGCGCCAATTCCTCAAGTTTATTTTCTTCCGCGGAGGCTTGCCCGCCACCGCCGCCAGAACTACTTTTGGGAGTCTCGTAACGATTCTCTAACTGCCCCATTTCCATTTCGAATAATTCACGCAAGTCTTCACGCTCTTGCTGGGCACCGCCACCACCTCCACCGCCGCCAGCTTGCTGGTTACTGACATCCGTGCGATTAATATCGGCCTCAGCTTTAAGAATGAATTGCAGGGCAACCTGCTCCGGCTTCAATGCGCTAGTGACCTGTTCTTTTTGCAACTCGGCTATCGCGCCATTCATCTGCTCGATTGCCTGCTGGAGATTCATCACCGCGTTGTCGTAGCTATCATCTGAGAAATTGAGGCGTTCGGACAGGCGGTCAATGGACTGCTGAGCACGTTTAGTGGCCTCCGCCTGAGACTCGGCGATGATGCGCACGTCGTTAGTAAATTGCTCCGGATCGGACTCGGTAATCTTATTGCGCAGCTTCCAAGTCGCCGCGATGATGTCTTTCTGAAGCGTGACCAAGGCACTACTTTCGCCGCCTTGCGCGCCACCTTGACCGCCACCGCCACCGCTAGCGCGACGAAACTCTTGGTCAGTAGGTATGACTTGGAGGAAATATATATCAGACACAACTTCTGCAGGCCCTCTCAAGCCATTATTATCCGCAAGCGTAAGGTAATAACTTACGAAATCGCCAGGGGCAACATTGAGATCCTCGAGATAGATCATCTCGTTGCCATCGATGTTGCGCGTCTGCACCGGAGGAAGAAAGTCGACCGCCACCTCATCTGCGCCTACAACATTGTAATGCAGCGCAAATTGACTGAGCCCGTAGTCATCATTCGCCGCAACGGCTAGGACGACCTCCTCGAGAGGCATCACGTCTTGGTCCTTACCTGGGCTCTTCAGTGTCAACTCTGGGGGCATGTCTTCGATGGAACGAATGTAATAGTCAAGGGGGTCTTGGCTTTCTAGTTCATCGAAATCTGTGGCGTTAACTCTGTACACCCCATTGCCTGCTACGGTGATAGTAGCGCGGCCAGTACTGCCACTTACTACAATCGGTATGGACTGATAGATAACATTGTCTTGAAACTCGATAGTCGCAGTTGCCACATTTTTGTTGAAGGTGACCAAAAGCTCTACTTCAGTGCCTTCGGGAACGAGCATATCGCCGCTATCTTCTTCGCTGAAATCTTCGATACCGGTATAGACTGGGTGTTTGTAATCAAGATCTATTTTCTCAACTTTCGGCAGATCATATAAGCTAATACGGAACTGCTCAGAGCGCTGTTCGCCGTTCTGCTCGAAGTTGACGTAGTAAACGAGGTCTTCCTGCACTGAGGGGAGGAAATAACTATAGCTTGCACTGTCGCTACCGCTGCCATCTTGTTGCATCGATAATTCGCGCCAATTCACGTTATCGGTCTGCACACGCAGCGCAATCTCGCTAGGCATGGCATTGCTCACGCGCGCCACAATGGTCGCGGAGTTGCCGCGCTGCATCGCAATATCGCCGGGTTCTACACTAATGAGAATCTCTCGTGGCGCTTCAATGACCGCTACCGGCGCTTCTGGCTCCAAACCGAAAGGCCAGAAGAGACGGCCGGCTGCAGAAAAAAGCATATCGGAGAGAAGCAGGGCCACAACTGCCACCCCGGTTACCGCCACCGCAGCACCCAAAGACACCCAGGAACGACTCGACGCAGTGACCTGATCGACACGCACTTTTTGCTCTTGCACATGGGCTTCGGCATCGGCCCACAATTGCCGCACAAACTGCGCGGATACACCACGGGCTTGCGCAGTGCTTTCATCGTTGCCGAACTCTAGAGAGGTCAGGAGGCGCTGCTCGAGATCTGGAATTTTACCTTCCACGAAATGCGCCAGTGTTTGGTCATCTGACTGCATGCGCGCTATACGGCTAACAACATAGCCAATTGCGGCGATGAAGCCGGCAATCAGTATACCAAAGAGGAGGAAATCGCCCGAACGAGTAGGGCTCCACCATGCTTCGACTGCGCTGAGGATAAGTGCGATGATGACTGTAAACAGGGAGGCAATGCTAACGTGGTGCAACACGAATAGCCGATTCCGGCGACGTCGAATAGTCTTGAGTGTCTGGCGCAAATTTTCGAGAGTTGGAGAAGCCATAAAGAATCTTCTTAACTGTGCAATTTAGATGAGCGTCGCTACCTGATGTATGCCTCACTGCCTATTTTAATACGCTTCGATGCTGGGTTCAGATGACCCTCTGACGGCCCAACTATCCCATTAACGTCGCAATAAAAGCAAGTCAATCTGCCTGCCAAAAGCGCTGCAAGGACCCAATTCCAAGGCAGCTTTGGCGCATACTGGAGTGATACGCAATATTCGCATATCTGCGCACCGCACAAGCTTAGACCGATGTGCTGCAACAAGTCTTTCCTCAGTCCTCAATCGTTTCAATACGATAGAAAGGCGAGTCCTTGGGGAACACATGGATAGGAAGGGCAACCATGCCCTCGATGAGTGCCGACAAATCCTGAAAGGCGATGAAACCCCGCAGTGTTTGCAGGGTCGGTTCTGGTAGTTTGCATTCGCCGCTCTGATGCAGCGCTATGGCCTCTCGAGGACTTACCCAATGGTGCGCGAGAATCTCCTGTGCATCAACCCGCACAGGCTTTGGCGCAGGGATCACGCACAGAAAGAACCAAGTTGAAAAGCGCCTAGACATGCCCTCGGGGGTGGTCCAGTGGGCAATATGGAGAAGTGGTTCCCCGTTTATATCGAGACCCGCCTCCTCCATCGTCTCCCGAACGGCGGCCCGACGTGCTGCTTGATACTCTCGCTGGCACTGCGAATCGGGGTAATCCTGGGGATCGATCCTCCCCCCTGGGAAAACCCAATAACCCCCATTAAAGGCGAGCACGCTGCTGCGCAACAGCAGTAAGACTTCGATGTCTTTGTGCCCCTGACGAACCACCACAACGGTGCTTGCGGGGATTGGCATCATTGCAATACACCCTGCTGGGAAAAATTCATTAGGGAACCTCTGATTAACTTCAATTATTCAGAGGCTCCTTAGCGTGTGGCGCGTTGATCGGCGTGGATGCGTTTAATCGAATCGCGTTGCGCTAATAACTCCAACCGCGCCCGCATCCCGTGAATTTCGTTGTAGGCGTCCCAACCCAGCGATATTTTCGCCAGACGTGCCACAACAGTCATGGTGAAATAATAGTAAATATCGCCATAAGTTAGCTGCTCTCCACACACATATGGCCCATCTTGAAAGATTGTTTCCAGCGCTACAAAGCCGCGCTCAAGGCTCTTGCGCACCTCCTGCTTTAACTCATCGGTCGCTGGGCAATTGAAGAATGCATCGCCGTAGATTCGGCGCGCGGGTAATTCAATGTAGAGTTCAAGATAGCGCATGACCTCGCGCACCTTCGCACGTTTAAACGCGTCAGCGGGATAGAACGAAGGCCCGACGCCTAAATCATCGAGATAATCGATAATCACGCCGGTCTCTGTCAAGAAACCCTGTTCTGTCTCCAAGCACGGCACCTTACCCATCGGGCTATAGACTAGATAGTCGCTATCCTGCGAAGGCTTGGTATAGACCTCTTCGAAGTCCATGCCCTTCTCCAGCAGCACCATCCTCACCATATTGTAGTAATTACTAATCGGAAAGCCGTGCAATTTCATGGTTGAACCCCCTGTTGAGAAACTATGGTGCGCTGCGAACCCCTCGCAACTGATGCTTAAGTACTTTGCCCGACGGCGCGGTAGGGAGCTGCGGTATGAAGATAATCGTGGCTGGCCGCTTATAGGGCGACAGGCTCGGTTTGAGGAAGGCCTGCAGCACACTCTCCGTTAGCGTGCTATGTGCCTTACGCTGCACATAGGCAATCACGTGCTCGTTACCCTCGATGACTTCGCCAATGACGGCACAGAGCACGACATCGGGGTGTTTCGCGATAGCCGCCTCGACCTCAGGTGGATAGACGTTGAAGCCGGAGTGAATGATTAACTCCTTGCTGCGTCCCGCAATATGCACGTTACCTGCCTCATCCAAGCGCACCAAATCTCCGGTATTCAGAAAACCTTCGCCATCGATCACGGCTGCCGTTGCCTCCGGGTTTTTGTAGTAACCGCGCATCACGTTCGGGCCGCGCACGTGCAGCTCTCCAACCTCGCCTAGGGGGACTTGCTTGCCGTCGCTCCCTAACACGCGTAGCGTCAAACCCGGCAAGGATCGCCCAACGCTGCAGTTGCCTAGCTTCTCGTTCCAGCGCACCTGGCAGATGGTAGGGCCGCTCTCGGTCATGCCATAGGCATTTAGAAGCGTAAGTCCCATTAATTGCTCGGTGTCCCGTTTAATGGTGGGGTCCAAGGGCGAGCCCCCGGAATAGAGGAAGCGCAAATGCGGCATATCGTCTTTGCCAAGATCATGAGCACGAGCGTATTCGATTATCCGCGCGAACATCGTGGGGACGCCCATCATGCCGGTGACACGTTTCTCTTTAAGAATGTGCAGGCTACTCGCGGCATCGAAGCGGTCCGCCAATACCAACTCTGCGCCGAGAAAGAGGGTCGCCAGAAATACGGCGGAGAGGCCGAAAATATGCGAGATTGGTAGCACGCAATAAATCCGGTCCTCCTTGGTCATGCCGCGCAGCACACTGGTGACTGCCGCGACATAGAGCATATTGCGATGGCTCAACATCACGCCCTTCGGGTCGCCAGTAGTCCCAGTGGTATAGATCATTGTGCACACGCGTTCGGATACTGGCCGGTCCTTCTCGTCTAGCGGCGCACTTGCGGGGCCTTGCAGCAAGCCAAGTGACGCTTCAAATTGGGTGATCTGGACGCTATCGCCCTGTTCACGCAACGAACCCCAATGCGTGACCGCGGCGTTGGAGTCGAGAAAACATACCGTCAAGCGCGGTTCGCAGTGCTGGCTAATTCTCTTGATCTCAGGCTGCGCTAGGCGTGCATTCACCACCACGCTGACAGCATCTATCTCGCTGAGAGCGAGAATCCACACCAGTACCGCAACACAGTTCTCATTGATCAAAAGGACGCGATCGCCCGCCCCCACGCCTTGCTCTCCTAAGAGAACTTTACAGGCATCGACGCGCTGCGCTAATTCAGCAAAGCTGCATTGCGTGCCTAGATGATCGCTTAGCGCTAGTGCGTTGGGCCTATCCTTCTGAGTGCGCCGCAGTGGGTCACTAATACGTTCGGGTAAGTCTTGCAGTAATTGCGCTACTGATTGACCGAGCAAGGCGAGATCGTTAGATTGCATTTTTTCCTGCATGAAACATCCATTATGAAAGCATTGTTACTATCGGCGTATGACGCGCAAAGCCATGGCGTCTGGCGCGAAAATATAAAGACAATGTTTCCAAATATCGAGTGGGTCGAACTGCTCTTGCCGGCGCGCTATTTTCCTTGGCGCGTTCGCGGTAACAGCTTGAGTTGGGCATTTAACCATCGCGATGTGCTGACTGACAACTACGATCTATTGCTAAGCACCTCGATGACTGACTTGTCGGCTTTACGTGGCTTTGTACCCCAAATTTGCAGCATTCCAAGTATCGTCTACTTCCACGAGAATCAGTTCGCTTACCCTAGCAACCCTGACCCACTAGCACGCCCTGTGAATATGGTGGAGCCGCAGATTCTTAGTCTCTACACCGCATTGTGTGCGGACGCAGTGGTGTTCAATAGTGAATATAACCGCCGCAGTTTCCTTGATGGTGCTAGTGCCTTACTTAAGAAGCTGCCTGATCATGTGCCTGCAGGCCTGCTGCGCTGTATCGAGCAAGCCAGTGTCATTCCCGTGCCTCTGAGCGAAGAGTTGTTTAGCCGCCCCCTTGGGGTTAAGGAAAACCAAGTTCTAGAGATTGTCTGGAATCACCGCTGGGAATATGACAAAGGGCCACAATTACTACTGGCCATCATCCAAGAACTCATCACTCGCGCGCTGCCCTTCCGTTTGCATTTGATAGGCCAACGCTTTCGAGTGGCGCCCCCGGAGTTTGAGCAGTTGCAAACCCTACTCCACAAACATTACGCCAGCTCGGGGGTTGCTAGGGGGCGGAGCGGTTTTATTGACGATAAAGAAGACTATTACCAGTGCTTGCGCGGCGCCGACGTCGTGCTCAGCACGGCCTTTCATGACTTCCAAGGGCTCTCCTTACTAGAGGCCTGCGCACTCGGCTGCTCGCCTCTAGCACCACGACGCCTAGTCTATCCGGAATATCTTCCGGGCGAATGCCTGTTTGAAGGCTCCGAGGATCTGCAGACCAGCAGCCGGAGCGCAGCAGATATCCTGCAACAATGGGCTAGCCTCAAACGCGCCGGCCAAACGCTACCGAGCCCATCGCTGGATCGCTTCCGACAAGATCGATTGCAGGAGGAATACAACAGCCTTTTTACAGCGCACTTAGTAAAATAGCCAAGTAGGCCTAACGAGTATTTAATGGGGAGAAAACGCTTGTGCTGTCATTCCTATCGAGGCTAAAGTCTCGCCAAGAAAATAGTATAGAAGACCATGGAGTTCGAATGAAACTTATCCGCAGTACCTTCTTTGCAATGAGCGCACTTGCCGCTGCTATGGCATACGCCCAAGAAGAAACGAGTGAGGCTGAAAACGACGCCGCGTTTCAGACTTGGCTGTCCGAACTCCGCGTCGAGGCTTTAGGGCGCGGCATCAGTGCTGCAACCCTAGACGCTGTAATTCCGACGATTGAGCAGCAACGCCGTGTCATCGAGGCTGATCGCAACCAAGCCGAATTCGTGCAGACCTATGCGAGCTACTTGGACCGTGTCAGCGAGCGGCGCATCGAGATGGGTCGAGACTTGTTAGCCACTCAGGGCGACATGATCGATTCTGCCGCCCGCGCCTACAATGTCCAGCCACGCTACGTGGCAGCGATTCTAGGTATGGAGAGTAATTACGGCACCTTTCCTATCACAGAGCCGTTGTTCAACGTGATTGCGACGCTCGCCTTCGACTCACGTCGCGGCGATCAATTCCGCTCCGAGCTTTTTGCTGCGTTTGAGATAGTGGACAAAGGTTACGCAAGCCAGGAGGAAATGAAGAGTTCATGGGCCGGAGCCCTCGGTGCCCCGCAATTTATGCCAGGCAGTTATTTGCGCCTCGCTGTCGATCAAGACGGCGACGGCAAGCGCGACTTATGGACGATAGGGCCAGATGTCATTGGCTCCGTTGCGAACTATCTGAACTCTACCGGTTGGCAAGACAATCAGACATGGGGGCGAGTTGTTAGCTTGCCGCCGGGCGGTGAACAATCCTTGCCAGCCCCTCAGAATACAGGGCTCTCACCCGAGGCTACCTGCCGCCGTTATACCACAATGGGCGTGTGGCGAGACTTGAATGATTGGCAGGAGCTAGGCGTGCGTAAGGCCGATGGCAGCGACTTACCAACTCGACCGCTTGCAGCTGCTTTGATTATAGGCGACGAGGGCGACGACAAAGGTTACCTGGTCTATCGCAACTTCTGTTCCTTACTGCGCTATAACCCCTCGTTCAAGTATGCACTTGGGGTTAGCCTGTTATCGGATGCGATTGCGGAAATAGGCGAGTAAATCAGGCACCGCTATTACTCTCTGCCGGCACTGGTGCTAGCACTGGGAACACGACAGTTTGGCCTATCTGGACCTGCCTAAAATTGAGCTCAGGATTGTATTGCTGCAGTAGCCACATCGGCACGGAATACTTGCGCCGTGCCAGGTTGGCGATATTGTCGTTCGCCGAAACTCTATATTCATCGACGTTTTCGATGCGGAACTGGCGGAAGAATTCCTGTTGTTCTTCAAGATGATACTGCCTTCGCTTGAGCTCGAACTGCGCCACGCTTACCTTAGAAAAATCCAATTCCAAGCGCCTGCCTATTACCACTGGCTGCGAGCTAGGCATCTTGTTGAGCCGACGTATGTCTGCACTGACCAACCCTAACCAGTCGGCATAATGGCCAAGGGTTTCGGACGCTTGTATCTCGATCGTATTATTCTCTCCGACACCATAGTCCGACGGATCTGCTGCTAATTCACTGAGCACCTGCTCATTGCGCTGCGCGATACTACGCGTGTCCTCGAGGGAGAGTGCGAAAGCTTCTTCTCCTATCTCGTCATCACCTTCTAGAGCAATTTCGTCGGCATTCAGAGGCGGCATTAGCTCTTCGATCATCGCGATCCCTGCCAGCTCTGGTTCCGGCACGGGCACAAGCGCCGGCTTCACGGGGGGTTCTGCAGAAGCCACATAGACGACAAGCTGCGCTGTCGAAGGCGATTCACCCGGCAATAGCAATTTTTGACCAGGATAGATGCGGTCCGGATGATCGATATTATTCGCCTGTAGCAGGCTTAACTCACTCACATCGAAACGCTCGGCAATTGAGGAGAGCGTATCGCCTCGGCGCACAGAATAACTGTCTTGATTGCCGCGGGATGGCGGATTACTGGTAGGCGCTGACGCGGCTATCTGAGCGGAAGTCAGCCCTGTGGCCGCCGCCGTATCTTGGGGCAGGAGCAGACGCTGACCAATGGAGATGCGATGACTATCTCTTATCTGGTTTAGGGAAGTTAGCTGCGCCACAGAGGTCTTGAAGCGCCGTGCGATAGCGGAGAGGCTGTCGCCTTTCTGAATTACATACGCGATATCGGGCGTCTGAATAGGAAAACGCTCATTATTAGGAACTCTCGCCAGCAGGGCGTTGATAGACCCATTGAGCTGCTCCTTCTGAACTTTGATCACGAAGCCCTTAGGAATCCGCTTGCCACCCTCCCATACTACTGGCCGTAGCGCAGGATTATCGAAGCGCAGATGTTCGAGAGTAACGCCGAGGGCATCGGCAAGGGTCTGGGCCTCTACGAAAGAGTCCATTTCAAACTCTTCATATTGCGGACTTGCGTCGAGTTGCAGAACGCCGAATAGAGTCTGCGCTTGTCGCTCTACATCGAGTACGGCAAGAAACTGCGGGTAAAAATTGCGCGAGGCGAAGCCGAAGTTAGGCCCTTTATAATTGGCGATAATGTCGTCTATCTTGTTGCTGCCAGTGTCTCGCACGGCACGGCTCATGCCTCCCGTACCATGATTATAGGCAGTCAGTGCTAGGGGCCAGGTTCCCAGGATGCGGTAGTTATACTCCAGCAAACTCATCGCAGCATAGGTGGCGGTATAGGGGTCCATGCGCTCATCGACGATGTGATCTATACGCATGAAACGCTGCCCTGTGGCGCGCATGAACTGCCACATACCTGCGGCGGCAACGCTCGAATAAGCGCCAGGGTGGAAGGAGGACTCGACATGAGGCAATGCCCCAAGCTCGATAGGCAGGTTCTTCGCACGCACGACACTGTCGATATGATCACGGTAAGCACCAGAGCGAATCAAGCCTTCGACAAAGCGATCTGACTGCCCCAATTGGAAGCGCACGTTATTGGCTGCAGCGGAGAGTGTAGTATTGCTCACCGAACTCGGCCATAGATTCAGCACACGTTGTTCCAACGCACTAAGCCCACTGCGTTTGCCGCTGGCTAAAACTTTGAGGGCATCTTGAACCTGCGTGCGCTGACGCTCGATCTCGGGACGATCATAGTCGACACGTTGATAAACTATGGCGAGGTTGTTGGCATCGTGCAGAAAACCGCTTTCGGTATCGACCTCGGTGTAGACACGGGTCCAGAACTTGATTGCAGGCTCTAGGGCGGCTGGCCGTGGCAACAGTTCTTGTGACTGAGCCGTGAGAGTGCTGCACAGGCTCAGCAAACACAGCAAAGCGCAACCTCGCAGACTTTTTAGAGGCACTAAGTTCATAACATTTTTTTCTTGATGGTTTGCAAGTTTGACCCTATTTATGAAGATTAATTCCCGCAGTTCGGGGCCTATACTAAAGGAGGATACACGTTTGTGAAAGCAATAAACATCGGCTCAATTAGGTGGATTTAATTGATCAAGCAATTACTCTATACTGCCCTCCCCTTGCCCGGATAAGCGCTGCTAATGACCGAGATAAAGAAACAGGCTGAGGCTAACCTGGACAGCCTCTACCGCATTTTCACTGTCCCAGAAGCACCAGATTCCACGTTGGGAAAGATCGACATATCGATTTCCCAGAACCTCGCGGGCTTTCTTCAAGAGCATATCGTTGCTGCTGAACGCGAACTAAACCTTATCGAGAAAGACTTCTCGAATCCGTTTATTCCGGAGCAGCCTAGCTTCGTATCGGATCAGATCGACTTCGTCCTTGACAAAGTCGTGGCGCAGTCTGTGCATATCGCATCACCGAGTTTCGTGGGCCATATGGCTTCCGCACTGCCGTATTTCATGCTTCCGCTCTCGCGCATCATGACGGCGCTCAATCAAAACCTCGTGAAAGTGGAGACCTCTAAAGCCTTTACGCCCCTTGAGCGCCAAGTCATTGGCATGATTCACCACTTGATATACGAGCGCGACAGCGACTTTTACGGCAAGTGGATGCACGACCCTGCCCACGCCATTGGCAGTTTCTGCTCGGGCGGCACCATCGCGAACCTGACGGCCTTGTGGGCCGCTCGCAATACCGTACTGCCTAGAGATGACGGCTTTGCCGGTTTAGCGCAAGAGGGACTCGCCGCGGGCCTGCAACACTACGATTATCGTGCCCTAGCAATACTGGTCTCCGAGCGCGGCCATTACTCGCTTGGCAAGGCAGCCGATATCCTCGGCATAGGTCGCCGCAACCTAGTCGCAATAGAGACCGATGCCCACAATCGCATTCGTCCCGACCTCCTAGCGCAGCGCTGCGATGAACTCAAGCGCGCCGGCACCCGAGTAATGGCCATTGTTGGCGTTGCGGGCTCCTCGGAGACAGGCAGCGTCGATCCACTCAACGCGATTGCTGATATCGCGCAGGAGCGAGGCATTCATTTTCATGTGGATTCTGCTTGGGGTGGGCCAACCCTGTTCTCGCGCACCCATCGCCGCTTACTCGCCGGAATAGAGCGCGCCGACTCTGTCACTATTGATGCCCATAAACAGCTGTATGTGCCCATGGGCGCAGGCCTATGCGTATTCAAGCGCCCTGAGACTCTGGCCAGTGTCGAACATCACGCCGAATATATCATCCGCAAGGGCTCTAAAGACTTAGGCAGCCATAGCGTAGAGGGCTCTCGCCCTGGCATGGCGGTGCTTGTGCACGCAGGGCTCCACATCATTGCCCGTAGTGGCTATGAACTCTTAATTGATGAGGGAATTGCCAAGGCTAAGGCCTTCGCCGAGATAATCGAGGCATCGAGCGACTTCGAATTAATTACCGAGCCCGAACTCAACATCCTCACTTACCGCTATTTGCCCGAGGCAGCCAAGGGCCTGCTGGCGAGCGGCGATAGTGAGAAGTGCAGCGCGGCCAATGTGATCTTGAATCGCATTACCCGGCTCATCCAAAAGACCCAGCGCTCGCTTGGACTTTCCTTCGTGTCGCGCACACAACTCAACCCTCAGCGCTATGACCGCGAACCCATAGTGGTGTTTCGCGTAGTGTTGGCTAATCCATTGACTAGCGTGGCTATTTTGCGGGATATATTAGAGGAGCAGCGTAAGATCGCTGCGGACCAAGCGGTGCAAGAGGAGATTCGATCGTTCTCCTCTTTACAGCGGGGGATTTTGTCTTCAGGGCGTGGAGTCTTGTGAGCTCTCTTTGTTAACTGGCACCATCAAGTCTTCTTTGCTGACGTCAAAGTACAGGAGCAAGCTCGACGCGATATACACCGAAGAGTAGGTGCCTATCAGGATACCCAGAGTCAAGGCGATCGCGAAGCCTTGGATCGACTCGCCCCCCAATATCAGCATCGCACACACCACGAGTTGGGTAGTCATCGCAGTGATAATCGTCCGACTGAGGGTCTGGTTGAGCGACACGTTAATCATCTCGTAGGGAGTAGCCTTGCGCATGATACGGAAGTTCTCACGGATGCGGTCGAATACCACGATCGTATCGTTGATAGAGTAACCGATGATCGCGAGCAGGGCGGCGAGTACCGTCAGGTCAAATTGCAAACCAAACAGAGAGAATATTCCCAGCGTGATGATGACGTCGTGAAACAACGCGATAACCGATGCGATAGCGAACTTGCTCTGGAAGCGGATCGCCACGTAGATCATGATGATGCCCAAGGCCACCAAAAGCCCCATGCCACCACTTTCCGCGAGCTCCTCACCGACGCGAGGACCGACGAATTCGAGTCGATTTAGGGTGAGCTCCACGCCAGAACCGTCGTCCAGCGCCGCGAGGATATCGTCGCCTAGTGAGACGAGCGACGCGGCCATCTCCTCTTGGCTAACAGTATCGTCACTGGGAAGTCGAATCAGTACGTCTTGGTCGGAACCAAACGCTACCACCTGCGCATCAGGGTAGCCCGCGGCGCGCATGCGCTCGGTGACATCGCTCACGGACACCGGCTGTGAGTAGCCCACTTCTAGAAGAGACCCTGCGGTGAAGTCTAAGCCCAGTTCTAAGGAGTTTATAAACAACGAGCCAATGGAGATGACAACAGCCGCTATCGAGACGATGCCGAAGGGCTTCGCCAAACTCATGAAATCAAATTGTCTTCCCAATATGGCCATACTTTTCTCCAGCACCTGCCCTGTAATATTTCAATGCTTGGTGACATACCCCCTATAGGGTTCTGTCACGCATATTTCCCGATTGAAAGCTCTTTTACTGCCCGCCCACCGTAAGTCAGATTGACCAGTGCTCGTGTCACGATGATGGCCGTGAACACCGAGGTTATGATACCGATCATCAGAGTCACTGCGAAACCCTTCACAGGTCCGGTGCCAATTGAGAACAAAACAACACCAACTAAAAGCGTAGTAACGTTTGCATCAATGATGGTGCTCAAGGCATTGTCAAAGCCAGCCGTGATGGCGCCTTGCGGCGAGAGCCCCGAGGCGAGTTCTTCGCGTATCCGGGTAAAGATCAACACGTTAGCGTCCACAGCCATCCCCACTATCAACACGATCCCAAAGATTCCCGGCAAAGTGAGCGTAGCGGAAATAATCGACATAATCGCGATAAGCAACAAAACATTCACTGCTAAGGCGGCATTGGCAATGAGCCCAAACAAGCGGTAGTAGAACACCATGAAAATCAACACGAGGCCGAAGCCAAGATACACGGCTTGCGTGCCCTGTTTGATGTTCTCCGCCCCTAAGCTCGGGCCCAGTGTCCTTTCCTCGACGAAATACATCGGCGCAGCCAATGCACCGGAGCGAATCAACAAAGACAACTCGTTCGCCTCACTGGTCGACAGACCAGTAATCACGAACTCACGCCCTAGAGCCGCCCGGATTGTGGCGTGGCTAATTAGGCGCTTCTCTTCGTAAGTTTCCTGTACCTCTGTAACTTCGCCATCGGCTCCAGTCGTGAAGGTGCTGCGGGTCTTCGTCTCACTCATGACGATGTCCATGAGGGTGCCGATATTGTCACGCGTGACGCGACTGAATTGCTCGCCGCCCTGGGCATCGAGATTGATAACAACCTGTGGCAGACCTTGTTGGTCTAGAGCCGAACGCACATTACTCACACGGTCGCCCTGCAGGATCACGTCATTGCTGACATCAATCAGCTGGCCTTGGTATTCATAGGTCGTGTAGGAGGTAGAAGGCGCGCCGGGCGCAGCTTCCAAGTGGAACTGCAGCGTCGCGATGCGTTGCAAAATTCGCTTAGCTTGGGCCGTGTCTTGCACCCCGGGCAATTCCACTACGATACGATTGGACCCTTGCTGCTGTACCACAGGTTCGGACACGCCAAGAGAATCCACACGGTTCAAAATAGTAGTCTTGTTGGCGGTGATGGTGTCGCGCTGCAATTGTAGGATGTCGGCCTCGGATAGGCTCAATTCGAGAGAGAAGCTTTCGCCCGATTCGCGCGTGACATTCTGCAGATCAGCGAAATTCTCACGGATCAGTGAGCGAGTCTCGGAGCGCGCTTCTTCATTATCAAACCGCGCCACTATGAGATTGGAGTTCTCGAGAGTCAGCGAACGGGAACGAATACGTTCACTACGCAATAACTGACGAATGGTGCTGAGATTGTTTTCCATGCGCCGCTGCAGTGCCGCATCCATGTCCACTTCCATCAGGAAGTGCACGCCACCTTGCAGGTCTAGCCCGAGGCTCATCTTGCCGGCGTTAATCGCCTGCAACCAGCCCGGTGTGGTAGGTGCGAGGTTAAGCGCGGTGAAATAGCCCGTGCCGAGAGTTCGCTCGATGATGGCCTTGCCGCGCAATTGATCCTCGAGATTGCTAAAGCGCACCAGACCCGTGCGGCCATCGACCACGTCGCCGAAATAGTTCACATTTGCCGCGCTCAGGGCGGCGGTAATAGAGCCTATATCGAACTCGGTAATTTCTTCACTTTCATGGCTGATCTGTACGGCCGGATCGTCAGGGTAAAGATTGGGGGCGGAGTAAATAGCCGCCATCAACACCACGAATAAAATGAGCAGGTTTTTCCAGAGTGGGAACTTGTTCAGCATCAATCTAAACTCTTGTGAGAGGCGCGCAAGGCGCCTGTGGAGCGGTTACTGAATTGACTTAATGGTGCCCTTTGGCAGTGCCGCGGCAACAGAAGCTTTCTGCATGCACAACTCCACCCCATCGGCGACTTGCATAGTCACATAGTCGTCAGTCACTTTGGTGACTTTGCCCAGCATTCCGCCACTGGTCAGCACTTCATCACCCTTCGCCAAACTGGTAACCAAAGCCTTGTGTTCCTTCGCGCGCTTGGACTGAGGGCGCCAAAGAATAAGATAGAACAGGACAAACATGCCCCCAATGAAGATTATATTGAAGGTGACGCTTTGCTGGGGGCCAGCATCCTGCGCGTAAGCCGCGCTGATAAAGAAATCCATGTTGTTACTCTCTTGTGATGTGCTTGTGTTGTGTTCTTGTAGTGAACTAGCTTGTAGTAAACTTAAGTGGGGCCAGTTGGGACGATTTCAAGACGCTACAGCGCCTTGTTTTGCGCTTCTCAATACTCGCTCGCAACGGTCGCGCAGGCCTTTTGATTCGCGTAGTAGCCCTCAATAAAGGCGCTCAATCTACCCTGTTCTATAGCCTGACGCAAACCTTGCATCAGTTTTTGGTAATAGCGCAGATTGTGGATCGTATTGAGTTGAGCACCTAACATTTCCTTACATTTATCGAGATGATGGAGGTAGGCAACGCTGAAATTTTTGCAGGTATAACAGTCACACTGGGCATCCAATGGACCGGTATCATCCTTATAACGGGCATTGCGTAACCGCACTAGCCCCGCACTAGTGAATAAGTGGGCATTACGCGCATTGCGAGTAGGCATCACACAGTCGAACATGTCGATGCCACGCAGTACAGCTTGGATAATGTCGTCCGGAGTGCCAACTCCCATTAAGTAGCGAGGCTTGTCGGCCGGCATCTTATCTGCGATCAAGTCTAAGACTTTGATCATCTCCTCTTTTGGCTCACCGACCGATAGGCCTCCAATCGCATAACCATCGAAGTCCATTGCTGCCAGCGCCCGCAAGGACTGCTCGCGTAGCGCTGGGTACATACCGCCCTGCACAATCCCGAATAAGGCCGAGGGGTGATCTACATGAGCGTCCTTGCAGCGCAGTGCCCAACGCAGTGACAACTGCATCGACGTCTCGGCGTCTTGTTCCGAAACGGGATAAGGAGTGCATTCATCGAACTGCATGATGATGTCGGCGCCCAGTTCTTGCTGCACCTTAATGGCCGACTCGGGCCCGAGAAATACCTGCGCCCCGTCTATCGGGGAGCGGAAGCGCACACCCTCCTCGGTGATTTTACGCATATCGCCAAGGCTGAAAACCTGAAAGCCTCCAGAGTCCGTGAGTATCGGCTTATTCCAACCCATAAACTCATGTAGCCCACCATGTTTGCGGACGATCTCTGTGCCTGGGCGCAACATCAGATGAAAGGTATTACCCAATAAAATATGCGCGCCGGTATCTTCAACCTGCGTCGGAGTCATCCCCTTCACTGTGCCGTAAGTGCCAACTGGCATAAACGCAGGCGTCTGCACTTCGCCGCGTGGAAAACTCAGAGTGCCTCGTCGTGCGAGCCCGTCTTTACCGTGTAAACTAAATTGCATAATCCTAGTGTTCTCGCGTTGCGTGGAATTCAATATCGGGCCAGCGCTCTTGCATCAGCGCTAAGTTCACGCGGCTAGGCGCGAGATAGGTGAGGTGATCACCACCGTCCATCGCGATATTGTCGTAAGCCTTCTTACGAAACTCATCCAACTTAATGCGGTCTTTACACGTCACCCACCGTGCGCTATAAACACTCACCGGCTCATAGATGCAGTCGACTTTGTATTCGTCCTGGAGGCGGAAGGCGACTACCTCGAACTGCAGAACGCCCACGGCACCCACTATCAAATCGTTGTTCTTGGCAGGCATGAAGACTTGAACGGAGCCTTCTTCCGCAAGCTGCTTTAAGCCTTTCTGCAGTTGCTTAGTCTTCAACGGGTCCTTCAAGCGAATGCGCCTAAACAGTTCCGGCGCGAAATGCGGGATGCCGACATACTGCAGCGCCTCGCCCTCGGTAAAGGTATCGCCAATCTGAATAGTGCCGTGGTTGTGGAAGCCAAGTATGTCACCTGACACCGCCTCTTCTGCCTGCTCGCGCTCACCTGCGAGGAAGGTCACGGCATCGCTCACCCGAATCTCTTTCGCCAATCGTGTATGAGTTACTTTCATGCCCCGCGAATAGGCCCCGGAGCAGACCCGCAAAAAGGCGATGCGGTCGCGGTGATTAGGATCCATATTGGCCTGAATCTTGAAGACGAAGGCACTGAACTTCTCCTCCAGGGGCTCTACCACTCGGGTCTGCGTTTTTCGCGCTATCGGTGAAGGAGCGTATTCCACAAACTCATCCAACATCTCACGCACCCCGAAATTACCGAGGGCAGTGCCAAAATAAACAGGCGTCATGCGCCCAGCGCGATACTCTTCAAGATCAAATTTATTGCTCGCCCCACGGACTAATTCAATCTCCATCTGCGCATTGTCGGCCTCATCACCCAACAATTTTCGAGCCTCTGAGCTGTCGAGCCCTTCGATTCGAATATCTTCGTAGAGGCGATCGGCCTGGCCATGCTGATAGACATGGATGGTGTCCGTATAGAGGTTATAAACCCCTTTGAAGTCTTTCCCCATGCCAAGTGGCCAATTGATAGGCGCGCAGCGAATCTTGAGAATTGTCTCGATCTCATCGAGCAACTCGATCGGGTCACGAGTATCGCGATCCAACTTATTCACGAAGGTGAAGATCGGCGTGTCGCGAAGCCTACACACGTCCATCAACTTGATGGTGCGCTCCTCCACTCCCTTGGCACCGTCGACTACCATGAGCGCGGAGTCCACCGCTGTTAGCACCCGATAAGTGTCTTCCGAGAAGTCTTCGTGGCCCGGGGTGTCCAAGAGGTTAACCATACGATCGAGATAGGGGAACTGCATCACGGAGGAGGTCACGGAGATCCCGCGCTGTTGCTCCATAGCCATCCAGTCAGATGTGGCATGGCGATCGGACTTTTTGCCCTTAACAGTACCCGCTTTCTGGATAAGCCTGCCAAGCAGCAGCAGCTTCTCTGTGATTGTGGTTTTGCCAGCATCCGGGTGAGAGATAATCGCGAAGGTGCGGCGACGATTAATATCGGCAGCAAGTGCACTTTGAGTCATGTTGAGAATTCCTAAACGGGATACCGCGCTAGATGGCGCTAAATGTTCCCTATAAAGCATGTTTTAGTGCCCGGGCTGGTGCTCGCAAAGCCGCGAATTATACCCGGGTGGGGAGGCGCTGCACAGCAGTGTGGCAGCATCGATGTGAGTGTCGCTAATGCACCGTTGCCGAGACTGGACGCCCGGTGGTGATCGCGAAATCGGGATGCAACAGATCCGCACGCTTTACTAGGAGTAGATCATGACGGTTGAGTGTATCGAACTCGCCTATCGATTCGACATCGACGTCCTCAAGTAGGACACATACCACGTCTTCGCCATCAATATCGACCACGACACAGCGTTTGAATCCAATCAAGGTGTTCAGGGAGGCGAAGCTGCCTATATCACAGTCATGGGCAGGATAAAGGCCAGTGGAGGCCTTAAGGATCGCAGTCGAACTATAGGCCATGCCGAAACCAGCTGCGGCAACAACGTGAATGATATCAATGATGGCGGGATCGGCAAGGTCGATACGGACAGTATCGTTGGCGACTACTCGCTTTTCATCCTGCTCATGCGCGACAAGCTTGAGAAATAGGCTGATGTCGTCCTGATTCCACTCCAACATTTCCTCAGTTTCCGCACGAGAACTGTCAGAAGCAAAACTCACAACGCTAGTTTCTATGGTGAGATCGCGGCGATCGTCTTCGGATTCGTAAGGGACGACCATAGAGACCGCACAGAGTCCGTCGCTGGTCTCCGGACTGAGTCGCCACAAAAAAGGGATGTTACCTGTTAGTTCAACCATTGCCTGCTACTGATTCAGAGTGATAATACGCGAGCAAGATAGCATCTTTGCCCATCGTAGATAAAGTGCATTTCTAGGGAACCTCAGAGCAACTCTGTTATTCAGGGGCTCCCTGCGCCTCGTCGAGAGGACACTTTCGGTAACAGAATTGCCCCAAAATGTTTCATTTTTTCACAGCCTAGTTTAGGGAAAGTGCTGGCCGTCAATTTTCTGTGAAATCCCTCACCCTAGTGGTTGACGCTCCACCATAAGTGTGAAGCCGAAACGCTGCGAATTGTTTTCCACAAATTCTGTGGATAAGTCCGTTGATAACTTGAAAATAATCGCCTGAAACGCTGAAATTCTAGCGCTTAGACTTAATTTGATCATTTTTCAATCAAATAGTATTAGCCTTATTAATCAATAAGTTAATTAACTATCGAGCGTTCCGAGAACGAAAAACGCTGTATTTATAGGAGAATAGTGACAATTTCGGAATGTATGTGCATAAAAAGACTGCACATTTAAAATTTTTGTTAAATAGTCACCCTTTGAGCGCTGTTTTCATTGGGTTTTTTTACTCTATAATCGCCCATCGAGTTGCTTAATGAGAGCGCTCATTCACGAGGTAGTGCATTTTGAAATCACTCAGACTTGCTATTGTTTCCGGAGTCGCGGTTGCGGCTTGTCTCGCTGCCGTGTTCTTTATCGTCGATTATACGACTCGTGCCCGTATTGAACGCATGGCACTAAACACGCTTAATGCGATCAGCTTGCCACTGCTCGAACAGGGCAATCCAAGGTTTTTGTTTGAACAACTAGATATAGGCGCCGACGTTACAAGCCCAAGTATGTCGTTTATTACGCGGTACCTCCCCCTGATTGCGTTGGACCCTTGGGAAGGTCCCATAGACGTGCCGTCGTTCTATGCAGACGGAACGCCTAGCGCGCAGCTTGCCGCGCGAGCACATTACTCGCGCGGAGTGGCAGATGTGCGGGCAACACTTGTTTATCGCGATGGTGAATGGCTAGTACGCCAGTATGAGGTAATTCAAGGCCCTGCAGCACAGTAGCGAGCCTAGCGCAGGACAATTCGATGCACTACGGGAAGAATAGTCACTCCTAAAAGCAACGCTATCAATAGGTCGTGATCGATCTCGACATTGCCGAGCGCTTCAGGCGGCAGATTGATAATGAGGCACAGTAACGCGACAACGCCTACTAGCAGCCAATTACGCTGCGCTAACATGGCAGTAACTGCCAGCGCGAGCACTGCCATCACGAGATAATTCGAATCCAAGCCCAGCTGGGCAAGCGTTTCCCTAGGGAGCCTCTGAACAACTCTGATATGTCTCTGCGTGAGTCTGTCGCGTGTTGCCGCAAGGCGTCGTTCGAAGGCAATGGCCGTAGCCCTTGGCAAGAACGACAACGCAGCG
>Ga0335398_10000078_pt1 | contig 134996 bp, 129 predicted proteins | sample BON03_FD_205742 | JGI IMG/M metagenome (GOLD analysis project Ga0335398, IMG submission 205742) | Freshwater microbial communities from Lake Bonney liftoff mats and glacier meltwater in Antarctica - BON-03 (spades assembly) (version 2) | ecosystem: Environmental > Aquatic > Freshwater > Ice >...
GTATCAATATTGTAAATCAAACTCAAACCAGTCCTGAATTCGACGAAATTCTTAATCAAAACCCATTTTTAAAGCGCAGCTTCGAGCAGAATTTTATTGTAGGAGCAAACTATATATACAACTACAACAAGCTTCTCGACGATACACGGAGGCATGGTGTTTTTATAGGTACCGGTCTAGACGTCGCTGGCAATTTAGTTAATGGACTTAGCAATCTGACTAATTCCGAATCAGGGAAACTTTTAGGGCTGGAGTATGCCCAATATGCCAAAGTTGATTTGGATCTCCGATACTATGTCAGACCGGCAAAGGAGCATACCATCGCCACTCGACTTTGGGCTGGAGTCGGAATGCCTCTTGGCAATTCACTTTCTTTACCGTATGTCAAACAGTTTTTCTCAGGCGGACCCAACTCAGTTCGTGCATTCCGGATCCGATCTATTGGACCAGGTTCCTATCAGCCAGACCAGACCAGTTTGAATTCATTTTTTGATCAGTCAGGAGATATCAGGTTGGAGGGAAATATAGAATACCGATTCCCAATTTTCTCCTTTCTGAAAGGAGCTTTATTTATGGATGCTGGAAACATCTGGCTTTGGAATGAAAATGAGGCTCTACCTGGCGGAAAATTCAGTAAGGACTGGTTTAATGAACTTGCAGTGGGCACTGGCGTTGGATTACGGGTGGATGTACAGTTTTTCGTGGTTCGATTTGATTTGGCTACGCCATTGAGATATCCTTATCTCCCAGAAAATAAGCGCTGGGACAACGCATGGGATATGGGCAGCAGAACTTGGCGAAGGGAAAACCTAAATTTCAACTTTGCCATTGGCTATCCATTCTAGCAGACTGGACGAGAAATAAAACCTAAATCCTGGAAAGTCATCTTGAACGATTATCTAGAAGATAGGTGCCTATAAAAAGCTTTTTGATCGCTAAGCCAAATGATTTTTTTTGTAAGTATCTCGTTGCCCCTTTGTCTACGCAGTGGGTGGATATAAGGCATAGGAATATCAAACATGGTCTCAGTTTAGAATTGCTTCCGTCTTAGTCAAAAGGCCTATCAATTAATAGGTATTTGTTAATTAGCATCACAGCAGATAATCATAATTTTATTTATCATGAAAAGAAAAGTCCAAGTCGAAAGACTTGAACTAATACCCATCCAGACTATTTGAGTCAAGTCTATAGTGCATTTATGTTTATAAACTTGACTAGTTGAGTTTTCGGACTGCTACGACACACAATCGGAATAAGAAGTCAAAAAAAATCCCCGATCCAAAGATTCGGGGATTTCCCTACTTTAATCACCCAATAATCATCTTTGTGCGGTGTTGAACTGGTTGAAGTCAAAATCTTCGAAGATGGCTCCAACTTTACTTTTCAACGTATTTATATCTTTCATATCATCAGAAATCAGTGCTCCAGATGCGAAACCTTGCCAAATTTGACCACCTGTTTTTGCATCCAAGAAATTGATCAAAATTGTTCCTTTTTCCACTGGCACCATTTTCACAGCTTCTGACCTTGGACCGAAACCTAAATAGTCTTGCCTATTATTTAAAACAAATGTTCTGAGCTCGGTGGCTTCTTCTAATATTAAAAAATTGACCAAAATCTCTGGATTAGTTGCACTCGTTGCAAATCCTCTAGCCTCCATTTGAATCTCTATTGCGTCTTTTGCAATTTTCCGAGCGGAAGTGTTGTTAAAAACCAAACTCCCATCTGGTCCTAATAATGCATACATATTTGGGATATTTTCTACTTCTGATACCCACGCATAGGTATCATATTCGGATAGGTCTGCTTCACTATCTTCCCTCGTGACTACTTTCATACCTTTATTAGAGCATGATGCGATTATCGCGGTAAGGAAAATAAATGTTAATAGGTACGTTAATTTTTTCATGATTTATTGGTTTGATTTAACATTAAACAAGATTCAAATCAAATTAGAGAACTATCGAACTTATACTAATTTATAGATTAACTTTAAGCCAAATTCGACTCTTCTTATAACTGAATACGCTTTAACAGTTCCGAATACTATGCCGTAACAAAAAATTGATCTAGGAAAGAATCAAAGGTGGTTTCTAGATTTTAATCAATTTAATCTGCGTAAAAATTCAATGAATTGTGGAATTTATTCCCCTGATTTACTACGTTACCTAGCTGAATTTATACTTACTTTTTTCCAAAACGAAGGACCTTTCGAACTGTGATTCATTTCAATCTGAAAAGCTTTGGCCTATTTTAGGATTCTAGTCAATTCCAATCCACTAATTTCCTCATCCGCATATCCCGTTATTTTTTTTACATTAATTTTCAAAAATTCTATTCACTATGAAATTTCTATATATATCAGGTTTATGCTGTAGATCTGAAGTAATTGTCCTTTGGTATAAGTCCTTCATTAGCTGCCCATGAAATTCCCCTCCCGTTCCAATGTTGCTATTGAAGCTGGCTAAACTTTTTGCCCATTTCCGCTCAGCATAATAGCTGGAATGACCAGTGATCTCCAATATTACTTCAGACCGGCAAAAGAATATATTATTGCAACAAGACTTCTGGCTGGAGTCAGAATACCAATCGGTAATTCACTTTCGTTACCCTATACCAAACGGTTCTTCTCCAGAGATCCTAACAGTGTTCGGGCTCTTCGAATTAGATCGATCGGACCTGGCTCTTATCGACCAGACCAGCAGAAGCTCATTTTTTGATCAATCAGGGGATATCAGATTGGAAGCAAATGTAGAATATCGTTTTCCTATTTTTCTTTTATGAAAGTAGCTCTCTTCATAGATGCCGGAAATATTTGGCTTTGGAATGAGAATGCTGCACTTCCAGGCAGAAAGTTTAGCAAGAATCTGCTGAACGAGCTGGCAGTCGGTACGGGAGTTGGACTGCGATTAACTGTCCAATTTTTTGTAATTCGTTTTGATTTGGCAACTCCATTGAGGTATACATATTTGATTGAGGGAGAGCGATGGAGCAATACTTGGGATATCGGCAGCAAAACTTGGCGAAGGAAAAATCTCAATTTCAACTTTGCCATTGGCTATTCATTCTAACAGACTGGACGAAAAATTAGACCTAAATCATCGTAAGTCATTCTAACTAATCGATCAAATAAAAAGCCCAAGTTGGAAGATTTGAACTTACCAGAAATCAAAAAGAGTTAAGCCGATTAAGCAGTATCAATCTTAGCATTCCTCCATTTAAAATTATTTCCACGAGATTGTAGAAGTAGAGTTGGGTACCTTACGGAAACAACCTGAGCTTCAAGATTAAAAAAAACCCCCGAGCCAAAAGCTCGGGGGTTTACACTTCTTTCATCACCCAATAATTAATCTTATGTAAATCCGCGATTGCACCAGTGAGAAACAAAAAGCAACTTAAAAATTTGGTAAACACTCGCGTTGCCGGTACTTCTGTCACTCATCAGCCTGCCTCGCTGTGGCGGGCCTGCCTCGCTGTGGCGGGCCCTCTTGCCAGTAAAATTAGATTACTGGCATAATTGCGGATAATCACATCAATCTTTATATTTATTGAATTGAATAGCTGTTTAAATACCATTCAGAGTCAATCATTTTCGGTTTGGATAAATTCAGTTTCAAGTCAATCTCGAAACACTAATTTCCTCACCACTATATTCTATTAATTTTTTTACTTCAATTTTCAAAAATTTTACTTGTTATAAAATTTCATTCTATATCTGATTTATACGGTAGATCTGAATTAGTTGTTCTTTCGTGTAGGTTCGTCATCACCTATCTATGGAACTCAACTCACGTGCCAATGTTGCAATTGAAGATAGAAAGTTACGGACTGACGGTAAATCGCTATATCATTGTTCTTTTTGGAATTTGGCTAAGTTTCATAGCTAGCTATTTCACCTTCGGAAAAAAGCACATTAAAATCATCCAAAACTTTCTGGCAATTTTTATGATTTTCTCATCCTTTGGTCCTTGGAGGATATTTGGCTTGACCAAGCTTATTCAAGTCAATCGCTTGATCCTATTTCTAGAAGAAAATGAATTACCGGTAGATGGGAAAATTTTGCATGAAACCCAGTGGAAGGTCACTGAGAAGTGAGGGCTTAAGGCTGAGAAAGAAATTTCGCGAATTAATTTAGATAAAATTCCTTGAAGGAAGTGAATTTGATTGTTCAATCCCTAGACGACTATCATGGGTTGCAGGATTTAGAACCCTAGTTTGATCAGGATCTGCAAGCTATGATGGTAACCTCGGACGTAAATCCAAATGCTAACTATCATAAGATGGATTGGGATAAATTGATTGTTGAAACCATAGAATTAAAATTTATTCCTTCATACACGTTGCGTGAACTTGTTAGAAATGGCAAAAATATTAAGTTAAAGGCTTTAGGAGATTTCAGTTACTCGATCATGGGATTTGAACAGCTACTCAAATTTGAAATAAATAGCAATGGAAAAGGAATCGAGAAAGATGCTGATTATTATATTCGATTAGATCTTGAAAACGAGTCCGTTCTTCTGATTCAGGGTCGGAAAAAGGAAATACCAATCGATTTGATAGACTTCATGAAAGAGTCATAACTCACGCAGAGAGATTATTACCATACTGTTAATTGGGATGAGCTGAGATTTGAATTTCTTTCCCACGATTTGAAATTCATTTTATTTTTTGAGTCAATAAATGTGAAAATAACTGACGAGAAATTAGCCTCACTGTCTTTAAAAACCTTTATTTTGGTCCAAGAAATAGAAAAATTATGAAAAAAATAGCTGACTCAGAAATTCGCTGGGGAATACTGGGTGTGGGAAATGTGTGTGAAGTAAAATCTGCTCCGGCAATGCAGCTGATCCCAAATAGTAAAATAGCAGCAGTAATGCGGCGCAGTGGAGATAAAGCAAAAAATTATGCGGACCGACATGGAATTCCAAAATGGTACGATGATGCGCAGCAACTTATCGATGATCCTGAAGTCAATGCCATATATATTGCTACCCCTCCAAATGCACATCTCGAGCTTTGTATTTCGGCTGCAAAAGCCGGAAAGCCTATTTATGTGGAGAAACCTATGGCCAGAACTTATGCGGAATGCCAAGAAATGATTGAAGTTTGTGAGAAGCTCCAAGTCCCGCTATACGTGGCATATTATCGGAGAAGACTTCCCCATTTTTTGAAAATCAAAGAAGTGATGGAATCCGGAGCCATCGGCAAGGTTCGAACTGTTCACATTGATCTTAAGGAAGCCTTGAATCCAGGATTGGTGGCAGAATCTGAGGAGAACTGGCGAATCAATCCTGAAATTGCAGGTGGTGGTTACTTTTTTGATTTGGCTTCTCATCAAATCGATTTATTGGATTTCTTTTTTGGTAAGATTCATCGGGCTTCTGGATTCAGTAGCAATCAAGGTGATGCTTATGATGCTGAGGATATTGTTGTCGGAAATTTTGTATTTGAAAATGGAATCTTGGGGAGTGGAAATTGGTCTTTTACAAGTGCGGAAAATTCGAGAATAGATCAAATCCAAATCTATGGAAGTACAGGTAAAATCAGTTTTGAAACCTTCGGCAAGGGTGAGTTCCTCTTAGAAGTCGATGGTAAAAAAGCCAAAAAACTCAGTTTTGAACTCCCAAAGCATATTCAGCAACCATTGATCGAAACCATTGTAGGAGACTTGCTTGGAACAGATAAATGCCCGAGTACAGGAAACTCCGCAGCACGAACCAATTGGGTGATGGATGAATTGACCAAAACAAGAATCGCCTAACACTGAAAGATTACCACTGCAAATTCTAGTCTACGTCAAAGTCAATGGTCAATTTCTGCTTGTCGATAGTTATCTGCTTGAAAAAAAATTTAATAGTTTTATTATTTTGCAGCATCTGATCGAAATCCAAGTGGATTCGATCTACCTCCTTTTCCCAAATCAATCCCGGCTTTTTAAGATTCATGAATCGTTCCACAAAAAAACTGATCAACGCATTCATTTTATAGCTAAAAGTCAATCTTCTGGGCTGAACTTCTTCAAGTAAGATCTTGACATTAAATTGAGATACTTTTATTTTAAATTGATTATTGCCTAGAAATTCAATGCTTGTTTTTTTAGCTGAAAATTTCCTTGCTAACCGTTCAAGCTCATTTGATGTAAATACTAAAAGCATACCTGGATTTTTTTATAAAAGCCCATTGACAACAATTAAACCAGATGGATCAAAACCTGTCAAATAGTCTCAATTGAAATCTTAAGGAAAGGTTGTGGTAGGAAAGCTAGTGTTTTATACCCTAAATTAAATTGCAAAAAACCCCGACCTATATTAAATAGAATCTACATTATCGTTTTCAGGACGCGTTCCTATCCCCACTGTCGGGAGGGATTTTTGGAATCAAATCAGCAATAAATTTGGCTACAAGCAGCTTTGAGGCCACGCATTTTATTTTAAAAGGATTACGTTTTTGGCTTTGTGTCCCATACTTTTTAAACAAAAAGCTATTTCATAAAAAACTTATTTAATTTTTTTAGTTAATTAGGATGATAAATATTTTTTACTGGTCAAATATTGAGGAATCCGGATAACCTTATTAAAATTATCTCCGTTATCTAGCTTTAAAATAGTATTTATTTTAAATAAGTTTAATATTTTGGCTCGATTTTAGTTTTAGTATGCATGCAACCTTTTTTACAAAACCTACATCTACTTACCTCAAGGAAGCTGAAAAAAGAAGAGCCACAAGCCACCTATTTCTCACTTTAACCACAAAAACTATGAAAGCGCAAGACTTCAAAAATTGGAAAAGAGCCCTATTGGTTTTATTCCTAAGCGTTGGTTTCACAAGCTTAAATAAGGCTGAGTCCAATCCTTTTTCTGGTGTTTCTTTCCAAGTGTTTTACGATGAATTGGCTCCCTATGGAGATTGGGTTCAAGATCAAAATCAAGGATACATTTGGCTCCCCTATGCTGAGCAAGGTTTCCATCCTTACGGTTCAAATGGCCACTGGGCGATGACTCCCTATGGCAATACTTGGGTCTCCTACTACGACTGGGGTTGGGCACCTTTCCATTATGGACGTTGGTATTTTGACAATTACTACCAGAGTTGGGCATGGGTACCCGGCTACGATTGGGGACCAGCTTGGGTAAACTGGAGAACAGGTGGTGGATATTATGGTTGGGCTCCATTAGCTCCCGGCTTCTCAATTAATATAGCTGTGAATTTACCGAACTTCTATTTTGTCTTTATCCCTAGAAATCGAATCTATCATCACTATGCCCATCGCTACTTTGCTCCTTACCGCAATCGAATAAGAATTTATAATCAAACCACGATTATCAACAACACCGTGATCTATAATAATAATCGCTATGTCGCAGGCCCAAATCGTAGAGAAATAGAGCGTGTGACCAACAGATCGGTTCCAGTCTATGAAGTACAAGGCTCTGACAGAGCAGGAAGAGCAGCGGTTTCGAGAAACTCCATCAGCCCCTATCGTCCGGAACTTGGAAATAGCAGAAGTCGAAATGCGGAAGCAAGATCAACTCGCGGTCAAGCCCTTGATCGATCAGCATTAAATAGCTCCAGATCAGCAAATTCAAGTGTAAGGAATTCAGATGCACCTGTAAGTAGATCTGATCGAGCGACCTTAAGGTCAAGCAGTCCGGCACGAGAATCTCGTTCCTTTGAATCCAAACCATTTGAAGATGGTAGAAGTCGTACTTCAGCTCCTACCAGAAAAGAGAATCAGGCTATGCCGCAAGTTCGACCATCAGACGCTAGAAGTACAAGTCCAGGAAGCATAAAAAACTCACCGAGCGTGCCGCAGCCTGAGCAAACAAGACCTGAACCTACTCGACCTAATGTGCGATCTAATCAAGGGCAGCAAACACAGTCGTCAAGACCTGAAGTGCGATCAAGTCAAACTCCACAGCCTACCGTAAGATCGGCTCCACAACAACGAGGTAATTCTGAAGTGAGGACAACTACCCGGACTGGCTCTACAGATTCAAGAGTAAATACGCCCTCAAGTACTCAAAAAAGTGGTACATCACAAGTGGACAGCCTGGTAAAGAGGGAGTCTTCGACCTCGAAACCAACTCCTAGAAGTTCTTCTGTCCGTACGGTTAAATCAGGAGGGAACTAAACTTCAGCTATAAATTGAACCAACTGGTAGTGACTAAAGCATGATCAAAAATGATCGTGCTTTTTTTATTCCCAATAACTTGGATGAGTTTTGAAGGCTTTTTAAGTATCTTTTGATATTCAAACCTCAAAAACCAATGCAAAAAATTCTAATTCTTTTTCTTTTTTCTATCTGTTTTTCAGCTGTTGCTCAAGTGCAGTCCTTAGATAAACTCCCTTTGAAATACCGGAACATCGGACCCTATCGAGGTGGAAGATCAGTCACTGCGACAGGGGTGGTCAATGATCCCCTGACCTATTACTTTGGTACCACTGGTGGTGGAGTCTGGAAGACTTCGGATGCCGGTCAACACTGGGAAAATATTTCGGATGGCTTTTTTGAAACGGGCTCAGTGGGCGCGGTAGCTGTATCAGAGAGTGATCCAAACATTGTCTATGTCGGAATGGGAGAACATGCACCCCGTGGCGTGATGACTTCCTATGGAGACGGTGTCTATAAATCTACTAACGCTGGTAAGACTTGGAAGAAACTTGGCCTTGAAAAAACCCAGCATATCTCACGAATTCAGATTCACCCAACTAATCCTGATATCGTCTACGTAGCAGCACAAGGTGCACTTCATGCTCCAAATCCTGATCGAGGAGTCTATAAATCTACTGATGGCGGAGCCACTTGGGAGAAAGTGCTATTCGTTGATGAGAAGTCTGGTGCAGCAGAATTATCTATGGATATGAATACTCCAGAAGTACTCTATGCTGCCATCTGGGAACATCAACGCAAACCTTGGCAAGTGATCTCTGGTGGACCCGGAAGTGGATTATATAAAACTACAGATGCGGGAAAAAATTGGAAGAAAATCCATGAAGGACTCCCTGAAGAAAAAGGGAAAATGGCGATTTCAGTTTCCAGAGCAAATTCGAGTAAAGTTTATGCATTGATTGAAAGTGACTCTGAAAAAGATCTGGGCGGCTTATTTGTCTCAGATGATGCTGGTGACAGCTGGAACCTTGTGAATAAGGATAATCGGCTGACTCAGCGGGCATGGTACTACATAGAAGTTTTTGCAGATCCGAATGATGAACATACGGTTTGGGTTCAGAATGCTCCCATGCTTCAATCAATTGATGGAGGAAAGACGTTTGAGCAAAACAGTGGCGCACACGGTGACTACCATGATATTTGGTTTAACCCTCGAAATTCTAAAAATATGATCTTGGCAGATGACGGAGGTGGAAGTATCACTTTTAACGGTGGTAAAACCTGGTCCACTCAGTCCAATATGCCAACTGCCCAATTCTACCGAATCAATACCGATAATCAATTCCCATACCGTATTTATGGTGGCCAGCAGGATAATAGTTCAGTGGTGATTAGTTCTATGGCATTGGGTAGAGGCGGGATTTCACAAGAGAATTGGAATTCTTCAGCAGGAGGGGAATCTGCTTTCTTGGCTTTTGACCCTGATAATCCTCGCTATGTCATGGGGGGAAGCTACCTCGGGACTATCGATCTGCTTGATATGAAGTCAGGTGGATCAACCAATGTCATGATCGCTCCGATCCAGTATCTGGGTAGAGATGCTTCTGACATGAAGTATAGATACAATTGGAATGCGCCGATTATCTGGTCGCAGCATGAGCCAGGCACTTTTTATCATGGTTCGCAGTTCGTACTTCGCACTCGGGATAATGGCGTCAACTGGGAAGTGATCTCCCCTGATCTCACTCGAAATGAAAAGGAAAAACAAGGAAAAGGTGGCGTACCCTATACCAATGAAGCTGTTGGCGCAGAAAATTACGGAACACTCTCCTATATCATCGAATCTCCTCATGAGAAAGGAGTGTTCTATACTGGAAGTGACGACGGCTTAGTTTATCTCACAAAAGACGGAGGTGAAAACTGGACAAACGTAACTCCCAAAGGTCTGCCGGAAACCTTGATCAATGCGATCGAAATCTCTCCAATGGACCCAGCTACAGCTTATATCGCTACGACTCGCTATAAATTTAATGACTATACTCCGGCCATGTATAAGACATCAGATTACGGAAAGACATGGACAAATATTAGCTCTGGGATTCCCTATGGTGCATTCACTAGAGTAGTTCGTGAAGATTCCAAAGACAAAAATTTGCTATATGCAGGTACAGAGAAAGGGATCTATATTTCCAGAAATAGCGGAACATCCTGGGAAGCATTTCAACTCAATTTACCAGTTACACCGATTACTGACTTGAAGGTGGCCCATGAAGATTTGATTGTTGCTACCTCCGGAAGGTCGTTTTGGATTTTAGATGATTTAAGTTTGGTCAGAGAAATGGAAAAGGCGGTTCAAGCTCCAAAGATCTATACTCCTGAAGCAGCTTATCTCGGCAGCTGGTCGAGTCCGCTCAGTAGAAGCAATTCTGATTTTGATGGAACTGATCCTTTTGAAGGAGTAAATCCAGCAAATGGCATGGTGCTCTACTATCACTTGCCTGAAAATACTTCGGATACTACCAAGATCAGTTTGGAAATCTATGATATCGATGGTAAGTTAGTTCGGATGATCAGCTCTGATAAAGATGCTGAATTCCAATCTTATCCAGGAGGTCCTTCCGCGGAACCTATCCTTACGGTAAAAAAAGGTGTCAACCGATTCGTATGGGATATGCGCTATCCGAGTATGCCAGGAATCCCTACGGCCTATCTCGAAGCAAGCTACCGAGGCCATCAAGTAATGCCAGGTGATTACAAAATAATACTTAAAACTGGGAGCCAGACTTCAGAAACTTCAGCTAGCATCACGGCAAATCCTCTTTACGAAATCACGATGGCCGATTATCAAGAATATGAAACCTTCATGACCGCGCGCGAATCAGAATTAACTGAAATGCACCAAATGGTAAATCAAGCGATGGACTATCAGACGCAATTGGAAACAACCTTGACAAAAATGAAAGGAAAGGAGGCTTTGAAAAATCTTCATGATACTGGAAACATCTTACAAAAGAGCCTTCAAACATGGGATGAAAAAATGATTCAGCGGAAATCTACTGCTTATGATGATGTAGAGAACTTCCCAAATAAGTTTACCGCGAATTACTTATACCTGATCAATCAAACCGAAAGCTCGATTCCTAAAGTAAACAAAGGATCAAAAGATCGGTTCGCCGAGCTTTGGGAAGAATGGAAAGTCTTGAAAGCTGAAGGTGAAAAACTATTGAACGAGGAAATTCCGGCATTCAATAAGCTAGCGAGTGAAAGGGGAGTTGGGGTGTTGTTTGTGGAGTAGAATTGTAACTAATTACAAATTTGTAAGGATCCTTGGGTGGAATTGCTTTCGGTTTTTATCGAGGATTCCACCCAGTCCAAACCGAAAATTGATTACTCTAAGAGTTGGTCGGAATTAACAGTTTCAATAATTATCGAGTCATTATTGGCTCTATACAACTCGCAATAGCTTACCAATTTATCGAATCATTAGCCTAATCAGAAATGTTCTATCTTAAAAATTACATTTTACTTGATATTACTATTAAGAGTATTTTTCACATTCAAACAAATAGTATCTCCAAGTATTTTTCACCTAAATCGATTTAAAATTATAAACAACTAGGTTATCTGAAAAATGAAAAAATATACAACAATTGAATTAAAATCATTGACTGAATTTATTAATGAAATTGAAACTAGACAAAATGATCCAAATCGAATTGTGTTATTTCGAGGACAAAATACAGATAAAGCCCTTATTCCAAAGATTGCTAGACACATTTTCGTTAAGAGTAGAGAGATCGATGAAAAAAGAATGTTTTATGAATTTAAATTATTGGCAAGACCATATCTTCGCCAAGAATTTCTTTCTGAAATCGAATGGTTGACGGTTGCTCAACATCATGGCTTACCAACGAGATTACTTGACTGGACTGAAAACCCGTTAACCGCTTTGTTTTTTGCAACAGAAAAAACACCTCCACTCGATGAGCAGCATGCTGTTGTTTGGGTAATGAGTTTAGATAGAGAAAGTGAAATATTGATGGATGATTTAAAGAGTAATCCTTTTAAAATAGAAACTATAAAATTGTTTAAACCTGGAAATTTTATTCAAAGGATAACTTCCCAGATGGGTTGGTTATCGATTCATAATTACAGTGGTCAAGGATTATATGCTAGAGCAGAAGGTTTTGAAAGTAAATCAGTTCGTTTAACAAAACTAATTATCCCGCGTGATTTTGTTAGAAATATAAATTCAGCGATCAATTTATGTGGCATAAATGCATTTTCTATTTATCAAGATTTAGACTCACTTTCAAAAACATTATTTCAAAAATACTTAAACGAAAATTAGAAAAATTATTTAAGTCTCTATCTTTGTAGTCTATTTCTTTTAAGTCTTTGAGGTTTAGTTAATCCTAGGTGAAATTTTCTCACAGATAATTTGAGTAGTCCACGGAAGTATAGATCAAATCAATCCATATTCAGGCTTAAAAATTTTATCCGATTTTTTATAGTAAATCCACAATAATTTTTACAATCCAAGCATTTTAAATTAAATTGTCAAATCATTTATTTTTTGCTACTTTTTTTTAATTTCAAAAACTAAACAGCATAATTATGGATAGAGAAATGGCTCATACTCTATTTGTAGAGTTAATGAAACAAAGAAAATATCAGTATTCGATGTCAGAAATGGCAATTATTTTAACATCCCAATATTATAACATAGTGGATTTGGATAAATTAATCCCAGAATTAGATCCAAATGATTATGATATTCATAAAATGAGAAGGGAAATTTTATCGATTTGTGAATCATTCCAGAATAATTTAAAATTAGTAAATGAAAAATTTTCATGGGGTGATAAAAATGAACAAATTTCGAGTGTCAAAAAAATTAAAAAATCTTGTCTAGATTTTCTAAATAGGTGATGTGCTGGAATTCATGAGGATGTTGACCTCCTTCTGAGTTTAGTTTGTCGTTGGACTAGGTATGGTTTGCAACTCTCACCCGAGTGTAGTTTGAGGATGGTAGCAAAGACGGTGCAAAACGCTTTTCTACCCTCCTATTTTAATTTGGAATCCCGAACATTCTAGGGACACAGTTCTCACTGCAAAATGAGCTTTGATAAAATGCGCCATTTTCTTCCTCTTGTTTTCGGAAATGGTAATTTGCTGTACTGAACCAGATGCACTTTCGCGCAAAGCACTCCTGAGCGAAAAATTCTTCCATGATCACCAATATCACTTTGTGCTCTTGCTGCTCTTCCCAATAAATGAGTTTGGTGATCAGCTCATCGATTTCTCTAGGCACTTCGAATTGGTTCCACTCTGAGGCCATGATCTTTCTGGCATCTAACTCCTCATCAGGTTCAAATTCAATCTGTAAATTCTTCACGGGTGAATTCATTTAATCTGGTATCCAGTCTATTTAAGACAATCTACTGAATTTGGGGACAATGGGAAAATCATGTCTGGATTTTTAGAAACAATGAGAAAATATACAAGAACAATACCTTCTGATTACAAGTAGGTGTGTTTTCAAATTTCATCCTATTAAGACTTAGATACTACTTACAGATTGGGCTTAACGTCGAGTTTTCATATTCATAGCTTAGATGATCTGGAGGTGGGATTTTTTTAAAAAAAATTTGTCAGATGGAATGAAAAACTTATTTTCTTCAATATCCCTGAGGAATACCGAGATTTTATTTTTGAAAACCTCACTTATTGTCTTAAAGAAAAAGGGCCTTATCTATTTGGATATGTAATCATGACCAATCACATTCATTTAATAGTTTAACAGAAAGTCACAAGAGGCTGGAATAGGAGTTCTTTTCCTTAAATAAATCCGGTTGAGTTAAACAAGAATCAAAGCCCGCTTTCAAAAGAAAGCGGGCTTTGATTCTTTATGCTCCTAATTACCAACTCTTCAAGTTGCCACATAAAATTCGGTTTAATTCATTTTTCTTACCTTTGTTCTCCTATTTAAAATCAGGAGCGGGAATTCCAAAAACTCCACCTACTGGAGACCGAACCGAAACCTATTATTTCAATGAAAAAGTATTTCAACCTCTTTGACTTCCGACAACAGGTAGATTATAAAACAGAAGTCCTGTCAGGTCTTACTGTGGCCATGGCATTGATTCCTGAGGCAGTCGCTTTTGCACTTATCGCTGGCTTATCGCCACTTACAGGATTATATGCTGCTTTTATGATGGGCTTAGTCACTTCGATTTTGGGAGGTAGACCAGGCATGATTTCCGGCGCTACAGGTGCCATTGCTGTGGTCATCGTCTCACTAGCTGCTATTCACGGAGTAGAATATGTCTTTGCGGCGGTAGTGTTGGCAGGAATTATTCAGGTAAGCGCTGGAGCCTTAAGACTTGGTAAATTCATGCGATTGGTACCACATCCGGTAATTTTTGGATTTGTGAATGGTCTGGCTATCATCATTTTTATGTCTCAATTGGAACAATTTAAAGATTCTTCTGGGGCTTGGCTTACCGGAACTTCTCTTTATTTACTCCTTGGTCTAGTGCTTTTGACTATGCTAATAATTTGGGGTCTTCCGAAACTTACCAAGGTGGTTCCTTCCTCGCTGACTGCAATTTTGGTGGTATTTGGAGTAGTATCATTTTTGAATCTCGACACCAAAACAGTTGGAGATATTGCCAGCATTCAAGGTGGCTTCCCCCCTTTCCACTTACCCGTGGTTCCTTTGACTTTTGAAACTCTTCAGATTATTTTCCCTTATGCAGCCATTGTTGCCGGAGTTGGTTTGATCGAGAGCCTATTGACTCTAAACATTATTGACGAGATCACCGAAACCCGGGGTCGCGGTAATAAAGAAGCAGTCGCCCAAGGAATAGCAAATATGCTTTCTGGCGTATTCTCAGGAATGGGTGGCTGCGCAATGATAGGCCAGTCTCTAATCAATATTTCTTCAGGAGCCCGAGCAAGACTTTCCGGCATAGTCGCTTCCGTGATGCTTTTAGTCTTTATCATGTTTGGAAGCAGCTTGATCGAGCAGGTGCCCATGGCAGCCTTGACAGGCTTAATGATCATGGTATCAATAGGTACTTTCGAATGGGCCAGTTTACGAACGTTTACCAAAATGCCTAAGTCGGATGTTTTCCTCATGGTTCTGGTCACCTTGATTACCGCCGTGCTGCACAATTTAGCTTTGGCCGTACTGATAGGAGTGATCCTTGCTGCACTTTTCTTCTCTTGGGATAATGCAAAGCGAATTCGAGCTCGAAAATCAATTGATGCTAATGGCGTGAAGCACTATGAAATGTATGGACCACTTTTCTTTGGATCAGTGGGAGCTTTTGGAGAGAAATTCGATATTCAGAATGATCCAGAAGAAGTCATTATTGATTTTGCTGAAAGCAGAGTCGTAGATATGTCAGCCATTGAAGCCCTTAATCGAATTACTGAGCGGTACCTGAAAGTTAGTAAAATTGTTCACTTACAACATCTCAGTCCTGATTGTCGAAAGCTAATTGCCAATGCAGACAAATTAGTGGACGTAAACGTGATCGAAGATCCAAACTATAAAGTGGTCTTGGATTAAGCTCTAAAAAAACATTCCTGAATAGTGACTTCATGAACGAGAATGAAAGAATAGGTGAAGGCAACATTCGGATAATCAGAGTAAATTTAAGTGTAAGCTCAAAACCAAATGTAGTAACCCGTAATTATGCCAGTATCCTAATTTTCGTTGATTAACTGGCGAAAACACTTACCAAGGCTGGGCAATCGGATGATTAACAGCAAAATACAGGTAAGGCTAGTGTTCACCCTATATTAAATTGCTTTTTTTTGGCACAAGTGCGGATATACTTAATACCCAACTAATCAATCCAGAAGAATGAACTTGTCTTTTGAATTGCCGTCATTAGCGAAACTTTTGTGGCCTTAGCGATTAAACAACTTTCAAAAAAAATGGATGGCTATGTAGCCATACATTTTTTTATTCTATCGCAGCAAAAACCATTTGCCTGAATTTCCATCCAGTCTGATCTCCATTTCCCCCTTGGGTTTGCTTCATCAAGATCCCGATCGTATTGGTAGTGGGATCTGCAAAATACTGTGTGTTGAAATAACCACCCCAATCAAATGTCCCTACGCTTCCATCACCTCCTTTGGGAAAGCCCAGCTCATTGACAATTGCGAAAGCGAGTCCGTAATTTTTCTGACCTCCAGAGAAAAGTTCTCCCACTTGATTAGACATAATAATTTCGATGGTTGTGGGACTAAGAATTGTCTTTCCATCATAGATTCCACCATTCAAATACATCTGAAGAAATTTGGCATAATCCCCAGCAGTAGATGAAAGCCCAGCTCCGCCGGAGAAAAATGTTTTTGCTCCTTTCTTAGGGTAATCTGAGTCATAGAAAGTAACTGGCATTGGTCGCCAGGCACCATTTGCAAATTGATGGACTGTTACCAATTTTTCTGCTTGGGCTTCACTTAAATAAAAGGCGGTGTTGGACATACCTAAAGGCTGGAAAATTCGAGTTTTCAAAAAGGTATCAAAAGGCATCCCTGAGACAATCTCAATAAAATACCCCAAGACATCCAAGCCTTCTGAATAGGTGAATTTGGCTCCTGGATCATGGTGGATCGGAAGCTTAGCAAGCTTCTTAATATTATCTCCAATCTTGATCGGTTCGGTGGTATAAAGATCAATGATCCCAGCTTTTTGATAGATTATTTTCATACGCTCATCCCCATCGATCATTCCATATCCGATACCTGAAGTGTGAGTCAGCAAATCTTTAATCGTAATCTCACGTGAAGCGGGTCGGGTAGAATAAGTAGAGTCCGCAAACCGGAATCCAGTAATCACCTGTGGATTTTTGAATTCGGGGATATACTTGGAAATCGGATCATTTAATTGGAATTTCCCTTCTTCCCACAGCATCATTACAGCAGTCGAGGTAATTGCTTTGGTTTGAGATGCTATTCGGAAGATCTGATCCTTTTCCATTCTTTGTTGGGAAGAAAGATCTGCAAAGCCTTTGGAGGATTGGTAAACTATCTTGCCATCTTTGACAATCATCGCCACCAAACCAGGAACTTGGTTTGTACCTATGGCTTCATTCAGCATTTGATCAATCCGATTGATTCTGTCTTGAGAAATTCCCTTTGGAGGTGAACTTGTGGCTGGTGTCAAGACTTGAGCATGCAATCCCAATGACATCAAAAATGCGAGACCTGTAAAAAATAGTTGTTTCATGAGGTTTGGGTTTGCTAAGTTTAAAATTACACAAATCAATCGAAACAGACATAAAAAAAGCAGACTGGAAAAATCCAGCCTGCTTATAGTAAAAGTATTGGGTGATTAATCAACTTTTACTTCAAAGTAGTACTCTTTCCCATCTTGAAACTTTCCAAGCACAACAATTTCTTCACCCGATAGATCTCTCAATACCTCTATCAATTGATCCGGTCCTTGAATCCTGACTCTACCATCGCTGGTCATTATCGACGTGATCACAAATCCTGGACTGGCACCAGCAGAACGCCACTTACTTCCCTGCACCGAACCGATTACAGCACCACCTGACAGCTTCAAGCCGTCCTTTATTTTACTTGGCAGTTCTTCAAAAACAACTCCTTCAAACTCGGTGACCTTAGGAATTATTTTTTTAACAATGTCCGTATCACCTGAAAAATTCTTAAGGGTTGCCTTGACTTTAAAGGTTTTCGAATCTCTGATATATTCAAGCTCTACTTTATCACCTGGACGTTTTCTGGCAACCATCTCTTGCAGATTCGCCACGGATGCAGTTTTCTTACCGTCCACGCTAATGATAATATCACCTTCTTTGAGTCCAGCTTCGGCTCCACCACTTTTCTCATTCACTCCTCCGATATAGACCCCTTGTTCGACAGGGAATTTTTTACCGAGGAATTCACTTAGCTCAGGACTTAAATCTCTAATATTTACACCTAACAACCCACGCTGTACAGTTCCAAACTCCATCAAATCATTCATGACTTTCTTCACCAATGTACTTGGCACTGCAAATGAATAGCCACTATACGAACCTGTGCGGGTGGCGATCGCTGTATTGATTCCAATTAATTCTCCTGCTAAATTTACTAATGCTCCACCTGAATTACCAGGATTGACAACAGCATCAGTCTGGAGAAAAGATTCTACCTGAAGATTATTTTTAACATCATTCAAAATCCCAATATTTCGAGCTTTAGCAGAGATAATTCCTGCTGTAACCGTAGAGTTCAAATTAAAAGGATTTCCTACAGCAAGCACCCATTCGCCTATTTTAGTATTATCTGAATCTCCAAATTTTATTATCGGAAGTCCTGTAGCCTCTATTTTCAATAATGCCAAATCCGTGGTAGGATCAATACCAATGATTTCAGCAACGTATCGCTTATTATTTTCCAGTGTAATATCGACTCTGGTTGCACCGTCAACCACATGATTATTGGTTACAATGTAGCCATCGGATGAAATGATCACACCAGAACCCGAACTCATTGGCATTCCGTTTTTGTGCGGATTCGCTGATCCGCCTTCTCCCGGAGGCATTTGAAAGTATTCCTGCAACGGGTTACGATCACCACCTTTAGAGGGAAATGAAACCTTCGTATTCACGTGGACCACTGCTGGAGTAGCCAAACTTGCGGCAGCGATGAAATTAATCCCATCTGGAATCGTGAAATCTTTATTATTTAATAAGCTAACAAAGCTTGATTGCTGCTTCTCATCAAAATTTGTGGAATCTTGGGGCTGTATAAAAAAACTTACACCTGCCAAGGCTACTAGGCCTCCTACTAATGAGGCGAGAAGCATTCCGAGAAAGAATTGTCCTTTGTTCATGTATTTTTATCTTTGAGTAAGTATTTTTTATAACGAATTCTGCTAGCTAAGATTCCACTCATCAAATGATTCCAATGCTATACACTATATAATTAACAAGTCTTAACCAGCTTCTTTTGATATGTAGTAAGTAAACAAAATAAATAGGTTGAAGTTTTCCAACTCCTCAAATTATTTTACTGTATGAGCTACAATTGGACCAATTAGCTCATTTTATTTGCTTTTCCAGGTAGAAACAGCCCAATGATGGATGACCCTAGTACTAGCAATGCTAATGGGTACCATCTCAGATTACTTTAATTTTTTCACTAGTGTAATTACGGATACACAGTGTTTCTAGTTTATAGCAGATTTACTGACCAGCTTTTATTTGTTGCCAGTCCGATAACCCATTTTCTAAAAATTATAATGTAATTATCCGCACTGATGCAAGTAACCTAATTTTCGTTGCTCAACTGACAGTCAAGCCCGCCGCGGCGAGCCGATGATGTTCCGATAGCCATTGTAAGAAGTACTGGTAATGCTAATGTTTACCATTTAAGAAACTACCTTTTGGTTTTTACTGGTGCAATTGTGAATATACAATAATTATAAAATTGCAATTCATATCAAGCTTGAGAAATTTAAGATTATTTATTGGAGCACCCCCATAATATGTGTGTCGAATACTTGGCCGAAGAGACGTACACTTTAAATATCTTCAAGAAATCCAAAAAGGAATATGAAGTTTTCTCACTATTTTAGCGTTGCATCCAGGCTATAACTATAACACTTTCATCAGAGCTAAAATCAGATTTTTTTTATGGAATGAAATTGAGGTAACCAGTGCAAGGAAAAAAATATACCTCAAATAGTTTCGTCCTTTACGAAGCGTATGGTTTTGTTATCCCGCAGAATAAAGATTATTAATTTGATGAAGTGCTCTCCAAACTACTCCAAAAAAAAGATCCTCTTAAGGATAACCTTAGAGGATCGATTAACAAGGACTTCAAAATGCTTTATTGAGCTCTTTTGACATTGACGGCATTAGGCCCTTTATTACCCTCTTCGACATCGAATGTAACTTTGTCGTTCTGAGCAATCTGGTCGACTAATCCGGTTGCGTGTACGAAAACTTCACTTTGAGAGGCGTCGTCTACGATAAATCCGAATCCTTTGGCTTCATTGTAAAATTTAACTGTTCCGGTAGACATAATAATTTGTTATAATAATATTTAATTACGCTTAAAAGTAAAGATTAGGATAAATAAAACAAAATAATCGGTGCAATTTTAACTGTATGAAGAAAATTGTATTGCTCCGGCATGCCAAATCTTCCTGGGATGATTTCAGTATTCGAGACCATGATCGGCCCCTAGCTCCAAGAGGATGGAGAGATATGCCCATCATGGCAAATCGCTTGAAAGCAAAACAAATCATTCCAGATCTGATTTTATCATCCACCGCATTAAGAGCCATACAGACTGCTGAAATTATTATCCAAAAACTGGGATTAAGGAAATCAACGCTCGTTCTGGAAGAAAAACTATACCATGCATCAGCCTCTGAAATCTTAAATCAGCTTCGAAGTCGATCAAATAAAGTAAAAACGCTCTTTTTGATTGGACATAATCCTGGATTCAATGGTTTGATAGCGCTTTTAGGTGGTGATATTGATAATCTACCGACTTCTGGGCAATTTGGATTTACCGCTCATATAGATTCTTGGGATCAGCTAAATTCAACTAATGCAAAGACTTGGTATATCGACTATCCAAAAAAGTATGATTAGTATAATTAGGGTAACTCGAAACTTCGAACATCTTGAACTACCTCTTCAAACCTGGCTGGATTGGACAACAAAAAGTCAATTTTTTGAGCAATTTCAGTTCCAGAAGAAAGTAATCCATCCGATTTATAACTTTTGAAACGATCAATTGCTGGAAAATATCTCGGAGCTGATTCTCTTATTTTAGTTTGCATCTCCGTGTCAATAATTCCTGGAGCAACACTGTAGAATCGGATTCCAGATTCCGTATTTTCTTTCTGGCAGACGCCAGTAAACATAGCTAATCCAGCCTTTGAACTACAATAGCCCGACCAACCTTCCAACGGTTTATGGGCTGCACCTGAGCTGATATTGCAGACAATTCTATTTGAATTAACTTTCCCATATCTGGACACAAAAGCATTGGTCAACATAGCTGGCGCAAGCATATTCAGCTTGAAAAGTGCATGAAACTGTTTCGGATTCCATTGACCAACAGGTTTGACTTCACCAATGGAGCCAGCATTATTGATCAAGATAATTTCTTCGAACTTTCCAATTGGGAAAATTGAATCAAGCTGATTCTCCAGTAAGTCCAAGTCAGAGATATCCAGACTTAACTCCTTCAGCCTTGGTGATTGGAGTCCCAGTATAGTCCTGGAAATCCCAATGATTTCAAAATTTTGCTTTTGAAGAAACAGATCCAGTAACGCATTACCTAACCCTTGACTGTGTCCGGTAAGAATAAGAAGTGATTTGACCATCATACAAAAAGGGCATCTAATCGATGCCCCGTTTAATTAAAGAATGTACTGAGAGAGATCTCGATTTTTAACCAGCGTACTCAAACGTTCCTCCACCATCTCTTTGGTGATCATTATTTTCGAATTAGCCTGAATCGTATCTGGCACATCAAACAGAAATTCATTGAGTAAATGACTCATGACAGTGTGCAATCTTCTGGCACCTATATTTTCCACCTCTAGATTGATCAGGAAGGCTAGTCTTGCTACTTCCTCAATTGCATCGTCGCTGAATTCCAAATAAACTTCCTCTGCCTCAAACAAGGCTTGATATTGCTTTGTCAATGCATTTTTTGGCTCTCGAAGAATCCGGGAGAAATCCTCTTGGGTCAGACTTTGCAGTTCTACCCGAATTGGGAATCTACCTTGAAGCTCTGGAATCAGATCAGATGGCTTGGCGACGTGAAATGCTCCAGCTGCAATAAATAATACGTGATCAGTATTGACCACACCATACTTGGTATTGACCGCCGATCCTTCAACTATAGGAAGCAAGTCACGCTGAACTCCCTCTCTACTTACATCAGGACCTCCTCCACCTTTGCCGGATTTAGAGGCAATCTTATCAATCTCATCAATAAAAATAATACCGTTATTCTCTGCAAGTTTGATGGCTTCTTCTTTGACCTCATCAAAGTCAATGAGCTTAGACATCTCCTCCTCCAATAAAACTTTCCTTGCCTCAGCGATTGTGAGCTTTCTTTTTTTGACTTTTTTAGGCATCATGTTGGAAATCATATCTTGGAGGCCTGCCATACCTGCATCATCCATCATTCCATTACCAATCATTCCTACTCCCACTGGAGAGCCAGCTTTTATATTAATTTCTATTTTTCGGTCATCCAATTCACCATCACGTAGTTTTTCTCGAAATCGCTCACGAGTCCGCTCGTTCAACTCATTGTCATTAACGGGCTCACCGTTTTCATTTAATTCAACGTTTACATTTCGAGTGAAACCAGCACTTTTCACAGGTGGAATTAATATATCTAGCATGATTTCCTCCACTGCATCAGCAGCCTTTCCTTTTACTTCTTCGTTTTTCTGCTCTCGAACCAGTGCTATAGATTGTTCGATCAGATCACGAACCATACTTTCCACATCCCTTCCCACATAGCCAACCTCAGTGAATTTTGAGGCTTCTACTTTAGTGAATGGAGCTTGAGCAATCTTGGCTAAGCGACGGGCAATCTCAGTCTTTCCGACACCGGTAGAACCGATCATAAGAATATTGTTAGGTACGATATCCTTTTGAATCTCCGATTTCACCATCAATCTCCGTATTCGATTTCGAAGTGCAATCGCCACATTCCGCTTTGCATCATTCTGACCGATGATATATTTATCTAACTCTGCTACAATTTGTCTCGGAGTTAAGCTTAATATTTTATCCATGTTTAATATATTTATCCCCCTTGGGAGAAGTTTAGAATTTAAGACTTGAAAGAAAATAGTAATTAATCTTTCAAGGGAGTTTCCGGAGTAAAGCTGAATAGCAGCGGTCGATCGACTTTAGATTTTAACAACGCAATATCCAGGACCTCTTCTACTCGGTCTACGAAATGGAAATCTATACCATTTATATAATGGGCATCAATCTCCTCTATGTCCCGCTTATTCTTCCTGCAAAGAATGATCTCTTTAATTCCCGCGCGCTTTGCAGCAAGGATTTTCTCTTTTATCCCTCCAACTGGCATTACTTTTCCGATCAGAGATATTTCCCCTGTCATCGCTAATCGTGCTTTTATTTTTCGTTGGGTAAAAACAGAAGCCATAGCAGTCAGCATTGTAATTCCTGCAGAAGGGCCATCTTTAGGAACTGCTCCCGCAGGAACGTGAATGTGCAGATCATATTGATCAAATACCCGATGATCGATGCCCAACGTTTCAGCTTTTGACTTTAAATAAGAGAGCGCAGTCATGGCGGACTCTTTCATCACATCACCAAGTTGGCCAGATAGTGTCAATTTACCCTTTCCCCTACTCAAGCTGGACTCAATGAAAAGAATCTCTCCTCCGACACTTGTCCAAGCGAGACCAGTGACTACACCAGCGACGCTGTTATCCTGATACACTTCCTTATCAAATATCTCAGATCCCAATATTCTACGAATGGCTTCAGGGGTGATTTTCGGGTCGTACTCTTCTTCCATTGCAATAGATTTAGCCACATTTCTGACTACCTTTCCTATGGTTCGCTCGAGACTTCTTACACCTGACTCTCGGGTATAGCCCTCAATCAATTTAACTAGTGACTTTTTTTCGAAAGTGATTTCAGTAGACTTGATCCCATGCTCTTTACGCTGCTTAGGTACCAAATGCTTCCGGGCAATTTCTACTTTTTCCTCTTGCGTATATCCAGTCACCTCGATAATCTCCATACGATCGCGTAATGCAGGTTGTATGGAATCTAAAGAGTTAGCGGTAGCGATAAACAAGACTTTACTCAAGTCGTATTCTACTTCTAGGTAGTTGTCAGAAAAAGCAAAATTTTGCTCCGGATCCAGAACTTCCAGGAATGCAGAACTGGGATCACCTCGAAAATCAGAAGAAAGCTTATCAATCTCATCCAGCACAAATACCGGATTTGATATCTTTACTTTTTTCATGTTCTGAATGATCTTGCCTGGCATTGCACCGACATAAGTCTTACGGTGCCCACGTATCTCAGCTTCATCATGAAGCCCACCAAGGGACATACGAACATATTTTCTGCCTAGAGCTGAAGCTATTGATTTTCCAAGTGAAGTCTTACCAACTCCCGGAGGTCCATACAAGCAAAGAATAGGACCTTTAAGATTATTCTTCAGCTTTAATACTGCTAAATATTCAATGATCCGCTCTTTAACTTTTTCTAAACCGAAGTGATCACTGTCTAAAATTTTCTTTGCGTGCTTGAGGTCAAAATTATCCTGTGTGTATTCATTCCATGGTAGATCCACCATAGTCTCCGCATAATTGAGAGCAATTGGATATTCTGCCGCAGCAGGGTTAATTCGAAGAATTTTATTCAATTCCTTCTCAAAGTGGTCACTTACTTCTTGATCCCAAAGTTTCAAATCGCCGCGCATGCGAAGATCTTCCACTTCCTTTTCAGGACCTTCCTCGCCCAATTCAGTTTGCAGGACTTTCATCTGTTGACGAAGAAAATAATCCCGTTGTTGCTGATCGATATCCGTATGAACTTTCTTTTGAATTTCAGATTTAAGCTCCAGCATCTGGATGTCTTTCATCATAAATTCAAGCAAAAGCGTAGCTCTTTCCACTCCATCATTGATTTCCAATAAGCGCTGCTTTGACTCTACTGGAGCATTGACGTTAGAAGAAAGAAAATGAGTAAGAAATGCAGTATTATCAATATTGTCCAAAGCCACTTGCGCCTCGCGAGGAATCTCTGGATTCAAATGAAGAATTCGAGTTGCCGAGTCTTTCAAGGTCTCTTCCAAGGCTTGGACTGTTTTTGAGCTTTTAGGGAAATTCTCCTCTAGGTACTCCACCTTCGCTAAGAAGTATGGATCGTCAGTGACCTGCTCTTTGATCGTAAAACGTTTTTTCCCCTGAATGATTATCGTTGTGTTTCCATCAGGCAATACGATCATTTTGATGATTTTCGCAATAGTTCCAACTTGATAAATATCCTCCCATCCCGGATCGTCGTTATTCGCATTAATCTGCGCGCAGACTCCGATTAGTTTATTTCCCTTTTGGGCTTTCTTCACTAGACGGATGGATCGCTGCCTACCCACGGTAATCGGAATCACCACTCCCGGAAAAAGCACGGTGTTCCTGACTGATAAAATCGGAATTTCTTCCTCTAAAGCATCTTTGCCCTGCTCATCTCCCTCATCTTCGGTGATCAACTGAATGAGGTCTCCCTCTCCGGCAAATTCACCAACCATTAAATGTTGAAATACAGAATTTTCGAATTGACTCATATAGACAAATTGACAGACTAGCCGTCGGTTTATTACCAAAATAAAAGAAAAACCTTCTAAAAACGAAGGTTCTTCATAACTTGTCAAGTGCTGTGCCAATCAACAATTTAGCCAGAATGGCAGGATTAACAAAAAATTAAAGTTAGCCCCCAGTAAATATCTTTAAAATATCGTTTCCGATCGCAAAGACCATCAACGATAGCAGAATGACCATTCCTACTTTTTGGGAATTCTCCAGAAACCTATCCGATGGAGCTCGACCTGAAATCATTTCGTAAAGTAAAAATATTACATGTCCACCGTCCAGTGCAGGTATCGGTAGCAAATTCATAAAAGCTAGGATCATTGAAATTAACCCTGTGATGGCCCAGAATTTGGACCATTGCCAAGTATCGCCGTATATCTTAGCCATTCCAATAGGTCCAGATACATTTCGGGTAGATACTTCACCGGTAAACATTTTACCCAGAGCTTTTGCATTGATGATTACAACACCGAAAGCCCGTTCTGTACCTTTGGACACTGCCTCTGCAAAGCCATACTCTCGACGTACAGGAATAATAGTCTGATTCATCCAGATGTCTATCATGCCTTCTTCACTGACTGCCACTGTTTTCCGGATTGTGTCATTGCTACTATTCAGGAGCTCAAGACCTACATCCTTGCTTTTAAACTTTGCCAATTCTGAACTTAGCTCATCTCTGTAAGTGATCGATTGACCATTTACTGAAAGTATCTTGTCTTCAATAGTTATTCCAGCAAGATCTGCAAATCCACCTTCAATTACCTCATTCATTTCAAAAGGAAGACGGATTTGAATGAAATTCTCCATTGCTTCTTTACTGTCAAACGAATTCACGAATCCTCTCGGAATATCGATCTGTATTTGCTTCCCTGCCCGTTCAATGGTATAGAAACCATTTTCACTTAACAAAGCTGAGCCACTACTCAGGTCATTGATTGAAGTATAAGTCTCCCCGTTTATATCGATTATTTTGTCCCCTGTTTTGAAGCCTATGGATTCACCTATGTCATAGGCAACAATCCCATTTTCGATCACCTGATCCCGTGAAAAATAAGTCTCACCATTCTGGTATACTAAGACAACAAATATGATAATGCCGGTAATCACATTCACGACAACTCCACCCAACATAACAATCAATCGCTGCCAAGCTGGCTTGGATCGAAACTCCCAAGGCTGCGGTTCGGCAATCATTTGATTGGAATCCATTGATTCATCAATCATTCCGGAAATTTTTACGAATCCTCCCAAAGGAATCGCTCCAATCGAATATTCAGTCTCTCCCCATTGGAAGCCAGCTATTTTTGGAGGAAAACCGATTGAAAATTTTTCTACTCGCATACCAAACAGCTTTGCGGTAAGCAAATGGCCTAACTCATGCAATCCCACCAGAATAGACAATCCCAGTAGCAATTGGCCAACCATAATTAAAGTATCCATTATTTATTATTCTTTATTAGTTCTTGTGTTATTTCTCTTGCCCTAAAGTCTGTGGAAACATAGTCTTCAAGACTCGGGCATGCAATAAACTCAGCTTTCGCTAAAGTTTCTTCAATCAAATCAGACATTTCAAGGAATCCAACTTCTTCCCTTAAAAAAGCCGCAACGACCATTTCATTGGATGCGTTCAGAATACAAGGAGCGTTTCCTCCCATTGCCAGCGCATCAAATGCCAGTTGAAGGTTCCTGAATGTCTTTTTATCGGGTTGCTCAAAAGTTAAATTAGGATAGTTTAAGAAATCAAATCGCTCAAAACCATTTTTTAATCGATCTGGAAAACTCAAAGCAAACTGAATCGGGATACGCATATCAGGCAGCCCAAGTTGTGCTTTAAGCGATCCATCTTCAAATTGAACCAATGAATGAATGATACTTTGGGGATGTACTACAACATCAATCTGCTCAGTCTTCAATCCAAAAAGCCATTTTGCTTCAATCACTTCTAAACCCTTATTCATCAAAGAAGCTGAATCAATAGTGATCTTAGCTCCCATTTCCCAGTTGGGATGTTTGAGCGCCTGAGCTTTGGTTACTGACTTCAAGAAATCTCGATCTTTACCGCGGAAAGGTCCACCGGAAGCCGTAAGAATTATTTTTTCGATTGGATTGTGAAATTCACCGATCAAACACTGAAAGATTGCTGAATGCTCTGAATCTACAGGGAAAATATTTACTCCATTTTCTTTGGCTAAAGCAGTAATAATCTCTCCGGCTACTACCAATGTTTCTTTATTGGCTAAGGCAATTTGCTTTCCCGCTTTAATGGCGTGGAGAGTTGGAATCAATCCTGAATATCCAACCAGTGCAGTCAGGACCACATCGATTGAATCCATTTCGACCACTTGAGCAATCGCTTTTTGACCTGAAAAGACCTTAATATCTTTTGGAATTAAGGCTGCCTTGACTTTCAAATAGTGTTCCTCGTTTCCAATCACAACTGCATTCGGGATAAATTCCAAAGCTTGCTTAATCAATAAGTCTGCATTGTTTTGAGCGGTGAGTACTTCGACTTGAAAGTCAGAAGAATGTTGGCGAATCACCTCTAAAGTTTGCGTACCAATACTTCCGGTACTCCCTAGGATAGCTACGCGCTTCGGTTCTGTCATGCGTTTGGGTTTTGATCAACTTAAAACCTTCGAAAATGGAAGAAAGTTTTTTCACTGTATTGACAAAACTACAAGAAGCCGAGAATTTCCGCGTACAATTCTTCAGTTTTTACGTTTTAACGCAATTATTACGGGAAATTAACCGTCAAAAAGATGTTTTTATTTTATAATGTGATCGTAAAAATCAAAAACTCTGTTCTTTCTTGAATTGAAAAATAACTTAATGATTCTATATTCAGAATTATAAGTACTTTATTTCCAACAACTTTTGATGGTCCAGTTATTGGAATTCCTTTTTAACCAGCATAGATCTTAAAGAGCCTTTATAAACGAACCCTAAAACTAGTGTTCAATCTCTTTTTTACTTCAATTAATTTAAACTTTTGAAAAAATCCGCTGATCTCTTTTACAATACTTAAATTCAATCCAAGTTTACGCTTTCTTATATAAAGAGCTTAACTCAATAAGATCTCATCTTGAATTTCTTCTTCAACTCATTCACTGTATTTCTGAACGAAGAATCTGTTTCCATCATGTCATTTACCGTAGTAATCGCATGAATTACTGTCGAGTGATCCCTACCCCCAAAATGATATCCGATTGACTTTAACGAATGGTTGGTGAATTCCTTACAAAAATACATAGAGACTTGTCGGGCCACCACGATCTCTTTTTTTCGAGTTTTTGCCTTCAAGTCTTCTACGTTAATGCCATAATGTTCTGACACTGACTTTTGGATAAACTCAATTCCTACTTCTGTTTCAATATCTTTAATGATATTTTTCATCACAGTCTTCCCTAGTTCAAGGCTGATTTCTACACGATTGAGTGAGGAATGCGCAATCAATGAAATTAAAATGCCTTCTAATTCACGAACGTTAGTATCCACGGTGTATGCCAAATACTCAACGACATCGTGTGGAATGACAATTCCTTCTGATTCCATCTTTCGCCTTATGATAGCAATTCTGGTCTCAAAATCGGGCATTTGCAGATCAGCAGTCAATCCCCATTTGAATCTCGATAGTAATCGCTCCTCTAACCCTTTCAAGTCCCTAGGGGGACAATCAGAAGTCATAATGATTTGTTTTTTGCTTTGATGCAGGTGATTGAAAATATGGAAAAACATCTCTTGAGTTCGATCTTTACCTGCAAGGAACTGTATGTCATCAATGATTAACACATCCACTTGCATGTAGAAATTGGTAAAACTCTTCACATTTCCATCTTTAATGGAATCCATGAATTGGTTGACAAACTTTTCTGAGGATACATAAAGAACGAACTTATCCACAGAACCATTTTTGATCTCATTACCTATTGCCTGAACTAGGTGCGTTTTACCTAAACCTACACCACCATAAACCATTAAGGGATTGAAAGAAGTTATTCCTGGCTTGCTAGCTACCGCAAATCCTGCAGATCTTGCTAGTCTGTTACAATCTCCCTCTATATAAGTGCTGAAAGTATAAGTTGGGTTTAGGTTGCTGTTAGTCAATGCCTCCGCATTGAGTGATTGCATCTCAAAGGGAGTTCTATGTTGCTCTTCTGGCTGACCTTTCTTCGAACCCACACTGCCCTGTGGATAGGATACCACATAGGGCTGATTGGAAGAATTGCCTTTATCTACCACTACTGCATACTCAAGCTTTCCGCCTTGCCCTAACGTAGTTTTGATTGCCAGTTTTAGAACCTGAACATAATTGTCTTCCAACCATTCGTAGAAGAACTGACTGGGCACCTGAATGGTAAGATTTATTCCATCTAACTTAACAGGATTTATTGGCTTAAACCAAGTAGAAAAGCTCTGCTCATTGACGTGCTGTTCTATGACACGTAAACATTCATTCCATACTGCAGCTGCTTCTGAATTCATTAGAGAAAATTTCTTAAGAACAAGGCCACTTGGTAGACCCGGAATCGTCAAAATTGAAGAAAATTAAATTAAATAAAAAATCAAATTCAGCTTGAAAATGTCATATGTCCATCAATCAGCCTTTTGCTAAGAAATTTCTCAGAATAACATTTTTTTATTCTGAAATCAAGTGACTATTTCATGATATTTGATTTAAAAAGGTGTTTCTAGTATTTCAGAAAGACAAAAACAAATCTAAAGAAAAGCCTTTCTTACCAGCTCAGCATTTCCACTTGATTTCTTTATTTTTGAGTCAGAATAAACTTTTTACCCAAAAAAGCCAAAATGCCAAATCCGAAATTTTATCCTTTCCCAGAATCGAGTCATACCGAGTGGCTGGAACAAATCAAAAAGGATTCAAAGGGGAAAAGCGATAATTCTATCTTAAAATCAACACTTTGGGATGAAATTGATATTGCACCTGTGTACAGTTTTGAACAAAGACAGCACAACTCCAATCCTGTGCGATTCAATTCGGAATCTAAATTCACTGGCCTTCCACCTAGAATCTGGTCGAATATAGTATCCCCAAATACTGGAGAAGAAAAATCAATCAACACCGAAATTTTAGACGTCTTGCAGCTTGGTGCAGAAGGTTTGGTTCTTCATCTGGATGGTACCGAGGATTTGAATCTGATTTTAAAAGATGTTTTGCCAGCGTATGTTCGTCTTTATTTCTTGCCTTTGGGAGAAGCCGGACCAGTACTTACCCAAGTCAAAAACTGGGTAATATCCCAACAACTAACACAGGAAATGCTCCATGGAGCGATCCTTTGGTCTCCTACAGGGGAACTCTTCAAAGGAAAAACCAATCTGGAAGAGCAAATGTCACTAGCATCGGGATTGATTTCAGCGTATAAGTCCTTTCCGGATTTTCATCCTATCACCATCGATTTTGCTCGCTATTCGAATGCAGGAGGGACAGGTATTCAGGAATTAACCTACGGATTAGGTGAACTAATTGAAATTTTAGATCGCTTTACTGAACAAGGTATTTCTGTGAACCAAGCAATCGCCAAGATTGCATTTCATACAGCTATCGGAGAAAATCACTTTCCGGAAATAGCAAAGATGAAGACGATCCGATCCATTTTACTGGATCTAGTTTCAAATCTTGGTGGGAATTTAGACTCGGAAGCCATACACCTATTTGCGTCTACCAGTGATTGGAGCAAATCCTCACTCGATCCGAATACCTCACTTATTCGCCAGACTTATGAAGCAATGGCGGCAGTGATAGGTGGCTGTAATTCCCTGTGGGTTAAGCCTATTTTGGGTCAAGGTACAGATGTGCTTTCTAAACGGATTGCAAGAAATGTATCTACCATTCTTGGCGAAGAGAGCTATTTGAATAAAGTGATAGACCCCAGCGCGGGATCATATTACCTCGAAAGTCTCCAAAATGAAATCAGTGATCTGGTTTTAAAACAATTGGGATTTTTAGAAGATTCGGGAGGATGGACTGCTAATTTCATAAATCGAACTATTCATACTCAAATCAAAAATACGGCTATCAAAACCCAACGAGCAGTACTCGAAAAGCGAAAAATCCTGATTGGGGTAAATAACTACGAACTGCAAAGTAAAGATTCATTTAAGATCACTCAGCAAGAAATTAAATACGAGGACTACGAATTACGGCCAAGTCGCGCAAGCTATTTAGTAGAAACTGAAAAATCGAATCAGCTATGAGACCTGACTTTAAAAATTGGAAAAGCGCTGCTACAAGTAAGCTTGATTCTTCAAAGGAATCAGAATGGGAAACCGCAGAACAAATCAATGTTCCACCTATACTAAGTCAAGAATCTGTAGCCCATATCGGCCATTTGAAATTCATTGCAGGGAAAGCACCTTTTCTTCGCGGTCCTTATAGCACTATGTATGTGCTGCGGCCTTGGACTATACGGCAATATGCGGGATTTTCTACAGCTGAAGAATCCAATGCCTTTTACCGAAAAAATCTCGCCGGAGGCCAGAAAGGACTGTCTGTAGCCTTTGACTTGGCCACACATCGAGGCTATGATTCCGATCATCCGCGAGTAGTCGGGGACGTTGGCAAAGCAGGTGTTGCGATCGATTCAGTTGAGGATATGAAGATTCTTTTTGATCAGATCCCGCTTGATGAGATGTCCGTGTCTATGACGATGAATGGGGCGGTTATTCCAATTTTGGCTTTTTATATCGTAGCTGCTGAGGAACAGGGAGTTTCAGCCGAACAGTTGACAGGTACAATTCAGAATGACATTCTGAAAGAGTTTATGGTGCGCAATACCTACATCTATCCTCCACTACCATCGATGCGAATCATCTCAGACATCTTTGAATTTACGGCCCAGAAGATGCCAAAATTCAATTCAATTTCCATCTCTGGCTATCACATGCAAGAAGCAGGAGCCACAGCAGATATTGAGTTGGCCTATACCTTAGCTGATGGCTTGGAATATTTAAGAACTGGGATCAAAGCAGGCTTGGATATTGATGATTTCGCACCAAGAATTTCATTCTTCTGGGCTATCGGCATGAACTACTTTATGGAAATAGCGAAAATGCGAGCAGGAAGATTGCTCTGGGCAAAGATCGTCAAGCGATTTGAGCCCAAAGCAGATAAATCATTGATGCTTCGAACACACTGCCAAACTTCAGGCTGGTCGCTTACCGAGCAAGATCCCTTCAATAATGTGACCCGAACAGCCATAGAAGCACTCGCCGCCGTGATGGGACATACACAATCTTTACACACCAACTCGCTGGATGAGGCGATAGCTCTGCCCACTGACTTTTCGGCAAGAATTGCCAGAAACACACAATTAGTCCTACAAAAAGAAACGGGAGTGACCGCCACTGTAGATCCTTGGGGAGGTTCCTATTACGTAGAGTATCTGACAGATCAACTGGTCGAACGCGCTTGGGCACTGATCGAAGAAGTAGAAGAACTTGGAGGAATGGCAAAAGCGATCGAAGCTGGACTTCCAAAGCTTAGGATTGAGGAGGCTGCTGCCAAGAAGCAGGCAAGAATTGACAGTGTAAAAGATGTGATTGTAGGAGTCAATCGCTACCAGGTAGATGAAGAATCCGATATAGAAGTCCGGGATGTAGATAATCAGGCAGTACGCGAATTACAGTTGATTCGACTCAAGTCCTTGAAATCATCTAGGAATAATCTTGAGGTAAAAACCTGCTTGGAGGCCCTAACGGCTTCTGCTAAGTCAGGTCAAGGCAATCTGTTGGATTTAGCTATTGAGGCAGCTCGGAAGAGGGCAACTTTAGGTGAAATATCGATGGCGATTGAAGAAGTCTTTGGAAGGCATCACGCAAAAACGCAATCCATCTCTGGCGTATATGCATCGGCCATGAAGGATCAGGAATCTTTTAAACAAGCCACTGAGCTTTCAGATCGTTTTGCTGAAATGGAGGGTAGACGTCCGCGGATTATGATCGCTAAAATGGGACAAGATGGTCATGATCGAGGTGCCAAAATAATTGCGACAGGATTTGCCGATCTGGGATTTGATGTGGATATCGGGCCACTTTTTCAGACTCCAGAGGAAGTAGCTGTTCAAGCCATTGAAAATGATGTGCATATTGTGGGGGCTTCTTCTTTGGCAGCAGGTCATAAGACGCTGGTTCCGCAGCTAATTCAAGAATTAAAAAATCTTGGAAGAGCGGACATAATGGTCGTAGCAGGAGGGGTAATTCCCTCAAAGGACTACCAATTCATGTATGACTCTGGGGTTACTGCGATTTTTGGGCCCGGTACAGTACTTTCCGAAGCAGCCTGTACGGTTTTAGAGAAATTAATGGAGGAGTGATTTCGATAATTCAGTTTCAACTTGAGTTAAGCTTTTCAGCCAGTAGTTGGAGTGAGCAATATAAAATTAAGGGAACAGCTAAATTTAGGGGTTTTGGTCTTCCGCCTTCCATCCAGAAAAACAAAGAAAATAAGTTTGCTGTCATCATTCCACAGAATCATATTTTATTTCAAAAACAGTCGTATATCAAATTCAAACTTGGTAATTGAATTGATTTCTACCTCATTAAATTTTCCGTGAACTGGGTTTATCAAAAAGTTAAACTCTCCCCGAACTATCACTGAAGGTACTTTGAATATCAAAAACTCATTGTCTGAAATAAACTTATCCCCAATCTCTTGAGTGGAATGGGAATGCGGAATAGATTTCCAGTCGAATGGCAAGTCTGAAATTTCGATTTCTTTCACCATAACTGAATCAGGAATAGTCATCTCAACGAGTTCATAATCCATCGGAATATTTCCCAGTGGTGTATGGACCGCGATCTCGGCAGTGCAAAGTGCTCTGGATTGGCCGGTATAGAGCAATGCTTTACCTCTGCTATTCCATCGCCCCCCTGCCAATTCCGCACCTTTTGCTGGTAAATCGTAAGCGAACTTACTTTTGCTAAGACGGAAAAGTCTCATGCCAAGATCCCATATTCAATCCGGGTCAGCTGGTCTTTCAAAAGCATAATTCCAAAACTGCTGTCCAAAAAAGATTTTGGAACTACATCTCCCAAAGCTAAACAGGGTGTTTCAAGCCAATTTTGAAATTTTGACTTGCTCCCGAATACTTCTACTCCCCTCTTTTGAAGTAGCGCTATTTCGATTATCTTTTCTGATTGCAACGAATCAAATGATTTTTGTTCCTTTTGGTATCGTTGCATACTGCGCTCAGAGCTATGCAAAAATTCTGACCATTCTGAAGATGAAAATGCGCTCTTTGAAGCTAATTTACTAAAATCATCAAAGGAAACCCCCTGCCTCACCAGCGCAATGATGTCATTTATAACCTTATCATCAGTGGCATTATAGGCTACTTCAGGATCAAAAATGGTGAGTTGAGTCATGGTGAGCTAATTAGTTTTAATACAACTGCCTTAAACATACCGACAAATGTCTAGGTTCATTTCAATCCTTCAAGTTTTCTTCTCTCATATGAAGTCATCCATTATGCCTTTAAGATATTATTGCCTTTTCCTTTTGCCTTTTTTCATTGCGTGCAATTCACCTGAAGTCCCAAAAAAAGAAGTCTTAGCCGGCCAAATGGAAAAGCATCTCAAAGCAGAAGTTTTGGATAAATGGTATCCTGATGCGATTGATTCGGTAGATGGAGGCTTTTTCAGTGCCTTCACATATGACTTCGACCTTGCAGAGAATCAAGATAAAATGATTGTCACTCAGGCCAGGCACACTTGTACCAATGCCAAGGCGGCTATTCGGTATCCAGAAATTAAGTACTTCAAGGATGGTGCAAAGCACGGGTTTGAATTTTTGAGAGATCACCTTTGGGATAAGGAAAAAGGAGGTTTTTTCCGGCTGGTGGACAAGCAGGGTAATGTCAAAGATGACTCAACCAAAACAGCCTATGGAAATGCTTTTGGAATTTTTGGCCTAGCTGCTTACTACGAGCAGTCAGGAGATCCTGAAGGTTTGGAACTGGCCAAAAAAGCTTTTTACTGGCTGGATTCGAATGCGCACGATCCAATACACAAGGGCTATTTTCAACAGTTGGAGCGAAATGGTCAACCCAGTGTCCGACTGATAGGAACTCCTTCAACTTCCGACTTGGGGTATAAAGATCAAAACAGCTCAATCCATATTTTGGAAGCATTTTCCGAGCTTTATAGAGTTTGGCCAGATCCTCTTTTGAGCGCACGATTACAGGAAATGCTTTTCTTGATCAGAGATCAAATTGTCACGGAGAAAGGCTTCCTCACCTTATTTCTTTATCCAGATTGGTCGGCTGTCACTTTTGCAGATTCATCAGAAGCAGTGATCGAGGAGCATCATTTACTTGACCATGTCTCTTTCGGACACGATGTAGAGACTGCATTCTTGATGCTGGAAGCATCTCGTATACTGGGCTTGGAAAATGACGCTACTACGCATCGAATCGCAAAAAAAATGGTGGATCACGCTTTGGACCAAGGTTGGGATGAAGAGCTAGGTGGATTCTATGACGAGGCCTTTTATTTCAAAGATGGTTTCCGAGTCACGCATGGTACGAAAAACTGGTGGGCTCAGGCAGAGGGAATGAATGCGCTACTGCTGATGTCCGACTTATATCCCGAAGACGAGCGAAACTATTATGGGAAGTTTGTAAAACTTTGGACCTATATCGATATCTATTTGATCGATCATAAATTTGGTGACTGGTATTCTGGTGGTTTGGATAAGCAACCCGAGCTGCGGTACTCCAATAAAGGAAATATCTGGAAAAGTGTTTACCATCACTATCGATCTCTAGATGCAGTGATTGAGCGGCTAAGAGGCGAACTGCCTTTGTTATAATAGCTAGTAGATTGAAACTGCCTTACTGTTTTCACAGCGCACTCCACTTGGTCTCGCTACCAATGCACAATTGGAAATAGCCCCAGTTCGTTTATTGAAATCCGCTTGCAACGCGGTATAGTTATTCACCAGTTCTAAAAACCGCTTCCCATCGATTTTTCTTGAATAGGCAATGTAGCTCATGGGACCTCCACAGGGCTTACTTCCAATCGGGGTAAATTTCCAATCACTTGCATTGGTACAGTTTTGTGAAGTAGCGAGCTGATTGATTTCAGCCCATAATTGATCCAAGGAGATTGGAGACTCTTCTCCTCCTCTTTCGGCTCCGGAAATATCACAACTTGACAATACGAAGAATGAAAAAATTACTAAGATATTTTTCATAAAATGTTGTTTTCAAGATTAGAACGGCCGCTCATAAACCAAGTTTCGAATGAGTTAAAGGTTTTAGTTTTTTGAATAGACAATCTTCCCATCTACCAGCGTCATTTCCACCGAGACCCGATGAATTTCCATCGGCTCTATCGTAAACAAATCTTTAGATAAAATCACTATATCTGCCAGATATCCTACTTTCAAAAGTCCTTTTCGAGCTTCTTCATAAGATGAATAAGCGCCCATGGAAGTATATGCTTTCATAGCTTCGAAAATACTGATTCGCTCCTGAGGAATCCAGCCACCGACAGGATAGCCGAAAGGGTTCCTTCTATTTACTGCATCGTGAATTCCCCGAATGGGATTTAAGCTGGTGCAAGCCGGCCAGTCACTGCTGAAAACAAGTTGTGCATCTGCATCCAAAAGAGATCTCCAAGCGAAGGAATAAGGCAGTCGCTCTTCTCCCACTGCCTTTGACCAAACCGTCGTTGTACCGGGCTCTGCATGAATAGGTTGCATACTTGGAAGAATACCAGTTTTGGCAAAGCGCGGAATATCTGCAGGATTGATCGTCTCGATATGCTCCACTCAGTATCGTTTTCCCTTAGAATCGTTTTCCAACATTGCTTTTTCATAGGCATTTAAAACTTCCCGTACACCCCGATCCCCGATGGCATGTGTAAACAATCGAAAGCCTTTTGCATCCAATGTTTTTACCAAGTCCTGATAGCGGTCTATGGAGAAATTTAACTGACCCAAAGCCAAAGGATCTGTGGAAGGAAGATCGGAATAGGGCTCCAGCATTGCAGCGGTATGACCCTCAATCACTCCATCGATCATGAATTTAATAGCATCGGCTCGAATCCGAGGATTGGCAGCGCCAACGCTATCTTTCAAAAAAACAAAATGCTCGATTTGACTTGGACTGGTTTGTTCAGATACCGAAAAGGCTGCTGCATACCTAAGCGTGAACCCACCATCTTCATAAAGCTTTTGAAACAAGCGAAGGTCATTTTCCGAACCAGAAGCATTTTGAACTGAGGTGATTCCAAGCGATGCCGCATATTCCAAGCCTTTACGAAGTCCATCTAATTGATCTTCGAAAGTGTCTTCAGGAACTAAATCCCAAACCAATCCCACCGCACTTTCCTTTAATGCCCCGGTCAGCTTACCATTTTTATCTTTTACTAGTTCTCCAAAACCACTGAATGCAGTGTTTTCATCTATTCCAGTCAACTTCAAGGCCTTTGGATTGGCATAGGCAGAATGTCCGTCATAAGCACGGATAAGAATTGGCCGAGCAATATCCAGCACTTTCATCGACTGATGATCTGGAAGACCAGATTCAAAAAAAGTGTATTGCCAGCCTCGACCTGTAATCCACTCCCTCTCAGGATTTTCAGCGATGAATTTCAAGGTACTGGCAAGGGCAGCGTCAAGTGTTTCTGCACCTGATAATTCCACTTGAGTCAGCCCCATCGAACCACTCAAAGAGTGAATATGCGCATCATTAAACCCTGCTACAACTAATTTCCCATCCAAATCCAAAACTTGAGTTTCCGGTCCTGCCAAAGCCAAAACAGATTCTGAATCACCAGCAGCAATGATCAGACTATCTCGAATTGCGATTGCTTCTACAAAGGAATTTTCATTTTCACCAGTCCAAATCTTGGCATTGTGAAAGATAAGAGTGGGTGGTTTTTCTACTGGCTTGCATCGGAAAAACAAGATTCCAGACAGGAGGAGAAGTAGGAAGTTTCGCATGGATAAAATTAATCAATTGCCACTAGTCGGGAGCATATTTCGAATCGCTGAGATTTGCCAGTTCTTTTTATTTCTTACCACTACGAAACTGCTCCACATCTTTTGCATGGTTTGATCCGGATTGCTGATGACATAGCGTGCATCTACTAATGCTGCGTGTTCAGAAAGAAATCTGATTTTTTCCATAGTCAATTTTCGATCCCCAGGATTACTGGAAGAGCTGTTGAGCATGCCTTTGATAGCCGCATCGATGCCATTTCGCCACTCTCCCGAAGAGACGAGTTGATCCACATCAGCGGTCAGAATTTGTCTTAGCAAAACAGTATCTCGACTATCCCGAGCAGCGGAATAATGGTTGATCAATTGCAAAATCTCATTAGAGTCTGCTTTTTGTTTGTCTGAAGTCTGTGCAAAGCCTGCTTGCGTAAACCCGATTAGTAGAATGAGTGGAATTAGTACTGATTTCATGATTGAAGTCCATTAATTGAATTGAAAATAACAATTTTCGTACAAATGGACTAGTTGCCTTAAGTCAGTTAATTTTTGAAAAAAGTCTAAACCGCCCAATTAATGTGAATTGCGCCGGTCAACCAGCCTAATTAACATTTTCAAAAAACGACTAAATCATTTTGATGGGAAGTTAAAAACAAAAAAACCACCCGTCTCCAGGTGGTTTTGTACTTTTTGACGAGTCTAAAATCTCAAATTAGACTACATCTTCTCCTCGAAGCTTAACCACTGCACCCTCCAAAATAGCTCCGATTCGGATTTGGCAGGATAGTCTAGAAGTCGGGAAGTATTCAGGCAAGTTTTCCAATTGATCCAATTCTATATCGGTTGCATCGCCAAGACCCTCTTTTCCTTCCAAAATCTCGACATGACAAGTCGCACAAAGTGCAATGCCACCACAAGTCGCCAATACTGGATATTCGTAAGCTTTGAGTATTTCCATCAAATTCAAACCCATATCCTCGGGCGCTTCGTGCGCTTGCCGATTTCCTTGCTGATCTTCTACTGTGAAATTTACCATACCCTAAAAATAGGATTAAAATGCGTTTACCCCATTCACCGTAGTGTATTTGAAGCTTAATTTTTGATCTGGATATACATATTTGAAGGCCGAATGCATCATGATTGCAGCCTCATGGAAACCACAAAGAATCAATTTCAATTTACCTGGGTAAGTGTTGATATCGCCGATCGCGTAGATTCGCTCCACTCCTGTAGAATAATCCCGAGTATCTACCTCAATCGCGTTCTTATCAATCGTCAATCCCCAACCTGCAATTGGACCCAACTTTGGGCTCAGACCGAAAAGCGGGATTAAATAGTCTGCCTGGAGCTTAATTTCTTCTTTTGTTTTACCTTCTAAAATCACGGTATCCAGTTTCCCGTTACCGTTTACTCCTTTCAAATTTGCCGATAAGATCAAATCAATTTTTCCCTGATTTGCTAAGTCAAATACTTTTGCTGCAGAATCTGGGGTACCTCGGAAGGTTTCATTTCGGTGAACCAAGGTTATACGAGAAGATATTTTGGCTAAGTAAATGGCCCAGTCTAAAGCTGAATCCCCTCCACCGGCTATTACTACTTTTTTGTCCCGGAATGTTTCTGGATCTTTTACCATGTAGCTAATTCCTTTGCCCTCAAACCTGTCAAGATTCTCTAACACTGGTTTTCTGGGTTCAAAACATCCCAGTCCGCCAGCAATGATTATTACTTGTGCATGCACACGGGTATTGTCGGTTGTAGTTACGACAAAAGAGCCATCCTCTTGCTTATCCAAATATTCCACGCGCTCACCCAATGTGAAGGTGGGCTTAAATGGTTTTGCTTGCTCCATTAGGTTATCCACAAGATCCTGAGCTTTCACCTCTGGATATCCAGGGATATCATAGATTGGTTTTTGGGGATAAATCTCCGACAGCTGACCGCCTATCTGTGGCAACGCATCAATCAGGTGGCAACGCATTTTGAGTAATCCTGCTTCAAAAACCGCAAATAGGGCTACCGGACCTGCGCCGATAATACAAAGATCTGTATGAATCATTCGTTTTATTATTTATGGGGAAACCCTTGTAAATTTAATTTTGTTCGTATAAATATTATTCATGTACTAAATTATTCTTCCAGCTCCTGTCCTCCCAGATTTTGATAGATTGTATCCAAAATTCGCTTAAACTCTTGGAAGTCCTGATCAGAAAGATTCTCCCAAGCTTTTTCTCGGATCTTGAGGATTTGAGGTCGAAGTGATGTGACTTTGCCTACACCGGTTGCAGTAAGATGCAATATGAAACTTCGACGATCCGTCGGATGGGGTACTCGCTCGACGTAACCTTTTTTGCAGAGTAAATCCAGAATTCGAGTCAAAGTCGGATGATCCTTGAAAACCAAATTGGCTAACTCGGTTTGGCTCAAATGACCATTTTCTGAAAGATTTTTTAATACCAACCATTGATCAACTGTCACATCAAAATCACCAAACTTAAACTGCTGCTGTGCATATTGTTTCACCTTTCGCGCAGTACGGTCAAGGAGAAATGAATATTTGGCAAAATGTTTTTGTGTCATACCAATAATTAGTGTGACAAATATATAAATAATCTCTGTCGAAATTAAAAAAAGCTAACATCAAAGCTATCAATGAGTCAATCGTTTTTCTATTTACTCAGCTCGAGCTATATACTGCCGGATTTTTATTGATTGAAGCAAGATTATTTTTCAGTCTATTTATTTGAGTCGTTAACCTTTTTGGTACTGACCTACAAGCAGAAAGTAGATGCTCTGGGAGTAATGTATTTTATTTTTCGTAGTTCTTTGGATATACATAGACGGATCTTCCCGAATCACTCCTGAGACTTTACTTAGTGCTGAGAGAATACTTCAGGACTTCTAAGTTGTCTTCAGGTAATCAATCAGCGATCCGATCCGATGAAACTCCTGTGCACCATAGGATAAGGTAAAGTCTCCGTCCGTAACAAAAATCGGCAATTCCAATTTATTAATTCTAGCTTTTTCCAAAGCCTTTCTGACCCAGAAGCCTATGACTTGATTACCCACAATGACTATTTGAGAAGTGGGGTTTTTCTGCTCTATTTTCCCTTTTTCAATATTGAAACGAAACTCATCTCCAGGCAATAAGCGATCAAGTTGGCCTAAGATCACCAAATCTTCGGGAAGCCCTGACACCAGCGGAAAAGTATTGCCGAGCAATAAAAGTCGATCGGCAGTCTCCAGCGCAATCTCCAAATCATGAGTCACCACCAAAATTGATTTTTGCTGCTTAGTCGCTATATCCCGTAGCAAATGCATGATCTGATAGCGGTTGACCAGATCCAAATGTGCCGTCGGCTCATCCAAGACCATCACTTTACCGTCTTGTGCCAAAGCTCGTGCGATCATCGCTTTCTGACGCTGACCATCTGAAATCTCTGAAAGTCGTTCATCTTTGAGGACTTCAGTCTTGGTGAGATAAAGTGCATTTTCGATCAGATCCCGATCATGAATAGCTAATCTCCCAGTCCATCCCGTATGAGGAATTCTCCCGAGCGCCACCAATTGTCCAACGGTCATATTACCAGGAAGTACTGGTTCGGAAAGCACTACAGACAATGCTTTGGATAGCTCAGCATTGGAGAAATTTTGGATATTCTTCTCATTCAGCGTCAATTCGCCACTCCAAGGTTTCAACTGACCAAGAATTGCTTTTATCAAGGTTGATTTACCCACACCATTAGGCCCAAGCAGACATGTTAATTCATTTTCAAAAAGTTGAAAGCTAAGATTCTCAAGCACTACTTTTTTTGGGTTACTGGTAGCATAGCCCAAAGTCAAATTTTTGGCTACAATGGTTGATTTCTTCATGGCTTAGAATTCTTTGCTGAAATTCCTTCTCAATACCAAACCAATCACGATTGGAGCACCAACCAAAGAAGTCACTGCATTGATAGGAAGCATCTGTGCCGAGCCTGGGAGTTGCCCAACCACATCGCACAATAGCAGTAAAATAGCCCCTAGCAAGGCTGAAGCAGGAAATAGAATGAGGTGATCAGCAGTCTTCCACATGATTCGAGCTAGATGAGGGACCGCAATCCCAATGAAAGCAATCGGTCCGCAAAAAGCAGTAATACTTCCGGCAAGCAATCCTGTGCTTAGAATCATCATCCAGCGCAAAAACGTAGGATTCACTCCCATACTTTTTGCATAGCGCTCGCCAAGAAGCATCGCATTAAATGATTTGACTGAAAAAATAACCGGAAAAATTCCGATTAGCACTACTATCCCCAAAACCACTACTTGCGGCCAAGCCAATCCGCCCAAGCTACCCATAGACCAAACCGTAAACAGCTTCAGTGCATCTGCGCCAGAAAAATATGAAAGTACGGAGACTATGGCAGAAACTGCTGATCCAAACATCAATCCCACAATCAAAAGTGTCATACTATCTCGGATCCGCCAAGCGACTAAACTGACCAAAACCATCACTAATCCAGCTCCAAGGGTCCCAGCACCTACTATTGCCCAAGCACTCAGGCCTCCACCCAAAGCTGAAATGCCAAATGCAGAGCCCGCCAACATCAGCAATGCAACCCCTAAACCTGCACCTGAGCTGATCCCTAAAACGAATGGCCCTGCCAGTGGATTTCTGAAGAAGGTCTGCATCTGAAGTCCACTTAGACTCAAGCCTACTCCTGCCAATAGCGCAACCATAGCCTTTGGCAAGCGATAGTTCAAAATGATCTGTGCGTGAGAAGTTTTCACCCAAGAACCAGTAATCAAACCCTTTAAAATTTCATCTGGATAAATGGAAACTGAACCCAGACTGACGTTCAATAAAAAACTGAACACGAATACTACACATGCTACTATAAAAAGAATCGTGATTCGACTATTTTTCATTGAGTTGCTTGTAAAAATACAACTCGTAATCAGGGAGCAGGCTTGGATGAAGGATTTTCATTAGATCTTTCAGAATCAAGTCAGGTCGCATGTAACCTAATTCAAAGTATTCCAAACCTCCAGTTTCGCCTTTTTTGAGCGTGTAGGTAAATACATTTCCGTTCTGATATGCTTTGATCGCTTGATACCGAGGCTCGACTTTCCCTATTTCTACCAAGGAAATAAAGTCTGCAGATCCTATCCAAAAATCCGCATCCATTGCATTATCTATTACAAATTCATAATTCAGCTGCAAGCTTCCAGTGCCAGATTGATCTTCGAAAACATACTTGCCGCCTGCATTTTTCAGAATCTGTGCACCCCAACTTTCACTTCCAGGGGCATACCAGATATCCTGATACATTACCCCACTCAAGACCGTGGGTCTTCCTACTTCTGGAATCTGTTCTGCCAAAGCCGCTGCTTCCACGTAATCCTTCTCTACCTGCGCAAAAACTTCGCTGGCTTTTTCGAATTCACCAAGTAGAATCCCTGTAAACTTGACCCATTCCGCCCTTCCCAAGGGATGCTGCTCCACATATTCACCATTGATGACAGCGGGGATTTCTGCTGTCTTTAGAAGATCCAAATACCTCAGATCATCACCCAAAGTGGAAATCATAATCCAATCCGGATCAAGGTCGATGATCAGCTCAGTATTCGCCGAGGGACCTGCCCCAAGATCTTGAACCCTTCCAGCATCGATCAGTATTCTGCTGGTTTTAGATGAAATCAAATCAGTCTGAGGAAAGCCTACGAGCTTATCGCTCATTCCAAGCAGGTCCAAATGAGGAATCTGTGTAGTCGAAGTCAAAATTACTTTTGCAATTGGAAGCTGAATTATTGCATCAAATTTTCCAACGGGGATCATTCCATTTTCTGCTACAATTAAATAGCGAAAAGTCCTTTCTGAACCAGTCCAGGGCTGCGACACCTCAATTCTCCAAAAACTTGCCCCCTTGGACACAGTGAAGCCTTTTGCATAAGATAGCGCTACTTTTTCTACCAAAACAGCTTCTGACGATTGCTTTGAATCGCATCCAAAAAAGATTAGAACAAGGTTGAAAATCAGTAAGTACTTAAGGAGATTTTTCAAGATAAGCGCACGATTTGTTGATGGGCAAAGTACGGACTAGAAATTCCGCTTTCCAAAAAAGTATTGTGATGATCTTTTTTCATCTCAAAAATGAGGTTATGTTTACAATGGAAATTGGTTCCCAAACTCGTAGCTGAGCTCTTGGGATTAAAAGGGAATTCGGTAAATGCCGAAGCTGTCCCCGCAACTGTAAGCCCTGTGGAGTGATCCACAATTGATTTGTCATATATAGCCATTGTCCCAAAACGAGTTTGGGACGAGAAGGCGACAAATTGGGGTAAGCCAGGAGACCTGCCTGATTCTATGATTCTGTGCTTTCGGAGGAAAAGCAAATAAGATCTGCATCAAAAGTCATCGGTTAATCTCGATTGGCCAAGTTTCATGTCTTCCTATTTCTCTTCAAGACCGAATCGAATTTAATTTTAATTCGATCAGGTATGGGTGTATTACTTTTAATAGGAATGATCTTCGGCTTCTCGCCGCAAAGTCAAGATACCTTAGTATTAGCTGAGGTGGAGGTCTATGCACCTGTGCTTGACAGATTTACGCAGGGTCAGAAGATCCAATCTTACTCCAAAATAGAATTACAAAATTATCAAGGGAGGTCCTTGGGTGATTTGCTGCAGGAAACTTCTCCGATTTTTATCCGCCAATACGGCGCCGGAATGCTGGCTTCCCCTTCTTTTCGAGGGACCTCCGCTGGGCATACCGCAATTTTCTGGAATGGTCTCCCGATCAATAGCCCATCGCTTGGGCAATCAGATCTATCAATTTTACCAGTCGTTGGGATAGATCAGGTAGCCATTCATTTTGGCAATGGAGGCGCACTTTTCGGAAATGAGGCAATTGGGGGTTCAATTCACCTAGATACCAAGGCTACTTTTGGCAAAGGCTTCCGCGGGAATTTCACGCAGCAGATTGGAAGCTTCGGTCAATTTAACAGCACTCTAAAAGCAAGTTTCTCTACAGAGAAGTTTAGTGGCGAAACGCGGATTTATCGTGAATCATCCCAAAATGATTTCACATACAAAGATCTGGGCCAAGCCGGAACACCAGAGGTGAGCGCAGCAAATTCAGCCTTCCTACAAGCTGGATTCGTCCAAGATTTGGCTTGGAATCTTACTACTTCGAGTCAGCTCAAGGCTAGTCTTTGGTATAATAATACTGACCGGGAAATCCAACCTGTGATGGGATCAAATACCAATGACAAACAAAAAGATGAAAGTATCCGACTGGCAGTGGATTATTTTTATTTCGGGAAGAAGTCAATTTTTAATCTGAAGACAGGCTTGGTCCGAGATAATCAAGTCTTCAATCAAAGCATAAATATCACTAGTCAGTATTTTCTTTCTGGAGATTGGGACGCTGCTTTGTCTTCCAAATGGAATCTAAAAACGGGAATCCGGCTGAATCTAACCCAAGGAAATCTCAGTACCTATTACGCCACTGATCAACGAATCGAAACCTATCAATCACTTCGTTTCGAACCTCTGGAAAAAGTGCGCGTATCGCTCAACCTTCGTCAACTGGCTTATTTAGATCAAGTTGAGCCTTTCATTCCTAGCCTAGGTGCTGACTGGGATTTTTGGAAAAACTCAAAGCATCAACTTTCCCTCAAAACTTCAATCTCCAAAGGAATCAAAGTGCCCACGCTAAACGATCGATTTTGGGAACCAGGAGGAAATCCTGACTTGCTTCCCGAACGAAGTAAAAGTGGTGAAATAGGCTTCAATTGGGTAAAAACTGGTGAGATCAACGTGGAAAATAGCCTCACCTATTACCGAATGAACGTGGTCAATTGGATCATCTGGCTTCCAAGGGGAAGCTTTTGGTCTCCAGAAAATATCCGTGAAGTCCAAAATCAGGGATTTGAATATCAAGGCCATGCAAGCAAGACGATTGCTACTTGGAGTATCAGGGCAAACTGGTCTTACACCTGGAGCCGGGCAGTTTCGACCAAAGGAATCGGCGAAAACGATCCTTCGATAGGCAGACAACTTCCATATACCCCCGAGCACCAGGCCAACGGCAAGCTAGCTATTGAATCAAAAGACTTCTCTGCTTTCTTGGGAACCTTCTTTGTAGGAGAGCGACGAGTGACTGTGGATGGTCAGCGACAGATGCCGGCTTATCAACTTCTCAATTTGGGCTTTTCTTATCCGAAACTAAGCTGGGGCAGTGTAAACGTCCCGATCAGCTTTCAGATCAATAACCTTCTCAATACCGATTACCAAGTACTTTACCTCCGAGCTATGCCCGGAAGATCTTATCAGTTCACTATCTCAATACAATTATGAAGTTTAAATTAAACCAACTTAGCTGGGTCCTCGTCCTGTCCCTTCTATTATTTTCCTGTGACGACTCGGGATCAGAACGTCCACTCGGCGAATATGAAACTGGTATCTTAATCATGAATGAAGGCGCTTTTGGAAGTAATGACGGAGAAGTCTATCACCTTGATCCAGTCTCAGGAACGCTAAAATCCGATATTTTTGAAGCTGCTAATACCCGTCCTTTTGCAGGCTTGCTAGAAGATATGATACTCGAAGGAGATCGACTATTTCTGGTAGCAAATACGGGGAAGGTTGAAATTATAAACGCTGGAGACTTTAAAAGTCTTGGTGCTGTCGCTAATGATTTAGATATCCCTCGCTCTTTGGCAGTAGTGGGGAGCAAACTGTTCATCAGTGATTACGGCCCTTACGATGAAAATTATAATACGCCAGATTCTTATGTCGCAGTTGTGGAGGGATTAAATGGAGGACCTATAAAAAAGAAAATCGAGGTTTCGAATAAACCAGAAGATCTTTTTGTTTCCGGAAAATATGTTTTTGTAGCAGGTTCAGAAGAAGGAAAAGTTGAAATTATCGATGCGGAAAATGAAACCACTTTCAAAACATTGGAGGTTCTCGGAAGCCCGAAGCAGTTCTTTTTGGAAGCCGGAGTACTTTGGTTGTATTCAACGGGGGACGATGAAATTTATTTCCAGTCCTTTCGTTTGGATAATCTGACGAAAACAAATCTAATCACACTACCGCTTGCAGATGCTACTGGAAGAATCACCTTTAATAAGGATGGAACCATTTATATTTTGACTAGTTCTGGCTTTCCTAGCTATAACGATGCGGTAGCCAAGGTGTCCATAGTCAACTCCACATTTGATGCTGAGTGGATTAAAGGATCTGGATTCTATGGAATCGGCTTCGACAATAAGTTAGAACTACTCTACGTCGCTGATGCCAAAGGATTCCAAGGAAATGGAACTGTAACAGTATATCGTGAAAATGCACAGGTTGATTCGGAACTAACGGTGGGAAGAGGGCCATCGGGCTTTATGTTTATGAATTGATCAGTTTTCAGGTTGATTCCAGGGTCAGAGGCAGACGTAAAAGAATGTTGGAATCACGCCACTGAGTTATTTAAGAAGCTTTCATTTAGGAAGAAGGCGAGCGCAATTTGAGTTTTTCTTTTAGAATTAATAATTGATGAGCTATAAAACTAAAAAGAGGCTTTCCGGGTAAGGAAAGCCTCTTTGAGTTTCACTAAAAAAGGAACTTTAATTCTTGATTCTAAACATACCCAGCTTCAAGCCGACTTGGAAGGTGACTTCGTTTCCAGCCTCTGGTATAGAAGCTCCGCTGTTACTTGAATTGCCCATTAATCGATATCCAAGACCTGCGTGCAACCGGGCATACTTATGCAGGTTTAATTCAGCTTGAACCGCCGGCTCTATGTAGAAAGTTCTTTTTTCGCCATCTACGTCATTGAAGCGATCGTAGTCATCTCCCTCCATTTCCAGAGATCCTATTGCTACTGGAATCGTCAGGTGAAAAAGCTTCCCAGAAAGGACCGTATATTCGATAAATCCACCCGCGGCATACACATCAAGATTAGCATTTGGGAAATCGACCAATAAATATGCTGGTCTAAGCTCATAAAAAGTGTTTGCATAAAAGCCACCAACGGTCAATTTGTCCCAGAGCACCACACCAACCCGGATTTGATAAAATGCGGCTGACTCGCCTGCTACTTGGGTGAAGCTAACACCGGGAGAGACCATAAATCCGATATTTCTACCGTCGATTTTCTTATTGAAAAGCGTTTCCTGTTCTGTTGTTTCTTGAGCGAAGCTGATTTGGGAAAGGGAGACTGCGGCAGTGAGGAGAAGGATTTTTTTCATGATGAGTTTTGTTTTTGTTTGTTTTCGATTGCATCACGTCGGAGGATCTGAGTTTGGTTGCTTCAAAGAAGAAAAAAGATTAGAATATTATTACAACTAGTTGATTTACAATTATTTGTTATTTTATGATTGTTAGATTCTTTGTCAGTAGCACACATTTATCCAAATGGCTTCGTCCCGATCGGAATCGCTGATAAAAAGGAGGGGAAAAAAGTCCGGCAAAGCTGCACTTTTTCTCCCCTCCTTCAGATTTAATATCTCCGGATACCAAGCTTGACCAGCTAGCTAAAGAATTTTATTGGGCTACTGGTACGATTCCGTATAATCATATTTGTTTTTAACAAAAGCCCAGAATTGAATTGATTCGGAGATATTCATTTTCCCAAAAAATCAATGGTATTTCGTAGACTTTGAAAATCAATTATGAATTCAATTCCTTTATTTATCAAAAAAAACAAATCTTAAGGCAACCAAAATAGGCGCTTCTCACGTGATGTCACAGAATATGAATCTACAGGAGTCAGAAGCGCTCAAGGCTCTCCTACCAAAATGTCTCAAAAAAGATCGAAAAGCTCAAGAAGAGTTATTTCGATTGACGTATCCCTTTGCGATAAGTATTTGTCTTCGCTATTCTGCCAATCGCGCCGAAGCAAAAGAAATCGTAAATGATGGCTTTTTTAAAGTTTTCTCCCAACTGGAGAAATACAACGCAGGGCTTTCATTTGCAGGTTGGATGAGAAAAATCATGATCAACTGCGCCATTGATCACTTTCGCAAAATCAAACGCTACAATGATCGTCATCCAGATCTTTCTCAAATGAAAGATGAACCTCAGGTAGAAGGGATTATTGACAAAATAAGTGCAAAAGAAATCATCACACTGGTACAAGAACTTCCGCCTGCCTATCGAATGGTATTTACGCTATTTGCAGTGGAAGAATACACGCACAAAGAAATCGCAGAAAAACTGGGAATCTCCGAGGGAACTTCAAAGTCTAATTATTCCAAAGCAAAGCTGAAAATTAAGAACCGCCTGATCGCTATCAACCCATCATTAGAAGAGCAATATGGAGCCTAAAGATCCTTTCGAAAATAAAATAAAATCCGCTCTGGAAGAATATGCTCCAGCATACGAGCAAGGCGCTTGGGAAGACTTTGCTCCCAGACTTGAATCGCTGAACATCCCCTTTTGGAAAAAGTGGTACGCACCTTACCTTTATAGCACTGGGCTGGCGGGACTGATTTGGCTTTATTTGGCACTTCAGACCACTCCTGGGATTTCGATATCTCAAGCGTATTTACCACCAGATAATCAAACCATTACACTAGTGCAGCGCGACACACTGTATGTATACGATACTGTATATGTGTATAGACGTCAGATTATTGATACCCAGATTTTCAGCGAAGAGAGTAGTGGTATTGCTTCAACTTTAGATTTAAACGGAAATAATCTGAATCAACCAATCTCTGAAGAAACAAAGGCTACAGCTATTGAAAGTACTTTTAAGTCTGATACGAACACTGATGAGAGTAAGGGAATTACTGAATCTGCAACTCGCCAAGTTGCAAGGCAGAATGCTCCCCGAGCGGGAGAAACTGCTCCATCCAAATCCCAGACAGATTCAACCTATCAAGAAACCATAGCCAACACGGAATCTATTGACACTGAGTCTGGCCTTCCAGTCTCCCCTAATAAAACAAGGACGCGGACATCGATGGCGGCACCATCCATCAATCGTCAAAAACTCGAAGTCCTCAAAACCGACCGAGAGTTTGTAGAAGGTGACACCAGTAATCTTTCCTCGCCTCCCATTCGTCAGAAGCAGAAAAATCAACTCTCCTTATATGCAAAACCAGCGCTGACATTACTCCTACCTATTCATTCAGAATTGGAGTTTTATCCAGCGATTCTGCCTGAGCTGTCAGTGGAACTTCGCTGGAATGATTCCTTTGGGTTAAGCACTGGCCTGATTTGGGGGAATATCACCGCTGATTTGGACGATCCAGAGGACTTCCCTGCCGGTTACCTAAATCGATTTCCAGGACTTCCCGACCTTTCAGAAGAACCTGATGATGTGGAGATCCGGAGCGAGCAGCTCTGGATTCCTCTCATTGCATCCCTTCGACCGGTGGCTAGTGGACGATTTGATATCAATATTCAGGTAGGATTTCTAATCAATTACCTTCGCAGCCAACGCTTTACTTACATATTTGAAGAGCAATCTATGCTTGCAGACTTTTCTGAAAAAGTGAAATTAAATGAATGGACAGTGTCCCATGCTATGATAGGTGTGGGAAGCGGATACTCCATAAGCGAGCGTATGAGTCTGCAAATGGGCGCTACTTATTGGCTTCCGCTTGTCAAGACCGGAGTGGATCAGAGTAGGATTCATGGATTGGGATTGAACTTTGGGCTAAACTATAGACTCTGGAAGCGTACCAACTTTTAAAAAGTGAGATGCTCTTAGATAAAACGAGAAGAGACTTCTCGCAAGTAGATTTTAGAGAGCTAAAAATTAGCTATTAAAGTCCGTTGGATCAACTTTGATTTCAGGGAGTCTCTATAATGATTTACTGATTTTTAGCTATTCAATTCATATAATCCATGAAAAGACGGCTTTTTATGGAATACGATCCATAAAAGTCTATATTTGTTTATGAAATTCAAAAGAATACATTTTCATAATCTTTCTGATAAGCTAGAGAACAAGAAAGTAATCATCCTGACAGGCCCGCGCCAAGTAGGGAAAACAACGCTTATCTATGACTTACTGGCTGGAAAGGATTACTTATTCTTGGATGGGGATGATCCTACAACCAGGCGACTGTTTGACACACCTAATACCATGCAGATCAAATCAATCCTTGGGAATCATAAATATGCCTTTATCGACGAGGCCCAGCGTATTAAAAACATAGGCATCACTGCAAAAATCATTCACGACCAGATTCCGGACGTGAGATTGATTCTTAGTGGGTCATCCTCTTTTGAGCTATCCGGCTTGACGCAGGAACCACTTACCGGAAGGAAGATTACTTTTCATCTTTATCCCATCAGTTGGAAAGAATTTGAGCAAACTGTTGGATACGTTGCTGCCGAGCAAGATCTGCCTAATCGTCTTGTTTACGGTTTTTATCCAGAGATCATTACCAGTGTGAACGATCAGGAAAGCCTATTATATGAACTTACAGAAAGCTACCTCTACAAAGATGTCTTGGCTTTGGGTATCATCAAAAAGCAAGATGTGATCTTCCGTCTCCTACAGCTTTTGGCGTATCAGGTGGGTAGTGAGGTGTCTTATAACGAACTTTCCAGATCGCTCCAAGTGGATGTGAAAACAGTCATTAGCTACATTGATCTGCTGGAGCAAGCGTATGTGGTCTATCGGCTGGGAACCTTCAGTAGGAACCTGCACAAGGAAATAAAGATGAATAAGAAAATCTATTTCTATGACAATGGTGTCCGCAATACACTGATCAGAAATCTACAGCCGCTTGCGCTACGAAACGATATCGGAGCCCTTTGGGAAAATTTTCTGATATCCGAAAGAATGAAGTTTCTGGAGTATGAGCGGATTAAAGTCAACAGCTATTTTTGGCGCACCAAAAACCATCAGGAACTGGACTATCTCGAAGAAAAAGACGGGAAATTAAAGGCCTTTGAATTCAAATGGAATCCTGAAGCAAAATTCTCCATTCCATCCGCCTTCAAAGAAACTTATGCCGCAGACTGTAAACAAATACACCGGGAAAATTACAGGGATTTTGTGAAATAGTCAATCTGCATTCTGACGATTAACTTTAGCTCAACAAGCGAGAAATCCAACTCGGTATAGCCCATCGCGTAAGGTCCAATCTCATAGGGGATGTAAATGAGGCGAAATTTATCACCGCTAAATCCCATCGAATTAGGCAAGAAAAAACCTGTTTCTGGTAGAAAGAACAGGCCACTTTCCGCCAGAGTGATATCCTCATCCAATCATGAAATTCCAGAAAGGGCTTTTCTGCCAAAGCAAGCAGCGCAGGTTGATCCAAACCTCTAGGCTTTCCGGAAAAATCTAAGGTGGTCTCAAGGAAGTCATTCAAATAAATATCCGCCTGTTCCTTCAAAGTTGTTCCTATCGAGTCGGAATAAAATAAGCGAGTAGTTGATCCTAAATTGCTTGATTGAGACGTTTCCCAGTTTCTCCTTATTTAAATTATAACCAAGCAAAATTGACTTTTGCGCAAGGTTCATTAACGTAGATTTTTTATTGGAAAAGCTTCTGATTGAAACATTTAATTTTGATTCTTTGCTGGACTTCTCAGGAGCACAGGAAAAGAAATTAAAATTGAAAAGTAAGCTTTTTATAATGAATGGGTTGAAGATTTCAGAAATAGCTGAGTCAATCTTTTTGCCAAAATAATTGGGCTCAACTCCCCTGACTTGATTTGAATTTTGGAGTCTTCCAATAATTTATTCACTGCCTTGTCTGCGATAAAAGCTTTACCCAATAAATCCTGGACATATTCATTAAGCCAATTTACGCGTTGATTTTCACGATTTTTTAGCCAAAAACCATGCTCTTGGGTAGTAGATTCAAATTCAGAAATCATTTTCCAAACCTCATCCAAACCAGTTCCATCAAGTGAAGATCCAGTCATCACTTTTGGCGACCAGCTATTTTCACCCAAAGGAAAAAGATGGAGCGCATTCGAATAATTCGCTTTGGCTTTTTTGGCCTCTAAAATGTTTTTTCCTTCCGCTTTATTAATGAATAAACCATCAGCCATTTCCATAATTCCTTTCTTGATACCCTGAAGTTCATCCCCGGCCCCAGCCAGCATCAGTAACAGAAAGAAGTCGACCATACCTTTGACAGCGGTTTCTGACTGTCCTACACCAACAGTCTCGATCAAAATCACATCAAATCCAGCTGCTTCACATAGTAACATGGCTTCTCGCGTCTTAGAGGTAACCCCACCCAGTGTGGATCCTGTAGGGCTGGGCCGGATAAAGGCACGTTTATCTGAAGCCAAATTTTCCATCCGGGTTTTATCTCCCAGAATGCTACCTTTTGTTTTTTGACTAGATGGATCAACTGCCAGCACAGCAATTAGATGTCCCTTATCTACCAAGAGTTTGCCAAAAGATTCAATGAAGGTACTTTTCCCAACTCCAGGCACACCAGTAATTCCGACTCGTATGGAATTACCAGTCTTCGGTAGGATCTCCTGCACCAGTTGCGAAGCCAAGTCTGCATCTGAGTCTAGGGAACTCTCTACCAAGGTAATCGCACGACTTAGTATTGCGCGATTTCCAGACAAGATCCCGTCTCGGTATTCTGCTATTGGTAGTCGTTTACTCATTTTCTAATTTAAATCTGACCTCTCCCATTGGCGTCTTTTCATAACTTGCAATCAAGTACGACTTCAAGTCTTCCGAAAAATGGGGTTCTTGCAGTGAAAGGCTAATCTCCTCATCAATTTCATCTCCAAAGAAAAAAACCATCGTGCGGCCATATTTAGTGTGAGGGAGTGAATTCCCGTATTCTTCCATCCACACACGATCAAAATCAAGTGCTTTCACTGCGTAGATTCGGATCACTGGCCCGGTGTTATTTTCGTTGCGATAAGTTCCCAGCTCCCTATATTTTCCGGAAAACCGCTCCATACCGGGCTGAAAAAATGATTCCTTGGCTATCATGATGACTAATACCACTACGATCACGGCAAGAGTATAATAAATGAGCTTAGTGCTTTTCAAAACTTAAGTCAGTTTAGTAAGTTTAGGCCTTAATTTACTGAAAATATTAAGAATGGGATTCGAATACATCAAAGCACTTCACATCATTTTTGTAGTCACTTGGTTTGCAGGACTATTTTATATTGTGCGATTGTTTATTTACCAAACAGAAGCAATGGAGCGTCCACCATTTGAACGTGACATTCTCAAGCCACAACTTGACTTGATGGCTTCGCGCCTCTGGTACATCATAACTTGGCCATCAGCTATTTTAACACTGATTTTTGGTACATGGGTACTCGCCTATCGTTGGGGCTATATGGAACTTGGCTTCATGCAGGCAAAGCTGGTTTTTGTGTTTCTACTGTATGCTTACCATCTTTTCTGCCATAAACTTTTCAAAGAATTGCAATCCGGAAGAACCAGATGGACTTCTACTCAGTTGAGATTATGGAATGAAGCCAGCACCTTGCTTTTATTTACTATTGTATTTTTGATCGTGTTGAAAGATACAATTCAAATGGTTTGGGGAATATCCGGGTTAATTACACTGGGAATCAGCCTAACGATCGGAATACGTATTTATAAGAAGTTCCGTAAAAACGCTTAAAAATCATGGAATACCGCATTACGTTTATCTTTGCTCTGTTAATAACATTGGCAACTTGGAGTTGCCAGAGTGGTCCTGAAATTGAAGCGGGTCCTCTTCCAAAACTTGGTAACTTCTACCTAGAAGGTCAAGACACGGTTTATCATCAAATTGCCGATTTTGAATTTATAAACCAGATGGGTGATACCGTATCGACCAATACTGTGAAAGGAAAAGTATATGTGGCAGATTTTTTCTTCACTTCTTGCCCTACTATTTGTCCGATAATGAAAAAAGAAATGCTTCGTATATTTGAAAAGTATGATGGTAATACCAAATTTCAAATTCTCAGTCATTCCATCGATCCAACTTTTGATACAGTGGAAATACTACGAGATTATTCTCAGAAATTGGGAATTGAAAATGCTTCTACATGGAATTTCCTCACCGGAGATCAGGAAAAAATCTTTGAAATGGGACAGACTAGCTACCTGACCACTGCTATGGCAGACCAAGACGAGCCGGGAGGATTTCTTCATAGTGGAGCATTTATTCTAGTGGATCAAAAAGGTTACATCAGAGGTGTCTATGATGGCACCAAAACCGATCAGGTAGATCGCCTTTTAACTGACATCCCAAAGCTTCTCACTAAATGAGGAAATTAATACTTGCATTTTTGGTACTGACATCATGCGCCCCAAAGTCCAGCAACTCAGAAAGTAATCTGGCCGAAATTTCTGACTCGAAAGTAATGCAGTATGCAATACCGGGAAAAGCACTCTACGAAAGCTACTGTGGGAATTGCCATCAAGCTAATGGAGAGGGACTGGGAAAACTAATTCCTCCACTGAAAAATGCTGACTATTTCATGTCAAACATACCTCGTACTGTGTGGGTTATGAGGAATGGCTTGGAGGGTGCAATCTTGGTGAATGGTCAGGTTTATAACCAAGCCATGCCCGGAAACACAGCGCTTACTCCGTTAGAACTGGCTCAAATCAGTACTTACCTCTATAATATTTGGGGGTTAAATGAGGGCGCAATTACATCATCAATGGTAGAAAAGTATTTAAAAGAAACCCCCAATCTTAGAGATTAATCTTTTAAAATCTCTGCAGATTTAGACAGAATTTCCTGAATCTGTACATTGACTTCAGTGATTTTTAGGGCTTGATCTTCGAGGTAAACCCTAATTTCTTCTGGAGTCTTTTCTTCATCTTCGGTCTTGTATTGGCGCATCCAAACAAACATCGCATCATAGGCCAGATTCAAATCAAAGGCTAATTCTTCCAATTTTTGGATTTGAAGCGTATCGACAGTTTCACTCATTTCCAGTATTTCCACCTTTTTCTCAGCTTCTTTCTCTAACTTTTTCAATTGACCAATTTTTGGCATCACTTCATCATGAATAGAGATCACCTCTGCTCGCTTGATTCGATTTAACTCTTCTTGGCTTGGCTGACAAGAGTATAGAACTGCTGTAGCGAGGAATAAAAAAAACAATGTTGCTTGTCGCATGGTATTAAAGTTTGAGTCAACAAACTTACCTGATAAATCATAAGAATTTTGATAAATGGGTTGGCAATTAATCCGAATGCAGCCATTAATTTTAATTTATAATCTAAAATGCTATGAAACCTATTTGCTTTGCCGATGGCAAAATCATCCCTGTTGAAGCTGCTACTATTCATCCAATGGATTTGGCTGTAATTCGTGGCTATGGAATATTTGATTTTTTCAGGACGGTAAATTACCAGCCGCTCTTCTTGGAACATTACCTAGATCGGTTTATTGCTTCTGCAAAAAAGACTTTCATTCCACTGGAATATTCTCGCGGGCAACTGCGGCAAATTATTACTGAATTAATTGACAAAAATGATTTGAAAGAAGGTGGGTTGCGAATGGTATTGACCGGCGGAATTTCAGAAAATCACTTTTCCCCAGCACAGGGCAAGCTATTTATCTTTGCAGAATCTCTAATTTTTCCTGCCCAAGAAAAATATGAGAAAGGTATTAAATTACTTTCAGTTGAATATGTACGATCGATCGCAGAGATCAAAACCACCAACTATGCCTACCCAGTATGGCATAGCTTCCAATGGAAAGAGGCAGGAGCTGAAGATGTAGTATATCACATGAATGGAGAAGTCAGTGAGAGCTCCAGAAGTAATATTTTCATTGTCAAAGATGGTCAAGTGAGTACTCCAGATAAGCATGTACTTCACGGGATTACGCGGAAACATGTGATGGACATCGCGGGTAATGTAGCTATTCGTCCGATTTATTTTAAGGAAATGCTCCAAGCGGATGAAGTCTTCATTACCAGTACAACCAAGGTTCTTCTCCCTGTAACCCAGATCGACAATCATATTATTGGAAATGGGAAAGTCGGTGAAGGGGCGCTTGACATTCTGGAGAAGTTCAAAGCACTTGAAAAAGAACTTTGTTATTGATGAAAAACTCAATACCTACTAATTATTCTAAACAGTAAAAAATAAGCCGAAGAAAGTATCTTCGGCTTATTTTTTATATCTCGTCTCTTACTAATCAATCCACCAATGCCGCATCCTTGAGGATATACATCAGTTTTTCAGGATCCTTGCTGTTGAGTGTTAGTTGACCACGTACTTTGACCCGGTTGGATGTATACTTGATCGGTCTGGAAAGCATTACTTCCATAACAGTCTCCGGTCCCCCAGACCCACAAAAGAAACATTCTGCCAAAGGTAAGCTTGAAAGTATGATATGCTCTGGTTTGAACATTCCTTCAAATGGGATAATGTATCCATCGGCCTCCACTACTTTTCCTTCAAGTTTTGAAATATTAGTCGAGAAGACGGGAACGTACAGCTCGCCGTACTGATCTTCACTGATTTTATAAGACACTTCAGATAGACTTTTCCAGACATTTTGAGTCTGAGCAAGTATTGCACAGATGCTAAGTGCAAAGAAGCCTAAAGTCAATAATGAGATTTTAAATATTTTCATAGTACGAAATTATACTTTTTAAACTGATTAGACTCTGGTAAGTTGCTTGGCAATACTAGTTTTATATGCTGTCCAAGCGGGAATTAATGAGGCCACTAATCCAACAACCAAAGCGTATGCTATAATCCAAAGTTCTTCTGGAAGGAAAACCCAAGCTTGAATACCTGAAACCACTGATTGTTCATTTGAACTGATCAGTACTTGCAAAAAAACATGCCCAAAACCGATCCCAAGCAATGCACCAATTAATGTTAACAATAAGCCTTCCATAAAGATCAAAATTACAAGCTGAAAACGTGTAGCGCCAATCGCCCGAAGAATCGCCAAATCATATTTTCGCTCTTTCAATGAATTATATAAGGCTATAAAAATTCCAATACCTGAGATTCCGAGCAAGACAATAGCCAATCCTTTGAGCAAGCTGACTCCTACCCCAAGTAATTCAAACAATCGAACCATTTCAAAAGCTGGCGAAGCTGCCTGCATCACTGTTCTAGAATTGATCATTCTCGGCAGTTGAATCGCTGCCATGGGACTTCGGTAGGAAATTAAAAGTGAGGTAATCTCTCTTGGTCGATCAGAATGTGGGAAGCCAGTCTGTGCAACTGGTTTCTGAAATGCTTCATGATCATGGCTGCTTGACCCACTCCTGGCGGTCGAGTCTGAAGAACCTTGCTCGTCATGGGTCAGCCAGACAGATTCGATACTTGTCATCACCAAACGGTCCAAGACATTTCCCTGCTGTTCCAAAATCCCCTTCACTTTAAAATCATACTGATCATGCTCATGACTTCCTACACTGATCCCGTGGCTTCCGGCAAATACATCATCGACCTTCAATCCAGTCTGGACAGCTACTTCATTACCTAAGACCACTTCAAATGGCTTTTCCCAAAGTATTCCATTGGAGACTATAGCTTGATAGCTTTTCAAATAGTCGTAATTAGTGCCGACAATCCGAAAGCCTTTATAATTATCCCCGAGTGCAAGCGGGATAACGCCTTTGACTAAGCGATTTTTAGCTAATTTTTCTACCTCCTCCATGGGGATATTTCCTGTGGGAAAATCAACATGATAAATACTGGAAAGGATTAATTGAAGTGGACTACCCTTTGCCCCTACGACTAAATCAATCCCGGCTGCATCTTGAGTGATCTTCTTTTCGAATTGATCCTGAATGAGAAGTAATACGGTCATGATGGCAAGTCCCAAAGCCAAAAGCAATGCGTTTAAACCCGTAGAAAGCGGTCTAAATGTTAAATATTTCCAACTCAGCTTGATTAGATTCATGTACCGGAAACTTCAATAAATTTTGAAAAATGTACTTTCAATCGCTGATCATGCGTGACAATTACTAAAGCTGCGCCGATTCTTTCTGCCTGACTTTTCAAAATCTCAACTACAGCCGATGCGTGCGCATCATCCAAACTCGAAGTTGGTTCATCAGCCAAAATCAATTTTGGATTGTTCACTAAAGCACGGGCAATGGATACACGCTGCGCTTCCCCTTCACTCAAGGTCAATACAGATGCATTTGCTTTGTGGGCTATTCCAAGCTCTGTCAATAAGATCATAAGGTTCTGACCCTGTTTTTTTGTGAAATAATTAGCAAGTTCTAGATTTTCGATCACCGAAATAGCTGAAATCAAGTGAGGTTTTTGAAATATAATTCCAATTTCACTCCCTCTGAATTGATCAAGGCGTTGGGAAGAAAGTGTTGCCAAGTCTATTCCATCAAAAAGAACTTCTCCTGATTGAGGTTTCATCAGACCTGCCAAAAGATTCAAAAGTGTAGTTTTCCCACTTCCCGATTGGCCCAAGATCACAATAGCCTCCTTCGAATCGAGTTTGATATCCGGAAAACAAAGGGTTTGCTGATCTGGATGAGTAAATTTAAGGTTTGAAGTATGGAGCAGCATCTAAATTATATTACAGGAATTACAACTTTAAAGGTAGTCCCTTTGCCTTCGGCACTTTCAAATGTAATCTCACCTTTTAAGACATCCATACATTTTTTCGCAATCGAAAGTCCCAGTCCAGAACCTTCAATAGTCCCAACATTATTCGCTCTAAAGAACCTATCAAACAGCAGTCTTTGTTCCTTTTTCGGGATTCCAATCCCTTTATCCAGTATAGTCCCGACAAGATTTTTATCAATATACTCTAAGATGAAATCTACTTCCTGCCCATCTCTTGAATATTTGGTTGCATTCGAAAGGAGATTCTCAAATACCTGATATAATAATTCAGAGTCGGTAGTAATGGTCTTTGGAAGGTTAATTGTCTTTGAATTGATTTTGACATCAGTCTCCATCCCTGCTTTGATCGTATCTAGAAGCTCATTAACAAATGCTCCAGTAAACATCTTTTTAGGCCTAAACTTCATTTGATTGGCATCAGCTTTACCAAAGAATAAGACGCTGGTCAGCAAATTATTCAGTATACGGACCGAATTTTCAATTTTCATTGCATGTTTAGCGATTTTCACCTTGAATGGGTGTTCTTTCTCACTGTAGATTTTAAGGAGTTGAGCAGAACTCAGGATCGAGGTCAAGGGTGTTTTAAAGCCATGAGAGACATTTAATACAATACGTGATTTAAGCTCATTGATTTCCCTTTCTTTTTCGAGGGCTTTGGTCAGTTCTTTATTTGCATCGTAAAGCTCAACTGTACGTAGCTTAACTTTTTCTTCGAGCTCATTATTCAGCTTTTGGAGTTCCTTCTCTTTTCGGTCTTTAAAGATTGCCAATTCGATCACCATATTAAGTTCTCGAATATTGAACGGCTTGATCACATAGGCACTTGGATTAGTACCAACGACTTTATTGAGCGTTTCAGCATCTGAACTTGCACTCAAATAAACAACTGGGATATCATATTTTTCATTGATGATTTCTGTGGTTTTAATTCCGTCCAGTTCTCCAGCGAGATTGATATCCATCATGACAATATCCGCATGGTTTTGAGTAAGAAATTCCAGGGCTTTTTCGCCCGAATCTGCAATACCTAGAATCTCATGCTTATTTTTTTCCAGTGCCTTTTGCAGTAGAAAAGCCGAAGCGGGATCATCTTCTACAATCAGGATCTTAAGGGTGAACATTAATTAAAAATTGAGGATGGACACTATTTATATGGGGAAAATACAAAAATTATAAGCTCTAGATAGGAATTTAGAGTTTTACGACTGTTCTAGACTTTTTTTGGCTAACAATTGAAATCTCTCCACACAACATAACAATTAGATTTTTTTGATACTAAGTATCTGATCAATAGTATTATAAAAGTGATTATTTTGAGCACTATCTTATTCGGAAGCTTCAAAAACTTTCACAAAATAATCCTTTAACATTCCTACTCCTTTATCTAAAATTTTGACTGGCAAGTTTGAATTCCCCTGTTTGATGCTAAGTTTTATTTGTCCTTCGCCCACATATATGATTGTATTACTCACCAAATTATCACCGATCATCTCTAGCAAACGCTTATCAGTTTGATCACGAATTGAGGTTTGGAGGTAACATTTAGACAAGATTGAGATTCTTTATTTTTTCTCATGTTTGTATCCGTCCAGTGGACCCATATAATTTGTCTTAGGAATTCCAGGGGATTGGGGTGGTAGGATACTGCTGCCAATTTGAGGGAAGAAGTTGATAGCGCTCTATTTGCTTATGACTCTGGATTCTTTCCAGTACATCCTTCAGCCATTCAAATTTGTTAAGCTTGATTTTTTACGGTTGGCGATAAAGGAGTAGATCCCGGCAGCCTGCTGTGCAGCCTGCTGATATGATCTGCAAAAAAGGAAATTCTTGCGTAATATTGCCAAGGGACTCACTGCATTTTCTATCAGGTTCTTGCCAATGCCCATCTGGCCATGATGCACGTAGGCAGTCAGTCCTGCCCGCCTGGGCAAGCTATAGTCGATGGCTTTTCCCATCGGACTGTTGGGTCTGTACTTGCACTGGTTTTCTTTCATCCATTTTTCCAGCCTGTCCAGAACGGGTCGGGCGAGCGTTTTTCTTTCCCTGGTTCGTTTCACCCAGTTCAGCCTCTCTTCCCGCATCCGTTATTCCAGTCCATAGCCACGTTGCATTTTATCGAGCACATAGCTGGGCCTGACTTTCATCATCCATGAGTACATTGGCAAAGTAGCGTCTGGAATATGCACCCAAGATAATCGGGACATGCCATACAGAAAGTCAGCGGGGTAAGGCTCAGACAGTAAGGCCTCAGTTTAAGGGGATGTCCTGCGGGTAATGAGCAAGGCAGATAAACTATAACATCCGCAAAAAATAATTCCAATTTTATCACTACTTTTAGAATTCATCATTGTTCTTTGTTTTAATTTCTTTATCAAGCGGAAAAGGTTTTACCAACGTAAATTAATAGGGAATTGTGTGCAAATCACAAGCTGTCCCGCAACTGTAAGTAACCATCAAGTTTTTACCCATTGTTGTCCACTGCCAAAAGCGGGAAGGACGGTAAAAATGTTACAAGTCAGGAGACCTGCCTAGTTCGTATTTGACAGTGCTTTCGTGGAATGAAGCAGGTTGTTAATTGGTATATTTTGCCCGATAAATAGCATTGTCTATTACTAGGGATAAGTGTGCTTTTTTCTATCCTTACATTTCCAAAAAACATTGTGAGATTTCAAGCATAAGAGCTTTTAAATAAATTTATCAATTTAAAAGTAAAAAAAATGCGCACACAAAATCTTGGCTATCCGAGGATAGGTAGCCAGCGTGAATTAAAAAAAGCTACTGAGCAGTATTGGTCAGAAAAAATAAGTCAACAGCAGTTATTGCTAACAGGTAAAACAATCCGCCTACAAAATTGGCAGATACAGGCAGAAGCGGGAATTGACTTGGTTCCTTGCAACGATTTCTCGTTTTACGACCAAGTGTTAGACACAACTCTAATGATTGGTGCTGTGCCAAAAAGATATCAAACTCTGGCAGCAACAAAGCAACTTACTGACATTGATTTGCTTTTTGCAATGGCAAGGGGCTATCAGAAAGATGGCTTTGACATTACTGCAATGGAAATGACGAAATGGTTTGATACCAATTATCATTACATCGTGCCTGAATTTACTGCCGATCAAAAATTTTCATTGCTTAACAAGAAGGTCATAACAGAATTTTTGGAAGCAAAAGCCCAAGGTTTTACCACAAAGCCTGTTCTTATTGGCCCAGTTTCCTATTTGTTATTGGGCAAAGAAAAACAAGAAGGCTTTCACAGAATTGACTTGTTAAGTAGTTTATTGCCCGTTTATCTTGAAATAATAGGGCAATTGGTATCAAATGGTGCGGCATATATTCAATTTGATGAGCCTTGTCTTTCATTGGAAATTACCGAAAATGAACAATTGGCAATAGAAAAAACTTACCAAACAATTGCTGAAAAATTCCCAAAACTACATATCATTTTAGCAAGCTACTTTGAATGCTATGGCGACAACCTGCCCACTGTCCTAAATTTACCAATTCAAACGTTACATTTGGATTTAGTGCGATGCCCATCGCAAATTGATGATATTTTAGCAAGCGATTTTCCAAGCTCCAAAACCAACCTTTCATTAGGTGTGGTTGATGGCAGAAATATCTGGAAAAATGATTTTCAAGATTCACTTTCTATCATAAAAAAAGCGCTGGATGCCATTGGTGCAGATCGGGTTTGGATTGCTCCATCTTGCTCATTGATTCATTGCCCTTGTGATTTGACTTTTGAAACAGATGAAAAATCGTTGCGGCCTGAAGTCAAAGATTGGTTGGCTTTTGCAAAACAAAAAATCAATGAAGTGGTCACGCTTAAACAACTGGCTAATGGCGAAAATCCAGCATTGGCAGACGTAAAATTGCGAAGTAATATTGAATCCAATGCAAAACGCAAAACTTCGCCACTTATCCATAACCAAAATGTAAAACAGCGTGTAGCCAATATTACAGAAAAGGATGCGCAGCGGCACGATGATTTTCAAGTAAGAAAGTTAGAACAACGTAAAGCACTGAATCTGCCCTTATTTCCAACTACTACGATAGGTTCTTTTCCACAAACTCCCGAAGTAAGAAGTTGGAGAGCCAAGTTCAAAAAAGGCGAACTTACCCAAGAACAATACGATAATTTGATTGCTAAAGAAACCGAAGAAGCTATCCGGTGGCAAGAAGAAACCGGTATTGACGTATTGGTGCACGGTGAGTTTGAACGAAACGATATGGTGGAATATTTCGGCGAACAGTTAGAAGGTTTTGAGTTTTCTAAAAACGGTTGGGTACAAAGCTATGGCAGTCGATGTGTGAAACCACCCATTATTTATGGCGATATATTTAGACCAGCCCCAATGACTTTGCGTTGGACTTCGTATGCACAATCGTTGACCAAAAAATTATTGAAAGGAATGCTCACCGGGCCTGTAACTATCCTGCAATGGAGTTTTGTGCGAAATGACCAACCACGTAGTGAAACCTGTACCCAAATTGCGTTAGCCATACGGGACGAAGTGGTGGATTTAGAAAAAGCAAACATTAAAATCATTCAGATAGATGAACCAGCCATCAGAGAAGGTTTGCCTTTGAGAAAAGAAGATTGGACTTCATATTTAGACTGGGCAGTGAAGGCATTTCGTATTTCAGCAAGTGGTGTGCAAAACAAAACACAAATTCATACCCACATGTGCTATTCCGAGTTTAACGATATCATACAAAACATTGCCGAAATGGATGCAGACGTGATTACAATTGAATGTAGCCGTTCGCAAATGGAACTGTTAGATATTTTTGCAGAGTTTAAATATCCAAACGAAATCGGACCAGGTGTTTATGATATTCACTCGCCTAGAGTGCCCTCAAAATCTGAAATGGTGGAGTTGATGGAAAAAGCGAAAGTCCATATTCCTATTGACCAACTTTGGATAAACCCTGACTGCGGATTAAAAACCCGTCATTGGGAAGAAACCAAGAAAGCAATGACCGAGATGGTAAGTGCCGCCAAAGAATTGCGTTCAATGGTTAAGGTTGCTGTTTAATAAAAATTAGCTTATACAGGTAGCCAAACGAAACTTATGTTTGGCTACCTTTTTTTAAAAAAAAATATAAAAACACGAGTAGGAAATTCACGCTCGACATAGTAGAAATTCTACGAGTAATGTAAGTGATATTAGCACTTGCCAATGCAATCAGGTAAGTAAAAGACTTGCAATCAAATAAGCTTTAAGTCAAACGCACTATAAAGTGCTTTGCAAAAAATTTGGTTCATTTTCATATCCTTGCGCATCACAGCCACTGCTGCCATTTTGCTACTGCGAAAAAAGTGCAGGTAAAAATTCAGATAATTACAAAGAAAGTGGCAATTGGATATTTACAGGGTTACATCGTTTACTGAGCGGAATATGGTTCAGAAACGGGTCCCGACATGTTGTTTGTGGATTTAAAAAATAGAAATTATGATACCAGAAGATAAAATAAAAGCTGCTGAAACGCATATTTTTAAAGCAGTTTTCCCGAATACCACCAATCATTACGACACCTTGTTTGGTGGTACGGCCATGTATTTAATGGATGAGGTCGCTTTTATCACGGCAACACGTTTTACCAGACAAAAAATGGTAACAGTAAGTAGCGATAGAATTGATTTTACGAAAGTAATCCCCGCAGGGACAATTATTGAGTTAGTGGGAAGCGTTATTAAAATAGGTAATACGAGCATAAAAATAAGCGTAGACATTTACATCGAAGAAATGTATTCCGACAAACGAGAGAAAGCCATAACAGGTGAATTTACCCTAGTAGCTATTGATGAAAATAAAAGGCCAACGCCGATAAACCACTAAGTACGAACAGGAAATCGTCGAATAAGGGTGAAAGGCTTGTAGGGTATTGGCAAAAATGGGAGAATCGAAAGTAATGGAACTTTCGGAATCTGCCCCTGGTCCAAAAAAGCAATTGCAAAGTACTGTCGTCCGATTAAATTCTAAAAGCCTCAAAAAGGCCTTAGCTGCTTACATTAAATGGAATTTTCTCGAATTTCAAAAACACCCCACTGCTTCAGATTCGTACCCATCCGGTGGACCCATATAATTTGTCTTAGGAATTTCAGGAGATTGGGTTGCTGCGATACTGCTGCCAATTTGAGGGAAGAAGTTGATAGAACTCTTTTTGCTTGTGGGTTTGGATTCTTTCCAATAGATCTTTCAGGCATTCAAATTCATTGATCCTATTTTTTTTGCAGCTAGCCACAGAAAAGTACATCCCGGCAGCAATCCGTGCGGCCCGATATAATCCGCAAAGAAGGAAGTTCTTGCAAGCGATTGTAGGGGTCTCACTGGATTTTCTATCAGGTTGTTGTAAATTTTACATCTAGCCATAATGGACGTAGTCAGTCAGTCCTGTACAGCACAGGCAGGAATCCGGATTGGGCTGGATGGCTTACCCGGAAAAACAAAACGCCTCCGTTCATCGGGTCAGAACCAAGTCAGTTGCGCACAAGCCCGGCAAGTAAGTTGATCCCAAAGCGCATGTGTGTCAGTTCGTGGTACGTAAAATACCTGACAGCACTTGAAAGAGCCAGCGTCAGCCCAACAACTCACGCAAAGTAGTGACACTGTCCCAAACAACTTCACACAAACCAGCGAGGGATAGTTGATTCTGGCTACCGGGCATGCTGTGAGAGGACACATCGGAATTATTGAAAACGGAGAAGGGGAAGCTTTAGGAGCGGTATCGGTATCAAACTTTCTGCACCAATACTAGAACGTTGCTTTGGGGACACTTTCTGAATGGGCAAAGACTGCCTTGATTTTGCCGGATTTCTGCCATTTACAGTACAGCGAATAACAGGCTTCATTGGGTATCTTTTTCATCTTTCAACGTTACCAATTCAGGATTCATCAATCAATATGGGCTTTGTCGGATGCACACAAGTAAAAAAGATTTTCTAAGTTAATTTAGGTCCAGATAGTTAAGCATTTCTTTTGTAGGCGGAGGGAAACTTCTATTTTTGTCCAAACTTTAAAAATAGCTGTATGAGTGTACTAGTCAATAAAAATTCCAAGGTAATCGTACAAGGATTCACCGGGTCTGAAGGTTCTTTTCACGCCCTACAGATGATCGAATACGGTACCAATGTAGTCGGTGGCGTAACTCCTGGCAAAGGTGGATCGATACATTTGGGACAACCTGTTTTCAACTCTGTAGTTGAGGCCGTAGAGAAGACAGGAGCAGATACTTCCATCATTTTTGTACCGCCCGCATTTGCTTCGGACGCGATCATGGAAGCAGCTGACGCTGGAATCAAAGTAATCATTACGATCACTGAGGGTATTCCTGTAGCAGATATGATGCGTGCTAAGCCATATATCATTGAAAGAGGCGCTATACTAATTGGCCCTAACTGTCCTGGTGTCATAACTCCAGGGGAAGCGAAAGTAGGGATCATGCCTGGCTTTGTATTCAAAAAAGGTAGAATAGGGATCATATCCAAATCAGGAACGTTGACTTACGAAGCTGCAGATCAAGTAGCTAAAGCTGGTCTTGGAGTATCCACTGCAATTGGTATCGGTGGAGATCCGATCATAGGAACTTCGACCAAGCAAGCAGTTCAGCTATTGATGGAAGATCCTGAGACGGATGCAATCATAATGATCGGAGAAATCGGAGGAAACTATGAGGCAGAAGCTGCATTGTGGATCCGAGAAAATGGTAACAAAAAGCCTGTGGTAGGGTTCATCGCCGGTCAGACTGCTCCTGCTGGACGTAGAATGGGTCACGCTGGCGCAATCATCGGAGGAGCAGATGATACGGCTGCTGCTAAAATGAGAATCATGAGAGAAAACGGGATTCACGTAGTAGATTCTCCAGCGGAGATCGGCGCTACCATGGCTCAGGTGCTGGGTGTGAATGTGTAGGTAATTGTTGGATGTTGGATGCCCGATGACGGGTGTCCGATGACCGATGTTAAAAAAAGACCGCTTCGATTGAGTTCGGGGCGATTTTTTTTAGTTTCTATGAAGGAAAAGTCAATTGATTTTTATTCCATATTTTTCAGATTTAGAAATAATTTCGGCAATTGTTTTTCTTCCTATCTGACTTTTATTGTTCAGATCATTCAAAGTCACTTGAGATAAATCCTTTACTTTTTTCACATTTAATTCTCCCAAAATTCTTTTGGCTCTAACTGAGAACCTCAATATTTCTATGTTTTGGTTTGCAGATTGAAAATCCATCTTCAGCTGGCTTTCATTTTTCAGGTACTTTTTAAATTTTGACTTTAACTCTTTATTTTCTAATGCAAAATTATCCCTGTCTTTGATGACTTCGTCCAAAAATTGGGACTTAAATATTAAATCATTAATCCCCTGAATTATCTTATTTATAGAATCGTTCAAAATTTTTCTCACACGGTAGTCAGATAAATTAAATTCTTGGGCAATCTGATTTATTTCCCTTTTCTCAATAACAAATTGCAAAGTCATTAACCTCTCTTTATCAGACAAAAAAGTACCCTTTAAGATGTCTGATTCATTAATTATCCTACCTAACCAGTCAATTCTCATGAATTTATTGCTTTAGTAATTTATTTTCTTGTTTTGAAATTTTGCTATCAGTAGTTAGATTAGAAGATTTTTGGCTAATTATATCAATTTTTAAATATTCGTTCTTTTGACATTAGGCTTCTGACTAAGATCCTTTTGATTATAAATAGAGTTTTTATAGATTCAATTATGAAGATACTTTACCCGCAAGGAGAATGAGTCTTATTATAAATCAAATTGATTATTTCAACTTTTACCCAAATTTTTCCTAATTACTAAGTCGCGTTCATGGATTTTCGTATAAATTTCGTCCTTTGTTAATTGAGCTTCCATTTTACCATAAACAGTATTATCATACGTAGTAGAAGTGCCTTCAACAATTGAGCTATCATAAATTTTACTCAAAAGCTGAGGTTCAGTCCAATGAAAATATTTCCTTAGTTCATCACAGTACCCAGTTTCGCAATTAGTTTTTACTGGCATCACCAAATTATAGGGATGTTCTTCCTTTAAAGAACTGTAATCTATTTTTGTTGAAGGATATACAATTCCGTCAATTTTGTCATTCCTCCGAACAAAAGATAATAGCATTTGTGGAATTATGTATTCCGGTTTAAAAGAATCCTTTACCTGACATACTTTAAATGAACTTGAAATCATGAATGGGAAAAGCCCTAAATAACGAATAATATCTCGCACATTATGTAAATGATAAAAATCATTATACATTCTAAATTGCTCGATTCTCAAAAAACGAATAACCTTTAAAGACTCTTTTAATCTGAACGCGCTACCTATAAACTTAGATTCAACAGGAATATTAAGCCCGACTTCCTCGCTACAAACATGCAAATTTTCGCCCAAATACAATGATGGGAATCCAGCGATACTATATCTATAAGAACTTACTTTAGTTCTCTCATTGAAAGGAATGTGATATATCCTATTTTTATCCAAATGACTCTTAGGATCTTTTATTTCTTCCTCATTTAACCCCGAAATTCGGAACCAAATTTTTGAGCCTATATAATTAATCTTAGGGATTCCAATCTGTCCGAACAAATTGTCCAGATGAGAAAATAGTAACTCATAAGCATCCAAAAGCTTACCATCATAATGCTTTTCTAAAGTATCAAGAATAACCTTATTAGATGTTTCAATACTATCAAACAAGTTAATTTCACTGAGTTCTTTGTAATGATAATTAGTGAAATTCTCTTTAAAAAACTCCAAATAAGTATCAAGTTTTAATTTCAATATTCTGCGAAAATCAGGCTGAGGCTTATCAGACTTACCAGCATTCTCACAATTATCATCCTTAAAGGGTAGCTCGAATTCTTTCTGAAATCTATCCCAAATACCGCTTATTTCCTCAGTCATAAATACAGTCCCCATGTACAACTAATTACCTAATATTAATTTGATTTGCTAATCTTATAATTACACCCTTTTCATAAAAGCCTGCGCCTTATCCTCAAAAGCAATTCTGGTCTCGCTTCCTACTTTACCATACTTCTGGTCAAAATGGGCATTGATCGTTTTTGGGTTTGATATTTTTCTTCCCTTTTTCATAACAACAATTTAAATCCAAAACTTATAATATCAAGCTGAACTCACAATGTGATAGGAATTCCCTCTCGCAATTTTCAATTCCCTACCTTTGCCGCTTCACTTCCAAGACTCATGATTTCAGTAGATAACGTAGGTGTCATCCATAGCGGATCCACACTCTTTAGTAATGTTTCCTTTGCCATCAATGAAAATGACAAAATAGCGCTCATGGGTAAAAATGGCGCTGGAAAGTCCACTTTGCTCAAGATTATCGCTGGACAAACTAAACCTAGCCAAGGTTCCGTTTCGGCGCCAAAAGGATTTGTGGTGGCGTATTTACCGCAGCATTTGTTGACTTCGGATGACTGCTCGGTAATGGATGAGGCCTCCAAAGCGTTCGCCAGCTATCTATTTATGAAAACGGAGATCGAACGAATCAATGAGGAATTGACCGTTCGGACAGACTACGAATCGGATGCTTATTACAAGCTGATCGAGGATATCTCGGAATTGAGTGAGAAGTTCTACGCCATCGAGGAAGTCAATTATGAAGCTGAAATCGAGAAAGTACTCTTAGGTTTGGGCTTTGAGCGAGCTGATTTTCAGCGATCCACATCAGAGTTTTCCGGAGGTTGGCGGATGCGGATCGAACTAGCCAAGATTCTTTTGCAAAATCCTGACCTCATCCTACTTGATGAGCCTACTAATCATTTGGATATCGAATCGATCCAGTGGCTGGAAGATTTTTTATTGAATAAGGCTAAGGCTGTGGTTGTGATTTCCCACGATAGAACTTTCGTAGACAACATCACAACGAGAACGATAGAGGTGACAATGGGTCGAATCTACGATTATAAGGCAAAGTACAGTCACTACTTAGAGCTTCGCAAAGAACGACGAGAGCAACAGCAAAAGCAGTACGAAGAGCAGCAGAATGTCATTGCTGGTATTCAAGGATTTATAGATCGTTTCAAAGGCACCTATTCTAAGACACTTCAGGTGCAATCTCGCGTGAAAATGCTGGAAAAAATGGAAGTGATTGAAGTGGATGAGGTAGATACTTCTGCACTCAAACTCCGCTTTCCTACTTCTCCCCGATCCGGAAATTATCCTGTAATCGTAGATGATATGACCAAAAATTATGGCGATCATACGGTTTTCAAAAATGCCGCCATGACCATCGAGCGAGGTCAAAAAGTATCCTTTGTTGGGAAAAATGGCGAAGGAAAATCTACAATGATCAAAGCGATCATGAGTGAGATCGAATTTGAGGGAAAATGTGAGTTGGGTCATAATTCTCTGATCGGATATTTCGCTCAGAATCAGGCTTCACTTTTGGACGAAAGTCTGACGATTTTCGAAACGATCGACTACATCGCGGTCGGGGAAGTACGCACTAAAGTCAAAGACATTTTGGGCGCATTCATGTTCAAAGGCGATGAAATAAATAAGAAAGTGAAAGTCTTGTCAGGTGGAGAGAAGACCCGATTGGCAATGATCAAGCTACTTTTAGAACCTGTCAACTTGCTGATCCTTGATGAGCCTACCAATCACTTGGATATGAAAACCAAAGATATTATCAAAGATGCTTTAAAGGCATTTGACGGAACCCTTATTATCGTTTCTCACGACCGGGATTTCTTAGATGGTTTGGTGACCAAAGTATTTGAATTTGGTAATAAGCGGGTTAAAGAGCACTTCGAAGATATTAATGGCTTCTTAAGAAATAAGAAGATTGAGAATTTGAAGGAAGTGGAGCGGTAGGTTGTCGGTTAAGTTAAACTTCAATGACTGAGGAGGGTTGCATTTTCAAAAAAAAACCGATAGTTGAGAAACTACCGGTTTTTTTATGGTTTCAACTTTGAGTGAAGATTTTAAAGTCCGAAGAACCTCGGCAACCAAAGTGTAATCTCAGGAAATAACATGATCAGAATCAAAGCCAAAACCATGGCAAAGAAGAAAGGAAGAAGTGGCTTGATGACTTTCTGAATTGTAGTATTTGCTATTCCAACTCCAATAAACAGAATGGAGCCCACAGGAGGAGTACACAATCCGATGCAAAGATTAAGTACCATCATAATACCGAAGTGAACCGGATCTACTCCTAAAGCTGTCACCACGGGCAAAAAAATTGGCGTGAAAATCAGTACCGCCGGAGTCATATCCATAAAGATTCCCACAAATAACAAGAGGATATTAATCAAGATCAAGATCACCACGATGTTGTCACTCAGCGAGAGCATGGCATTGCTTATATTTTGAGGAATCTCCTCACTGGACATCACCCAAGACATTGCCATCGAAGTCGCAATTAGCAGCATCACCACAGCAGTGGTCTCCGAAGATTTGAGCAATACCGCCGGAAGATCTTTAACCCCAATTTCACGATAGATCAAGGATAAAATCAAACTATAAACGACCGCAATCGCCGAGGCTTCAGTTGCAGTAAAAACTCCACCGATTATTCCCCCAATGACTACTACCAACAAAAATAAACTTGGAACGGCATCCCAGAAGGTTCTTAAAACTAACTTTATCGAGGAAGTCTCACCAGACGGAAGCTTTTTGATTTTGACCATAATGGCCGCAGTGATCATCAAGAAAAGCCCTACCAATAGTCCCGGCAAATAACCTGCAACGAATAGTGCTGCAACTGAAACGCCTCCTGATGCTAGGGAATACACAATCAGCACATTGGAAGGCGGGATAATTAAACCTGTGGTCGATGCAGTAATATTCACTGCCGCGCCCAGCTCTTTTGGATAACCTTCCTTTTCCATTCGCTTGCCTAAAATTCCTCCCATGGAAGATGCCGCTGCTACTGCAGATCCGGCGATTGCTCCCATAAGCATAGCAGCAACTACGTTTACATGTAGTAATCCACCTGGAAGTCTACCGGTAAGTGCTTTCGCAAATTCAATCAGTCGATTTGCAATACCTCCACGATTCATCAACTCGCCGGCAAGAATAAAGAATGGGATCGCCAACAAGGAAAAACTATCTAAGCCCGTTCCCATCCGCTGAGCTACTGTGGTAATGGCAGGCATACTCGCCACAGTTACCATCAAAGTCAACATGCTCGATAGACCCAAACTCCAGGCTACAGGAACACCTATTCCCAAGAAAAACATAAATGATATAACAAGAATTAAAATAGGTAAGATTTCCATTAATGGCTGGTTCTAATGGCTAGAATAGATTGAGACATTGCTACTAGTTGGTAATAAATCACCAGCAAGCCACTAAACGGAATTATGCCATAAACATAGGCAAGCGGTATCTGAAGCGCCGCAGATTTTTGTCCTAAAATAAAGGTGATGTACACCAGATTGGATCCACCGATAAGCATGATTGTCAATGCAAAAACCAAGACACAAGCATCTATGAAAACCATGAGTTTCATTTGATTTCTCGAACTCAAACTGGTCAACAAAATATCAATCGCAAGATGTTCCTTCTTGCCTGCCACGTAGGCCGAGCCAAGCATTCCTAACCAAATCAGCATATACCTCGCCAGCTCATCTGTGAATGAACTTGGATCTTGAAAAACATACCTGGATACGACTTGCCAAGTCACATTGATTACCATCAAGGCCATCAATGCGACCAGCATAGTGGAAATAAAGCGATCCAATTTGGATTTGGTCTCGAGTGAAAACATAGACTTGTTATTATTTTGGGTCAATTAACTGCTTGAATCGCCATTGCGATTTTATAGATTTCAGGTTGATCGATCGCTAACTGTTCGTAAATCCCTTTGACAGCTTCGCGGAAAGGGGCTTTATCTGGATAAGTAATAGTCACACCTGCCTTTTCCAATTCCCGCATTGATTCGGCAGTTGAAGCTGCCCAAAGCTCATATTGATAAGTTGCCGATTCATCAGCTACTTCCTGAAGCCACTGCTGCTCCTGAGAAGTCAGTGACTCCCAAACTTTAGTACTGACAATGACCACGTCTGGCAAGGCCGCATGCTCATCCAGGCTGTAAAATTTGCAGACTTCGTAATGTTTTGAGGTATACAAACTAGGTGGATTGTTTTCTGCAGCATCTACGATTCCTTGCTGGAGAGCGGTGTACAATTCACCGTAGGACACAGGAGTTGGCGAGCCACCCATCGCTTTCACCATATTGGAAGCGGTAACACTTTCCATCACTCGTACTTTCTTTCCTGCTAGATCCGCAGGAGTCGCTACAGGTTTATCTTTAGTGTAAAAACTCCGCTTGCCAGCATCGTAATAGGTCAAACCACGAAGCCAAAATTCTTCCCCATCGAGCAACAACTGCTTTCCGATTTCACCTTCCAACACTTTTTTTTGATGCGCGTCATCTCTGAATAAATAAGGCAAGCCAAATACAGACATCGTAGGAGCAAATCCTTCCAATGCGGCGGCTGAAACTTTAGTCATTTCCAAGCTCCCTATTTGCAGGAGTTCCAATAGCTCCCGTTCCGAACCCAACTGTTGATTTGGAAATACTTTCATCCGTAATTTGCCGTTTGATTTCTCTTCCAACCGCTTTGCTAAAAAAAGCATTGCCTCGTGCACCGGATGATTTGTAACCTGCGCATGGCCCATTTTAATCATTTTGAAATCCAGCGGACTGCCGCAGGAAAAAGGAAGTGCTCCGATCAGAAGTATCACAAGGACAAAAAGAAGAGATTTTTTCATGGGTTTATTGAATTGAGCTAGTCCTTGCTAAGATTTCTGCAAGACAGAAATAAGCTGGGACTCACACCATCTTAGTATTAAAGATGCTTTGATCTCGTCCATTTTCAAAATCAATTATGGCTAGTAGCTTTTTACACCATGAAATCGGGAAGTTTCAAAGGAACTTTTGTTTTTACTATAATTAAAGGATCATTCGAAAACTGCCATTAAGTTTAAATAAAGGTCTTTTTAAAACCCTCAAGTAAAAAAAAGGGAGAAATCCAGGACCTGAAAACGATTCCGTAACAATCTAAAAATACACGTACGCTGTTTTAGCTAAAGTCTATTCTTGAAAAGGGAAATTCACAATTGACTGCCTTTTGGATGAGCGATATATTCCTTGAATCAATTCCAGTGACTTCCGTGCTACAGTGCCATCCACTGAATATTCTCCTCCATTTTCTAGGCTATCAATAAACTCAGCCCATTGCAATCGATGGAGGATTCCACTTATAGCCATTGGGTCAGCAGCCCCAGAGGAGCTGAAAATCCTACTTTCTTCAAGCTTTGTCTCCGAATCCTTGACTTCCCAATGAGCGATTTTACCGCCTGCTAAGATAGCGCTTCCCTTTGAGCCAAAGATTTCGATTCGCTCTGGCAAGCCTGGATACAATGCGGTTGCAGAGGTAATATTTCCTATTGCTCCATTTTTGAAATTAACTATCGCTACGCCCAGATCCTCGCCCTCAATCTGATGATAAGCAGTTTTCACTTGTCCAAAAAGGGATGAAACTTCTCCCATCAAATCCAGTAAAAGATCAATCGTATGAATCCCCTGATTGATAAAAGCTCCGCCACCATCTACCTCAATGGTCCCTTTCCAATCACTTTTACTGTAGTATTCCTCATTTCGAAACCAATTCACATAGGCATTGCCCATCAAAAGCTTTCCGAATAAATCGGCCTCCACTGCGGATTTTAATTGTTGATAATCTGAAGAAAAGCGATTTTGGAAAATTACCGCTAGCTTCACTCCATGAACTTGGCAGGCTTCAATCAATTGATCCGCTCGGGCTAGTGTGACTTCGATTGGCTTCTCAATGATGAGATGTTTTCCAGCTTTTGCAGCAGCTAAAGCCGGCTCCAAATGCAGACCGCTCGCGGTGCAAATGCAGACCACATCCAAGTCTGGATGGCTCAAAAATGCTTGAACATCTGAATAGGCCTTGACTCCAAATTTCGCTTCAGCTTCCTTCGCACGATCTGGAGAACTACTGCAAACTGCTACCAACTCCACATTTTTTATTACATTAATTGCAGCAGCATGAATACCAGCTATGGCACCAGTTCCGATAATTCCGACTTTTTTCATGATGTTGAAAGCGTTAAAAGTTTATCCCAGAGCTCAGTATTGATGGGAATTCCTGAGTTCAAATTCGATTCTCTAATCTGAAGTACCTGCTCACCGGGATAGCGAACTGACTTGTTTTCAAATACGGATGAAGATTTCAAATCTGCAATAATTGAATCTATTTTGGACTCCATCCAATCAGTCAGATTTAATTTTGCTGGGTCAAAACAAATAAATACTTGCGAAAGCCCCTTCTCTACCCCATCCTTTCCAACTTCCGTGGTCGAATTCCCTCCAGAAAGGACAGTGACGAGTAGGTCTAACATAAGCGAGAACCCGGCTCCTTTCCACATTCCTGTAGGTAGCGCCAGATGAGACAAGAGAATTTCCTCAGGTGATTTTGTCAAATTCCCATCTGAGTCAAATCCTCCATCAAATGGTAATTGCTCCCCTTTCTTCTTGGCAATTTCCATTTTTCCATAGGCAAATTGAGACATTGCCATATCCAGCACCACATGACCCGAACTTCGCGGAATAGCGATTACCAAAGGGTTATTTCCAAGTTTGGGCTCACTTCCTCCCCAAGTTGGCATATTGGCAATGGTATTGGTAAAGCAAATTCCTATACAGCCTGCATCCGCGGCCTGCCAGCCAAAATTCCCAGCTCGCATCCAGTGGTTCGTATTCATCAGGGTTACCGCACTCATCCCAAAGAATTTTGCCAGCTCGATAGCTCGATCCATTGCAAATTCAGCGTTTAGATTTCCTGGTCCGGATCGACCATCGTAGCGCTCCATCATTCCAATTTGGGCAATCAGTTCTGGATCATTTTGAGGAATGACAAAACCCTTTTTGATGAAATCCAAAAAAAGAAAAAAGCGATTCACTCCATGGGAATGTACACCATCCCGGTCAGCTTGAGCAAATAAGCTCGCACAGCGAATTGCTCGATCCTGCTCGAACCCTTGCTTGATTAGGCAGGCGGTAAGTGTGCTAACTAGATTCTCAAACGGGATTCTCAACTCTTCCATAAACTCCAATTTAGGTTGATTTCAATATGGATTTTGCTCGCTTACAAAGTTGAAGTGAAATACCACAAGGATCCCGTAGCATAATCAGATGTGATCCATCGGGCAAAATTTCATCAGAAAATAGTGTAGCTCCCTCTTCGATGAGTCGCTCCTTATCCGCTGTTGGATTTTCAGAAACTAAAGCCAAATGAACAGCTAAAGGATGAAAAGCATTGAAATCAAGCGTTTCACCTTTTGGATTAGTATAAATTTCAAGCATGATGGTGCCACTATCATTAGCCAAGAAAGTCATGTAGGGTGAATCGTTCATCTTTTTGACTATACTGAGGCCAAGGTGGGTTTCGTACCAAAGATACATTGCCGGAGCATCGGGTACATTCAAAGCAAAGTGTTCAAATTTCATAGTTTAATAGGAATAGGGGAATTCAGGTCTCAACACTAATGAATAATTATAAAAAGCTTTCCTAGAATTCCATCACAAATCCTACTTTTAGCTATACTTAATCCCAAACTACTCAAAGAATTTAAATTTCTGATTCAACATCTATGAAACCACTTCAAAGAACCGCTTCCCCATCCGACTCTTTCCCCGTAAATATTCTACAATTTGGCTATGGGAATTTCCTTCGGGGATTCGCAGACTGGATGATCGAAGTGGCCAATGCCAAAGGAGTTTTCAACGGAAAGATTCAGGTCGTTCAAATCCACAGTAAAGAGGTTGATGATCGAATCGAAAGGCAAGACGGATTATTTCATGTCATCGAGCGAGGCCAAAGTCAAGGAGAATTGGTCGATCGAGCCACATTAATCTCTTGTGTCGAACGTGTGACTTCCATTTTTGAAGATTATGAATCTTATTTGAAGCTCGGGGAGAATCCGGATTTGGAATTCATGATCTCCAATACTACTGAGTCAGGCATCCGCTTCGATTCCGAAGATCTTCCAATCGAGGCTATTTCAAAAACATTTCCCGGGAAACTCACGGCATTACTCTTTCGTCGATTCAACCATTTTCAAGGAGATCCTGATAAAGGTTTGATTTTTCTGCCTTGTGAATTAATTGAAAAAAATGGGCAGCAGCTAAAATCTTGTATTCTTGCCTATGCGGAAAAATGGAATTTACCTCAGGAATTCAACCAATGGATTTCAGCTCATAATTTCTTCTGCGACACGCTTGTCGACCGAATCGTGCCAGGCTATCCCAAGGCAGAAATGGAGGAGATTTCAGAAAAATTAGGCTATAAGGATGCGTTGGCTGTCATGGTCGAACCGTATCATTTTTGGGCTGTTCAGGGCCCTCAAGCAGTCCAAGAAAGATTTCCACTTGATCAAGCGGGCTTAAATGTGAAGTTTGTAACAGATCTTACTCCTTACCGAACCATGAAAGTTCGAATTCTAAATGGAGCACATACCACCCTGGTTCCGTACGCCTACCTCCATGGCTTCCGAACGGTAAGGGAAGCGGTTGAAGACCCGGGAATGGGCGATTTTTTGAGCAAGGCAATTTTTGAGGAAATCATCCCAAGTATGGATTTTTCAGAAGCCGAATTAAAAGCTTTTGCGAATGATGTCCTGGAGCGTTTTGCAAATCCATTTATCCGACATGAGTTGAAATCAATTGCTTTAAATAGCATCTCAAAATTCAAAGTTCGAGTGCTTCCTTCTTTGCTTTCTTATTGGGAGAAAAATCAGATTTGGCCAGAACATCTAATCAAAGGCTTTGCTGCACTGTTGATTTTTTATAGCGGGGAGTATCATGGAACTGAACTTCCTGTCAATGATAATCCTGAGCTGATGGCGGAGTTCAATTCGGTTTGGGCGATTGGTGGTTCTACTCAAGAGACTGTAACCAAACTAATCAGCGAAAGAACGTACTGGGGAGAAGATTTAAATCGCTATGAACAATTGGTAGATGCGGTGACGGAGGCAGTGGATGGGTTGCTAAGCGCTTAGCTAGGTTGATAGAAAAGTCATCCAATTAAATCATTATAAGCAGTTGAAAGCAAATTAAATCCTTGGAGTAAATCTTTTGGAGTGCCTAGACTGGTGATTCTTCCGTTTTCTAAAATCAAAACTTCGTCTGCAAGCAAAGCTGGTTTTATCCGATGAGTAACCACCAATACTGGAGTGGTTTCTTTGATAGTAAGGATCAAGTCTAGCATCCTCTGCTCCGTATTTCTATCCATAGCCCCGGTAAATTCGTCAAGTAACAAAATCTTGTGATTGGTAAGAAGTACTCTAGCAAGTCCAACCAACTGCTTTTGACCACCAGAAAGATTTAATCCTTCCTCTCCCACGAGCGTCAAATAACCTTGAGGCATTCCAGTAAAGAACTCATCAAGACCATACTTCTCACAACTTTTCCTTACCTCCTCAATAGCGTAATCACTTCTCATAGAAATATTTCCCAGTAATAATCCATTAAAAATTTTAGCATCCTGCGAGGCATAGCCTACAGCTTTTCTCCAACTATTCAAATCGAATGTGTCAGCATGATGAGCACTGTTCACCAGAATAGAACCTGACTCCATGCCATAGAATCTGAGCATAACTTGTAGAAGGGTGCTTTTACCACCTCCTGACTCACCCAATAGCACAGTCAGCTTCCCTCTTTCCAGCATAAAAGAAATATCCTGAAGTAACTTCTTCCGTCCAGAAAAGCGGAAATTAAGGTTTAATATTTCGAATGAATCCACCAATTCAGGGAGATCTGCTTTAGCATTCTCTGATTCTTTTGCAATCCCAACAAATTCGTAAATGCGATCAAATGCGATTTTGGCTTCCTGAATCCTCAAATTTGCCATAGCAAGTCTCATTACGGCAGTGACTGTCATACCTATAAATCCGACGAGTGCTACCATGACTCCAAGCTCCATCTGCTCAGTAAACACTAAATAACTACTGAACCCCAAAACAGACACCATAAATCCCACTCCTACCGACTGCGAAACCAGGCCTAGCCTATTCGAGACAGTACCTAATTCGTAGACTGCTTCTTGAAATCGGCTGTACAAATTTAGATTTGAGGTTGCATATTCATTTTCCATTGCTAACCCTTTGACCGTACCTATTCCAGAGATTGTATCAATAAACTGACTTTCTGAAGCACTGTACATGATCATTGTTTGCTTTTGTAGGATCTGTATGGGGGTATTGTAGGAATAGATAATCCAAAAATAGATTGGTAAAAATGCAAGGACCAGCAAGCCTACATCAGAAGAACAGGTGAAAATCTTAATCAATGGAACTATCGCCAAAAAAGTATCAACTAGAAGGTCGCCTGATAAAACTGAGATCGCTCGCTGTATTATTCTGGTGTCATTCATCCTAGCTGTGATATCTCCGATCTTCCGGAAATCAAAAAAGCGTTTTGGTAAATCGACCAAATGATGAAAAAAATTGCCAACCAATCGTTCATTCATCTCCTTACTCTGCCGTACTAATACCGTTGCCTTTAAAAATGCCGCAAGTGATCTCGCCGCCAGCAAAACTGAAATAAGAACTAAACCTAAGATTAGCTTTTCCCACTGTTTTTCTGGTAGGATTTCATCGATCAACTTCTGAGAAAATATACTGACTGACAATCCAAAAACCGTCAGCAACAATCCCAGAAAACCTGAAATCAATAAGATAGGCAAATCCTCCTTGACCAAATTCCAAAGCCATTCTCTTTTGGATTTCAATTGCTCTTTCTGTATCACAAAAGAATCAGTCGCTGTACAACATAACAAAGCCTTGCTTACCCAAATCTCCTCTAGCTCTTTTTGGGTATAGATTACTACTCCTTTTGAAGCGTCAATACAAGTGATTTTCTCGTCTTTCCAACTGAAAAAAACTAGGTAATGACTAAGTTTCCCTCCAATGACCACATGAAGAATAGCGGGTGTTGACAGTTCTTGAAGACGAACAGTTCCATCAACCCAAAAAGCCTCCGCATTCATTCCGATTCGGGAAGCGGCTTCAGTCAACCCTAGCATTTTCGTACCTCCGATAGCAGTACCGCTAAATTCCCTCAACTGCTCTAATCTGGCATAGCCACCAAAGACTTTAATAACTGTAGATAGGCAGGCTACACCACAGTCACTACTGCTTTGCTGCCGTACAAAAAAACGCTCTATATTCTTATAATCCATTTGCTTGGTCAATGTCGTTCTTTAGCTCCTGCATTTTAAAAGTCCCAAAAAACTCCTTTACAAATTCTCCATTGGAATCATATACGAATGTGGCTGGGGTACCTTGAAGCTTAAACTCATTGGCAAACTGAAAAAGTGTACCTGAAAGGAAAATGGAATTTGATAACTTATCCAACTTATAATCTTCCTTAAACTCTCTGATCTCAAATGCAGGCTGTGAAGAAATAAAAATAAAATTTAGATCTTCTCTATCCTGAAAATTAGCTACTAGTAATTAGGCTTCGGATTGACATAGATGGCAGGTAGTATTGAAGTGGGCAACAATATTGGCTGTGTTAGTTAGCGAACCTTGAAGATCTAGCAAATCTCCATTTAACTGCGGAATCTTGATTGAGGGCAAATTTTGATGAAGCCTATTCAATGCATCTTTTTCCTTTACCTTATTCCAGGTAAAGAAGCCTCCAGCTAAAACAAACAAGGATCTACCCTTAAGTTAGTGGAACATATAAATAAAGTGATTTAATATAGGAAACGCGCGCTTTGCTGAAACCATTTATTAGCTGATTTACTGCGATTTAGAAGAATCAACTAAATTAAAAAAATACCTAACTTCTGATTTCTCCATTAAATTCGTGGTAGAACCACAAACAATAGCAATAAGCTAAAAAATACCAATCTACCCATACTATTTTAGCTATTACTGATAGAAATAAACATTACAAACACTATCCAACAGACTAAAAAGGTACCATAATAAAGCACTACGATCTTAAGCATTTCATCAAAAGACTTCTTTAAAAACTTAGCTAAAAAAAAAGCCAAAACTAGCCATGAAGCTATTTCGAATATATTCAAAGTTTTTAACGAATAGTATAGCCACACCTGAAGTAGCTCAGGATCAAATAAACTAAATAAGGACAAAGGGTGGAAATGGCGTAAAGCATCCATAGATACCGGATAATACGAAAACCAAATAATCTTAAGTAAGATAGGAATAAGGAAAATAAAATGAGCTAATAAAGTAGCCTTAAGGACATCTCCATATTTTACTGAGAACTTTGAAATATACATTCCCAAATAAATCATAATAACAGGGATTTGTATAGAAATAAGCAATATTATAGGATTTGACAAATAAGATAACCAGCGCCATTTTTTCCTAACTTCTATCATTTCCCCAATCTTGGTGTAGGAATACTGATCTTGAAAGTAAAGATAATATAAATTATCGGTCAGTAAATAGTTATTCATTAAAAACGAAAGACCAGCAGAAATACAAATTAAAAAAATTATTAAATATATATTTTTCAAAACACAATAGACATTAAACTTAATTAAATAATAACAATATAAGAAATAGAATTTATACCTACTAAGGGAATAAAATTTCCTAATTACATATCAACTAAACTATAATAAAATTTAATTATACATTTTTATCACCCATTCGATTGCGTATATCAACTCGTAAAATTCTTTATAATTAGATTAAATGATCAATTTTTACTTACCCTTTATGAAAGTAGATTTACTTCTTGCAATATCTTTGTTCGGAAATATTATCCTTAAATCTATCTCACTTTTAGAACTACTCATTTTTAGTAAAAAGTTGTATGTATGAATTTTATCATAATCATAAATGCGAAGAGTATCCCCCATAATATGCCATTTCCCTCTTTTTAAGACAACCTCCTTTTTATTAGGGTTGATATCTGTCCAGAAAACTGTATCTTTTTTAAATTCATAATAAGCATTCTTCAAATAAAGCTCATTAACTTCAAGAATATTTTCTTGTTGATCTGATGGAGATACGTGAAATGCTGCGGAATTAATCAAATTAATATTAGCTTCAGCGAACTTTAAATCCCACTTTCCAATCAACAAAAATGGATCAATAATTAAGAATAATAGAATAATAAATCTCATAGAATATAAGTTAAAGGAATCAGAGGACGAGAAATTCTCGCCCTTTAGTTTTCATAATTACGCTACACCTGCAGGTGGATTATAATCACTGCAATACTGGTCAAAGTATCCTACAGCTTGTGCCAGAAGTTCATCACTTCCCTGAAAGTTACCTCCCAAATACTAGTATAGAGATTTCCATAATAAGGATTTTCACTACCTACCACCAGATTTTCCATCTGGTCATTTGTTAACTTTTGCATGGTTGTTTATGGTTTTATAAATGAAATAATAATCTATTCTGTAGAATAAAAATTAAAAATGCAAATACATACATTACAGATGGTTACGATCTACCTAAGAATTGTGCAATTTCGAAGTTCATTTACAGAATAATCTACTAAATGTTAATTAAAATGCCTCCCCATAGCAATATTATTCGGTTTCAGTGGATTTTTCAGAATAATCTATTTATTTTCAAATAGTTACAAATTCTTTGAATAATGCAACTGTATATTTAGTAAAAATGAGGTAGCCTACCTGATTCCAAATTCAATCATGGGGATTTCAGCTTCTATGAATTCCGAAGACATTCCAAATCCCGAATAATTATGGTTTTACAGGACTTGAGTTCAGGATTAACATTTGAAAGTAAATAAAAATGCTATCAACTATCAAATTGGGTATTTAGCCCTTCACCCAAACTCTCGGATCTTGGCGCATCAGCCGAACCAAGTTTCCGTATAATTCAGGGTTATACTGAAAAAATTCATGCGGCTTTTCGAAGAAAGTCTCCAATGCCACAGCAAAAAACTCATCGTCATTTAAACCTCCACTTGACCGAAATACGGTCAGGTTTCCGGCTTTAATCTTGGCTATCTCTTCATCCGCTAACAGCTGAAAGGAATGATAAACTTCAGGATTAAAAAACTCACTTTCGGCATTGTAATAAATCTGGTTTTCGAGTTTCAAGGCATGAGCTACCTCATGTATTCCAAGGTTCACTCCATCTTTTTGATTCTCCATTCCTTCCAAGAAACAGCTCCATGATAGCACAATAATGCCATGCCTTGGATTGACTTCCCCGCGATGATACTGCTTTGAAATAGTGCTGTAATAAGTGCTTGGGTAAATCAGGATCTTTTTGAAATGAAGCAGTCTAATATCGTTCCAGCCAAAGGTCACCATCACAATCGTTGCCCCGATGAGTATTTTCATTTCTGGAGTGACAACGCTGATTGTCGATCTACCTATGAAGGATTTGCCCGTTAAGACCAATTCCAGTTTTGTAACAAACTCATTTTTATGACCTTGATTGAGTCGCTGGTAGTAGATGAATTTATTTTCAAGAATGGCCTTTTCCGCACTTGTGATTTTCCACCTCTTCAAGTAGGCAACACCGTCTGAGAGCCAATCAAAAATCTCCAGTAAAAGTGAATGAAGTAAAAACATAAGAGAATAAAAAGGGGGCAGCTATCTGATAAGTAACTGTCATCAAAGTAAGAATTAGTTTTTAAGTTATCTAGCGTAATTTGATCATGGTCTGCATACTGCCATACCCAAACCGCTATTGGTCTGTGGTACATAGACCAAGGTAACCTTAAACTTGCATCTTGAATAAAAAATGGCAGCCACTTTTCAGCAACTGCCATTTTGAATATAAATCAAGATGAGGTAAACGAACATTTATGAATTGTCTGCTTGCTTTTACTTCCTCGTCTTCGGTCTCCTCTTTATCTTGCATAGTTCACAGCCCGCATTTCACGGATTACTGTGATTTTAATCTGTCCTGGGTATTGCATTTCTTTTTCGATCTTTTGAGAGATATCAAAGGAAAGCTTCCCTGCTGTAACATCATCTACATTATCAGCGTCTACCAGTACTCTCAATTCACGACCAGCCTGCATGGCAAAGCATTTATTGACTCCATCAAAGCTCAAAGCCAATTCTTCCAGATCCTTCAAGCGCTTTATATAGCTATCCATCACTTCTCTTCTAGCGCCAGGTCGAGCCCCAGAGATAGCATCACAAGCCTGAACTATCGGTGAGATCATCGTAGTCATCTCGATCTCGTCATGGTGAGCTCCAATCGCATTACAGATTTCAGGATGCTCTTTGTAGCGCTTCGCCAGTTCCATTCCCAGTATTGCATGGGGGAGTTCTTGCTCTTCGTGCCATACTTTTCCGATATCATGAAGGAGTCCAGCCCGCTTGGCCAGTTTGGCATTTAGACCCATTTCTGCTGCCATGGTAGCACAAAGCTTGGCCACTTCCCTGGAGTGCTGCAATAGATTCTGGCCATAAGAAGATCGATACCTCATACGGCCTACCATTCGGATCAGCTCAGGGTGAAGACCATGAATACCAAGATCAATACAGGTTCGCTCACCGATTTCGATGATCTCTTCTTCAATATTTTTCTCAGTTTTAGCTACGACTTCTTCGATTCGAGCTGGGTGGATTCGTCCATCCTGTACCAATCTATGAAGTGAAAGTCTTGCTATTTCTCTTCTAATTGGATCAAATCCAGAAATGATTATAGCTTCTGGAGTATCGTCTACAACAATTTCAACACCAGTGGCAGCTTCCAGCGCTCTGATATTTCTTCCTTCTCTACCGATAATTTTTCCTTTGATATCATCGCTTTCAATACTGAATACAGATACACAATTTTCCACAGCATGCTCTGTAGCCGTACGCTGTATAGTATCCAATACAATTTTCTTAGCCTGCTTAGTTGCTGTTAATTTAGCCTCATCGAGAATATCTTTGATCTGAGAAGAAGCCTTTGAATTTGCCTCTTCGGTGATCATTTTGACTAATTCTTCTCGGGCTTCCTCTCGAGATTGGTTCGCTACTTTTTCTAAATCAGTGATTCGTTGATTAATAATGCGATCTAGCTCTTCTTTTTTTACTTGGACGGAACAGAGTTGAGCTGTTAGATTTTCTTTTTTACTGTCTAACTCTGCTTCTTTTCGCTTTACTTGCTCTAGCTCCTTCAATACTTGCTGCTCGCGCTGCTTTACTTTATTTTCGTTGGTGATGATGATGATGTTCTTGGAATTCATCTCCTCGGCAAATTCTGATTTCAGCTTGAGATATTTTTCTTTCGATTCTAGTATACGCTCTTTTTTGATCGATTCAGCGTTGATCTCAGCCTCACGAAGCATAGATTTAACCTTTTCTCTTGTCTCTTCCTCCAGCTTTGAGTTCTTATTTTTGATCAATGTACCTGCAATCGCAGCTCCCGCACCAGTACCAATCAAGGCTGCTAGGACAATATATAGTATGTCTCCCATAGGTTTTTTTAAGTTTTGTCACCTAGTGAGAGTCCGAAAAGTCTAAGAAATAAGTGGTAATAATTACAATACTTTTTCCAAAAGCATACTGATATGAGAAATACTGGATTTTATCTGTTCGCTATCCCCAGCGTTTACTTCTTTATTCTCTAAGTACTCTATCATGCAATCAAACGCAGCCATTGCCAATAGATCTTGGGTATCATCCAGTCCAAATTCATCTTTATATTTTCTCAATTTTTCGTTGATCAACATGCCAGCATACCTGATTTTAGATTCGTACTCAATCTTGACTCGCATGGGATATTCACGATCCCCTATCTTAAGCTTGATGGCTAATGTTTGCATATCAATCTGATAAATAGCTGATCAAATGGTCGATTTCTTGTATATAATTATTAATTAGTTCACTCATTTCGGTCGAATCTCTTGGACTCACCGGTCTGTTCGCTACAATATTACTAATTTTAATCTTATTTTTAAAATCCTCAATTTCCTGCTCTTTTTCGGCCAATGATTGATTTATGTTGACCAAATTCATCTTCAATTGTTGATTTTCTTCTATCAATTCTGATAATTTTTCACTAGCCTGAATCGCCAGTTTTTGCAGTTTTTGCAGTTCCTCTTGAATCATTTCTATGTACGGATCAATGCGTCTACTTCGTTTTCAAAGGCGTGAATCAATCTACTCATTGTTTTGTCAATTACCTTATCCGTAAGTGTATTTTCCTGATCCTGAAGGTGAAAACTTAATGCATAGGCTTTCTTTCCAGCATCAATTTTATCTCCTTGATAGACATCGAATACTCCGACGCGTTGTAGTAGTCTTCCTCCTGACTTCAAAGCTACTTTCTTCACCTGATCATAGGAAATAGACCTATCGATTACCAATGAAAGATCTCTTCTTACCTCAGGGAATTTTGAAATCTCCTGATACTTCTTTAACCCAGCGGCTTTTTTGCAAAGCAAATCCCAGTTCATATCTGCAAACCATACTTCCTGACGAACTCCTGCAAGTCTCAGTGACTTGTCTTCTACCAAACCAATTTCACCGAGAACCTTCTCACCCAACTTCAACTGTAAGGCATATTCGAAAGGTGCGCTTTCGACCATGTTTACTTCACCAAGGTCGATATTAAGAGTTAGGAGAATATTTTCTATCGTGGCATAGAGATCCGAAAAAGCAAAATTCTTTGAAGGTTCAATCCAACTTTCTGCAGTTTTCTTCCCCGAAAGGAAAATTGCCAACCTTCTACTTTCAGTATACCCGCTTTCTACCTTGCTGTAAACTGTTCCAAATTCAAAATATTTCAAATCCGTCTGTCTTCTATTGATATTTCGCGACAGCACTTCCAATCCAGAATACAACAAAGACTGACGCATCACATCCAAATCTTCACTCAATCGGTTGAAAATTTTGACAGATTGGGCTGTATCTAAAAAGCCTGACTTATCCGCATAGGTAGATTTGGTGAGACTGTTTGTAATCATCTCCAAGTAGCCTTGACCTGCCAAAATCTGAGAAAGCTTAAACTGCAGCTTGTTCAAATCCTTCACTGGATGCTCGGCGAGGTAGTCAGTATTGAGATTTTCCGCTAATACCACCTGCTCAAAGCCATGAATCCGAAGGATCTCTTCGATCACATCTGCTTCCCGAGTCACATCGACACGATAAGGCTTTGCAATTGCGGTAAATCCGGTTTCAGTTTCATTGGTAACCTTGATTTCAAGACTTTCCAGAATTCTTTTGACTTCCGTCGGCGCTATTTTCTTTCCGATCAGACGATTGATATTCCCATAGGAAACTTCAATTTGAAAATCTTCAACTGGGTTTGGATACAAATCAATTATTTCAGAGCCTATTTTGGCTCCTGCGATTTCCTGAAGAAGAGAAACTGCCTTTTTCAGTGCATAAACTGGCATATTCGGATCAGTACCCCGCTCAAAGCGGAAAGATGCGTCCGTTTTCAATCCATGAAACTGTGCTCCTTTTCGGATGATATCCGGAGAGAAATAAGCCGATTCGAGGAAAATAGAAGTCGTTTGGTCTGAAACTCCAGAACCTGCGCCGCCGAAAACACCTGCAATACAAAGTCCGCCTTTCGGATCCTTGATCATCAGTTCTTCTCCGGATAGCTTCCGATCTTTTTCATCCAAGGTCTTGAAAATTGTTCCTTTTGGACTTTTCCCAATGATAATTTTCCCTTCCGAAATTCGATCTGCGTCGAAGGCATGAAGTGGCTGGCCAAGATCATGTAGAATGAAATTGGTGATATCGACCACATTACTAATTGGCTCTAGATCTAATGATTTCAGAAAATCCTGGAGCCATTGGGGAGAAGGGCCAACTTTCAGATCTGTTAAGACAATTCCCGCATAGCGCGGACAGTCAGTTGAGTTCTCTACTTCGACAGTGATTTTAGGACCTTGGGTTTCAGTCTTCAGATCAGTCACTGTGTCAATACATAGCTCCTTGTGGAGCAAGGCTTTCAAATCCCGAGCTACTCCTAAATGTGACGCAGCATCTGCACGGTTTGGAGTCAATCCAATTTCCAAAATATGATCTTGGCCTACTTCGATAAACTTCGAAGCCGGTGTTCCATTGGGTAGATCAGTATCCAAGACCATGATTCCGTCGTGACTTTTTCCCAAACCCAATTCATCTTCGGCACAGATCATCCCCTCAGAAGCTTGACCTCTGATTTTTGCTTTTTTGATTTGAAAAGAATCCCCATCTGTTGGATAAAGTGTAGCGCCAACGGTCGCCACCAAGACTTTTTGCCCTTTGGCAACATTTGGTGCACCACAGACAATTTGTGAGGGTTCCTCTAATCCAATATCAACCATAGTTAGACTCAGCTTGTCAGCATCGGGATGCTTGACGCAAGTTAATATCTCTCCGATCACAATACCTTCAAGGCCGCCTTTAATGGATTCATAAGCCTCGATGTTTTCCACTTCCAGACCTGATTTGGTCAGTAATGCTGCGATTTGTTCCGGGCTTTCGGTAAGAGCTATATATTTTTTTAATCGATTGATTGAGATTTTCATAGGTATTTCAAAAGGGGAATCTATCGATTCGACTAGAGGTGAATTAAAAATGGTCCGAAAACCCTGCTTTGATCTGCTTACAAATTTAAGAGAATTGGCTTAGGCAGAGAGGCTATTTCCCGTAATTTTTCTCGCCGGCCAAGATCGGTATAGGAAGTAGATTTTCCTTCGGAGGCAGCGGGCAGGATAGTCTATCTAATTTTAACTAAAAAAAATTAATCCGGTAAATCAAACACATAAATTTGCTTGGTAATTAGACCCTGTGCATAAATTTTCCCCGCTTTTTTATCAACGTGAAAAGCATTCGGATGTAGATTATCGTCTGGAGTTCCAGTTTCAAATCTAAATACCCGTTGAAGCGCTAAAGATTTCTCAGTTAGTTCAAATTCCAATAAATGGCGAGCTTTACTTCGATCCAATCCAATCCTGTCTGTAAAAGAAACATATAATTTCCCATCCACATATTGCGCATCAATTATTATATGTTTTATCTCCTTTGGATTTCTTTCTATGCCAGGTTCATTAAAATCATGCTCTAAAGAATCCAAAGCTCTTTTTAAAGGCTCAAAACGATCCCATCGGTGAGTTGCTACTTTTTCACCTTCGGAAGTCAAAATATCTATAAAAGGCAAGTTTATTCCTATAAGCATGAGTTTGTCACTTCCAAAAGGTTGAATCATCCGAGCCTGACGATTGAAATCTCCCTGTTTTTGGGGCATGAAAAATCCAAACTTTCCTACCACTTCACCTTTGGTATTTATTTTTAATACCGAGGAAGAATCACTTTCATGTCCTTTCATCGAGAAGTAAAGACTTTCTTCTCCGTCGAAAAAGAAATTCCATTGACTAACCGGCTCAGGAATCTTAATCTCACTTAAATAATTTCCGGATTGCGGATCCAGAATGCTAATCTTATAACTTCCTAAATCCTCAATCATCAGACCATGTTTTGTCTTAACCAATTGGGTGGGATATTTGAGATCATCAGGACCATCACCTCTTCGTTCGATTAATTTTTGAAGTGTAAAATTCTTGTCCAAGATAAAAAGTGAGGCTGGATTCTTACTGACAACAAAAATATTTTTATCATCAGAAGTCATCGAAATACTTGTAAAAAAAACTCCATCACCGAACTCATCAAGCACTTTTTCAGGAGTAAGTATTTCTGTTTCAATAGTTATTAATTCTCTTTCCGTACAAGAAAGTGATATTAGAATTAAGGCTACAACAATTAAATTTTTCATCTTTCCTGTCTTTAAAATAAATTGAACTGGTTTGAATGATTTAGAACCAAATAAATTATCTCGATTGGTAAAAACTACGAAGCAAGCCCTCGCGACAAAACTTGAATTTCATAGGAATTAAATTTAGGACTAATTGGCACAAGCCTGAGCGGGAACACAAGGAACTGACTGAAAATAAATAGGAAAATAAACCCTAGACAGCTACCTGCCAGTTATTCCATGTTGAACCCACATAATATATTGATGACTAGTATTTTATAATAAATTTCTACGGGCATCCAAAATCCTGCATACTACCAAATCTAATGCTGATTTATTTCTTTTAAATCCCTCTCTACCCCCTTTGAGAAAGTGAGAGTTTGAACCAATTTCAAATTAAAGTTTCGACTTATTGCGGAACGTGCAACAAAGCGAATACTCATTTAAATTTCAAACTTAAAAATGACTTGATCTTATATCAATACTGATTTTTGACTATTTAGTATAATTTTTCTCCCCAGCTAGGATCGGTATAGGAAGTAGATTTTCCTTCGGTGGCAGTGGGCAGGCATAATCTGGATTGTATGCGCAATAGGGATTATAAGCCAAGTTAAAATCAAGCGTAATACTATTTTTTCCATCTTGTCGCGCATTGATATACCGACCTCCACCGTAAGTTTCTCCTGCGCTGGTCTGATCTGCGAAAGCTAAAAAGAAGTTTCGCTTGTCGGCTTCGTCTATGGATTGGAGCAAAAGCAGACGATTTACATTCCCTCCAAGCTCAAACTCCGCGTAACTATGCTCGATGTACTTCTCTCTTGAACCATCAGTCAAGGGGACTTCACGAACTTTCGGATTTTCTACCGGGATCATTCTGGCTTTAACTCGATAAGTTGGTTCGATTGGAAAAAAACTCAGCTCCTTAAATTCTCGCTTTTGTGAATCCGTAAGTGGAGATCCGATGTTGAATCGGATAAATTTAAATTGCCGCTCACGCTCTGCCTCGATCTTTTCAATGTAAGCTTCCGGACTCTCCGTAGCGGTCAGCGTGTAAAAAAAAGCTACCGCGACTACTACGGAGACAAGTAGGGTAATAATTGTATTCTTTTTCATAACTCAAAGGATGCCATCATCGGCGAAGCTAAAGTAGCCATGATCTGTAAAGATCACATGATCTAAGACTGGTAAATCCAATTCTCGCCCGATTTTTACCATTCGCTCCGTTAATCTTTTGTCTTGCTCTGAAGGTTTCAGGTTACCGCTTGGATGATTATGAACCAGAATGATGGATTGAGCCAAATGTTCCAAGGCCACTTTGAAAACCACTTTAGTATCCACTACAGTTCCAGCAGTTCCACCTTGTGAGACCAAATGTTTCCTTAACACTTGGTTGGAGCGAGAGAGCAAAAGCAGGTAAAAATGTTCGACTTGCTCATCAAACAGTTCTGGCTTCATCAGTTCATAAATATCTCTAGAACAGGTAATTTTCGGTTTGACTTGAGGTTCGGAATCCTTTCGTCTCCTACCGAGTTCCATGGCAGCAACAATTGAAATTGCTTTTACTTCACCTATTCCCTTGAATTTCTTTAAATCTTGGATGGATAGTCTGGCAAGATTGGCCAAATCATGATTTACAGACGAAAGAATATGCCTAGAAAGATCTACCGCACTCATTGAAGGCGTACCCGATCCGATCAGAATAGCAATTAATTCAGCATCTGAAAGTACTGATTTGCCTTTCAACAGAAGCTTTTCACGCGGACGATCCGCTTCAGCAAGCTCAGAGATTTTGATAGAGGTGAATGTATTCATAGTCGCTCTCAAAAAGTTTAGATAAAAGCTACTAACAAATAGGCACAAAAAAAACCCTGACTAGCAGAGTTTTAAATAATTTGAATCTAAAAATTAAGCTAGTGCCGCTACGACCTTTGCCAATCTTGATTTCTTGTTACTTGCGTTGTTCTTGTGAATCACGTTCTTCTTAGCTAGCTTATCCAACATCGAAGCTACTTTCTTGTAAAGTTCAGATGCTTCTACCTTGTCAGTGGTAGCTTTCAGCCTTTTGATGAAAGTACGAGTCGTTTTCGCTTGATATCTGTTTCTCAAACGCTTTGCTTCGTTAGCACGAATTCTCTTTAGAGCTGATTTGTGATTTGCCATACCTGATATTAAATAAAATTTCTTTATGTCCTTCTAATCCCGAAGCGGAGTGCAAAGTTATCTGAATTTATTAAGTATGCCAAAAGATTTTTAAACATTCCTAAGAAACCTTTATTATAAGACCCGGTAATCTTTGCTAATTTTTTATTTCTATCACTAAAAAACAGTCCTAAAATCAGAGCATATCAGAACGGGGATTTGATTATTTTTAGTCATGGCAACTTTTATATTCTGGCTGATTCCATCAATTTTTATTTTGGAGCCAACTACTCCTTGGGGTTTTTACGCACATTCATTGATCAATCGAATGGCTGTTTTTTCGCTTCCCCCAGAACTGATTGGTTTGTATAAGTCAGAAATACAATTCATCACGGAAAAAGCAGTCAACCCAGACCGAAGAAGATATGCTGTGGAAGGTGAAGCTGAAAAACACTACATCGATCTGGATCATTATGGAGATAGCGCCTTGCTTTTCTTACCAATTTATTGGAATGAGGCGATTGAAAAAATCTCGGAAGATTCACTTCGGGCTAATGGAATCGGACCTTGGTCAGCATATTTGACTTTTGTAAGCCTGACCAAAGCATTTGAAAATAAAAATAAGGCTGTGATTTTAAGGCTTTCCGCGGATTTGGGACATTACCTGGGAGATCTGAATGTGCCGCTCCACACCACAAAGAATTATAATGGTCAGCTGACTGGTCAAAATGGAATTCATGGGTTTTGGGAAAGTCGAATTCCGGAACTTCAGGCCGCCGACTATGCGCTTTGGGTTGGAAAATCGGACTATGTGGAAAAGCCACAACAAGCGATTTGGGATGCTGTGGCGGAGGCTCATTCGCAAGTTGATTCCGTGCTTCGTGTAGAGAGGGAATTGTCTTTGGCTTTTCCAGAAGATCAAAAATACAGTTATGAGGAGCGAAACGGACTGACAGTTCGCGTGTATTCCCGAGAATTCACCGAAGCTTATGCGATTGCGCTTAATGGCCAAGTGCAGCGACAAATGAAAAAATCCATCAAAATGATTGCTGATTTTTGGTATACAGCTTGGATCAATGCAGGCCAGCCGGATCTTTCCAAACTATCCGAAGGAATCAGCGAAGAAGAAAAACTGGAGAAAAATCCAAAGGTTAAGACGAGAGTACACGATAATTAGTAATCTGTAGCCAGTATTCAGTCACAGTGATCAGTCGCAATTGAAAGCTCGTAAAAGTATTCAGTAGAATGTGATAATTCGCAATGGTACCAGTTGGCTAATACGCTTAGTTTTTTGGTTGTCATAACGAAGTGGATTAATCCTGCTTTCAGCATTCTATCTTAAGATTTTCCGTCCGTATTGTTATGAAAGCTGATACATATAACCAATTAACAAAATCAATTTTTCACTGTAAACTTTGAAAAACATAGACTTCAAAGATCTCTTAGCTTACAAAAAAGCATTCGAATTAGCTATGAAAATTTTTCACATTTCTAAGCAATTCCCCAAAGAAGAAAGGTATTCTTTAACTGATCAGATAAGAAGGTCAAGTAGATCTGTGTGTGCATACATAGCTGAGTCATACAGAAAACGAGCATATATAGCACATTTCAAGTCAAAGCTTAGCGATGCTGACATGGAAAACAGTGAAACTAGCGTTTGGCTGGACTTTGCCCATGCATGTGAATACATAAACAACGAAACCAATTTGGAACTCATCCAAAAATCAGAAGAAGTAGGAAGACTGATCAACTATATGATCTTGAATCCTTCCAAATTTGGAGTTTCCACGAAATAAATTTGTCTAAAGATTTAGACTACACGCTAATTAATTTAGCAGTTCTAAATGCTACATCTGACAAACTGATCACTGCGACTAAAAACTGATCACTTCACTTCAGAAGACTTCAAATAACTGCCAATCGCCTTCCCCAGCCTTCGGAATGTATCTTTAAATACCTCCTCTTTTTCTTCCAAAAGAGTAACTCGAAAGCCTCGAAGATCGGAGCAGAATGAAGAAATAGGTACGACACATATTTGCTCTGCAGCTAATAAATAATATACAAATCGCTTATCCAAGGGCATTTCGGAACCGACTAGCCAAGTATCCAGCAAGGCTTGAAGTTTTGGATCTTCGATGGAAAGTGACTGAGTTGGAGTCAGCAGGTACTCATCAAAAACGATGGTATTGTAAAATGCTCCTTGCGTTGGGTTGAATTTGATGCCGGGAATGTCTCCCAAAATCTCCGCCATCCAATCGCTTCGCTTCCCAATCGCAGCATTGGCTTTTTGACGACAGGAATGATACTCGGGGTGGGTCATAATCTTTGGGATGGCCAGTTGTGGCAAAATCGTAGCACAAACCTCAATCATTTTGGCATTTTCTAGCGTCTGGCAAAACTTGGAAAACTCCTGCGAAGACTCTCGATTGTAAAACTCCATCCAGCCACAGCGAGCTCCAGGCCAAGGAAACTCTTTTGAAATACCTTTCAGTGAAATCGCCGGTCGATCTCCGATTACTTCCGAAAGTGGTACCGAGGTGATGCCGTTATAAGTGATATTTTGGTAGATCTCATCGACAATGAGCAGCAGATTAAACTCTTCAGCAATCTTCACAAATCCTTCCAAAACCTCTTTAGGGTAGACCATTCCAGTTGGGTTGTCCGGATTGATAAGCAGGATTCCAACGATAGCGGGATTGTATTTGACCTTCAAATAAAGATCTTCCATATCCGGAAGCCACTGATTATCGGGATCAAGCTTGTAAGTGATCGGTGCCGTATTGGCATGTGCCGCCTCGGCCGAACTGTGCGTAGAGTAAGCCGGAGAAGGGCCGATAATTCGTGCGGTTGGGATCAAAAACTGATACAACTTGGCAATGGCATCTCCCAAGCCGTTGAAAAACAAAATATCTTCTGCCGTGATCTGAGCACCATTTTGTTTGTTGTTCAATTCGGCCAGAAATTGTCTGGTCTCCAACACGCCTTTGGAATCTGCATAGCCATAAGTTTTGTCTTCCTTGAGCAAGTCGGCAATGATGGTTTTCATCCAATCTGGCACATGGTTATGCTTTTGAATGGGATCGCCAATATTTTCCCAAGTTATGGAATAGCCTAAAGCTTCCACTTGGCGTGCTTTTTTGACAATTCCACGAATCTCATACGTCAATTCTTCGGCTCCGGGCCGCAGGAGTAGCTGTCTCATTGGTCAATAGGGGAATAGGCTAAATAATTCGGGTGTAAATAAACAGAAAAGGGAATTGAAAGCGGCTTTAGGCTCATTAAAATTGAGAGAATATTCGGAGAATTTCTTGAGCATATAAATAAATCTACACTGAATTTGATAGGATATTTATGAAAATTTGCCCTGACTTTGTGACAATATTTAAATTATTTACCCTTACTTTGTTACAAATAATTTGAAATTATGCCCTTACTTTGCGACAAATAGAATTCGAAATGAGCTTTAATAGACAGCTATTTAATATACTAGAATCCTGGAAGTCGAATAAGAAGAGGAAACCACTTATCATCCGAGGAGCTAGACAGGTAGGCAAGACAACTTTGGTAAGACAATTTGCAAAAACCTTCCCGAATGCGATCTTATTGAATCTTGAAAAACCATCGGACAGGTCCTATTTTGAGGATTTTGATGATGTAAAAACAATAGTTGAAGCCCTCTTGGTAAGCAATAATCAATCAAATTCTGATCCTTCCAAAATCTTACTTTTTCTGGACGAAATTCAAGAGTCTCCAAAAGCAATCCAGTTGCTCCGATATTTTTACGAAGAAATTCCCGAAATGCCTGTGATTGCAGCAGGATCATTACTGGAGTTTGCCCTGAAAGAAGTCAAGAGTTTCCCGGTAGGAAGGGTTGAATTCCTGTATCTCTACCCAATGAATTTCCCAGAGTATCTTGATGCAATAGGGCAAAAAGCCGCTTTAGAGCAATTCACACAAGTTCCAATAAAACCATTTGCACATAAGGTCTTGATGGAGCTATTTCATCGCTATGCCACTATAGGTGGAATGCCTGAGATTATCAAAACGGACTTGGATAGAAATAATCTTGCGGATCTTCCTCCAATCTACGAAAGCATTTGGAGCACGTATAAATCAGATATAGAAAAGTACAGCAACAGCAACAATGAGCGAAAAATCATCCGACATCTGATGAATTCAGCACATTTAGCCTTAGACCAGCGAGTTAAGTTCCAAGGATTTGGCAACTCCAATTATCGATCTCGAGAAATCGGCAAATCATTCCGAATCCTGGAGGATGCCAAAATAATGCGGTTGATCTATCCGACAACAGATTTAATACCTCCACTTCAATCTGATCTGAAAAAATCACCCCGCCTACAATTTCTGGATACCGGATTGGTAAATTATTCCTTGGGCATTCAAGGGCAAATGCTCGCTATGGAAGATTTAAGTCAAGCCTACAAAGGAGCGCTAATTCCGCATTTGGTCTCCCAAGAACTGATTTCCACCTCACATCTAACAGACCACAAACCTAACTTTTGGGTACGGGAAAAGCGACAATCAAGTGCCGAAGTAGATTTGGTAATTAGTCACAATGGTCTGGCTATTCCTGTTGAGATCAAATCAGGAGCTACTGGATCGCTTCGTTCCTTACATCAATTTATCGATGCTTGTGATCATGGGTTTGTCGTGCGAATCTATGGCGGTGAGTTAAAAATAGAAGAAACAATGACTCCGGCTGGGAAGCCTTACAAACTTTTGAATCTTCCTTATTACCTAGGGACGAAAATCAAAGAATATCTGGATTGGTTTGTAAAATAAAAGTATGTATTACCAATACAAGATATCGTGTATTGGTAATACAATATCTTACAACTATCTCAATTTCAATATTTTAAGGAATATAAAATCAATTGCTAAAAATCATTTACTATCCCGTTTCTTCCTTCTCTCCCTTATCCCCTCCCAGAAAAATGCCACTATACCCCAGAAAATCACACCCGTCATAAGCCAACACGGCCCAGGAAAAAGAATTGAAAATTAAACTTTAATGGCTGACTCAAATATCGCCTTTAGAAAATTCTCCTTGTTTAAGAATTGCTAGCAAAGTCCCTATTATAAGATCCTTTGTATGCATGGGGACAATTGTTCTCCGTCCATTGGCATGTTTAAAAAGTTGGTGGCTACCCTTGCTCCTCTGAAGGAGAAAGCCATTTGCCTCTGGTATTTTTATTAAATCTTTGGATGTCAAACTTTTCATAATTTAATAAAACGGAAGGTCTTTAGGATTAAAAAAACAGTAAAATTGGATCTTTCAGGCTACTATTAGCGATAATTCTAGACTATTCATGTCATTGGGGATTTCCTCCCCGCTCGCTATCAAATCCTCCAGATAAATCAAAATAGCCTCAAAAGCCATTTTCTTAGCTTCAACGATTATTTCGCCCTGTGTGATACAACCGGGAAGTGAAGGGACAGTCACAGTAAATCCTCCTTTTGTTTCTGGAATAAGAATAATTCGGAACATTCTTTTTATAGAATTAAAATGAGCATTTTTCTGTTGGAATTTGTTTTAACAGTAAAATAGGATTTACAGACCTTCACATCTTATCCCTCATTGCTTTTAGTGCCTTGAGTTGAGTTAATTGAGCTGACAGCAAAAAAAACATAGCTAAAGCCATAAGATTAAGATAATTTTTATCTTCAGGGATCGGACCAGTATTCCAAATAGACAAACCCCCAACAAGCAAAGCCACCGCAATAAGAAAACTATGATGCTATAATCTGCGCTTGCTGATCGTTTTATGTTTTTGGAGTTTTTGACTTTAAATTCTTCTCCGATAATTAAAATAAGCTGAGAAAGTACCACACAAGCCATAGCCATGACTGAAAAATTCGGATAGTTTTCACCTTCGGTAATCCATCCGTCACGCCAAACGGATAAGCTCCCAATCAGCAAAGCAATCGCAATAAAAAAAAGACCAAAGTACACAATCCATTTCCCTATAGTACTTATAACTAAAAAAGGGTGAAGTACTGAAAAGATTTACCCAAAAAATCTCAAAATACAAGCCGTGGCGAATACCATCAAACTACTGAACCTTCTAAAAATCAACTCTTTAAATTTATCCATTTTTCTAAGAATTTACTCGCTTCCCCTGACCTTTACCAGGAGTCAGGATACCTCATCGCAGTGCTGTCAAGAGTCGGTAACTAGTATGAGTCTTAGTGACTGATCATATCCTAAAGAAATAATACTATCGTCTAAAGTAATCGACGCTGGGAAATAATTCAACATTTTTCCAGCGGAAATATTTCTGATTTCAGTTGACCCCTAAATTTAAAGTGAAAAGACAAGCAAAACATCCACACAGTTCGCGTAAACAAAGGGATTTAATCGCTTGGAAAACTTGATTTCTACCCCCTCATCTCTTAATTCATCCAATATCAAATAAAATTTCGCCCTGCTCACCCCGATCCGCTTTGTCAATTCCTACTGACTTCCAGTGCGTTTCACTTTAACCAATTTTTTGAATAACTGCAATCGCTCGATTTACCTGAGGAAGTCCATAGCTGATTTGTTTGTAGTTATTGTTTTCGTCACTTATCCTTAAAAAAAGCGAGATAATTTCTGATTATCTCCAAGTACTACTGTTACCTAGCGAGCAGGTCTACATGAATCCATTTAATTCCCCCGATCAAACTAATATTAAGTAAAAAACTATTTCGGTATTATTTAAGATTTAATAGCCGCTTATAGGAAAGTGTCCCAAAGGCACGAATCCTCAAAAGACATCTAACTAAGGAGATTGTTGACAATCAACATAATATTTAGCCATTATTTAATTAATCTCCTAGTATTCAGGATAATCTTCTGACTTCTGGTATTTCTTGTTTGGAAAAAAAATTTACCAAATTTAAAAAATAGTTTTTCAAAGACTAAAAATACTAGTGAAGGGACTTTCAAAAAAGAATGTTGGAATTAAGATCAAAAATGATTGAAATCTCTGATAATAAAAGGTTTGGGTATATTTGAAGTAGTGATGATTCCCAAATCCTTACTAAAGAAAAGCCGTAAATACATTCTTAACCTAGTGGGGTATTGTGTTGCAGGCGAGGTGTAACTTTAATCTTCATTAATTTAGGAAAGGTATTTACTAACTGTTATTTAATTTTCATAGCTCTAAAACCCCCTTTGCCAGTGGTTTCAACATTAATTCGTGTGCTTCTCTTCGTACTTTTCCTTTCGCTTATTGACTGGTATTCCTACCAAGCTTTTAAGACGCTATTCCGTGACCAAACTTGGATTAAGATTAGTTTTTGGATTTTTTCCGTTTTTATATACCTGTTTGTGATCTACGGCTTTCTTGCCTTCAGTCGTGTCAGTCCAACCCAAAACTTTGGAAGACTTATTTCGCTACTGGTGCTTTCACTGCTTCCAAAACTTATTATCCTCAGTGTAATGTTTGGAGAAGATGTACTGCGCTTAGTCGCTGGTGTTTTTCAATCCGTCACCGGAAACGGGGAAGGCAACTTTATGTCTGACCGAAGGAAATTTGTAAGCCAAGCCGCCTTAGTATTATCTGCTATCCCTTTTGTAGGCGTGCTCCATGGTATTTTTTTCGGTAAATACCGCTATCGTGTCTTAAAGCACACTCTCGAATTTGATGACTTGCCTGTGGAATTTGATGGTTTTACCATCACCCAGATTTCAGATATCCATTCTGGGAGTTTTGATAATAAAGAAAAAATAGAATATGGAGTGGATCTTATCAATGCACAAGAATCAGATTTAATACTATTTACAGGCGATTTGGTAAACAACCAATCGAAAGAAATGGAGCCTTGGATGGATACCTTCAAAAAGCTGAAGGCGCCCTTGGGTATTTACTCCATTTTAGGCAATCATGACTATGGTGACTACATGACTTGGCCCAGCAAGGAGGCCAAAAAATCCAATATGGAGCATCTGTACGAAGTTCATGCAGAACTTGGATTTAAGCTACTGCGCAACGAAAATGTGAAGCTCCAAAAAAGCGGAGCTACCATAGACTTAATAGGAGTAGAAAATTGGGGAAAGGGATTTGCCCAATATGGAGATCTAAATAAAGCCGTAGAAGACCTTGACGACAGGAGTTTTAAAATACTGATGAGCCACGATCCTTCTCACTTTGATGAAGTGGTAAAGAAATTCCCAAAATTCATCCACCTTACGTTGAGTGGGCATACACACGGAATGCAGTTTGGTATTGAGATTCCGGGTTTTATCAAGTGGAGTCCAGTATCCTGGCGCTACCCAAAGTGGGCAGGATTGTATGAAGAACTAGGGCGCTATTTACATGTTAACCGTGGTTTTGGATTTTTGGCCTTTCCGGGTAGAGTGGGTATTTGGCCTGAAATTACGGTGCTGGAGCTGAAGAGAAAATAAGATTTCCATTCGATAGACTAGGACAACATTCTACTCGGCAAGCGCATTTCCCTATAGTTTAGGATCAGCATTTTTCTTTGAATATATCCCATAAAATGCGATCGCACTTAGTAGTCCATAACTAATTACCCCAATGATTTTATTTGATTCAACTGTGCCTAAAATCATTACTTTATCATTCGCCTTGTAAAAGACAATAATGTATAGGAAGTTGAATGACCAGATTGCAAATAAAATCAAGTAAATTATTTTTAGTAAATTTTTCATCCTGCAAATTTAGATTTTTATACAAACTTTAAACTAGCCTAGGTTCATTAAGAAAAACATTTTTATTCAATAATAGCTAAAAATGACCTAACTATGGATTGGCCTATACCGCTAAGAAAAGACGTAAGCTTTCTCTTCACAAAGAGAAATTCATGGATCAATAAGTTTTAAATATCTATAAAACAATCACTTACTTATTTTTATTTGATGTGAATAGTTTCCAAGCCTATTCCATTTACAAATCGATTTGGATAAAAACATACATTCCCGCAGACATAAAAAAATAATCTCCCCGATGGACTATTCAGAAAGGTTCAGCTAACGCAGAGACTAGAATTTCACCCTTGCAGCGGTTCTACATCACTACCATTTTCACACCTAAAGTTTTTCGGCATTTTCATAATCTTCTTCGGTGAAGGTGAATATATAGTCATCTTCGCCGACGATTGAGTAGCTGTCGTCTTCCAAAATATTTCTAAGTTTAGGATTAACGTTTTGGTAATTTGCCTGAACTATCCTAGTGTAGATTTGGCGTTTTTCGTTGTCGTAGGTTACAATTATCGAGTCAGCACCAAACGCAAGTAAAGGAGTAATTCCGACGTTTGTAGGTTCTTTAGCTCGCACCTCCGATATACCTTCATTATTTACTATTTTTGAATACTTGAAAATATTATAAAAATAAAACTCTATTCTGAGCTCTTTTCCCGAATTATTTATCAGTTTATATTTTCTTTTATGACTATTCGCTATGTTGCACGTATGGGTAAATTGCCGCAATAATTAACCTGTCGAATAGCTTTTCACCAAAATACCTTCTGTTCAGTTTGTACACAAACTCATCGAGATAATTCTGAATATACTTCTCCGATACCATGTGGTAGATTCCTAGCAGATTCCTCTTTAGGTTACTGATTGCAGTATGAACCCAGTTTAATTCTCCATTTGCTGCGCTTTTCGATGATTTTACTTTGATATGGTTGTCCACTAACCTTTCTAAATTTACACTAGCCTGGTTTTTATCAGTGGTTAGAACCGATTTCTTATCGATTGAATTGGTCACAAACTGCTCGATGGATGCTGCCGTCTCATTTCTGAGTACTTTCATTTTGAAGAAGCCGCAATGCTGACTTTTTTTCCCCGTAACAATATCCTCTAATGGGGTGGACTCTGCGGCAACGGCAACAATGACCTGCCTCTGGCTCCCTTTGCCCCGCTTTAATTGATTTTGAATCTTCTCAGCGGTAGCTTTCTCCACGTATGCCTCATCGTATTCAACCATCCCCTTCAGCATATACATAGCATCCCTTTTACCCATAACAACCCTGATTTTATGCATAAGATTAAATGCAGTTTCATATCTGCTGAGTCCTAGTTGACGCTGAAACTCTAAACAGGAAAACCCCTTCTTGGTGGCAGACATAAGTAAAAAGGCGGTAAACCATGTATGCAGTGAAAGATTACTGGCCTCCATCACCGTACCTGCTTTGAGAGAAGTTCTTCTCCTGCATTTGCTGCATTCAAAAAACTTGCTTTTGCTAAACCAATACTGTTTTGAAAAACATTTGCAGGTTTTGCAGTAAATCCCGCTGTTATCACGATAGCTTTTCAGATAGATCTCACAACTTTGCTCATCTGGGAAATGGTGGATAAATTCAATGATATTCATGGCTTTATATATTTTTAACCAAGAAAAGGAATTTAAACGAACTATGGAAATAATTGACATAGGCTGTCACATATTATTTGGCTACGTGCAGGATTCCGTAGAGTCATATTTTCTTTTTTCAATATCTAGGTTTACCCCACAGGAAGAAAGCAGTAAAAAGGATATTATCAAATATTTAGAAGTTTTCATCTGTATTGAGATTAATACCAGTTTGCAACTAATTCATTCAAATTCCCTTCGGTTGGATTTTAATGACGGTTGATTATAGCATCCCTCCATTCGTTCCAAGTGATCGTGCCCAAAAGTCCCTGTTCTATTTGTAGCAGCAGGAAAAACGAACCTCCCAGACAAAATATTCAGAGAAGCTCGTCTATTTACCTGTTGCTCTTTTTAATCACAAGGCACTGCTAATGAAAAATCTTTTTCATCAATAAAGTACCTCAGAGTGTAATTTCTTTGATTCACCAACTCAAGATTGTAATTTTCATAGCTCGACAGATCAAACACACCGGTACCTCCAAATATACCTGTCGATTTATCTCTTACGTAGTGATTGCAGGTACCCTTTTCATATCTCAAGGTTACAGAATCACCTAGTCTATTGGCTATTTCATTCCCATAAAAGGGAAATACCCCTGGCGTCCCTGAAAAAGAAAATTCAATAGAGTCGCCTTGTAGAAGCACATATTCTACTGATGAATTATTTACAGATTGATACAATTCGAATCTTATGGGTTCGGATAGCTTGTTCAAATAGATATAAGATGCTTTCTGAATGGGTTCATCTATTTCCCTATCACAGGAAAAAACAAAAGTGCTAAATACCCCTATAATCAAATAGCGCATCCAAGTTGTTTTCTGTTCCATTGTTGAAGCTGATTTTAATGTTATCCTTTTACTCATTCGATGTATTTTTACTCATAAGAACATGTATTTTATTTCTCTATTAATGCACAAATCGAACCTCTCAGATAAACTATGCGGAGAGGCTCGATTAGGAGCAAGGGAAGGCGTTTATTTACAGGGTCTTGCATTCTCTATATCAACTTTAGTGAATGTGTAAGTGTATCTAAAACGTCTAGGCGAAATAATTTCAACATCATAGTTTGATATATCCACGGACTTCTCCAAAAGATGAGTTACACATAAGTTCTCATTAATAACAATAAAATTGGCAGGATCACCCCCTTCAAACAAATTATACAGGACTCCTTGACAACAATTATCCGGATCCAAATTTTTATCAACCCCCTCTAAATCATAAGTAAATATCTTACTTTGTGATTGTGGAAGGATTGTCAAGTTTTCCAAATTGTTAGAAGCTGCACTAGGATTCAAATTAAAACTTAATACAGTATCTGTTCTATTGATAAAAGTCAAATCCATAGTCATTCTGTATTCTACAGTTTCTTTTCCACATCCAACTAGAAGGAAAAGCACACTAATTCCAATACAGAAATAGCGGATCAATATTATTTTCTGTTGCATTGTCGTGTCTGTTTTTAATGTTATCTTTTCTTTCATTTCAAAAAAAAAGACTCAAGAGCACTTTCTCAATTTTTATTATAGTATGAAAAACGAGCTCCCAGATAAACTATCCTGAGAAGCTCGATTATCGAAGATATTATTATTTTATCTTTTCAGTCGTACTATATACCTATCAATCGGCCATCTACAGTTTTTCAGCATTTTCATAATCTTCTTCGGTGAAAATGTAGCGATACAACTCGATGTTCTCGATCATATACGTAGATTCATCAAAAATATTTCTATCTTGATTTTTGGGAACACTTTCAAAGCCTAAAGGATTAAAAGATAAATAATAAGTTTGTTTTCTTTCGTTATCAAAAATAATCACTACAGAATCTGCATTAAAAGCTACCCGTGGATCTATTCTGAAATTCGTCCCTCCATCATCAGCTAATCCTTCAAAAATTATTCCTTCACCTCTTTGGATAGCTGATTTTATAAAATCATTAGCTGCAAAGAACTCCATTTTAATTTCTCTTCCAGTACCGTTCTCCAAGGTATATTTTCTTTTTATGCGGGGACTATTTAGGCCACATGCTTGCAACATACAAGATATGACGAGAAGTGCTACTATTCTTTTCATAATAAGAGTTTAATACCAGTTCGCAAATAATTCATTCAAATTCCCTTCGGTTGGATTTTCATGACGGTTAATCATATTATTCCTACATTCGTTTCAAGTGGAAGCACCTGAGAGCACTTTTCTATTTTTACTATAGTATGAAAATCGAACCTCCCTGATAAACTATCCGGAGAGGCTCGATTATCGAAGGCATTATTATTTCATCTTTGCGGTCATTCTATGTCACTATCATTCAAAAACCTACAGTTTTTCGGCATTTTCGTAATCTTCTTCGCTAAAGGTGAATATATAGTTACCTTTTTCCAATACACTGTAGTCAAAATCATTTAGTAAATTTCGAGTTACTTGAGGTAAGGATTCAAAGGATGTCTCTGAAATCCAATACACTTGCCTTTTAAGATCATTGTAGGTAACAACAACAGAATCAGTTCCAAACGCAGAAGGGGCATTAATTTCATATTGCTCATCATCCATGACTGCAGTATGAACAGCACCAATACCAATTTTTTCGAAAGAACGAGGTACCGAGGAATATTGAGTATATAATTCAATCTTAATCTTGTAGGCAGTTCCATTGTCTATAATATATTTTCTGCTATCTACTTTTTCTCCACACCCATTTGAAAAAAAACAGGCAATTATTATATATGCAATTTGCTTCATTTTTTTCAGCTAGTTAATACCAATTAGCAAATAATTCATTCAAATTCCCTTCGGTTGGATTTTCATGACGGTTAATCATATTATTCCTCCATTCATTCCAAGTGGTAGCATCCAAGAATCTCTCTTCTATTTGTTGGATAGAGTATCCTCCAACCCTATCTTGGGGTTAAGCGATACTACCGCTGTGTCCGCGTGTAAATCGTTGATTTTCATCATCTATCATATCGACCACAATCGAGATGTAGATAAAAATATTAGCGCAGTACTAATGCTTATCCATTTCTATTTTAATGGAATTCATTCATGTAATTCCTTTTGTTTCTTTTACAAATTCCAATGCTACGGCTATACAAACCACGATTAAGAAGATTTAGATATATAATAGAATCAGATCCTACTAGCGCAAGAACGAAACAAGATCAATTAGAATAAATTTATGCCAATAAATGGCCCAATAGTCAAATCGCTACGAATCAAAGTGAATCCCCAAAGCAACGCCAATAAAAATACCAACTATAAAAGCAAAACAAACGGTAATCTGGACTACTTTCCAAACTTTAGGTGAGAAATAACTGGAGACCCTATTCATAAATTATTTATTTGATTGAAGTTTGATAAAGATAACCATCTGTTTCATTTTCAAGAGGTATTATTGAACTATTGAGAAAAGGATTCAAACCGCCAACAATGCACCGTTGAATATGATACGCTACTGTTCCTTTTGAAGCAGAATACTTAGTAGGGATCTTTGAGTATAGTAAGTAGTGGTATCATTTAAACTTAAATCATAATCTGCAAAAAATTGTTTTAAGAATGATTTTATAACAAAATAAATTAGAAAGCAATTCTTCAAATATCAAAATAATATGTTTTTATAAAGAGAAAAAAGCCTAATATTAAAAATATTATTCTGTAAAGTAGCCAATATTAAAAATTTTATTTTTTCCATTTTAATAAGTCTCCATATCTACTTTAGCTCGCGATATGCATTTGAAATTCGAAAGATTTAAAAGTGCCATCCGCCATGATCGGACGACCTAAGTTGTATATCCTGCTTAGAGAAATGAATAGGGATAAAAATGGTGCATCCCAGGCCAAAGTATACTGTCATTCTGAAAGCCCTACTTCAGATCTGATAATTTAATTAGCTTGAAAATCTGCGGAGCTTTGAAAACGGCAAATCCAGAAGTTGATCCTTACTCAACCCCAAAGATCAGCAGGTACGCTACAGTAAAGAATCCATTATATAAGCCATGGTAAATCATCGCCCACTTCATTCCATACCTCAATCGGATAAAGCTGAACAACAATCCCATGATTACTTGCTCACCAATCAACAGTGGAATCAGATAGAACTGAGTAGAATAATCCAAACTTGTGAAATTACTCAAGTGAATCAAACCAAATAAAATCGCAGAACTATACACTACAAGTTTGAGTGAAGGAGGATTATTCCTTGCAACACGGACGAAAAGCCAAATCAAATAGATCCAAAAAACTCCCACAGCAATCCAAGAGTCAAAAAATAGTATAACTGAAACTCCCAAGCTCCACAAAATTGATTTTTTTGTCAAATCCAAATGAAGCCGGAAAATCGGTTCTTCTATAATTGGGGCGAAAATAATAGCCGAAATCAGAAATCCAGTCAGATTTTCTTCAAGTAGATCTATTGCCTCATTTTGAAGTTCGTACAAACCTAATGTATAAAACAATGCTGAATAAGGTGCGACAAAGAGTGAAGTAATAATAAACAGCTTCAAAAAATCCACTAGGGACATTGGACGGAATTCCAAAGGGTGATCAGGAGAAAGAAGGAAATTGATTAATAACTTAACCATTTAAATTTAAGAAAATCCTAATAGAGATCGCACGACATAATAGAGTTATCAATATATTATTTAGTGGTTTTTTTTTTAGGAAAAGGGAAAAATGAACAATAAAAAAATACTAGAGCAATCATCACTGAAAGATGCTTTGAAGTAAATCCTTGGAATATAAAAAGATATTTTGATATTAAATAAATCATAATTACCAAAAGAAAGGATACACAAAAATTTACTATATGTTTTTTAATTTTTTTCATATTCTGATATTTACAGTAAAGAAGAAATACTATAACTAGTATTTCTTCTAAAATTTAGTTGCTTTTTTTATGGACACTCGCAACATTCCATATCCAAACCATCTTCAATTCCTTGCACCGCTTCAATTGCATAATATCCAGTGATCGCCGTAGCACAAGCACCAATAACCCAGGCAGCTGCTCTAGCAAGTAATGACCACCCACCTCCATTTATACTTTGAAGCTCTTTAACTGTCAATTCTTTAAAACTTGTCATATTATTGTGATTTATAGATTTAGACAGTAACACATTCAAATTCTTCACAAACATTTTTGACAGGTTCATCGCAGGAATTCCACCATTTCACAACCTTTACTGTAGTGTCACGAAACCAGTTTCTAACAAATCCTCCACCGTTAATCATACATGTCTCCTCCAAACTTAATTCTTGAAACGTATTCATATCTATTTCATTTACTTATGTCCCCGACCTTTACCAGGAGTCAGGATACCTCATCGCAGTACTGTCAAGAGCCGGTAACTAGCATGGGTATTGGTGACTGATCATGATGCTAATTTAGCTTCGCTCCGTGCATAAAAACAGCACGGAATAAAATTTTTCAATTTATTTCCTCCATAAATATTCTTGCTACTCCCAAAGTCCAAAATCTCAACATTTGAGGTGATCTCCGCTATTTGCTGATTGTCATAACTAAAGTTAATGAATTTCCTGACTAATAAAATCTAAAAAGTTATAATCTTTCAGATATTCCAAGTAGGCATACAATTGACGCCGACTCACCCGATCCGCTTTGCCAATTCCTCGGGACTTCCTGTACGCTGCTCCTTTAAAAGTTTGGTCAGTGGGTGATCTTAATGGAAGAAGCACCAGATTGTATTATACGATCAGAGAAATCTAGTGACACAGCCTGAATCGGGTTGAAATTGGAATAACTGATAATTAGAAATTTCAATAGATTAACCAACCCACAATTAGCTTGAAATCATATGCTTTGATAAGAGAACCAATTGCAATTTATTATAAATATAAGGGCGAAATTATAAATTCCACTCAGTTCAAACTTACATTTAACTACACCTAGAAGGGGATTAAATGAAGTTGTGTTTGATTAAATCAGGACGCTTTTTATTGATTACCAAAAGCCAATTACAATTTGGTAAAAATATAATGGCGGATACACAAATTCCACCCAGTACCACCAAAGATTTGACTATACACTGAGCGAGAAAAAGTAACAGTAACCGTAATTTCACCATACGAACATTATTAGACCGCTATTATATGATAGCGGCTTTTTTACTACAGCTGAAGCAATTACCCTACTTTGCTAGTACTTTCTGGTTCCACTGATGAGTTCCTGGCTAAATTTTAATAGCATATTTGATAGGGAATAAAAAAGCCAATTACAAATTGTATAGATATTTGGGTGGAATTACTAATTCCGCCTAATCCAAACTGACAATTGACTATACCCAGATGGGGGCCTGAATTTTAAGGCGATTAACACGATGATTCATAAAGTGAAATCTTGGCTGAGATCGACTTACTCTTGGGTAATCAAAAGGCATATCGAGCGCTATTTAAGCAAGTTTTCTTACCGAACAAATCGCTCCCAAAAGAAAAACACCATCTTTCATCATCTAATCAGCAAAATGATCAAAAAGGAAAAGCTGTATATTTCAAATATGATATGACTTTAAGCGGACACCTATACTTGTCTAATGCACCTAAAATTCAAAAAAATGTATATAAATATATGCCAATGTATAGTACAAGACATCCGACAAACTATAAATCCCGATAAACCCAAAAATACTTAAAAACTCTTGGATCATATATACAAAATAAACCGTATTTAAAACAATAAATTTCTTGCCGCCACCAACTTTAAATGAAAAGATATAAAAAACCGCAAGAAAGGAAAAAAAACCAGGAACTGAACCAGATAATGCTAAAAAATCATAGTCAAAATTAATTTTTTCACGAACCAAAACTGTTAATATCGCTGCGATTAGCAAGAAAAATATACCTTTTTTTAGTAGGATATTGATGGTTAATTTATAGTCTTTCATACGGAAATAGCCCAGGCTTATAAAGCCTAGGCCACTATTTATTATAATTAGGCTTTGTTTTCAATGGGTAAAGAATCTCCAAGTGGAGGTTGATAATCACCGATCTTGTCGAGCCACCCTTTAGCAATTGCCACCGAAATAACAAAATAATAGTAACCTTTCTGGATGGTATTCATACCCTCTGTACCACTTCCTCCAGTAATTATAATCAATTCATTTTTGTTCAGATCTTTCATATTTATATTATTTTTAACTATTATAACCTATTTTGTAACCGTCTTCCCAAGCTTGGTTGACAACATCAACGTATTCATCCCAATTTACTATAACATCGGTGACAACTGCTAGGGCAGCAACACCTGCGACATATCCAGCATAAAGCAACCACGGAAATCCCCCATCAATCTCCTGCATCTCTTCCAAACTCAACTCTTTAAAATTTTCCATTTTTCTAAGAATTTACTCGTTTTCCCAACCTTTACCAGGAGTCAGGATACCTCATCGCAGTGCTGTCAAGAGCCGGTAACTAGCATGGGTCTTGGTGACTGATCATGATGCTAATTTAGCTTCGCTCCGTGCATAAAAACAGCACGGAATAAAATTTTTCAATTTATTTCCTCCATAAATATTCTTGCTACTCCCAGAGTCCAAAATCTGAAACTTAAAGATGATCTCCGCTATTTGCTGATTGCCGTAACTAAAGCTATTCAATTTTCTATCAAAAATTATCTCCAAGCCGTAATCTTTTAGATATTCCAAGTACGCATACAATTGACGCCGACTCACCCCGATCCGCTTTGCCAATTCCTCGGGACTTCCCGTTCGCTGCTCCCTCACCAGTTTGTTCAGTAGCTGCAATCGCTCGATTTGCTTGATAAACTCCATAGTTTTTAAACTTACAATTAAAAATTAGTTGTTGTACACCTTTTTTCAAATAAACTTTAGATGACTCAGCATCTGCGGCTGCAGTCAAATTTTCTTATCATTTAAGCAGTATTCTGTTACAGACTACTGCTATTTGACCAAACCTTCGAGGTTAAAAAAACCTCAACGATTACTTCGCGACCTTGGTGATAAAACTTTTCCAAAGTTCGAAACTTTGGAAAAGTTGCACCCATGGCTGATACTGGACGCGCCTTCAGCGCTTTGGTCAAGGATATCTTTGTGCTCTTTGCCGAAACCTTCGCGGTCTTTGTGGTAAAAAGAAAAATCCATACCAAAACCTTCGAGGTCTTTTAGCTTTTTTTAAAAAAGTCAGAGTCTGGAGAAAAGACCTCAAAGGTTATGCATAGCCCATTTTCAGCTTTCTCACTTTAGACTTCTGACTTTCTGTAACCCGAATTATTCATCTCTGTACTCCCGCATTTGACGCTCGTTTCCTGATGGTGATGGTAGGCGGGAGGGGGGAATCTTATGAACCTTGAATACCATGGGTTGCACCCATGGCTATTACTGGACGCGCCTTCAGCGCTTTGGTCAAAGAAGTTCCTTTAAAGCTGTCGACAACTAATTCTTTGTGCTCCTTTGTGAAACCTTAGTGAACTTTGTGGTAAAAAATTTTTAGGTAAAAAAGGAGTTACTCAAATTATACCTCTCCGTACTCCCGCATTTGACGCTCGTTTCCTGATGGTGATGGTAGGCGGGAGGGGAAATTATACTGAACTTCAATACCATGGGTTGCACCCATGGCTATTACTGGACGCGCCTTCAGCGCTTTGGTCAAAGAAGCGCTTTTAGAGCTGTCGGCAAATAATACTTTGTGCTCTTTTGTGAAACCTTAGTGAACTCTGTGGTAAAAAATTTTTAAGTAAAAAAGGAGTTACCCAAATTATACCTCTCCGTACTCCCGCATTTGACACTCGTTTCCTGAAGGTGATGGTGGTGGTACGCGGGAGGGGAAATTATACTGAACTTCAATATCATGGGTTGCACCCATGGCTATTACTGGACGCGCCTTCAGCGCTTTGGTCAAGGATATCTTTGTGCTCTTTGCCGAAACCTTCGCGGTCTCTGTGGTAAAAAAGGAAAAACTCCCAAGTGCACTTATCGAACTATAGCGGTCTTTGTGGTAAAAAAGGAAAATCCATACTCAAAACCTTCGAGGTCTGTTAGCTTTTTTAAAAAAGTCAGAGTCTGGAGAAAAGACCTCAAAGGTTAGGCATGGCCCATTTTCAGCTTTCTCACTTTAGACTTCTGACTTTCTATTTTAGCTTTCTGTGTTACTTCAGATTCTTGTACCGAATTCTCTTAGGCGTCACATCACCAAGCCGCTTCTTTTTGTTTTCCTCGTAGTCGGAGAAGTTGCCCTCAAACCAAACTACCTGAGAATCACCCTCAAAAGCCAAAATATGCGTGCAAATCCGATCCAGAAACCATCTGTCGTGGGAGATGACTACGGCACAGCCACCGAAGTTTTCCAAGGCTTCTTCCAAAGCGCGGAGTGTATTCACATCCAAGTCGTTGGTCGGCTCATCGAGTAGCAGCAAGTTGCCGCCTTCTTTCAGCATCATGGCTAAATGAACTCGGTTTCGCTCACCGCCGGAAAGGACGCCGACTTTTTTCTCTTGATCCGATCCGCCAAAATTGAACTTGGACACATAAGCTCTGGAGTTGATCTCCCGATTGCCCAGCTTCATCAGCTCATTGCCATCGGATATGATCTGATAGACACTTTTGCTTGGGTCGAGCGAATCATGCTCTTGATCCACATAGGACAGCTGTACAGTCTCTCCTACTTCGAAATTACCAGAGTCAGGCTCCTCCTGTCCCGTGATCAGTTTGAATAACGTGGTCTTTCCTGCGCCGTTTGGTCCGATGATCCCGACGATCCCACCTTGAGGAAGCGAAAAGCTAAGATTCTCAAACAGCAACTTATCGCCGTAAGCTTTGGATACTCCATTGACCTCGATCACTTTGGTACCAAGACGTGGCCCTGGCGGGATAAACAGTTCCAACTTAGCTTCTCTTTCCTTGGATTCTTCTCCGACCAGCTTATCGTAAGCACTCAATCGAGCTTTACCCTTTGCCTGTCGGGCTTTGGGAGTCATTCGGATCCATTCCAGTTCCCGCTCCAAAGTTTTCTGACGCTTGGATTCAGTCTTCTCCTCCTGTTTCAGTCTATTTTGCTTTTGATCCAGCCAAGAAGAATAATTTCCTTTCCAGGGAATCCCTTCGCCTCGATCCAATTCTAAGATCCAACCGGCGACATTATCCAAGAAGTATCTATCGTGAGTCACGGCGATGACCGTACCTTTGTAATTTTGTAAATACTGCTCCAGCCACTGCACAGATTCTGCGTCAAGGTGGTTGGTAGGTTCGTCAAGGAGTAAGACATCCGGCTCTTGAAGTAGTAATCTGCAAAGGGCAACGCGGCGCTTCTCGCCACCCGATAGGTTTGCCACATTGGCATCACTGGGAGGCAGTCTTAGTGCATCCATGGCTTTATCCAACATCAGATCAAGCTCCCAGGCATTGGCCGCGTCCAACTTCTCCTGAACCACTCCTTGCTTCTCGATCAACTCATTCATTGCATCTAGATCCTCCATCAGTGCCGGATCCATGAATTTCTCGTTGATTGCTTCAAACTCTTTGAGCAGAGCTATGGTCTCGTGAACTGCTTCCTCCACTACTTCTTTGACTGTCTTCGTGGGGTCAAGCTTTGGCTCCTGCTCTAGCATTCCCACAGTATATCCTGGAGACCAGACTACTTCACCAAGGAATTCCTTATCCATCCCGTCTATAATTTTCAAAAGCGAGGATTTTCCAGAGCCGTTGAGACCGAGGACTCCGATTTTGGCACCGTAAAAAAATGAGAGATAGATATTTTTTAAGACTTTTTTCTGTGGCGGGAAGACTTTGGAAACCCCAGCCATTGAAAAGATGATTTTTTCTGCACTCATAGGTTAAATTTTTACTGTATTAAAACTCAAAAGAAATCAAAGATGGCAAAAAAACCCCTTTCTTAGGATAAGTGCATTTGAATTAATTAATTTGCGGGAACTTGAAAACGACCACTTAAACCCAATTGTAGCGCTATGGATCATCCTTATGGATACATAAAAGAAAATAAAGTTTTTTTGAAGGGATTTTTAGGACAGATGGATCGGCAGATTGGAGAAGTAAAAGAAAATGAGGCCTCCACATTAAGCTACTTTGAGGCTCGGTTTGAGCAACTCATTGAGAAAGTTGAAAAACTAAAATCTGATATCCAAGAAAATGAAAACAAGGGATCTTTTCTGATGAAATTGATTCACTTGAGAGAATCTTTAAATCAAGCTGATGCATTGGGAGACTTCGTTCCTTTGATAGAGGAACTGAATACACGGGAAGCTTTTCTAAATGAAATCATCCAAGGTAATCGCGAAAAAAACCTGGCGATAAAACGTGGATTAATCCTTGAAGCCGAAGAGATAAAAGAAGAGACCGACTGGAAAGAAACCACAGAGGCATTTAAAGAACTTAAACTTCGCTGGATCAAAACCGGCCCGGTGGCAAAGGAGCTGCAAGAACAGGTAGAAGAAGAATTTGAAATTTCGGTGCAGCACTTTTTTGAAAATCGAAGGCAATTCTTTGAAGGGCTGGCACTGCAAGCTGATGAAAACATAAAAGTCTATGAATTCCTAGTGGAACAAGCCCAAGAAGCGCACGACTTGATCGATGTGAAGATGGGCTTTGAAATCTCTAAAAAGATTCAAAGGCAGTGGAAGGAAGCGGGTAAAGTTCCTGCAGAAAAGCGACAACCACTTTGGGATGAATTTTCAAAGTTAAATAATCGAATCTTCTCCAAATATAAGCGCACTCTAAATCCCGGTCCTACCATGCATCCTCGAGAGTTGATGAAAAAGGTGGAAGAACTTACCGAAGAGATCAAAGTGCTGGCAGGAAAGCCCTATTCCTTTGAGTTGATCAGTCGGGCAAAAGCGATTCAGGAAGAATGGCGAAAGCTCCCGCAACGTAAGCCAAAGGAAGCAAATTTGATCGTTCGTTCTTTTCAGTTTTTCTCTGATATTGTCTTTGAAAAAGCATTTTTGGAAAAACTGGTCCAAGGTAAATATGAAGACTGGGATCAAAAAAATGCAGCAGAGCAAGCTCAAATCAAAATTGCTTTGGTAAAAGATCTTCTGCACCGAGATCAGGCAGAACTGGAAGCGGCACAGTCAAATTCAGATAATTTTCGTGTTCAATCGGCTGATTTCGATATAATGATGAAGAAAAAACTATTTAGTGTGAAGCGAAAAGTGGATGTAAAAAATTACATTTTGAAGCAACTTTCTTTTAATTAGAGAAGTACATGCACAATTATTTAAAAAAAAAGATATTTTTGCACCCTTTAACAACGAAAACTATTAAAATACACACATATGTACTGGACACTTGAATTAGCTTCCTATCTAGAAGATGCCCCTTGGCCAGCCACTAAGGATGAATTAATTGACTATGGCATCCGCTCTGGCGCCCCTATGGAAGTTGTTGAAAATCTTCAAGAATTAGAAGATGATGGTGAACCTTACGAGACCATCGAAGAGATTTGGCCGGATTATCCCACCAAAGATGATTTCTTCTTCAACGAAGACGAATATTAAAACCAAAAAACCTCGATCCCTCGAGGTTTTTTGGTTTTAAACTACTTAGAAATATGAACAACTGTCAGAACTTACGAAATGGATGACTTACAGAACCAGACTTTAATTAATCTCAATCCCCCACAAGCGAAACCTAATTTATCCTTTAGTTAATAATTAATCCAGCTACAGTCCCAGAACTTGACGGAGTCTGGAGTAGCCTGATTTACTTACTGGCACTTGTCCACCAGCTAGTAGTTTGACGAGATAATTCTCTCGTTCGTAGGACTCGATTTTCGCTATTTGATTCACATTTAGGATGAAGGAGCGATGAACCCGGACAAAACTCATTGGATCAACAGCTTTCTCAAGTACTTTCATTGTCATCTTTTTCAGATACTTTCCCGATTGGGTGTGAATAGCGACGTAATCGTCTTCCGCTTCAAAATAGACTACTTGAGCAGTCGGTATTATTTTAATCTCATTTTTAACTCGAACGACTAATCGATCTCGCTTTTCTGCCAATCCGCTAAACTCTTCTGATTTGGTTCTATTTTTTTCATCCGAAAATTGCTGTAAGAACTTATCAATTGCCTGAGAAAAGCGGCTCATCGAAAACGGCTTGAGAAGGTAATCAATTGCCATCGCATCAAAAGCTTTTACCGCATAGGCATCGAAAGCAGTGGTGAAGATCACTGCAGGAGGATCCTCCACCAGCTCAAGCATTTCAAACCCTGTAATCTTTGGCATCCGGACATCCAGAAAAATTAAGTCTGGCTGCAACTGTTGGACTGCCTTCAAGCCCTCGAAACCATCCTGGCAAACTTTGACGATCTCAAATTGAGAGAATTCTGCGAGGTATTCTTGGATAATACTTGCAGCAAGAGGCTCGTCATCAATGATTATAGTTTTGATCATTTCGTTGTGGAATTTTCAGTTTTACATTGAAATTAGAATCTACCTGTGTCGTTTCCAACAAATCCTTTCGCCCAAATACTAAGAATAATCGTCGCTCAACTGAACTCAGTCCAAAGCCTGTTCCTTTGCCAGGACCGACTTCTGGGTCATAGGGATTGCTAATGGAAATCATCAGGTAGTTTTGGTTTTTTGAAATAGACAGATCAATTGAAACCTCTTCAATCACTCCATAAAGTCCGTATTTTATTGCATTTTCTACTAAAGGCTGCATGAGCAATTGAGGGAGTTGCAGGGATTCAGCATCTTTTTTGACTTCAATTTTTATATCCAATCGATGACCAAAGCGCACCTTTTCGATATCCAAATACAATCGCAAATAGGCCAACTCTTCCGAAACTGAAACCCATTTTTGAGGATCTTTTCGGATTGTTCCACGAAGAAATTCGGAAAGCTGAATGACCATCTCTCTAGCCTGCTGTGGCTGGGATACGACCAAGGCATTTATTGAATTTAAGCTATTAAACAAAAAGTGAGGCTGGAGCTGCTGCCGAAGCTGAGTCAATTCTGCTTCTTTTGAAAGCTCATTCATCATTGCCTCGCGCTGCTGAGATTCTTCTTGCTCCTCCAGCTTCGAAACTACGATGGCGATCAGTGCGACCATAACTTCCGCCAATCCCAATACTGCCCAACGTAAATACAGATGATCAAATAGAAATTGGGTGTAGTCTGGATCAGCATCGAAAAACCAGCTTTGGATGTAGCCGTGAGCCCACACGGTAATCAAGCTCATCAGAAGTGGAATAATGAGCAACAGCCAGTTATTTCCACCTCTGGGAATATAAAAGCTAAAGATCCGCTCTAACACAAACACTCCAAGCATGAAACCCAAGGTGAATAAGCCTGAATCTGCCAAAGCTAAACTTAGCTCAATCCCATAAAAACAGAGGAGCAAAAAACATCCAAGAAACCAGATGAGTCCGGCTCCTTGGATAGTCCATTTTGCTTTATGAGGATTAGAAAAGGCTTTTGCAAACAAAATTTAAGGGTTTTAGATACCTTTTTGAATCTCGTTAATAAGATTTGATTTCCAAACCCCCAAAGAATATTGTGCCTTTGATTAAAAGCACTTTGTCTGTATCCACTTCAGATTGGCGATAGATTCGCTTATCCTCCACCCCTGCGGCGATATTGCTTACTTCTGTCCTGACATCCCAGTGCGGCGGCACGATCAATTTCATTCCTCCAAAAATCACATCGACTTGAAGGGTGACAATCCCGGAGAAATCAGATTGAGTCAAATCCAAATCTATTCCTCCAAAAGCTGCGGTCAACTTTCCCCCTTGAAAGTTCTTAGACATCACGCGCTTATTGACTCCGCTCAGAATCGCATCAATATTCACCCGATCCGAGAAAGTTGATCCCGAGATACCCCCTATCCCTGCAAATCCTGAATTCGTGGATTTCTGTTCTTCTTTTGGATCAGAGTCAGTCACGCTGGAGACCTTCGATACCCCTGTTCTGATTTGAGATCGAATAGCATCGATGACTTTATTCTCACGACGTTTCTGAGTGATCAGATAGATCCCCAAAGCAATCAATATAATAGGAAAGATGTAGCGCTGTAATCCGAAATCAAAGTCGAACTCCCGCTCAAAAAGGAAGTAAACGCCAACAGTCAAAACGACTATGCCAAAAAAACTTTTGAACTCATGCTTGATTAATGTAAAAGTACCGACAGCGATCAAGATCATCGGCCAAGACAAAATCCAATCTGGAAAAAAGATCCCTAGCTTCCTTAGAAGAAGCAATACACCTACGGATAGGATGATGAATCCGAAAATTATTCCGCCGTCATTTCGTTGTTTTAGTCTGCTCATTATAGAATGGTTTTAAATGATGCTCAAACCTACCCTAATCACAATACATCAGGAATAACTGATCGACTAAAGCAGCTGAAAAGTCGGTAAAGACCACAGATTAGTCGGTAAAAATGTAAGCCTCAGTTTTACCGATTGGCTATTGAAGCAAGATACTCGGCATGATTCATATCCTCTGGGGTAGTTATTTTGATATTCTCCAGACTTCCCGAAATGAGCTCTACCTGCCAGCCCTGATGTTCATACACGGTGGCATCGTCTGTGAATTGCGGAAGTTCGTCGACCGCATAAGCCACTTTAATTTTACTTACTTGGAAAGTCTGCGGAGTCTGTACTAACCTGAAGTGGTGTCGCTCTTGATAAAAAGACTTTCCATCATCAGTGACTTTCCGAATGGAATCTTTCAGCTGGACGACAGCTATTGCACTTCCAAACTTACCTGCCACCTCAAAACTTTCAGTAATTACCTTTGGGTTCACAAAAGGCCGCACTCCATCGTGAATCGCGACAAGGTCAGCAGATTTTGAAAGTTGGTTCAGCCCATTTTGCACCGATTGGAATCTAGAATTACCACCAGCTACCAAGCGATGAGGAATTGAAAAATCATGGGAACTGCAAAGTCTTTTCCAGTACTCAAAATCAGATGCCGGGAGGACCACTAGTAGATCGATCTGATTATCCAACATGTAGAAAACTTCCAGCGTCCGCATTAAAATCGGTCTATCACCAATGGGTAAATATTGCTTGGCAATGGTTCCTCCCATTCGAGTCCCTTTCCCTCCTGCTACAAGAATTGCTGCTTTATTCATTTGCTTTAAAAAACTTCCTGAATCGAAAAATGAGAAATTTTCTGTTGGAAAGAAAAAAAGCCCCAAAATTGGGGCTTTTACTACTTAGAGGATCAACATCGCATCCCCGTAGGAGAAGAATCGATATTTCTCTTTTATTGCTTCTTTGTAGGCTTTCATGATCAAATCGTAGCCTCCGAATGCAGACGTAGTCATCAGTAAAGTTGACTCTGGAAGGTGAAAGTTAGTCACCAAAGCATTTGCGATTTTGAAGTCATAAGGAGGAATGATAAACTTATCAGTCCATCCGCTGCTTACTTTCAATCTATTATTCGCAGTGACAGAAGATTCTACAGTTTTCAAAACAGTAGTTCCAATGGAGACTACTCTCTTTTTAGCATCGAGCGCCTTATTGACATGCTCAACAGTCCCCTCAGGAATGAAGTAATTCTCAGAGTCCATCTTATGCTTCGTCAAGTCCTCAACATCCACTTGTCTGAATGTACCAAGACCCACGTGTAACGTAATCGGGGTAACATCAACTCCGAGGAGCTCTAAACGCTTCAACAAATGAGGCGTAAAATGCAATCCTGCAGTTGGTGCAGCTACTGCACCTACATTTTTTGCAAAGACAGTTTGGTATCGCTCGCGATCTTCTGCCTCAACTTTTCTATCAATGAATTCTTTTAAGAGTGGCGTTTCTCCTAGGGTATCGATAGTTTTATGAAATTCTTCGTCCGTTCCATCAAATAGGAACCTGATGGTACGACCTCTGGAGGTAGTATTGTCAATCACTTCAGCTACAAGATCAGAATCTCCAAAATAAAGTTTATTTCCTACTCTGATTTTTCGAGCTGGATCTACCAGCACATCCCATAACTTAAGTTCTTGGTTTAGTTCTCGAAGAAGGAATACTTCAATCTCTGCTCCCGTTTTCTCCTTATTTCCATACAGTCTTGCAGGGAATACTTTAGTATCATTATTTACAAAAACATCTCCTTCGTGAAAATATTCAGTGATATCTTTGAAAATCCGATGCTCGATTAGACCAGTCTTCCGATGTACAACCATCAACCGTGATTCATCACGGTTAGGCGATGGATGCAGGGCAATTAATTTCTTTGGTACTTCAAATTTGAAATCCGATAATTTCATAGAGGTGTTTTAAATTTCTGAGTGATATAAGAATAACTCTAAAAAATGCGAAGATAAGAAGAATAATGCCCAAATTCAGCTAACTTAACAAATTGTTTTAATCAACTATTCACGTCATGCTTTTTCTCCAACTTACTTGGGAAAGTTTTAGGTTTGCATTATCTGCTCTAAATTCCAACTTAACACGTACGATATTATCGCTTTTGGGAGTGACTGTAGGGATATTCGCCATTATTGCGGTATTCACCCTAGTAGATTCCTTAGAAAATAATATTAGATCCTCATTTTCATTCTTGGGTACCAACGTAATGCGGGTCGATCGTTTTCCTTTTTCGAATGACGGACCTCCGCAGAATTTTCCTTGGTGGAAATATTTCAGACGACCTCCCGGAACTGTTGATGAATATAAATTTCTCCAAGAACGCCTACAAAGCGCCGAGGCGATAACTATATCTGCATCTGCAAGCACAATCATCAAAGCTGGTAGCAATGCTTATGAAGGAATGCAGCTAACCGGAGTGGCCTACACCTATCAAGATGTATTTGACGTAGCGCTGGAAGAAGGCAGATATTTTTCAGAATCTGAGATCAATGCATCTCGGAATTTCGCCATAGTCGGCAAAAAAATTTCCAATACGCTGTATCCAAACCAAGCTGCGATTGGAAAAGAAGTGAAAATAAAAGGGATGAAATTCGTCATTGTAGGAGTTTTTGAGGAAGAAGGTGAAGGTTTGTTTGATCTTCCCTCCAAAGATGAGGCATGCCTAATTCCTTATGGTGCTTTTACTAAAATGTACTACACAGGCAGAAATGGGGTTGAACCATCGATAGCTGTGAAAGGAAACGCTGAAGACATTGGTTTGGTGGGTTTAGAAAATGAGATGACTGGACTTCTACGTGCCAAAAGAGGCCTTAAGCCAACAGAAGATGATTCCTTTGCTTTGAACAAAACTGAATTTATTCAAAACACGATTGGTTCTATTTTCGATGTAATCAGCGTAGCAGGGTGGGTAATTGGTGGTTTCTCTATTTTGGTGGGAGGATTCGGAATCGCCAACATTATGTTTGTCTCTGTGAGAGAGCGCACGAATATTATCGGTATCCAAAAATCACTAGGGGCAAAAAATTATTTTATTCTATTCCAATTCCTCTTTGAAGCCGTGTTATTAAGTCTAATTGGAGGGATAACAGGAATTATTTTGGTCTTCTTTTTGAGTTTTGTCCCAGTAGGGAGTTTGGATATCGTACTCTCACTTCAAAATATTTTACTGGGTCTGGGAGTATCTTCGATCATCGGCGTGGTCTCGGGAATAGTTCCTGCCACCTTGGCCGCACGTATGGACCCTGTAGAAGCTATTCGAATGACATAAAAAAAGGGGCCCTAAAGCCCCTTTTTTTATGGAATTATTACTTTGATTATTCCATTACTTCCGGTGCCGATTTGGCTCCAATAGAGCTAAGCCCCGATGCTATTTTAATTTTTTTCTCAAGTTCTTCCATCAATTCTTGGTTATCCAACAACAAATTTTTGCAAGCTTCCCGTCCTTGACCAAGTTTTTCACCGTTGTAAGAGAACCATGAACCCGCCTTCTTGACAATCTCAAGCTCTACTCCAAGATCAATAATCTCACCTACTTTAGAGATTCCCTGACCATACATGATATCAAATTCGACCACTTTGAACGGAGGAGCAACCTTATTTTTAACCACCTTCACCTTGGTACGATTACCTAAAATATTGTCAGCACTTTCTTTTATCTGGCCGATCCTTCGGATATCCAGTCGAACTGAGGCGTAGAATTTTAAGGCATTACCTCCGGTAGTAGTCTCAGGATTTCCAAACATCACCCCAATCTTCTCTCTGAGCTGATTAATGAAGATAACGGAGCAACCTGTCTTGTTGATAGCACCTGTGAGTTTTCGAAGTGCTTGGGACATCAATCGTGCCTGAAGTCCCATCTTACTGTCTCCCATATCACCTTCCAATTCTGCTTTTGGCACCAATGCCGCTACGGAGTCAATCACAATAATATCAATTGCCCCAGATCTGATCAAATGCTCGGCAATCTCTAATGCCTGCTCCCCATTGTCAGGTTGAGAGATTAGGAGATTTTCAGTATCAATACCTAGCTTCTCGGCGTAGGCCTTATCAAATGCATGTTCCGCATCAATAAATGCAGCCATTCCCCCAGCTTTTTGTGCTTCGGCAATACAATGTAGGGTAAGCGTAGTTTTTCCTGAAGACTCTGGGCCGTAAACTTCGATTACTCGACCACGAGGAATTCCGCCTATGCCCAATGCAATGTCTAAACCTATAGATCCGGTAGAAATAGCAGGTATATCCTGAACTTTATTATCACTCAACTTCATTACTGTACCTTTTCCATAAGTTTTCTCAAGCTTATCGATGGTCAATTGAAGTGCTTTTAATTTTTCTGCGTTGTTGCTCATGAGTTTTCCTTTAAAGAATGACTAGTTAAGTTTATTTGGGTAAACACAAAATCTAAACCAAAGAAGTATACCCTATTGTTTTGGAGAACCAAATTCGTAATTTTAATCGCTTTTATGGCATTGTTTTTAGTAATACTTGAGCGTAAACCACAAATTCGTCAGGTATTGTCAAAGAAATATATGGATCAACTCCGCAACTACCTTTTTTTCGCTTCACTAGTTATTGCTCTACCGCTGCTGGGACAAGAATCTTCCAAAAACACAGCCTTTACTTATGGGGAGGAACTAAACTTTGAAGTGTCTTATGGCTGGCTTGATCTAGCGGAAGCAAAACTGCAGATCTCCAGACGAGGGCATAATCAAGATGAAATCCCACACTATAAAATAGATGTCTATGGAAAGACAAAAGGCGCTGCCACGATCTTTGGTAAGGTAAACGACAATTGGGGTACCTATCTAAATCCTCAAACTCTTCTCCCCTATCAATCTTATAGACATATAGAGGAGGGCAGGTATCGGAAACATGAGTTGGTGTATTTTGACCAGAAAAATAAAAAAGCCCGATTGGAGCTTTATGATAAAGATAATAAAAACCTCAAAGAGGCTAGAGAGTACAATCTATTAACTGAGGTTCAGGACTTGGTAAGTGGATTTTATTATTTGCGATCCCTAAATCTATCCAAATTAAAGCCTGGAGAAGTTGTCATGATCAATGGATTCTTCGATAAAGAATTATATAACATAAAATTAATTTACGAAGGATCTGAGAAACTGGAAACAAAAATCGGAAAAAAAGAAACCTACATTTTCTCGCCCGAAATCCCTCCTAACAAGCTCTTCCGCGGTAACTACCCCATCAAAGTATGGATCACTAAGGATCAGAATAAAATACCTGTTAAAATCAAAGCAAATCTTTTCCTCGGATCCTTGCATTTAGACCTAGTTTCCACCAAAGGTTTACGAAACAATTAGGTAATACTGCCTTAACGGATTATTAATATCAATATTATTTGAGGGCTTTTTTATCTTGAAAGTCAATTCCAACAAATTTTTATTTGGTTGCTATGGCCAAATATTCAGTAATTTTAAGGAAAACACGAACTTTAAAAGATGGGTGACAATCAAAAGATCAAGGTGCTAGTCGTAGATGATGAGCCTGATATAATTGAGATTTTAAAATATAATCTCCAAAAAGAAGGTTACGAGGTAGCCACTGCTGATGATGGGATCAAGGCTGTAAAAGTCGCTGCAAAATTTCTCCCAGACGTAATATTACTAGACATCATGATGCCCAATCAAGATGGAGTTGAGACTTGTCTTCAAATTCGCCAAATGCCGGATTTGAAAAACACATTCATAATTTTCCTTACCGCACGAATGGAGGAATACTCTGAAGTAGCCGCCTTTGACGTGGGTGCGGACGATTACATCACAAAGCCAATTAAGCCCAGAGCCTTGATGAGCAGAATTTCAGCGCTTTTCAGAAGAGATTCAAAAAAGGAACAAGAGCAAATTCAAGTTAAGATAAAAGATCTTCTAATCGATAGGGGAAGTTATACTGTGGATCAATCAGGAAAGACAATTACCCTACCCAAAAAAGAATTCGAGCTCCTGCATTTTTTGGCAAAAAATCCAAATATCGTATTCAGTAGAGACGAACTTCTTCAGAATATCTGGGGAGCAGATGTATTTGTCCTTGCACGGACAGTTGATGTCCACATCCGAAAAGTGCGAGAAAAGATCGGAGATGACTACATTACAACTGTGAAAGGCGTAGGGTACAAATTCGAATTAGGATAAAATGCTTTCAAATTCCAAGGGAATATCTTTAGTACTAGCTTTAGCAACTTCCATTTTGGTAGTAGCTTTTTTATCGCTGATAGATGATGCTACTTTTATTATTCTCTTGGTAGCATGGGGGGTTTCTTTTTCTTCAGCCTATATCTTGATGGCGTTTACGCTTGATTTTTTGGTATTCAAAGAGATTGGAAATATCTATACACTACTGGAGAAAATTCAGCGAAAAGACCTGTCTGAGATCAATGAGAAAGGTAGAAAAAGCTCCATGTCTCCACTGCGCAAAATCAATAAGGTGATCAACTCCTATGCAATAGCCAGACAAAAAGAGATTGAAACCCTTCAGAAGAATGAGGAATTCCGTAGAGAGTTTATTGCAGATATTTCCCATGAGTTGAAAACACCCATTTTTGCAACTCAAGGCTATATTCACACACTTTTGGATGGTGCCATTGATGATAAACATGTCCGGATGAAATTCCTCCGGCGTGCCGCCAAAAATCTAGATTCTTTGGATGTGCTGGTGCAAGACTTACTTACCCTAAGTCAAATGGAAAGTGGTGTAATTAAATTCAACTTTATAGAATTTGAACTCAAAGAGCTCTTGCTCGAAGTCATTGACCAATTGGAGCACAAAGCTTTTAAGCGGGATATGAAAATCCACTTTGAATTTGAAGAAAATAAAAGCTATATGACTTCAGGAGATCGACCCAAGATCTATCGTGTCTGCCAAAATCTGATCGTCAATGCAATCAAGTATAACGATGAAAAGGGCGAAGTACATGTGATGTTAAAGCTGCATAAAAACAGCATTCAACTCGATATCAAAGACGATGGCCAAGGTATTCCTGCCGAAGATATCAAGCGGATCTTTGAGCGATTCTATCGGGTGGAGAAAAGTAGGTCCAAGGAAAAAGGCGGTACAGGATTGGGTTTGGCCATCGTAAAGCATATTTTAGAAGGACATAAAAGTAAGATCTCAGTCACTTCTACTCTGAAGAAAGGTTCAATTTTTACTTTTTCGCTGCCCTTGGTGAAAAAAGAGGCAATAGAACAGAAGGTGAAGCGTGTTTAGTAAGGAGAATACTTGAAATAAGATTTTTTACGATCTAATTTTTCTTTAGCTTTGCAGCCTTTTAAAAGAAGCGGGAGAATCCATGAAGAAAGTAGATTTTGAAAAACTCATTCTGTTTGAAACTGAGGATTACCTGGTGATCAATAAGCCGCCTTACCTGTCAAGCTTAGACGACAGACATGAGGCGCAGAATATCCTGGACTTAGCCAAGGCACACACTACCGATTCTCAACTGTGTCATAGATTGGATAAGGAAACCTCAGGATGTCTGGTGATCGCTAAGAATCCAGTCGCCTACAGGCATTTGGCGATGCAGTTTGAAAGCAGAAAAGTGGACAAAGTATATCATGCAGTAGTAGAGGGGATCAAGGAATTCAGTAATGAACTAGTCAATCGAAACCTACTTGCAAACAACAAGGGAATAGCCAAAGTCAGTAAAGAGGGAAAGCCAGCGCAAACGGTATTCAACACATTAAAGACTTACTATTCACACACACTAGTCGAGTGTAAGCCTATCACAGGACGACTGCATCAGATTCGTGTACACCTGACTTACCTTAAGTCTCCGATATGCGGCGACACGCTATATGGTGGCAACCCCTTGTTCCTTTCTTCACTCAAGCGTCGCTTTAATCTCAAGAAAGATACCGAAGAGCAACCAATCATGCCGCGAGTTTCTTTACATGCTTATTCAATAGGTTTTCTAGGAGTAGATGGTACAGAAATTAATGTGATTGCACCCTACCCAAAAGATTTCCAAGTCTTGGTAAATCAGCTCGAAAAAACAAGTTGATCACAAGAATTAAAATAAAATAAGTTGAAATGGAGACGTTTGAGCATATTTTAATTGTAAGCCAGTGAAAATTAAGTCTTAGTATTTAAAATTTTTTGGATCAAAAATAAAATACTCCTACATTTGTATCCCTTTTCGAGGGTAAAATAAATTTAACAAACTAAATATTAAACAGTTACACAGTGGATACTTTAAGCTATAAGACCGTATCAGCAAATACCGCAACTGTAGATAAGCGATGGGTTATTGTGGATGCCCAAGCTGCAGTTTTAGGTAGATTTGCTAGTGAGGTAGCAAAAATCTTACGAGGGAAAACGAAGCCAAGCTTCACTCCACACGTTGATTGTGGTGACAATGTTATCGTAATCAACTCAGACAAAATCAGGATGACTGGTGACAAGATGAACTCCAAAATTTATGTGAGACATACTGGCTATCCAGGTGGACAGCGAATCACCACACCAAAATTATTGAAAGAGAAATCCTCAACAATTTTGATCGAGAAAGCTGTAAGGGGTATGTTGCCCAAGAACAGATTGGGAAGAAAATTATACGGTAACTTGTACGTATATGAAGGATCTGAGCATCCACATATAGCACAGCAGCCTAAATCTATCACGCTTTAATCGCCTATTAATGGAAATCATTAACAAAATCGGTAGACGAAAAACATCTGTAGCAAGGATTTACATGACTCCGGGCAATGGTGTAATCACCGTTAATAATAGATCATTGGAAGTTTACTTTCCATTTGATTTACATCAGATTGTAGTAAAACAACCGCTTGCTTTAGTAGGTGTGAATGGTAACTACGATATCAAAATCAATGTAGACGGAGGAGGAAGTACAGGTCAGGCTGAAGCCTCCCGTATGGCTATCTCTAGAGCACTATGTGAGTTTGACATTGAGCATAGAGGTCCTTTGAAAAAAGAAGGATTTCTGACTCGCGATCCGAGAATGGTAGAACGTAAGAAGCCAGGACGTAAAAAAGCAAGAAAGAAGTTCCAGTTCTCCAAGCGTTAATTCGGGATTTTACTCTTATACATCAGAAAAAATATTTATTCATGGCCAAAATAGAATACAAAGACTTACTAGATGCTGGTGTCCATTTTGGGCACTTGACGAGAAAGTGGGATCCAAGAATGTCTCCATATATTTTTATGGAGAAAAATGGTATCCACATTATCGATCTTAACAAAACGCTTGCTTGCCTCGACGAAGCATCTAACGCAATCAAGCAAATCGTACGCTCCGGCAAAAAGGTAATGTTCGTCGCTACCAAAAAACAAGCTAAAGATCTTGTAGCCGCAGAAGCTAAAAGACTTAACATGCCTTTCGTAACAGAAAGATGGTTAGGTGGAATGATGACTAACTTTGCAACAATCCGTAAATCATTGAAGAAGATGTCTTCACTTGACAGACTGATGGGTGAGGAAGCTTACAAGAATCTTGCAAAAAAAGAACGATTGATGGTTTCTCGACAAAAAGAGAAAATGGAAACCGTCTTAGGTGGTATTGCTGACCTAAGTAGACTTCCAGCTGCACTATTCGTAGTGGACATCAAAAGAGAGCATATTGCAATTGCTGAAGCACAAAAACTTGGAATCCCAATTTTTGCATTAGTAGATACTAACTCCAACCCAAATGAGGTGGACTTCCCTATCCCAGCTAATGATGATGCGTTCAAGTCAGTTTCTTTATTAGTGAAGGCGTTCGGCGAAGCTATCGAAGAAGGTCTTTCTGAACGAAAGAGAGATAAGGAAGATGCTAAACTTACTGAAGAGGAAGAAGCAAAGAAAGCTGTTGACGCAGATCCAAAAGACTAAATTTTAAATAAATTGATTAAAAAAAAATTGGACATCAGGCTTAAGCGGGTGTTCAATTTTTTTTTAAATCGATTCCCTGAAGTCACTTGACTTCTCCAAAAAATAATTTTATTGTTTAATCAAACTGATACTACCATGGCAGTTACTGCGCAAGAAGTAAACAAATTAAGACAAATGACCGGTGCCGGTATGATGGATTGCAAAAAGGCTTTGACTGAAGCTGAAGGCGATTTTGAAAAAGCTGTAGATATCCTTCGCAAAAAAGGTCAAAAAGTATCTGCTTCCAGAGCAGACAGAGAGACCAAAGAAGGCTTAGCGGTGACCAAAATAACCAATGATGGTACTAAGGGCTTCCTACTTACATTAACTTGCGAAACCGACTTCGTTGCTAAAAATGAAGGTTTTGTGACTTTCGCAAATTCTTTGATGGATATCGCAGTCGAAAACTCTGCAACATCCATTGAGTCTATTCTAGCACTTCCTTTTGAAGATCAGCTCGTAGCTGCCAAAATCGTTGAAATGACTGGTAAAATCGGTGAGAAGCTTGAAATTTCTCATTTTGAAATCGTTGAAGCTGAAACTGTTGTAGCCTATATTCACTCCAATGGGAAATTAGGCGTATTAGTTGGACTTACCAATACTTCTGGTACTGACGTAGAAGAAGCTGGAAAAGACGTAGCCATGCAAATCGCAGCCATGAATCCAGTAGCTCTTGACAAAGACGGCGTGGATGCATCAATGGTCGAGCGTGAAATCGAAATTGGAAAAGAACAAGCTAGAGCTGAAGGCAAGCCTGAAGAAATGCTTGAAAAAATAGCCATGGGTAAATTGAATAAGTTCTACAAAGAGAACACCTTACTTAGCCAGTCTTTCGTAAAGGACAACAACAAGACCATCGCACAATACCTTGACAGCGTAAGCAAAGGATTGACAGCATCTGCTTTCAAGCGGATCTCTATCGGATAATCTGAATTTCGATTCAACATACAAAAGGCTGATTCCTCGCGATCAGCCTTTTTTTATTTTCAAACCCTCCAAGGGTTCGAAACCCTTGGAGAGTTGCAAAGAAATATCCTCTCTTATACCTGATGTATTTCTTCGTTTGATATTTTTTCCTTGCTATTCGAAAGTTACCTGAGTTACGTAACCTAACGTGTTTTTCAGCTCGCCAAACACTATCATAACCCCCAAATTAATTTAAAAGCTATCAACCAAGCACGCCATCACCTCTACCTCATCCTTTCACTACTCTCATTTCCATATTTCAGATCCATTTATCAACTAGTCGGATTATGAAAAACTGGCGAGTATTCATACTGTTTTAGCCAATCCAATAGAATCCAAACTCGGCTAATTTGAAGAAGTGCATCAGGTAAGAAGGGAAAGTATTAACTGAAAATCATATTAAAAAAAACACCCTCAATCGATTTTGATTGAGGGTATTGTTAGTTTATAAATTCAAATGATTCGAAATCAGCTAGGCTATTCAATTATGACAACTAAAATCGGTAGCCTACTCCAAGTGACATATTAGTCCAATTCCAATCATAATTCAGTACTGGAATGCCAATTAAGTAATTTCCTCTCAAAAAGAAACTTTCGGAAAAGTTGAAAACTCCATAAGGTCCAAAGAATCCACCAGACACCTGTGATCTTCCTAGAGTAACCTTTCGGGGATCATCCCCAGGCTGGCCCGGTCCTCCATACCATCTGTCGGTAATTGCATTATATGAAAACCTTTGAAATTCAGCTTGGACACCCAAAATAAAACTTTTCGTTTGAATTGGCTCAAACCCTATTCTTATATGATATTGGGTATAGTTTCTATTGCTTTTATATTCATAGAACTGTTCAAAAGCACCATTATATCCTTTTCCATTAAAGTCACCGAAACCCCATCCTACTCCTACATTCCATCTTTTAAAAAGATACCGACTATAATTTAAACTAATTCCGTAATTAATCATGCTACTTACAGGAACTTGCCCATTACCTATATTTCTAAAAGTTGAAATCTCAAAGCTATTCTTTTGAAGGTTCTGAGCTTTGGCCCATCCTATAAAAAGGAAAGCACAAACTACAAACACTGTTTTTTTCATATCCATTATTGTCTAATCCTCAGAATAAACTGGGCTGCATCCTGTGTAGTAACTGGGTACGCTTCACCTCCTACAGTCCTTGTCATTACCGTCCCGTCATCATTAAATGTATCACCTATTAGATTAAAGTTGTCATTAAGAAGACGACAACGCTGGAAATTCATATAGGTGGTGCTTCGAGAATCACCTAACAGCCTCATTTCTGGAGGATCTACTGTGAAATTAGGTAAAGAAATAATCACTCCTTTATAATTGATCCTAAGTCCGACCAATCCTAAAAATAGGATCGACAGGTAAATCGATAAGGTTTTTTTCATACAGTTTTATTTTGGGTTAATTAATTTGTTAATCCATTGATAACGTGTTAGATGTAAATTAGTTAGATCATCTTTTTAAAAAATTCTTTTTATGAGTCCACCGTCTTTGTAAGTTCAACAAGGAAACCTGTTAAAATCGATTAAAACAAGGATTTTTCGCCAAATTTTTAAATTCGAAAATTTTGCTGTTTTTCGAATAAAGGATTTTTGTCTGATTACTTTTTGCGGAAATGAGAATGGATGATTTAAGATCTTTGATTTAGCCAGCTAGGGGAAAAGATTCAAATTTAAAACCGCCTATCTGGTATTGGTCTGTCATGCAGATCGCAGCAATGAATGCGTATCACTCTTGAGAAAATTGCATGGATGCTTCTAGAATAGCGCGTGAGATAGAGGCAGGAAAAGAACAAATTCGAGAGGAAGCCATTTTTATATCAAACCCTCCAAGGGTTCGAAAGCCTTGGAGGGTTGCAAAGAAGTATCCTCACTTATACCTGATGTATTTATTCGCTTGATATTTTTTCCTTGCTATTCGAAAGTTACCTGAGTTACATAACCTAACGTGTCTTTCAACTCGCCAAACACTATCATAACCCCCAAAATAATTCAAAAGCTATCATAAATGCACGCCATCATCTCCGTACTAAAAGGATGGCCCGAAACCAAGACCCACCTAAAATTCTTGTCTATTCTAATCACTTTATATTGAAATCTGACATCCTAAAAACGGCCCGAAACAAATATTTCTATATTTTAGGCATTCATCCTTGGCGTCCAATAACCGCCAGCGAGATCCAAATCTGCAACTGATATAAAACAAATCAAAGATGGATTGATAAAAAATCTAGGTGTAGCATAATAACTCAATTTATTCATCAAGTTAACTGTAAAAAAAAACCAATTTCCTTTTGTCGCAGGCCCAGTTCTTACGCTGTAGATAAGGTCTCTTTCTCTGTTTTCTTGAACAGAGACATAAAAGGTTTAAACTAATAAAAAAGTGGCGAAAATAATTTATCTTTTCATTTACTCGAAATCTAACAATCCATATAATTAGAGAAGCTCTCTTGAATGGAATTCATGGAGCTTCTCTAATTTTTAATAATTAAAATTGATAGGTTAATCCAAATGAAAATTGAAATAATTCATAATCAAAATTCATACTTGGAATCCCATAGGATGCATCTCCTTTTAAATAAAATTGATTATGCAGCCTGGCCATCAAGTATGCTCCAGTATAAAAACTTGGAGCGGCGCTTCTTCCAAAACTTAAACTCTCTCTGATTTTCACTCTATTCCCCTGCGCATCTCGGTCCCAAGTACTTATTATAGTAGTTATTCCGTTTCGATAGCTCCTCAAATATTCAGCTTGAAATCCTAAAATAAATCCGTTGGTTTGAATTACATCATATCCAAGTTTAACTTGATATTGCCTATACTTTCTTTCTAAACCAAAGTCATCAAACCGCTCTAGAGCTTCAGATCCCCTACCATTAAATTCTCCAAAACCATAAGCGATACCTAAATTAAGTCTATTTAGAATATATCTTGTGTATCCGATATTTATTCCTGTTACCCTTGTTGATTCGGGGCCAATTGTATTTGACCTTCTATTTTGAAAGTTATTAATTTCAAAACGATTTTTCTTTACATCTTGCCCAAATGATATTTCTTGAAAGAAAAGAAATGCTATTAGCAAAAGAATAATTTTTTTCATAATTCTAATGTCTGGTTCTTAAAATAAATTCTGCGACATTTTGACGTATTACAGGATAGGTCTCCCCACCAACTGTTCTAGTATATAAATCACCATTAGAACCAAATGCATCACCAACGATAGTGTAGTTATCGTCAAGTAAAAAACATTTATTGAAGTTCATATAAGAATCTGAATTTGGATTTCCTAATAATCTCATATCAAGGTCGGAAACAGTAAATTCTGGGAGTGGAATGGTAATTCCATCCTTACTTATTTTTAAATCTCCTGAAATACTAAAACTTGTTTCTGGACGCTCTACGGACCAAATCAAATAAAAATTCACTGACTCGTCGGGTAACTGAGAAGTTAATAATGGTCCAGGTTGCCATCTTCCTTCTTGCGCATGCCTTCTTAGTATTTTATAACCAGTCAATGGTTTTGTTTCATTATCATTCAAATTTGGTACACCTGATGTACTAAATCCAGTGATCTCTCCATACACAAGCCATAAATGAACAAAATTATTATTCGGCCAACTTCTTACACTTCGAGTTAATCTCCACTCAGGCATACTTAAGGTGTATCGCCCACCCGGCGCTAAATCCGAACATTGAATTTTTGGAGATATTGGAGTTGGTGGTGGAGTAGTACTACCACCTCCACCAATACCACCATCTCCTGGATCCAAGCCCGCATCATCAAAAAAACTTCCAAAAACCACAGTTGGGTTATCCATAGCATACTCATCACTAGCAAAAATCTGTTCATTTGTAAAATAGTTGGCTCCAGATCTTCTAAACTGTATAAAATTCCCTTCTTTATCCAATCTCAACTTAAAACCTGGAGTTTCCCCTTTCCAATCTGGATCTTGAGCCAAACCTTCCAATTCCATTTCTTCTGTCCACCAAGAGACTGTAAGATCCGTTATTGATTCAGGTGTAAAGTAACCTATCATGTAAGGCGCAATCATACTGATATCATTTTCATTAATAAAATCGATCAATTCTTGCTTGTTAAAATCTTTATCAACAACCCGATGATTTTCGGCGTTTTGGTAAAACGCATTAACAATAGCAGATCTTTGCCTCGTATTTGGATTTTGATTGGTCTCTAAAAGCTTCTTAAGACTATAAGAAATATCTTCCTCATAATCATCTGCTTTCGCCAAGTCAAACAATTCTTTTCTAGCTTTTGAGTCTTTAAATACCTCACCCATGAAGAGTGAAAGTTCCTTGAGTTTGGATTCATAACCAACTGGGTCATCTCCCTTCAGAATTTCTGAAAGTTGAGTTGACACTTCTTCTTGTCCATTTTCCTGACAAGAACTAAGTCCAACTAATCCTAAAAATAGGATCGACAGGTAAATCAATAAGATTTTTTTCATGCAGTTTTATTTTGGGTTAATTAATTTGTTAATCAAAATATAATATAAAAACTTAAAATAGTTATACTTTTTTTTAAAAAAATTCTTTTTATGAGTCCACCGTCCTTGTAAGTTCAACGAGGAAACCTGTTAAAATCGATTAAAACAAGGATTTTTCGCCAAATTTTTAAATTCGAAAATTTTGCTGTTTTTCGAATAAAGGATTTTTGTCTGATTACTTTTTGCGGAAATGAGAATGGATGATTTAAGATCTTTGATTTAGCCAGCTAGGGGAAAAGATTCAAATTTAAAACCGCCTATCTGGTATTGGTCTGTCATGCAGATCGCAGCAATGAATGCGTATCACTCTTGAGAAAATTGCATGGATGCTTCTAGAATAGCGCGTGAGATAGAGGCAGGAAAAGAACAAATTCGAGGGGAAGCCATTTTTAAATCAAACCCTCCAAGGGTTCGAAACCCTTGGAAGGTTATAACCAACTACCCGCACCTATTCCTACAACTTGAACCCAAGCAAATAATTCACCATCAGATAACAAGGCCAATAGCCATTAAAAGATGACATACCTATACCAAATGTATTTCTTCGGTTGATATTTTTGCCTTATTGTATTTCTAACCTCCCCAGATTATAATATGCTCATTCGTTTCTCTTAAAAAGAGGACTTTACTTATCGCCAGTATCAGACAACTCGGAGTCACCAACAGGATCGTCTACTCCTTGCTTAACTCTTATACAATTAATTATAAAATTCAATTCCTGATAAGTCTTGTGGTTTTATAGTAACAAACGATAATCCCTAAATAAGCAATTACTCCAGTTAAGAGTCTAATCCCCAATGAAAATCCTATTGGCTTTTCATAAATATGCAATGCAATCATTGCCGGGACTTCAGATGAAAACGCTCCCAAAGCTCCTGTAATTGTAGAAAGCTTTTCTGGTCTAATTTCAGTTTGACAATTATGACATTCCCAATGACTAGTGTTACTCATTAAAAATACTTTGCTAAGGCGTTGCTTTTCCCCACAGGAGGGAAATTGGGTAGTGTAAACCATGTAATGCTGTTGAGCAATTTAAGTTAACTTAGCAAAGAAATAAAAAGGGATAAGCGTTTAAAATCAGCACTTTCTTATGATTATATGTCCTAGCTGCCAAAGTGATTCTAT
>Ga0335398_10000099_pt1 | contig 124453 bp, 103 predicted proteins | sample BON03_FD_205742 | JGI IMG/M metagenome (GOLD analysis project Ga0335398, IMG submission 205742) | Freshwater microbial communities from Lake Bonney liftoff mats and glacier meltwater in Antarctica - BON-03 (spades assembly) (version 2) | ecosystem: Environmental > Aquatic > Freshwater > Ice >...
CCTTGCTCAAATTCCTTTAAAATCTTTGCAATCTGTGTCGGTGAAAATTTACTCTTTCTCATATTTACTGTTTAAAGTTATAAAATTATTCTACTTTTAAACAGTTCTGTTTTTGGGGAAGCTTACATTTAGACCATAGATTTACAATTGAAACTGGTCTTTCTAAAGCTTTATACATTAGTAATGATTTTTATTTAAAACTTTCATATATGCCAGCTTTAAATATGTTCAAATTAGATAGTGATTATCTCATTGAAAATTTTTTATCTGATTTTAATGGGAACATTATAGGTTATTCTTATTTTTCGATGGTCAGACCAACTGAAAAGGCTTTCGCTTTGTCATTAAGTCATAGTTTTAAACTAGGGATACTAAAAGAAAATAAAAAAAATTTGTATTCAATTGGTTTAATTTACAATCTTGCGCCTAAAGTTTTGGGGTTGGGGACTTATAAATTAGATACTCCAGATTTTCAAGGTGGCGGTATTTTAGTAACCCTACGGCAAACCACGTCTAGGAATTTTGGATTATCCAGTTTTGTGGCAGTAGTTCTTCTATTTTGTTGATTTTGTGTTCGGGTATTCTGTTCAGCACATCTTTGAGCCAAGCGAAGGGTTCTACTTCATGCATCTTACAGGTAGCAAAGAAGCTGTACATCATGGCTGCTCGTTTTGCACCTTGGTGCGATCCTGCAAATAAATAATTCTTTCTTCCTAATGCCAAGGGTCTAATCGTGTTCACTATTGGGTTGTTGTCGATATTGTATTTACCATCGCTCGTATAAGCTTCTATTCTAGTCCAAAGCTTTAGCGTGTAGCTTATCGCTTTTCCTATAGCACTTTTGGGCGTGGTTTGATTCAGATTATCGTCTAGCCAAAGCTTGAAGTTTTTTAATATCGGTGTCGATTCCTCTTGGCGAAGACTTGCTATCTGCCCATAATCCAATTCATCTTCTTTAGCGCTTCGCTCTATGGCGTATAATTCTTTGATTACCGACAAGGCATAACTTGCCCTTGCTTTATCATTGTCTAAGGCTTTCTCAAAATACCTGCGAGCATGCGCCATGCAAGCTAAAAGTGTGATCCCTTTTACCTGAGCAAATTCATTGTAGGCTGCATAACCATCTGTTTGTAATACGCCTTCAAAATTTTGTAAAAACATTTCAGGCCCTTTTCTTGATCTGTTGGGTTGGTAATCAAATACTACTAATCTTTTTTCAGGTGCATAATAAACCCAGTGATAGCCAGTTTGACTATTTTTTGCTTTTTTGTCGGACGAACCTTCTAATACTTTGATAGGCGATTCATCGGCTTGTAAATAAGCTTGATTTTTTACTTCATTTACTAGTTTATCGTACAAGGGCTGCAATAAATCACAAGTGGCAGCAAACCATCCACCAATAGTAGATTCACTTAAACTTACTCCTTCTCTTTTAAATATGGCTATTTGTCGGTAATAAGGTAAATGATCCACCCATTTACTTACTTGTATGTGTGCTAATAACCCAGCACCTGCATTGCCTTTTGGAATAGGTAGTTTTGGTAAATCCGCTACAACTATTCGTTCATTTGTGGCTAACTTATATTTTGGTCGAACTATTCTTCTAACATATACTTTACCAGGATTATACTCTAAAAGTTCCGTTACTTCTTCACCTATTTTGATGCTATCCACCTCTTTATCTTCAGGTTCTATAATTTCTTCTACTCTTGGTAAATGTGCTGGCAGTAAGTTGCGAACTGGCTTTTGTTTTTCCTTTACCCTAGTGTGTCCAGGAATATCTAATACTTCTTGCTTTACTTCTTGCGGAGCTAGCTCTGAAAACATATTGAGTTGACCGTCATCTGTAGGAATGAAGCGCTCAGACTTGCTACCAAAAATCATGCGCTTTAAATCGGCAAGTTGTTGCTTCAAAAAAGCATTTTCTGATCGCAGTAGTTCTAGTTGTTTCTGAAGGATGGAAACACTTGATTCAAGTACTATTTCTGGCTGTGAATTCACTACATAAATGTACGAATTTAAACCCTCAACAGCCTTGTTTTTTAAGCTTAGTTTTCCACTTTATTTAGTGGATAATCGTAGCGTTTTCTGCGACTTACATTCTTAATAACCATGCCATCTATAAGCATCACTAATTGCGTATAATTTATAGCAATACCTTGAACAGACGGGTCGTAATCGGGCAACTCAAACGTGCCCTTTTCTAGCTGTTTGTAATAAACTGTAAATCCAATACCCGACCAATGCAAGAGCTTTATCTTATTTCTTCTTTTGTTGATGAAGATAAACACATCTCCGTTTAGTGGATTGCCTAATAATTCATTGCGAACTAACCCACTTAAACCATTAAAGCTTTTACGCATGTCGGTGCTTTGACCATACAGCCAGTACTTATGAGTGGAGCTTAAGCTAAACATCTACTTAGACTAATTGAAGCAATTCTTGAAGTTTTGTTTTGTCTAGGCTTAGCGGACAAATTATCTTTACGCCATTAGGATAAAGAATCTCTAGCTGTTCTTTCAAAGCATTTGGTTCTGGTACTATTTCTATAGGAATGAACGAAGGCGATTGCGCTATTTTTTGTACTTTACTTTCCGCAGCTATATTTGGAGCATACGCCTTTTTATATTTCTTACGCCAATAGCTAAAAGTCGATATGGCTATCGAATTAGTCTTGCAATACTTCATTTGGGAAAAGCCACTTCGCTTCTGATCTTCTATAATCCCATACATCTCTTTTTCCCTATATTCCTTAGCTATTGACATCTAGCAAAGGTAATTGCTCCTGATTAGTTCTAATAGACGTGGTTTGCCGTAGGGTTACGGCAAAACTTCACTTACCGTTGAAGAACGTCCGGCTTATCATCTATTTAAACATAAAGGATTCACTGCCAAAGCGGACGATTGGATAATTGTTTTCACTACGCAGGTTGTGTAGATTGTATATGGCATAAATAAAAAAAAGAGAAGCATTGCTGCTTCTCTCTAAAAGTAGGGGTGACAGGATTCGAACCTGCGACCCCCTGGTCCCAAACCAGGTGCGCTACCGGGCTGCGCTACACCCCTATTTTATACTGATACAATTCATTTGAGTGAGCATCGAAACTGCGACCCTCACGCCCAAGGCGTGATGCGCTATCAGCTGCGCTACACTCCTATTTACTTACTCCAATTTTCTAAGTTCTAAGAACTTTACGCGAACTAGAACGCGTTGTTTTGATTCCTTTTAAAAGGTGGCGGAGAGACAGGGATTCGAACCCTGGGTACCCTTGTGAGGTACGCTTATTTAGCAAACAAGTCCTTTCGGCCACTCAGGCATCTCTCCAATAATTTTCTGAACGGACGGCAAAGATAATGGAAAATTTGAATTACCAAATCTTTTTAGCCAATATTCATTTGAATTTTCTTTTGAATGTCATCCACGTTTTCTTTGAACTCAGGATCCGTGTCTAAAAGGTTCTGAACAGCTTGGCAAGAATGAATCACCGTACTGTGATCTCTTCCTCCAAAATGCTTCCCAATTACTTTTAAAGAATTCTTTGTATAACTCTTAGCCAAGTACATTGACAATTGTCTTGCCTGTACAATTTGACGCTTTCTTGTTTTTTCTTTTAATTTATCAATAGAGATATCGAAGTACTCACAAACTGTTTTTTGAATGTAGTCAATAGAAACTTCTCTACTCACGCTTTTCACAAAGTTCTTGATGATTTTCTTTGCAAGATCTAAATCAATTTCTTTCTTGTTCAAAGAGGATTGCGCTAACAAGGATATTAAGGCGCCCTCTAGCTCTCTAATGTTCGTGTTGATGTTGTAAGCCACAAACTCTACTACTTCTCTCGGTAACTCAATTCCATCAGAATACATTTTTTTCTCAAGAATTGCAATTCTAGTTTCAAAATCGGGAACTTGTACATCGGCACTTAAACCCCATTTGAATCTAGATAACAATCGTTCTTCCATACCTTCCAAATCTCTAGGAGGACGATCCGAAGTTAAGACCAGTTGCTTGCCACTTTGGTGCAAGTGATTAAAGATGTGAAAGAAGATATCTTGTGTTTTTTGTTTGTTTGCAAAGAACTGAATATCATCGCAAATTAAAACGTCAATTAGCTGATAGAAATGAACGAAGTCATTTACCGCGTTATTCTTTAAAGCATCAATAAATTGATTTGTGAATTTTTCTGAAGACACATATAAAACCGTCTTATTTGGAAATTTCTTTTTGATTTCATTTCCAACAGCTTGTGCCAAATGTGTTTTTCCTAAACCAACACCACCCCAAATCACTAAAGGATTAAAAGCGGTACCTGCGGGCTTTTGAGCTACGGCATATCCTGCAGATCTGGCCAAACGATTGCAATCGCCTTCAATGTAATTATCAAAATTGTAATTGTGGTTCAATTGTGAATCAATGTTCACTTTTTTCAAACCAGGAATGATAAATGGGTTTTTGATGTTTTTACCAATCACCATCGGAATCGTTGATTCTTGATTTTCAGAACTGCCTGTATTGTAATTTGGATATTCAATAGTATACGGTCCCGAATGACTGTTGCTGTTTTCTACAACTATTCTATACTCTAACCTTGCATCTTCCCCAAGCTCTCTTTGAATTGTTTTTCTTAGAAGTGTTACGTAGTGTTCTTCTAGCCATTCATAGAAAAATTGACTCGGCACTTGAATTGTTAACACATTCTCTTTTAATCCTACGGGCACTATCGGTTCAAACCATGTCTTATAACTTTGGATGCTAACATTGTCTTGAATGATCTTTAATGCATTTCGCCAAATGCTGTCGTGGGTATTAGTCATAATAGGGGTTGTTTTTAATATTTATACACATTTTGTTTGGTGACGTAAAAGTGCAAAAAACATTGTTTAAAAAAAACTTATTTTACTATTGTTTTTTTGGATAAAATAGCAGGTATGAATTTTTTTCTATTTTTTCTTTTGTCCTTCATCATGGTGATATCTAGTCGCCCTAGATTAATACCTGCCCAACCCACTTGATTTATCACTATGGGCGACCCATTCAAGTTATTAACAATCATAGGCTTATCAAGGAAGGTGTGAGTGTGTCCCCCGATCACGATATCAACATTTTCAGTGCTTTGAGCTAAAATTACGTCAGAAACTTTTTTATGCTCATATTTCAAACCTAAGTGAGATAAACAGATTACTAAATCACAATTAAGCTCATTTTTAAGCCTATTTGCAGTTTTATTTGCATTTATGATAGGATCCATGTAACGAATGTCTCCAAACAGCTTATCTGGAACCAATCCATTTAGTTCAATTCCCACCCCAAATACGCCAATTTTAATACTGCCTTTTTGAAAGATTTTATAAGGCAATACCTTCCCATTTAGTTCGGAATTCTCAAAATTATAATTGACATTTAGAAAAGGAAAATTGGCATGAGGCAATTGCTTCACTAATCCATCAAGGCCAGCATCAAAATCATGGTTACCTATGGTAGTAGCATCATAACCCATCTCGCTCATTAACTTAAACTCCAATTCTCCACCATATAAGTTGAAATAAGGGGTTCCTTGGAAAGTATCGCCCGCATCTAATAAAAGTACATGCGCTTCCTCTTTTCTGATTTGCGCTATTAAATAAGCTCGCTTTGCCATACCGCCTAATCCCTCATACTTGCTTCCCGGAGGAAAAGGATCTATTCTGCTATGTGTATCGTTTGTATGTAGAATACAGATTTTTTCAAAATCATCATCACGCAATCCTGCCAATAGTTCAAGAGGTAGAGAGGCCACGCCCAGAGCAATGCCACCAATACTTAAATGTTTTATGAATCCTCGTCTATTCATTTACAATCCTTTTTTCAATAGCGGCGTCTAACAATTCTCCTCGAGCATTTATTTGTTTGAAGTATTCAATAAATGCGTCGCGCAGTAAAACGTTGGTGTTCTGCTGAGGAAGCTCCTTAAGCATCTCTAAATTATCACCTCCATTCGCCAGGTAATCTGAGATTGCTACAACATAGTTTTTGTTTAAGTCTAAAGGGGCCCCTTGAATTTTAATATCCACGGCTTGCCCATCTTTAATTTTGAACTGAATTCCAGCTAGCGGCCATCCACCACCTGCTGCTATTTTTTGTAAAACTTCATTTAAAATAAGGCCACTCATGTCTAATGTTACTAAATAATTATCGAAAGGCATTACTTCATATACATTACCTAAAGTAACATTCCCCGCACTAATGCTCGGCACTCTTATCCCTCCGTAATTCATGATGCCTGCATCAATTTTGGACTGAGTGTATTGTTCCGCTATGGCAATGCTGGCGTCTGCTAACAAGTTGCCTAATAGAGACTCCGGTTTTTCTTTTGGTAAATTTTTCGCACAAACAACGAGAATCTCGTTCATAGAGGCCTCAAGTTCGATTCTATAAGGTAGAATCTCAGTTTCAATTGCTTCGTCTTGCTTCGTATAGCTTTCGTCAAATTTTTGTTGACTATCCTCAACGCTCGTGACAAAATATCCAGTTTGACAAGAAAAAAGAAAAATAATGGAGGACGATAGGAGGAAGAACTTTTTCACTAGATAAACAAAGTTTGAATTTCGTGCTTAATCACCTCATTTACCTTAGCTGGAGTCATTAAGTCTCCATTGTTCATATACTCTTCCACAATCAATTTCCCTAAATCATAAGCTACCGCACCACCGTCAAGTTCTTTTGCTTTGGCACTCACTAAATTAGCAAATGAATTTTTAAAAGCTACCGTGGCTCCCCAAACACCATTTGAAACAAATACTTGTTGCGTTATATTATGTTCAAACTCTTGTTGAATGTTTTGAATTAAGGCAATTTTTAACTGATTGGCGGTCATTCCGGGAAGCGTAACTCTCGGAATCAAATTTTCAGGCGAAACGCGATATATAAATAGGGTGAGGCGCTCATAAGCTTGCAATTTTAATGGGACAATGTCTTTCGAATTCCCCGTCTTCATGTCCAATAACTTTAATTTATAAAGACTCTTTTGATGAGAATTCATTATTATATATACAACAAGAGCTACAATCAAAGAAGGTAGCGTGTATTTCAATAAGTCGAGTATTAGTTCCATAGTCTGTATAATATGTATATTTGTATCTTAATATGGTGCAAATTAAAAAATAAAATCACTAAAGGACAAAGTTATGGTCGAATTAGATAAAAAATTACCTGTTAAATTCACAAAGACAGCTCAAGAAGAAGTTAAAAGATTAGCGAAGTTGGAAGCAAACAATAAGGCTTTGCATATCGGAGTTAAGAATGGTGGCTGCTCTGGTTTTTCATATGTTTTTGAATTTAAGGAGGTGGGTCCAGGAGCTACCATCTATATTTTGGATGAAGTAAAAATAGCTATAGATACCTTGGATTTACAACATATTGAGAATTTGGAAATTGATTATGAACAAGGATTAAATAACAGAGGATTTAGTTTCACTAACCCAAATGCAAGCACGACTTGTGGTTGCGGAACCTCTTTTGCATGATGAACTTTTCTATGAGATACATATTGTTCTGTGCCCTATTGTGCTGCAAGATGATGTTAGCTCAAACCATAGTAAATCAGCCTGTAATTAATGCTTACGTAGCGGTTACAGCTATAGATTTTTGTAAAAATGCTATGAGCGTTGCGAATAATGCAGAGAATAATTTTAGCATCGGGGACAAAGTGCTCATCGTTCAAATGAAAGGTTCAGAATTGGCCTTTGGCCCAAATTCAAATAATGGCAACATTAATGATTATGGTGAAGCAGGCAGTTATGAATATAATGAAGTGAAATCGATTAATTTTGGGAGTATCGATGGTATTCAATTTAAAAATACGCTTTTGCACCCTTACGAGGTAAATGGGAAAATTCAAATCATTAAAGTACCCGTATATAATGATGTGGAATTTCAAGCAACTCTAACTGGGATTCCTTGGGATGGAAGTATTGGGGGTATCGTTGTTTTTGAAGCTACCGGAACCGTGAATCTTCAAGCGAATATTTTTTTAGATTTTGTTGGTTTTAGAGGTGGTGGTGCAAGTAATGATGTTGACTGTTATACTTTCACCGGAGGTTTTCAAGGGTATTCTTGCAATAGTGGGGACAATTGTGGTGGATTTAAAGGGGAAGGTCTGGGTTTTGCATATGAAAATCAATTGAAAGGAAGAGGTAGAAATGGCAATGGAGGCGGTGGCGGTAACGACCATAACGCTGGTGGTGGCGGTGGAGCTAATGGGGGCTTCGGAGGAAATGGTTCTGAAAACGACTTAGGCACACAGGCTTGTGATGGTAAAAGTGGATTAGGCGGAGATAAGAATATTATAAGTACAAGCAATAATAGAATCCTCATGGGTGGAGCTGGAGGTGCAGGAGATAGTAATAACAATACCGGAACATCTGGGGCTAATGCAGGAGCTATCTTATTAATTAAAGCCAATGCGATTACTTCTAATGGCTTTACCATTACCGCAAAAGGACAAGCTGCCTTAACTGCCATTAGTGATGGCGCTGGAGGTGGAGGTGCAGGAGGTACGGTTATTTTAGATGTCAATACGTATAATGATGTCCTTACTATTAATTTGAATGGAGGTAAAGGAGGTAATGTTTCAGACAATACAAATTGTCCTGCAGTAGGTGGTGGTGGAGCTGGCGGCTCATTGTGGGTAAAGCAAGGGTCTAATCCAAGCAATATAAATCTACAAGTCTTAGGCGGCGCCAAAGGGGCTTACACTTCAAACTTATGTTCTAGTTTGGATAACGGAGCGCAAAATGGAGAAGATGGAGGGTTTAGTTTAAACTATGTTCCAGAGGTCGCTAGCGATTTGTTTATCCCTACTCAGTTATCAGCTGGAACAGGAGCTGTTATTTGTGTCGGAGATGAAACACCCTTAACTTCAACATTAACTTCTAGTGCTAATCCTAATTTTGCTTGGATTTACAACGGAGATGAAATTTCTACATTGAACGATTTAAATGTAGCACCTACTAGTCAAGGCCTTAATGAATATCTAGCTACAGCAAGGTGGGAAGTGTTTGGGCAAAGTTGTATCGAAGAAGAAGTTGTGGCCATTATAGTAAGGAATCCTGATATTGTAATTGTAGTAAGTCCTACGCAGGCGGTTGAAATCGGAGCGCCTGTCTTTTTAAATGCTGTGCTTAGTCCAATTAATCCAAACTACACTTTCCTGTGGGACCCGAATTATGTGACCCCTAACGATGATCGGAATGCGGTAGTTGAACCCTTTGAAAGCACCTCCTTTTGTATTACGGTAACTGATGAGATTGCCTGTCAAAAAACAGAATGTGTATTTATTCCAGTCTTATTGCCTTTCAACGGAGCGCCTAGCGCATTTTCTCCTAACGGGGATAATTTGAATGAAGTTTTTAGGGTTTTGCCCGAACCTCAATTGAAACAAACCGCTTTAAAAATTTACAATCGTTGGGGCGATAGCCTTTATGAAAGTATGGATATTTTCGAATGGGACGGTTCAGCTCAAGGAAAGAAACAAGCGATAGATACTTACATTTGGGTAGCCGAATTTGAGCATCGGAATACCGGAGAACGTAGTATTCAAGATGGTTATGTGACCCTAATTAGATAATGAAAATATTTCGAACGACTTACCAAGCGAAAAAAGCTCCGTTTACCATAGATTATGGTCAGCCCGTTTTTTTGATGGGTTCTTGTTTCTCCAGTAATATTTCCGATTATCTTACTTATAGAAAATTTAAGGTGCTCAGTAATCCATATGGTATTTTGTTCAATCCTATTGCTGTCTTTCGAGCTTTAGAGGAAATTATGGAATTAAAAGAATACACTAAAGTAGATTTAGTAGAACATCATGAATTGCAACACAGCCTTTCTCATCATTCCAATTTTTCGGGATTGAATAAAGATGAGGTCTTGCATAAAATCAACCAAAGTATTCAAGAAGCGCATGTTTTTTTAAAAAGTACCGCCCACCTTATCTTCACCTTTGGAACGGCATGGGTCTATACTTATGAAGGAGCGGTGGTTGCGAATTGCCATAAAATCCCAAATCATAAATTTGAGAAGCGCTTATTGTCTATTCAAGAAATTGAAGAGGCCTTCGAACAAATGCTGCAGCGCTTGCAAGTTTTCAATCCCGAACTAAATATCACACTAACCATCAGTCCTGTGCGACACTTAAGAAATGGTTTTGTAGAAAATAATTTAAGTAAATCCATTTTGAGAACCGCCATTTATAGCCTTGAACAAAAACACCCAAGCCTAGCTTACTTCCCTTCTTACGAAATTATGATGGATGATTTGCGTGATTATCGATTTTATGAAAGTGATATGCTTCATCCGAATAAAGATGCGATTAATTATATCTGGGAGCAATTTGTAAATACTTATCTGACGAATGATACGAAGTCGGTCATATCTAGAATTGAAAAGTTGCAAGACGCGATCCATCATCGACCAAGATTTGAGCAAACCGAAGCCTATCAAAAACATTTGGCTTTTATTGAAAGGGAGAAGCTAGCTTTGAAGCAGTATTTTTAGGCGGAAAATTTAAATTTCCCTCACCATAGGGAAGGGCCGAATGTATTCGTATTTGTTGCTTTTATGCAAAACCGCATTATTTCGATGTTTGTATAATACCGTTTTAAACTTGCATTATTCAGTGGAATAAGCCCATTGACTGCTTGTGTTTTCCTTTTTGATTGTTTTTTCTTAACTTTATGCAAATTGAAATTTATGAAAACACTTATACTTACCATAGTTATTGCAACATTTTGTTTTACGTTCAACTACGCTCAATGTCCTTCTGGAGAGATGGAAGTCACTCTAGAAATTAGCACGGATAATTGGGGTTATGAAACCTATTGGAATTTAGTGCCTACTGGAAATGCCTGTGGCAGTGGCACCTTGTACTCCGGCGGAAACAGCACACAAGTGGGCTGCAGTGGTGGTGGACAACAAGATGCTTCCGCAGGGAATGGCTATGGAAATAATATTACAGTTACTTTAGGCCCTTGGTGTTTAAACGCTGGAGCATATTATGACATCTATATTATTGATGATTACGGTGACGGCGGACCAAATTTTATAGTCAAAGTAAATGGTTTTGAAATAATGGAATTTGCTGGAAGTGGCGGATCTACTTCGTTGACTTTTCAAGTAGTAGAACCACCTCAATTGGATTTATCTGCTCACCACAATTTAGTATTTGATTATACCGTACTAGGGGATGTTGAAATAAAAGCCGAGTTTATGAATGAAGGTCAAAATGACATTACTTCCTTTGATTTTAACTATGCTATAGATGGTGGAGCAACTCAGACCTATGCACTTAACGGATTGAATATAGCAAGAGGAGAGGAACTTGCTTTTATACACCCCATGCTTTGGAATGCAAGTTCAACCGGCTGGTATGATGTGGCTGTTTGGGTGACAAATGTAAATGGTCAAACGAGTGACGGCAACTCAAGTAATGATCAGAACACTAAACCAGTAAATATTTCTAACCCACAACCAAATATTTTACATTCATACGTTACAGAGCCCTACACAATAGAAGAAATTGCTAATGCATCCGATCAAGTTAACCATCCAAGAGATTTGGACTTTCATCCGCAACTTTCAAAAAAAGAACTTTGGGTTGTGAATAGGGGAACGGAAAATTCTGGTGGCAGCACCGTCACGATTGGTAATGCCGGAGAATCTAATCAAGTAGCGAACTATGTTCAAGATGGGAACGCTTGGCATTTCATGTCGTTACCAACGGCTATTGCTTTTGGGGAAAATGGGAATTGGGCTAATTCTACAGGGGTTCAAGATGCAAATCACAATGGAGGAACCTTTACTGGGCCAGCTTTATGGAGTAGTGACCTGTCCATTTATGGAGTCATTGGAAATCCTTCTACAGCGGAATTTAATGGTAGTCATTTGGATATGTTACATGGCAGTCCTTATTGCATGGGAATTGCGCATGTAGAATACAATACCTATTTTGTATATGATTCTTACCATAATGAAATTGTAAAATATGCTTTTAATTCTGATCATGGCCCCGGAAAGGATGACCACGATAATGGAGAAGTTTATCGTTACGGTGAAGTTTTTGTAGAAAGAGATGGCATCGAAGTACCCAATCATATGATTTTGGATAAAGAAACGGGCTGGATGTATATTGCGGATCATAAAAATGCTCGAGTCTTGAGAATGGATATCAATTCTGGAGTGATTAGCAATCCTAACCTTCCTGAAATAAATGAAACTTTAGCGGTTCACGCAGAAGTCACTGGTGTTGATTTTGGCACCTACATTTCAAGTGGTCTTACAACTCCTTGTGGTCTAGATTTAATTGGAAATAAATTAATAGTTGGTGACTACGCCAATGGGAATATTTTGCTTTATGATATTTCAAGCGCAATACCAATTCTTTTAACGACCATTACTACTGGAGCAACAGGTCTAATGGGATTAAAAATTGGTCCAGACGGTAGAATTTGGTATGTAGATGCAGAAGCAAATACTGTGAATAAAATTAATGTAATTGCCGTAGTGGACACTTCAAATGTAGGTATTGAAGAAAACTGGTTATCTAATGCTTTTAACGTTTATCCAAATCCAACACCGAATCAAATCGAAGTAAATCTTTCAGTAGATGATTTGGAGGGTTATGAAATTGCCTTAATAGATCTAACGGGCAAGAAATTACAAGGTTACAAACAAGTTCCATTTAAGGTCTTAAACTTCGACCTAAGCAATTTGGCAAGCGGCATTTATTTTGTTCAAGTAAGAACTGGAAATGTAAGTGCAACGAAAAAAGTAATAAAGAAGTAGGTTTTCTAATCTTTAAAAACCACCTGTGCGTAGTTTAAACCATTATTCCTGTCCGTAAGGCTTTGCCTACGGACTTTTATGTCAGTAGCTTTCAGCTACGCCTTATTAAATATAATCAATTCCAATAAAACCCGTCCCACTAGAATAATCAATAGCACTGCAATATTGATAATCTTCAGGATTCCAAACTATTCCAGCTTTGACTCCTCTTGATCTCTTATTTGATAACCTTGTTTCTCTGACATTATTCAAATATAAATTAATAATATTTAAATAGCCGTTTGAAAATACTAAGGTTTTGCGTTGATTGATAAATGTATAATTGTGCCTGTTTAATTCTTTTAAATTGTAGCAAATGCTACTGACATAAAAGTCCGTAGCTGAAAGCATGCGGACAGTGTTCGGTGTTGCAAGCTACGCACAGTTGGAGCTGACTAAAACGTATCTCTCCGGTATCTCGTAATTTCTGTAAAGTTGTTCTTGACGTTATCTTCAAAAATGCCATTGTCTCTTCCGTACCTAACCAATCTTCTTCGGCAACATTGTTTTCTACCTTCAAACGATCAGCGACTTGTTCAATGAGTTCGCAGAAGGCACTAGACTCTAAACAAATGATATTCAACTTCGACTCCGTAGTTTAAAGATAATAAGAAAAAGTATATTCGAGGAAAAACTTAAAAAGCTGTAACAATGCTGTAACAGTACTTTCTAGAAACAATTAAGCCCCTTGGCGTAGGGGCTTAAGTTGCTGATTAACAGCCTTTTGGATGGTGGTGCCTGCTGGAATCGAACCAGCGACACAAGGATTTTCAGTCCTTTGCTCTACCGACTGAGCTAAGGCACCCTCCTTTTAAGGGAACGCAAAGGTAAAGAAATAATTTATTTAATACACAAAAAAAATCAACAGAAATTTTTAGAACTTAGCATCGTATATTTGTACTATAAATCTAATTAATGAGAATTGTTATAGCAGGCGCAGGAGATGTGGGAATTCATCTTGCAAAACTCTTGGCTCAAGAAAAACAAGACACTTTTATCATAGATCAAAACGCAGAGCGTTTGCAATACGTTGAGAATCACTTAGACGTGTTTACCATTAAAGGGGACGCTACTTGCCCTCTTGTTCTAAGGGAAGCTAAAGTAGAACGAGCAGAATTGTTTATAGCAGTAACCTCAACCGAAGCGCACAATATTACCAGCTGCATCCTAGCTAAAAAGATGGGTGCTAAACAAACCATTTCGAGAATCTCCAATGCGGAATATTTAAATAAAGAAACAGGACTAGATCTTCAAGAGCTCGGCATAGATTTCATGATTTCTCCTGAAAGATTGGCTGCAGGTGAAATCGAGAGATTGGTATCTAAAAATGCCTTTACGGATAGCTTTGAATTTGATGAAGGTAAATTGCATTTAGTTGGGATTCATTTAGAAGCTCAATCTCCATTAATTGGGAAGCAATTAATGGAAACCGCCTACTTAAATCCTAATGGTGATTTTATCACCGTAGCGATAAAACGAAAAACAGTTACCTTAATTCCTAGAAAAACATCTTACTTTCAAGAAGATGATTATGTTTATTTCCTTTCAAAGCCTGAAGCGGTAGATGAAATTGCAAAATTAAGCGGTCGACCAAAACTCAAAAGTAGCGGTGTGATGATTATGGGAGGAAGTAGAATTGGAGTAAAAACCGCCGAGGCGCTTGCTAAAAAACACAATGTAAAGCTCATTGAGCTGGATGAGAAAAAGTGCTTCGATATCACTGATAAAATTGAAAATGTCCTCGTAATTAAAGGGGATGGTAGGGATGTTGAATTGCTCAGAGAAGAGGATATCAATGATATGGGGATTTTTATCGCCGTTACAGGAAGTTCCTCAACTAATATCATGGCTTGTCTGGTTGCTAAAGCCCAAGGCGTTGGTAAAACAATCGCCTTAGTTGAAAATATTGACTACATCCAATTATCGCAAATGGTTGGTATCGACACCATGATTAACAAGAAATTGATCGCAGCAAGCAATATCTTTCGACACATTAGAAAAGGCGAAGTCCTCTCCCTAACAAACTTACACGGGGTTGATGCAGAAGTTTTAGAATTTAAGGTCTCTGAAAAATCTAAAGTTGCGAATAAACCGATTCGAGATTTAGGTTTTCCTAAAGGGGCCGTAATTGGTGGAGTAATTCGAAATGGTAAAGGGCTGATTACCTTGGGGGATTTTCAGGTAGAAGGCGGTGACCATGTGGTGGTTTTTGCTATGACCGAATGTATTCAAAAAGTCGAAGATTTCTTTAAATAAATATTGATGAAAATTAATTGGAAAGTCATAGCCAGTTTCTGGGGCGCTTTATTAGGACTGAATGGAGTCTTCATGTTCTTCGCTATTATTCCAGGTGTTTTCATGCACAATGATTTTGGTTGGAAAGCATTGTTAATTTCTGGTGTAGCCAGCATGTTTATCGGAGCGGTAATGTACTTTTATTCCAAAGACAATAATAAAACCATTGGTAAAAGAGATGGATTCCTCATTGTTTCCATAGGTTGGGTATTTCTTAGTTTAAGTGGATGCTTGCCCTACATAATTAGTGGCACAATTCCTGACTTTTCTGGAGCTTTGTTTGAAACAGTTTCTGGATATACCACAACGGGAGCATCTGTATTGAATGATATCGAATCCGTTTCTCCCTCAATTTTAATCTGGAGAAGCATCACCCATTGGATTGGCGGTATGGGAATTATCGTCTTAACAGTTGCAATTCTCCCCATCTTAGGTATTGGCGGTATGCAGTTGTTCTCTGCAGAAGCACCTGGGGTTACCACCGATAAATTACACCCTAGAATTACGGATACAGCGAAGCGCTTGTGGTTTATTTATGTAGGAATGACTATCGTAGAAACCTTCTTGTTGAAGGTAGCTGGGATGAATTGGTTTGATGCCGTTAACCATAGTATGGCAACACTTTCTACTGGGGGTTTCTCTACTAAGAATGCGAGTATTGCCGCTTATGAAAGTCCATGGATTCACTACATTATCATCTTGTTTATGTTCCTATCAGGGGTCAATTTTGCCTTGACTTATTGGGGACTAAAAGGCAAATTTGATAAGATTTACAAAAACGAGGAATTTAGATTTTATCTAGGTATTACCATTTTTGTTACGCTTGTTACTACGGGGATACTCATGACGAATAGTAACGTTACTTGGTCCTTAGAAGAGTCGTTTAGAAATAGCTTGTTCCAAGTGGTTGCTTTTATCACCACCACAGGGTTTGTTACCGCGGATCTTACCAATATTCAAGGTGCATTTATTCTAAAAGTAAGCTTTTTCTTTTTACTCTTTTTAGGAGGAAGTGCGGGGTCTACAGCCGGAGGAATAAAGATCGTGCGACATTTAGTTATCTTCAAAAACTCTTGGTTGGAGTTTAAAAGATTGCTGCATCCTTCAGGAATTATTCCTGTAAGACTTAACGACAATTCAGTGCATGGAAGAATTACGTTCAACGTAATGGCCTTTATCATCATCTACCTCATGATTTTTGGTTTTGGTAGTTTAGTGATGACGCTTACAGGCTTAGATTTTGAAACGGCACTCGGTGCTACTGCTACCAGCTTAGGAAATGTTGGGCCAGCTATTGGTGGGGTGTGTCCAGTTTGTAATTTTTCAGGAATAAGCGCTTTTGGTAAAATATTCCTTTCCTTCATCATGTTGATTGGTCGATTAGAAATCTTTACCGTATTGATTCTGTTTACGCCTTTCTTTTGGAAAAGAAATTAGGTTTGGTAGGGTTTCACTCTAAGTAAAGCCATTCATGCCAGCTCTTGAATTCTTCACTACCTGTTCGTAAGTGAACTTCCTATTGTAAAATTTTGTTCCATTCTTGACTACAAAATTAGGCTATGTTAAACTGGAACGATATCATCAAATATGCTAATAATGGCAATCCTACTCCGGAGAAAAGAGTAGAAAAGACTGAAGAAGAATGGAAAACCATTCTAAATCCTGAGCAGTTCAGAATTGCAAGACTAAAGGGAACGGAAAGACCCAATTCTGGAGCATTTTGTACAAGTCATGAAGCGGGTAAATACACTTGTATTTGCTGTGAAGCACTGTTGTTTGATTCAACTATCAAGTTTGAATCTAGTTCAGGTTGGCCCAGTTTCACACAACCTATAAAAGAGAATGCTATAAAGTATCACAAAGACATTTCATTTGGGATGGTCCGGGTAGAAGTGATGTGTAATACATGTGACAGTCATTTAGGACACGTTTTTTCTGATGGCCCAAAGCCAAGTGGATTGAGGTACTGCGTAAATTCAGAATCGATTCAACTTATAGAAGAATAGAATTAATTTAGAACAACGCGAAATAGAAAAGCTTAAAGGAGGATTACTTGCCGCAGATTAGAGATTTGAAATTGAATAACGCCTTCACGGAGGAACTGCCCGCTGATGAACAAACGAGCAGTAATCCTCGTCAAGTTTATAAGGCAATGTATTCTTTTGTATCCCCAAAAACTCCGTCGAATCCAAAGTTGCTTATCGCCTCTAAAGAGATGGCAGAAACGCTTGAAATTGAGGATATAGAATCGGATGATTTTTTAAATATCGTAACGGGTAAAGAAAGCTTGTTGAGCAGTAAACCATATGCTATGAATTATGGCGGGCATCAATTCGGTCATTGGGCCGGCCAGCTAGGGGATGGTAGAGCAATCAATTTAGCTCAAGTAGATAGCAACGGACAAAACTGGACGCTGCAATTAAAAGGTTCCGGACCAACAGCTTATTCCAGATCTGCCGACGGCTTAGCTGTTTTACGTTCTTCTATTCGGGAATTTTTATGTAGCGAAGCAATGCATCACCTAGGCATTCAAACTACACGTGCCTTGTCGCTTTCGTTAACGGGTGATCAAGTAATGAGAGATGTTATGTACAACGGTAATCCAGCCTTTGAGCCGGGAGCTATTGTTTGTAGAGTTTCTCCAAGCTTCATTCGATTTGGAAGCTTTGAAATACTGAGTGCAAGACAGGATATCGAAAACCTGAAAAAATTAACAGACTACACCATCAAGCATCATTACGCGCATTTGGGGGAACCTTCAAAAGAAACGTATTTGGCCTTTTATAGAACGCTTGTCTTGAAAACTGCAGATATGATCATCGATTGGCAGCGAGTGGGCTTTGTTCACGGTGTTATGAATACAGACAACATGTCTATCTTAGGTCAAACCATTGATTATGGTCCTTACGGATGGCTTGAAAATTTTGACCCCGAATGGACACCAAATACTACAGATCGAGAACATCGAAGATATCGTTTTGGTAATCAAGGGTCCATAGCCTTGTGGAATTTAACCCAATTAGCTAATGCACTCTATCCCTTAATTGAAGATGTGCCAGCACTAGAGAAAATTATAGAGGAGTATCGCCAGTACTATGCTAAAACTTACTACAAAATGCAGTTGGAGAAGTTGGGCTTGGAAGAAGTTCAAAAGGAGGATGAAGCCTTTGTTAAAGAGTTGCTAGGTTTATTGACAAGCACAGATACGGATATGACGATATTTTACAGAAACTTGGCGTCTTTCGATGGGAAAAACCCTAATGCGATGCTTCAAGTGCTCAGAAAAGCATCTTATTGCAGTGAGGAGGTCTTCAGTGAAAACAAATTGAAATGGATGGACTGCTTTGAAAGTTATGCGAAACGTTTGGATCAGGAAGGACAAGATCTGGCTGAACGAGTAGCAAAGATGAACCAAATCAATCCTAAATATGTCTTGAGAAATTACATGGCTCAATTGGCAATAGAAGATGCAGAAAAGGGAGATTATAAATTGATTCATGAGTTATATGAATTATTGAAAAACCCTTATGAAGAACAAAAAAATCAAGAGAAATGGTTTGCTTTGCGTCCCAATTGGGCATTGGATAAAGTAGGTTGTTCACAACTCTCGTGCAGTTCTTAATTCAGAAAATTATGATTAAAGGGTTCATTTCCTTATATTTGTAATATATTATCAGGCATTGATCGACAGCTTAGTTCATTAAGCATTCTTTTCAATCAGTTGAATTTCTATCGCGTGAGATCTTCAATTTCTTAAATGCCTAAGTATTGCGCACATAAAAATCTAAGAAGATGATGCTATTAAATGAGATAAATCAGTCACTTGTCCAAGACAGTGTGCTAAGTGATTTTTTCGATGAACTTTGTGAAACGAAATATGAGAATTTCGCAGCCTTAATCAAGGAATTTAATATCAATTTTGAATCCCTCTTGCCCTTTGCCACTTGGTCGCAAGATAGTTACCAAAGAATTTGCTTAGCTAGTAATGAAGAGGCAGAACTCATTCTGATTTGTTGGAACAAAGGACAGGAAACTGCCGTGCATGATCACGATGGTCAAAAATGTTGGATGTATTTTGCCAAAGGAGATTTTATAGAAAAACTCTACGCAAATGATGATGACAAAAAGCTAATGAAACAAAGACAAGTGCAAGAGGGGAAAGTTTCTTTTCTTACAGATGATATTGGTTTCCATTCCTTACATTATGATTCACAAGGTTTAGGGATGACTATGCACCTTTATGCGAATCCAATAAAGAATTGTCAAGTATACTCTGAAATTACAGAGGAGTTTATTGAAAGAGATTTAGTTTTTGATGTGGATTTATCCAAGCAAAAAATGGATGTTGAAATGCAGGCAGATTTGAATACATTTATGAATTTAGCCAACGACCTGATTGTTGATGAAAGTGAAAATCCAATTTCTAAAAGAATTCCCGCCCATAAGCTGAAAGAAACCTTGAGTATCGGATTAAATGAAAAAGGAATAGATGAGGTGGATTTTAAAGAAACCTTAAAGCAAATTGTGCTAGCTACTCCTAAAACCTCATCGAACTTGTTTTTTAATCAGTTGTTTGGTGGTAGAGAAAGCAAAGCTGTTCTTGGAGATTTGCTTGCGGTAATGCTGAACAACAGCATGTATACCTATAAAGTGGGTGGAGTTCAAGTGGGCATTGAAAGAGAAATTTTAAATCAAGTTATTGCAAGAATTGATTTCGGTCCTGATGCGGGCGGAACCTTTCCTGCTGGAGGGTCTATGAGCAATTTCATGGCTATGTTAATGGCACGGGATAAAATAAACGAAGAGAGCAAGCATACCGGAGTGAAGCAAAACATGACAGCTTACACCTCCGCAGAATCTCATTATTCCATTGAGAAAAATGCTACTTTTATTGGAATTGGACGAGGCAATGTAAGAAAGATTCCTGCAAATGATCTAGGGGAGATGAATGTAAAAATCTTGGCAGAAACGATTAAGAAGGATCTAACAAACGGCCATACCCCGTTCTTTGTTAACGCAACTGCGGGAACGACAGTCTTGGGTGCTTTTGATGATTTTATTGCCATTAGTGCTATTTGTAAAGAACATCAAATTTGGATGCATATTGATGGCGCTTACAAAGGGGCTGTGGTGCTATCCGATACCTACAAGCCGCTGTTGAATGGAGTGAATCAAGCCGATTCATTTAGTTTTAATCCGCATAAAATGTTAGGGACACCATTAACGTGCTCCATCGTGGTGGTTAAGGATAAAAAACATTTACACGAATCCTTTAGCAACAATGCGGAATACCTTTACCAAACCAATGAAGATGATTATAATTTGGGAAAAACTTCCTTTCAATGTGGTAGAAGAAATGATGCCCTGAAATTATGGACGCTTTGGAAATCTAAAGGTAGGGAAGGCTTAAAAAAAATTGTAGATAAACAATTTTATTTAGCAGATGTAGCTAGAAAATATATTCGAAATCATCCAGATTATACCTTGTATAGCTTTGATGATTCTATTTCTATTTGTTTTAACTACAAGGACATTCCAGCAGATGAACTATGTACTGCCTTATATGAAAATGATGCAATGATGGTTGGATATGGCAAGTTTAGAACAACGGAATTTGTAAGAATGGTCACTATAAATTCGGGGAATACAAAAGATGAAATCATAAACTTTTTTAAAGTCATTGAAAGCTTTTTTGAAAATCAAAAGGTCTAAAAGTTTTAGATTCCATGGATTGAAAAAAAATAACTATTTTTAAATTTTAAATAACCAAAACCAACCCCCCAATGAATACAATTATAAGTAACACGAGAGTTTGGATGCTCCTACTTTACATGCCACTTATTGTCATTTCTTCTTGCAAGGATGACGCCCCAGAAGATAAAACCATCATTATTAAAGAAGGTCCAAATTCAGCTGACGAAGCGCAAACTGCTTTTATAGAAGCGGATGCTGGAACAACTATCATTTTTGAAGAAGGGACTTTTAATTTTACAAATACCTTGTCCATGGATGGTAAGAATAATATCATTATTAAAGGTGCAGGCAGAGATTTAACGAAGTTAAATTTTAGTACCCAAGCATCCGGAGGAGAAGGGGTGTTGATTTCTAATGGCAGCAACATTCGAATTCAAGATTTGACTATTATGGACTCTGAAGGAGATGCTTTAAAGACAAGGAATATTGATAGAATTAGTTTTGTAAATATTGCTACAATTTGGTCGGGAACACCTAGTGAAACGAATGGCGCTTATGGTTTATATCCAGTACTTTGTACAGAAGTTTTTATAGATAATTGTTATGCCTACGGAGCATCTGACGCCGGTATTTATGTTGGTCAATCAGATCAAGTTATTTTGAAAAACTGTGTAGCCGAAGGGAATGTGGCAGGTATCGAAATTGAAAATACAACGAACGCGGATGTTTTTGATAATGAAGCTTTCGACAATACCGGAGGAATCTTAGTTTTTGATTTACCTAACTTAACGCAATACGGACATACCGTAAGAGTATTTAACAATAATTCTCATGATAACAATAGAATAAATTTTGCTCCAGCGGGTAACATCGTAGGAAACGTGCCTGCAGGAACCGGCTTTATGTTGTTAAGCACAAATACAGTTGAAATTTTTGGTAATACGTTTATTGCAAATGAATTTGCTGGTGTTTTAATTGCCAGTTATAATATTATTGGAACGCCAAATGACCCTAATTATCAATCTTTACCTTATACAATTTCAATTCATGACAATACGTATTCTATGACTGCGGGTGCAGTGGATGTTGCAAATCAAGCGCAATTAACTCAGGATATTATTGGTTTGTTAATGGGCAATGGGTACCAACAACCAAATATTTTATTAGATGGTATTTTAGTGGCACCACAAGTGGTTTGCATCCAGGAAAATGCGAGCGTAAGTTTTGTAAATATGAATGCTACAGATCAAACATTCCAATCTATTTCTGATGATATCAGTTTACATGATTGCAATCAAACACCTTTGGCTGCAGTAGTATTCGAACCGTTCTAGAATGAGGCGAATAGGTAAAATAGCATGTTTTATCGGGCTTATTTTCTTTTTACAGCAATGTGGTAAGGATAAGAATCCAGACAATTCTTTAGTAAATATTCCATCTGGCAATGGGTTTGAATTTTTGTCAGAATACAATTTTTTTGTAGGAGACTTGCACGATTTAACCCCGAACAGTGAAGCGGGTGTTTTGCCGTATGACTTGAACATGCCCTTATTTAGCGACTACGCCTCAAAGAAAAGGTTTATCTATGTTCCAAAAGGAAGCGTTATTGCTTTTGATACAACCGGAACACTAGATTTGCCCTTAGGGTCTGTGCTCATTAAGCACTTTTATTATCCAAATTCTAGTGGCGTTGACAAGTATGTTGAAACCCGTTTGTTGATTCATAAAAATAATGGATGGCAAGCAGAAACTTATGAGTGGAATGCAGCACAAACAAATGCAGTAAGAACTGTGGTAGGGGGTAATAGAAGTTTAACCGTTGAAATAAAAGGGCAATCGGAAACCTTCAATTATTTAATTCCAAATCAAAATCAATGTAAAAATTGTCATGCGGATAACGGGAAATTAGAACCTATTGGCCCAGTGGTCCAGAACTTAAATAAATCCTATGCCTATAGCTCCGGATCTGAAAATCAGATAGACAAATGGATTTCACAAGGAATATTGTCAAGTCCAAGCTTTGAGGTGATCCCTTCGTGGCCTACGATGGATGATCCTGGTGCTAGTTTAAATAAAAAAGCTAGAGCTTATTTAGCGACTAACTGCGCATCTTGTCATCGTTTGGCCGGATCTGCAGCAAATTCAGGTTTTTATTTGGAATACAGTAACAAGGATTCTGCAAGTTTGGGATACTGGAAAACGCCCGTAGCCGCAGGTGCCGGTTCTGGAGGTTTAACTTATGTAATCAAACCAGGACATGCAGATGAGTCCATCTTATTATTTAGAATGATTTCTGATCAAGTGAATGCAAGAATGCCAGAAATTGGTCGATCATTAGCGCATGAAGAAGGCATCGCCTTGATTCGAGATTGGATTGATAGTCAATAATTTAAATTTAATTTAAGCGGTCGTTAAACCGGTCAGCTTGGAACAAAAAAGCAGGGTCTCTCGATGAGGACCCTGCTTTTTTGTTATTGGTCAAAGGGGGTGAAAAATAAATTTGCTTACATAAAAAATTTGAGCGCTTTAAGTCGACTCCTCACTATTGTAAGGCTCGCTTAAACAGAAGCTTTCCAACAAGACTTAGTTCTAAATCTAGAATCCTATGGATATTTTTCAGCCAATTTATCTAAATCAACCAACCATCGTTCTGGAATTACTTTAGTATAGATGTCGGGAAACACCTTATCTGCTCCGTAGTCCTTTCTTACCTTTTTGTATAAGTTGAGATTGAACATGTGTTCAAATTCTTTACGAGTCATGAAAATATCTGCATAAAGCATTTGAAATCCTCCCTTATCTATGTTGAACTTTTCTAATTTTCTTCCATGATAAGCGCTGCTCCATTTTCTTTGATTCTTGACTGCTGTAGGGATACCATAAATACCTATATCGATGTACATTCCGAAATTCTTTCCTACTTTTTTATTCTTAGGTCGAGGGATCACTCCTTGCTGATCACCATAATCCACAAGCTTAACAGGGCAGAGCCAAACAGGATATATATTATAATCGGTATCTACCATTCTTATGGCTTCTTCCATGTCTTCAACAGGGATTAAAATATCTTGAGCTACTCGATTGGCAAATGCCCGTTTTCTTAATTCTTTTGTCATTGAAAACTTCATCAAGGAAACTTTTGGTGCTCCTAACCAAGAAAACAGATAGCGATACCAAGCTTGATTAGCAAAAGGAATTAAATCTTTTAACTGAAAAAAAACGGATGGCGTGTGTCGATGAAAATAAGCTCTAACCGGAATCCATTCAACTCCTTTTCCTGTTGAAAGAAAACTTTTAACGTGTTCGTAAAACCAAGGCTTGTAATAGTTATTGATCTTATTAAGCCGAGTCATACTTGCCCCATCATCAAAATTCCCAGTCATTAATACGCCTTCTTCTTTTGAAAATTGTAAGCCTTCTAAGAAAGTTGGAAGCGGTCCTTCTTCTGTATACTTTTTAAAGGCAGCGCTTAATTCTTCTAAAGAATGAAATGGGTGGTATGTTAGTTTGATGTAGGGTTTAATTTTCACTATTTTAAGTGTAACTCCTACTAAAAACCCTAAAGTACCATGACTCCAAGGCAGCGAACGAAACAATTCCTTATGCTCTTTTTCTGAAGCTTTGATTACATTTCCATTTGCTATGACTAGCTCAAACTCGGTTATGGTTTCGTATAGGAAACCATATCTATGAGAAGAGGCTTCAATACCAACACCCATACACAAACCTCCCACAGTTAAATCATCCATTTCAACTTGCACCGCAAGTGCATATCCTTTGGGAACTAAATAGCGAGTAATGTCCGCCATATTCACCATAGGTTCTACTCTAATGGTTAAGGCTTCTTCGTTTAATTCCAGAATGTCATGGAGATTTAAGGGTATTTGAATACAATCCTTTTTGTAGTCAGCTACTCTGTTTGACATTGTTTTCCAAGGAGCACGAGCAGTCACCATTTTTTTGCCGGAAGTACTCGCTTCTTTTACTAATTGACTGATCTGATCGACCCGTTGGTCATGTTTTTTTGGTGAAGCGAGAAATAGCCTATAGCATAGATTAGACGTTTTACGAATCTTATCATAGATGAAACTAACTGGAACCGCGAACAAAAAAATTATCCATCCTCTATTTCGGGTTATAAAACTGGGTTTGTGTGACATCAAGTAAAGATAAAGAGAATTATGATTACTGCGCTTTGGTTGGTCTTATGACGAACAAACTTACTCTTTCAAAACAACAAGAGTTTGTGAACCCTTCTCCGTTTGTAAATGCAAATAATACAAACCACTACTTAATCCGAGCGCTTCTAAATCAAGGTCGAGTTTGTTCTCATTTACAAGCACAAATTTCTCTTCACGATACACCTCAACGCCTATTGGGTTATACAAGCTAAGATGAACTTTAAGATTAGCTTCTAACTCAATAGAAAGACGAATGCTCGTTTGAAATGGATTAGGATAAACTTGAATTTTTCCGAATAAAATTTCATCCCGAATTCCCACTCGGGTGGTGTCTTCAAAGAGCAGATGATGGATGTAAATGTCTTTACTTACACCGCCACGTTTATCTTCCCAAGCATAAATTGATCCTCCCTTATTATCGGGAATGTTTTTAGGACTCTCTTGTTCTCCAACAGCAGTGGAAACAGCCGCTCCATTTGCCGTCCATTGTAGAATACCATTTGCACTGATTCGTTGACTAAACACATCCCATTCACCAAAACGGAAGTCTTGCCAAGCTATGATTGCGCCACCAGCTTTATCACTAATGATGTTTGGATTGAGTTGGTCTTCTGCAGCATCGCAAACCACAATCCCATTGCTTGCCCAAACCGGGTTTCCGCTTAAATCTATTTTTTGAATGTAAATATCATAATTGGAACTGCGACGATCTTTCCAAGTCACAATTAAACCTTCTGTTTTATTATTGCCCAAAATATCAATCGCACTTTGATTTCCTGATTCTACCACAACTGGTTTGCCCATCGCGCCCCAAAGCACAGTGCCATTAGAGTCTATTCTATTGCAATACACGTCATAGTCGTTCCCGTTTCTTTTGTCTACCCAAGCGATGTAAGCACCATCTAATTGTTTCTCCGGATCAATCTTAGGATTACTTTGAACATCTGGCGCGACACAAACAGGGATACCTGCAGCATTCCACTTTAAATTTCCATTGGCATCAATTCGTTGAGCATAGATGTCGAAGTTCCCCGAACGTTCATCTTGCCACGTTACAATAAAACCACCTTTGCCATCTCTTTGTATTTTATGATTGATTCTATTGGCCGTCACATTGCAAATTGGAATACCTCCATTCACCCAAACCGCATTTCCAGTGCTATCAATTCGTTGTGCCCAAATATCCCAAGAAAGGTCAAATCGCTCTTGTTCCCAAACTACAAAGACGCCGCCATTATCATCTGAAACAATTTTTTCACTGTGTTCTCTTTCTATTTTTGTTGCTACAGGTACACCATCAACTGCCCATAATTTATTTCCACTGGCATCAATCCGTTGTGCAAAAATATCACGTTTCTCTCCAGATCTTTGGTCCGACCAAGCTATAATAATTCCATCTTTTTCATCGGTAGTGATGGCTGGTGTACTCTGATCTGACTGTTCATCACATACCACGGCACCACTAACGGTCCATAAGGAATAACCATTTGAATCTACTCGTTGTACGTAAATATCTGGAGTGAAGCCGTCAAACCTCCAATCCTTCCAAACGACAAAAGCACCACCTTTTCCATCACTTTCAAGACGTTGTTCTTTTTGCTTATAAAAAGCTGTACAAATTGGAGTATTTATATTTGCATCACTATTCCATTGTGCTTTTAGTGGGTTGAAGATTAAGAATATGAAGAGAAAAAGTAGGCTTGTTTTCATGTAAAGTGCTCTTTATTGTATTGTAATATAGGCAATTTTTATTTAGGTGTTGTTCGTGAGAGTTTGAACAACGGAGGAGATAAAAAAATAAATTTTGTTTGTATCGAGCTAAGGAATGTTAATATACGGTTTGGCTCGATTTGCAAATGCTCAAACGATTATTACCATAGAGATGTTGAGCTTAAAACTCTTTTTAAGAGAATAAAATTGCATTCTAGTAGAGCGTATTTGGACTGTAATCTTCTAAAAACAAAACCCTCTAAATTAAATTTAGAGGGTTTTGTTTTTTATTCTTCTACTTCATCATTGCCATGGTCTGGTCGGTCTTCTAAAATATCACTTGTAATGATTACAGCTCTGATTTTAGCTTCTACTTCATCGGCTAGTTCAGGATTGTCTCGGAATAAATCTTTAACGCCTTCTCTACCCTGACCCAGTTTGGTATCACCGTAACTGTACCAAGAACCACTTTTATTCAAGATGTCTAAATCAACACCTAAGTCGATGATTTCACCTAGCTTAGAAATACCCTCACCGTACATGATGTCGAATTCTGCTTTTCGAAATGGTGGAGCCATTTTATTCTTCACCACTTTAACACGAGTTCTGTTTCCAGTAATATCTTCCTTATCCTTAATAGCACCAATTCTTCTAATGTCTAAACGAACAGAAGAGTAAAATTTCAATGCGTTCCCACCCGTAGTGGTTTCAGGATTTCCAAACATCACTCCAATCTTATCTCTTAATTGGTTGATGAAAATACAGCAACAACCTGTTTTGTTAATTGTACCCGTCAATTTTCGCATTGCTTGAGACATTAACCTTGCTTGCAATCCCATTTTAGAATCTCCCATGTCGCCTTCTAATTCACTTCTAGGAACTAAAGCCGCTACCGAATCAATCACACAGATATCAACGGCGCCAGAACGAATCAAATGCTCTGTAATGTCCAATGCTTGCTCTCCGCAATCTGGCTGAGCCATCAATAGCTCTTCTACATTTACACCTAATTTCTTAGCGTAACCTTTATCGAAAGCATGTTCAGCATCTATAAAAGCAGCGATGCCTCCTTTTTTCTGACACTCTGCAATAGCATGTAAGGCCAGGGTTGTTTTACCAGAAGATTCTGGACCGTAAATTTCAACGACTCTTCCCTTTGGAAGGCCACCTATTCCCAAGGCAGCATCTAAAGTAATGGAACCCGTAGAAATGGTTTCTACATCTACTACTTTTGAATCTCCAAGGCGCATTACGGCACCTTTTCCGTATGCTTTATCTAGTTTGTCAAGCGTAAGCTTGAGCGCTTTTTGTTTTTCGTTATCAGCCATAATTGTAATTGTTTAATGTAAATATATATAAATTTTATTTAACACAAAGATATATAAGTTAAACGCAGTGAACATGCGTTTATAAAAAATGTTAAAATAATTCTAGCGCAACTGGGCAATGGTCAGAACCCCCAACATCGTTGAAGATAGCGGCGTGCTTTACTTGAGCTAAGAAACTACTTGACACTAGGAAATAATCGATTCTCCAGCCTACGTTCCGTTCTCTAGCACCTGCTCTATAACTCCACCAAGAGTAGCGGATGGTTTCAGGAAAGAAATGACGAAAAGTATCTACAAAACCATTTTCAATATAGGCATCCATACCGTCAATTTCTTCTTGCATGTATCCAGCACTCTTGTTATAATTCGATTTAGGGTTGGCTAAATCAATGTCTTTATGAGCCACATTTAAATCGCCACACAAGACAACAGGTTTTGTTTTTTCTAAATTCTTCAAATACGCTAAAAAGTCTTTATCCCAGGACTGTCTGTAAACTATACGCCTCAAGTCACTTCCAGAGTTCGGTACATAAACCGTAACCAAATAGAATTGTTCATACTCAGCGCAAAGTACGCGACCCTCGTCATCATGTTTCTGGATTTGAATATCTCTAGTAAGCTTTAAAGGTTTTTCTTTACTTAAAATAGCCGTTCCAGAATATCCTTTCTTCGTTGCAGAGTTGGTGTAAATATGGTATCCAAATAGAGGGGCTAAAGCTTCTAGTACCTGATCGTCCTGTGCCTTAGTTTCTTGCAGACAGATGACATCCGCATTCATCTTTGCTAAAGAATGTTGGAAGTCCTTTTTCATTATGGCGCGAACACCATTTACATTGAAAGAAACAATTTTCATAATGCACTCGTTTTATTCACTGGCTATTTTAACCGTTTCTGCTACAAAGATGTACTTTGCACCTTCTTTTAAAGAAGGTACAATTTTCACTTCAATTTGATATTTGTAACCAGCCTCATAGTTGAAACCTTCAATGACAACATCCAAAATTTCATAGCTAGAGCTGCCGAATTTCTTAACTTGGTAACACTGTTCAGTACTTGTTTCACTGCAATTTGCTTTCTCGCCAGCAATAATCCATTTTTCAATAGTGCTTTCTTGATTGGTTTTTTTTGCTTTTGAACTTGCTTCTTTTGAAGATTTACAGGCGCCTAAAAGCAGGGTTGCAAAGAACAAGGCTGTTATTATTTTTTTCATTTGATTTATTTTGTATTTCTAACAAATTTAGTCTTTCTCAAGCAAAAATTGCTTAAGATTTTACATTTTTGTTCCACTGTTGATAAGCTAAGACATGTCTTAATTCAGCAAAACTTGTTTCAAAGGGAATTTCCTCTTTCAGTCGACCAATCGATATATCTTCCTGCTTTTCTAAATAGCCTATAATTTTATTTACCCTTTCTTCATTTACCAATTTGAAAACACTCAATCTCCCCTTCGTTATCCATTTGGTAAGATGCTGCTCTATGGTACTTAACGCCATACTCCTGGCCGAGGCAATTTCTTCCACCGTATCGCCATTGTTAAACATTTCTAGGGTAAGCTCAAAAGTAGCTCCTTTCTTTTGGCTTACTTCAAGGGTGGTATCTACATTGGGCAAATCACTTACCTGGTGAATCTCATCTATGGAGTATATTTTAATATCGAGATAATGTAGAGAATAAAGTTGATGCATCTTATGCCAATAAACTTGCATCATATCCTTGCAAAACTTCATATAGGCTTTGGTCCGGGTTTTAAAAGCATACTCATTGATGTGAGCGTTCAAAGGTTGGATGAGCTTTGTAAAAATTGCTTCTGAAAAATAATGAACGGCTTTGTTGCAACGCGCTATCAAAACGTCTTCATCCTTTTCAGGTTTAAAATCCCTAAATATTTTTCGAAGTTGTGATTTGAATTTTTGCTCTACATCTTGCAGATTCAACCAAACTCGATGGGCTTCTTTGTTCAGTTGAGCACAAGTTGCTTTTTCAGGAAGGTCTTTGGTTGCTATCATTTCATCCCAATCTCTTATTTCCTCTTGAAGTCCAAGGAAGCTAAAGGCTTTATACAAAACGTATTGGGCATATTCCTCTTTGGCAAATTTCAGCGCTTGGTCAAAATTACTGCTTTGTCTGTGATCGCGATGAAAGGCCACAATGCGTTCATCCACAAAGATATTCTTAGCGTTTATTTTTGACTTTAAAACTAAACCTTCCAAATCTGTACATCTACTAAGCGCTACATAGGCTTGTCCAGCTACAAAGGTTTTACCTAAGTCAATGATGGCTTTTTTAAACGTTAAGCCCTGGCTTTTGTGCACGGTAATCGCCCACGCTAAACGAATAGGGTATTGCGTAAAACTACCTAATTTTTCTTGCTTTACTTCATTGGTTTCCTTGTCTAAAGCATAGTTGATATTCTCCCAAACTTCTTCTTTTAAGGTATAGAGTTCTCCATTTTCAATAAAGCTCACTTTAATATAATCTTGACTTATACTTTCGACTCTGGCTAATTTCCCATTATAATATTGCTTGTCCTCTGCATCGTTTCGCAAAAACATAATTTGTGAACCTTCCTTCAATTGAATTTCAGATTCTGCGGGAAAAGCATTTTCATTGAAGTTGCCTTCTATTTTAGCTTTATAACTAAAAATTGGCCCAGCTAGTTTAGCGAGTTCTTCATTGTTAATTGTATCAGCTTGCCTATTGTGCGTGCAAAGGGTAATGTATTCCTTTTCACCAAAGTTGGTAAAACTCTCATAGTTTTCATTCAGAATTTCGAGGTCTTCTTCCTCCACTTCGCCGTTGCGCACATTATTTAAAATGTGAATGAATTTCTCATCTTGCTGACGATAAATATGGTCCAATTCTACGATGAAAGCATTGGCATTTTTCCAAGCATAACTGTCAAAGAAAAAGGGGCTTTCGTAATATTCACGCAAGAGGTGCCATTGTTCTTCTCTAACTACCGGCGGTAATTGATATAAATCGCCAATGAATATGACTTGGAGTCCTCCAAAAGCTTCTCTATTTTGACGCACTTCTTGTAATATGAAATCGATTGCATCTAGTAAATCTGCTCTTACCATACTAATTTCATCAATGATAAGCAGATCCAATTCTTGAAAGAGTTTTCGCTTTTCTTTACGGAAGCGCATGTGTCTTTTCAGGGAACTTCTATTGTTGGCTATATTCAAATCAACAAAGTCATTATTGGGTATAAAAGAGGTAAGCGGTAAGCCAAACATGGAGTGAATAGTAACGCCTCCTGCATTAATGGCGGCTACTCCAGTTGGCGCCACAACGATGGTGTTCTTTGATGTTTCTAATAGAATTTTTTTAAGAAGCGTAGTTTTTCCAGTACCCGCTTTTCCCGTTAAGAAAAAGGATTGAGAGGTATTAAGAGCAAATTCTTCAGCATAATACGACAGCTTATTGGTCATCTCACAAAACTACTAAGATATATTAAGAATAAAGCTTAAATATATAATAATTTTTTATAATTTAACAAAGTTTTTGTAGATTATTTTACCATTGTTATTAAGAAATGCTGAGTTTACAGAATTTTTTTGATTGCAAAACATGAACTGTACGCCCAAACTATCTGTTTTACTTAAATCTAAACGATAACCGGAAAAAATCGTTTGTTCATCACCTTCAAGCTGATTTAAATACTTATCACCAAATTTATAAAAGGAATGAGCAGATAGATTTGGAAAAATGCTTTCAAATTGACTACTAGGAATTCCATTTTCATTTTGTTGCAAAATGAAACAGAAGTAAGCTAAACATTTTTCATTTGAAACTAGTCCATTGATTGCCAAAAATTTATCGCCATTTTCATTGGTGTAAAATTTAGCCTCAAAATTACCATCTTCTAGACTCAAATAATTAGTCGATAGTAAGGTGTCAATATTTGGACCTTTTGGGTCGGAAGTAAAAGCACTTGGAATGTAAAATCGATAGGTAGTTCCCTTTTTTAGGGTTACTAATTCGGCTATGTTAATGTTAGAAGTGCTGTCATTAAGTTCTTCTTCACTGATATAGGTGGAAGCAGGGGAAGTGGTGCACGCTATATGAAACAGCGATAAAAAAATCGGAATTAATAATCTCATTATTTTACTGTGCTAAGTTCCTTCAAATTTAATCTTTTCTTCAACGATTCTTCTATTTCATGGAAATCTTTAGTGCTCATTTTATAATCGTAAGCCAAATAAACTATCGTAATTTGAATTTCAGATGAATCGTTTAAGTGCAATTCAATTGTGCGCAGTATCCACAACAATTTCTGTCCGCATGGTTTTGCCTACTTCTTTTCAAGCCTTGTCGTGGAAAGCAATAGCTGAAAGCATAAGCGTATTGGTAAGTGAGACAAACGGCGCAGATTAGGTGTCAAGCTTATGACAGGTAAATTTATTTGAGGGTTAATTTGCTCCTAAAAAAAACAAAACGTGTCATTTTGACATAAAAATCCGTTTAGAACGGTTTTTGAATTGTTCACCACGAAACATTTAAATAAATATGAAATTTTTAATTAAAACAGCCGCCTCAGCATTAGCCATCATGTTCCTTGCATTTTTACTTCCAGGTATTCATGTGGAAGAAAGCTTTTTTTATGCAGTCCTTTTAGCCTTGGTCTTGAGTTTGTTGAACACGCTTGTGCGTCCTATACTCATATTCCTAACCCTTCCTGCTACCATAGTTAGCCTCGGTTTGTTTCTCTTGGTTATTAATGCCGCTATTATTTTGATAGCAGATAAGTTTATGGATGGGTTTAATACCGATGGATTTTGGTGGGCGCTGCTTTTTAGTATCCTTTTATCCATAATTAATTCTGTAGTCACAAAAGCCTTTATTGAGCCAAATTCTAAGAACAAAGTGATAAATACGGATAATGGCAAGGTAATTATTATAGAAAAAGATTAATTTCACTATTAGAACAAACCTAATAGCAACATGAATATAGGATTATTAGGAGTACTCTTAGTGCTCATTTTTGCTCTTGCAGCAATCTACAATGCCTTAATCAAAAAGAGAAATTATGTGGATGAGGCTTTTTCAGTAATGAATGGAATACTCAAAAAACGACACGATTTAATTCCCAACTTAATTGAAACCGTCAAAGCATCTATGACGCATGAAGGTGATTTATTGGTTAAGGTAAGTGAATTGAGCAGCAACGCCATGAACCCAAATTTGACATTCAACGAAAAAGTAGTTGCTGAGAACCAATTAGGTCAAGCTTTTGGTAGCATCATGATTGCAATCGAAAAATATCCCGATCTTAAGGCTAACATGGATTTTATGCAAATTCAAAACACTATTAGTGATGTGGAGTTTGAAACTTCGGGAGCTAGAAAAGTCTACAATTCTAAAGTCGTAGACTTTAACAATGCCGTCGACATGTTTCCAACAAACCTTATGGCGAAATTGATGGGCTTAGCAAGAAGGTTGTTCTTCGAAATCCAAGATACAGAGAGAGAAAATTTAGAAGTGAAAACCTTGTTTGGCAACAAGTAATTTTGGAATGTTATTTGCTATCAATTTTAAAAAATAAAACGATGTTAGAAGGAATGATCAACAGCCCTTATTTTATGCTTATGCTCATCTCGATGGGTTTTGGTTTAATTGGGGCCTTAGTTAGTGCGCAACTTAAAAATAAATTCAAAAAGTACTCGATGATGCCTTTATCTTCTAATTTGAGCGGAGCTCAAGTTGCTGAAAAAATGTTGCGTGACAATGGCATTACAGACGTCATCGTACAATCCGTTCCCGGAAAATTAACGGACCATTACAATCCGGCAAACAGAACCGTCAATTTAAGCCCTGAGGTTTTTCAGGGAAGAACAGTTGCTGCAGCAGCTGTTGCTGCACATGAGTGCGGTCACGCATTACAGCACGCCCAGGGTTATGCTTGGTTGCAAATGCGAAGCAAGTTGGTGCCAGTAGTAAGCCTTGCTTCTAATATGATGCAATACGTAATGATGGCCGCTATCGTTTTATTGGCCACTTCTTTTGGTGGCTTGATAATCGGTCTAGCAGTTATCCTTCAAGGAGCTTTGATGATTTTCACCCTGGTAACCTTACCTGTTGAGTTTGATGCAAGTAACCGAGCGATGATCTATTTAGATGAAAGCGGTATTGCTGGAAGAAGAGGGGAAGAATATGAAGGAGCAAAAGATGCTTTGAAATGGGCAGGGATGACTTACTTTGTGGCTGCCTTAGCTTCAGTAGCGCAATTCTTGTATTTATTAATGCTTCTGATGAGAAGAAGATAAATTCCAACGTTGACTTATTGTTAAAAGCACTTAAAACTAAGGAACAATTGCTAGGATAAATGAAATTAATTCGGAGCTATTTCGTTCCTTTACATAAATACACATCATGAACTTATTGAAGAGATTTAGATTGTTGCTGATTGTATTCCTTGTTGGAATCATCGGTATTGCTGCTACGAACACCACGGAGTATTTTGAAATTTCCAAAAACCTTGAAATTTTTGCCAGTCTTTATAAAGAGCTGAATTCATATTATGTAGATGACATCGACCCAAATGAGTTTATGAAGGAAGGTATTGATGCCATGTTGCTTTCGCTTGATCCTTATACGACCTATTACTCAGAAGCAGAGATTGAAAACTACCGTTTTGAAACTACGGGGAAGTATGGAGGGATAGGTTCTTTAATCAAGAAGGATGAGGATTTTATTATCATTTCCGAACCTTATGCTGATTACCCAGCAGATAAAGCTGGATTAATCGCAGGAGATAAAATAGTTTCGGTTGATGGGAATATTGTGAAAGGCAAGTCATCTGAAGAAGTTTCAAAATACCTGAAGGGAGAACCAGGAACGAAAATAACGGTAAACATTCTACGCCCTCAAGCTGACGGTAAAGACAAGGAAATGAATCTTGAAATTATACGAGAGGAAGTGAAAGTGAAGAACGTTCCTTTCTATGGTCAAGTAGAAAATGATATCGCTTACATCAAACTAAGTAATTTTACCCAACAAGCTGGAAAAGAAGTAGAAGATGCCTTGAAGGATCTCAAAAAGCAAAACCCAAATTTGAAAGGGGTGGTTTTAGATGTGAGAGGAAACCCTGGGGGCTTACTTCATGAAGCAGTGAATATTTCGAATGTCTTTATTAGTAAGGGCGAACTGATTGTTTTTACCAAAGGGAAAGTTGCCGAGTGGGATAAAGACTTCAAAACCATCAATGAACCTGTTGATATCCAAATTCCTCTTGTAGTTTTAACCAATAGAGGTTCTGCATCCGCTTCGGAAATTGTGAGCGGGGCTATTCAAGATTTAGACAGAGGAGTAATCATTGGACAAAAAACCTTTGGTAAAGGCTTAGTGCAAACCACTAGAAAATTAACTTACAATACACAGTTAAAAGTTACTACTGCTAAATATTATATTCCGAGTGGAAGATGCATTCAGGCTATTAATTATGCAGAGAAGGATGAGGATGGAGCGGTGAAGCGTTTACCAGACTCTCTAAAAGTAGCCTTCAAAACAAACAATGGAAGAATCGTTTTTGATGGTGGTGGAATTGATCCTGATTTTGAAACTGAAGTTGAATACTTGTCAGATATCAGCATCAGCTTAGCTAGAAAAGATTTAATTTTTGATTATGCAACCGTTTACAAAACAAAACATGCAACTTTACACGACGGGATTGAGTTTAGGGTCACGGATACAGAGTATCAAGACTTTGTAACTTGGTTGCAAGATAAAGATTATGATTACATAACAGAAAGTGAGGCGATCCTAGAAGAGTTTAAGAAAGCTGCTGAAGATGAGGAATACTTTGACGCAATAGGAATAGAATATGACGAGCTTTTAGCTAAAATTCATCACGATAAAAAGAATGATTTGCAAAAGCAAAGGAATGAAATTAAGCGTTTGTTAGAGAATGAACTGGTAACGCGTTATTACTACAGAGAAGGGGCTATTGAAAACAGCTTTGCTTATGATATAGAAATGAAGAAAGCGATAGAATTGCTTAGCAATCCAATATTATACAAAGCAGCGCTTAAAGGGCAGTAATTAGTTTCTTGTAAAAATTGCAATTACCCCGGAGTGGTTGCTTTTTAATCGGCATAATGCTTTGAAACGTTTTCCTTGAGAACGCTTCTCTAGGTTTTTATCTAGAAAAGAATAAATGAAAGTATTTTTGAAATAAGCTCCATTAGCTATATGCGGAGCATTTATTTTAATTAGTGTCTACGAAATTGAATTTCTAACTTTAAGCGTATAGTTACGCAAAGAAGTTTTAAAATCACTGCCGCTGGCTTGCATATCTTCTATAATCCATTTGGCTGCAAACAAATGCGTTAGCTGCTCTCCGTCATCATCACCTTCTATTTCAATTTCCAGTTCTTGTTCATTGATAATGGAAAGCTCAGCTTCATCTAACATTTCAAGGGTGTAGCCAGCTTCTATTAATTTTTTAATTGCGGGAATCTTCATCTTATAAATTTTTAATCATTTCTTCCACTGCTTCAATTTTAGCGCTGGGGAAACCTTCATTTAAAACACCTGCTTTGAAACTAGCAAAAAAAGGCAAATTGTTTACTTGAGACAAGCTACGAGTAGTAGGATTGTGTTCTGCATCCACTTCTAAAAAGAGGACGTCTTTATAATCGTCGTTAGCTGCCAAATTTTTATACTTCGGAGCAATCAATCTACAAGAGCCGCACCAGCTTGCATAAAACTTTACAACTACTTTCTTATGGTCTTTTAGCAAACTTTCAAATTCGCTATCATTTGTATTTTTAACTTCCACTTTGGTGTTTTTTGTTTTTAACACAAGTTTTAAATTTAGAGTTCCATTTATCGTTTTTTTGCTCTTAATTCATTTAGTAGAGTGGTCTCTATATTTTCTTGATTTACCACAAATACGGTAGCCCCCACTTCAGCGGCAATATCGCTCAGTTGTTTAAAATAAGTGCTCGAATTGTTAAATAGAAAGATGGAAACTATGACCTTATTATTGTTATTTTTGAGTAAGAGTTCTCTTAATTCTTTTTGCTTGTCAAAGGACAAGTCACCATCTGTAGTAAGGATGATTCTATTGTTAGAGCTTTCTTTGAAATTGTCTTCTACTACCTTTAATCCCATTTGTAAACCTGCCATAATATCAGATTGTCCACTTGAACTTAGACTGTCTATTTTAAGTTGTATTTCCTCGTCTTTACTGGCGCTTACCCCGTTGAGAATTAAAGTTGCGTTATCCGCATAACTGACCACAGATATTTGGTCTTCATTCCGCATGTAATTTAAGATCTTGAAGAGCGATTTTTTCAATATAGGCATCCGATCTTCTCTATTCATGGAAAGCGAAGCATCCATTAAAAAAACAGTATTGTTAAAGGCCGTATTTTCAAAAGAATAAGCCTCGGAAATCGAATCTTTGGGCGCTACATCGCGACAAAGGAAACTGTTTATCTCTGTTCTTGGATTTAAGATTTCATAAGCGATGTTCGTTTCTTTGAAAACAGTATCATAGGCTGCCAAGACAATTTCTCCTTCAATCAATATTTCATAAGCTTTCATCTCGAGCTTGATTTCTTTTGATGCGAAACAAGAGTCTGACCAAGCTTCACCTTCCTTTATTTTAATAATAAAGCTATCATAATCACCTATTTCACTTATGTTTTTTGATTGTGCCGCAAGGTATAAATCTCCATTGTTATAGGCAAGGAATTTCCCTTGGTCCAAAATGATATTGTCTGAAAATTTTCCGCCTAGTTCATAGGCATAAATAGGATATCCTTGCTTATCAAATTTGATCAATAATAAATTTTCGTTGGGGGATTTCGTAAAGCCAAGTACAATATATCCATCAGCTACTTTGAGCATGTCCCTGGCCGTAATACTCGTATACCCTTTCACGCTATATTCATTACTCCAATTTGCGGATCCATTTTTGGCAGTACTCATTAAAGAGATCGTGTAGTAATTGTCAATTCCACTGTTGTTGCTAAAACACAAAGCTACAATAGAATCTTCTTCAATAACCATATCCGTAAGATAGGCTCGCGCAAAATCTTGCTTGGAATTTAAGAAGTAGTTGCTTTGAATTTGATCGAAATTATTGACGTTAAATTGAGAAATGGATGCCCGATATTTATCGGTTTTTGGACGGATACCATATCGACCGCCACTGTATAGAATGTCATCTTCTATTAAGCTAATAGAAGCGCTTTCATGGCCCATAAAATACCAGGTCTTAGAGTTATTGACTTTGCCATTTTTTTCATTTAAACTTAGAAAACATAAACCGAATTTCCCATTGGCATATTCATCTCCAGTTACGTAAATGTTGTCTTTGTAAAAGTGAATGTTGTTGGGTTTAATATTCAAACTTGTTTTTCTAGCCCATTCTATTTTATTGATGGAACTATTAAACTTTACAAAAAACTCTTCAAAAATAGTGGTCCCTGCGTCATGACCATATCCACAAAGGATGATTTCGTCATTGTTTACATACAAATCTGAAATGTAATTTTTACTATCAGCATACTTGAAATATTGCTTCCAAAGTAGGTCGCCATCCGTTGTAAGGGCAGCTAAATAGGCCTGCTTGCCACTATATCCTGCAACATATAAAGTGTTGTTGTTTTCAACGAGTACCGTAATGCCATCATCTATTCCTGGATTCCCAATGTTTTTTACAAAGGTCTGGGAAATAGCCATTTGACAATAAGAGAACAAGAAGGCAAAAAGAATTCGTTTTTTCAAGAGCAAGAAGCTTAGTTTAAAATAATTAGCACAACCAATTTATACAGACCATAAAATTAACAAAAATACTAGTGGAATAGTTGCGCTTGGTAGAAAGTGGCTTTCGTATGACGATGCTTAATATAAAAGGTCTGCGTATTGTCAACTCTGAGGGAACTGCTAATGCTATCCGTTATACCATAGATGCCGAAGGAATTGATATTTGATGCTAACGTATTGGACTGACTTGCTAGTAGACGATATTTTTGTTTTGATATATCTAGCGTACTAAAAGGATTATTTTTCTTCGTATAATTCTTCTTCGGTAACTAATTTCACCTTGGTTTCGTTTTCGAGTTCTTTGGAAATGGCTTTAAACGGTGCTATTACTACCTGCTCTCCTTCGTTTACCCCTGAAAGCACTTCTATATAGCTGTCATCCTGAATACCCGTTTTGACTTCTTTTAAAATCACTTGGTCATTTTCATAAACAAATACAACTTGTGTTTTTTCGTCAAAATCATCGTCTTCATTCAAATCTCTTAGCGTTACACTTTGAATTGGAACACACAAGATATTGCTTTTGTTATTTGTGATAATTTCAGCAGTGGCTGACATCCCTGGACGAAAAGGGAGCTTGGTTTCATTTGAAATTAAGTGGAGATAAGAACTTGGGATCAATTTAATCTTAACTTCAAATTTGGTTACTTGTTGGTCTAGCAAAGCATTCGAAGAATAAGCTACCTGACTCACAATTCCTCTAATCTCTTCGCCCAAATAGGCATCTACTTCTATTAAGGTGGTGTCCCCTTTTTTAATTTGTAAGACTTCACTTTCTCCTACTTCAATTTTCAATTCCATTTCAGAGAAATCGGAAATAGTGATTAATTCTGTTCCAGCCATGGAAGCTGTTCCAACAACTTTTTCACCTTGTTCCACGTTCAATTTGGATACAATACCGCTAATAGGAGCATAAAGTTTTGTTCTAGCTAAATTATCTTTAGTTTGTTGCAAACCAGCCAAGGAGCTTTCAACTTGAAACTTACTTGCTTGAACGGTTTGTATGGAAGCTTCTTTTTCTCCAACAGCTGAAAAATATTGGCTTTCGCTAGCTTCAAATTCTATGGTAGAAATAATTCCAGTAGTTAATAGGGTTTTCTTTCTATTGTAATCTGTTTCAATAATTTGAAACTGTGCATTTGCCTGGCTGTTTCTAGCTTTAGAATTCGATAGGTTTGCCATGGCTTGATGATAGGCGGCATTGGATTGTGAAACCGAAGACTCGTAGCTATCCGCATTAATTTCAAGTAATAAATCGCCTTTTTTTACTGAATCTCCTTCATTAAAATAAATTTTAATTACTTCACCTGGAACTTCCAAGGAGAGTTTTACTTCTTTAAACGGGTAAATTTTACCGTTGGCGGTTACGGATTCTGTAATCGATTTTTTGGCGGCTTCTTCGACAACAACCGTGGTCAAATTTCTGTTGCTAAACTTGTCCTTAAATAGGAAAATAAAAACCAAGAGACCTACAAACAAAACTCCTAATCCAATCAATAATTTTTTAGTCATCTTTTTTATTTTATAAATCTAGGGTTCCGGTCAAATAGAAATTGGTAATCATTTTTCGAAAGAGGTATTCAAATTTTGCTTGTACGACGCTGGTTTGGGCTGCAATAAATCTATTTTTTACGGTTTCATATTCGTAGTTATTAATGACTCCGGCTTTATACTTTTCAGTGGCATAGTTGTATGCTACATTCGCGGCTTCTCTATTTTGCATGTTAGCCGCATACTTCTTCGCAGCTGCTTTTAGATTGGTTTGAGCTGTGAAAACATCTTGATTCAAAGCATTCTTTTTTAAATCTACATCATAGGTAGATTTCATAATGTTCAATTTGGCATTATCAATGGCGATCATACGTTGCCATTTTCCAAAAATGGGGATACTTAAGTTGATTCGAATATTTTGGTTAAAATTGTCTTGGACTTGATTGTTAAAAGACTTATTTCCAAAAGAAGGTTGTTGGAAAGTAGCAACCACAATATCAGACGTTCCACTTACTAAGCCAATTGGGGTAGTAATAAGTTCTTCTCCTACTTGCTCTTGGGCGGCACTAAAGTAATTGCTTCCGAAATAAGCCGAAACTGACAACGAAGGAGAAAGACTTCCTTTTGCAGCTTTCAATTGGTTTTTTGCAGCTTCCAATCGCATTTCCGATGCCTTGATATTAGGCAAGTTTTGAAGTGCTCCTTGGGAAAGGTCCTCTGCACTAACGACATTTTCATTCCCGCTCAAATCCAAAGAATTGAAATTTTGTATGTCAAATGGGAGGAATGGGTCAAGTTGAAGTAAAAACTTAAGCTGATTCAAAGCATTTTCTAGCACGATCTCCGCATTTACGATATTCAATTCATCATTAGCTAATTGCGCTTCTACTTCAAATTTGTCTCCTGCGGCTAACATACCCGCTTGCACTAAAGCTAGGGTGTTTTTGTATTGATTTAGCGTTAGTTTGTTTTGCTCTTTGGTGATTTGTAGCGCTTCTTTTGCTAAAAGCGCACTTAGATAAAAATTAGCTAAAGTGAGTTTTGTATTGTTTTCCAATTCCAATTGCTCCATTTGAGTGGCATTTAAATCTAATTGGGATGCTTTTAAATTACTGATTCTACTGAAGCCTTCAAAAATACTAAAGTCCATGAACAAACCCATACTTGTTGAGTTCGTGTTTTGAGTTACGAATTGATAGGTAAGCGGATTGATGGAGTTGGAGAAGTTAATACCCTCCGTAACGGTTGCATTAACATTGGGAGTGTAAATATTCATTTTGTTTTGCAGCACGGTATTGGAGGCATAAGCGGCATTCAACCTAGATTGATTAATAGTTAGATTTTGCTCCATAGCGTAATCTACGCAATCCTGAAAAGACCAGACCTCTTGTGCAAAAGAAGTTTGAGCAAGAACACACATTAAAATTATTCCGAAAATTCTATTCATAGGGTGAAGCTGTTTTTTAAATCCTGTCAAATCAATTTAAGCTTTGTACGAACTTACATGCACAAATATAAAAATTCTAGAAAGAGTATTTAGCTTATTCAACGACATTTCTTGTTAAATATGTCGTTACGCAGGAAAATAGTGAACCCTTCACTCTAGTGAAGGATGACTTGAAGTGTTAAAATAATCATTATGACTAAATTTATTGTTTAGAGACAGGTCTTGATTGGGTGCTGAGATACACTCATAGAATACAGCAGAGGCTCTAGCTATTAAGATCTTAAGAAGTGTGCTAGTTTAATAAACCAAGAACCTATAATTTCGGGGAGATTCCGAAAGAGCTCTTGCCTTGAAATTATTAAATGATAAAGTAGGTAATTTTGCAAGTTCTAGACAACAGGAAAAAATTAAAGGTCTTTATTTTGAATGTAAGTTGCCACATCTCTCAATACCTGCTCCCAATAGATGTATTCAAATTCTTCTTTCTTAGCAAAACGTAAAATAGCTAAATTTAGCGCTGGATTAATATAAATAAACTGTCCATTGTAACCCTGTGCGGTGTAATCTCCAGCAGCGTCATTAGCGGGAAACCAAAATTTGTGAAAATTGAAAACAGATTGACTTTTTACAGGGCGTTCAAATTTTGTTACAAAGTCAATCCAAGCTTCAGGAATGAGTTGCTCTCCATTCCAGTTCCCTTTTTGCAGATACAACTGCGCAAACTTCGCATAATCTTGAGGCCGCGCATTAAAACAGCAAAAGCCTTTTTCTAAATTATCTTTTCCATAAATGCTCCAAAATGCGCTCTGAGTGCTAATCTTTGACCAAATTTTCTCACTAAAATATTCTGATAAAGTTTTGCCTGTTACTCTAGATATTATTAAACTCAGGAGTTGGGCATCCGTTTGATTGTATATATGTCCCATTCCTGGAAGCGTATCAAGGGCTATGGTGGACATGAATCTTGACCAATTATTTCCATAGTAAGTCTTTGCTAAATCACCAAAAAGGTTAGCATCCTTGCCTCTTATTTTAATGCCAGAACTCATATCTAACAAGTTGTGAAGACTGATTTTTTCAAAATCAGGATCATTTTTTAGCAATTCTGGAAGGTATTTTGTTATAGGATCTTCTAAATTGCCTATTAAACCTTCGTGAATTGCTATCCCCAACATAGACGACAACATTCCTTTGGATACAGAAAAAGAACCATGCGTTTTTTTAGGGGTATATGACTTATAGTAGTTTTCCGCTAAGATCTTGTTATCCTTGATGATGATAAAAGCATTTGTTACCTTATTTTCTAGGAGCGATGTTAAACTTTCTTGATGTCCATCTGTGAAAGTTACTTGTATTGCATCTAAATCGAGTTGTTTTTCATGATACGCCCATTGGCTTGGAGTAGTACTTCCCGGCACTTCATTCTTAGGAAATTTCTTAACGTCCTTATGGTCCGGCCGCAAATAGAACACTGATTTTACGACATGACAAGAAGGCAATAAAACAAGAAATAAGAAGATGAAACGGAGCGAATTTGTTTTGGTCATTTGTTAGAAAATTTTTAATGGCTAATATAGCTATAAATCAAATACTTAGCTATAGTTTTTGCTTATTTTTCGCCCTCTTCTTTAAAATTTTAAAATTCTAGTATTTATAATTATTCTTTCGAAAATTAAAGTCGTTATATGAACAAAGGAAAGGGCCTCAATTATGGAATTGATGTAAACTCAGAAAATTCATTTGTTAGAAAGTAGTACTTCTTATTGAAGGCTTCTCGTTGAGAGAGTAAATATAAAACGCTTAATAGCGATGCGTTCTTTAATGAAAAGTGCATACAATGAAAATTTCATTTTCAGGACGACTAAGGTTAAGGACATCGCTATTGGTAAAGAAAAGAATAATAGCGTTTTTGACCTCGCTGCCAGTGAACCTTTTACCTCAAGACTGCAAAATTATTTCAAATTGGATACAAGGATTTCCTGTACGCGGAATAAGAACAAATAGGCTTGGAGCTTGTTCCTAGACATCCAGAATGCGACTAATAGGATTAATGAATCAAGCAAATCACAAATAAATTCTAAAGGAATTATTCCTTTCTTAAATTATAAGGTGCAATTCTAAGCTCGTTTTGTTGAAAACGAATACCGATTAAATAGCTCTCTTTTGAACAATATTTTATCTTTGTAGCCTACAAAATAGAACTATGCACAAAGACACTCAAGTATTTGATTTGATTGAACTAGAATTGAAACGCCAAGAACATGGTATTGAATTAATCGCTTCTGAAAATTTTACAAGTCCTCAAGTAATGGCCGCCATGGGTTCATGCCTTACGAATAAATATGCTGAAGGCCTTCCAGGGAAAAGATATTACGGCGGTTGTGAAATTGTAGATCAAGTTGAAAATATTGCTATCGACCGATTGAAAAAATTGTTTAATGCAGAATGGGCTAACGTGCAACCTCATAGTGGTGCACAAGCGAATGCGGCGGTTATGTTGGCAATATTGAATGCCGGAGATTCAATTCTTGGTTTTGATTTGTCGCATGGGGGGCATTTGACCCATGGTTCTTCAGTAAATTTTTCGGGTAAGTTATATGTACCGCATTTTTATGGTGTTGAACAAGCTACTGGGAGAATCGACATGGATAAAGTGGAGATGAAAGCTTTAGAAGTAAAGCCTAAGTTAATTATTTGTGGAGCTTCTGCCTATGCAAGGGATTGGGATTTTAAACGTTTTAGAGCAATTGCAGACAAAGTTGGTGCTTTGTTACTAGGCGATATCAGTCACGTAGCTGGGCTTGTTGCATGCGGATTACATAGTGACCCAATGCCATACTGCCATATTGTAACCACAACCACCCACAAGACTTTGAGAGGTCCAAGAGGGGGAGTGATTATGTTAGGTAAGGATTTTGAAAACCCATGGGGAATCAAAACACCAAAAGGGGAACTGAGAATGATGAGTGCGCTTTTAGATTCAGGCGTTTTTCCTGGAACACAAGGCGGACCTTTAGAACACGTTATTGCGGCAAAGGCGGTTGCTTTTGGTGAAGCCTTGGAAGACAGTTTTAAGAGCTATTCAAAACAAGTGATTAAGAACGCTCAAGCGATGGCTAAAGCTTTTGTTGCGAAGGGCTATAATTTAGTTTCTGATGGTACGGATAATCACTTGATGTTGATTGATCTTAGAAATAAGAACATTACAGGGAAATTAGCAGAAATCACTTTAGGGTTGGCTGATATTACCGTCAACAAAAATATGGTTCCATTTGATGATCGATCGCCATTCGTAACTTCAGGTATCCGAATCGGAACTCCGGCGGTAACGACTAGAGGGATGAAAGAGATAGATATGGAGCAGATTGTTGAATGGATTGATCAATTGATTCAAAAACCAGATGATGAAGCAGGTACTGCTAAGATCAAAAGAGCGGTAAACGATTATATGAAAAAATTCCCTTTGTATGCTTAAGCGAATCTTTGGTATATGTATCACTACCGCTCTAGGTTTAAGCGCCATAGCGCAAGTCAACTATTTTGACAAAGGTTTTGATGCATTCCAAAGAGAGAAGTTTGATAATGCAGTCTACTTTTATTCCTTGTATTTGGAAGATCATCCAAGCGCAAACACCTACTTTAACAGAGGATTAGCTTATTATAAATTAGGAGAGTTCGACAAGGCCATTTCTGATTTCACAACGGTCATTGTAAAGGAAGATAGCGATTTTGAAGCTTGGTACAATCGTGGTTTAGCCAATTTGGACGCAGGGAATATAGATAGGGCAATTGAAGACTACACGAGGAGTATGGACTTGCATCCAGACAACGAAAAACCTATAACTGGCTTAGGTTTGGCCCATCTAAAAAATAAGGAATACGAGGAGGCGATTGAGTTTTTTACTGCAGCCATAGCTATAAATAATAAAGTAGCTGCAAATTATTACAATCGAGGTCTAGCATTTAAAGCGCTGAAAAATTATGAGAAAGCGGAATTGGATTTTTCAGTTGCTCTTCGTCTCGAGGATACTAAAGTGGACCACTATATCTCTAGAGCAGACATGTATCACGAATCCCAAAAGTACGATTTAAGTATTATTGACTATACAAAGGCGATTTATTTATCTCCAGAAAGTAAGACGCTTTATTATAATCGAGGGATCTCAAAATATGACCTAAAGAATTTCGAGGAGGCCATTAGCGATTTTGACGAAGTGTTGAAATACGATTCGTTACATGTAAATGCCATGTGGTATTTGGCACTTTGCCACAAAGAATTGGGAAATGAGTTGGAATCTAAAAAATACTACGAAGCGGTAGAAAGATTAGAACCTGAATACGAATACTTATGGTCGATAGATAAGAATCAATTGATCTTAAAAAAATTCATTAAAGACAATTGGATTTATGCCATCGCATTAATTGTCTTGTTGTTGGCTTCTTTGTTCTTTGTTAGAAAATTGGTGAAGAGTAATAAGAAGACACTTATTGATTAATTACACCGCGAAACTTTCACCGCAAGAGCAAGTCCTGCTTGCATTTGGGTTTACGAAGTGAAATCCTTTTCCATTCAATCCATCAGAAAAATCTAAAGTCGTGTTGGCGATGTACAAGAAACTTTTCAAATCTGTTACCATTTTTACGCCTTTATCTTCAAACTCCTGATCGTCCGCTTTCTTTTCTGCGTCGAAATCCATCTTATAGCTTAGACCAGAACAACCGCCACCAGAAACGCTTACACGTACAAAGGTTTCGTCTGGTTGGGCTTCCAACTGAATCAATTCTTCAATTTTACGTTTTGCTGCATCTGATACAAATAACATAGTGCTTCTTGTTTGATGTAAATTTAAACTAAATTAGATAATCTAATAGCTTGTGTGAGATTAAACAATTGATTTGTACATTTGGTTTCTTAAATCTAATAAGATGAAGAAGATAGAACATATCGGTATTGCCGTTAAAGATATAGTAGCGGCAAATGAGTTGTACGCTAAGTTGTTCAATGCCAAACCTTATAAGCAGGAAGAAGTTAAGAGTGAAAATGTCATCACTTCTTTTTTTAGAGTTGGTCCGAATAAAATAGAATTGCTTCAAGCAACAAGCGAAGAAAGCGCTATTCATTCTTTTTTAGAAAAGAAAGGTGAAGGCGTGCATCACATTGCTTTTGCCGTAGAGGATATTCTAGCAGAAACGGCTAGACTAGAATCGGAAGGATTTAAACCTTTAATGGCTGCTCCTAAAAAAGGAGCAGATAATAAATTAGTGATGTTTTTCCATCCCAAAACAACAGGGGGAATTTTGATAGAGCTTTGTCAAGAAATTAAATAAAACTAGGGATTACTTCACTATACTTAAGCTTCCTTATCGTGAAGCGCTAGTTTGCATTCTCCCTAGTGGATTGGCATAGCAATTTCGGCTTTCAAGTCTACCGCTGCAAACAATTCAAATAATATCATGTTATTGATGTTTGCTAATTAAAACATTTTAAGCATCCCTAAAATGAGTAAGCTTAAATTGAGTAGCATCATTAAATAATTTAAGCAATTTGGTTTCAAGGATTCCGAAAAACCAGTTAAGGCAGCGACAAACCCGGTTAACGGAACAAGGATTAAGGCCCAATTAATCCAGGCTAAATCTTTCTTAAAACTAAACGCTAGAAAAAGAAAGACCGTGCCGAACAAAATCGTAGGTCGGTTGTGTTCCTGAAATCCATAAATAAATGTTTGTCCAAGATAAAGGATGGCGGTGGCAAGTAATAAATAGAACAACAAGTCTTCCATTAGGGCTACTAAACTTTAAGCGCGTTCTGAAAGTTCCAGCCAAAGCAATGATTTTTCATCTATGCTTTCAGCCATTTCTGCGAGTTCTTTGTTTAATTTTTGAAGTAGCTCGAAATCATTGGTTTTTTCAGCCATTTCTTCATGGATCCGAACTTTTTTAGCTTCTAATTTTTCAATTTCTTTTTCTAATCGATTGTATGTTTTGCGTTCTTCGAAGCTTAGTTGTACAACAGGTTTCTTTAGAACAGCAACAATTTCTTTTATAACTTTTGCCTCTTTGACTTCTTTTGGATTGCTTTCTCCAGCATCTAGTTTTTCTCTGTATTGAGAATAACTTCCTGGAAAATCGGATAATTCACCATCCTTTCCAAACACAAATACGTGTTGTACGAGTTTATCCATAAAGTATCTATCATGCGATACGATAATTAGACAGCCAGAAAAGTCAGCTAAGAAATCTTCTAGAATATTTAAAGTCATTAAATCCAAATCATTCGTTGGCTCATCTAAAATCAAGAAGTTAGGATTTTGAATCAATACGGTTAAGAGATACAATCTTCGCTTTTCGCCACCACTTAATTTGTCTACATGCACGTAATGCATAAATCCAGGAAATAGGAAGCGTTCTAATAATTGGGAAGCCGTAATTTTCCCTCCACCTCTCAAAGGAATGTATTCGCCAAATTCACGGACAATGTCAATTACTTTCATGCCGGGCTTTAAAACCATTCCGTCTTGACTGTACACTCCAAATTTGATAGTTTCACCAATAACAACTTTTCCTTTGTCAGGTTCAATTTGACCGGTGAGTGTTTTTAAGAAAGTAGATTTTCCTGAACCGTTGGGTCCAATAATACCTACTTTATCATAACGTTGGAATTTGTATTCTACATCTTTAAACAAGACGCGTTCGCCGTATGCTTTTGAAATTTTGTGTAATTCCAAAATCTTACTTCCCAAACGTGCTGGGTCAATCTGCAATTCAATTTCTTGTTCGCCTAGTTTCTTCCCTGCTTGATCCTTCAACTCATAGAAAGAATCAATACGCGCTTTAGATTTTGTGCCTCTTGCCTTCGGCATTCTGCGCATCCATTCAATTTCGGTGCGCATTAAATTTTTAGCTTTCGCTACATTAGCGGCTTCATTTTCATGTCGCGCTTCTTTCTTTTCTAGATAGTCGGTATAATTTCCACTATAGTTGTAGAGCACTCCTTTCTCTAATTCGATGATTTTTGTACATACCCGCTCTAAGAAATACCTATCATGCGTAATCAAGAAAATGGTCATCTTACTTTTTATCAACCATTCTTCCAACCATTCAATCATGTCTAAATCCAAGTGATTCGTTGGCTCATCGAGAATTAGAAAATCGGGCTCGTTTACTAAAACTTTAGCTAAAGCTACTCGTTTCTTTTCTCCGCCTGACAAATGAATACAAGATCTATGAAAGTCTTCAATGTCTAATTTGAAAAGCATTTGTTTCACTCTCGTTTCATAGTCCCAAGCTTGAGTAGAATCCATAGCGGCAAGGGCATCTGTCAAAAGCTCATGATCCTCGGTGTTTTCTAGGGCTTTCTCATAGGCAAGAATAGCTTTGGTGGCAGGATTATCTGCATAAAGTACATTCTCTAAAATAGTGATGTCTGGATTAATTTGAGGTTCCTGCATCAAGTATTCCACCCGAACCCCTTTAGCAAATTGGAAAGACCCACTATCTGCAGACTCAATACCCACAATAGCTCGGATTAAAGAGGACTTTCCAGTACCATTTGCAGCCACTAACGCTACTTTCTCCCCTTCATTAATGAGGAAAGAAATGTCTTCAAAAAGCAACTTTTCGCCATAGCGTTTCGATACATTTTGAACTTGAAGATATTGCATTAGAGATGTGTTTTAAATTGAAGCGCAAAGGTAGGGTATTTTCTTGCAAAGATGCTATGAAGCGCCGAGATTGAATTACAAACTGAACAAGGAAAGGAGGGGAAATAGTTCGCTTTATTTTTTCCTTATCCGGCTTATTCGTCCTTGTAGGTCTTAAGACCTGCAAGCATCTTTTTCGGCTAACGCAAGTCCTTACTATTCTTAGTGAATACCAACCCTATTTTTCTATCCAATTACATGCAGTTCTGCCATCGCAGGAAGCTTTAGTTGAATCAAGTTAATGCGCTAGTTTTTTCCTAGCGCATTCGTGTTGCGAGAAAATAAAAGAAAACCATTCACAACGATAAGGCAGCGAGGGATTTCGTGAAGAAGTGCTAAGCATTAAGTAAATCAATTTTCGATTCATCCATAGAGCTATCGGAATCAAAATTCAAGCATTCAAAATTACCTTCATCCAAACAAGCCGTACTTAATAATACAATAGATAGCTCGTACCCCATCTTTCCAGCCAATTTTTTTCCCTTCTTCATAAGTTCTACCGTAATAGCTAATACCTACTTCGTAGATGCGGATGTTTTTTATCTTGGCAGTTTTGGCGGTTACCTCAGGTTCGAAGCCAAAGCGAGTTTCTTGTAAGCTTAAACCTTGAATGATGTCAGTTTTGAACAACTTATAACACGTTTCCATATCGGTCAAGTTTAAGTTGTTAAACATATTACTTAGGAAGGTTAAAAACTGGTTCCCCATAGAATGCCAAAAGAACAAAATTCTATGTGGTTTCCCTCCCATGAATCTGCTGCCGTACACTACATCGGCGTAGCCGTCAAGAATAGGTTGCAATAGGATGTTGTATTCTTCGGGGTCGTATTCTAAATCGGCATCTTGAATAATGAGGTATTTTCCGCTAGCAGCTTGAATGCCGGTGTGCAGCGCTGCACCTTTCCCTTTATTCACATCGTGCTCTATGAAATTAAATGATACTTCTGGGTGACTGGTTATATAGGATTGGATAGCTTTACTCGTATTGTCTGAGGAGCAATCATTGACTAGGATAATTTCTTTTTTTAAATTACCTAATAGCTTTACAGCTATAACCTTATCTAAGATAAAGTGAATGGTTTTCTCTTCATTATAAGCAGGGATGATTATAGAGAGTACGTCCGACATGAGAGATTTAAACGGTTAAGTCGATGGGTTCGCCAAGTTTGTTTTCAAATCTAAAAAAGGTCAATGCTAGATTTTCATCGGCTCTAACTTTGATCCATTTTCTATATTCAATGAACCAATCTACTTGTTTAGAAATGATTCCCTTCTTAATGAAGGACTCAATAAAAGGATGGACGATTAAAGTGAATTTAATATCGTTGTTTACCAAGTATTCTACTTTATCGTTAATTTGATCCATTAATAACAAGGAGGCTTCAATCTTTCCAGTACCTCCGCAAGAAGGACAATTTTCCTTTGTACTAATCACAACTTGAGGTCGAACACGTTGACGAGTAATTTGCATCAAGTTGAATTTAGATAAGGGTAGGACATTCGTAGTCGCTTTGTCAAACTTCAACAGTTCAAGCATTTTATCGTAAACCAGCTTTCTATGCTCCGCTTTTTTCATGTCGATAAAATCGACAACTACAATTCCTCCAATATCTCTTAATCTCAATTGTCGGGCAAGCTCTTCAGCCGCTCCAAGATTCACTGACAGTGCGTTGGACTCTTGATCGCCTTTCATGCCCACCTTGTGACCGCTATTTACGTCCACTACATGAAGGGCTTCTGTATGTTCAATAACTAAGTAAGGACCTTTTCCATAGTTCACGGTACTTCCAAAACTTGATTTGATTTGGCGTGTAATATCGTAATGATCGAAGATGGAAATTTTACCACTATAAAGTTTAACAATATCTTTTTGATCTGGAGCTACACTGGTAATATATTCTTCTAAATCGGTAGCTAAAACTTTATCCGAAGTAATGATAGATTTAAATTTATCACTCATCAAGTCTCTGATGAGTACAGATGATTTGTCAATCTCACTGAGGACTTTCTGACGGTAACTAGCACCTTTCAGATTCGATACCATCAACTCCCATTTTTCAATGAGGTGTGTTAAATCCTTATGTAATTCTGCAGCACCTTTGCCTTGAGCAACGGTTCTAATGATAACTCCAAAATTTTTCGGTGTTAGACTTTTTAAGAGAATTTTAAGTCGTTCTCTTTCTTCGTCGTTGGCTATTTTTTTGGAAACGCCAATAGTTTGAATGAAAGGGGTTAAAATTAAATACCTACCTGCGATAGAAATTTCGGTAGTTAATCTTGGCCCTTTACTGCTAATCGGCTCTTTAAAAATTTGAACAGGAATCAAAGTCTTTGCAGCAAGAACATCCCCTATCTTACCCCCTTTGTCAATTTGATGTTGGTACTTAACATTGTTGATGTTATCTACGTTTCCCGCTATAACTCCTTTGAAGAATTGTTGATAGGTTTTAATGCCAGGACCTAAATCTGTGTAATGTAGAAAGGCGTCTTTTTCATAGCCTATATCCACAAAAGCAGCGTTCATGCCGGGCATAACTTTCCTAACCCTTCCCAAGAAAACATCTCCAACTTTAAAAGCATTTTCCTCTTTTTCAAGATGAAGCTCTACAAGTTTTTTGTTTTCGAGAAGCGCAATTTCGTTGCCATTGGCTGTACTGCGTATAATAAGCTCTTTTTCCAAAAGATCGACTTATTTAAACGACCAAAAACCACCCAAAAAGAGTGGTTTGTAGCGCTATAGGTTAAAAAAATGGTGTGAAACTAGGAATAGGAAACCTATTTCTTGTTCTTGTGACGATTCTTTCTAAGTCTTTTCTTTCTTTTGTGCGTTGCAATCTTATGTCTCTTTCTCTTCTTACCACTTGGCATAATTCCAAATTTTGTTGTTGTTATACAATTATATGTTAAAGTAGTTGCTGCATATACGCATCAATTTCCTTTTTTAAATCCTCATTTTCAACCAGTTCCCTGCATTTTTGCAAGCATCTAATGGCTTTTTCTTTGTCTCCTAAATTACTGTAAGCTTCGGATGCTAGAAATAAAGCTTCGGTATTTTCGGGCTGCAAAGATAGTACTTTTTCCAATCTTATAGCAGCTTTGTCGTATTGTTTGGAAATAATTCCAAATTTACCTAGAGCTAAATTAGCGTTAAGATGCATGCTGTCTTTTTCTATTACTCCAAGAAGTAAGGAGATTCCTTGCATTGGCTGGGGACTTCTATCCACAATAGCACTACCCAGCTTTACTTGTAAGTCTAAATTTCCAGGGTCTAGATTAATCGCATTTTGATAAGAAACCAAGCTTTGCTCGTATAATTTTGAGTTAAATATTTCGTCATAAGCTTCATTGCTACTCACGCTTAACTGACGATCGCCTGCGATTTCCCAGTTTTCACTATCCTTAGAAATTTCTGCTTTCAAGCTGTGGTAATAGGCGGCGAAATTGAATTGTTCGCGTTCTTCGTAAAATTGAATTAATTGGTCAGCCGCCGTATTATTGCCCTTATTCTTTGCTTCATCATAGAGTTGATTTAAGGTAGAAACGTCTTTTTCGTTTAAACTTTTATTGAAGACATTGATTTCGGATATATCGGAATCTACTAAGATTAAATCAGTGTTGGTTTTATTTTTACTTTCTTTAATATCTGTGAATATATAAATACTTACTAAGGCGATAATACTAACTAGTATCGCATAAACTGGACCTTTACGCATAGAAATTTAAAAATTTAGACTTGGTTTCCTTTTTTAACTACTTCAACAAATATTTTCGCCGGCTTAAAAGAAGGTATGCTATGAGCTGGAATTACAATTGCAGTGTTCTTTTTGATGTTTCTTCCAATTTTTTCTGCTCTTGTTTTGACAACAAAACTTCCGAATCCTCTCAGATAGACGTTTTCTCCACCTTTCAATGAATCTTTTATTTCTTTAATCATACTTTCAATTACGACTAAAGTATCTACTTTTGGAACACCAGTTTTATCTGATATTTTATTTACTAAATCGGCTTTTCTCATTTTGGTTGGTTTTAGGGTTTTAATATACGAATATAATTAAAAAATGGCAAGTTGTACTAAATTTTGTGTGTAAAAACAACTAAAATAATAGCTTTTGAACATATTAATGATTAAAAAGAATAGCAATTTTACTAAATACTTACTTCGTTGGAACCAAGAATCTAATCATAGATTGATGCCTTGGAAGGGTGAGAAAGATCCATATAAAGTATGGTTGTCAGAGATTATTCTTCAACAAACAAGAGTGGAGCAAGGGATGGCTTATTATCAAAATTTTGTTTTGGCTTATCCAAGAGTGGAGAACCTTGCTGAAGCGCCGGAAGATGAGGTCATGAGATTATGGCAAGGCTTGGGCTATTATTCTAGAGCACGGAATTTGCATTTTACGGCAAAGAATATTGTGGACAATTACAACGGTAATTTTCCTAAAACGTATAAGGACTTATTAGTATTAAATGGCGTGGGATCATATACCGCAGCAGCTATTGCTTCCTTCGTTTTCAAGGAAAAGGTGGCTGTCGTAGATGGAAATGTTATACGCGTTTTGTCAAGATATTTTGGAATAGAAGTTGCCTTTGATACAGCTGCGGGGAGAAAGCAATTTGTTGAAAAAGCAAATGCTTTGATCGATGAAACGCAACCAGACAAATTTAATCAAGCAATAATGGATTTTGGGGCAACTGTTTGCAAGCCAAAAAAACCACGTTGCACAGCTTGTCCATTTCAGAAGTCATGTGTTGCATTTAGGGAAAATCGAATAGATGGATTGCCTTTTAAGAGCAAAAGAATAAAAATTAAGAATAGATATTTTATCGCCTTTTTAATCAATACAAATGAAGGGTTTGCTATTAAGAAAAGAACAGATAAAGATATTTGGAAGGCCTTGTTTGAACTTCCATTGGTGGAGGTTCCTAGTTTTGAGAAAAGGATAGCTCAACAAGCTTCTGAACTTTATGAAGGGTTTTCTGAAAACGAAAACTATGAATTTCAAGAACTTAGTGAAACGTATAATCAAAAGCTTAGTCATCAAGAGATTCATGTGGTATTTGCTCAAATTAAACCCCTAGCGGATTTAAAACTTAGCAAGGAATACCTTTATACTCGAAATTTGACTAAATTTGCCTTTCCAAATATTTTTATTTTGTATTTCCGAAGTAAAAGTTTAATTTTAGATTAAGATATTTTTAAAACTATGATTAACAAAGTAACTCTAGTAGGAAGATTAGGAAAAGATCCCGAAGTTCGACATTTTGATAACAATTCGTCGGTGTGCAATTTTACTATTGCCACAAGTGAATCCTATACGGATAAGGAAGGTCAGAGAATAGAGCAAACGGAATGGCATAATCTTGCTATTTGGAGGAAAGGCTTGGTTGATGTAGCGGAAAAATACCTCAAGAAAGGCCATTTGGTTTATGTAGAAGGTAAGCTTCGTACAAGAAGTTGGGATGACCCAAGTGGCAATAAAAGATATACTACGGAAGTCGTTGTCGATTTGTTTAAAATGTTGGAGAAAAGGGAGAGTAGTAATTCTAATGATTACAATTCTAACGACAACAACAATGATTCTACAAATGAAGAAAGTGAACAAAGTAAATCAAGCACTCAAAGTTCGAGTTCAGCTTCTAAAGAAGACCTTACGGATGATCTACCATTTTAATAAGATTAACTTAAACTTCTAACGTGGAAAGTGATAGTGTGCCTCCCTCGGGGCCTTTTAGTTTAATGATTTATTTAGCCTTCATGCTTGCAAATAGCGCAAGCTTCTATATCTTGCCAATAGCCTTAATTATAATTCTACTTCTTATTTTTTCAGCTATTGTTTCTGGTTCGGAAGTCGCTTTTTTTTCTATTTCTCCAGGACAATTAGAGGATTTAAATGATAGTGAAGATCCTAGTGATAAGAAGGTGCTCAACTTGTTAGAAAGACCAAGGTTTCTTCTTGCCACAATTTTGATTTCGAATAATTTTGTCAACGTCTCTATCATTATTCTCTTCAACTTTTTAATGAATAGCTTATTGCCGAATGTGAGTGCTGAGCTAATCGCCATCATTAATGCAGCAGCATTGACTCCCATCTTGGTCTTTTTTGGAGAAGTATCCCCGAAGGTTTTTGCAAATCAGAATAATATGCTCATTGCCAGAACTACTGCTGGGTTTTTTAAAGTACTTAGGGTCTTGTTTTACCCTTTAGGCTATGTATTGGTGAAGTCAGGACTTGTTATTGAGCGGAGATTTGAGAATTTGAATCACGAAATTGATTTGGATGAAATTGAAAAAGCTATTGATTTAAGTACTAATGATGGAAGTACCCAGGAAGACGTAAACATTCTAAAAGGTATCGTTCATTTTGGAAATACTACCGTGAAGCAAATTATGGTTCCTAGAATGGATGTGGTAGCAGTAAAGTTAAGCTTTACGTTTAAAGATATTTTAGATCGCGTTCGGGAACATGGTTATTCAAGAATGCCAGTTTATGACGATAGTATTGATAAAATTGAAGGTATTTTGTACTTGAAGGATTTGATAGAACATCTAGACAAAGGCAATAATTTCGAATGGCAAACCCTTATTCGTGAACCCTTCTTTGTTCCAGAAGCAAAAAAGATTGATGATTTATTGCGTGAAATCCAAGAGAATAGGAAACACCAAGCCATCGTAGTCGATGAGTATGGAGGAACAAAAGGTATCGTAACATTAGAAGATATTTTGGAAGAGGTTTTAGGTGAAATCAAAGATGAGTTTGATGATGAACTAGAGTCTAACTTTAAAAAATTAAGCGAAAATGTTTTTCTCTTCGATGCGAAAATTAGCTTAATTGATCTGTGTGAAGTGCTCGAAGTAGAAGAAGAAGAATTTGAATTTTTTATGTCGGAAAGAGGAACTTTGGCCGGAGTAATCTTGGATTTGTCTGGGGAAATTCCTAAAAAAGGGGCAAGTTTCAAATACGGGAAATATGATTTCATCGTTATTTCAATGGATAAGCATAGAATTGATAAAGTAAAATTAACTGTAAAAAATGATTAGAAATATTGCCATTGTGTTTGCAGTATTATTTTTAATGGGATGCGCAGAACAAACTTTTGTGCCTAAACCCGTTGCCTACCCAAGAATCTATTTGCCGGAGTTGGTGAATTATCAAGTTTTCGATCAAAATTGCCCTTATAAATTTGAATATCCAAACTACGTTGAAATACAAAAAGATAGCTTCTTTTTTGAAGAACAAGTGGTTTCCGATTGTTGGATTAATATGGTTTACCCAAGTTTAATGGCAAAAGTTCATTTCTCTTATAAGGAGATTGGAAAGGATATTAGTCTGGAAAAAGTAATGGAGGATTCCTATGAATTAGCCTATACACACTCAAAAAAAGCCGACTTCATAGATGAATACGAAATCTCAAATAATTACGGCGTGGAAGGATTGATGACGGATATTGGTGGTGATGCAGCCAACAATATTCAGTTTTATTTGACAGATTACAAAACACACTACCTACGAGGTGCTGTTTATTTCAACAGCCATCCAAATAACGACAGTATACAACCCGCACTGGAGTTCGTAAGAGAAGATATGTTGCATATTTTTGAGACTTTTTCTTGGCAGTAAGCCCAAAGTGAGCTCTTCACTTAAAATTTAAAATAAGCAATATATCAAAATCTAAATTTTTGGTCACTTACTTACCTGTTAAAGCTTACCCAATATTTAAAAACTTCTTTAGTACTTTTCTCAGGAGTATAAGCAAATTCACTTTTCAGTTTGGCATTGTTTAATACCGGTCTGTATTGAATGAATTTTAAACTTTCTGGGCCATACTTCGCTAAACCTAGAGGTTTTAAAATACGGAAAGCCAGCTTGAGTAGCCATAGCGGTTTAACATCCGCAGGTTTTTTTAAGAGTTTTGCTAAGTCTTGACTCGGAATAGCACCATTGCCCGCAACGTTATAAATGCCAGGATTCCCATCTTGAGTGGCTTTGAAAAGTATCTTTACCAAGTCTTGATCCCAAATAGCCACAAATGCACTCGGATAACCTTTAATACACAAAAGCTTCGGTCGCTTTAAGTAATCCGTAATCGGGTTGTTGGTTGTTTTGCCTAAAATTGTCCCTACTCGAAAAACATATTGTTTCATTTCAGGATAATCCAATTTTACCTTGGCCAATTTCTCTTCTACTAAATATTTATGTAAGCTATACGGAATTTCATTGTTGCCCAACATCGGCATGTCCTCTGTTAGAAAGGTTTCTATATTGCTAGGCCAATAACCATAAGCGGCACCACTACTAGAATGAATAAATTTTTTGACGCCATGTTTAATACACGCATGGATTAAATTAGAACTTCCATTCACATCTACGTCATACTCAAACAAAGCACTGTTGTTCCCCGTAATGGATATAATAGCCGTTAAATGTAACACAACATCTATTTGATGGTCTCTAATAATTTTCTCTATATTTTCAGAACGAATGTCCTCCTCAAGATAAGTGATTCCTTCAATTTTTTGATGGTCTTGTGGAAGTCGAATATCTAGACCCACAATCTTACCGAACAAGCTTCTCTGTTCTGCACAATGCTTCATAAATTGGCTTCCGATATAGCCTTGACTTCCTGTAACTAGTATGTTTTGCATATGTAGCGTAAATTTATCAAATTAAAAGTAATCTGAAAGAAAAATAAGCTGACAGGTTCTATAAGCTATCAGCTTATTTTTAACTTTACATAAAATCGGATAAAATGGTCGTATTGATTACAGGAGCAAGTGCAGGTATCGGCTTAGCATGTGCCAAAATTTTTGCAAAGAATGGTTATGATGTAATCATAACGGGGAGAAGATTAGAGAAGCTAAAAAGCCTTCAAATTGAGCTCGAGAAAGCTTATAAAGTGCAGGTCTTGCCTTTAAATTTTGATATTCAAGATAGAAAGGCGGTCAAATATGCCATTGAGAGTTTATCAGGAAAATGGCAGAAGATTGATATCCTAGTTAATAATGCCGGTTTAGCGCTAGGCAAAGAGGCATTTCAAGATGCAGACCTGGATGACTTTGAAACCATGTTACAGACAAACGTTAATGGTTTACTTTATGTAACCAAGTATGTGGTAGATTTAAAAAAGGTTCAAAAAAGAGGACATATCATCAACATAAGTAGCACCGCTGCCAAGGAAGTATATCCTGGCGGACACGTTTATTGTGCCTCTAAACATGCGGTGGATGCCATTACTAAAGGATTGCGAATCGACTTGTTACCTTTCAATATCAAAGTCACAAGTATTTCTCCCGGCATGGTGGAAACGGAGTTTTCTAAAGTGCGATTCAAAGGGGATGAAGAAAAGGCAAAAAGCGTTTATCAAGGCTTTACCCCGCTTTACGCTGAAGATGTAGCAGATGCAGTTTTTTATGCTTCAAGTTTGCCTCCTCATGTATGTATTAATGACCTAGTCATCACCTCTATAGCGCAAGCGAATTCATACGTAACTTTAAAAAAGAAATGAGCGCTGGACACCAAGTATATTACCAAAAAGTCCTCAAGGTGTATTTCGCAAAAGCAGAAGTATCCACGTTTCACCATTAGTCAGATTGGAAAGCACTTTGGAAAGTATGTTAATCCGCAATCAAAAAATCTTAAGCACGGTGAATCCAAAAGTTGTTGATTCCTATGCCTAGGTTGATGGTGATGAATTTTTCTTGGATCAATTCGAGCAGGGCTAGAAAAGTGAAAACAGCATGAATCCGATTGTCTAAATTTGCAAAGCAATCTTCAAAAGCAATCTTCTCGTTTGTACTAAAGCTTTGCAATAAAAAGGCCTTTTGAATTGTAATGGTGAAAGTATACTTAACAATCGTATGCACCGGTCTGCTTTCGCGTTCATCCATTCTACTCATGACACGCTTGAATGCTTTCATGATTTGATACAATTCCAAATTCTCCAACTCAGCTTCCGTAGAAAAATATTCCGCAATTTGTTTTACCTCATTTTTGGTATTTCCACGCTTGCTTCTTAAAAGGCGATTGGCCTCCATTTCTCTTAGTTCATCAGTTACCCCTTTGTATTGCTTGTATTCAATGAGTCGCTGCACCAGCTCCTCTCTTGGGTCAATTTCATTGCCCTCCTCATCTAATTCTCTTCTTGGCAATAAGGTCTTTACTTTGATGCGCATTAAAGTGGCTGCAACTAAAATGAACTCACTAGCCACTTCAATATCTAACTCGTCCAATTGATGGGTATAGCTTAAAAATTCATCGGTAATACGAGCAATCGGAATATCGTAAATATCCAATTCATCCCGCTCAATAAAAAAGAGCAATAAATCAAATGGTCCTTCAAATTGAGGTAAATGAATTTTGTAAATCTCTGTGTTGTTTTGGTCTTTATGTGCTTCTTGCTCTGCCATGCCGAACAAATTTAATCAAAAAATTAGCCTTTCTACTGTACTGCACTGTCCCTTTTTTAAAATTTTGCACGCGCCAATCTGAATTATGCTTCAGGACTTCATAGTGAGGATTAGTAATGTAGTAAAATTATTGTTTTTGGAGATTTTAGCCTAGCATCATCAGGATTAAATTAAAAATACAAGCAAAGCGCCTTATTTTGAAGCAGTTTCAAGCTACAATAGATTTTCTAATCTATAATTTGGGTTTTTGTGGCTTATTTCAGATTAAACCTATTAATTACTAGTATTGCTTAATATGAAATTAGTATTTTCGCAGCTTATAAAAGACGAGCATGATAGCATATATAAAGGGTAAACTAGCACATAAAACGCCAACTTTTGTTTTCGTGGAAACACAAGGTATTGGCTATCAAATATTTGTGAGTTTGCAAACTTTTGAAAAAATTAAAGATGCTAAAGAATGTATGCTGTTTACAAGGATGGTTATCAAAAATGAAAATCAGAATGTTTCGGCCTTTTTATTATATGGTTTCTATGATGAACCAGAACGAGATTTGTTCGAAAAGTTGATTTCTGTCTCTGGCGTAGGTTCTTCTATTGCTATCATGATGCTTTCAACGTATAAAACTTCAGAGATCATTAATGCAATATTAAATAGGGATATTGGTTTCATAAAGAGCATTAAGGGGATTGGTCCGAAATCCGCTGAAAGAATTGTTTTAGAGTTAAGAGATAAATTAGATAGTTCCCCACAATTTGAAGATGAAATTGCCGTTATGGGTAGTACCTTGAGAGATGAAGCACTTAATGCTTTAGTTTCGCTGGGGTTCAACAAAATGAATTGCGGGAAAATTATCAATAAAATTTTATCAACAGAAAGTACTGTCAATACGGTTGAGGATCTAATCAAACGTAGTTTAAAACAACTCTAAGCATTTGTGAGAAATATTTTCAAAATACATTTACTTGTACTTTCGTTATTTTATGGCTACTCCATACAAGCTCAGGATACCATTCCGCCCGCTAACGATGGATTGCCTTATCCTTTAGTTGAAAGGGAAGGTGATTTTTTAACTGAGCCCAATTCCAACCCATTTTACTTAAACGATCCAGATGCCATTGAACAGCATGTAGAATACGACCCAATCACAGATCAATACATCATCACGGAAACTTTGAATGGCAAAAACATTAAGCCACCTACTTATATGACCTTTGATGAATATCTAGAATTTACACTCAAAGAAGAAAATGAAAAGTATTGGAAATCGCGATCAAGCACAGAACAATTACTTAAAGACAAAAATGTAAAACTTCCTTTTGAACCAGAATTCAACCCAAACAAAGAAGGTGGAATTTTTAGAGGTTTAACGATTGATATTCGTCCACAAGGAAACGTAGAAGTAACCTTAGGTGGGAATGTTCAAAAATATGATAATCCCAACTTGCCGCAGCGAGCAAGAACTCAAGGAGGGTTTGACTTTGACATGAACATCAATATGAATGTTACAGGTAAGATTGGGGATGCATTGGCTTTGACTTTAAAGTATAATAACCAAACAGGTTTTGCTTTTGACAACCAGTTTAAATTACAATACGCTGGCGATGAAGATGATATTATACAATTGATGGAAGCAGGAAATGTAAGTTTTCCATTACAAACGCAGTTAATCACTGGAGCACAAAGTTTGCGTGGTATTAAAACACAAATGCGCTTTGGTAGACTTACGATGACTAGCATCTTGGCAGAACAACAATCCCAAAAGCAGTCGGTGATTCTTGAAGATGGGGCCCAAACCCAAACTTTTGAAATCAAGGCCGACCAATACGAATCGGATAAACATTATTTCTTAGCACAATTCTTTCGGGACAATTATGATCAATCTTTAGTGAACCTTCCTAATATTCTTTCTCAAGTAAACATAGAGGAAATTGAGGTCTGGGTTACCAATAGAACGGGGCAAACGAATAACGTTAGAGACGTAGTTGCCTTTTTAGATTTAGGTGAAAAAAATCCTTTTAATCCCCAAGTTAATGCATTAGCTGGACAGAACTTTCCCAATAATGACATTAATGATTTGTATACCAGGTTAACGGTAGATCCAAATTTAAGAGTGAGTAATAATGTAGTGAGTGGGCTGAATGGGCCGAACTTTAATTTTGAAGCTATCCAAGATTACGAAAAAACATATGCAAGATTACTTTCGAAATCGGAATATATCCTCAATAGTGAGTTAGGTTTCATTTCCTTGCAAACTGCATTGCAACCGAACCAAGTCTTAGGGGTCGCTTTCAAGTATACGTATAATGGCCAGGTATTTCAAGTGGGAGAGCTTTCTAGAAATATACCACCAGATTCTTCATCTGTCACCAAGACCTTGTTCGTAAAGATGTTGCGTAGTTCTGCAATTCGACCAGAATTACCTACTTGGGATTTGATGATGAAGAACATCTATTCTCTTGGCGCTTATCAAATAAGTCCTACTGATTTTAGATTGGACATTTTCTATCTCGATCCGGGAGGAGGGCAAAAGCGATTTATTCCAAAAGGGAATTTAAGCGATCAACAATTAATTAGAGTACTTAGCTTAGATAAGCTAAATAATCAAGGAGATCCTCAACCTGACGGTTTGTTTGATTTTCAACCAGGAATTACCATCATCCCCCAGAATGGACGACTTATTTTTCCCGTCATAGAACCTTTTGGATCTTATCTAGCGCAGCAATTGATAGCTGCCGGTGATCCGAATTTGGTTGATGATTATGCCTTTACGCAACTTTATGATTCTACCTTATTTTTAGCACAACAATTTCCTGAGAAGAACCGATTCGTTATTAAAGGGAGATATCAAGGTAGCGGAGGCAATAGAATACAGCTAGGCGCATTCCAATTGCCCGAAGGGTCAGTAACCGTTTCACTTGGAGGTATAAGGTTAACTGAGGGACAAGATTATAATGTGGATTACAACTTAGGAGTGGTCACTATTATTAATGAAGGTTTACTTTCTTCAGGACAACAAATAAAAGTGGATTATGAAAATAATGCGCTCTTCGGATTTCAACAGCGCTCTCTAATGGCTACAAGACTTGATTATCGAGTATCTGATAATGTCTTCATTGGAGGAACAATCATGAAGATGAAGGAACGTCCTTTTTCTCAAAAAGTGAATTTAGGAAGTGACCCAATCAATAACACCATCATGGGATTGGATTTTAGAATGAATAAGGATCTTCCATTTCTTACAAGAATTTTAGATAAGCTACCCATTTATAGTACAACTGAAATGTCGAATATTTCCTTTCAAGGGGAAGTAGCGCATTTGCGACCTGGTCACAATAAATTTGTAGAACAAGGAGGTGACCCCGTAGTTTATATCGATGATTTTGAAGGGTCAAGTAGTGCTTACGATTTAAAGGGAAGCCCTCAAACATGGAAGCTAGCTTCTACGCCTAAGGATGCAACAGATAGATCTGGAAACACCTTATTCCCTGAGGCAGTGCTTAATGATCAACTGGAATATGGATATAACAGAGCAAAGCTAGCTTGGTATAATGTAGATCCATCATTTTTTCAAAATTCTCAAAGTCCTGCTGTAGTTTTTGACGACAAAGAAATTTTAAGTAATCACTACGTTCGACCTATTTTTCAAACAGAGTTGTATCCAAACAAGGATGTTGCCATTCAACAGCAAATATTCACCTTGGATTTATCCTATTACCCTGAAGTGAGAGGCCCCTATAATTATGAATGGGATAATAGTGGTTCTCCATTTAGTAGAGGGGTTCGTCCTGATGGTCGATTAATAGCTCCAGACTCTAGATGGGGAGGTATTATGAGAGGTATCGACAACAACAATTTTGAAGTTGCGAATATTGAATACCTTGAGTTTTGGATGATGGATCCATTCATCTATAATGACAACAGTTCCGGTGGACAAGTTTATATCAATTTGGGAAACATTAGTGAGGATATCTTGAAAGATTCACGAATGCAATATGAACACGGCTTAAGTGAAGATCTTAACTTGATGGACACTACAAATTGGGGGCAAATACCAAAAGCACAACCCATCATTAATACTTTTAGTAATGAGGCAAGCTTACGTCCAGTGCAAGATGTTGGCTTTGATGGTTTAAGTGATGCTGGTGAAATTATAAAATTTCAGGATTTCTTAAACAATGTTCAAGTTGACCCGAATATAAAAGCCTTATTAGAAGGAGATCCATCTTCCGATAATTTTACACATTATCTTGATCCTCAATATGATGGTCTTGCTTCAATTATTGAAAGATACCGAAAGTATAACAACCCAAGTGGGAATTCTCCACTGCTTGATGGAAATACTTTCTTAGCAGGTTCAAACACTCCAGATCAAGAAGATTTGAACCGTGATAATTCCTTAAATGAGAATGAACAGTACTTTCAATATATTGTAGATTTGTATCCTGGCATGGATGTCGACAATCACCCTTTCATTATTTCTTCAAACACTATAGGCCCTAATAATTATTTCGATAAACCTCAACCCGAGTTTACTTGGTATCAATTTAGAATTCCTATTTATGATTACAATGCCAAAATAGGGAATATTCAAGATTTTAGATCTATCCAGTACATGAGAATGTTTTTGACTGGTTGGCAAGATTCAGTTAATATTAGATTTGGTTCTTTGGAATTGGTTAGAAATCAATGGAGAACTTATCAGTACGAATTGACAGATGCTACAGATAATTTACCCGTAGATGAGGATGGTACATTCTTTAACGTAACCCAAGTTAATATTGAAGAAAATGGAGGCAAAGAACCTGTAAATTATATTCTCCCTCCAGGTATTTTAAGAGAGCAAGGGGTTGCAAATAATGCCAATCAATTGGTTGCCCAAAATGAGCAGGCCATAGCTTTAAATGTATGCGGTTTGAAAGACGGTGATTCTCGAGCTGTCTTCAAAAATGTGAACTTAGATTTCCGAAATTATGACAAGCTTGTCATGGATGTTCATGCGAATAGATTTCCCGGTCAGCCGATTCCTGAAGATGGTGCACTTACCGCTTTTATTCGTTTAGGAATTGATTTCAGAGACAATTATTATCAAGTAGAAACACCTTTAGTATTCACTCCGGATGGAATATATTCGGATAACGACGGGGATCGAGCCTTAGTTTGGCCGGCTGCGAACAAATTTGAAGTATCCTTAAAAGAGTTAACTGAGGCTAAGAAGGAAAGAAATGCAGAAGGATGGCCTTTAACTGTTCCGTACAATTACCTATCAGCTAACGGCAAGACCATTACGATAAAGGGAGTACCTGATTTAGGGGCCATTCAAATTACAATGCTGGGCGTTAGAAATCCATCTCAAAATGATTTGAACAATCCAAGACAGGATGATGATGGAAGTGCCCAATGCGCAGAACTTTGGTTAAACGAGCTCAGATTGTCTGGTTTCGACGAACGACCAGGATCCGCCGCCTTAGCTAGTGTTTCTATCAAGTTGGCTGATTTAGGAAATATAAACCTAAGTACCAACGTGCATAGTATTGGTTTTGGTCAGGTAGATATGCAAGTTGATGAAAGATATCAAGACACTTATTACCAGTATGACTTCAATACGAATTTAAATTTAGGTAAATTGTTGCCTCCGAAAGCAAATATCATGTTGCCGTTCTATGGTGGTATTTCTCAAACTTTTAGTACTCCAGAGTATGACCCATACCAATTGGATATTACTTCGAAAGATCAATTAAAAGCCATAGAAACCTTTAGTCAAGATTCTGCTTTTAACTACAAAAGACAAATTCAAACCATTGTGACGCGCAAAGGCTTCAACTTTACAAATGTTCGGAAACTTCCAGGTGCAAATCAAAAGAGATTATTCTTTTTTAGTCCAGAAAACATCGGTTTGAGTTATGCCTATAACGTTATAGAGAAGAGTGATCCTTTCGTTGAAAGTGATATAGAACGCACGCATTTGGCGCGATTTGAGTATGCGCATAGCATGCAACCGAAGTACTTATATCCATTTAAGAAAGTGCTCAAAGGAAAGAGTAAATACAATAGTATTATGAAAGAGATTAATATCAATTTCTTTCCTTCTACTCTAGCCTTTAATACGCAAATGAATAGGCAGTATGGTGAATTAAATTTAAGAGGACTAGCTGGAGAAGATTTTACCCTTCCAACGACCTTCAACAAGTTCTTTACTTGGGATAGAAACTATTCTTTTAGGTACAATCCATTTAAATCTTTGAGTATTGATTATGGGGCGAATAATGCTTCGAGAATTGATGAGCCCATCGGAAAAATAGATACTGAAGAAGATAAGCAAGAAATATGGAGCAACATTGCTAAAGGAGGAAGAACGACCTTGTTTACACAATCTTTAAATGTAAATTATACCCTACCGTTAAACAAGTTGCCAATTCTAGATTTTACAACGACAACGTTCAGATATGGCTCAGGATTTAATTGGATTGCAGCTCCATTAAGAGCCGATGCGAACGGAGATTTTATTGCGAATCCTTTGGGGAATACCATGAGCAATAATCAGCAAATGAGATTTAGTACGGATTGGAATTTTGAAAAATTGTATGCTAAGATTCCTTATTTGAAGAAATTTAGTGATAATAATCCAACCGCAGGTAATAAAGAAGCAACTCAGAAGAAAAGAGAATCCATTAATAAGGCTAGAGAAAAAATTGATTCTGATATAGCCAATCTGAGAGAGAAGCGAGAAAAAGAGAAAGAGAATCTGGCTTCTATAAAAGTAGATCCAGAATTGGAAGAAGAGGAAAAGAAAGAGGCTGTCAAAAATGCTAAACTAAAAATTAAAGGCCTAAAGAAACAAATAAAGAAAAGAAAGCAAGACAAGAAAACGAAACAAGCACCGGCCTCATTCTTTGAAAATTTAGGAATTCAGCCTTTGTTAAGCTTGAAAAAAGTTTCCGTTGCTTATACCGAGAATAGAGCGACAACTTTACCTGGATATATGCCAGATACCGATTTCTTAGGTGCGGATAGACAAAGTGCAAATGCGCCAGGTTTCGGATTTGTGTTTGGAGGGCAACCCGGATATCAATGGTTTAAAAATTTCGATGCAGACAAAAGAAATGCTTGGTTGGATAATGCCGCGGATAATGGATGGATTTCAACAGATTCCTTACAGAATATAAAGTTTACCCAAGTATACTCTAAAAACTTAGACATTAGAGCAACCTTGGAGCCGTTTAGAGATTTAAAAATTGATTTGAACGTGACTAAAACGAATACGGTTAATCATTCTCAGTTTTTTAAAGTTTTGGATAGTTCTGGAAACTTTGACCATTACCTACCCCAGGATTTTGGCACCTATCAAGTTTCAGCTATTACATGGAAAACCATGTTCAAAAAATATGATGATAATTGGTTGAATGAAACGTATTCCGCCTTTACAGAAAATAGGACAATCATTTCAGCCCGATTACAGGCAGAGAACCCTAATAGTATTGGCATCTATGAAAACCCAAGTGATACGACAAACAATCCAAGTTACGCTGCCGGATATGGTCCTACTTCTCAAGACGTTTTGATTCCTTCATTTTTAGCAGCTTATCAAGGTAAAGATGCTGGGAAAGTGATATTGAATCCATTCAAAACGATGCCGAAGCCGAATTGGCAAATTTCCTATAATGGCTTAACCCGTTTCAAATGGGCACAAAAAGTGTTTTCAAATTTTAGTATTCGACATGGGTACAACTCAACCATTCAAATAGGTAGCTTCCAAACAAATTTTGATTATGACGGCAATGGAGGGTATACTAATCCGGTTTCTTTAGATAGTTTAAATGGTAATTTCTATTCGCAGTATAATGTACCTAACATAGTAATTAACGAGCAATTGAATCCGTTGATAGGGTTTGATATGACATTTAAAAATGGGATTCAAGCAAGAATTGACTACAAAAAAGCTAGAACGGTAACGATGAATTTTACCGATTTCCAGATGATAGAAAATCTTTCTTCTACCATAACAGCGGGTGTGGGTTATCGAGTAAAAGGATTAAAATTGCCGTTTAAAGCTAAAGGCAAGAAAGTGATTCTTCATAATGATTTGAATATGCGTTTCGATTTCTCTTACCGAGATAACGTTATTGTGAATCACCAATTAGATCAAGGGGTTTCACGCCCTACTAGTGGTTCAACAGTGATTACGGTTTCGCCTTCCATCGATTATGTGATTAACAAGCAATTGAACATTAGAATCTTCTTAGATAGAAACCGATCGATTCCGAAAACAACGGCTTCATTTCCAACCACCACCACGCGCGCAGGAATAACCTTAAGATTTAGTTTGGCAAACTTTTAATGAACTTCATAATACATAACTGAGCTTAGATCAATGCTATTATATATTTCCCAAGTACCAAGATTCCTGTAATAAGTGCAAATAATGAACAGATTAGGACTGCTCCAGCTCCAACATCTTTAGCTACTTTTGCTAAAGGATGGATTTCTTTTGCAACAAGGTCCGTAAGAGTTTCTAAGGCCGTGTTGAAGAGTTCAGCTGTCCATACTAGCGTTACGCATAGTCCGACAAAGAACCAATCTATTTTTTCAATTTTCAAGAGCAAACCAGCACCGATTACTGCGACAGTGGCGAGTAGATGAAACTTCATGTTTAGTTGAGTTCTAAGCGCATACCAAATCCCTGCAAAGGCAAAAGAAAAACCTTTAAGAAACTTCTTCATAAGCTATTTGTCTTTTGTTTTTTTTGATTTGTCTTTTACAACGAATTTTTTGTCTTCTAGGTTGTCATTGAGAAACTTGTTGACTTTGTCAAGGTCCATAGTAGATTTAATCTCACCAAAAGTGTTGATGGTGAAATCAAGTCCGTCTAAGTCTTTATGAACTTCTGGTTTTCCTTCAATAGGTTTTTTCTTAGGCATAACAATTAGTTTTGAAGACTTTCAGCTAAAGCAATCCCTTTTTCAAGTCTTTTTAAGCAAATAGCTGCTCCTAATACTTCCATCACGGCAAAAATAGGAGGACCTTGCATTGTTCCGGTGATACTTATTCGTAAGATAGGTAAAACTTGCCCAAATCCCAATTGGTGTTGCTCCATAAACGATTTAACTGTTTCTTCAATAGGCGTAGCGCTAAATTGGTCAAGGCTTTTCAATGAGGACATCAATTCGCTAAAAGCAGCCGTATTTTCAGAGTTCCATTTCTTACTCAAGTTTTTCTCATCATATTCTTTGACTTCCTCAAAGAAGTAATAAGCTATTTCAGGTATTTCAAAAAGGAAAGTTGCTCTTTCTTTCGTTAAATCACAGATATTTTCAAGCACCTCATTTGACGCCTTGTAGTTTCTTTCAGCGAACAAGTCTTTCGTTAAAGATACGAGGTTGGCATTTGATTTATTTTTGATGTACTGCTGGTTAAACCACTTCGTTTTTTCGAAATCAAAACGAGCACCAGATTTATTGACCCGCTCAATTGAAAAGGCTTCAATCAATTCATCTAAAGAAAAAATTTCTTGTTCAGTTCCTGGATTCCAACCTAAAAAGGCTAACATATTAAGAAAAGCATCAGGAAGAAAACCTCTTTCTCTGTAACCAATACTTTCTTCACCCGATTCGGGATCGGTCCAATTCAATGGAAATATTGGAAACCCTAATCGATCACCATCACGTTTGCTTAATTTTCCTTTACCATCTGGCTTCAAGATTAAGGGCAAATGGGAGAATGAAGGTGTTTCCCATCCAAAGCTTCTATAGAGAAGTACATGCAAAGGAGCAGAAGGCAACCATTCTTCACCACGGATAACATCTGTGATTTCCATTAAATGGTCATCAACTACATTGGCTAAATGATATGTGGGAAAACCATCAGATTTTAACAATACTTTATCGTCTAGTTGAATCGATTGAAAACTTACAACACCTCTAATTTTATCTTCAAATTTCACTTCTTCATTTCTTGGCATTTTGAAACGGATCACCCATGGGTCACCAGCATCAAGTCTTCTTTTTACCTCATCTTCGCTTAGATGAAGTGAGTTTTTAAGATATTGACGAGTGATGGGGTCGTATTTAGGAGAAGGATTTCCTTGTGCTTTCAAATTTTCTCTCCATTCCTCTAATTCTTCCGGAGTATCGAAGGCATAATAAGCATGTCCTTTGGTAATAAGTTCTTCAGCATAGGCTCTATAAATACCCATCCGTTCACTTTGTCGATAAGGGCCATACTCGCCTCCAAAAGTCGAACCTTCATCGGGCACAATACCACACCATTTTAAGGTTTCAATGATATACGCTTCCGCGCCTGGAACAAATCGGTTTTGATCGGTATCCTCAATTCGAAGAAGAAAATCTCCATTATTTTTTTTTGCGAATAGGTAACAGTATAAAGCAGTACGTACACCACCCATATGTAATGGTCCTGTTGGACTTGGAGCAAATCTAGTTCTAATCTTTTTCGACATTTTGATATATTTACAATTTAAAGACAATTCATTTCGTTATGAATTGGTAAAACAATTCAAATTTACGGAAATAAAGAACCACTTCATAAGATGTATTTACCGAAAACACCAGAAATAGCGAAAAAATTGTTTCCCAAATTAACTTGGCGGCAAGATAGTGAGGATAACGCAGTTTATTTAACTTTTGATGATGGGCCAACTCCAGCAATTACGGAGTGGGTTTTAAATCAACTGAGGCAGTATAATGCCAAGGCAACTTTCTTTTGCTTAGGTAAAAATGTTGTGCGATATCCTGAGATTTTTGAAGAACTTTTGCGCAGTGGACATAGTATAGGCAATCACACGTTTAATCATTTAAATTGTTGGGAAACGCCCAAAGAAAGATTTCTTAGTGATATTGCAAGTTGTGAAAAAGTTTTTCATAGTAAACTCTTCAGACCACCATATGGAAAGCTGAAACCGGGCTTGAGATCTAAAATTTTAAAAAATTATCAAATTGTGATGTGGGATGTCATGTCTTATGATTTTGATAAAAATTTAAATCCAAAACAATGCGCAGATAATGTGATGAACAATATTAGTAATGGCTCCATAATAGTCTTTCATGACAGCATAAAAGCAAAAGACAACTTAAAGAATAGCTTACCAATTGTACTTCAAGCTCTTGATAAAGCAGGGATTCAAATGAAAGCCTTGTAAACCAAAATGCACTAAAATAAAAAGCCCCATTGCGATAAAATCGAATGGGGCTTTCTTATGAAATAGATTAAGCTTATTTGATAAGCTCAATAATTACTTTTCTGTTTTCCCAAATTTTACTTGATTGAGTATCATACTCACCAAAACCGTAAAGTTCCGCTCTTGACCCATCAATTCCTTTAGAATTCATGTATTTATATACATTTTGTGCTCTTCTTAAAGATAATTCAATGTTGCTCAACTCATCTCCAGTTGCATCCGTATAACCTTTAACTTTAAAGTTATAATTCGGGTTAGCATTTAAGAAAGTTATAACTTCATCAATTTTACTTCTCTCAGTTAAAGAGGCAACGTCACTAGCAGAAACATAATAAATGGTCTTGTTTCCAGTCGTTTCATTTGTAATTGGTTCGCTCACAACTGGTGTTGTACTCGTTGTGTTTGTTGTTGGGGTCGTTACCACAGCAATTTCTTCTTTTGGACAACCATTGTTGCTAGCCACACCAGCTACCTCAGGACATTTGTCATATTTGTCTACAATGCCATCACCATCTGAATCAGGACAACCAGCATAACGCTTATCTCCTTTAACATCAGGACAAGAATCTTTATCATCTGAAACACCATCACCATCGCTATCTGCCATTGGGCATCCTTTGTTATCCATAGTGCCAGCTTCTTTTGGACAGTTATCTCTACTATCTCCTAAGCCATCTCCATCTGTATCTGGACAACCAAAGAATTCAGCTGTTCCTGCAGCAAAAGGACATTCGTCAATTAAATCTGGAACGCCATCTTTATCTGAATCACTTACATCGCTTACTACATCAGCTTTTTTGGCTTTACTTTTACCAAAATTATAAACTAAAGATGCAGAGTGTTGTGTATAATCATATGAATTGTCAATATTCAACTTATAAGTGGATTGAATATTAATGGTTAACCAATCCGCAGGTCTAATATTTAAACCAATACCAAAAGGAACGTAGGTATTAAAATCATAATCCACAACACTATTAAAGCCGAAACCCGTATGAATGTATGGCGCGATTACCGCATTTTCTTTAAAGATGTAACCATTGTTGAATTTATATTCAATGTTCAATCCCATATCATAAATATGAGCTAATTGATAAACATCAGCTTGTACATCTGGATAGGCTGTGATAGTAGGAAACCAAACTTTACCAAAAGTAAAGTCTGCTTTCGCATTGAAAGAAGAGTTTAAATATCTTCCTACAAATACTTTCCCAGAACCTTTATAGTTGTCAAAATCAAAATAAGATTTGGTAATAGGTCCGGAAAAATCAGTTGCGCTAATGCCTCCGCCAATTGCCCATTTGTGGCTTTCATTTTGAGCAAAAACAGCTAAACCTAAGCTCGCTGCTAAAAGTAATGTGAATAATTTTTTCATTTCTTTTTTTATTTTCTTTCTATGTAGTTTGCGAAAGTAATACTAATATTTAGTTATTAGGGGTTTCAACTACAATAATTTCTTATTTGAATGGTGCCTTTCCTTATCTCTACTTGACTTTTTTACCAAATTTTTCTTCAGAGCATCTTCCAGATTCACTCCAGTTTGATTGGCTAAACAAATCAACACAAATAAAATATCTGCCATTTCGTCACCCATGTTTTGCTTCTCTTCCTCTTCCTTGTAGGATTGTTCCCCAAATTTTCTTGAAAAAATTCGGGCTAACTCGCCAACTTCCTCCATTAATATAGACATATTTGTCAACTCGTTAAAGTAACGCACGCCATATTGCTTTATCCAATCATCAACTTTTTTTTGAGCTTCATTTATATGCATAATTCATTTTTTGTTTGCAAATTAGCAAAATGAAGAGCAAACTCGTAAAAATGTTAGTGCTTTTATTCTTGATTATGATAAGCTCTTTTATTTTTCGAGCTTCTATTTTTCGAGTAGTTGCTAATTATTTAATAGTTGAAACAAACTATAATAGCATAGAATATGCCTTTGTATTATCCGGCGGTGCTTTTGATCGTGGAAATAAAGGCGCGGCACTTTACCACGAAGGCAAAGTAAAACACTTTGTTTGCACCGGAGCAAATCAATCGCCAGATATCATGGCCTTGGGAATAGATACTTTAGAGAGTGACCTTACTAAACTGCAATTGGTTAAAATGGGGGTGCCGGAAGCCGCCATAACCTTAATCAAAGAAGGAACAAGCACCCTGGAAGAGGCTGAAATTATCCTTTCGTTTTGTAAGGCACAAGGATTAGATAGTATTTTACTTATTAGTGCTAAGTTTCATACCAGAAGGGTATATCAAGTGTTTACAAAGCAACAATTTACAGAAGCAGGAATTTATGTTTGTTTTCAAGGTGCGCCCAGCTCACTTTACGATGAAATGAATTGGTGGAAAAGTGAATATGGATTGATTGCTCTGAACAATGAATACCTGAAACAGCTTTACTACTTAGTGAACTATTAGTAGCCAAATTTCACGACCACCGGATAATGATCTGATAGTTTGTTTGAAATTGATTCGTAATCATTTATCGAAAACATGGGATGAAAAAGTGCGTAATCAATTCTAAGGAAAGGAGTAGGGTTTTCATAGGTCTTTCCAAATCCGACACCCTTTTCTACAAAGGCATCTTTCATATTCTCGCTGATTGTTTTGTAGGCATAAGAAATTGGTGTGTCATTAAAGTCTCCGCAAATAATACTTGGATAGGGACTATCTAAACAACTTTCTAATACTTGATTTGCTTGAATAGCTCTGTTCACGTAACCTTTCTTCAGTTTTTGAATAATTATTTTTGCGGAGCTATTGTCATCGTCGTATTCTAAAGCACCTAAGAACTTGTAGTCCTCTGAAGAAAATTGATTGCTTTGTAAATGCACATTATAAACTCTTGCATTTTGATCTTCAGCTAGCGCTATATCCATATACATGCAGGTATTCAATCGAGTCCCTTCAGTAAAAACTAGTTTGCCGGTGTTGATGATTTCATAATCTGAAAACATAACCAATCCCCAGTGCCTATTATTATCGATGCTGTAGGTTTTTGCAAAGTAATGATACTCGTAGTTTAAATCTTTTTTTAACTCTTTTAGGTTCTTAAGTTTACCCTTGTCTTCCGTATAAAATTCTTGCAAACATAAAATCTCAGGTCTATGCTCTTTTATAAGGTCAAACATTTCACTTCGAGCATTTTCGTTTCCGCTCCAATTGTAGTAATCAAAGTTCTTGACATTCCATGTCATGATGCTTATTTCACTTAAGGTTTGCGCATTACTTGAGAATTGAAAGATTGTTTTGTTGCTACTCCAAGTCACTATCACTGCAATTAATGAAATTAGCAAGTATTTTTTATCCTCGCCCCAAATCCAATAAATGAGGAACATGAAATTAATGAGGAGAACCAAAGGATAGCCAAGACCTAAAAAGGCAACTGGCCAAAAACTCAGTGGGTTAATCTGGGCGCTGAAGTGCACTAAGATCAAAGCGCTTGCAATGAAGAGGTTAAAGGTTAAGACAATTTTTTTAAACACAAGACTTGGGTTAACTTCAAATGTGAAATTAGAATTATTGTTATTATTTACTAGCTTTAAAGAGGAAATCTTTTTCTTCTTTATTCAAACTCTCATATCCATCGGATGAAATTTTATCTAAGATGGCATCAATAGTTACTTGGTGAGTTTTTGTAACTTGTTTTTTGTCCCCTTTGCGTTTATTGGGATTTACATAAGTAACTTTTACTTTTGGTTTCTTATTGAAAAGGCTCATTAAATAATCTAGGGCCTTATTAAAAGGAGCTGCTATTGCTATTCCTTTAGAATCTAAATACATATACCCTAGGCCAAAAATCAAACCAGCGAAATGGACAATACCTGAACCAGATCCTTCAGGAGAAAATATACTTAGGAGGTTCAGTAATCCAAATCCCAAAACCAGCCATTTTAATTTGACATCAAAGACCAAAAAGAATTTTAAACTATAATCGGGAAGTAAAAAGGCCGTGGCACCCATTAAAGCCATAATGGAAGCAGATGCCCCAATCATCGGTTTTGCGGTAATGGGGACTACTTGGGTGGAACTAAGAATAACAAAAAGTACTCCGCCAAACAATCCACCTAAAAGGTACAAGGGTAAAAATTTTCGAAGACCTATTAATTGAAGCAGTAACTTGCCAAAGAAATACAAGAGTATGAGATTGATAACAAGATGTAAAAGGTCATCATGGATAAACTGATAACTTAATAGCGTATAAAATTTGGCAAGTACTGTTTTGAAATCAAAAGAGAGATAAAGCCAATTGTTAATAAAAGAGCTAAAGGGTAAATTGCTCAAACGAAAAACCCACTCTATAAAATGAATCAACTTTAAACTCAGATAAATTCCAAGGTTAGCTATTATAATTTTAATTACAATATCACCTTCGCGATATTGGCTTTTTAAAAAAGCTAAGACTTGTTCTTTAGTAATATCCATCTAGTAGAAGGTGGTACTCGTCTTTTGCCAATATTTTACCATAAGGAAACCAGCTAAAGCACCCGAAACATGCGCAAAGTGTGCAATGTTATCTCCGCCAAAAGACTTAAAACTTAAGAAGAGTTCAATGCCTATGTAAATCAACACAAAATGTTTTGCCTTTAGTGTTATCGGAGGAAAGAGCAGCCTAAGTTCCGTGTTTGGAAACAACATGCCAAAAGCTGTAAGCAATCCGAATATCGCACCAGACGCACCAACCATTGGCACAAAATTTCTTGCGGCAACCAATCCTTCCTTGTAAGGAAACATAGTTCCGTATTGAATGTAGTATTCTATTCCTCCAATCAAATTGTACAATAAAGCAGCGCCAATTCCAGTCACAAAGTAGAAAATAAGAAATCGTTTGGCACCCCAGACTTGTTCTAAAACACTCCCGAATAAGTACAAAGCATACATATTAAAGAAGATGTGCATTAAACTTCCGTGCATAAAGAAGTGTGTGATCAATTGCCAAACCTGAAAATTGGGTGCGTCAAAATACCATAAAGACAAAACGGGAAACAACTTATAGAATGGCGACATACCCGGATCGCAAAAGAGGACATAGAAAATAACATTTGCAATAATGATATGCTTAACTAGGTCACTGCGATGTAAAGAGTTATTCATAAGGCAAAGATAAGCATCTAATCTTTCCTAAAGCAAACATGAATAGAGATTTGCTTGTTAAAATTATAAAAAAACATAGGCCAAGAGCACTTGCACTAAACCAATTGAGAAACCTAGAAGCGCTCCTACCCATTCAATGAATTTAAACTCGGTACTTAGGATGTTCCAAATGACCTTCTCTAATTTTTCAGAAGACAATTGATTCACTTTCGTACTTATCATCGTTTTAATGTCTAGTTTGCTTTCCAAAAAATGGATTTGGGATTGAATCAGATCTGGTGCTAATTCATCTATCTCTTTGAGTATTTCTTCTTTTAACTTCTCTTTGGCTTTTACGGGAAGAAACTTAGAGGCGACAGGATATTTTAAAACGAATTTAACCGAAAAGTAATCATCTAACTTATTTTTTAAGCGATCTTTGATTTGTTCAATATTATCATGACTGTTAAATTTTGCTAGAATATCCTTGCTTGCTAAAAGCTCATTTGCAACCAACATGCCTATTTTTTCAGCTACCTCAGCTTGCCTTTTTGGAAAGACACCTTGGAAAGTAATGCCGAGTATCTTTTTGGCCTTTCTAGGATGAAACAACATTTTTACGGCGAGATAATTCGTAAGCCAGCCTATCAAACCTGCTACTATGGGGAGCGTGAAAGCTGCTATTAGGTTCATTTATTCGTTTTTTTAGACTATTTTTTATTTTCTGCATAATTACTATTTTTTGTAAACTTCATTGGGGAATATCAGCTTTAATTATTTAACTTTGCAGCAAAACGAACAAAAATGGCAAAAGTATTAGGTGTAATTTTAACCATAATCGGTGGTTTAGGCATGTTAGGTAATATATTCGTTTACTTTAATAGCTCCGCTTATCTAGTCTATAACCCAGCAGATGCACCAAAAGGATTATTAGATGTTGGCCTAATGGTGCCCTTCGTAATATTTGGCGGCATGTTGCTAGCGGGTATATCCCTTCTTAAATTTAGCACTGAGCCTGAATTAAAATAAAGTTTCAGACTCCTCTGAAACCATTGTTCTTTGATTTGCGTATAACGGATAGTGCCGAATAATTGTACGCAACATGAAAAAACTATATACAATTACATTCATTATTGTTTTTATTTTTCAAGCTCAATCCCAATTGGCGGGAATCTACACTGTCGATGCTTCTCGAGCAACGAAAAAGAATAATTTTAATACGATAGAAGAAGCTTTGTCGGCATTGACTTTCCAAGGCTTGGGTGGAGACGTGGTACTTGAAATAGCTCCAGGTGTTTATAATCAAGCTATTGTAGTAGAAGGCGTTGATAGTGATTTAGGATACAGCTTACACATTGTTAAGCAGGCTGCTGGGGAAGTTAAATTTGTAAATGATGGCTTGTCATTGATGGTAAGTAATTCTAAGAATGTAATCGTCTCTGGTATTGATTTTGAAGCTGTTTCAACCGAACTGTCTAGCATGATTATTTTATCCAATGCCAGTAATATCGTTTTGGAAAGTAATAAATTTATAGTAAACGAAATTCACAACCTTCATAAAAGTGTGGTATTCATTTCGAATACCAGTCATGACAATACACTGAGTATGAACGTTATTAAAGGCGCTTCTGGTTTTGAGGTGAGGAGATTAAGTAATAACAATACATTTGCGTCAAATGACGTCTCATTTGCAAACACCGGAATTGCAGTGCTTTCTTCTCTTGGGACTAAAATAGAATACAATTTGTTTAAAGGCATTTTAGCTGATTATAAGAAAGGTATCGTAATAGATGGTTTTGTTGGAGACATTGCAATAACATCCAATGCAATTCTAGCTGTTAATGAGGGGATTTCTCAACTAATTACATATAGGCCCTCTGACCAAAAAGTCTCTGGAAATATCATAAACAATTTGATTGAATCAAAAGGCAATACCATTAATTTGAACAATAATGTTGAAGATTTGCAAATAGCATTCAACTCTTTTACTTCAAAAACTGGAAGTGTAATACATTTTACAGAAGAAATTGAAAAAAGTGTTTCAAAAATCACCTTGTTTGCAAACAATTTATTGAATTGGACAGAGGCACCAATTATATATGTAGCTAGTCCTTATCTTATTGGTAAATCAGACTACAATAATATTTATAACGAAAATGGTAGTTTCTATACTAAAGTTGGCAATGTAGAAAGCAAAAATTTGGAAGGCTGGAAATTAACGATGAATGCTAAAAATTCGATTTCCGTTGACCCAATGTTTGTTTCGTTTGATAAAGAAAGTTACAATTTAGCTGAGAATTCACCCTTTAGTAATGCAAGACCACCCACTTATGATATTGGAGCATTATCTATCTTAGAAATAGAACAAACGGACATGGCTAAAAACAACGTACAAGTTGGTGCTGGAGAGTTTAAGATTGTACCCTTTAAAAAATAACCTTCGGATTACAGCTTTCTTCTAAGAAGTAAACTGTAGGAAAAAAAATATTAAAGGAGATAGTCAACAAGGACTATCTCCTTTTTTTTTCATTAAATCCTTAAAACGATTATCTTTATCAGAATATTTGTATTCAATAAGGCCTTATGAAATTAAAACTTATGAAAATATTCTGGTTACTGTTCCTTCCAGCATTGGCTTACGGCCTATATGTCGTTTTTATTATAGCCTTTGGAACGATTAATGATTTTAAACCAGAGGAACAAATAAAAGTTAGTGTGGCTAACAACTCAACACTCGTTGCAAATGATTCTAGTGTTTTTTCATTTATGATTTGGAATATTGGATACGCCGGTCTAGGTAATGAAAGTGATTTTTTTCTTGATGGGGGAACGATGGTTCAACCCACAAAGGAATTAAATGAAAGATACTTAAATGGAATCCTTTCTACTATTGAAAAAAATAAGGACCTTGATTTTTTGCTCCTTCAAGAAGTTGACCTTAATGCAAAAAGATCTTTCGGGCACAATCAGTTCGAAGAAATTGCAGCTAGCTTGCCCGGACATTCCAAAGCTCATGCCTTAAACTTTAATGTAAAGTTTGTGCCTAAACCATTAATAAGTTTCTCTCCAATTGGGAAGGTTCAAAGTGGTTTGGCAACCTACAGCAAATATAAAGTTAGCGCAAGCACTAGGTGGCAATATCCAGGTAGTTTTTCTTGGCCAACCAGCGCTTTTCATTTAGATAGATGCTTGTTAGAATCTAGAATTCCTTTAGCAAGTGGGAAAGAATTAGTTGTAGTTAATTCTCATAACTCAGCTTATGATGGAGGTAAATTGAAGCCTATTGAAATGGCCTACCTAAAAGCATATTTATTAGCAGAGTATGCGAAAGGGAATTATGTAATTGTGGGCGCGGATTGGAACCAGTGTCCTCCAGAATTTCCTTATGATTCTTTTAGTTCTGGTAATGCAGATGATTACTATCAAGATAATATCGCAGTGGATTTTATGCCTGATGGATGGCAATGGTCATTTGACCCTAAAGTGGCTACCAATAGAAAGAATACAGCTCGCTTTGAGGCTAGTAAAACTTTCACAACTTTAATCGACTTTTATTTGTTATCTCCTAACGTAAGCCTTCTTGAGGTAGAAGGGGTTTCTTTGAATTTTGAAAATTCAGATCACCAACCTGTCAAACTTAAAATACAATTGAAATAAGATGAACCAATGTGCGTCTAATATTCTCATGATCAGACCTGCGTCTTTTCAATACAACGAACAAACCGCAGCGAGTAATGATTATCAACAAAAAACGAAATTGTCTAAAGAAGAGACCATCGAAAAAGCTCAAGAAGAGTTTGATAATATGGTGGAAATTCTCGAACAGAATGATATTAATGTTTGGGTAATAGAAGATTCGAAGTTGCCAGAAAAACCGGATGCTGTTTTTCCTAACAATTGGATTAGCATGCATCAAAATGGGGACATGTATTTGTACCCTATGAAGACGGCAAATCGAAGTGCGGAGAGAAGATCCGAAGTTATTGAATTCATTGAAGATAATTTCGAGGTGAATAACGTTTTAGATTGGAGCAAATACGAAAAAGATGGATTAGCCTTGGAAGGCACCGGAAGTATGGTTTTTGATCATGCCCATCACAAAGTATATGCTTGTATTTCGCCAAGAACAAATGAAAAATTACTCAAAAAATTCTGTGCTGAAATAAATTATGATCCCATCATGTTTCATGCTTACAAAAGAAATGGGGCTGAACAATATCACACCAATGTAGTGATGTGTGTCGGGGAAGAATTTGTAGTGGTTTGCTTAGACAGCATAACCAATAAAGCGGAGAAAACTGAAGTGAAATCCTCCTTAGAACAAGATGGCTTTGAAATTATCGAAATCACTAGTCAACAATTGGAAGAGCATTATGCTGGCAATATGCTGCAGGTGTACAATGATAATTTGATGTCTTATCTGGTAATGAGTGAAAGAGCGCTTAAATCGCTTACGCCTCACCAACTCAATCAAATAGAAGCACATACTGAAATCATAGCGGTGCCTATTTACTTTATAGAAGAAGTAGGTGGCGGTAGCGCACGATGTATGATGGCGGAAATCTTTTTAGAGGAACAGGGTTAAACGTCCTTAGGACATTTTGGTTCTTTTCAATAAATAGGGAGTTAAAATTTGATTAAAGGGCTTATTGATGTCCGCCGCTACGAAATCAATTTTGTTTTGAGCACATTTTAGCTTCAGTTCTTTTTCAAATTTAAGCATTTGACTCACGTACCTTTCTTTTACCTCATTAGCATGAAGTTTTACTTCTGTCCCGGTTTCCATATCTACAAATAAGTAAGGTCGATTGTCGAAATCAAAGTCTAACTCGTGTTTTTTATCTACTACATGAAATAGAATTACTTCGTGTTTGTTGTGTTTTAAGTGTTGTAAAGCGGTAAAAACTTCGTCTTGATTATCTTGTTGCAACATGTCACTAAAAATAACTACCAAAGATCTTTTGTGAATTTGTTCTGCTATTTGATGAATACACGCAGCCGCATTTGTGGTCTTGTTTAAGACTTCGTTGGCTATTAATTTTTCCATTTCACTATACAATCCTTGCACGTGAACCGCATTGGATTTAGCTTTGGTAATGGAGTCAACTTCCTGAGAAAAAGTAGCCAAACCAACAGCATCTCTTTGTTTTCTGAGCAACTCAATTAAGCCCGCGGCGGCTAAAACGGAAAAGTTTAGTTTATTCACCACTCCTTGTCGATCTGGATAGTACATAGAAGAGGAGGAGTCGATTACGATATGGCAACGCAAATTAGTTTCTTCATCATAGCGCTTGGTAAACAACTTATCAGTTCTAGCGTAAACTTTCCAATCGATGTTTTTGGTTGACTCTCCAGGGTTGTATACGCGATGCTCCGCAAATTCTACAGAAAAGCCATGGAAAGGACTTTTGTGCAATCCCACAATAAAGCCCTCCACGACCTGCTTGGCTAAGAATTCGAGATTCTTGATTTGCTGTACTTCTTTAAGTTCGTATAAGGCCATGCTTGTATTATCTGCTCAAATAAAAAAACCGCTTCAGTTGAACTAAAGCGGTTTAAAGATATAACTATTCAAGTAAACTTGAAAACGTCTATAAGTGCTTATTAATTGCCTCTACAAAAGCTTGCTTTGGTTGCGCCCCAACAAGTCTTTCTACAATTTCACCATCTTTTAACAATAAGATAGTTGGAATGTTTCTAATTCCGAATTTTTGCGCAGTACCAGGATTCTGATCTACGTTTAGTTTTCCGATATTAACCTTGCCATCATATTCAGTAGCTAATGCCTCGATAGTTGGACCTAAAGCGATACATGGACTGCACCATTCTGCCCAAAAATCAACAAGTGTTAAACCATTTCCTTCTTTTACGGCGCTGTCAAAAGTAGCGTCTTTAAATTCTAAAGCCATTTTTTGTGTTTTTGATTTTATAATAATTGCAAAGTTATAACATTCTTAGCACTTCAATTAGTTCCTTCAGCTAAAAATTATGAATTTAAACTTGGATTATTGTGGAAAGTAATTTTGTGAGGTGGAAGATGGATTTACTCATTGAATTCTTATTTTCACTCATTGCATCGCTTCGTTTGCAAAATAATTGAAGCGAATTGAAGTGAATTTATTATATTCAATCAACGATTAAAGAGCTAATATGGGGTGGGTTAATTGAATCAGCTTAAACTAAGACACTATATTCTGGATGAAAAAACCAACAAAGCAATTAAGAGGACTAGGAGAACAGTTCGAGAATATTCAATTGGAAATACAAGAAGGGGCTCCTTGTTCGAATGTTTTTGATGACTTAGTTGAACATTCTAAAGAGGCAAAAGAAGTATCCATCCTTGAAAATATTGCCGCATTTTATAAAGAGAAAAAAGAATTTAAAAGTGAATTTGAAACGCTAGAAATAATTTTAGCGATTAAAGAAGAAGCTTTTGAAAATGAAAAGCAAGAGAAAATAGTAGCCTTACAAAACACCTTTGAAAGCCAAGAGAGAGATAGGTTAATTAAGCAGCAACTGAGTTTTAATAAATCTTTAAACAGGAAGAATAAAGCATTGTCCAATGCGTTGGCTAAACATAAGCGAATGGAACTGCACTTGAAGAGTTTGCAGTTGCAGTTGAGTCCTCACTTTATTTTCAATACCCTGCAGTCAATTCAAAGTTTTATCTTCCAAAAAGACGCCATTGAAGCAAGTGATTATTTGGCAAAATTTGCCATTTTGATTCGGGCAATTTTGAAAGCATCTCGGCAAGATGCGTTGACCATTGCAGAGGAAGTGCAGTTGTTGTCGCAATACCTGGAACTAGAACAAAAAAGATTTGATGAGAGCTTTCAATATGAAGTACTACTTGAACATGATTTGGATCTAGAAAAAGAATTGATCCCTAGTTTGTTGCTTCAACCATTTATTGAAAATGCAATTTTGCATGGTATCGTTGGAAAAAAAGACGGTTTGGTTAAGGTTGTCTTTAGAAAGAGAGGTCCCTTACTTTATGTCCACATCATAGATAATGGCGTTGGAAGAAAAGTGGCGAAAACCATTCATAAAAGAACGCATCAAGGGAGTTCAACTGCTTTGAAAATATTGACCGAAAGAGCGGCTTTAAGTGCCGAGTCTAAACGATTTACTTATCATTTTACCATAAGAGACGAAAGAGTAAACAGGGAAGTAGTCGGTACCCATGTGCTCATTCGTGTTCAAAACAAAATAAAGGAGGAAGTTTTATGATTGATTTATTAATGGTGGAAGATGAAAAAGGTGCGGTAGCAGTTTTTAAAAATTTATTAAAACTGCATGAGAGCGAATTTAATTTTTTAGGGGCAGCTACAAACGTAAGCGAAGCCTTGAAGATGATTAAAGAACTGAAACCTCAAGTAGTTATTTTGGACATCTCACTTCCTGACGGAACGGGCTTTGATGTCTTGGAAATTTTGGGGGAAATAGACTTTGAAGTAATTTTCCTAACGGCACATGAACACTATGCAGTGCAAGCAATTAAGAACAATGCGTTCGATTATATTTTAAAACCCCTTCAATCTAAAGAGATGCATGAGGCGTTGAATCGGGTGAAGTTGAAAATAGTCAATAAGCCAAGTAAAAACGCAGTTCAAAAAATAGCTTTATACACCACCGAAGGAGTTGACTTTATAAATATTGAAGAGATTGCTTACCTCAAGGGGGCTAGTAATTATACTGAAATTTATATGCTAACGGGCTCCATGATTGTTGCTTCTCGAACGCTAAAGAGCTTTGAGAGTCAGTTGGGAATCGCATTCTTTCGTGTGCAAAAAAGTTATATCATTAATACGAAGCTAATCAAAAGATTCGACCGTTCAGATGCTACGCTTTACTTAGATAGCGGGGTGGCAATTCCAGTGTCGAAAAACAAGAAAGAGGCTTTGCTGAATTTGGTGGCTAAAGGATAGTTAGCATTGTCAGAAAGTAAGAGGAAGACAATATGGGAGTAGTAAAAAATATTACAGAAATAGACCTAGAGAAATTGTATTTGAAGATTCACGTCTTGAAGTCGGAGCGAAAGTTTGAAATGGCTCATATTGAACTAGATAGGTTAATTGAGCTTGCTAAGGACTGTAATTCAATAAAATATCAAGGACTTGGATTTGGATTAAAAGGGTATACTTATTACCTCTGTAACGAAATTTATTTAGCTATTAAATCTTATGAGTCTGCCTTAAGTTTTTTCAATACAAAACCAGAGCTGTTTTATGAAGATATAAAACAGACGAAGAACTCTTTAGGTGTATTGTATAAATTGAATGGGAATCTAAAGAATTCGATACAAGCACTTACGGAATCTATTGAAATATCTGAAAAGTATGGACTTATTAACGCAATAGCTTACAATAATCTGGCTAGTTTATACGTAAATCAAAAAAACTATGTTAAAGCACTGGATTATTTTCAACTGGCCTTTGAGAAGGAACAAGTAAACAAGGCTCAAGCAATAAAATATTTGACGAATATTGGAATGGCGAAGCTTAAAATAGGCGATCTAAAAGCTGCTTTGAGAATATTTGAGAAAAACATTAAAGATTTTGAAGAAGGGGAGGTCTCTGAAATATTGATTCAAAATTTAAAAGGATATTCTATTATTTGCATTGAATACGGCAACTTTATTGAAGCTAGAATTCATTTAGAGCAAGCTAAAAATTTAAGTCATCAAATTCAATACAAATTTCACCTTGTCGAAATACATCTTTCCTTTGCGCAGGTTTATGAAAAATCAAATGATTATGAGAATCAACTTTCATCTTTGCAAATTGCATTGAAAACTGCCGAGGCTTCAAATACATCAAAAGTTGCCTTAGTATTAGCTGCTCTGGTTAAATATTACCAGCATCAAAATATGTTTCTTGAAGCAAGTGAAACAATTAAGAAATTGATTGGCATCATCGAAGCAAAATTTAGAAGAGAAAAGGAAGAAAAGTTTTTGGAATTGCAAGAAGCTTTTGAATCTAAACAAAAGGATAAGCGTTTAAATCAAGAAAGAGCGTTTCAAACTAGTTTAAAAGCGAAGCAGCAAGAATTGATGATTGCCATAGCGGAACAGAAGAAAATGGAACTACATTTAAAGAGTTTACAATTGCAATTGAGTCCGCGCTTTATTTTTAGCACACTGCAATCCATTCAAAGTTTTATTTTCGAAAGGGACCCATTTCAGGCCAGCGATTATTTAGCCAAGTTTGCCGGTTTGATGCGGGCTATTTTAAAAGCTTCAAGAAACGGAAGTTTGAGCCTGTTAGAAGAAAAGCAAATTTTAGAACAATACTTGGAATTGGAACAAGAGCGCTTTACCCATTCGTTTAGGTATCAGATTGAGGTAGATGAAATGCTGAAACTAGAGGAGCAAATTGTTCCTTCCTTGTTGATTCAACCCTTTGTAGAAAATGCCGTTCTGCATGGCGTTGCTAGTCTGAAAAATGGAATAATTCGTGTTGTCTTTCGAAAAGGAAAAGACAAACTGTACGTCCATATAATTGACAATGGAGTGGGGAGGGTTGTTTCAGAGAACATTTATAAAAACAATAGGACGAAAACGTCAACAGCTCTACAAATTATGAGGGAAAGAGAGACCTTGAGCAAAGACATTAAAGGGGCAAGTCTTAATTTTAAAATAATAGATTTAGAATCAAAGGGAAGTCCCACAGGAACCCATGTTATACTTCGAATAGCGGGCTTGTTTTTATAATTTCTCTTCTATATCTATAGTGCTTTTGGTGCAAAAGGAAATAAAGTAGCCTTTTGTATACACAAATTCAGCTTATCTTGACAAATCAGCTATCATTCGCGTATTAGATTGTATATCTTTGCTGAACGCAGTAGGCTAACAAGCATGATTACCAACAAAAGAGAGGAAATAGAATTAGAGGGGCTTTATAAGGAAGCGCAGTTACTAATTTCGCGCAGGGAAAGTGAAGCTGCTATGTCTAAAATTAATAATTTAATGACATTAGCTAAACAATACAACTCTTTGAAGTACTTGGGCTCGGGTCAATTTATGAAGGGGTTTTTGTATTATGGATTAAACGAAATCAAATTAGCAATTAGCTGTTATGAAATTTCTTTGGGTTATTATTCTAATAAACCAGAGCTTTTCTTTGACGAGATTAAACAGAATAAAAATTCTTTAGGAGTTTTATATAAAAACATTGGAGAGTTTAAGGGAGCTTTGCAGGCTTTATTTGATTCTATAGAAATTTCTGAAGAATATAATTTACCTAATTCTATTGCTTACAATAACATAGCTAACATCTACGCCGTTCAAGAAGATTATAAAAAGGCGCTTAGTTATTTTCAATTAGCGATAGAAAAAGAAAATGAAGTAGAGAATTCAAATCGCAGCCAAGTTGTTAAATACTTAACCAATATTGCAGTTTTGCACACGAAAATTGGAAATTTTGATGAGGCAGACCAAATTTATCGAAAAACTTTGGATTATTGTGAGGAAAATAACGAATTTGAAACCTTAGTTCAAAGTCTCAAGGGGTTATCGATTGTACTCTTAGAGAAAAAGGAATATGAAAATGCTGAAATTTTCTTAAATCGAGCAGTTTCCCTAAGTCAAAAAATTAGCTATAACGTATATCTAGTTGATATTTCTTTGTATTTAGCTGAAATTTATGAACACACAAAAAAACCCTCTCAGCAAATAGCTTCTTTAAATTACGCTTTACGAATTGCGCAAGAATCACTCAGGTCCAAAGAAATGTTAGTCTTGGAAAACATTCATGACTATTATTTTAAAAATGGCAACATTAATGAAGCTTATGAAACTTTAAAGAAGATGTTTATTCTGAATAAGAAATTGTTCTTAAAGGAGAAAGAAGAGAACATTTTAGAAATGCAGGAAAAGTTTGAGTCGGAACAAAAGGACAAGCTCATTAAACAGGAAAAGGAATTTAGTGAAACCTTGAAACATAAGAATTTGGAGTTAGCGGAGTTGAATGATGACTTGGCACAATTCAACCATGGGGTATCGCACGATCTAAAAGAACCAATCCGCTTGGTGAAAGGGCGCTTAACGTATTTACAATCTTTAGCTTCTTCTAAATTGGATTTGCAAGAATTAGGGTCCTTAGATATCGCCCAAGCTGCAGCGGAAAGGATGGAGAAAATGCTTGAAGATTTGCACAAGTTCAGTACACTAGGAGGCAACCTAAAGGATGCTAAAGAGGTTGATTTGAATGAAGTTTTAGCTATTGTACAAGCGGATTTACAAATGCGGATTAGAGAGAACAATGCAGAAGTGGAAGTTGGCAAGTTGCCAGTGGTTCAAGGGTACAAGAGTATGTATGTTCAACTTTTCCAAAACTTAACAAACAATGCTCTGAAGTTTAGAAAAGAGGGGATGCCCCCTGTAATTAAGATTACTCATCATGAAGACAAGCTCTGGCACATCATTGATATTGAAGACAATGGGGTGGGGATTAAGCCAGAAAATTTGGAAGAAGTCTTTAAATTATTCAAGCGTTTAAAAGAAACGGACTATAAAGAAGGAAGTGGGGTAGGTTTAAGTATCGTTCAAAAAATAGCAAAAAAAATGCAAGGCGAAATAAGCCTTGCATCAATTTATGGTTCTGGAACGACTTTTACTTTAAAGCTGCCCAAATATTCTTAACCTAATAAGGTCGAACGTCTTTTGTATTCGATAGAAAGACCGTCAGTAATTTCTCCAATTCCAATAACACCGCCGAAAATTTTCGATTCGTCTACGATTAATTCTTTAGTTTCTATTAATAAGGCACGCTTTTCTTCTAATAATATTTGAGTATCCATTGTAGTTAGTTTTGTTAGTTAGTTTAAAAAATTAGTTTTTGTAAGTCCTTTTAAAAATAGTTAGTTAGACCATCTTTGAATACAAAACTAGAAAGTTTTCAACAAAAAAACGAATTACATTGAAACTATTTCTAGGGTGTATACGTAAGAGTACGTTTTTAAGGAGAAAAAATAAAGAACAAAAAAATAGTATATGACAGAGCCGACCTAGCTTTAAATGTTAACATGTTAATAAGTTTTACATTAATAAAGTTTTTACTCGTTTTGTTTTTTGGAGCTCAATTTGATCATCTTGAATCAATTTATGAGCTTTTTTGTCTAAAAAAACCTCTTTTAAATTTTTTACGATACCAAAAGGAATGCCTTTTTTCAAAAATATTTTTTCTAGATCTAGGCTTGTCATCAAAGCTATTTCCGTAGCAATTTTCTCATTTAATATTTTCCTATTTATAACCCTGAGCGCATTCGACTTAAATAGGTCTTTTTTGGTTTTTAAATTGGGAAATTGAGCACTTAAAAGTTGAAATTGTTTTTCACTACCAACAGCTAAAACAACATATTTTCCATCTTTACTTTTATACATATCGCCATAAGGCGCAATGTTTGGGTGTTCTGTTCCAATGGGTTCTGGAATATGCTGCTCCATAAGGAAATTGCTGGCTTGGTTGGCTAAAGAGGCAATCGCTGCGTCGTACAAGGAAATATGAACCACTTTTCCTTTTCCACTCAAGGTCTTTTCAAATAATGCGATAAGAATCGCTTCTTTTAAATGATGGGCAGCTAACACATCTATTAAAGCAACGGGCATTTTTATAGGACCACTTGTAGCATTACCATTCATATACATGAAGCCAGTCTCTGCTTGCAAGACTACGTCAAACGCTGGTCTTGTATTGTTTGGGCCAAAGCCTGAAAGTTCGGCAACAATCAGCTTCGGGTTTAAAGTCAAAAGGTACTCGCTATGTAATTTTAATTTTTTAGCATCACCTGCTTTGAAATTTTGTATAACAATGTCCGCTTCTTTAATCAACTTTATAGTTTGAGCATAATCTTCCCTGGAAGTTAAATCCAAAAAAAGAGATTTTTTTTTGTAGTTAGCTGATGCGTAATAGGCCGAAACCGTTTTGCTTGCATCTTCAGAAGCTAGTTTCCAGTTGCGCGTAAGGTCTCCTCCAGAAGTCTTGTTCTCTATTTTAATTACTTCAGCACCTAATTCAGCAAAGAAACTACCCACTAGAGGTCCAGCCAAAACGCTTGCTAATTCAATTACTTTGAGCTTTTGCCACATTTTATCTAATTTTAGGATCGCAAGATGACAAATTTTCAGCAGATATTAGAAGAATGCAACTATAAAACCTCACGAAGCGGTGGGGCAGGTGGGCAACATGTAAACAAGGTAGAAACGAAAGTGGAAATTTTATGGAAACCTGCTACATCAAAGTTTTTGAGTGAAAGGCAACTCAAGCTAGTCCTTGAGAAGCTTGCAAAAAAAATAGATTCCGAAGGCATTATTCATTTTACTTCACAAGAAAGCCGTTCCCAAGCAAAGAACAAGACCTTTGCTCAACAAAAGTTGATTAATGCAGTGATTCAAGCGCTTAAAGAAGTGAAGAAACGAAAGCCTACTCGAGTTTCTAAAGGAGCTAAGGAAAAACGACTTCAAGTGAAAAGAGTGAAAGCAGAAACCAAACAAACCCGAAAAAAAGTAGCATGGTAATTCCTGAGGATTTTGAACAATTTTACAAAGAAGCAAAGACGAAGCGAAAAGAGAACAAAAAATTTTTCAATTCGCTAAAGAAAATGAAGTCGGGGGAACTCGATGCTTTATTTCAAGAGAAACATGAAGAAGTGTTTGCTTGCACAGATTGTTTGCAGTGTGCCAATTGCTGTAAAACGACGGGTCCACTATTTACTCAAAAAGATATCGAAAGAATTGCGGGGCATTTTAAAGTAAAACCGGGTCAGTTTGTAGAGCAATATCTTAAAGTAGATGAAGATCATGATTATGTGCTACAAAAAGTACCTTGCACTTTTTTGGGAGCGGATAATTATTGCAGTATTTACGAAGTGCGACCCAAAGCTTGTAGAGAATATCCCCACACAGATAGCTCTAAAATGCAGCAGAATTTGAATATAACTGTTAAAAATGTTGAAATTTGTCCGGCAGTATATCAAATTGTTGAAGAATTAAAGAAAGTAAAGTAGCTTTACAAGAAGATACTAATCCAATGTGACTTTCGTTATATTGGTTTAGTTCTTGAATTAAAAATAAAAAAGTTATTATGAGAGGTTTTAAAAGTTTTTTGATGTTGATGTTAGGTATGCTTACTATGAATACAGTTCATGCCGAATTACCAGGAAATAAAGGCACTGAATCAAAGGAACAAATTGCGGAGGAAAGAAAAAATGGGGATTGGCTTTTGTATGTTGAAGATGCGTATAGAATTTCTAAAGAAACTGGAAAACCTATTCTTGCCAATTTTACAGGTAGCGATTGGTGTGGTTGGTGTATTCGTTTAAAAAATGAAGTTTTTAAAACAGATGCTTTTATTAAATGGGCTAAAGAAAACGTAGTGCTTTTAGAATTAGATTTTCCTAGAAAAACAATCCAAGCGGATGATTTAAAAGCTCAAAATGCCGGCATGCAACAAGCCTTTCAAGTGGGGGGCTATCCGACTTTATGGGTTTTTAATTTGGACTTTGATGAAAATACAAAACAGTACAATATAGATGCTTTTGGTAAAACGGGCTATGTTGCTGGTGGTGCAGCAAATTGGATTTCTGAAACGAATACCATTTTAAAACAAAAGAAATAATAAAAAGGAAAGCGTCAAATTAAGTTTGGCGCTTTTCTTTTTTTGCAAGTTGCTTATTCATCCAAGTCTTAAAGTCCATTTGGTTTTCTGTATAAGGGTAGCCTAAAGGATACTTTGTTTTTAATCTTTTTAAAAATGATTGCCTTACTTGGTCTTTTATAAGTTCCTCATGGGTTTCAAAAGTCAAGCCTTTACAAGAAATTAATTCCTCCCAATATACATCAATTTTGCCTGGTCGAAGGCTTAATCGCGGCTTTGGAAATAGTTCGTGAGTTCCTGTCATGGTTCAAACTAAAATGGGTAATTGTAAATCGAGCGCTACTTTAAAAGCACCTTTTTTAAAGTCTAATAAATAGTCTTTTGAAAAGTTAGACCAGCCCTCTGGAAACACCACAATATGTGCGCCTCGATTGCTTTGTTTTTTCATGTTTCTTAAACTCTGACGCCTTGAATTTTCACTTCTTCTATCAACGGTGATGTATAACTTTTCAACAAGCTTTCCAATGAACGGGTAATTCACTAATTCTTGTTTTCCTATAAACTTATAAATGTCGGGCATATAGCCGGTAGCCACTAAGGCATCCAAATCAGAGCGATGATTAATGACGATGACGCATTGAGGTAGGTTTTCAATAATTTTTTTGTTGTGTTCTTTTACTTGAATACCCCATAATTTAATCATAACTCTAGCACAGTAAGCAGGCCATCGATGAGCCGCTCGATAAGCAGGGGGGCCTATTGCAAAAAGCAGAAACTCTAGAAGGGAAAAGACACTACCAACTAGAATGAAGATGAGTAAGGCGTAACTTGTCCAAAAGGTTTTTAGAATTCTTGCTATCATAAGCTTAGGATAAAACAAAAGTAAAAAACTTATGTTAAAACAAGGGTATTTATGAATTTGATTGTCCAAATTTCATTTTCATAAACATCTGCCTTAACTTCATAAATTATGGAAAAGTTCGATTATGATTATTTAATAGTAGGCTCTGGTTTTGGTGGAAGCGTGAGTGCATTGCGTTTGTCAGAAAAGGGCTATAAAGTTCTAGTGGTAGAAAGGGGGAAATGGTATAAGGATACAGATTTTCCAAAAACAAACTGGAATTTACCAAAATGGTTGTGGTTTCCTAAAATTCGATTTTTTGGCATTATGAAAATGTCTATTTATAATCATGTTACGGTTATCAGTGGTGCTGGAGTTGGCGGGGGGTCTTTGGTCTACGCCAATACGCTTCCTGTGCCTAAAACCCCTTTTTATAATAATGGTTCTTGGGCAGGTTTGTGCGATTGGGAAAATGAGTTAAAACCCCATTATAAAACAGCACTAAGGATGTTAGGCGCTGCTAAAAATCCAAAATTATTTGATAGTGATCTTGTAGTAAAAGAGATCGCTAGAAGAATGGGTAAAGAAGATAAATTTGAAGCAACGGATGTTGCTGTATTCTTTGGCGAACCTGGGAAGGAAGTACTCGATCCTTACTTTGGAGGTAAGGGGCCAACTAGAACGGGTTGCACGCATTGCGGCGCTTGTATGACGGGTTGCCGCCATAATGCAAAGAATACTTTGGATAAAAACTATTTATACCTGGCGCAACAATTGGGTGCAGAAATTTGGGCTGAAAAAGAAGTAGTAGATGTAAGACCGCTTTCAAATGATGGTGAAATTGGTTATGAAGTATCGATTAAGGATTCAACAAAATTTTTCAAGAAAACAAAAAAGGTAAGAACCAAAGGAATTGTATTTGCTGGCGGAGTTATCGGAACGGTCAAGTTGTTGTTGCAATTAAAGCAAAAAGATTCCCTACCTAATTTGTCAGAAAAATTGGGAACAGAAATCCGAACAAATAATGAAGCTTTAATACCTGTTACCAGTATTGATAGTCAAGGGAAAGATTATGCAAAAGGCCTCGCTATCGGCTCAATTTTACATACTGATGAAAATACGCACCTAGAGCCCTGCAGATATTCTTATGGATCTGGGTTTTGGCGTTTATTGGTTTGGCCAATGACAAAAGGAGATAATGTATTCGCTCGTTTAGGAGATTTGTTCTTAGGAATTGTTAAAAAGCCAATTGCTTTTTTAAAACTGGTTTTCGTAAGGGACTGGGCAAAAAAAACACCCATTATTTTATTTATGCAAACCTTGGACAGCACCTTGCAGTTTTCATTAAATGGGATCGGTCGGATGAATTCTAAAGTTTCTACAGGCAAGAAACCTACGCCGTTCATTAAAGAAGCCATAGGGATAGCCGAGCAATTTGCGGACATCGTAAACGGAATCCCTACTACGATGAGTTTGGAAACGCTATTTGCCATTCCATCAACGGCCCATATTCTTGGTGGTTGCCCAATGGGGGCAGATGAAAAGCAAGGCGTAATTGATAAAAACAATAAGGTGTTTGGCTACCAAAACATGCTCGTTTGCGACGGGAGTATGATTAGTGCAAACCCAGGGGTAAACCCTTCTTTAAGTATTACGGCCATTAGTGAAAGGGCAATGAGTAAAATAGAACAAAAAGCAAAGTAAACAAGAATAGAGATTAACTATTGTTATCTTTCTATGTGACTAAGGTTTGCATGTGAAACCTGAGAATTTTATTTATTCCTTTCGCGCATAGGTTTTGCACTTCCCCACCAGAAGTTTTCTTTTGTTAAGGAAGCTTTCCAGCACTGCATATATTAAATTCTGCATCAGAAAACCCCTGCCCCGCAGGCAAGTATTATGGCTTAATACTGCTTCAAAATAAGACGCTTTGCCTGTCTTTTAGTTTTGACCATGAAAGGGCTATGGCAAAATCTTCAAAGACACTTATTTTATTGTATTTTTAACCCTCATTACGAAGTTCTAATGCATAATACAGGTCGAAATGCAAGCCAAAATTCTTCAACTCATTTTTAAGCACAGTTATCGAGCCATGGTTCGAGATCCAGAAAAGGCCATAAAAAAGCAGGATGAACTATGGCAAGAAATGACTTCTTATGCGGCTAAAACTGCTTTTGGTGAGAGATACCATTTTAAGAGGATTGAAAGTTTAAATGACTTTAAAAGATTAATTCCAATTCAAACTTATGAAACATTGGAGCCGTTCATTACTAAAATGATTGAAGGGGAGAAAGACCTATTGTGGCCGGGTAAAATAAAAATGTTTGCTAAAAGCTCTGGAACGAGCAATGCGAAATCAAAGTTTATTCCCTTGAGTAAGGCATCCTTGTCTGAGAATCATTATAAAGGGGGGAGAAGCATCTTGAGTATTTTATGTCATGAATTTCCTAACCGGAATATTTTTGAATCCAAAAATGTTTCGGTGGCAGGTTCTTTTTATAAAAATGAACACGGCAAGAAAATAGGAGATCTTTCTGCCTTGCTACTTGCTAATCTTCCGGAATGGGTGCAAATGAATCGCTTGCCGAGTATAAGTGCTGCTTTGATGTTGGATTGGGAAGAGAAGATAGAAAAGGTTAGCGACGAAATTTTAAACAAGGATATTGGTAGTTTATCTGGATTGCCTAGTTGGAATCTCATTTTGCTTCAAAGAGTTTTAGAGAAAAGTGGCTGTAAAACAATAGCTGAAATTTGGCCTAATTTCCAATTTTACATGCACGGGGGAGTCAATTTTGAACCCTATCGAAAATCTTATAGCAACTTGATTGGAAATCCCGATTTGATATTTCTTGAAACCTACAATGCTTCGGAAGGTTTTTTTGCCATCCAGGATACTTTTCATGAAGGCGAAAATGGAATGTTCTTGCTCTGCGATCATGGGGTTTTTTATGAATTTTTGCCTATGAAATCTATTGAGGATAAGGAAGCGAAAACACTTCAGTTAAACGAAGTAATTTTAGGAGAAAACTATGCTTTGATCATCACAACCAAGAGTGGACTTTGGCGATACCTGATTGGTGATACACTTCGTTTTATTTCCAAAGACCCCTACAGAATTGTTTTAACGGGAAGAGTAAAATATTTCATCAATGTTTTCGGTGAAGAGCTCATTGAGGAAAATGCTAATGAGGCAATCAGAATTACTTGTATGCTTTTGAATTGTGTTGTTGAAGAGTTCACCGTAGGGCCTATTTTCCCAGACGCTAGTGGAAAAGGCGGACATGAATGGTTGATTGAGTTTAAGCAATCGCCTAAGAATTTAGAAGACTTTGCCAAGCAATTGGATCTTGAACTTAAAAAAACGAATTCGGATTATGAAGCGAAGCGAAGCGCAAATTTAGCGCTTCAATTACCCGTAGTAAGGGTTTTAACTAAGGGAACATGTTTTGCTTGGCTAAAATCAAAGAATAAATTGGGAGCACAACACAAGGTGCCTCGTCTACAAAATCATCGAGGGTTGATCGAAGAGCTCTTGAAATTTTAAAGTGTTTATTAAAAAGTGGCTTTAGTTTTCCTATATCTCTAAAGTCTGAATATATTTACCCGAAATAAAAAAATTATTATGCAATTATTGGACGGCAAAGCCTTATCACAAACTATTAAAGATGAAATTAAATTGGCTGTTGACCAAAGAATTGCTAACGGAGAAAAGCGTCCACATTTGGCTGCTATCCTCGTTGGGTCTGATGGGGCAAGCGAAACGTATGTAGGTCACAAAGTGAAAAGTTGTCATCAAGTAGGTTTTCAATCTACCTTATTGAGGTTCGATGAAGATGCTAGTGAGGAAGAAGTACTTGCTGCAGTGAAACGGTTAAATGAGGACCCTGAAATTGATGGTTTTATCGTACAATTGCCTTTGCCGAAGCATATAAATGATGACAAAATTATTAATGCTATTCATCCAGGTAAAGACGTAGATGGGTTTCATCCCATTAATATAGGAAGATTAACGCTTGGTTTACCGACGTATGTTTCAGCTACTCCTAAAGGAATTATAAGTCTCTTAGAAAGAGCAAGTGTTGCAACTGAAGGAAAGCATTGCGTAGTTATAGGAAGGAGTAATATTGTGGGTCGGCCAATGAGTATTTTGATGAGTGCCGCTAGTAATCCTGGTAATGCGACAGTTACGCTTTGTCACTCAAGAACTAAAAACTTAAAAGAAATATGCCTTCAAGCAGATATTCTGATCGTTGCGCTTGGCAAAGCAGAATTCGTGACAGGCGATATGGTTAAAGAAGGCGCAACAGTAATTGATGTAGGAATCACTCGAGTAGTGGATGGGAGTAAAAAAAGTGGCTATGCTTTGAAAGGAGATGTTCACTTCGAAAGCGTTGCTCCAAAATGCGAGTTCATCACTCCAGTTCCCGGAGGCGTGGGTCCCATGACCGTTGTCTCGCTAATGCAAAATACCTTGCTTGCAGCGAATGGGAAATAGGTCGTAAATAATAGATTCATCGACACGCTTCGCTTTAAATTTTTAAAAGGGAGATAAATTAGAAAGGCCTTAGCTCTTTCATTTTTTCCAGTATCTGTTACCCTTAGTTTGTGGGTGACAATAAAGGTAGAATTATAAATGGCTACAAGCAATGTGTTTAATTTCCCTATGTCCAATAAACATAAACTTGGTAAACAAAAAAATGGGCAACAATTTATTAGTTCCCCATTTTTAATCTAAAGTCTAAAAGTCTACTTGTCTAGAAATCTATTTAAGATATGCACTGTACATCCAGACTAATTTTTCTTGCTCCCGGATGTAATCACTCATCAAGGCATTGGTTCCTTCATCTCCTATTTCAGCGGAGATAGCTAATATTTTTCGTTGCTTTGAAAGTATAATTTCAAAAGAATCTAAAATGGATTTCACTGCTTTAATTCCATCATTTACCTCGGTAGATTCCTTGATACTTGATTCATTTAAATAACTTGAAAATTGATGACTTGGAGCGTGTCCTAAGGTTAGGATTCTTTCAGCAATATCGTCAATTTTTAGAAAGAAGTCATTATAGAGTTCTTCAAACTTAATATGTAATTCAAAAAATTTCTGACCTTGAATATTCCAATGATAACCCCTCATGTTTTGGTAATAAACCGAGTAGTTAGCTAAAAGGTCTCTTAATAATTCCGCAAGCTTGGCTGACTGCTGTTCGTCGAGACCTATTCTATTATAATTCTTCATATCTTTTAAACTATTTAGAACTGCAGATGGTTCCATTTCTGAGTTACTTTAATTACTTTTGATAAAAACATCTACATTATGAAATTTAAACTTTTATTCTTTTCGCTTTTCCTATCACTAGGGGCTTTAAAAGCTCAATTAGTGTCCTATGAACTTATTGAATCCTACACCGTTTCAGAAATGCAAACCATCATCGCCGCTTTTGGAGCCGCTGGGGTTATCAATCCTTCTTATGGAGTTGATTTGTATAGGGTGAAATATAGGACCGAGTATAATGATAGTACAACAGTAGTAACAGGCGCTTTAGTTATTCCTCAAAATCCAGATTGTAAACCACCATTGATTTCATATCAGCATGGAACTACTTTTACTAAATTAGGGGTGCCTTCTTATGGTAGCGGTGAATTGCAAATTTGCCTTGTTTTCGCTTCGGAAGGGAATGTCCTAGTAGCACCAGATTATATAGGTTTGGGAGGTTCAATTATCCCTCTTCATCCCTATCAACACGCTTTTTCACAAGCGCACTCAACAATTAATTTGCTAAGAGCTGCTAGAGAATTACAGGTAGATTTAAATTTTGAATTGAGCAATCAGTTGTTTTTGTTTGGCTATTCTCAAGGAGGTCATGCCACTGCTGCTGCTTTAAAGTACATTGAGCAAGAATATTCAGATGAGTTCCAAGTTACTGCGGCAATGCCAATGAGCGGAGCTTATGATTTGTCAGGTTCACAAACCGACTTTGTAAATAATGGCTTGCCATATGCTACTCCTGCTTATTTACCTTATATCGTAATGGGTTATCAAACAGTTTATCACGATTTGTACGATAGCATTCAACAAATGTTTGTTCCTCCTTATGATTCTACTATGCCTTATTATTTTCTAGATGGAACTTATGGCTCATTTATTAATAGTCAATGTGACCCAATTCCTATTAATATGTTTACCCAACAAGCACAAGATGGATTTTTCAATGATCCTAATTTTCCATTTGCTGTAAGATTACGTGAAAATGATCTGTTAGATTGGACTCCACAGTCAAAAATAAGAATGTATTATTGTACGGGAGATGAGCAGGTTTATTACAGAAATTCTGTAGTTGCTGATTCCGTATGGAATTATAATGGTGCTCCAGATGCGGCAGCTGTATTTTTATCGAATGAAAGTCATGGGGGGTGCATAGATAATGCCATAATAGCTGCACGATTGTTTTTTGGAAATTTGCTGAATAATGGAATTGAGATTTTGATAACTTATGATGCTGGCGCAAATTCCTTTACTGTGAACATTTTAAATGATGATATTAATAATTATGACATTTTATGGCCGGATGGTTCCACTGGAACTTCAATTTCAAATGTCATAGCCAACGCTAACTATGAAGTAGTATTGACCAACAAGACCACAGGATGCAATAATTCTAGACGATTTACCAAAGAAACCGTTATTGGAATTGCAAGTAGAGCTGAGTTGCTGAGTGTAAATATTTATCCAAACCCATCTTCAGAATTTATCATTATTGATATGAACTTAGCGGAAAATAAAATCGTGAACATAGTGGATAGCCGGGGTAAATTAGTTTATTCCTTTGGATTTCAAAAGGGCACAGAACCGATGATTAATATAAGTGCTTTAAGCAAGGGCAACTATTATGTCCTCTTAGAAGGAAGTACTGATTACGCTGCTTCATTCGTTAAAAACTAAATGAGCCATTAAATATGTCTAGCAGTCTAAATTTGTTAATAGTCTTAGTATTATTGGTATTTGTCGCTTGCGATTCTTCTCCGTCAAATGCAACCAAAGGGGCATGCTCTGTGCTATCCGAGACTTCCGAAGGTTTGATGATTCAGAATGAATACTTTAAATCCTTAGCTGACGGTACGATAGTTTCAATCAGTCAACGCGAATTGATCGGAGATAGTTTAAGTATTATCTCTACTAGGATGTATCCCGTTTATCCCAATGCCGACTCTGCGAAATGGGCTATTCAATTTGATGGACAAGAGTTTAAGATTTTCAAAGATCTTCTTATTTCTGAAGCTTCAAAAAATGGGAATGATGCGAGCTTTAAAGTATTCAATCTTAACAATGGAAATGAAGTAATTACCTACACTTATGATAAGTTTGATATTTTGTTTTTGGACGAAAGTGAGAAGCGATTTGTTGGGTTTTATGGCATGAACGCTTCCGATAGGAATACAAGTAACTTAAAATTTGACATGTTGACCGTCGGGTATCTAAACTATTCAAATAAAGACGGTAGTCTGGGTCAAATCAAAATTGATACAAAAGATCCCTTATGGCTTGAAGTACTTGATATATCGAATCCGGTTATTGAGTTAATGCATCTAAAGGGCAATGCGGTTTCCTTAAATAGTGGTAAAACACTATACTTTACTGGCGCAGATGGCAAGAAAAGGGAAGAGGTAAATTTTGATATTCAAATTACATTTTACACCACAGAGACCTTCGAGCCTATATCGATTCTGCTCCAAGTGAGAAATGACAAATTTGAATTAGCGGAAGATTTTAGTAATACAGTCTTTAAGTTAGAGTCATTTTAGTTTAGTAGCTTTGCAACATGAATTCAAAAGATGGAGAAAAACTGAACTTTGATAGCAGTAGGGAATTGCCTGTTATGGAGCGTTTCTATACTATCCAAGGAGAAGGATTCCATCAGGGTAAAGCGGCTTATTTTATTCGCTTAGCAGGTTGTAATGTAGGATGTACTTGGTGTGATGTAAAAGAAAGTTGGGATGCTGAGGAGCATGAAATTCTATCGATTGGGCAACTTAAAAAAGATCTAAAACAAAGTAAAACGGAAATAGTAGTCATAACAGGTGGTGAGCCAGCAATGTATGATTTAACGGCTTTGTGCGCTATGGTTAAAAGTTTAGGACTCAAAACGCACATCGAAACAAGTGGAGCTTATCAGCTAACAGGATCTTGGGATTGGGTTTGTGTTTCTCCAAAGCGCTTTAAGAAATGTCTTGATGAAAATCTGAACATAGCGGATGAATTGAAGGTCATTATTGCTCATAAAAATGATTTTCGATTTGCCCTGAATCACGCAAAAAATACAAGTGCTAAATGTCGTGTTTACTTGCAACCTGAATGGAGTATCGCTGAAGAAATGCTTCCAGAAATTATTTCTTTTGTGAAGGATAACCCAAAATGTCAGATTTCACTTCAGGTACATAAGTACATGAATATTCCTTAATAGCTTTTTAGAGTTACTCAATTATAATATTGGCACGACTTTTCTGGTTATTTCTTTAAAACAAATACTTCGTATGCTGCATTATTTTAAATACCTAACATTTATTGTGCTCGTTTCTTGCTCAAGTCAGCTTAGTTTGGCACAAACAGACGGGACCAAGAAGGCTCAAGAGATTTATACGAAGGCAAATGAGGCCCTAGTTTTTGGTAGATATCAAGAAGCGTTGGATGGTTTTGAGGAAGCCGTAAAAACGGATCCGAGTTATATTAACGCTCATTTGCAAATTGCCAATCTCTATCAAAACTTATACAATAAGTATGATCAAGCTGTTGGTCATTATGAAGCGGTTATTAAATGCGATAAGACTTTATATAGCGCATACTTCGAAGCAGGGCAGTGTTATTTAAGCCTGCTGGATTATGCGAATGCCGAAAAATATGCATCGCTTTATTTAGAGAATGCAGTGTTATCTGATAACGGAAAGTGGCAAGCTAATTTGTTACTTGAAAGTGTCCAATTTGCCAAAGTAGCCGTTGAGCATCCGGTAGTTTATCAACCTATTAATTTGGGGCCAAACATCAACTCGGAAAAATCAGAATACTTTCCTTCAATTACGGCAGATAATGAATGGTTGTATTTTACGGTAAATGATGCGGCGCAAAGATATCCGAATGAGGACATCTATACAGCACAATTTGTAGATGGAAAATGGCAAAAGCGTAGTCCGGTTTTAGGGGTGAATGGAATAGATAGTCAGGAAGGTGCGCATAGTATTACGCAGGATGGTAGATATCTTTTTTTCGCGAGTGATCGCATGGAAGGAAACTTAGGGCGATTTGACATTTACATAGCGAAAAAAGTGGGGGATGATTGGAAAAAACCAATCAACATGGGAAATGTGGTGAATACCAGACATTGGGAGTCGCAGCCAGTTATCTCTGCAAATTCAAAGCAAATCTTTTTGGTAAGAAAGTCTAATGATGGCTTTGGTGGAAGTGATATCTACGTTTCGAACTTAGGGGTAGATGGTAAGTTTGGAGCACCTATTAATTTAGGGAATGTAATCAATACCCCAGGCGACGAGCAACGTCCTTATTTGCATCCTGATGGCAAAACATTGTATTTTGCGTCCAATGGTCATCCAGGTATGGGTAAAACGGATGTTTTTAAATCTATTCTTCAGGAGGACGGCTCTTGGAGCATCCCGCAAAACTTGGGCTATCCGCTTAATTCTGTTGAGGTGGAATATGGATTGTACGTTGCCTCAGATGGCAAAACAGCTTACATCGCCTCAGATAGAGCCGGAGGATTCGGGGATATGGACATCTACAGCTTTACCATGCCAGAAGGCGCTCGTCCTGCACTTGTGCTCAGTGTCAAAGGAGTGGTTAAAGATGCGGAATCTTTAAAAGGCTTAAAGGCTAATATTAAAATAATAGAAATTGAAAGTGGTGAGATTTATAAGACCTTAAGTACTGATGAAATCAATGGAAGTTTCTTAATTACGCTCGCAGCGGGGAAAAGTTATGCCTATCAAGCAAATGTAGATGGATATCTTCCGTTCTCGGAAAATTTTAGTTTGGATTTACAAAATTCAAAACAAATAGTACCATTGGAAGCACTAATGCAGAAGATGGTAAAGGGAAAGGAATTCACCTTGAAAAACATCTTTTTTCGTTCGGGAGAATTTCAATTATTAGAGGAATCAAAGGCTGAGTTAAATTTATTAGTAGATTTTATGAGGAAGGATGAAAACCTGTTTTTAGAAGTAGGAGGCCATACGGATAGCGATGGTAGTATGGAAAATAATTTAGTGCTAAGTGAGCAAAGGGCTAAGGCAGTTCAAGATTATCTCATTAGTCAAGGTGTGAGTCAGAATAGATTAAGCTATAAAGGCTATGGAGAGAACAATCCTTTGCTTCCAAATGATAGTGAAGAGAATAAGGCAAAAAATAGAAGAACGGCCTTTAAAGTGCTCTAATTTATGGGTGCTTATTGTTAAACTAAGTAATAGTTTTTGACTGTTCAACTAAATTACATAAGAAAGGTTTATTCTTTAAACATGGGTAAATTTTCTAGTAAAATCCTTAGGATAGTTTTTTCGCCTAAAGACATAAATTGTATAAATCTAAGATCCTAAAATCATAACAATCTCAAATCAAAAGAGCGTTAGAACTCCTTAATTAGATAAGCACAATTGTCGGCAAACCAAACGATTTTTCAAAAATCAGGCATCCTTGAGTGGATAGTTGTTCGTGGTGTGTTTTATTTTCAACATTGCATAGTGAAAAAGTTCATAAATAATAAATTTGTCCGCGTGTAAGCCCAAAAATAATATTACCTTTACACGCTTATAACAAAGCAATTAATATATGGCAGTATTAGGCAACAAAGCAGCCCATGCTTCTCTTGAAGATTTAGGTTTGGAAACCTCTAAAAACGAATATTGGAACTTAAGTCCTAAAGAATTGTCTGACAAGACCGTTGCGTTAGGGCAGGGATTTTATTCAGATAATGGGGCTTTAGCTGTGAATACGGGCGAGTTTACTGGCCGGTCTCCTGAAGATAGATTTATTGTTAAAGATGCTTTGACTGCAAATGCTGTTGATTGGAATAAAATCAATATTCCTTTTGAAACGGAAAAGTTTGATCAACTAGAACGAAAGATTAAGAGCTATTTAGCAGATAAGGATATTTATGTGCGAGATGCTATTGCTTGTGCAGACGATAAATATAGACTAAATATTAGAGTCATAACGGAGACACCGTGGAGCAACATGTTTGCTTACAATATGTTTCTTCGTCCTACGGCAAGTCAGGTAGAAAATTTTAAGCCAGAATGGACCATTTTGAATGCTCCAGGATTTATGTCAATCCCAAGTGAAAGCGGAACCCGGCAACACAATTTCGCGGTGCTTAATTTTACAAGCAAAACGATTATCATTGGTGGCACAGGTTACACCGGGGAAATTAAAAAAGGAATATTTTCAGCATTAAATTTTATTTTACCTCACCAAAAAAATGTATTGAGTATGCACTGTTCTGCTAATATTGGCAAGGGTGGCGATACGGCGTTGTTTTTTGGTTTGAGTGGAACAGGAAAAACAACCTTGAGTGCCGACCCCGAACGAGCTTTAATTGGCGACGATGAGCATGGTTGGTCTGATGAGGGCGTATTTAATTTCGAAGGGGGATGTTATGCAAAAGTCATCGACTTAAATAAAGACACCGAGCCAGATATTTATAAGGCAATCAAGGAAGGCGCAATTTTAGAAAACATCGTGTTTAAAAATGGGAATGAACCTGATTATGCAGATTCAAGCATTACGATGAACACGAGAGTTTCTTATCCTATCGAGCATATCAATAATAGAGCGGAGCCTTCAGTAGGAGGAGTTCCAACAAACATTTTCTTTTTAACTTATGATGCTTTTGGTGTGTTACCTCCAATTAGTAAATTGACAAACGAGCAAGCAATGTATCACTTCATGAGTGGCTTCACTTCTAAAGTTGCTGGGACAGAGGTAGGTATCACGGAACCTAAAACTACGTTTTCTGCTTGCTTCGGCGCTGCCTTTCTAACACTTCACCCGTCTAAGTACGCAAAGATGCTAGGCGATAAATTAGCTTCGTCTGGAGCTAATGCATGGTTGGTGAATACAGGATTAAGCGGTGGTAGCTATGGCGTTGGTAAAAGAATGAGTTTGAAAGTAACAAGAGCATTAATTAATGCGGCGCTTAATGGAAGCTTAGAACAAGTTGCATTTGAAAAGCACGCTATATTTGGCGTTATGATCCCAAATGATTTAGAAGGAGTACCTTCAGACGTTTTACATCCAAGAAATTCTTGGGCGGATAAAACGGCATATGATAGTACCGCGTTGAAATTAGCTCAAGCATTTAAGGAAAACTTTAAAAAGTTTGAAGCAGAAACAGCTGCGGAGATTTTAGAGGCTGCCCCAAGTTGCTAAACCAATAAAGTTAGGATTAAGTCAAGTCGCAAGGACTAGGTTTTAAGTTTTCAAGTACTCCCTTTTTTTATCTTTTTATCTTTTTTATTTTAGCATGCAACCATTTGAGCTATTTTCTCGTTTTTAAAAAGCTTATTTGGGATTCCTCATTGAAAATTGGGTTTTTATAAATATTTTTGATAATTGATGAAATAAGTTATTGTGACATGGCAAATGCTTTACAGACCAAAGTGAAGGTTATTTTGTTTTTGTAAAGTGATTTTGACTAATTTAGTATAACGTATATATTTCGAGCAAATGAAAACATCTTATACCGCTAGCATCTTTTTTCTTTTATTATTTCAAGCCTTTGCGCTGAATTTAATTCAGGCTCAAAACATTTCTGCATTACCAGTTTGGGAAGGCTACCTGGAGCAAAATGAAGGCCATGGGTTAAAAGGGCTAATGCACAATTTAGATTTTAGTAATGTAGCATCCTTCTATTCTTCAAACGGATATTCTTTCACTAGTATAAATGGTAAGGCGCCGCATAGTAAATAAGAATTAAAAGGTATGAATAGTCTGTATACCATCAAAATAATAAAAATGAATCAAATGCATATTGAATTGAATAGCGATACTCAAAAAAACTCTAAGTTGTGGGAAATGAGAGAATCGCAAGAGTTACATCTTAATTTTATAAAAAATAATTCCATGAAAGGATTTTTACGATTTCTGAGTTTAATGCTTATATTTTTAACTTACGGGTTTAGTGTTAATGCGCAAACCTGTGATACAATTTGTGCAAGCCAAACGAACAAGCGCTTTATCTCATCACCTTTGGTTGGAGTAATATCTTACGATTGGACCGTTACGGCCTTAGATGGTGGGCCTTCCTTAAGCCCCGTTCCGAATAATAACGATACTACGTTTGTAAATATGACAGGCGGCTTCGGTAGTTACCAAATTTGTGCAGCTGGAGTCGATCTTTGTGGCATTGGAGCCTACGGATGCGATACTTTCTACGTTGCGAATATAACTTTAAATGGTGGTTCAGTTTCAACGACATGCGCTGCAAACAATTTAAGCTATACGCTTTCTTTTGTCGTTAATGGCTCAGGACCTTTTGTTGCTACCGGTGTTGGTGCACCAGGGCTTTGGACAGGCAATACTTGGACATCTAATTCAATTGCAATAGGAACCGCTTACAATATAAACGTTTCGGATGCATCAGCATGTAGCTCGCTAAATGTAAGTGGCTCTCCTTCAAATTGTAATCTTTCGTGTGACACAATTTGTGCAAGCGAAACGAACAAGCGCTTTATCTCATCCACAGTAGTTGGAGCATTATCTTACGATTGGACTATCACTGCTTTAGATGGTGGACCTTCTTTAAGTCCAGTTCCTAACAATAACGATACTATTTTTGTAAATATGACAGGTGGCTTCGGTAGTTACCAAATTTGTGCAGCGGGAGTGGATCTTTGTGGCATTGGCGCATACGGATGTGATACTTTTTATGTTGCACCTAGCATAAGCTTAAATGGTGTAAATGGTGGTTCAGTTTTAACGACATGCGCTGCAAATAGTTTAAGCTATACGCTTTCTTTTGCCGTTAATGGAACAGCACCTTTTGTTGCTTCAGGTGTTGGTGCACCAGGGATTTGGATAGGAAATGCTTGGACATCCAATTCAATTGCAACAGGAACAGCTTATAATACAAATATTTCAGATGCAACAGCATGTAGCTCGCTAAATGTAAGTGGGGCTTCGCCAATTTGTGATCCTTGTATTGCAACAAGTATTAACTTAAATATCACAAAGACAGATGCTACCGCATCAGGTGGGTGTACAAATGGAACAGCTACAGCAGCAGTTACAGGAGGTACAGCACCTTATAGTTATGCATGGAGTAATGGTTTAGGAACGAATGCTACAGCGAGTAACATGATAGGACCTGGAACATACACCTTAGTTGTAACAGATGCAAATGGATGTACTTTAACTCAAAGTCTAACAGTTGATTGTGTGAATAATTGTGATGCAGTAGTTGCAATAAATAGCCTAACAGCTGTCTTATGTAATGGGGGCAACACAGGAAGTGCAACAGTAAGTGCAACGAGTGTAGCGAACCCAGGTGCAGCTTTTACTTTTGTATGGAGACAGGGTACCACGACGGTATTTACAACTAACTCAGCAACTTCTAGTACGTATACAGGCGCATCAGCGGGTGTATACATTGTAAGTGTAACCATAGATGGAACTGCATGTCAACCAGTACAACAGAGCGTAACCATTACACAACCTTTGACGGGTGTAAGTGCAACAGCAACTACTTTACTGAATCAGATAACAGTAGGCGGAACGGAAGGAACGGTAACTGCTGCAGGTTCTGGCGGAACTGCACCATACAGCTATGTCTGGAGTTCGAATGCCGGGAATGCAACAACACCAACTGTGAGTGGCTTATTGCCGGGAAATTATTGTGTAACGGTAACGGATTCAAATTCTTGTGCAGCAGGTTCAGTATGTACCTTAGTGAGTCCATTTACATGTGCTACGACACCGACAATTGGATTTAATGCGACGAATATAACTTGTAATGGATTAAGTAATGGATCAGTAGTCACAACAGTAAGTGGTGGCGTAACACCATATAGTTTTTTATGGACAGGGACAGGCGTAATTGCTTCAGCACAAAACCAATCAGGATTGGCAGCGGGAACGTATTTATTAACGGTAACTGATGCAGTAGGATGTCAATCACAATCATCTATTACGATAACGCAACCGAACTTGTTGAGTGCAGGAGTAGCAGTATCGAATGTACAATGTAATGGAGCAACTACAGGAGCCTTAAACTTAACGGTAAATGGGGGAACTGCACCATATAGTTTTGCATGGAGTAATGGACCAATTACAGAAGATCAAAATAGTGTTCCAGCTGGAAACTACAATGTGGTGGTAACAGATGCAAAAGGGTGTTCAGTATCCTTAAGTGCTAACATAACACAACCAGGAAATGCCTTAAGTTTAAACATCACAAAGACAGATGCTACGGCTACGGGTGGATGTACAAATGGAACAGCTACAGCAGTAGTTACTGGAGGTACAGCACCATATAGTTATGTATGGAGTAATAGTTTAGGAATGAATGCTACGGCAACTAACATGACAGGACCTGGAACATATACTTTAGTTGTAACAGATGCAAATGGGTGTACTTTAGTTCAGAGTCTAACAATTGATTGTGTGAACAACTGTGATGCAGTAGTTTCAATAAATAGTACAACAGCAGTCTTATGTAATGGGGGCAACACAGGAAGTGCAACAGTAAGTGCAACGAGTGTAGCGAACCCAGGTGCAGCTTTTACTTTTGTATGGAGACAGGGTACTACGACGGTATTTACAACTAATTCAGCAACTTCTAGTACGTATACAGGCGCATCAGCGGGTGTATACATTGTAAGTGTAACCATAGATGGAACTGCATGTCAACCAGTACAACAGAGTGTAACCATTATACAACCTATGACAGGTTTAAGTGCAACAGCAACTACTTTACTGCATCAGTCAACAGTAGGCGGAACGCAAGGAACGGTAACTGCTGCAGGTTCTGGCGGAACTGCACCATACAGCTATGTCTGGAGTTCGAATGCCGGGAATGCAACAACACCAACTGTGAATGGCTTATTGCCGGGAAATTATTGTGTAACGGTAACGGATGTAAATGCTTGTGTAGCAAGTTCAGTATGTGCGATAGTGCTTCCATTTACATGTGCTACGGCACCGATAATTGGATTTAATGCGACGAATATAACTTGTAATGGGGCAATTAATGGATCAGTAGTCACAACAGTAAGTGGTGGCGTAACGCCATATAGTTTTTTATGGACAGGGACAGGCGTAATTGCTTCAGCACAAAACCAATCAGGATTGGCAGCGGGAACGTATTTATTAACGGTAACTGATGCAGTAGGATGTCAATCACAATCATCTATTACGATAACGCAACCGAACTTGTTGAGTGCGGGAGTAGCAGTATCGAATGTACAATGTAATGGATCAAGCACAGGGGCCTTAAACTTAACGGTAAATGGGGGAACTGCACCATATAGTTTTGCATGGAGTAATGGACCAATTACAGAAGATCAAAGTAGTGTTCCAGCTGGAAACTACAATGTGGTGGTAACAGATGCAAAAGGATGTAAAGTATCCCTAAGTGCTACGATATCACAACCATTAAATGCCTTAAGTTTAAACATCACAAAGACAGATGCTACGGCTACGGGTGGATGTACAAATGGAACAGCTACAGCAGTAGTTACTGGAGGTACAGCACCATATAGTTATGTATGGAGTAATAGTTTAGGAATGAATGCTACGGCAACTAACATGACAGGACCTGGAACATATACTTTAGTTGTAACAGATTTAAATGGATGTACTTTAGTACAGAGCATCACAATTGATTGTATGAACAACTGTGATGCGGCAGTTGCAATAACTAGTACAACAGGAGTCTTATGTAATGGAGGCAACACAGGAAGTGCAACAGTAAGTGCAACGAGTATTGAAGTGCCAGGTGGCCCGTTTACTTTTGTATGGAGACAAGGCGCTACTACGGTATTTACAACTAACTCAGCAACTTCTAGTACGTATACAGGCGCATCAGCGGGTGTATACATTGTAAGTGTAACCATAGATGGAACTGCATGTCAGCCAGTACAACAGATTGTAACTATTACGCAACCTATGACAGGTTTAAGTGCAACAGCAACTACTTTACTGCATCAGTCAACAGTAGGCGGAACGCAAGGAACGGTAACTGCTGCAGGTTCTGGCGGAACCTCACCATACAGTTATGTCTGGAGTTCGAATGCCGGGAATGCAACAACACCAACTGTGAGTGGCTTATTGCCGGGAAATTATTGTGTAACGGTAACGGATTCAAATGCTTGTGTAGTAAGTTCAGTATGTACAATAGTGCTTCCATTTACATGTACTACGTCTCCTACAATTGTATTTAATTCGACGAATGTAACTTGTAATGGGGCAATTAATGGATCAGTAGTCGCAACAGTAAGTGGTGGCGTAACACCATATAGTTTTTTATGGACAGGGACAGGCGTAATTGCTTCAGCACAAAACCAATCAGGATTGGCAGCGGGAACGTATTTATTAACGGTAACTGATGCAGTAGGATGTCAATCACCACAATCATCCATTACGATAACGCAACCGACACCTTTAGTTGGAAGTATAGTAGTGACAAATATTACTTGTAATGGAGGAAATAATGGAGCCATGAATGCAAGTGTAAGTGGCGGTTCAGGACCATATACCTACCTTTGGAGTAATGGTTCAACATTTCCAAACATTACAAATTTAACAGCGGGGAATGATTCCGTAGTTATTACAGATGTTAATGGATGTTCAATTACTAGGTTCGCTACGGTTACACAACCTGTATTAGAAACGATTGGCGCAATAGTGGATGTTCTTAATCCAGGATGTGGTCAAAGTAATGGCAGCATTACACTTGAAACAGTAGCGGTAAATACAAACTGGACAATTACTTATAGTAGAAATGGTTTCGGTCAAACAGCTTCTGTTAGTTCTAATGCATTAGGTCAAATTGTATTGAGCAATTTGAGTGCTGGAAACTATTCAAATTTCCAACTGCAAAATGTAATAAGTTCTTGCTTGTCAAATACTTTCCCTGGTCCAGTTGCCTTAACTCAATTGGCGCCTCCAGTGTATACGAATGCAAATGTTAGTCAAACAAATGCCACTTCTTGTTCAATTTGCGATGGTTCACTTACCATAAGTGGCTTACCTATATCAACAAGCATGACCATTTCTTATTATAGAAATTTAGTTTTGGTTTCTCCTGGGTACACGGCAACGACATCGCCAGCAGGTGTATTTGTAATCCCTAATTTATGTATAGGACAATATACAGACCTAGTGGTAACGAACAATGCAACGACTTGTGTGAGTGGACCGATTCCTGGTCCGTTTACTATAGCCCCAAATACTTCTTTAGGTTCAATTGATGGTGAAACAGATACGATATGCGTAGGAAGTTCAACGTTGATTTCTACCTTAATAAATGAACCAGGAGTTAGTGTATATTGGAGAATAAACAGTGCAACAGGTCCTCTTTTAAATGGAGGTGCTCCTTCACCTACAATTACGGTAAGTCCATTGGTGACAACATGGTACACTGCTGAGCTTTTATCAAATACAGGTTGTAGAGAATTGGACACGATTACAGTATATGTGAATAGTGCACCAGTTGCAATGGATGATGGTTGTTTCCCTGTTACAGAGGATGTACCTTCTATTGGATCTTTGATTGCCAACTTTACTGCAAATGATAATATAACTGGGTTGTTAAACGGTCAAGTAGTTTACAATGTAGTAAGCGTTCAATATGGTAGTATGACTATTAATAATGGAACGGATAGCTATGTATACACACCTGGTTTGAATTTCTCAGGATATGATACTGCAACAGTGAGGTCATGTAACGCTGCTTGTACTAATTTATGTAGCACATTTAAAGTTTGCTTCTTGGTTCAACCAGTTATAGATACTTTGAATTTAACAACAGATGAAGACGTGCCAGTTACAGTTTGTCCTCCAGCAATTTCTAATATGGGAGCAGGAGCTATCTTCAGTTCATGTGGCGGACCAAACTATGGTACTTTGACAACGGATAACTTAGCTTGTGCAACATATATACCTGCGCTTAATTATGTGGGTCCAGACAACGCATGCCTAGTCTTGTGTAATAACGGAATTTGTGATACCACTTACTTTAATATTACAGTTACTCCAGTAACAGATACCTTACCTTTAAGCACGCCAGAAGATGTGCCAGTAACGGTTTGCGTGCCTATGATTTCTGATATGGGACCTGGAGCAACATTTGCTACTTGCAGTGGCAGCGCATTAACATCAAATGGGACTGTTAGTTTTGCTACAGCGGGATGTCTTACCTACACACCAAATGCTAATTATGTTGGAAACGATGAAATTTGCTTAGTAGTTTGCAACAATGGAATCTGTGATACGACGTTTATTCCAGTCACAGTAACACCTGTAACGGATACTCTAGTGGTAACGACTCCCGAGGATACTCCGATTACCGTTTGTGTTCCGATGATTACGGATATGGGCATTGGTGCTACCTATGAAACTTGTGATGGAACTATGTTTACAGCTAATGGAATTGTAACAATTGATCCTCTTACGAGATGTTTCACTTATACTCCTTACACGAATTTCAATGGCAACGATACAGCATGTATCATTGTATGTAATAATGGTTTTTGTGATACGACAACGATTGTTATTATTGTAACACCGGTGAATGATTCTCCTTTGGCTATTAATGATATTAACGTCACGCTAGAAAATAGCTCAGTTACAGGAAGTGTTGCGGTTAATGATAGCGATCCGGACTCTGGTGATATTTTAACATTTAGTGTGTTAACATCAGCGCCTACTTCTCAAGGTGATCTGACCTTGTTACCTGATGGAACTTATACATTTGTGCCAGTAGCAGGATACCTAGGTACAATGACATACACTTATTATGTTTGTGATAATGGAGTTCCTTCATTATGTGATACGGCAAATCTAGTAATCAATGTATTGCCAAGCGATCCATATGTGGCAAACAACCCACCTTTGGCGAACAATGATAATGCATCGGTAACTTCATTGAGCCCGATTACTATCTGTGTTATTTGTAATGATTTTGATCCAGATGGAGATCCAATAACGCTAACTTCTATATTGCCAAACGGATTTACAATAGTAGATAATGGAAATGGAACGGTAACAGTAACACCACCAGCAAGTACAATGGATACTGTAATTGTATTTCAATACGTGATTTGTGATAATACGAATCCAGCATTATGTGATACCGCAACGGTCACTATTAATGTAAGTTCAGGATCTAACAATGGAATTCAACCACCATTTGCAATTGACGATGCTATGATGAGCAACGGAGGGTTGGTTAGTGGTAATGTGTTGACGAATGACCTTAACCCAGATGGTGGTCCATTAACGGTTTCTCAGCTTACAAATCCAACGAGTGGTTCTGTAGTGTTTGATCCAATTACTGGGGCATATACTTACATGCCTAATCCAGGATACCAAGGACCGGATCATTTTGTTTATGAGATCTGCGATGTATTTGGAAATTGTTCTCAAGCTACAGTGTACATCATTGTGCTTAACGATAACAATCCTCCAATTGCTATTAATGATGTAAATCATACTTTTAATGGAATTCCAGTGAGTGGTAGTGTTGGAACGAATGATATCGAGCGAGATAATGACCCAGTGACATTCACTCTTGTAGCGGATGTAAATTCAAATTCTGGAACACTAGTATTTAATGCTGATGGTACGTATACGTATACTTCTGCACCTGGTTTTAGTGGGACTGCTGTTTTCACCTATTCAATTTGTGATGACGGAGGTTTATGTGATACGGCCCAAGTAGTGATTGATGTGGATTTATACAATCCGCCAACCAATAATCCGCCTATAGCTATCAATGATAACTTGGTAACTTATGGTCATCCATTGAATCCTGCAACAATTTCAATTTGCGTTATTTGTAATGATAGTGACCCAGATGGTGATGCAATTAGTGTTGCACTTGTACCGAGCTCTGGACCAGCAAATGGAACATTGGTGGATAATGGTAATGGCACATTTACCTATACGCCAAATCTAGGATTCATCGGAGAAGATCAGTTTACATATGTCTTGTGTGATACTGAGGGATTATGCGATACTGCACTCGTAACGGTTGCCGTGTTGTACAATGCAGATCCAACAGGGAATCATGCCCCTTTTGCAACGGATGATTACTTCGTCACACAAGTGAACACCACAATTATTAACGAAAGTGTTCTTCCTAATGATTTCGATTTAGATGGAGATGGTTTGACAGTTTCTCTAGTTAGCACGACAAGTAACGGAACCTTAGTATTAAATGCTGACGGAACATTCAGTTATATACCAAATTCAGGTTTTGCAGGTGAAGATCAGTTTACTTACCAATTATGTGATGATGGAAATCCTGTATTGTGTGATTTTGCTACAGTATACTTTACGGTTTTTCCAGCGCCAGTAATTGCTATTAATGATTCTCAATTTGTAACGAATGTTGATCCAATAAGTGTGAATGTTCTTGCAAACGACACCTTCACCGGCGCATCAAGTGTTACCATACTTACAGAACCACTTAATGGTACGGTTGTGGTGAATGCTGACGGAACAGTAACTTATTATCCTGGTTTCCCAGCAGTTGGGGTTGATAGTTTCCAATATATGCTATGTGTGAATACAATTTGTGATGAGGCTTGGGTAGTTTTAGCGTTCCAACTTGGATTATTTATCCCTGATGGAATCTCTCCGAATGGAGATGGATTGAATGATGTGTTCGTAATTGAAAATCTATTAAGTTTCTATCCTGCAGCAACCTTAGTGTTGTACAACAGATGGGGAGATGAAATCTGGAATAGTTTCGGTCCATACCAAAACAATTGGTTCGGAACAAACCTCCAAGATGAGTTACTTCCAGATGGAACATATTTCTACGTTTTAGATTATAGAGATGGAAATCTTGAACCTAGACAAGGATTTTTGGCAATTTATAGATAGGAATAAATATAATAACTAAAATGGTGAGTACCTTTAGCAATCGGGGTACTCATCATAATTAAACTAAGACTAATGAAAAAACTATTACTCATCGCGTTTATAAGCTCCTTACTAGGGTGTATTTACGCACAGCAAGATCCTCAGTTTAGTATGTATATGTTCAACGGACAGTACATTAATCCTGCATACGTAGGAAGTAAAGGGACACTCCAATTGACTGGTTTGTATCGGTATCAATGGGCTGGACAAAATTTTGATGGTTCACCTCAATCTGCAAGTATTGGTTTGAATACCCCGTTTAGGAAGGAGCAATACTCCTTAGGGGTTTATACTGGATACGATCATATTGGATTTGTTGACATGTTTAATTTAGTTGGGCAGTTCGCTTATAGTATTCCGGTTAAGAAATCTAGAATTTCTCTAGGTGTCCAAGCAGGGTTCTACCATTTTAATAACAATGGATTGAAACATCAGTTGGTTGATCCAGGAGATCAAGCGTTTGTAAATGAACAAGTTTTCTCTACTCCAAATATAGGTACTGGGATTTATGTCTATTCCAAAAGATATTTTATAGGTGCCTCAATGCCTCATTTACTAAATATGAAGTTGGGCAAGAGCTGGTTTAACGGTGGAAACAACAGTGATGTTTCTAGACAATATAGACATCTCTTCATATCAGGGGGGGTTGTAATAGGAAAGGAAAAGTCTGTGGTTAAATTTAAACCAACTTTCTTATTGAAGTATGTTCAAGGCTTGGATAGAAAAATTCCAGATTTCGATTTAAACGCCAACTTCCTTTTTGTTGATAGATTCTGGTTAGGAGCTGGAGTTAGAACAGGCGGAAATCAATCAGGACCATATTTATCAGATGTTATAGGAATCTTTGAGTGCCTTGTGACCCAACAATTGAGAGTTGGATATTCTTATGATTATATCTTGTCAAATTTATCTAGCTATACAACAGGCTCGCATGAAATTATGTTGGGATATACATTTGGATATCAAAAGAAAAAATTTGTTAATGTAAGATATGGAACATATTTTTAAAAACTGAGCTACCCTAGCAACTGACTAACTACTTTAAACTAATCTTATGAGAAGAATATATCTCGGACTTATCTTAATCTTTACTTTACTCAGCATTTCCCCGAATCTACTAGCCCAAAAGGGGGGAATACAAATTAAAAGAGCTGATGTTTTTTATAATCAATTTGACTTTAGAACCGCTCTTGAAATCTATGAAAGTGTTTTAAAACGGAATGAGGATAATTTGTACCTAAATGGAAGAATTGGAAATTGTTATAAATTTTTGAATCAAATTGTAGACGCGGAAGCCTTTTATGAAGCGGTTGCAAAATTTGATGATACAGACCCAATTTACAAATTCTATTATGCACAAAGTTTATTGGCAAATGGGAAATATGATGCTGGTCTTGAATTCATGAATACCTATTATGAAATAATGGGCAACGAGAGCAGGGTCTTAAAATCTATTCCCAATGATTTACTAGTTAATGATACAAGATATAAAATAAAGATAGAAGAGTTTAACTCTAATTTTTCTGATTTTTCACCTTACTTCTTAAAGGATGAACTATTTTTTATTTCAAATAGAACAGCTGATGTTTTTTTGTCTAGAAATGATGTTTGGTCTCAACGACCTTTTACACAGGTGTATCGATTAAAGATGGATAAGAAGGACGTCTCCAAGGAAGTAGATGAAAAAGAAGAAAAAGCCAAAAATAAACCAGAAGTATTTAATCAATCTTCAGTAAGTAAACGTTTTCATGAAGGACCGGTTTGCTGGGATGCGTCTCAAAATGATCTTTACATTACAAGAAGTAATTACAACGATACAAAACCAATTAAAGGGGATGATAACGAAGTAAACCTAAAGATTGTTAAAGTTGCGTTTGTGAACGGGTCAGATGATGCGAATGGTGACTTTGGTGGTAAGATGGTGGACAATACTTCATTTTCAAGCGATGAGTATTCTATAGCTTACCCAACGGTAACGGCAGATGGGAATTATATGATTTTTGCTAGCGATATGCCAGGAGGTTACGGGGGGCTTGACTTATATTTAGCAGAAAATGTTGGTGGTCTTTGGACCAATGCTATTAACTTAGGGGAATTTATTAATACACCTGGCAATGAGGCATTTCCTCATATTATGCCTAACGGTACCTTATACTTTTCTTCTGACGGTTTGTTTGGTTTAGGGGGATATGATGTCTTTGAATCTAAACTGAAACCAGATGGATTCTTTAGTACACCTCGAAACTTAAGGGATCCAATCAATTCTACTTTTGATGATTTTGGCATTTGGATTGACGATTTGTTTACGCATGGCTATTTCACTTCGAATAGACCTAGTGAATTTGGAGGGGATGACATCTATTCTTTCGAAAGGGATGCGTTTATTTTCGAAGCCATTATTTATGATAGTAAAACGCAAGAGCGTTTAGCTGACGCAGAAGTGATTCTCGTAAATTTAGAGGACGGAAATCAAGTAGTCCTGTCTTCTAATGAAGATGGCTATGTTTCTGCTAATATTTTACCAAATAGTAGGTATAAATTAACAATCAATAAAGTGGATTTCGTACTTGAGAAAGCGGAATTTACTACTTTGGAAGATAATGTCTATGCAGAGGTGCCTCTTTTGAAGAATTTCGGAATCGTACTTGACATCACGGTTGTTGACCAAGACACACAAGAAGAGATACCTTATGCGTCAATTTCTTTGATTGAACTAAAAACTGAAAAAGAAGTTAATGCTACGGCCAATAAATTTGGGAAGGCTTCATTTGCTATAGATAGTGAAGTGGAATATAGGATTAGAGCATCTAAAACTCTTGACGATCCGAATTTTGTTTATTTAGCGGTTTCTAATGATTTCAACACTTACGGAACTCAAGCTCCAGCTCAATTATACACCACAATTGAATTGAAGATGCAATGTGTTGGTTGTGAAATTGTAATTGAAGACATCCTATATGATTTAGATAAATACGCTATACGTCCTGATGCAGCTAAAATATTGAGCAAATTGGTGAAGGTATTAGCTGATAATCCATCCTTAGAAATTGAGCTTTCTTCTCATACCGATTGTAGAGCAAGTCAAAAATACAATATGTGGTTAAGTGCTAAAAGAGCAGAAGCTGCTGTAAATTATATTATTGAAAGTGGAATTGATTATCGTAGATTAACCGCTGCGGGTTATGGCGAGTCTCAGCCACTTCAAGTTGCAGGAATTTCAGGGTTATACTGTACTTGTGAAGACGATTTAGGCCCAGGTGAAACGGATAATCGTTGTACCGAACAAATGCATCAATTGAATAGAAGAACGGCTTTTACAATTCTTAAGAATTAAGCACTAAATTCATCACTAAACTAAAAAGCATTCCATTATCTTTGGAATGCTTTTTAATTTATGCAAGTTTTCTATTCTCAAAATATCGTAGGTGATAAGATCTTAATTGATCAGCAAGAACATATTCATTTATCTAAAGTACTTCGAAAGACGCTTGGAGATAAAATCTATGTTTGTAATGGAAAGGGCTTGTTTGTTTTGGCTGAAATCATTTCGATGACGAAGAAAGAAACAATGCTCTTAACAAAGGAAGTGCTTCACGATGAAAAGGAAAATTCAAATCGCTTGACATTGGCTGTTGCCCCTACGAAAAACATGGATAGGTATGAATGGTTTATTGAAAAAGCTATTGAAATAGGGGTGCATCGGATTGTTCCTTTTTATTCTCAAAATTCTGAAAGAAGAAAGTTGAAATTGGAGCGAATTCAAACCATAGCCATCTCTGCTATGAAGCAAAGTAAATCCTTATTCCTGCCAGAAATTCATGCACCCATTAGTTTTAAAGAGCTTCTTAATTTAAAGCTTACTAATCAAAAGTATATTGCCTATGTGCTTGAGGAAACGAATACGGTAAAGGATGTTTTCCCTCTTCTAGAACCTGATAAGGAATTGATCGTATTGATCGGCCCTGAAGGCGGATTCACTGTTGAGGAAGCAGATAGGGCTATGAAGAATTCATTTAAAGCTTTATCTTTGGGTGCCAAGAGACTAAGAACAGAAACAGCCGCCGTATATACCGCCGCTGCATATCAATTGTTGTGTAAATGAAAATTAGAATTCTCATCTGTTGCTTGATTTTAGGTTTAAGTGCTCAAGCCCAATCTGCTTATCAAATTGCCTTATTGAAGTATAACGGCGGAGGCGATTGGTATGCCAATCCAAGCTCACTGCCCAATCTAATAAGATTTTGTAATCAGGAATTGAACATGAACATTAATCGAGAAGTCGCTACCGTGGAAGTAGGGAGTCCTGATTTGTTTAATTATCCTTTCTTGCACATGACAGGACATGGAAATGTTGTTTTTTCCGAGCAAGAAAAAGCAAATCTCCGCATGTATTTGATGGCAGGAGGATTTCTTCATATTGATGACAACTATGGTATGGATCAATATATTCGACCCTTGTTAAATCAAATTTTGGAGAATACTAGTCTTGTTGAACTGCCCTTCTCTCATGATATTTATAGCTCAAATTATAAGTTCAAAAATGGGCTTCCAAAAATTCACGAACATGAAGATCAAGCTCCCCGGGCTTATGGCTTGTTTTATGAAGGCAGATTAGTCTTGTTGTATACTTATGAATGCGATTTAGGTGATGGTTGGGAAGATTCAAATGTACATAATGATCCGCCAGGACTTCGACAATTGGCCCTTCAAATGGGTGCTAATATTGTGAAATACGCGTTTACTTATTAAGTTTTAGAAAAGCCTTGTTAATAGACTTAATTAAACCAGGTCCTTCGTATATAAAGCCGGTATAAATTTGAACTAGCTGAGCTCCTAGTTTTACTTTTTTAATGGCATCTTCAGCATTCATGATACCTCCAACTGCAATTATTGGAATGTCCGTTTTATTTATTTGTTGCAAATAGGCTAATACTTCGTTCGATTTCGATAAAACGGGCTTCCCACTTAAGCCACCATTTCCCATTTTTTCAACTTCCTCTTTTGCGCTTAACAAACCACTTCTATCAATCGTGGTATTGCTTGAAATAATACCAGCAATTTGAGATTCTTGGACTACGGTAATTACATCGTCTAGTTCGGCATGATTTAAATCAGGAGCAATCTTTAAAAGGATAGGTTTGGGCTTCGATTTTTTGCGATTTAATTCTTGAAGGGTATTTAGTATTTCGAACAATTTATCTTTTTCTTGAAGTGCTCTTAAATTGGGCGTGTTGGGAGAGCTAACGTTCACGACAAAATAGTCTACATAGTCAAATAGTTTTTCAAAGCAAAGGACATAGTCCTCCACCGCATTTTCATTCGGGGTTAATTTGTTTTTTCCAATATTCCCCCCAATAATTAGCTTGCTTTTTCGTTTTTTTAATCTCTCTACTATAAGGTCAACGCCATCATTGTTAAACCCCAGTCTATTGATAATTCCTTGATCCTTAGGCAAGCGAAAAAGGCGAGGCAGGGGATTCCCTGCCTGAGCTAGAGGGGTTACCGTTCCAATCTCAATGAATCCAAATCCCAGACAAGCTAACTCATCAATGTACTTTGCGTTCTTGTCAAATCCCGCAGCCAGTCCTACGCTATTTTTGAAGTGCATCCCAAATAACTCTTTTTGTGCTTCAGGTGTACTTTGATCAAATAGCAAACGAATTATCCCTTTTCCAAACGGTATTTTACAAATCACTTTTAGTATTCCTAGCGTAAAATGATGGGCAGTTTCGGCAGGTAGCAAGAATAGAAGTGAACGAAGTAGCGTATACATGGTTTAAATTTCTACAAATTTAAACCTATAAAGGTTTTTTTAAAGTTTTATACTACATTAGTATTCATGAAAAAGCAAATTCCTTTAGCAGAACGAATGCGTCCAGGTAATTTAAATGAATATTTTGGCCAACAGCATCTTATTGGGAAGGATAAACCCATTCGAAAATTTATCGAAAATAAACAATTGCCCTCTCTCATTTTTTGGGGGCCTCCTGGGGTGGGAAAAACGACCTTAGCTCGAATTTTGGCTAAAGAAAGTGAAGCTCATTTCTTTCAACTAAGCGCTATTGATAGTTCCGTAAAGGAGGTGAGAGCCATTTTAGAAACAGCAAGAAAGTTGCCTCAAACGGTCTTATTTATTGATGAGATTCATCGTTTTAATAAAGCACAACAAGACTCTTTGTTAAAAGCAGTAGAGGATGGAACCATTACTTTAATTGGCGCTACTACTGAAAATCCATCTTTTGAAGTCATTAGCGCCCTACTTTCGAGATGTCAGGTATTTACTTTAGAACATTTAGAAAAGGAAGAATTGGATGCTCTACTCAAGCATGCTTTAGCTCAAGATAATTTTTTGGCAAGTCTAAAAATTACACTTCGTGAAACGGATACTTTAATAGCTTATAGTGGCGGCGATGCGAGGAAATTGTTGAACCTCTTAGAAATGTATGTCAGCCAATCGAATGTTGGGAAAGAGATTGTCATAGACAATGAACACATTAAAGCTTCGCTGACAGAATATGCTTCATTGTACGACAAGAAAGGAGAGCAACATTATGATACCATTTCTGCTTTCATTAAATCTATTCGAGGCAGCGACCCAAATGCAGCGTTATATTATTTGGCTAAAATGACCCTAGCAGGTGAAGACCCAAAATTCATAGCACGAAGGTTATTAATTCTAGCAAGCGAAGATATTGGCAATGCCAATCCAAATGCTTTGCTATTAGCGAACAATTGTTTTCAAGCGATTCAGGTAATTGGCTATCCAGAGTGTGAACTCATCCTTTCACAAACAGTGGTTTATTTGGCTACGAGTCCCAAAAGTAATGCGAGCTACCTTGCCATGAAGTATGCTAAACAATTGGTGAAGGATCATCCAAACGCAAATGTTCCTTTACATTTAAGAAATGCTCCAACAAAATTGATGAAGCAGTTGAATTATGGCAGTGAGTACAAATACGCCCATGATTTTGAAAACAATTTTGCATTTCAAGAGTTTATGCCAACGGAATTGGCAGATCATAGAATTTATGAACCGGGCAATAATGCGCGCGAAGAAGACCAACGTAAGTTTCTTAAAGCCAGATGGAAGGATAAATATCACTATTAGTGTTAAATACTTTCCTCGATTTCTAATTGAGGTGATTTTTTTCAAAATATTCCTTGCGATTCTATTAATTTTGTAGTGAAATGAAAATAAAATACCACGACATTATCGATCAGACTTTTTATTTTCCTCAAGAGGAATTTAAATTGGATGACGAGACCGATACGCTACGTTTTTACGATATTCCCTTGATGGAAATTATTGAACAACACGGCACGCCTCTTAAAATTTCTTATTTACCCAAAATTTCGCAACAAATTAAAAAAGCCAAGAATTTTTTTGAAAGGGCTTTTATATCAACTGATTACAAAGGAAAATACTACTATTCTTATTGCACGAAAAGTTCTCATTTTTCATTTGTAGTAAAAGAAGCTTTAAAAAATGATATTCATTTGGAAACCTCATCGGCTTTCGATATTGACATTATTAAAAAGTTACATCAAGAGGGCCTTTTCCCTAAAGATCGTTTTGTGATTTGTAATGGATTTAAGCCGAAGGCTTACATTAGTAACGTAGCAGATTTAATCAATGGTGGTTTTAAAAACGTAGTGCCTGTTTTTGACAATTGGTATGAACCAGATTTGTTAACAGAGGAGATCAAGAAGCCGGCATACTGTGGTATTCGGATTGCAAGTGAAGAGGAACCCAAATTTGAGTTTTATACTTCTCGATTGGGAATTGGATACAAGGATGTATTGTCTTTTTACAAAGAAGAGATTAAAGATAACAAGCGTTTAAAGCTAAAAATGCTGCACTTTTTTATCAATACGGGTATTAAAGATACCGCCTATTACTGGAGTGAGCTGCTGAAAGCGGTAAAGCTTTATTGTGAATTGAAAAAGATTTGCCCTAGTCTTGATTCATTAAATATTGGAGGTGGGTTGCCTATCAAAAATTCTTTGTCTTTTGACTATAATTATGAGTACATGATTCAAGAGATTGTACAACAAATTAAGAGTTATTGTAATAAAGAAGGTGTGCCTGAACCAGATATTTTCACTGAATTTGGGAGTTACACTGTGGGAGAAAGTGGTGCTTTGTTGCTAAAAGTCCTTGATCAAAAGCGTCAAAATGATCGAGAGAAATGGAACATGATTGATAGTTCTTTTATGACGAATTTGCCAGATGCATGGGCTTTGAATAAAAGATTCGTATTGCTCGCTGTCAATAATTGGCATGATGAATATGAAAGGGTTTTACTAGGTGGGTTAACTTGTGATAGCGATGACTATTACAATTCAGAAGCACATGCTAATGCCATTTACTTGCCAAAGTTTAATAGACGTAAGAAGCAATACATAGGATTTTTTTGTACAGGGGCCTACCAAGAAACTATTGGAGGATTTGGAGGCATTCATCATTGTTTAATCCCACAACCTAAACACTTAATTCTGGATAGAGATGAGAATGGAGTCTTGACGCAAGAAGTGTTTTCTGAAGAGCAAACTGCTGAAGCCATGATTAACATTCTAGGCTACTAAAACTTTACATCATTCTAAAATTAGCATAAATAATGTCAACATTCGATTTTGTCGTTTTCCTAGAAAATTATAAGCAAATTAATAATTTCATGACGGAGAACGGAATTGAGCATTCGCTTCAAGAACCCGGGATTACCGAAACGACAATCACCATATTAGATAAACACTTGAGTTCGCCAAATACCGCTCACGGTGGCGCTATGGCGGGCTTCATGGATAGCGTCTTAGGTTTTTGCGCTTTAAGCGCAGCGATTCCTGATGAAAATTTGGTTAGTACAGTTGAGTTCAAACTCAATTATTTTAAACCCATTTTCTTGAATGATCATTTAGTTGGAAAAGGAAAAGTGATTCGTAAAGGAAAGACTTTTATCGTTTCGATTGCTGAAATATTTAGAGGAGAAGAAATGGTCGCTCATGGTCAAGGAACGTTTAACGTGTACCCAATGGCAAAGCGAATAGGAAAAATTTAATCTATAAGAGTCAAATAGGAACGTTTAGAAATTACAAATAAAAATTAGAGTTATGAATTTTGTAAAACAATACATCGAAGAAAACCAAGAACGATTCCTTAAAGAACTGATCGAATTACTGAAAATACCTTCGGTAAGTGCAGATAAAGCATACGCTAAAGAGGTGCATCTAGCAGGAAAATTCGTAGCGGATAAATTGATTGCAGCAGGAGCAGATAAGGTAGAAATTTGTGAAACTGCCGGATACCCGGTGATCTATGGAGAAAAAATGATTGATAGTTCTTCACCTACAGTTCTAGTTTATGGTCACTATGACGTGCAACCAGCAGACCCAATAGAATTGTGGACTTCGCCTCCGTTTGAACCCGAAATTCGTGATGGAAAAATTTATGCTAGAGGAGCTTGTGATGATAAAGGACAAATGTACATGCACCTGAAAGCATTTGAAATGATGATGCAGAATGGAGGAGTACCCTGTAATGTGAAATTCATGATTGAAGGAGAGGAAGAAGTAGGTTCAGATAATCTAGAAACATTTGTAAGAGCAAATACAGATAGATTAGCTTGCGATGTAGTTTTAATTTCTGATACAGGATTAATTAGTTTAGAGAATCCATCCATTACTTCAGGACTCAGAGGCTTGAGTTATGTGGAAGTGGAAGTAACGGGTCCAAATAGAGATTTGCATTCTGGTATTTATGGTGGTGCTGTTGCGAATCCAATTAATATTTTATCACAAATGATTGCTTCTTTACATGATGCAGATGGCAAAGTAAATATTCCAGGATTTTATGACAAGGTAGATGAGGTAAGTGCTGAAGAGAGAGCTTTGATGGCATCTGCTCCATTCAGTCTAGACGATTATAAAGCGCATTTGGATATTGAAGAAGTTCAAGGGGAAAAAGGGTATTCAACTTTAGAGAGAACTTCCATTCGACCAACTTTAGACGTTAACGGAATTTGGGGAGGCTATATAGGGCAAGGAGCCAAAACAGTTTTGCCGTCTAAAGCTTTTGCTAAGATTTCTATGCGATTAGTTCCCAATCAAAACAGCGCAGACATAACCAAGTTATTTCAAAATCATTTCGAAAGCATTGCACCTAAAAGTGTAAAAGTAAAAGTGAAGCCACATCATGGTGGAGAAGCGGCAGTTACGCCAACAGATTCTATAGCTTACAAAGCAGCAGATAAAGCCATGCAAACCACATTCGGCAAAAAGCCAATTCCACTAAGAAGTGGAGGAAGTATTCCTATTGTAACGATGTTTGAGCAGGTTTTAGGTATTAAAACAGTCTTAATGGGCTTCGGTTTAGATAGTGATGCTATTCACTCGCCAAACGAACACTACGTTATTGCGAATTACCTAAAAGGAATAGAAACGATTCCATACTTCTACAAGTATTTTAAGGAGATGAGTTAAGTAATAGTTTACTTAATCTAGTCATGTTTTTGTCTGCTTGAATTTAGCTATCTTTATCATAAAGTGGGGATATATGTAATGTGTGAATAAATGGACATTACACATACACGCACGTTAGACGTAATATTCTCAGCGTAGTTGTCAAGCCTTGCAGCATAGAATGGAAGTGTTCGGGTTCCAATTCAATTCATTTTTCATTTCGCTAAATTCTTTATTTAAAGTTGCACGTCTCCGCCGT